>WNGB01000006.1_pt1 | contig 454672 bp, 365 predicted proteins | sample 5400681 | NCBI WGS metagenome assembly WNGB01 (sample SAMN13153367, study PRJNA577476) | soil metagenome | isolation source: 115 cm soil or saprolite under grassland replicate 2 | place: USA:California | collected 2016-06-15 | reverse complement strand
CCATACTCTGCGACGGGCACTTTCGCACCAGTGACGCCACGGCCTTCTCGACCTGCAAGTCACTACATCTTACCTGCAGATCGCACACCTCCAAAGTTTCATCCCATTATCTGCTTGTCGAAGACAAGCCGGGAGGCTCCGCGGTGAATTAGAAAACAGATAAGCGCTGAGACGCAGCGGACGCGAACGTGGCGCAGAGAAAAACCCAAATTAGGGCGTCACCAAGATCTCAGCCTGACGAACCACACCACACCATTCTGTTGATCATTGTTTAATACTCTGCTATTCTACATGGTGACAAGCAGCCTTTGCCAGCCCCGGCAAGGTTTTAACTGAAACAGCCTTCCTCCCGGCTCCTGACGCTTCGAAAGTTTCGAGGCAGTCACATCCCATTCATGAGAGTCACCAAAGTTGCTCCTTCGTCCATTATCTTCGCGTTTTTTACGGCTTCTTTCTTCGTCCTGAGCTTTGGTTGGGCATCGCATGCAACCGATGGTTGCTTTGGCCAGAGTCTCGTCTCGCGGCCAGTCGCGCGACTCTTGACTGCACCTTCCGAAGACCCTGCCTATGCACGCCACCGCGCATTGTCCATTGACGTTTCTTTGGAGTCCACTAGCACAGATGTTGCTGGTTCAGCGTCTGTCTCGATTGACGACGCCAACCCGATCGAGCGAAGCGCTTTTGATAAAACGAATGAAGTGAGGGCACAGAGTGGGTTGCTACCTTTGTTATGGTCCCCCGAACTTTGCCGACTCGCGCGAATGCATTCCGAAGACATGGCCCAGCGCGGCTATTTCTCCCATGAAACACCTGATGGTCTGCGTTTAAGGGATCGGGCCAAAACTGTAGGCATCTTGCACTTCAAGCTTCTGGCGGAGAATATCGCGTATAATCAAGGCTACGAAGATCCGGGCGCCTTCGCTGTAGAGCGATGGATGCTGTCCGCGGGCCATCGTGCGAATATCCTTTACAGCGGATTCCAGCAATCAGCTATCGGCGTCTTCGTTGGGGTCGATGGTGCCGTCTATTTGACTCAAGCGTTCATCGTGCGCTGAAGCAGGAAATCGCCTGCGGCAGCGCCTCCTGAAGACCAGCTGCTGCAAGTGACCACAGAGCAATTCACTCTACCCTCCCATGCCAAGATCAATTGGAGCTTGCAGATCCTCGGCCGTCGGCCTGATGGCTTTCACGAATTACGCACCATTCTGCAAACAATTTCCCTCCACGATGAGCTAAGTTTCACTCTTGGGGAAGGGGAAATTGTAGTCTCATGTGACAATCCAGAAGTTCCCACTGCGGAGGGAAATCTGATTGTTCGCGCGGCTAACGCACTAAAGTCTTTACATCGCCTTAAGAGCGGCGCTCGGATTCACCTCAAGAAGAATATTCCCATAAAGGCTGGGCTGGGCGGCGCGTCAGCGAATGCCGCTGTCACGCTGATTGGCCTCACACGGTTGTGGCAGATTCAAACGGATCTTCCGGACTTGATCGAGATTGCGGCTACGCTTGGCAGCGATGTTCCTTTCTTCATGGTGGGCGGCTGTGCCTTAGGAACTGGCACCGGGGCGAGTCTTGCTCCGCTCAAGGACTTAAGGCAGCAATGGATTCTGATTGTGAAACCACATACTTCAGTATCCACTGCAGATGCATACAAAGCTCTTCGTGCCACCGCCTTGACAACAAACGAGCCGATCCCTATCCTCTCTATTTCTTGTTTGCAGGCCGATTTTGCGGATTTCGATCAATGGACGCCCCTGCACGAGAAGTTAAGAAATGATTTTGAAGCTGTGATCTTTGATATTGCGCCTGAGACCGAGCGAGCAAAGAATGCTCTGCTTCAGGCGGGTGCTCGTGGCGCTTTGCTCGCTGGAAGCGGCTCGAGTGTGTTTGGTATCTTTGAGAACCAGGAGGCGCAACAGCGCGCCTTGCGAGAAATTCAGGCAGAGGCGGGCTGGCGGATAATTCCCTCCGTCACCCTGACGCGTGAGCAATATGCGCGTGCGGTGGGCTTGTTTTAATACTTCGCATCTTACGCTCTTTTAGTCTGGGTTTTGATACTGGGGCGTAGCCAAGTGGTAAGGCACCGGTCTTTGGAACCGGCATTCGTAGGTTCGAATCCTCCCGCCCCAGCCAAATTGCTGTGATGAGAGGTAGCTACTCAGATGAGAAAAACCTCTCATCATTCCTAATATCACTTATCACCAGTCGCGCGCACCATGGGCACAACGGGCGGGATTAAGATCTTTTCCGGAAACGCTAATCCCAAACTGGCGGAAGAGATTTGTCGCCACTTGGGTTGCGATATGGGTCGGGCCTTCGCGGAGCGATTTTCGGATGGCGAGTTTAACTTTCAGATCGACGAGAATGTTCGTGGTGGCGACGTCTTTATCGTGCAACCGACTTGCCCGCCGACCGATGCGCACCTGATGGAACTGCTGGTGATGCTCGACGCTTTCCGTCGATCATCTGCCGAGCGTATAACGGCGGTGGTACCTTATTACGGTTACGCGCGTTCTGATAAGAAAGACCGACCGCGGGTTCCGATATCGGCACGACTCGTCGCGAACTTGATCACGGTCGCAGGTGCAGACCGGCTGTTGACTATCGATTTGCATGCGGCCCAGATTCAAGGGTTCTTTGATATTCCCGTGGACCACCTTTATTCGGCGCCCGTGATGATTGGCTATTATGCGGAAAACCCGCTGTCTAATCTGACGGTTGTAGCTCCTGATACGGGTGGTGCTGAGCGGGCCCGCGCGTATGCCAAGCGCCTGGACGCGGAACTAGCTCTTTGTGATAAGCGCCGTGAGAAGGCAAATGTCGCCGAAGTGATGAACGTAGTTGGCGATGTACGGGGCCGGAGTTGCCTGGTGGTTGATGACATGTGTGACACCGGCGGCTCATTGACGAAGGTTGCCAGGGCCCTGAAAAATGCCGGAGCCGCGAGCGTTCATGCTTGCTTTACGCATCCGGTCTTATCGGGGAAAGCTGTAGAGCAACTTGACAGGTCTGAGATCGAACAGATCATCGTTACCAATACGATTCCCTTGCGAGATCACGCCTGTCAGCTGAATAAAATTAAGGTGCTCAGTATCGCGCCGCTTTTGGCCAAAGCAATAAAGTCGATCCACGAGGAAACCAGCGTTTCTTCGCTTTTCGTATGATTTTTGGGAGTAAGTATGGCAGAGCATAAAGAAATCACTGTGCGAGCTCAATTGCGACAAGGTCGAGGAAAAAATGACGCTCGACGTGCGCGAAGAGCCGGAATGGTTCCGGTAATTGTGTATGGCGGAGAAAGTGGGACGGTCGCCGCGCTGGCCCCCCTGAAGGAGCTGGCCGCAATGCTCCGCTCTGAGGCAGGACGAAATACAATCTTCACCATCGATGTCGAAGGCGTGGGCGCTAGCGAAGTGATGTTCTCAGATCGCCAAATCGATCCCCTGCGCGGTCGTCTAATCCATGCGGATTTTCAGCGGCTGGTCAAGGGGCAGAAGATTGAAGTGACCGTGCCACTCCATTTAGTGGGTGAGCCGGCCGGCGTTCGTGAGGAACAGGGTTTTTTGGAACAAGTGATTCGCGAACTCGAGATTCGTTGTGAGCCGCGCGAGATTCCCGACGCTATTGAAGTTGATGTGTCCCATTTGGGAGTGCACGATGTATTGAAGGTTTCTGAAATACCGGTAAGTGCGAACGTCGAGATTCTTAACTTACCAGACGCCGTGGTAGCGACGGTCGGAATTGTGAAGGAAGAGGTAGTCGTCGCACCTGTTGTTGAGGGCGAAGCGGTGGCCGAGCCCGAAGTTATTGGCAAGGGCAAGAAGGAAGAAGAGGCCGGGGAAGAGAGCAAGTGAGTTTGCCGATTGCCGACTGTCTGTAATGATTTTCATCGTAGGACTCGGAAATCCGGGTAGTGAATACGAGTGGTCTCGTCATAATCTCGGGTTTATGTTGATTGACAAATTGGCGCAGGAGCTTCGGGTCAAAGTAAGCAGGCACGAATGTCAGGCCCTTGTAGGTCGCAGTGAGCTCGAGAGTCAGGAAGTGAAGCTCGTAAAACCGCAGACTTACATGAACCTCAGCGGTGAATCGATTGCGTGCTTGCTGCGAAAGCTACAACCAGGTATCGCAGGCGAGAGTCTGATCGTGATCTCTGACGACCTGGCGCTGCCGTTCGGTAAAATTCGTATTCGCGCCCGCGGCTCGGCAGGCGGCCATAATGGCTTGAAGTCGATAATTGGCGCGATCGGAACGAATGAGTTTATTCGAGTGCGCATAGGTATTGAGCCTGATCACCCCGTCAGCGATACGCGTCGTTTTGTGCTGGATTCTTTTCCTGGTGCTGAGCGAGACGAAGTGAAGAGAATTTTGGAAATTGGTGTTGAGGCGGTGCGCACTATCGTGAAAGATGGTGTGCTGAAAGCGATGGCCCAATACAATTGATTGCCTTAGAAGGTCGGCGGGCAACGGGTCAGTACTACCGCGTGGTGGTACTGACTTGTTGCCCTGGCAGACAGAGGTTTTACACAATCGCTACGGTCTGGTAGTACTATTGTCGCTCGCGCGGTATCTTTTATGAGTTAGAGTTAAGACCAACAAATCCAAAATTGAATTTCCCAACCTTCTTGCTTCGTCACAAATAGCGAGGCTAGACATCCAAAAGGAGGACACTTGCAAAAACCAAGACAATACGAAGTAGTGTTTATTGTCGATCCCAGTGCGGACGACGATGAAGTGACGCGTCTGACCGAGGCCCTCAAACAGATCGCTGTGGACCAGGGCGGAGTCGTCACCAAAGCGGAAAGTATGGGCAGAAGGCAGCTGGCTTACGAGATCTTACGGAAAACTGAGGGCAGTTTTGTGCTGTTGGAAATTGAAGGATCAGGCCGCGAGATCGCCGAACTTGAACGCCGGATGCGCGTGAACGATCGGATTATTCGATACCTGACAGTGCGCGTAGACGAAGATCGACAACGCGCTGAAAAGTTCAAGACGAAACGCGCTAAAAAGGCCGCCAAGAGACCATCCATGCCGGAGCGGCAGGGTCGGGGATCAAGCGCCGACTTTTCATCTGAGGGGAATTACGAACGGTAAATGGCCTTTGGTCTTTGGCCTTTGGTCTTTGAACTTAGAACTTAGAACTTAGAACTTAGAACTTAGAACTTAGAACTTAGAACTTAGAACTTAGAACTTAGAACTTAGAACTTAGAACTTAGAACTTAGAACTTTGTGCTTTGTTCTAACGCCGAAGCTCTAACTCGCAACAACAGAGTACAAAGCACAAAGTTCAAAGACCAAAGTTCAAAGACCAAAGACCAAAGACCAAAGACCAAAGACCAAAGACCAAAGACCAAAAACCATTTACTCACGGGGAAATTATGTCATCAAATTACGAAGATCGTGGTAGAGGATACAATGGCGACGAGGACATGGATAGAGGCCGCTCGATGCAGGGTGGGCGCGGCGGTGGGCGGCGCATGCATCGGCGTCGCATTTGTCGCTTCTGCATTGAAAAAGTGGATCTCATAGATTTCAAAGATGTGAGACTGCTGCAAAACTATATTCCCGAGCGCGGCAAGATTTTGCCACGCCGAATTTCCGGTAACTGCGCCACGCATCAGCGAATGCTTGCCGAAGCCGTGAAGCGGGCCCGGAATATAGCCTTGCTTCCATATACGACGGATTAATGAAAGGAGCTGCCTAAGATGGGACACACAAAGATTCTTCTAAGGGAAGACGTTGATGATCTTGGCGCTCGCGGAGAGATCGTCCGCGTAAAGGCGGGTTATGCGCGCAACTATCTCTTGCCGCGCAAACTGGCAGTGCAAGCAACAGCGAGTAACGTGAAGCAGATCGAGCAGGAACGCGCGGCACTGCTGAAGAAGGAAGCAAATGAACGTGCTACCGCTGCTGGTCAAGCCGAACAGATGGGCTCGCTCGTTTTGAGCTTCTCTCGGAAGGCCGGCGAACAAGGGGCCCTCTACGGTTCCGTAACATCAATGGATATAGCGGAAGCTTTGCATGAGCGTGGCTATGAAATCGATCGTCATCGCATCCACCTACGCGAACCACTCAAGCGGGTTGGAGATTTTCAGGTGCCGCTGCGATTGCATCGCGATGTGACAATTGAACTGCAAATCAGAATTGTACCTGAAGGTGAAATGATCGTAGGCCATCTATCGCCCGAACAGGAAGCGGAACTCGCTAAGCAAACTGAGCAGGCCGCCGCAGAAGAAACTGCAGCGAGCTAAGATCCAGCCTACTGATCGATGACGTCAGTACCGTCACGCGGTAGCGTCGGGTCAACCTCATCGATCACAATGCGTCGGCGGAACGTTGACCCGACACGTGACGGTACTGACTTTATGTCACTATGACTCGTGCGCGGCGTGATCTTAAAGAGAACTGTCAATTCCAACCATTGCCATGGCAATAGCTGATCCTGTTCGCGAACAGTCCCTCGAGCGTTCGCTCCCCAACAGCTCTGAATCTGAGCGAGCTATTCTGGGCGGAGTTCTCCTGGACAACGGCCTTATAAGTCAAGCAATTGAGCTGCTCAGGCCTGAGGACCTTTATGTACCCTCCCATCGCCGGATCTTCCTGGCGATGATCGCATTGTTTGAACGTGGCGCCGAGATAAATCCGATCCTCATTGGCGAGGAACTCAAGAAGGAGAGCGCCCTGGAATCCGTTGGTGGGATCAGTTTCATCACCAATCTCACTTTTGGTTTACCCCACTCGACCAACATTACTGCCTACGCCAAAGTGGTTCGGGGCGCATCCATGTTGCGTCAGCTGATCAGAGCCGCCAACAAGATCACTCAGGAAGCTCTGGAACAGGAAGATGAACCGGAAATCATCTTGGACCACGCAGAACAGGCCATCTTTCAACTGGCCGATGAACGTATCCGGCAAGGCTTTGTGCACGTTAAGCCCGTCGCAGAGCAACTGCTGGAGAAAATCCAGGAGATGGAAGGTCGCGCCGCAGTGTTGACCGGGTTGACCACCGGCTTCAGCGATCTGGACAAGATTACTTCAGGGTTGCAGCGTTCCGATCTGATCATCCTGGCCGCGCGTCCTTCGATGGGTAAGACCAGCCTTGCCCTGATGCTCGCGGAAAATGCGGCTATTCACGCAGGGGCTGTGGTGGGAATCTTTTCCTTGGAAATGTCTAAAGAGGCACTGGTGATGCGCATGCTGTGTTCCCAGGGTAATATCGATGCTCAGCGTTTCCGCAATGGGTTCTTGTCGCGACCCGAATGGGCGCAGATTGCCAAGTCACTCGGTACGCTGGCAGAAGCCAGGATATTCCTCGATGATTCCGCTGCAATTACGGTTCTGGAGATGAGGGCTAAGGCGCGCCGGCTTGCTGCTGAACAGAAGCGCCTGGATTTGATTATTGTCGATTATTTGCAGCTGATGTCCGGCTCGGCAAGGCGGGTTGAGTCGCGGCAGCAGGAAGTCTCACAGATTTCTCGCGAGTTAAAGGGATTGGCTAAGGAGTTGAATGTTCCTCTCGTGGCTTTATCACAACTGTCGCGCGCGCCCGAATCGCGTTCTGATCATCGACCACAACTCGCTGATTTGCGTGAGTCAGGCGCGCTGGAGCAGGACGCCGATGTGGTCGCCTTTATTTATCGAGAGGAGCAGTACAAGACGCCCGAAGAGAGAGAGAGCTTGCCAGAGGATCAGAAGAATGTTGCTGAATTGATCATAGCCAAGCAAAGAAATGGACCAACGGGCACAGTGGATCTTCGCTTCACTCCCTCAAGTATGCGCTTTGATAATCTTTACCGCGAGTAGGACTGCTTCTACACGTCCATCTATCTTTGCCCTATGTCTGATCCCGTAGCTAACAGGACAGTCCATCGTCCCACCTGGGCTGAAATCAATCTTGACGCGATTGCCTCAAATCTTCACGTCGTCAGGAATCGAGTAGGACCAAACGTTCAGGTCATGGCGGTAGTCAAAGCCAATGCCTACGGGCATGGTGCGGTGGCGTGTGCCCGGCGGTTGCAAGCAGAGGGAGCTGATTGGTTTGGCGTAGCGCTGCCAGAAGAGGCATTGGAGTTGCGAGCGGCTGGTATCTCTAAACCTATTCTTTGCCTCGGGGGTTTTTGGCAAGGTCAGGAAAGCGTCTGCCTTCAAGAACAACTCGTGCCCGTAGTGTATCGTCTCGACCTGCTGGAGATGTTCGATCGCGCGGCTCGTGATCTTGGGCTGGTTGCTCCTGTGCACCTGAAGGTGGATACCGGCATGGGCCGACTCGGAGTTCGTTATGACGGAATACGCGACTTTGTAGATCGGTTATCGGGCTTCAAAAACATTCGCATAGACGGGCTGATGACACACTTTGCCGCTGCTGATGATCCTTCCTGCGAGTCTCTTACGGATCGACAGCTGCAACGATTTCAGGAGGCTGTGAGCGTGCTCAGGGAAGGCGGCCATCGACCGACCCTCTATCATCTCGCAAACTCCGCGGCGATTTTTAGCCAACCGCGGTCATGGGGAAACATGGTCCGTCCGGGCGGGGTTCTCTACGGAGTTTGGCGTGATGTTTTGGCAACATCGGCCGATGGACAAAAGCTTCGCCCGGTTATGTCTTTACATTCACGTATCACCTTATTGAAGTGGGTACCGGCGGGGGAGACAATAGGTTATGGTTGCACCTTCGAAGCATCGCGCAAAACGCACATTGCCACTCTGCCGATCGGTTATAACGATGGTTACTTGCGTGGCCTATCCAATCGAGCCCACGTGATTGTAAAAGGCAGCTTTGCGCCCGTCGTTGGTCGCATCTCAATGGACCTCACACTCATTGATGTAACTAACGTTCAGGGAGTTGAATTGGGGGATCAGGTAACGCTGATGGGTGACGCCACGCGTAAAGGGGATGATGGGCGGCTCAGTATCTCTGCCGAGGAACTGGCCCGCATCGCGGGTACAATCTCATATGAAGTCACGTGCGGCATTAGCGAGCGAGTCCCGAGAAAGTTCTCATATCTGCCTGATGCTTGATTTAATCTTGCAAATTCCTGCAACGGAGACCAGGCATGAACAGGCGAAAATTGAAGTCAGAAGCTGCTCGCGGTTACAAGGGCACTTCCCGCAAGAATGATGGGAAAGTCGATCTGCCCGCCACTGATTCGCAGAACAAACCTTTCGAGCCAAGAACCCTGGACCGTACAGTCATTGCTCTGCCACTACTGGAAATCCTCCAAAAAGAGAAGGTGGAGCGTGAGAAGAATCGGCAATTACCCGTAACACTGCACCAGGTGATTATTGATCTTAATCTGGATTATCCGGGTGGTAGAGAAGAAGCGCGCCGGTGGGTTATCGAAACCGCGCGTCAGATTATCCAGAGAATCGGAGTCAATAAAGACCCTCGAGTTCAAGATATCGATGAGGAGAGAAGCAAGCTAAGTCCGCAGTATCTATTCGCGAAATTGGAAGCTGACGTAATTCGGGCGCTGGTAAATCAGGATACCCGGACGAATGCAGGCAGGGCTGGCAATGCGGGTGTTGTTCCCAGCTCCCGAGCTATTCATCACATCTGGCCCGATTTTCCTATCCACGCTCTTACTATAAAATCTCTAAGCACCGTAAAAGCAGATGCTGCGCATGCCTCCTTTGCTGCCTTGGGAGAAGGAATTGTTTGGGCGGTTATGGACTCAGGAATAGAGCTCTCGCATCCGCATTTCAAGATTCATAAGAACCTTGACCTCGAATCTCCTCTCGAACATTTGGACTTCACGGGTGAAGGTAACGTCAAAGAAGATCTGAACGGCCATGGAACGCATGTGAGCGGAATCATTGCCGGTGAAAGAATCAGCTCGGTTACACCACGTGCGAGAAGACAGGCACGCGCATTGGTCCGAAATCGCAATGAACAAGATAAGATCACTTACAACGTCGTAAAGTTGCGGGCAATTTCGGGCATGGCTCCCAAGTGCAAACTTGTAAACTTGAGAGTGCTGGATATAAAGGGTGAAGGAAATGTCAGCAATCTGATCGCGGCCATCGGAAAGATTCAGGAGCTCAATGGTTATGGTAGACGACTCTTGATTCACGGTGTGAATATTAGCGTCGGGAATGACTTCGATCCGGAATGGTTTGCCTGTGGTCAAAGTCCCCTCTGCGTCGAAGTAAACCGTCTCGTCAGCTCTGGAGTCGTGGTAGTTGTTGCCGCTGGAAATTCCGGCTATGGTTCTTTGCAGAGCGCGTTTACCGGAGTCATTAGTGCAGGTATGGCCCTTACCGTGAATGATCCAGGCAATGCCGAGCAGGCAATCACCGTGGGCTCTACACATCGAGACATGCCTCACGTCTATGGTGTCTCATATTTCTCCTCGAAAGGACCAACCGGAGACGGTCGCGCGAAGCCGGACCTGGTTGCTCCGGGTGAAAAGATTATTTCGTGTGCGGCGGGCCGCGCTCGGGCGCGAATCAAAAAGGCAGTGGGCGATTGTGAGTACATTGAGGACAGTGGTACCAGTATGGCAGCGCCACATGTATCCGGTGTTATCGCAGCGTTTTTGTCTGTCAGGCGTGAATTCATCGGTCAACCAGAGAAGCTGAAGCAGGTATTTCTCTCGACTGCCACAGATTTGAAACGGGAGAAGTATTTTCAGGGTTATGGTCTGGTTGATTTGATGAGGGCCATCCAGTCTGTGTGATGTGAAGCTTTTTTTGAGGGTTTCGGCAACGAAGAGTCGCAAAACGAAATCGAATCTTTAAGCCGTGCTCGGTGCAGACATGACGCGACCAGTGGCGCGTTCGTTTGACGTGGGAGGAGCTTTCGAAAGTATCTGGCCAGATCTCATCAGGATAAATGATCCAACTGTTCGGGCAATTGAGCAGCGGTTTACTGAATCTACTGCACCGGGTTTAACTCGTCAGGCAAACCTGCTGCACTATGTTGCGTTTGGTCAGCTTCACACCCCTGGCTCCGCTGCAGTTCGCCCTTTGAATTACAAGTTTTTCTATCACTTCTATCAGGATTGGGATCAGCACCGATACTCATTCCAGCGTTTTGAGGCAGACCTCGATCACAGACCGCGATTGGACGAAAACGACGGGTTCAGAATTCGTGGCCGGGTTTCAGTATCTGAGGCGAATACCGGACAACAAGTTCCCTTCTATCTGCAGCAGACCCTGGGTGGGGCGAACATGCAAAAGGAGGACACGCTGCGCGGCTTTCGGAATTATCGGTTTCGGGATCTTGATTTGATTTTGCTGCAGTCGGAGTATGCTCGCGAGCTTAAGGGGCCGTTGAAATTCCTGCTCTTCTATGATGTTGGTAAGGTCGCGCCACGATTGAGCGATTTCGATCTGGGACGATTAGGGCAGACCTGGGGACTGGGACTGACGGTCACTTCCAAGAAGAAGGAGGATGTGCTTTTACGCTTTTACATTGCCTTTGGCAGCGGGGAAGGAAGTCATAGCAGCTTTGGTCCTGGACCAGCGCTGACCGGCCATGGTGATCGGCTCGTGCGGTAAGTGTAGGGATTCTGGTTTGCGTCGGCGCTGCGCTCGAGGAATTTCTTTCAGCTTTGTCTTAGCCTCTCTAAGGTTCGCGGATAACAATCTTTAAGGTGCTTGTTTTTGCAGCAAGATTTTGACGTAATTGTAATTGACAAGATCTCTTGTCTCGAGTTCGTTTCAATTCCCAACAATCAACATGGGTTTCACCCCGTTTAGGGGTGACATGTTTATAGAATGATGAGAAATCCCTTCCGGCGCCGTTCGGAGGAGCGGAACTCAAGTAAACGGGTACCTTTCAAGACTCGTTCCGCTCCTCCGAACGGCGATCGGTTTTTGTGATGTTACTGTCTATAAACATCTCACTCCTCACGGAGTGAAGCCGGAATCGAAGGGTGAGCGTTTAACTCCCAGACTTGGTGAGTTAAGCTACGCTCGCAGTCTTTTGGTTGCGACCTTTCGCCGTGCTGCGCAATCTGGGCGGGCTCTACGGCTGTGCGGTGACCTTAGGCACAAACACACCACCGCAGAAGCACCGCGGAGGCAGAGTACCCGGAGAGTGATTTATCCGACCGACTCGGTAAGGCCCGAGATCACTTTGCTGGAGGAGAATTGAATGGGAGAGAGTTCGTCTGAACAATTCAGCATCGGTCTCAATCAGGTCGAGACAGTGACCGGCTTGCTCTATCCTGCCGCAAAGCCCAATCGCGTCGGCACGACTCTTTTGCTGGCCCATGGCGCGGGAGGGAATCAGTTGAGCGGCTTTATGAGGCTATTTGCTGGTGGCCTGGCAAAGCGTGGCTTCGACATAGTTACGTTCAATTTCTCGTATAGCGAGAAGGGACGTCATTCCCCTGATCCAAAACCAAAACTGGAATCCTGTTATCGGGCTGCAATTGAGGCTGCCCAAAGCCACAAGAAGCTGAAAGGGAACCGGCTGCTCATTGGCGGAAAATCGATGGGTGGCCGCATCGCCTCGCAGGTCGCGGCGATCGATTTCGGGTCATCGCCGGATCGCACAGACGAAATTGCGGGCCTGGTTTTCCTCGGCTATCCATTACATCCCCCCGGCCGGCCCGAACAATTGCGTGATCAGCATTTGAAAGACGTTGCCGCGCCGATGCTCTTCCTGCAGGGTTCGCGAGACGCGTTTGGCAGTGCCGAAGAAATTCGAGCAGTGATTGATCGCCATCACCTGCCGGCTATGCTCTATCTTATTGAAGGTGGGGACCATTCATTTAAGGTACTGAAGCGCTCACCGAATCCTCAACCGCAGGTATATGAAGCGATGATGGACGAAATCGTCCGCTGGTCGCAAAGCTTCAGCGCAGACTGATCTTAATTTGCGGCATTGAGTAGTTTTACACCTTCATCAATACCTTGCATCCTCCTGCGCGCCTACCTTTCCTCGGAAAAAAGTGTAAAGAAAAATAAAGTATCCGATGGCCAGAGTAATACCAATCAGCCACCAAATAATTCCCACGCGCAGGCTGTAGGCTCCTGTTTTGGAGTTATAGATGGTCAGGCTTAACGATTGGTCCGTGCTCGCTGGCAAGAGATAGGGATACAGTGCAAATGCGGCCCCGCCGAGCATACCTACAATGTAACCTGAAGAGGACAGAAATCCTGCTAACGACTGGCCCTTAGCAACGAAATACTTGATACCAATCAACGACGCTGCTACCAACAACGGTATGGCCCAGCCCCAGGGATGGGTTTTAAAGTTATCCAATACCTGCGGGCGCACCGAAAGGGTTGCCACCAGGCTGAGCACAGTTAGCAGCAGCAACGCCCACCAGGTCACTGTCGCCACGCGCAACGCTCGCCGATTGACGTCGCCGTCGCTTTTCATTGCCACATAGGTTGCACCATGCACAGTCAGCGTCACCAAAGCCAGCAGGCCCGTGGTAACGGTATACCAGTCGAGAATGCCGGGCTGCTCGCCGACTCTAAAGTTTGTCCACAATGCCGCAAAGAAATAACCCTCCGAGTTTAGGGGGACTCCTCGAATCACATTGCCAATCGCGGCGCCGAAGAAAATAGCTAAAAGCAGGCTGGAAGCAGTAAAGACAAAATCGAAAAACGATCGCCACATGGGATGGTCAACATGTGAGCGCAGTTCAATACCTATGCCGCGGAGCATTAGCAGCCACAGGACAATCATCAAAGGCAAATAAAAGCCGCTAAAACTCGATGCGTAAAGCAAGGGAAAAGCAAAATAGAGCGCGCCACCTGCAGCCAATAGCCAAACTTCGTTTCCATCCCAGACTGGTCCAATGCAGCGCAGTACCAATCTCCGTTCCTCATTATTTTTGGCGACCAGCGGCTGGATAATTCCGGCACCGAGATCAAATCCGTCCAGCACAACATAGGCGATGAGCATTAAGCCTACGAGTAAGAACCACAGAGTCTCCATCTAGATCACCTCCTCTGGCTGTAGCGTGCTGGCGACAGAATATTCACCGCTGAGGGTGGGAGCAGGTGTAGGTGTCTCGAGGTTCCTGGGCCCATGATCGATCTCTCTCCAGATTAGAAAGAGAAAGAGAATGCCGAGAACCATGTACATTCCCATGAACCCGAGGAGGGTAAACCAGGCATTACCGGCTGAGACCAGTGGCGAGAATCCGGCTGAGGTTCGCATTACGCCGTAAATCAGCCATGGCTGTCTACCCAGTTCCGCGGTCATCCAACCCGCCGTGTTGGCTATGTAAGGAAAGGGAAAGCTGAACATCAAAATCCATAGCACCCATCGGCTGTCGAATAAAGTCTTTCTCCAAAGCTTGAACGCTGAGACGATGGCTATTGCAATAAAGATTGTTCCCAGGCCCACCATAATGTGGTAGCAGAAATATAGCAGGGGAATATTGTCGGGCCATTCGCTGCGCGGAAAGTCATTTAGTCCTCTAACCTCTGCCTCCCAACGGCGATAGGTCAGAAAACTGAGCATTCTGGGAATGATGATGGGATTGTCGAGCTTGCGCTCGGTGACATTTGGCTGGCCGATAATTACGACCGGGGCCCCAGCTTCAGTATTGAATTGACCCTCCATGGCCGCAAGCGTTACCGGTTGATTATGAGCGATCAACTTGCCGTGTGCGTCCCCGGTCGGGAACAACTGTAATACCGAGGAAATGAGGGCTGCGGTCACTCCCAGCCGCAGGAACAATCGACCATGTTGCTCCTGCTTTTTAGAGAGCAGATAGAACGCTCCCACTGCAGCCATCACGAATGAGCCGGTGATCACGGCGCCACTCATATTATGAAGGTATTGCCAGATGGCCCAGGGATTGGTCAGTAAGGCCCAGAAACTATTAAGGTGAGCTGAGCCGTCCGCTCCGAGTTCATAGCCCACCGGATGTTGCATCCAGGCATCCGTCACGATGATAAAGTAGCCGGAAAGCCAGGAACCAATAAACACCATAAAGGCAGCCAACCAATGCCACTTTGGCCCCAGACGCTTTTCGCCGAACAGAAACAGACCCAGGAACGAAGATTCAAGGAAAAAAGCGAAGACGCCTTCCATTGCCAGGGCGGTAGCAATGACACCGCCGGAGTATTGCGAAAACTTGGCCCAATTAGTTCCAAATTGGAACTCCATTGGCACTCCGGTGATGACCCCAAAGAGAAAGTTTATGGCAAAGATTTTTGCCCAGAAGCGCGCCGCTCGATTGTAGCTTTCTTCTCGTTTCCACAGTGCCAACGATTTGAGAATGACGATTAGAGGAGCAAGTCCCATCGTCAACTGCGGAAAGAGATAATGATACGTGACGGTAAAGGCAAAGTGCAGGCGATGAACGATCAGTGCTTCATCCATTGTTGTTCTCCTTGAGCAGTATTCATTGCAACCAAATTGGTTAGGCTTGTCGGCTTGGTCATGACACTTGACATGCCTGTCACAGTTTGATTGCAGTCAAAGGCTTACTCAAGCGGAAGCCCGCCGCGCCGCCTGATGTGAGACCTCAGCTTCCCCTCGCTTTGTTACCGGCCACAGCGTCAATCGAGCACTCCATAGCAGTGGAATGTTTATAGACTTGAACAGCACAAAAAACCAGCGCCGTTCGCAGGAGCGGAACGTTGCGAGATGATACTTGTCAATTTAAGGGGCAGCGATGGGGCGAGCACGGTTGTCTAACAGAGCTCGTCGCTCGTAGAATGGCGGCCGGAATGTTCCGCCAGAAGATTCAACTAACACTGAAAAGGGGGGAGCGAAGATGGATTTGCGCTATCCGATTGGGCCCTTCAAATTCGACGGTTCGGCTAATGATGAGCAACGCCAGATTTTAATAGATCAGATTGCCGAAACGCCGGCGAAGTTGCGGCAGGCAGTTGCGGGATTGACTGAGGCACAACTTGAGACCCCCTACCGTCCCAATGGCTGGACTGTCAGACAAGTCGTCCATCATCTACCGGACAGCCACATTAACAGCTACATGCGTTTCAAATTGGCGCTCACCGAAGAGGAACCCACCATTAGAACCTATCATGAAGATCGGTGGGCAGAACTTGATGATGCACGGCGGGCCCCAATTGACGTATCGCTGACTCTGCTTGAGGCGCTCCATAGTCGTTGGGTTCTTTTCCTGCGCTCCCTTAAGGGCAAGGATTTCGAACGCGTTTTTCAGCATCCTGAATGGGGCCTTGTGGGAATCGACTGGAGTCTGGCTATGTATGCCTGGCACGGACGCCATCATGTCGCACACATCACTTCCTTGCGAGATCGTATGGGGTGGAACTAAACGAATGCACCCTATTACGAGAAAGTACATTTCTTTGGTCCCAGAGGGAGATATTGTCACCGTGACATTCTTCGTACTCGATACCGGTGAGATTTCACGATCAGTTTTGAGCCAATAAGAAATCGGGGTACTGGAATGGAGGGCCAAGTGAAGGGAAGAGTTCTGCTTTTGGTTGGGATGGGCCTCGCAATCTCTATGGGCGTATTGGCCCAGGCGCAGCGGAAACCCGAACCGGCGATGGAGGCCTTCTGGACTAAGTTCCAAGTGGCGGTTGCTACAAATGACAAAGCGGGTGTTGCGGCGCTTACCGGTTTTCCATTATCGATGCCTTATGGGGTCAGCAGCATAAAAACAAAGGCCCAGTTAATAAGAAACTACAACAAGATCTTTGATTCTGAAACAAAGAGATGCTTCGTGAAAGCCAAGCCAGAACCCGATACTACTAAGAAGAAACGTTTTAGCATCAGTTGCGGTGAAGCCATGATGTATTGGTTCGAGGTCCGCAACGGAGAATACAAATTCATTAGTGTGGATAACGTAAACGAGTAACCTGCGTGTTTCCATTATTTTTGCGCAACTGATTTTACATCTCAGAGCTACGTTTTGCCGCTGAGTGCAAATTGCGAAAGCGAACCTGCACTAAATGCGGTCGTAGTCTACGTCTCGTGTGGTTGCGCGCGCGGCATAACTCATTGCACCGGAGCGCGCAACAGCGAAGCGTTTATTCGCAAGAGTTGACGCTAGCCACGTCGACCAGCGCGCCCGGTCAACTCACTCGTTGGTGTTGATTGGAATTTGATCAACAGACCTTCGATAATTTCCAGCTTTTGCTTCAGAAGGTTTTTGAAATCTCCAGTATCGGTGTGATGTAGTTCGTGAAGCATGGAATCTCTTTTCGCGTTTAGCGTTTCCCAGAGAAAATCCTGCTCCGGTTGAGTAATGCTTAGCGTCATTGTCCACGCCTCCTTTTATAGAGTTGACACTATTCTAGGCTGGACGTGGTCTACAAGCCAAAAGGCCCGTTGTTGTTGCCTCGCCTAATTTTCTTTGGTTGCGTCGCAAATTTTCAGTTTCCCGCCAAGGGGACAGCTAGAGTTTCCAAACCCAAGGTGACACCTTACGTTTCATTCCCAAGGTGACCGTTAGCGTTTTCACTCCGTTAGGAGTGACACGTTTATAGGGGCTCACCACGCATCTCCGTTCTAAGGAGCGGGAATGTTCCTGAGCGAAAAACGCCAACTTGCCTTCCGCTCCTTCGAACGGAGCCAGAGGTTAGTTTATTCCTTCGTGCTATAAACATGTCACCCATACCGGGTGAAAACGCCTCACTGAAAAGCATCGTGGTGTGCAACCTAAGAACTTGCGTTACTTTGGGCAGTTATGAGAGCTTGGGCAGTTTCATCGGTCCAGGAGATTTTGTCCCTATCGCATCTATCACCAATGGAGGGAGAGGTACACGAACTGCGCAAGTCGTGTACCTCTGTGGCGGGGTAGGAATTTGGAGAGCCTGAGATCAATAAATTATCTGCTTCCGCACCAGGACCGGATGAGCCCGAGCTTTTCTGAACTCCACTATTGCAGCACAAAGTTATAAGTGATTACTCCTGAGACCTTCACTGGCTGGTCGCCAATTAGAGTTGGCGAGAAACGCGCGTGATAAGCTGCGGCAACCGCCCCAGCCATCAGTAGTGGATGGCCGTTTATGGCATGCGCCGTCACTACTCTTCCCGTTTCATCAATCAGTACCTGAACGCTCACGGGTCCCGTAACGCGAATCTGCCGCGCCATTGGTGGATAAGGCGGTTTTGGCAATAGAATTGCCTCACCCGTAATCACTCCTTTATGGACCACTCTGGGTATCGGTTTTTGTTCAACACGCGGGGGCGGTGTGCCAATTTCTTGAATTATGGGGACGGTGTTGCCTGGCCGTGTGCCGCCGCCATTGTCCGTTCCCACTCTTCCGCCCGGTGCTCCTCCGTCGATATCCCGGTCGGTGATCAAGGTGGTAATGCCCGACCTTAGCGGCAAATGCGGATTTGGTTCAGTAGAAATATCCCTCGGTGTCACATCAGGCCGATTAACCGAGAGCATTGCGATCCGACGTTCGTCGAATGTTCTTGGGTTTGCGCTGTGGTTCGTTGTACTTCTAGCTATTGAGGGTGGCCTCGGAATAGGAAAATCGGAGGGCGTTAGCAACGTAATAATCTCCGTATTCTGTTGCTCCAGCCGCGCGTCGTAGGCAGAGGTGCTTACCACTCCCGCTATCGCGAAAAGCAGGAGATAGGTTGCCGTCGTAAACAGAAAGAACGAACCACGTCTTTGCAATTCGTTTCGGTGCGAAGTCGATTCGATTAGGTTATTAAACATCAGGTCCTCCCTAGCCGGTGCCGTTCGGGTCGCGGGAGCTTACTCGGTGATATTAGACTCCGGATTACGCGCGGTTGTTCCAGTGACGCTGCGGTGCGTTAAACAAAGGCCGCAAACACGTCAGTATCACCACCACGGCAGAGCTTGTGTGAAAATGGATGCGCGGTCCGATGCTTTGAAAGTGATCTGTGAAAAACTCTGAGGAATCTTCAGTTGCGACGGGACAATTCAAGCTGAGTAAATTTGCAGGTTGGGAAGGGGGCAGTCGTTAGTTTCAAGGTTCGGTAAATTCAAGGCGCCCCCGCTCAATCTTGAATGCCAGTGCTTATCCGTATCACTCAAGCCTCAGCCCTAAGTTACAGTGACTGATTGATTCGACGATGAAGCCTCTGAGACTTGAGCGGGGGCGCCTTGAATTTACCGAACCTTGAAACTAATGACTGCCCCCTTCCCAACCTGCAAATTTACTCAAGCTTGAATTGTCCAAATCCTCAGCTTCAAAGCTCCAAGTCAGAGTTTTCACACAATCTACCGCGTGGTGGTACTGACCCTCGTGCCCCATTCTCGAATTTATTTACAGCTTCTGCGTGTTGGGGGAGCTTTCACCAAACTCTTTCAGTCGGGTGTGATGAGGAATTTTGTCGTAACCGAATCTACCACCAAAAATGTGTCGACTTCGTATTTCCAGAATCTGGGAACGACAATGGAGGCTTATGGGCCCTCTGACCGTCACTTGAGACCTGGCACTCGTTCCTTTAGGATGACACCGCTCTGCCAACCCATTTCGGAAGAAAGTTGCATGGCTACCAAAGAGATAACCCACGAAGAACTGAATCCGTTTGAAATCGCCAAGCAACAGTTCAATCGAGCCGCCGATTATCTGGAGCTGGATGCTTCAATACGAAACGTGCTCAGTAGCGCCAAACGGCAGCTCATAGTCTCCATTCCGGTAAAGATGGACGGCGGGGATGTACAGGTGTTCGAAGGCTATCGAGTACAACACAATATTGCCCGTGGTCCAGCAAAAGGCGGAATCAGGTACCACCCAAACGTAACTCTTGATGAGGTGAAGGCCCTCGCCTCATGGATGACCTGGAAATGCGCTACGGTCGGAATCCCCTATGGTGGTGGCAAGGGCGGAGTAATTTGTGATCCCAAAAGCCTGTCTATGAACGAGCTGGAACGACTGACACGCCGATACGCATTTGAAATTGCTCCGATAATCGGTCCGGACCGCGACATCCCGGCGCCAGATGTTTATACGGACGAACAGACTATGGCGTGGATCATGGACACGATTTCAATGGTACGCGGACATACCGAGTTGGGCGTGGTTACTGGGAAACCCATATCACTCGGGGGCTCTCAGGGGCGGAGCGAGGCCACGGCACGAGGTTGCCTTTATGCGCTGCGGGAGGCTTGCAAGGTGAAAGGCCTGGAACTTAGAGGGGCGCGGGTCTCGGTCCACGGATTCGGCAACGCAGGGGCAAACATCGCGAGGTTGGCTGCGGAGGATGGTGCGAGAGTTGTTGCTATATGCGACTCGAGAGTGGGCCTTTATTCGGAATCGGGAATAGATATTAAAACCGCGTTGCGCCACAAAAAGCAGACAAAGTCATTAGTCGGACTCAGCGGCGTTAAGGAAATGTCTCCAGAAGAGGTGTTGACGGTCGATTGCGATATCCTTCTTCCGGCGGCCCTGGAAAACGCCATCACCTTGGCAAACGTGGGTAAGGTAAAGGCGAAGATTATTGCCGAGCTGGCTAATGGACCAACCACTCCAGGTGCTGATCGAGTACTGGATGGCGAGGGGGTACTGCTGGTTCCGGATATTCTGGCGAATGCCGGAGGCGTCACTGTAAGTTATTACGAATGGGTACAGGACCAGTACTCGTTTTTCTGGTCCGAAAGGCAGATTAATGAAACGCTTGAGCAAACGATTCGAACAGCTTTCAAGGCCGTCCACGAGACAATGCAACGTTACGATACTGATATGAGGACCGGTGCGTATATCCTGGCTGTTGATCGAGTCGCGGAAGCGACTCGGGTACGTGGGATATTTCCGTAGGAAGCGGGGTCTTTGGGCTTTGGACTTAGAACTTTGTGCTTTGAGCTTTGTAGGGGCGGCACTCCGTGGCCGCCCCACCCGGACGAAGATCGAATTTGCTTCTTTGAGCGCGGTTCTATTGAACGCAGGGGCGGCCACGGAGTGCCGCCCCCTACAAAGTTCAAAGCACAAAGCACCAAGTTCAAAGCACAAAGTTCTAACGTCGTGAGCAGATCAGATTTTGAAGAAATCTCCGGAGACAATTTTTGCCTGCCAAAGTTGTGGCCACCAATCGCGCAAGTGGTTGGGCAAGTGTCCGGATTGCGGCGAGTGGAACTCATTGGTCGAGGAGCGCACTCGCCCTGGGAACGCCACGAGAACTGCAAATTTCTCAGTCAAAAATGTGAGCGCCATTGGCTATTCAGAGATTGAATCACAGGATGACGTTCGTATTTCCTCGGGAGTAACAGAATTCGATCGCGTTTTAGGTGGTGGCATAGTTCCTGGCACCCTGGCTTTGATTGGGGGAGATCCCGGAATCGGAAAAAGCACGTTGCTGCTCCAGGTCGCCGACAAAATGGGCACTGAGCACAAGCCAGTTCTTTATATTTCCGGAGAAGAGTCAGAACGGCAAATAAAACTGCGTGGTGAGCGCCTGAAAATCGAAGCCAAAACTCTTTTTATCCTGCCCGAAACCAACCTGGAAAACATCTTTCACGAAATTGAGAAGCTTAACCCCAGCACGATAATTGTGGACTCAATACAGACCATCTTCTCGGGCGCAATTGAGTCCGCGCCAGGTTCAGTTGCGCAGGTTAGGGAAGTGGCGCTTCAGTTTCTTCTCCTGGCAAAGAACCGGTCTTTGCCAGTGTTCTTAATAGGACACATTACCAAAGATGGATCGATTGCCGGACCAAAAGCGCTCGAACATATTGTCGACACCGTCCTGTATTTTGAGGGAGAGCGTCACCATAATCATCGCATCGTAAGAGCCACGAAGAATCGCTTCGGCGCCGCAAATGAGATTGGCGTATTTGAAATGACGAGCATAGGCCTGATACCGGTCTCCAATCCTTCGCAACTATTTTTGCAGGAGCGGCCGCAAAATGTTGCGGGATCTGTCGTGGCGGCTTGCATGGAAGGCACGCGGCCGCTGCTCGTCGAGATCCAGGCACTGGTTACCAGCACAAAATATGGAACGGGTCGGCGGATGACCGAGGGGGTGGATCAGAACCGGGTTTCACTACTGATTGCCGTGTTGGAGAAGAAGATCGGCCTCGAACTGCTGGGGGAAGATGTTTTCGTGAACGTAGCCGGCGGACTGGAGATTGATGAACCAGCCGCCGATCTGGGAGTTCTGGCTGCTATTGCTTCCAGTTTTAAGAATACCGCTATCGATCCTCATACGGCTGTCTTCGGTGAAGTTGGTCTTACCGGCGAAGTGCGCGGAACGACGCAGGCCGGCGTGCGCGCTCGTGAAGCCCAGGCCCTCGGTTTCAAGAAAATAATTATGCCCAGTTCCAATACACCAGGGCTCGAGCGAATGTTGGGCGTGAGGATCGTGGGCGTCAAATCTGTTGAAGAAGCACTGGCCGAGTTGTTTTAGTGTTCAAACGATAAAGAATACACCACGACTGGCCATCGGAGAATCATGCGCATATCGCGAATCGTTATCCGCTTTGCCACGTTGATCATTTTGACTGTTATTTCTCCTGGTCCATGCATAGACGCCCAGGACAAATATAAAGACGACGCTGATCGGCAACGGAAGCAGCGCGATTTCGATCAACCGGATGAGGAAGAGGATCTGAACAGGGAGCTATGGGAGTTTGCGCGAAAAACGCCCTTCTCTGAAATCTTACCTTATGTGGCAGCGGCGCAACGTGCTTCAAAGGCCAGGGAGAATACTTATAATGAGCTTCCTAATGGCTGGAGAATCGTTCCCGCGGGACGTCAGATTGCCGTCGGCAGATTACCCTACCAGGCAATCAAGTTTGCTGGACGTCTCGTTGTGCTCGACACGGGTTATTACTATCAAGAGCCACAGGAGGTCTCAATTGTCGATATAGATTCCGGCCAAACAGTGAAGACTCTCAAGCTGAAATCTCTCTTTCCCAGTGCCGAAATTGGTTTTGACGGAGACCTCTATATCAGTGGCGGATTCGAGCAGAAGGTATTTCGGTTAAATCGTAATTTCGAAGTCATTCGCGAATATGAATTGCAGGGCTTCGCTGGCGGACTTGCCCCTCTCGACTCAAAGCACCTGGCGATTGGATACTTAGCAGCAAAGAACGAGAAGGGTGATTACATTAGTGGTCAGATCGCCGTACTGAATACGGTGACTGGAAAGATCGAAAACAACTCAAGTATAGGTTATTTCCCATACGGGGTACGTTATCTACGTGGCAAGATCTACTTAACACTGCTTGGCGAGAACAGACTATTAATCCTGAACAAACGACTGAAGGTTCTTAAGAGTCTGGCGACGGGACGGACGCCTCAGGAAATGTGCACGGATGGCAGTCGTCTATATGTTGTCAATACCACCTCAGACAATCTCTCTATAGTTGATCTGAAGAGTGACCGCTTGTTGTCTAATATCGCTGTCGCGGCCGCAGGAAGCGCATTTGGGCGCAGCCCTACTTCCTGCGCGGTAGAAGGTAATAATCTCTTCGTCAGTCTTGCTGACATCAACGCAGTCGCGGTGCTGGATAAAAGAAGTGGGAAACAGCTTGGTCTAATTCCGGCAGGCTGGTATCCGACCAAAGTGCTCGCAGATAATCAGCGACTCTTAATCCTTAATGCAAAGGGAGTCTTACCGCGCAGGCCTAATCCGCAGGGTCCCCAACCGGTGGGCCCGCCCAGCCAGCTCAATTATGTTTTAACTCTCCTTAGAGGTTCGGTGTCCATCATTCCCCGATCAGAGATCGGTGCGAAACTACCTGCCTGGACCAACCAGGTGGCAGCCGGTTCTCCTCTTTTTTCACCGAAGGAAGGATTTAAGCTGCCGATTCGATATGTCTTCTACATCATCAAGGAGAACCGCACCTATGATCAGGTCCTCGGTGACCTCGCACGTGGAAATGGAGACCCGAACTTAACCTTATTTGGCAAAGAGATCACGCCCATTCATCACCAACTGGCAACCGAATTTGTTACGCTGGATAGTTTCTTTGCTAATGGAGAGATTAGCGTCCTGGGCCACAGCTTCACCACCAGCGGTTATGCCAGCCCCTTCCTGGAATGGCTCGGGAATATGAGCTATTCGCAGCGCTGGAAAGGCTACCCTTATGGTACTGTTCCGGCGGTAACCTCTCCCTCCTATCTTTGGGATGCTCTGGATCAAAAAGGTATCGATTATCGGATTTACGGCGAGAACTATTTTCTTTTTACTCGAGCCTTTCGCATCTTCGCTGAGACATACGGTCCGGAGAGTGCTTTGGCTAAGAAGTTTTATGACAAGTCCATGGCTATTGCAGCGATAAGTGATCGCGGGAATGAATTCTATCAACTCGCGAGAGAACATTACGGCAAAGCGAACACTCCCGAGGATGCTTACCGGTTGCTATCGCAACCATCTTTCACTCGGCCATTCTCTAATTTTCTCACCGGAGACGATAGCCTGGTACTGGCCCTGCAGAAAGACACCCGAATTCGTAAAAAATTTGCCGACTATCTTTACCATTATCCCTTTAACTATCGCTCCTGGGACCTGAACCACTCCGACCTCGCGCGCGCACAGTCATGGATCACCGATTTTCAAATGCAGTTGAAAATGAACCGGGTAGCTCCCTTTCAATATATCTGGCTGCCAAACGATCACACCGATGGTTCGAGCGACAGGATCCATAACCCCTTTGAGTTTGTCGCGCAAAACGACGCGGCCCTGGGAAAAATCGTTGAAACCATCTCGCATAGTCCTATTTGGCAAGAGTCATTGATTCTGATTGAAGAGGATGATGCCCAGAATGGTCCTGACCACGTTGATGCAACGCGGACAGTTGCGCTTGCCGTTGGCCCGTATGTCAAGCGGGCAGCCGTGGTCAGCGACCGTTACGATCAGTTAAGTGTGCTGCGCACGATTGAGCTATTGCTTGGTTTACAGCCATTGAGTCTTGGTGATCGCCTCGCCGTGCCGATTTTCGGAATTTTCACTGATAAACCAGACTACCGGCCCTTCGTTGCAACGAAACCGTCCAGTCGTTTGGCCGTGGCTGATCGGGAGCTCTATAAACAATTTGCCCGGCCTTGAGTTGAGCCTGAAATGGCTGAGTACTGGTGCAAGTTTCGATTCGCGATCCGCTCAAAATAATTCCACCGGATCTCCACAGGTTACCTGCCCCGCCGTTACGACGCTGGCATATATCCCCAGATTCTCACCATCACATGCTACCGGTTTTGCTGTTGAATCGAATCTTTCAAACAGACGTTTGCTTGTGCTTCATCCGCTGCGCGACGTGCTTCTTCGTTACTCTTTGCACCGGGTAAGAGCTTGTGAGTTACGCAAACCTTATCTCGGGAGATTTTGGCAACAGCAAGATAAGAGGTAACCCGATCAGGATGTTCCGGGTCCTGGCTAGCGTTTACCCGGACAATCAACGCAATGGGATACGGCTTTCCGTTTTTCCTCTGCACCCGCCACTCCGCCTTGCTCCCGACACTAGAGAAAGAACGGGTAATCACGTTCCAAAAATCGAGGGGGAACTCCTTACCACCAGGCGTGACAACGGTGATCGACTGACGCGAATCGTCGTCATCGATCAGGAGCCGGTAGCCGGCGACTCCCGGACAACGCTGAACGGAACTGCCACTCTCCCTTTCCAATTTAATAGTTTTGCATTTTGCAGACGCCAGCTCAGTATAGACACTCTCAACGCGTACCTGGGCTTGTATCAGACAACTGGAGAATATTAGGAACGACCATAGAACAAGCTGCCTCATGTTTACCCCTCCTTGTGTTTCCTGGAGCTCCGTTAAGAGTCTCTCGGAAAGGCTCTCTCGTAGCTATTCTGCCTTTCGCAACTCGATAGTCGGAATCTGCCGTTGCCTGAGCCGTTGATTTAAATTGGCCAGGTCGTGTTCCTTTAGCGTATCCCACTCAGTAAGTTGTTTCTGGAGGAGGCTTTTATAATTTTCGAACGCTGCCGAACTCTGCGCGGTGGGGGCCGAGTCTGAGCTGTCAACAGAAATAAGCAATGCCGTAAGAGCTCCATGCAAAGCGGAGAGATTGGTTTCAGGCGAAGGAGGAAACTGTGGTGGTCCACCGATCAGATGGTTGGCTTTATCATCCAAAGACTTGGCGATTGTGGAAAGCTCCCGGTTTGCCGTAACGGCAATACGTGAGTCAAGCTCCTTCAATCGATTGCGCAGATCATGCAAGTCAGTCACCGCTGAATAACTTCTGGCCAGCTCGTCGATAATCTTCATCTCCAGAGCCAGCTGCTGCGCGAGGGCCTCCGCCGTCACGTTCACGCGCGGATCTTCCCGGATTTCGAGAGGCGCGCTAAACGCTCTCCCGCCGACGGTCAATCTCACCTGATAAATACCGGGCAAAACAAGCGGTCCTTCAGGCAGTCTAATTGCATCTTCGCCGTAGACAGCCGCGATGCTGTAGAAGTAACGAAGGGCCCGCGGAGTTGAATATCGCAGATCCCACACAAAACGATTGATGCCACCATTTTTTGAAAGTGGTCCAAGGGGATTGAACCAGTAGCTGGGAAACGGCTGCGTCTCATCCGTCTTGCGCGCTTGATCGTTGGTAGAGAACTTACTTACGGGCCTTCCAGCGCCATCTAAAATTTCCAGCGTGACTTCCCCAGCGGGGACAGGGTTCAGCGTGTAGTCAATAACCGCGCCGGTAGGAGGATTTTTTCCTGCCGGAGTTTCAGGGGGGAGAGGCGTGTCTCGACTCTCATTTTTCCGCAAGCGAATTGCCAATGCAGGCTTGAAAAGATGCACCTCGGAAGCAGCAATCCCCGGCTCCAACTCTCGCAGCGGAGCAATGTCGTCGAGTATCCAAAAAGATCGGCCATGCGTGGCGACCACAATGTCGTCGTCTTTAACAATCAGGTCGCGAATTGAGCTGATCGGAAGATTTAACTGCAGCGACTGCCAGTTGTTGCCGTCATCGAAGGAGACGTAAATTCCCATTTCCGTCCCGGCGTAGAGCAGACCCTTGCGTTTTGGATCTTCCCTCACAACGTGAACGTATGAGGTTTCTGGAAGACCCTGGCTAATCTTTGTCCAGGTAGTACCAAAATCGTGAGTACGATAAATGTACGGCTTTACGTCGTCCATCTGGTGCCGATCGATGGCCGCATATGCCGTCGCGGAATCGAACGTACTGGCGTCGATGATGCTGATCATGCTCCAGGGTGCAAGGCCCTGTGGCGAGACATTGGTCCACGTCTTGCCGCCATCTTTAGTCAATTGAATAAAACCATTGTCGGTCCCTATCCATATCTGTTCTGTCATAACCGGTGAGACAGCGATGGCATAGATTACGCCCTTCCCATCTTCCTCTCTCTCGCCTGGCTGTAGTGTCAGATCCGGGCTGATGGTGGTCCAGCTTTTACCTGCATCTGTAGTCTTCAATAGATACTGCGAGGCTTGATAAAGCGTGTACGGTGGCGATGGTGAAAAGGCGATTGGAGTAGTCCAGGGATAGCGGTGCCTGATTGTTCCGACTGTCTGCGGAGTAGGTGAGACGTCCTCCACTTGTCCGGTTTTGTGGTTGTAACGATACATCTCGCCACCAGTGCTGCCGCCATACACGATTTGTGGATTGCTCGGATCTGGCAAAATAAACCCACTCTCCCCAGCTCCCACCGGATACCAGTCACGGAATGTAATCTGTCCGTAGTCGCTGCGGCTGGCCACTGCCGCTGTGCCGCTATCCTGCTGCGCCCCGTATACGAAGTACGGAAATTGATTGTCCACCGCTACGTGATAGAACTGAGCTGTCGGCTGGTTGTACCAGCTGCTCCAGGTCCCGCCGCCATTGACGGTAACGATTGTGCCCTGGTCGACACCGGCGATCATCCGCAGCGGATCGTCGGGATCGATCCAAAGTGAGTGATAGTCATCCCCTCCCGGCGCACCCCGAATCGCCTGAAATGTTTTTCCTCCATCGGTGGATCGGTAAAGAGAGACATTTGAAACGTAGACTGTGTCAGGGTTTTTTGGATCTACTCTTACTTCCTCGAAATACCATGATCTGCTGGTGAGCCGCGGTTCAGAACTCACGAGAGCCCAATTTTCGCCCGCGTCATTGGAAGCATATAGCCCAGCTCTTTCGGAATCGATCAACGCATAAATCCTTCGGCCCTTTGTACCCGCCGCGACGTCAATCCCTATCCGACCAAGTCTGCCAGCAGGCAGACCGTGTCCGGTCAATTGTGCCCACGTCACGCCGCCATCGCTCGACTTGTAAATTCCGCCTCCTGGTCCCGTTATTGGAGCATAAACACTCCAGGCTGGTCGGCGCGTGTTCCACAGAGTTGCGTAGACTGTCAGAGAATTGTCAGGATCAAACGCGATATCGATTGCGCCGGTGTTTTCGTTTTTGTAGAGGACCTTTTGCCAGGACTTACCTCCGTCAGTCGATCGGAAAACTCCGCGCTCTTCATTTGGTCCAAAGCCATGACCAAGCGCTGCCACCAGCACCACATTCGGATTGGCGGGATCAATTACGACACGGCCAATCTGCCGTGTATCGCCTAGTCCGATGAAAGACCAGTTCTTGCCGGCATCGACTGACTTATACATACCATGGCCAAAGGAAATGTCGGAACGCATGTCCGCCTCACCCGAACCCACATAAATGATGTTGGGATTGGAGCTTGAAACGGCCAGAGCTCCAATCGAAGCAACTGGTTGACTATCGAATATTGGCGTCCAGGTACGACCGGCATCTATCGTCTTCCAGACTCCGCCACCGACGGAACCAAAATAAAAGGTGTTTGGTTGTCCTCGCACACCAGAAACTGCCAGGACCCGGCCTCCTCTGTGTGGGCCGATGCAGCGCCACTTTAAGGCTGCGTAAGATTGCTCGGGAATAGTGCGCGTGGCGAGCGCAGATCGCTCCTGCGAAAAAGCAGTAGCAGGAAGCAGCGTAGTCACAGAAATACCGATTAGGAGACGCAACCAGCAAACAAGCATATCTGATTCCTTCTGAAGAAATTGAATGACAAGGTAAATGAGTCTGCCGCAATGTTCAAGATTCTGCCACGACACTTTTGGGGCGTCAGGTATCCTTTCGCATCTTTGATTCTGGTCAGATGGAGTCCTTATAACACGTAGCGGACGGAAACCGCCGACCAGTGCGCACAGTCTAAAAAAGCGCTCAGCGTTCAGCCTCTGGGCCTGAAGAAAAACAATAACTCCGCCCGGCAAAACGGTAGTTATTAAAAGGTTTTTGGTGACTGCCGCGTTCCGGGCGTGGTAAGATTGATTTCATCATGCATGCCGACGTAATCATTATTCGGCTCATTTTTACGACTATTCTGGTAGCCGCTGGCTATGTTTTGCGACCGGTTGCTGGAGATTCGTGGATCTCGGCCGGCGTTGGGGGCCTGATCGCAATTTGTATCATTCTCTTCGAACTTAGGATCCGTCGGGCCACTCTCAAGACCCTAATAGGGGCAGCCGTAGGCTCAATTATGGGCATTGTGGGAGCTTATCTCATTGGATCGTTGATCAGCCGCCAGGAGTCCATGGCCGTGGCCCCTGAGGTCAAGACTTTTCTTACCTTGGCGTTGACCTTCTTTATGGCCTACGTTGGCTTAATGGTGGGAGCAGCCAAAGGCGACTATCTGGAACTGTCGGCGTTGGGCGGAATCTTTAGCGACAAGGCGTCACGCCGAGATCTTAAGATCCTTGACACGTCCGTAATTATCGACGGACGTATTGCCGATGTGGCTGAAACCGGATTTTTGACAGGATCGTTAATTATTCCTCAATTTATCCTGCGAGAGCTGCAACAAGTTGCCGATTCTCCCGATTCTTCAAAGCGTCAGCGGGGTCGACGTGGTCTCGATATGCTCAATCGCCTGCAAAACAACAGTGCGCTTGATATTCAGATCGTCGAAACTGACTTTCCTTCGGTAAGGGAAGTCGATTTGAAGTTGATCGAATTAGGCAAGCAACTCGATGCCGTGATTGTCACTAACGATTTTAATCTGAATAAAGTATCGCAGTTGCGAGGGGTGAGCGTGCTCAACATTAACGAGCTTGCTAATGCACTCCGGCCCGTCGTTCTTCCCGGTGAAGCGATGCGCGTCTTTATCCTGAAAGAAGGTAAGGAATACAATCAGGGTGTGGCATATCTTGATGATGGCACGATGGTCGTGGTAGATAATGCCCGCAGATTAATAGGAAAGAATGCCGACATTGCGGTCACCAGCGTTTTGCAAACGACTGCGGGTAAAATGATCTTTGGCCGCCTCTGGGAAGAAGCGGATAATTGCCCAGCAAACGGCGAGCACCGAACGAACGGTGCACCTCGTCGACAGCCCCGTGAATCGCGCGCCACTCCCGGCTCAGTCCGGATCACAGACGGCGAACCCATTATAGAATCCTGACGAGCAGTGACGAGCAACAAGCGACAGGTGACGCGATAGATTTACGACTTCCTGTCACCTATTACCTGTTATTTGTCACTTTTCTTATGAATGTCGCAATAATTGCCGCTGCCGGTCAGGGCACACGGATAGGCGGCAAGCGGGCCAAGCAGTTTCTCGAGCTGGCCGGCGCACCGATAATCTTCCACACGCTCAAACCATTCGAGCGGTGTGACGCCATTCACGAAATCACCTTAGTTTTGCCGGCAGAAGAAGTTGCTGGTTTTCTTGAGCTCACTCCCAAATTCGCATTGCGAAAGCTGACCAGAGTTGTGGCGGGAGGAGCAACTCGGGCCGAATCCGTTTTGCGTGGCTTGCAGGCGATACCGTCCACCAACGTCGAAGTTGTGGCTGTGCATGATGGAGTGCGCCCCTTCGTTACGGCTGACGAAATCAGTAGAACTGTTGAGACGGCCCACATCTTCGGCGCGGCCATTCTAGTAGCGTCAGTGGTTGACACGATTAAGAAAGTGGGCTCGGATAGGGTTTTAGGAAGTCTTAAGCGGAGCGATTTGCGTCGTGCGTTGACGCCGCAGTGTTTTCGTTACTCATTATTATGTCGAGCTTATGAGACAGTCGACTTGAATGAAGCTGATCTAACAGACGACAGTCTCCTGGTAGAGCGGATTGGCGCCCAGGTTGCCATCGTTGAGGGTAGTTCGCGTAATATCAAAATAACGCAACCCGAAGACTTGCTTCTGGCTGAGGAATTAATGGAGGAGAAATGGTCTTAGGTCTTCGGACTTTGACCTTTGTGCTTTGAACTTTGAACTTTGAGCTTTGAGCTTTGAGCTTTGAACTTTGAACTTTGAACTTGGAGCTTTGTGCTCTTAACTTTGTGCTTGTACTGTCAAGTTTTTGCTGTTTTTGAGACAAATGCAGGATCCGAAGCATTAACTAAATACAAGACTCCAAGTCCTAAGTACCAAGTACAAGTACAAAGTGCAAAGTACAAAGCTCAAAGTTCAAAGCTCAAAGTTCAAAGCTCAAAGTTCAAAGACCAAAGCTCAAAGCCCAAAGTTCAAAGACCAAAGACCAAAGCCCAGATCTTCTTAAGAAAAGTGTATCGCATTGGCATCGGTACCGACACCCACCGCCTGATACAGGGGCGACCGCTAATCCTGGGAGGTGTGCACGTTGCCTCTGATCGAGGAGGTGACGGCCATTCGGATGCTGATGCTCTCTTACACGCAATTGCCGATGCGATTCTCGGCGCTCTTTGTGAAGGCGACCTGGGCGTCCATTTCCCGGATAATGACCCACAGTGGAAGGACGCGGATAGCCTGCAGTTGCTCTCCCGGGTGATGTGGTTGACGCGGGAGCGCGGCGCCAAGATCATCAACGTTGACACGACCGTAAGTCTGGAAAATCCCAAACTTCGTCCATACGTACTTTCGATGCGCGAACATATAGCTGACATTCTTGCCGTTGAGGTTGGCTGCGTCAGCGTGAAAGCAAAAACCGGAGAGGGTCTTGGCTTTGTAGGTCAGGGACTCGCTGTGACCGCCCAGGCAGTAGTTCTCATGAAGAGCGCCGGACCAGAGTGAGACCGCAGGACGTAATTCGTAAGAAACGTGACGGCGAAGAACTCTCGCCGGAAGAGATCAATTTTTTTATTGAAGGACTGACCCGCGGCGAGATTGCCGATTATCAGACCAGCGCCCTCTTGATGGCCATTTACTTAAATGGCATGAACGGGCATGAACAGCAAGTCTTGACCGCGGCCATGCTCCGGTCCGGTAGCATTCTGGATTTCTCCAAAATACCCAAACCCAAGGCGGATAAACACTCTACCGGTGGAGTTGGAGACAAGACTTCACTGGTGATAGCGCCGCTGGTGGCGGCCTGTGGGATCTGCGTTCCCATGATCTCGGGCAGAGGCCTGGGCCATACAGGTGGTACGCTCGACAAACTTGAATCGATCCCCGGGTATCGCGTTGATCTCTCAGCAGGCGAATTTGAAGACGTACTGCAAAGAGTTGGCTACGCGATGGCCGGCCAAACCGCAGAGCTAGCCCCGGCCGACAAGAAGATGTACTCGCTTCGCGATGCCACCGCCACTGTGGAAGCAATTCCGCTAATCGTGGCTTCAATAATTTCCAAAAAAGGCGCAGCTGGTTTGGACGCAATGATTATCGACGTAAAAGTCGGTTCAGGCGCATTCATGCGCGATCCCTCCCGAGCGCGAGAGCTTGCCCATGCGCTGGTGGCCACCGGGAACTCCTGCGGGATTCGTACCAGGGCGTTGCTGACTGATATGAATCAACCACTCGGGCAAGCCGTTGGCAATTCACTCGAAGTGAAAGAGTGCATCGACATTCTGCGTGGCGAAATGAAGGAAGGGGCCCGCCCCGTTCTAACCCTTTCTCTGGAATTAGCAGCGCACATGCTGCTCTTGGTGAACGTGGACCAAAGTCTGGAGGCGGCTCGCAGCCGTTTGGGCCAAGCGCTTGCTTCCGGCGCCGCCCTGGAGTGCTTGCGACAGAACATAGCAGCACAGGGAGGTGACCCCAACGTCTGTGATGATGCCTCTCGTGTTCTTCCTTTAGTAACTGAATGCTTCCAGGTACAAGCCGAGTGCTCCGGCTTTATCAGCAAAATCAATACGACGGAGATTGGACACGCGATTGCGGCTATCGGTGGCGGGCGTGTGCGCATCGAAGACAAAATAGATCCGACTGTGGGGTACATCGCCGAAATCGGCATCGGCGTGGGTGTGCGTGCGGGTGATATTTTCGGTGTGGTCCACTGCCGGAACGAAGGCAAAGGGCGCTTAGCTGCGCAGCGCATTCTGGCCGCCTACACTATTTCCGACGAAGGTCCAGTAGCTGTACCGCAACTAATAAAGGAAGTGATCAACGAATGAGAGTCACACTTTTCTGCGGGCTAGCAACGTTGTGTTTCTTAGCCCTGACCGTCTCTGCTTGTAATAGAGCAAGCTATGGCGCTGATGACAAATCAAAGACACACGTCGGTATCGTTTTTGACATTGGTGGAAAGGATGACCGTTCCTTCAATGCTGCAGCCTGGGAAGGGGTCAAACGGGCCGCAAAGGATTTCCCAATTGTGCTGAGAGATATTGAGCCGGGCAATCCGACTTCAATTGAACCTGCGATGCGGGCATTTGCCGAGCGTGGCTACGATTTGATCATCGGAGTGGGCTTTGCTCAGGAGCCGATCATGGAGCAGGTTGCCCGAGAATATCCGAACATCCATTTTGCGATTGTAGATGGTGTCAGCAACTTGCCGAACGTCGCTTCGCTGATTTTTAAGGAACACGAAGGTTCATATCTGGTCGGCATATTGGCCGCCAAAACGACCAACACGGGGACGATAGGGTTTCTTGGCGGTATGGATATTGGGCTGATCCACCGGTTTGAGGTGGGTTACGAAGAAGGCGCGCGTTCTGTCAACCCTCACATTCGCGTGATCCAGAACTACGTAGGCGTGACCGATTCCGCCTGGAACAATCCGGGTAAGGGAAAAGAAATAGCGCTGGCCCAAATAAGCAAGGGTGCGGACGTTATCTTTACGGCGGCGGGAAATTCCGGCCTCGGCGCTTTTGACGCTGTTGAGCAACAAGGAAAACAGAACGGGCGCGCCACTCACTTTGTAATTGGCGTCGATTCCAATCAGAACATGGTGAAGCCCGGCTTTGTGTTGACGAGCATGGTGAAGCGGGTGGATAACGCCGTCTATTCGATTGTGCAGGATGTAGTTAATGGGAAATTTCAAGCGGGCTTCCATGTTTACGGACTCGACAAAAATGGGGTGGCCTATGCGATGGACGAATACAACCGCGACCTTATCCCGCAGGACGCCATTCAACAGGCTGAGACGGCAAGACAAAAAATCATCAATGGCCAGATTAAGGTAACGGATGCAATGATGAAATAAAGCGAGCTTTGAACTTAGTGCTTGGTTCTTCGAGATGGTCCAATCCTCACATGGAGCATGAAATGGAGAAGACAAACTTTGAGAAACTTCGAGTCTATAGACTGGCGGAAGATCTAGCAGATGGAATCTGGAGTATTGTCCTCCGGTGGGACTACTTGGCAAAAAACACCATAGGTAAGCAGATGATTCGCGCCGCGGATAGCATTGGTGCGAATCTGGCAGAAGGGACCGGTCGTGGTTCCATAAAAGATAATCGAAGATTCATAAAGATGGCCCGAGGATCTCTATATGAAACGCAACACTGGCTGCGCCGTTCTTACAAGAGAAGTCTATTAACAGAGGAACAGGTTGTAAAATTAAAGCCTCTGATTAACGAACTCTCACCAAAGCTCAACGCCTATCTGCGGTCTGTAAATACAGCTGCCGAATCTGCGAAGTACCGAGTACAAAGTTCAAAGCACCAAGTACAAAGTACAAAGCTCAAAGCTCAGTAAAAGCACGTGCTCGAGTTGCGCAACATTACAAAACGCTTCGCTAACGTCGTTGCCAACGATAACGTTAGCCTTAAAGTCGAAGCCGGTACTATTCATGCCATAGTGGGTGAGAATGGCGCCGGTAAGTCGACTGCGATGCGCATCGCCTATGGCTTTTACAAAGCCGATAGTGGCGACATCCTGCTTGATGGTGAAGTGTGTGCAATTAATACTCCGCACGATGCCATTGCTCATGGTGTGGGCATGGTCCACCAGCATTTCATGTTGGTTGGGACCATGAGTGTGGCCGAGAACATTGTTTTGGGAGCGGAACCGGGGACTGATTTAGCGCTGGATCTTTCCACCGCTGCCTTGCAGATACGCAAACTCTCCGAAGATTTCAAACTGGCCGTCAATCCAAATTCGCTAATTGAAAATCTGTCCGTAGGACAACAGCAACGGGTGGAACTGCTCAAGGCCCTCTACCGTCACGCCAGGCTGCTCATCCTGGATGAACCTACGGCGGTATTGACGCCGCAGGAGGTGGAAGAGTTTTTTGCGATTCTTCGACGCATGCGTGATCAAGGGAAGACAATCGTAATCATCACGCACAAATTATCCGAAGTATTGGCGATTTCCGATGAAGTCACGGTGATGCGGGACGGCCGCGTGGTGGGCCGGGTGCGAACCAGAGAGACCACTGCAGCGGACCTTGCGCGAATGATGGTTGGCCGCGAGGTGCTCCTGCGCGTGGAAAAGCCGCCGGCAAAAATCGGCAAGACCCAATTAAGCGTGCGCAACCTTTCGGTGAAGTCGACTGATGGAGCGAGGCGGCTGTCCGCTGTTTCCTTTGAAGTGCGCAGTGGAGAAATCGTCGGCATCGCAGGAGTGGAAGGAAACGGACAAACCGAACTAATCGAGGCTTTGGCAGGCTTAACAGATCCTTCACTGCTCTCGGGCGAAATCCGTTTTGCCGACCAGGAGATCACCCGACTTGACGCTCGTTCACGCCGTGAACGAGGGATTGCGCATATACCTGAGGATCGGCACAGACGTGGATTGCTGCTGGAGTTCAGTGTGGCAGAAAATTCTATTTTGGGAGTGCACTATCGCCGACCAGTAGTGTCTTATGCGGGCATTTTCCTTGATGACAAAGCGATTCGGAGCCGGGCTGAGGAGATCATTACAAATTTCGATGTTCGCCCGGCAAATGCGGATCTACCAGCCCGTTCGCTATCTGGTGGTAATCAGCAGAAACTCATCATTGGCCGCGAATTTGATCTCCATCCAAGTCTCTTGTTGGTTTCACAGCCTACGCGAGGGGTGGACATCGGGGCGATCGAGTTTATTCACCGCAAACTTGTGGCTTTACGAGATGCTGGATGCGCAGTTTTGCTGGTCTCTGCGGAACTGGAGGAAGTTACGTCGCTCTCTGATCGTTTACTGATTATTCATGAAGGCAAGATTGTTGGGGAAGTCGACCCACAGGCAACCACGATTGAAGAGATCGGATTGCTTATGACTCGGGGGAATGCAGCTCAAAGCTCAAAGACCAAAGACCCAAGACCAAAGTCCATCGATTAATTAATGACCCTGCTGCGCGAACTAATTTTCCCGCTTCTTGCCGTAATTGCCGCCTTTATAGTTGGTGGCATTCTCATCCTCGTCGTTGGTGACAATCCACTCGTCGCTTATCGACTGCTAATTGGCAGCGCGCTCTCCTGGCCCGACGGCATTGGCTACACGCTTTTTTATGCCACGCCACTTGTGTTCACAGGCCTGGCGGTGCTTGTTGCTTTTCGTTGCGGACTCTTGAATATAGGAGCCGAGGGTCAGCTTTACGTGGCTTCTTTCGCCACCGCCTGGGTTGGCATTACCTTCGCTACGCATTCGGCTTGGTTTCTCATTCCTACCTGTCTTGTCGCGGCGCTGGTTGCCGGAGGAGCCTGGGGAGCGATTCCCGGAGTATTGAAGGCGCGCTTTGGCTCACACGAAGTCATCAACACAATCATGTTGAACTTCATTGCAGTTGCGCTCGTCAGTTACTTCACCCAATATCACTACAAAACACCTGGCGACCCTATCATGGAGACTTCCGCGATTGGTCCGGGCGCGCATATCGCCCGGCTCGGCAATTTCATTCCCGGTTTGCCACAACGGATTCCTCTTAATCTGGCTTTTGTTCTGGCGCTATTCAGTTGCTTATTGGTCTATCTGTTTCTCTGGCGCACGAAATGGGGTTATGAGTTACGCGCAACCGGAAGCAATCCGACAGCCGCCGAATATGGGGGCATCTCAATCCGCAAACAGATAATCGTTGCCATGACTCTATCTGGCTCACTCGCTGGTATGGTGGCTATCAACGAGGTACTTGGTTATCGATACAGGTATTATGATGGGTTTTCTGATAACTACGGGTTCACCGGCATTGCTGTTGCCTTGTTAGGGCGCAATCATCCGCTCGGCGTTCTTATTGCCGCCTTTCTTTTTGCCATCTTGCAGCGTGGGGGCATTCCAGTTGACGCGTTCACGCAGCACGTAACTAAGGACATAGTACAGGTTATACAAGGCACGATAATTTTGTTCGTCGCTGCGGAAGCTTTTTTCCGCGGTCCGTTTGCTAAATGGAACTTGTTACGACGCTCAAAAATCTAAGGCCATGAGAGAAATCATTTCCCTATCACTAATTTGGTCGACGATTCGCTTGTCAACGCCACTGATCCTGGCTGCGCTCGGAGGTATGTTTTCGGAGCGTTCCGGAGTAATTAATATTGCGCTCGAGGGAATTATGCTCGCCGGTGCCTTTACCGCAGCAGCGGTCACTTATGCGGCTGCTAATCCTTATCTCGGACTGCTTGCTGGGATGGCGGCAGGTCTGGCAATCGCCTCGATCCACGCTCTGGCATGTATCCGTTATCGGGCGGACCAGGTAGTCACCGGTACTGCCCTGAATATATTGATGATCGGCGTGCCGGGATTCCTCAGTGGCGCATTTTTCTTGTCCTCTGGCGCTACCCCGCATATAGCCAAGGAACACCTGATTCCAACCACACCAATAGTAATTGCTTTACTTATGGTTCCGATCAGCTGGTATGTGTTGTACAAAACCCCCTTTGGTTTGCGGCTGCGTTCCGTAGGTGAAAATCCTGAGGCCGCCGATGCTGCTGGCGTGCCTGTGGCGCGAATGAGATACGCGGGAGTTCTTTTATCTGGCATCCTCGCGGGAATCGGCGGAGCGTATCTCTCAATCGGCCAGGCATCGCTGTTTACGCGAAATATGACCTCAGGCCGAGGATTTATTGCCTTAGCGGCGCTCATTTTCGGCAAATGGCGCCCGGTGCAAACGATGCTTGCCTGTCTTCTTTTTGGCTTCACTGATGCTATTTCCATTCAAATGCAAGGCGTCGCAAAACTACCATCAGGCGAGGATATACCCGTTCAATTCATTCAAATGTTGCCTTACTTGTTGACGATCATTGTCCTGGCGGGTTTTATTGGATCTTCGCGACCACCGCGGGCGCTGGGGATTCCTTATCAGAAGGAGAGATAACTCTTCTTCACAATCCGATGCAGCTTCGGCTTTCGCGACAAGACTTGTGACGCTACTTTCGCTAAGCTAACAAATATGCTTGAAGGCTCAGCAGCTTCAAATCTTTACGCGCGCGTTGAACATGCGGCACGGACCATTCGTGCGCGGACCTCGCAGGCGGCGCGCGCGGCGGTCGTCCTTGGTAGCGGCCTCGGCGCGTTTGCTGACGATTTTGAGGAGGCTGTCGCTTTTCCGTTCGCAGAAATACCAGGTTTTGTCAATTCAACGGCCGCCGGCCACGCCGGCCGTTTGGTTATCGGAAAGCTGGGGAAGAGTACGGTCCTCGCTATGCAGGGGCGACTGCATTTTTATGAGGGTTATTCGCTGGAGGAAGTTACTTTTCCGATCAGAACGTTCCATCTGCTCGGCATCAAGACCGTAATTCTTACCAATGCGTCAGGTGGCATCAACGTGGAGTTCGGTCAGGGCGCGCTGATGGTCATCAGCGACCACCTGAATCTGATGGGAGTCAATCCACTTCGGGGAGCCAATGACGATCGCTTTGGCCCACGCTTTCCGGACATGTCTGAAGTCTATTCCCGTGAGCTGCAGGAGATCGCGGTCGAGGAAGCCCGGGCCGCCGGCATTGAAATCCGTCGCGGCGTCTACGCGGCTTTGGCAGGTCCGAGTTACGAAACACCTTCGGAAATTCACATGCTGAGAAATCTCGGGGCTGACGCCGTCGGTATGAGTACCGTCCCTGAGGCTATAGTAGCCCGGCAGATGGGCATGGAAGTGTTGGGGCTTTCCTGCATTACAAATATGGCTGCGGGAATTGGCGACCAGCCAATCAGTCATGAGGAAGTAATGGAAACCGGTCAACGAGTTCGGGGTACGTTTGCGGAGTTACTTCATCGAGTAATTTCGCGACTGCCTGCCTAGTGCGAGTTATATCAGGTTCATTCGACGTTTGCGCAGAGATCTTGCGGAAAGAGGCCGTACGGTAGACTCGGTAATTGAACAATATCTGGCAACGGTGAGGCCGATGCATATGCAATTCGTTGAACCCTCAAAACGCTCCGCAGATGTCATTATTCCCGAGGGCGGTCATAACGTTGTGAGCATCGATTTGCTAAGTGGCAAAATTCGCGAAAGGTTGTCCAGAGACCTATCGTCAGTTGGAGGTCAACCTTGAGTGAAGATAGGATGCGAGCGGTGATTCAAGCAGCTACCGAGGCGCGCTTGCAGTCAGTTGCGCCCTTTTCTCGGTTTCTTGTTGGAGCTGCAGTCCGCGCGAAAAACGGAAAGATCTACAGTGGCTGTAATGTCGAGAGTGCAAGTTATGGTCTAACGGTGTGCGCAGAAAGAGTGGCTATTTGGAAGGCCCTTTCCGAAGGTGAACGCCACTTCACTGAAATCGCGGTGGTTGCGGACACAGATTCCTTAACACCACCATGTGGCACGTGTCGCCAAATTATCTGGGAGTTCGCCAAGACTGCCACCATTGTTCTTGCCAATCTTCAGGGACAAAGTGAAGTCGTTTCAATAAATGAGCTACTGCCGCACGCATTTGATGCGCGGTTTTTACAAGAAGCTAAAGGTCACAAATAAGCAGCACGGCGCCTGAACCACGGCGCAAACAAGATAACATTCCCCATCTTCAATGTTGACACGCCCTAAGTTTATTCTTCTCTCTTTTATTATGACGTTTTTCCTCTTATCTGATTCCTCATCCCAACAAAAGCGAAACCGTGCAGCCGCCGATCTGGTGCTGTTGGGTGGAACAATTGTGACAATGGATCCCGGCCGCGCCGTGATTGAAGATGGTGGTATAGCCATTACTAACGGCCGCATCACCGCGGTAGGTACGAGTCGAGAGATTGCCGAAAGATACGCCGGACAACAAACGCTCAATGCAAATGCCCGAATCATCATACCGGGACTAATCAACGGTCATACGCATATTCCGATGACGCTGTTTCGAGGTCTGGCCGATGACCTGGACTTGCAGGACTGGCTTACGAAATACATCTTCCCGGCCGAAGCGAAGAACGTTTCAGAAGAGTTTGTGCGTGCCGGAGCGCGTCTCGGTTTGGCGGAAATGATTCGGGGCGGAACAACTACCTATTGTGATATGTATTATTTCGAAGATGCGATCGCGGAGGAGACTTCTCGCGCCGGCGTCCGCGGGATTCTGGGAGAAACAATCATAGATTTCCCGGTTGCTGATAACAAAACGAATTCCGAGGCAATGGCCTATGTCGAGAAATTTGTACAAAAGTGGAAAAGCAACGAACTGATTGTGCCGGCTATTGCGCCCCATGCTCCGTACACGGTTTCAGAGGATCATCTCAAGGCGGCCAGGGCATTTTCGGACCGCACGGGCGCACCCATTGTTACGCACATTTCGGAAACGAAAAGGGAAGTAGAAGATAGCCTTAAAGCAAAGGGCGCGAGTCCTGTTGATTATCTCGAGCGGATCGGCTTCTTGAACGACCATGTTATAGCCGCGCATATGGTGTGGCCGACCGAAGCTGAGATAGAGATTCTCAGACGGCGCGGGGTAGGCGTGGTCCACAACCCGCAGTCAAATATGAAACTTGCATCGGGAGTAGCGCCGCTGCCCAAGATGCTGGACCGAGGGGTCTTTCTCGGGTTAGGAACAGACGGCGCGGCATCTAACAACGATCTGAACATGTGGGAAGAAATGGATACTGCAGCCAAGCTCCACAAAGTATTCAGTGGGGATCCGAAGGTTATCTCAGCTCAGCAGGCTTTCGAGTTGGGTACTATTGATGGCGCCAGGGCTTTACACCTTGAGAAAGAGATCGGCTCAATCGAGAAGGGAAAGCGCGCAGATCTGGTAATTGTGGCCCGTGAGGATCTCAACCAGATTCCTCTTTACAACATCTATTCTGATCTGGTTTATGCGACGAAAGCAGCGGATGTGCAGAGCGTGATTATCAACGGTCGGATTGTTATGAGGGACCGGCAACTGTTGACTCTTGACGAAACAGCGATCAAGCAGAGTGCTCGCATTTTTCGCGAGCAGATAGTAAAGAGTCTGGGGAAGTCTCCGTGAAAAAGGGGGTTGGCCTTTGGCCTTTGGTCTTTGAGCTTTGAACTTTGTATTTTGTCCTTTGTGTCTGTCGGTCTGATTTTACGGTTCCTGCATAGAGACCCGGCGCTACCGCGATTGCGTCTGTAATTAGTGCTCACTTTTAAAGAATCTGACAGCTCATCCATTTTTCAAAAACGCGAATTGCAATGGGATGAGGTCACTACCGTCACGCGGTAGCGTCGGGTCAACCCCACCGATCAGAACCCCGGCGGAACATTGACGCGACGCTACCGCGTGACGGTACTGATGACTTCATGTCATTATGACTCGTGTGCGGCGTGATCTTAAGGAGAACTGTCAAATCCCACCAACGGTTACCGCGTTGTGGTACAGACTTTATATCACTCAAGTAGCACAGCGGATCAAACTGCATTAACTACGCTTTCAAAGTTCAACTGTTAAGAAGAAACTCAAAGCACAAAGCACAAAGCTCAAAGCACAAAGCTCAAAGCTCAAAGACCAAAGACCAGACTTTGGTTCAATATCGCCTCCGATGACGGTGTCGCTTACGAATCTTGTACGTATAGAGTGCTCCGGTGCCCGCCCCCGCACCTGCGCCAATAAGAGCGCCCTTCCTTCCCCCGGCAAGACCCCCAATACCCGCGCCGGCCAAACCCGCGCCCGCCGTGGTTAGCTTGTCACGATGTTTATGCCAGAAACTGCGGTGACGTCGGTGTCGATATTGGGCCGACGCAAACGGCGCGCAGCAAATGAGTATCGCGAAGAGCAGGAATATGGCCAGCAACTTCTTCATTTTTGCCTCCAGATGTCTGAATTGGTCGCGGATATTCTAATCCCATGGCCCGGAGAGTCCAAGGCAAGCAAGGCCAGGTGGGTCAGTTTTATGTAACCCTGAGAGTGTACTCTGATAAAGCCTTCCAACAATGATGAACAAATTAAGACACTAACAACGTGGGTTGGTGTCCTGGTTTCAACTCTCTGCGCTTCCACTGCGTCCTTTGCGAGTCTGTGCGGTGATTGCTTTGTTAGGCATATCTCACCGCAGAAGTCGCGGAGACTGCGCAGAGAAAAACTCAAATTAGGACACTACCCAACCGACCCAACCGACCCAACCGGCGGCGGCTTGGGCTTAATGACTCATCAGAGTACAATACCAAGTAATCAGGGTGTAGGTTGAATACCTCACCCAATGCGCGACCTTAACGGTTCGCGCAAGTGAGTGGCGGCGGGGTGAGGACGTTGCCGCTCGCAACTGGAAGCGGTGAGCAAATGCTTTGAAAGAAGCTTACTCACCGCTTTCGCTTTTGTAATCGCATTCAAGCGCACCTTTAGAGACAGCACTTTTTAAAACATCGTCCGGAGAAAAAGATGAAGCGAAAATCTTTGCCTATTGTTGTCTTGCTGCAATTGCTGATTACCGTTTCTGTCTTCGCCCAACAGACTCAACAGCCCGGCATGCTGAACATCGATTCGGTGCTTTCCTTTCGAACAAAATCGTTGGGACCCATTCGATGGCAGCAGAACGGCAGCGGTTATCTGGCGCTGGAGCCTTCTCCTGGCAAAGCGGATTTTGTTGATATTGTGAGATATGACGCGTTGAGTGGCGAGAGAACTGTTTTCGTATCAGCAGACAAACTTACTCCACAGAATGCCTCTTCCCCGCTGCTAGTCGAGGAGTTTAATCTCAGTAGTGATGGGCAGAAGCTGTTGATCTTTACAAAATCAGAGCGCGTCTGGCGCAGTAACACGCGGGGCGATTACTGGGTATTCAACTTAGGCGACAGCACCCTGCGAAAACTCGGCGGAGATGCCGGGCCATCCGCTCTAATGTTTGCTAAATTTTCACCAGATGGCAGAGAAGTTGGTTATGTCCGTGAGAACAATATCTATGTGGAAACCATCGCCGAAGGATCCCCGCCTCATATCGTTCGACTAACTGGAGACGGGAACCATTACGTTGTTAATGGCACGTTCGACTGGGTGTACGAGGAGGAATTGTTTTGCCGGGATGGCTGGCGTTGGAGTCCCGACGGTAAACAGATCGCTTATTGGCAACTTAACTCAGAAGGCGTTAAAGAGTTTAAGTTGATCAACGACACCGCCGGTCTTTACCCCGTGCTGACCTCTTTTCCTTATCCGAAGGCGGGGGAAATGAACTCTGCGGCGCGTGTGGGTGTGGTTAGCGCCGCGGGTGGCAATACACGCTGGTTGGCAGTGCCGGGTGATCCGCGCAACAACTATCTGCCCCGGATGGAGTGGGCCAACAATTCCGCCGAGGTGCTTATCCAGCAACTCAATCGGCTTCAGAACACCGATATAATTATGCTCGGTGATACTCGCACTGGTAAGGTACGGCCGATTCTTACCGAGCAGGACGAGGCCTGGGTTGATGTCGGTTTCGGTGACATTGATTGGGACACGAGAGGTCTCGCGCGCGGAGACGTTGAATGGATCGATGACGGCAGAAGGTTCCTCTGGGCCACTGAGCGTGATGGCTGGCGGCATGTGTATTCTGTGGCCAGGGATGGTCGAGACCCGAAATGCGTTACGCCGGGCGACTTTGATCTTATCTCAATTGAGAAGGTTGATAGCCCAAATGGCTGGCTCTATTTTGTAGCTTCGCCAGACAATGCCACCCAACGATATCTTTTTAGACAGCGAATTGACGGCAGCGGCAAAGCCGAAAGGCTGACTCCGGCAACCGAGCCGGGCAGTCATTCGTATAACTTTTCTCCGCGCGGCAATCTGGCGATTCATACTTTTTCGAGCTTCGGAAAGGTGCCGGTAACGGAGATTGTGCGGTTACCTGAACATACATTGGTCAGGACCTTGATTGATAATCACGAGTCCCAGGCCAGGTTGGGTGGACTGAAACAAGTTCGCTCCGAATTTTTCCGAGTAGATATCGGGCAAGGCCTACAGCTTGATGGCTGGATTATCAAGCCTCCGGATTTTGACCCACAGAAGCATTATCCGGTTCTGTTTTATGTCTATGGTGAACCCTGGTCCCAAACGGTGGTCGATGCCTGGGGAGGAAAAACTTTACTATGGCACATGATGCTGGCTCAGCAGGGCTATATCATAGTAAGCGTGGATAACCGCGGCACGCCGGCCCCCCGGGGTCGCAACTGGCGGAAGACTATCTATCGTAAGATGGGCATAGTGAATTCACAGGATCAGGCGGACGCCGCGAAAGTCATCAGGACCTGGCCGTTTGTGGATCCGGCGCGCATGGCTATCTGGGGTTGGAGTGGTGGCGGCTCATCTACTCTCAACGCGATGTTTCGGTTTCCCGACCTCTATCAGGTGGGTATTTCCGTTGCCCCGGTGCCCGACATTCACTATTACGACACAATCTATCAGGAACGTTACTGTGGACTACCGCAGGACCACCCCGAGGAATATAAACAGAGTTCTCCCATTACATTTGCGAATCAGCTAAAGGGCCAACTTTTGGTGGTGCATGGGACTGGTGACGACAATGTCCACTTTCAGGGAACGGAAGCTCTGATTAACGCTCTGGTGACGGCAAACAAGCCGTTCCAGATGATGGCCTACCCAAACCGTTCGCACGGAATCTACGAAGGACCCGGCACCACGCGACATCTGTATGGCCTCTTGACTCGTTTCCTGGAAGAAAAGCTGCCGCCGGGACCACGATAGGTCTAACCAGACGCGACGGGACGTACTGGTTGAAAGTTATTCAGTATCTGACGGCGGAACGTAGTGGAATATTGATTTTTTCTCTGCGCCGTCCTTTGCGTCTCGGCGGTGAAAATGCCCAAGAGAAGAGATAACCGCCGAGACGAAAAGGACGCAGAGACGGCGCAGAGAGTTGAAACCAGGTGACGACCCGAGAGGACAGCTACTGATGCCTGGATTGCTTGGTGAATGAGGCGAACGGGTTCTGGTCTCACGTAACTGATGAACTTGCCGGAGCGAGCGCGAACCTTTCTTCAGTCTGGCGCATGGCTCGATTGGCTGGCAGCGACCCTAATCGCCTGCGGCAGTGCTGGCGTAGTATTTTGGCAGAATGCCAGATTGGCGGTGCTATGGGATCTTAGTTATATTCTCGAGAATGCCCAGCGCATTGCGCTGGGAGATCTACCGTATCGTGATTTCCCTTTTCCTTATCCTCCCTTGACCTTTCTGGTTCAAGCTTTACTAATCAAAATCAGCGGACGCGTTTTCTTCCACCACGTAATTTATTGCGCCGTGATAGGTGGGCTGGCGACGTTGATCACCTGGAGAATTCTGTTGCATACGCTGAGCGGAACGGCCGGGGCCAGAGTTCTGGCACTCCTGTTGACCGTGCCGCTTACGGTTTTGGGGATTTACGCAATCTTTCCTCATCCTTTTTATGATCCTGACTGTACTTTCTTTCTCCTCATATGTTTGCTTCTCCTACTGCAGTGGCAACGTAAACCGTCACCCATTCGCTCTCTTCTAACCGGGACCTTGCTGGTGGTGCCGCTCTTTATCAAACAGAACGGCGGACTAGCGTTTCTAGGAAGTACCATCCTGGCCCTTGGGGTGCTGGTAGCAGTTGCCTTCTTTCGGCACGATTCGGTTGCGCGATTTCTGTGGCTACTCCTTGGCATAATCCTGAGTTTAACTAGTGCGGCTTTGGCCATTCACTTAACGGTGGGGCTAAGCAACTATCTGCACTGGACCATCACCTTTGCGGCCGCGCGAAGAACCCCGGCACTTGCTGAAATGGTTGGCATCTACCGTGATGGTCTTTTGAAGTGGTGGCTGACTGCCTTTTTTGCAGGATTCCTGCTCCTCAGGCTCGATCGTCGCAGCAGCCAAATCTTCAAAGTGTTATCACTCGGTCTGTTTTCGTTACCCTTCGTTTGGACCGTTGCCTATCTCTTCATCGATCATGACCCCTCAGAGCGTGCGGAACGGCTGCTCAGCCTGTGGCCCTTGCTGTTAATTATTGCTTTGGTGGCGGCGCTAATCAGGATACGTAAGACGTGCAGCTTTTCCTCAGCAACGCCTTTTATTTTGCTGGCTACTGTGCATGGGGCTTTTCTATCCCAGCAATTGTGGGGTTCAACCTATGCCCTTTGGCCGTTATTCATGATTATTGTGGCCAACACGTACATTGGCTTTGCCCTGCAGACGAACAAGCGCTTTGTAGTCTGGCCGCTTTTTCTGGTCATAGCGTGGGCGTTGCTGCTATCGGGGACATTTTACATGCGCTCTCATGAACGGTTGGATTACGCGAATCTCGGTGAGGGCGAACTGGTCCATTCAAGACTCGCTCCGTTGCGCGGACTTTCGATGCGTGGTTCCTGGATCCCGGATTTCGAAGAATTGGTGGCCTACACCGAGAAGGAGATTCCCAGACAGGATGGCGTACTAATGATTCCCGGAGAGGATCTGTTTTATTTCAGCACCGGCAGACGACCGCGTCTGCCGGTGCTCATGTTCGACCATACTGTCAATCCATATATGCCCGAGGAGGTCCTGGCCCTCGTGCGCACTCGCGACGTGCAATGGCTAATAGTGAAGGATGAGCTGCAGCTCGAAGAGGAGCCGGTTGAGCAAAAGGAGGTGCTGATGAATCTGTTGCTTCAAGAGTTTGAGGAAGTGGAAAGCCTGAACAATTACGAAGTGTACCACCGGAAATCTGCTGAATCTGAAGACGAGCCATGAGCGGAAGGGCCGGCTACGATGCTCCAAAAAGTTGTACGGGCATCCCTCGATGGGCATCCCTGGCTCGCCCCTCGGGGGGGTCGCATCTGACCGTGGTTGCGAACCTTGATTAATGACCCTACCGTGTGAAAACTGCAGATAGATGCCCCCGGCTTGTCCGGGGGAGTTTCACGTAAGTTGCTACCAACAGAGCTGGCCAGAAGCATGGATGCCACGGGCTTGCCCCGTGGAGGTTCACGCTTGTTGCTAACACCGGAGAAGCAGATAGCAAAGAGCGTGAGCCTCCATCGCGCAAGGCGGTGGCATCCTCAAAAGCTGATTGCCCGAGGTTTAGCAGCGACCGTGAATCTCCCCCGGTCAAGCCGGGGGCATCCAACAACAGTTTCCACACAATCTCGATACCGTGGGTGGGATTCGAGAACTCCGTCGCATCTTTTGTAGGTTGGACTTCAAACATCCACCCACTGCCCGTGGCTGGGCCTGGCGAGGTGAACACTATTTATGGCTCCCCGGCGTTGAGCGGGAGGGATGTAAGCTCAGCCGAGTGCGCATTCGCTGTTGCCAATGGCTGCCCTCAGCATCCATCGCCTCGATTTGATCCAATGCCGACGTTAATTGTTCACCGCCTAACTGCCGCATCTTCAAATACAGTAACGCGGGCACAATCGACATTAATGGCACGATGAAAATATTTATTAGTCCTGAGGCCTGCTGGTAAATCTGATGGCTGAGCGACTTCTTGTGTAAGTCTCCACGGATGACAATTACTCGGCCGAGGAATATGTTCACCGTCATTGGAATTGCAAACTGAAGCATCGTCACAATTATTGCCGTTCGCCAGGACCGGGCGGCCAACTCGCGTGAGCGTCGCAGTGCCGCTTTTTTCTCTAGTCCCTCGATCAGCACCACCGGAGCGTATAGTGAGTACCGCACAGACATGATGATTCCCGGAATAACCAGCAGTACGAAACCGATAATGATTCGCAAAGTGACACTGATTGCGGTCTTCAAGAAGGGACGCCACCGCCGCTTCAGCGCGGCAAAAGCCTTGCGCAGTTCTACGGGACGAAGTGGCGCTAGTGACAACTGCGTTACAATAACCGCTGTCGTGCCGGAGATCACCGACGCAGCTACAAAATAGGAAATTATTTGGACCAGAGAAGCTATCACGAGGGCCACCATCAGTAAAACCCTCGCCAAGCCCCACCCCTTAGGTTGGGCGTTCGCCGCCAGGTCCAGACCGATCAACACCAGTGTCATGAAAATGACTGGTATGTGAGCTATTAAGGACAGGCGCACAAATTTTGGAAAATACTCGCTGTAGAGTGCGAACGCGCGGCGATATAAGGCGCCAATACCCTCAGCCTGAGCGCGAAGAGAGCTGGCGAATGCGGCGGCTGTCTGCGGGCGATCAACGGGATCCTTGGACAGCGAAGCCATTACAATTTGTTCGACGCGCTTCGGCACTTTCTTGACTCGCGCACGCAATGGCGGTGGTTCAGCCTCCATGTGTTCGCGCATAATTCTTGCTGTATTACCTTTGAAGGGTGGCTCGCCTGCAAGCATTTGATAGGCAATGACACCCAGACTGTAAATATCGGACCGCGCATCAAGATTCTTTGCTGCGCATTGTTCTGGCGACATGTAGACAGGAGTACCCATTATCGCGCCGGCGCGTGTTAATTGCGTGCTCATCGTCTTGGCTACGGAGACCGTGGCGCCTGGTGAGTCGGAGTTGCTTTGCCCGTTTGCTTGTTCAACACTCAATGCCAAGGAAGCATCGTTATCAATGTCCTGAGACGGATTTGGTTGGGCCAATTCGGCAAGCGAGTCTCCGGGTTGTGATCTGGTCGGAGCCGGCGTTAGCAGTTGTGTGTTTTCAGGGCCACTTAAGCTGGGCGTGTCGGTTCCTGCTTGTACTTTGCGTACGGCATGAACTTCATTAGGTTCGCTCTTTGTATAAAGCAGCGTCTCGTTCTCCAAGACCTCCAAATTCGGGACTGATGACGCGGGATCTGCTGGTGCGGCTAAAATGCGCTGCACCACGTTTGCCTCTTCCCGAATCGACAGAGTCTCAACGGCTTGCATCGGCGAATCGCCACTTGCCAATTTTGCAATGCCAAAGTCGAGCACCTTGACGCGATACCCACCAAGTCTGTTTGGTTCCAGCCAGATGTTTTCCGGTTTAAGATCGCGATGAACGATTCCTTGCTGATGGGCCTCGTGCACCGCAGAACAAACCTGTTCGAGAATATCGACGACCCATTCCAGGGGCAGCTTTTTCTCTTCTTTCAATACGTCAGCAAGTGTGCAGCCGTCGAGATATTCCATGACCAGATAGGCAAGGGACTCTTCGCCAGCACTTGCAAAACCGAAATCTGTGACGTCAACCACATTAGGGTGACGTAAACGCCCGGCTGCGCGGGCCTCGCGCTGGAAACGCTGGACGAACTCGTCGTTACGCATTAACTGGGGCGTGATCAATTTGAGCGCGACGTAGCGTTCGGTGCCGAGGTGGGTGGCAAGGTAGACCGCGCCCATACCTCCCTGGCCGAGCAACCGCTCAAGTTGATACTTTTCGTCGAGGACCTGACCTACGAAACGATCTAATCCCATCATGCTGTGTATGCTAACAGCGGGAAGATGGAAACAGAAAACCGGCATTGTCTTATTCTGCAGAAACCGATTTAACGTCAACCGTTCCTCGCTCTGACGGGCTTTAGCATTTCGCGCCTTGACGCCGGCGCTGACCGTTGCTATCGCTTAGGGTACGTTCGCTCATTTTGGCCAGATTTTTAGGTGAGGCAATTCGGCCCCTTGACTTTTAAGCCCACTGGAATACAGTCAAGTAGTTGTCGGACCATTTCTCCGTCCCCCGACGCAGAACATCTCACTTGCTTCAGATACAAGGAAAGTGTCCTTGGTAAACAAGCCACAGCACCAAAACGAACTTTTGCAATCGCTGCTTGAGGCCAGTCTCGACGGCATAGTTGCCTTCGACCGTGAATGCCGTTATACGGCTTGGAACCGGGCGATGGAGTGTATCTCGGGTGTGAAACGCCAGGAAGTGCTCGGAAAAAGTGCCTTTGAGGTGTTCCCTTTCCTGAAAGAGACTGGCGAGTTTGGATACTTTCTCGAGACTCTTGCCGGAAAAAGCATGGTCGCCGAAAACAGACCTTATACCGTGCCGGAGACGGGAAGAGCCGGGTTCTTCGAAGGCCATTACTCGCCACTTCGAAATGAAGCCGGAGAGGTCATAGGCGGAGTGGCCGTGGTTCGCGATATCACGCAACGCAGACGTGCGGAGGAGAACGCGAACGATGCCCATCAACGACTGAAGTTCCATGTGGAGAATACTCCGCTCGCTGTCATTGAGTGGGACAAAGACTTCAGGGTATCGCGTTGGTCGCCTTCAGCGGAGCGGCTATTCGGTTGGAAGGCCGAGGAGGTAATGGGGAAGCGTGTAACCGACTGGGACTTTGTCTTTCCTGAAGATATGGATGCGGTGTACGAAGTGGCATATAGACAACGACAGGGAATAGAACGTCATGGCGTCTCGCGCAACCGTAATTACAAGAAAGATGGCTCAGTACTTTACAGCGAGTGGTACAACTCCACTTTGTATGACAAATCGGGAACCCTGGTATCGGTTCTTTCCCTGGTTCTGGATGTCACTACCGCGAAGCGAGTTCAGGAAGCGCTACGTGAGTCAGAAGAGCAGTACCGTTTGCTTTTTGAATCTAACCCGCACCCCATGTGGGTCTATGACCTGGAGACACTCCGCTTTCTCGCTATAAATGATGCAGCGGTGTATCACTATGGCTATACCCGAGATGAGTTTCTGTCGATGACGATCGCGGAAATCCGGCCTCCTGAGGACCTGGCAATGCTCTCTGAATATGTGGAGAAAGCGGGACCGGAAATCGATCGAGCAGGCGAATGGCGGCACCGAAAAAAGGACGGTACGGTCATTAATGTAGAGATCACTTCGCACCAGCTCAATTTCGCTGGCCGGCGCGCTGAATTTGTCCTGGCAAACGATATCACCGAGCGCAAGCTTGCCGAGACAGCCTTACGCGAGAGCGAAGATCGTTATCGAGATTTGGTTGAGAATAGCCATGAGCTCATGTGCACACATGATCTCGACGGACGAATTCTTTCTGTCAATCCCTGGGCGGCTCGGGTCCTCGGTTATGACCAAGAGGCACTGATTGGCTTGAACATCCGTGATGGTCTCGTACCGGAATACCGAAAGGAATTTGATAGTTACATTCGCGCGATAAAAGCGAACGGCTTTGCGCGAGGCGTGATGCAGGTGCGGACAGCAAAGGGCAAGTCAAGATTCTGGGAGTACTACAACACACTGCGCACAAAGGGAGTCGAATCGCCGATCGTTCGCGGCATGGCTCATGATATTACCGAGCGCCGCCAAGCTCTGACTCGGGAGAAAGAAGCGCGGATTGAAGCTGAGGTGGCCAATCGTCTTAAAGACGAGTTTTTATCGACACTGTCGCATGAGTTACGCACCCCGCTCACCGCTATAATCGGTTGGTCTAACCTGCTGCTCCAGGGTGATGTCGAAACACAGAAACAACAACAGGCACTGGAGACAATCGCCCGCAACGCCAAAGCCCAGGGACAATTGATTGATGATTTGCTGGAGGTTTCGCGCATTATTACCGGCAAGCTGCGCCTGGAATTCAGCCCCTGTCATCTGCAACCCGTTATTGAAGCAGCGGTGGAAAGTGTGAGACCGACCGCGGCAGCCAAAGCGGTCCGACTGCAACTGCTGCTTGAACCTCGTGCCGGTTTTGTTTTCGGAGATCCGGATCGTCTGCAACAGGTCGTCTGGAACTTGTTATCGAACGCTGTCAAATTCACTCGCCGTGATGGGTTTGTACAAGTGAAGTTTCAGCGGATCAATTCTCACGTGGAGATTTCTGTGAGCGATTCTGGCGAAGGCATCAAACCAGATTTTCTTCCCCACGTGTTTGACCGTTTTCGGCAGGCCGATGGATCGACTACGCGAGCACATGGCGGACTTGGGTTAGGATTGGCGATCGTGCGCCATCTGGTGGAATTACATGGGGGAAGTGTGCGGGCCGAAAGCGCGGGTCAGGGTCAGGGAGCAACTTTCATTGTACGGCTGCCACTAATGCTGACGCATGATCGACGAGTTTCGCCAACCGACGAGAGCGCCGACCACAATGCTGAGCCAGTCGAGTGTTCGCCGACTCTCGCCGGATTGAGAGTGTTAATAGTAGATGATGAGGCTGATGCCCGAGAACTGGTTACCGCCATGCTGGAACGTTATGGTGCAGACGTTAGGGCGGCTGCCTCAACTAATGAAGCGTTCGAAGTCATCGAGAGTTGGAAACCAAGTATCATAATCGCAGATATTGGAATGCGGGGAGAAGATGGGTACGCGCTGATACGCAGACTGCGCAGCCTGTCGCAAGAAAGTGGCGGACGTACCCCGGCAGTGGCACTAACGGCTTACGCAAGAACCGAAGACCGAGTGCGTGCCCTCTCGGCCGGATATCAGGTGCATCTGGCGAAGCCTGTGGACCAGACCGAGTTGGCCGCCGCTGTGGCAAGTCTGGCGGGCCGGATTGGAATAGCGTAACACCTCGCCCGGCTAAGGCTGAGGGAAAGGCGGTGGTGCAAAACCAGGAATGAAAGCAATCCGCTTTGATAAAGCCAAATGGATCAGGATCCGTGTAGGTTCGGCGGAAGGCGCAGCCTATCACGGGCAGGCTCGATGAGGCAAGAAGCAGCCCCGAAGGGCCCGAAGGGTAGTGTCCTAGCAGGCTGCTGAAAAACTCAGACTTCGATTAATACCACCGGGGCCGGAGACCATCTGACAACTCAGGAATCCCACCCACGGGAGTGGGTGGATTATTCAGATCCAGCCTACAAACAGATGCTTTCGAAATTTGAGAATCCCACCAACGGAAGTTGGTGGATTGTTCAGATCCGGCCTTTCGACGGCCGAGAATGACTGCAAAATAACGCGACGCGTAGGCTGGATCTGAACTATCCACCCACTTCCGTGGGTGGGATTCTCCGAGTATCGCGCCCGCATCTGGTAGGTTGGAACTGAAAACATCCACCCACTCCCGTGGGTGGGATTTCTGCATTTTCACGATCTGCTGCCGATGGTTTTCACAGCACGCGACCTTGTTATAATGTGCTTAGTGCTTTTGAGGAATCACTTACTGGAGATTAACCAGCCACGCAAGTTGTAGTAACTTCAATGCGTGATGGCTAGCGGGACGCAGCTAGAGCTTGAATGGTTTCTTTAGGAAGCGAGCAGTTTTTTTCAAGATAGAGCCTACTCTGGACTCTTTCGCAGGTCCATTCGGTGACACGGATTCCGGTTTCGATTTCTTGTCTTCCCGATTAGTCGTCGACAACTGGTTACTTCTCGAGGGTGTAGCAGGAGCCGAAGATCGGCTTGCCTCAGCTCTTTGCTCTCTCTTGTTCCGCCTTCCACCAGGCACGCTTCCGAGGGCTTTGCCTGCGATAGTTTCGCTGGAGTTTGCAGTATTTGGTGCGGGATCTCCTGAGGTGATTTCCCCAGTATTTGCTGGCGAAGGAACAAGTGCAGGTTGTTGCTGAACTGGCGCCGATCTCGTTTTATGTGACGCAATTCGTCGCGTAAAACCGTAAAAGAAAAGAAGCGCGAGTCCCAGCAAAATACCGTAGATTGCGTACACTAAGAAGTGCTTTCGACGTGGCTGTTTGATCGGACGAGCTTGAGGAGAAAAGACGTCGGGCACTGCACGTGGATCGTCCACGAGCTCCGCACCATCCATATCACAACGAGGCTGGTCGTCTTCGTAAAGAAAATCACATTGAGGACAGCGCTTCATAGCCAGCTGATTATGCCCTAATCCAGCTATTTGGTGCACAAGAATTTTTAACTTCTGTAAATAAAGGACTTGTGTCCGTCAATCGCGTCAGACGCGTAGACCCAGAAATGATCTGGCTTGAAAATCCAGATCCTGGAATCAGTCCTTATTGAGCATGGCCGCAACGCGCTCGGCTTCACGTGTGAAGCGAGGCGATTGGCAGTCAGCTACCAACTGCCGGTACTCCTGCAAATACAATTTTGCGTGCTCACGCTTTCCCGCTCTCAAAAGCACTTGAAGGTACAAGGATCCCAGCCATAACTTACTCACACTGGACTGTGTTCCAGACACTAATTCCAGTGCCCTCACACACAGCCGCTCCGCTTCTTTAAACTCACCCCGCCTAAAGCGCACGTGCGCAAGAGTCCGGTGACCCTCTGCGCGTGAATACAGCAGGCCCAAAACTTCGGCCTGATCGAAGTTCTCAGTGGCCGTTTTCAGCGCCTCATCAAGGTGTACGCGATCGCTTATTGTGCCAGTCCGCTCGGCTTGAAACACCGCGAGATTGCCTTTCAGCAAAGACTCGACGCGAAGATCACCGATGGACTCTGCTAAAGTTATTCCCTCGGCAAATTCCTGCTCAGACCGCTCTCGATCCCCAAGTTCCATGGCGCAGAGCGAAGCAACCAGATGGCTCCAGGCGCGACGCTCGCGTGAATGAAGTCTGGCGGCAATTTCGCGTTCACGTTCAGCGTACTGGAGTCCGGCGGCAAACTCGCCGGTATGAATTGCGTCTTCACCAAGAAACTCAAGTCCGATTGCCTGGGCAACCAACACGTTGTGCGCTTTGCCAAATTCAATGTCTCTCCTTGCCCAATGGTCCGCGTCAGCAAAGCGCCCGGAATGTTGGTAAGCACCGGCGAGATATGCGTAGACCGTAGATATTGTGGACGCGGCAAACGTTTCGACGCTCTCCGATTTGGCGGCCGGAGCAACTAGACTTGCAGCCCGTTCAAGTAGCTCAATGGCTTTCTGATGACGTCCAGCGAGGTGATGAAAGCGTCCTTCAATTGCGAGTGCGTTCGCAGTCTCCAGCGGGTGGGTGACCGGATCAAGTATCGCCAGCGCCGAGCGCAAATAGTCGAGTCCTCTTTGGTCTCCTGTCACTACGAGTGAGCTTGCTGCCTGGCATTGGAGTCGCGCGCGCACTTCCGGGTCAGTAGCCAGGGACAGAGCTTGCTCGAAATGTTCACCTGCCGAAATCATCTCACCATGAAATATGTAAACCTTGCCCATCGCTTCCTCTTGAGCCAGCTGTTCATCCTTCAGTCCCAACGCTTCGGCGCAGTCGCGCGCACGACCGTAAGCAGCAATAGCCTCATCAAAAGCAAAGACTCGCTCCGCTTCGGCAGCCGCCTGCTTTGCGTAATTGAGTCCCTGCTCGTACTCTCCGGCGAGAATGTAGTGGTGGGCCAGCGTCTCTACAGCAACCTGTGACTTGGTTTGTTGGCGTTCCAGGCCTTCAGCGGCTTGACGATGAAGGCGGCGGCGACGTATTGGGTTGAGTTCTTCATACAGCACTTCGCGAATCTTGTCGTGAGTGAATGTGAACGCATCGGAACGGTCCGCCGTAATCAACTGTGCTCCAACAGCTTCATCGAGCGCATCGAGTAGCGCATCTTCACGTTTGTCCGCGAAAGTAGCCACTAGATCTTCGAAGGTAAAAGTCTTTCCCAGCACTGCGGCAGTACGCAACACCTCGTTGCATTCCTGGCCCACCCGATCCAGCCGATTGCCGATGGCCTCCTTCATGCTTTGCGGCAGGACCAGCTCCGTGAGCTCGCAACGTTTCCAGCGACCGCTTTCCCGCCGGACTGAGCCCTGTTCGATCAGTGCTTTCAAGACCTCTTCGACAAAAAAGGGATTGCCTTCAGTTTCTCGATGCACAGCATCCCCAAATTCCGCGCTAACATTTTCTCCGAGCAACGCTCCCAACTGCGCACAGGTTTCTGTGCGGTCGAACCGCCGCAGAACTATGCGTGTGACTAACCTTTCACGATTCCAGTCGACCAGGGCCTTGGCAAGCGGATGAGCGCGATCCAGCTCGGCCTCACGGTAAGCTCCGACAATCAGCACCCGTTCTTCGCGAAGTTGTCGCAGCAAGTGACCCAGTAACCAGAGTGTGCCCCGGTCGGCCCAATGTAGGTCGTCGGCATAAAAGAGTAAGGCTCGGTGACGAGCGAAATTTGCAAACACTTGGGCCACCGCGTCAAAGAACAACAGCCGCTCCTCGTGCGGCGGTAGCTCCTGACGTTCGGGAAACCGACCGAGGCGAGCCTCGATATCCGGGGCGAGTTTAGCGATCTGGGTGGCCGCATCCCCGAGTATTCCTCGTAGTGCCTCGTCATTCTTCTCCTCTCGGACCCAGCGACGGAAAGCCTCTACAAATGGCAAGTACGGTGTGGTGGCTTCGTATTCATAGCACCCCCCACTAAGAACCACGGCACCGTCAACGGCAGCTTGTATGGTGATCTCCCTCGCGAGACGTGATTTGCCAGCACCGGGCTCGCCACTTAGTAGCACCGCATGACCGAGCCCTTCACGCGCCCGCTGCCACAGCTCCCGGACCTCTGAAAGCTCGGCGGTTCGACCTACCAATCTGCCGCGGGAGAGCGCATCCAGAATCGCTACCGCTGCGGGGGAATCTTCTTCAGCAGAATCAGTTGCTGCAAGGGATAAGCGAAGTGCCGCGCAAGTTTCACCTGCTGTCGCGAAGCGCTGCGCTGGATTCTTAGCCAGCAGTCGTAAAATGATCGCCTCCAATGCGTGCGGCAGGTCTGGTCGCAGGTGGCGCGGCGGCACCACTGGCGCATGGACATGTTGAGAAACAACAGTTAACGGATCATCTCCAGTGAAGGGAAGACGACCCGTAGTCATTTCGTATAGCAGCACACCCAGCGCGTAGAGATCCGCGCGTCCGTCAATGGGCTGTCCCAGGGCTTGTTCGGGGGCCATGTAAGCAGCAGTGCCGACGACAACACCCGCACGAGAAATCCGCGTGGCGTAACCAGGCAGAGCGAGTCCCAGATCGGCGAGTTTCACACTCCCGGATTCACCCGCAGCCGACAACAAGATATTGTCAGGCTTGAGATCCCTATGAACAATCTTATTCGCATGTGCGTGATCCAGAGCGGAACAGATCTGGCAAGAAATCTCAACAATCCGTGGCAGGTCCCACGGCCGGGCACGTAAGAGGCTGGGGCCTTGCACTAATTCCATCACAAAGAAAGGTACGCCTAGTACTTCGCCGACGTCGTACACTGAAACGATGTGCGGATGGTTCAACGCTGCGGCAGCACGAGCTTCGCGAAGTAGGCGCTGCCGAGCGTCGAGAGAAGAGGTTGTATTTGGTAGGACCTTTACCGCGACTTGCCGCATTAGTTCAAGATCGGTGGCGCGGTAGACGACGCCCATCCCCCCACGGCCAATTTCACTGTCCAGACGGTAACGCCGACCTAAAACACTACCGGCAGTGATGGTGCTGCTTTTGATGTCCCCGGAATTCAGGATGCGAGTTGCCTGTGATTCGTCCGCCATGCACAAGAAAGCATAGCACGAGGAGAAGAGCGGCGAACCCCGGACGTAGGCTATTGAATGAAACCAGCTGCCTTGTCTTCGGCGCCAAGAGATTCAGAATCCATGAACTGTCCCTTGTTTTCCTCCCACTCTTGATCAAATTCCTTTCTGAATTCTTCCCAGCGGCGCCGTTCAGCTTCCCATTCCCCAATCGTGCGACAGCATGAGAAGGCGAAATCTTCATCGAAATGACTGCTGTCCAGATGCCAGAAGCAGGGAGCGACGCCCAACGATACCTCTTCAAACATTGCCTGGCATGCCGGGCATTCTTCATCGATCATTACATCGGAGGCAGCCATTGCGATGGGAAACCGCCGGCGTTCATTTTCAATAATGAGGGCCGGAATTCTGTCGTCGTAATCAGGACGTGGCAGACCCAGCCAGTTTCTCTTGCTTACCTCCAGCCGCGCGGTTTCCATTTCTCTGTCGAGTTCGCGTCCTTCACTTAGCCGCCACCAACATTCGCGCAGCAGGTGACGCACAAGGTCGTAGTAGACCACCCACTCGTGAGTGCCAAAGCCTGCGAACCTGAAGGCGTGCGCCTCTTGTGGAAGGCACGGTGGCCCTTCTCCCAGGAGGCTCCATTGCAGCTCACGCGTATGCAGATCGAAATCCAGGAACTCACGTTTTGCCAGTAGCACATCTCTGGGAGCCTGATCAAATAGATCTTCCCGCGAAGTTATCAACCAACGGGCGTGAATCATGCTTAGTATTGCCTCAACATCAACAAACGAGTCTTTCTCATTATTTATCGAGTCAGCCGGGGGATCATGCGGACCCTCCCATCCCGCTTTGACATTCGTCATACCCACTTCTGCCGGTGCGCTCTTTCTCTGCTCACAAAGGCATTCGTCCCGAATAAAGTCGAGCAAAGCGCTGCCATAAAGGATCGAACGGACATCCAGCGGAGGCTGGCCCACGCGTTCATTTATTCGCGCTGCACGGATGCCTTCGTAGGCATCGAGTGAACTAAGGAAAAGCCAGTCATGCGGCACCCAGTAAGGAAGCAGTATCTCAGTGGCCTGCTCACCACGCTGATATTGGATCTGACCCTGACGCGAAGGCAGAGAGTAGCTCGATTCGGCCACCACCATTCGGGCGGGAAGGTCAACGATGAGTATGCTCTTAGACGGACAGGCTGGATCCAGTACCTTCTCGCTTAGAGAGTCAGGGAGACATTCGACGCGTGTAATTGCCACAAAAGCAGAGATCGAAGATGGAGCACGGCCGACACGAAAACCGACCAGTGGATTTGTCTCTTCTGCCGATTTTATGTAGCGCCCCAAAGCCTTCTCCATTTCAGCAATAGTCTCTGGCTCCGCCGAAAGCGCAGCTATTACTGTTTCTGCCATCCAACGATCTACTGAACCTTGAATGGATTGTGCTGCATCAATAATGCTTAATCTTACTTTGTTCATTGTGATCACCTTTCTCTGCGGGCTGGAGCGTTTGTCACTTTTACTAAAAACGGTTCCACTCGTGTTGGTTCCAGACCATACACGGTGTAGTCAAAGCTTCATGACCGAAAGAGAGGGCAACCTTGCGTCCTCAGTTTTGGATCCAGGAATTTCTTTGTAGCCTCAATTTTCCGAGAGAAGTCGCATGGCCCTACGGGATTGAGGCACAGGGTTCAGCACTAGTGACAAATGCGCGAATTTAGTTTGCATGTGGGCCGCAGAGGAACGGCAAAACAGAAGTATGAGGCTAATTGAGAAAGCCGTCAGCGTTTATTTGAGGCTCTGCGGCTCGGCTTAATTTGACTGTTCGAGCGGCGCAGACTCTATCACGTATGAATAGCAAAGCAAAGAAAAAAACACACCACTACGGCGAAGGACTCTGAGCGGGTGTTGCCTGAGGCGTTGCCTGAGGAGGCGCAATCCGCTCGATCGTTTTGACTTGATCGCGTGGCAAAAGAGTCACTATGCCTCGTCGTCGATACCAAATGCCTTCTCCAGTTTCCCAGGCTTCATCAGCTTCAATGCTGGTACCGTCGGTGAGCCGGATAGTCACACCACTACGGGCAGTCTTGTCGGCCGCTCCGGTAGAAATGGCACTGGAACTCAGGGCCGCACGCACCGGCGATGCAGATTGGGAAGGAGCTGCTAGTGGACTCGGCGAAGGTGATTCTTCGGGCGAGGGAGAAACTTCAACGACCGGGGATGGAACTGCAGAAAGGGGACGGACCGGCTGATTGCTAGCGGTGTTTGATGATGCATCGCTACGAGCGGCCGTTGGGCCTTGCTGTGTAAATCCGCGGTAGATAAGAAACACCAGAACAGCAACAACGAGTCCGGTCACTGCTCCAATTGCCAAAATCTTGTTCTCTGCGTGTGGCCGAGCGTCCGTTAGCGCCAAAGATTGCGGTGACCGCTGCCTCTCATGGTCGTCGATCGGGGCACTTGCCGCCGAATCTTCGGGTGTCAGGGGCAGACCGTGGAGTTCACAGAACTTGTCAGAATCAGGAAAAGCTGAAGCACACTTAGGGCAACGTTTCATTTGCACCCCCTGCTGCGAAAAATCGACGATAGCGCGCCTGCCAAAGCCATGGTTCCTCTATCTTCGCGAAAACGTGCAACTCTTCGATTCATCAAAATTGGCCGGTGGTGGCAGGTGAATCTAAAGGCGGTTAGACGAGAAGTACGATTTGGCTTCAGGGGTCGAGCTCTTTCGCAACCCGCAATGGCGCCGCAACGCGGTCGCCACATGGATCGCAATCGATCACCGATTCAAATAATACCTTACTTTTCACCGTGGGAATATAGAAAAAGGAGGTGCGTTTGACTGCCTATTGCTAAGGGTTAATTGCTGACTGCTGATTCCCTATGATACTTTGAGCCCCGGGGGCCAGAGCCTCACGACTATTCATACAATGAAGAAATCTGACGCGCGACCGGCGCCGAAACAATCTCACTCCCGCCTTCGAGAGTTAACTGCCGAGTTGGAGCAGCTTCAGGCCAGGCTAAGGCTGGGTGGTGGTCCCGAAAAGATAGACCGGCAACATCAACAGGGAAAACTTACCGCTCGTCAGCGCATCGATCTACTACTCGATAAACAGTCATTTGCAGTGGAGATCGGCTTGCTCGTTGCCTATGACCAGTATGACGGTGGCGCACCAGCCGCAGGCGTAGTTACTACAGTGGGCCGCATCGAAGGACGGGAAGTTGTGGTTGTCGCCAACGATGCGACTGTGAAAGCCGGTTCATGGTGGCCTGAGACTATTAAAAAGGTCTTGCGAGCGCAGGAGATTGCTATGCGTTCGCATGTGCCAATTATCTACCTGGTAGATTCAGCGGGTGTAAACCTGCCCTATCAAGGTGGCGTTTTCCCGGGGCAGTATGGTGCTTCCAGAATTTTTTATTACAACTCGATCATGCGTCGATATCTCAAGATTCCGCAGATTTCGGCGGTCATGGGACCATGCATAGCCGGGGGTGCATACCTGCCGGCTTTATCTGACATCATCGTGATGGTCGAAGGAACCTCTTTTATGGGACTTGGCGGTGCAAATCTTGTTAAGGGCGCCACCGGTCAAACCATAGATAATGAAAGTCTCGGGGGAGCACGGACGCACAACGAGCTTTCGGGAGTGGCACACTACCGCGTCGCAAACGATCAGGATTGCATAGGCAAGATCAGGGAATTCGTTTCGGAGTTACCGATAAATTCCGCCGGCTTGGCTGGTGTTGACGACGAAGTGGAAGCCGCGCGTCCCGCAAGCGAGCTCTACGAGATTATCCCCGCAGACCACCGCCAGCCATACAACGTCAGGCACTTATTAGATTGCATTCTGGATGATGGTCATCTCGATGAGTTTCAGGCTGATTACGCCAGGGAGATGATTACCGGTCATGCCCGGATTTGCGGCATTCAAGTGGGTTTAATCATAAACAACCGCGGCATGCTTCGTTCAGCCGGCGGTGGTCCACCACGTTTTGGTGGCATCATCTACACCGAGTCGGCGGAGAAGGTCGCTTATTTTATCGACACCTGCAGCCGGCACAAGACCGCGTTGGTCTTTATTCAGGACGTTTCGGGATTTATGGTCGGTCCGGAAGCTGAGCACTCCGGGATAATTCGTGCGGGTGCGCGTTTCGTTGAGGCGATGGCCACTGCCACAGTTCCCAAAGTAGTTTTGACCCTCAACCATGCTTCGGGCGCCGGCTATTACGCGATGGCCGGTCAGGGCTTTGACCCGGATTTTATATTTAGTTGGCCCTCGGGACGCATGGGGGTCATGGAGGGCGACTCGGCGGTGCAAGCCGTTTTCGGCAGCCAACTGGAGAAATTAAAACAGAATGGACGAGTGCCAGACGAGCACCTTAGTGATGAAATGGATAAGGTGCGTGATACCTACGAGCGGGAATTGGACGCCAAATATGCCGCAGCTCGTGGCTTCGTTGATGCGGTGATCGCTCCAGAGTTCACACGCGATACGCTGGAACTAGCATTGCGCACCAGTATGAATTACCGCGGCCCCCACCTCGGGCAATTTGTGTTGCCTGCTAACCTGGTCTGAAGAAATTGTGACTGTTCTCTGTTTACATCAACCTGGTTTCCGCTCTCCGCGGTTGAGATCTTGTCCGAACTAATGTTACAAGATCCTCATACCCTACCCTGCTTGTGAATTGAATCCCCTGAAAAAACTTGATTTTGAGTTGCGCCTTAGTGAATGTGCGCAAATCGAACACGTGGGAGGAGATTTCCATGAGCAAACACGTCTTTCGTTTTCTACAAATTCTAGTTCCGATGCTCTTTGTGGTGGCCCTTGTGGGCATTAGTCCGATTGGACAGGCCCAGGATCCGTCAAGCCAGAACAGTAACGCGAACTCAAGCAAAAAAAGCGGTAGTCCACCGCAACCCCAGCGGGACACGACTGCAAAGCCATCTGAGGCAAAACCCGAAGTAACTGTTGAGACTAATGCCCCCAAGCAGGTAACGACGCCCGCAGACCAGACAATACAAAACACAATGCCGGGAACGGAGAATGGTACCAATGTGACTCGTGCAAAACGACGTGGCAGGAAAGAGACTGCCGGCGTCATTTCGCAGGAAACTAAAGCAATGCCAGCGGGCGCCATGGTAGCGACCGAGCAAGCTGATTTGTCGGGCACTTATGCTGGTGTCTTTGACTGTGCTGCAGCGGGAGTGACTGGAGATACCACACTCACGATCACCGGCAATCAATTTACCCTGGCTGACGGCAAGTCCGGCCGTATCACAGCCGCTAAGACCGCTGGATACACAGCGGTGGCGATGCAATTTGGGGCCACAACGGGAGAGGCTGGCCAGCCGGCAACTACTCCCCCCACGATAGTCTCGATGACAGCGAAGAAGAGTCGTGATCGGTTAACGCTTAGTCCGATTTCGGGTGCTGTGCAGCAGTGTTCGTTTATGCCTGCCGGGACTGCACGCAATCGAGCAACGCGACGCACTCGCCAAAATGCATCTACGGCTAGCGGTGCCGAAACTGCGAATCCGGCGAACATCCGGGCGACTTCAACGGAACCCTCGGCTTCAGTTGAGATTGTCGCACCCAACCCGGCTGCTGGTCCTGTTCCAGGTTCTAAATCACCTCAGCCAGGAAGAACCAACAAGAAGAGTGCGAGCAAGCGTGCGAATACTGGAGAGAACGCCACTAGCAACCAAAACACTGTTACTAATCCCAGCGCTAATCCAACGGTTAGTAATCCGAGCGCTAATCCAACCGCAAGTCCGAGTCCCACACCATAATGATTCGGAACACGGACCGCGGTTACCGAGCCGCGGTCCCAGTAGACCGGTCTTAGTAGACCGGTCTTATGATCCTGGACTTGTATCGCCGCGACCCGGTAGTGACCTAATTTGAGTTTTTCTCTGCGGCGCCTCCGCGTCCTTTGCGTCTCGGCGGTGAATTAGGCAAAAAAATAACCACCGAGGCAAAGGACGCGGAGGTGGCGCAGAGAGTTGAAACTAGGACACCACCCGCGAGCCAGCTGTGAGAAAGCTAGCGCTGGAGGGCTAACCAAGTCTTTGACCTCGGAGGTAAACACCTCTTTGACCTCACCGTGCTAGACTATCTAATCGAACTGATGCCAGTATTTTTCTAAATCGGAGCCCTCTAACCGCCAGTGTGAGCGCAAAAGTAACGCTTTCAGGGCGCCAAGAACCCACGACTCGCGACTCCAACTGACCTGGATGAAAAAACAAATTCGCATTGCGGGCGGACAGGGCTTTTGGGGGGACCTACCAGACGCCCCGATCAACCAAGTCGAAGGTGGTCCGATCGATTACTTGATGCTGGATTATCTCGCTGAAGTCACCATGTCGATCATGCAGAAGCAGAAGGCTCGCGATCCTGCTGCTGGCTATGCAAAAGATTTCATTCCGCTGATGCAAAAGATCCTGCCGGCTTGTCTGGCGCGGAACATTCGGGTCACCGCCAACGCCGGCGGAGTAAATGTGGAAGGCTGCGCGACGCAGGTGCGTGAGGTAGCGCGTAAACTGGGCATGTCTGGCAAGATCCGCATCGGAATCGTTACGGGAGATGACCTCATGTCTCGCCTTGATGAACTGCTTGGGCGAGGTATTGAGTTGCGCAATATGGATACAAATGTGCCACTTACTACTATCCGTGATCGAATACAGAGTGCGAATGCCTATCTGGGAGCCGCGCCAATTGTGGAAGCACTGGATCGTGCCGCACATGTTGTGATTACCGGTCGGGCTACAGATACAGGCCTCAGTCTCGCGCCAATGATTCACGAGTTTGGATGGGCCAGAGATGATTGGAACAAGTTGGCTGCGGGGACAATAGCCGGGCATATTATTGAGTGCGGCGCGCAGGCGTCCGGCGGGAACTGTCAATATGAATGGCGCAACATTCCTGACCTGGCAAATGTCGGATTTCCGATTGCAGAAGCACGCTTAGACGGCACTTTCGTTATCACCAAACACGAAGGCACCGGTGGTCTAGTGAACATTCCGGCAGTCAAAGAGCAGTTGGTGTATGAGATGGGTGATCCACGCGAGTACATCACGCCGGATTGTGTCGCTGATTTTACCACCATACAGCTGGAGAATTCGGGCCCGAATCGAGTTCGCGTCTTTGGCATTGAAGGCCGCCCGGCAACGGAGTTTCTGAAGGTTTCAATCAGTTACGCAGCGGGGTTTAAAGCAGTGGGCACACTCGTGTACGCCTGGCCCGATGCCTTTGCAAAAGCTCACGCTGCCGACCAGATTCTGCGTTCGCGACTCGAGCGGCTCGGCCTTCAATTTGATCAATTGCTGACCGAGTTTGTTGGCGTGAATGCCACCCACGGCCCGTTGGCAGGAGCGCCGCGAAGCGATTTACCAGAAGTTCAGTTGCGAGTTGGCGTACGAAGCGAGAACCGTCAATCGGTCGAGAGATTTACGAAGGAGATTGCCCCTCTGATTCTTACCGGGCCACCTGCTGTTACCGGTTTCGCTGGCGGCAGACCAAAAGTGGAGGAGATTGTTGCTTATTGGCCTGCCTTAATTCCCAAACGAGAGATCACTGCAAAGGTAGACGTTATTCAGGCGTAGAAAGTGCGCATTCAACTGACAAAACTTGCTCATGCACGTTCCGGAGACAAGGGCGATACCGCGAATGTTGGTTTAATAGCGTTGCGTGAGGAGCTCTACCCGATCCTGGCTCGTGAGGTGACGAGTGAGCGTGTGAAGGAGCACTTCACAGGTATCTGTAAAGGCGCGGTGGAGAGATTTGAGTTACCTAATCTCGGTGCGCTCAATTTTCTGCTACATGAAAGCCTTGGCGGCGGCGGAACGCTTTCTCTCATGACAGATGCTCAAGGTAAAACGTTCTCTACGGCATTGCTGCGAATGGAAGTTGAGATACCAGACACCGAAGCTGAACGGTTGGGATTGAAAAACTGACTGCACAGTCCGATTCTTTTAAGAGTGAGCACCAACCGAGATTGTGTGAAAACTTCGAGTGCGAGGGGCAAGAGGTCGGTACCACCACGCGGTAGAGATTCTGTGAAAACCCTTAGTCTGCCTTGGAGCTTTGAAGCTGAAGATTTGAAGAATTCAAGATGAGTAAATTTGCGGGTTGGGAAGGGGGCAGTCATTAGTTTCAAGGTGCGGTAATTCAAGGCGCCCCCGCTCAAGTCTCAGAGGCTTCATCGTCGAATCAATCAGTCAATGTAATTTAGGGCTGAGGCTTGCGTGATGGGGATAAGCACTGGCATTCAAGGTTGAGCGGGGGCGCCTTGAATTTACCGGACCTTGAAACTAATGACTGCCCCCTTCCCAGCCTGCAAATTTACTCAGCTTGAATTGTCCCTTCGCAACTGAAGATTCCTACTTGATAAACGTTAACTCTCAGACTCCCGACTCCATTCGTCACGACTATGCGCTCGTGAATGGCATCCGGTTGCATTACGCGGAGTCTGGTCGGGGAGATAATCTTGTCATATTGCTTCACGGTTTTCCGGAATTCTGGTATTCCTGGCGTAATCAGTTGCCGGTCCTGGCAGAGCACTATCACGTCGTTGCACCCGACCTGCGTGGTTACAATCTGAGCGATAAGCCTCCACGAGTAGAGGACTATCGAATTGAGTCGGTTGTCGCAGATGTCGTTGGCCTAATAAAGCATTTCGGCACAAAAGAGGCGGCCATCGTCGGTCATGATTGGGGTGCGGGTGTGGCATGGGCAGTGGCTCTAAAATATCCCGAACATCTTTCACGGCTCGCCGTAATGCAGGTGCCTCCTGCTGCTGTTTGGCGCGCAAATCTCACTCTTCGGCAAATGCTGCGAAGTTGGTATATGTGGTTCTTTTTACTCCCGCGCATTCCTGAGTGGTCAATCAAGAGAGATAATTTTGCCGGGTTGGATCGGATTTTCAAAGATCAGGTTATAAGAAAGGGAGCCTTCTCTGATGTCGATGTGGAGTTGTACAAAGAAGCGCTGCGGAAGCCGGGAGCACTTACTGCCGCTATCAATTACTATCGTGCAAATGTGGGCCGCCTTTTCGCCCGCGAGCGCCGACGTGATGACAAAGGAGTTGGGCCGGTGCGGGTTCCCACACTTTTCATTTTTGCTGAACAAGACTTCGCAATTATTCCAGACACGGTGCGAGGAGTAAAAAATTATGTGGATGCACCTTATCGCGAAGTCCGCATCGCGGATAGCGGTCATTGGGTGCAAAATGAGGCGGTCCAGGAAGTCAATACTGCATTACTTGATTTTTTGGCGCCGACTGGCACCTAGCGGCAGAAAATTCTATGAGTGAAGAACACCAAACTGTGCTTTACGGAGTTGAAGGGACCATTGCAAAGATAACCCTCAACCGCCCAGAGAAAAGAAACGCACTAAACGAAGCTTTAATATCTGGACTGAAGGCTGCCCTCCTTGAGGCCGATGGTAAGGAAGAGGTCAGGTCGATCGTTATTGCAGGATCGGGATCGGACTTCTGTTCCGGAGCCGATCTTTCGGCTTTGCAGAAAATATCGGGCGCGTCGGTGCTGGATAATGCGGCCGATGCGCGTTCCCTGATGGAGCTCTTTTTACTGATTCGGCGCGTGAAGGTACCTGTTGTGGCGGCGGTGCGCGGAAGAGCACTGGCTGGCGGTTGTGGATTAGCCAGTGCTTGCGACATTGTACTGGCCGCGAGTTCAGCTCGTTTTGGTTATGCTGAAGTGAAGATTGGATTCGTGCCGGCAATGGTGATGGCCATTCTCCGCCGTGCTGTTTCGGAGAAGCTCGGCTTTGAACTACTGGTCCGGGGAAGTGAGATTAGCGCCGAGGAGGCAAAACTTCTTGGTCTGGTAAACAAAGTCTTTGCGGACGAGAGTTTCGAGAGGGAAGTGAACGCCTACCTTCAAGGATTTGAGAAGGTGAGCAAATCTGCGATTGCGCTCACGAAGTCGCTCTTTTATCAAATCGATGGGATGGACTTTTCCACAGCACTGGCAGCTGGAGCTGATGTTAACGTGATCGCTCGCATGACCGAAGACTGCCAGCGAGGCGTTGAGAAGTTTTTAGAACGGACCAGACGGACTACCTGAAGCAAACAAGGCACCGACGCTCCTAACCGAATACCCTCAACGGCAGAGACTGTCTAAAACTCGTGTGGGAGAGCAGGTCAGTACCACCACGCGGTAGCGGGTGGGTCTGTGCTCATTACACGCGTCCTTGGCAAGTAGAGACCCACCCGCTACGAAGCTATGAAAAATTGAAATCGATCGAGGCTACCACTCAAGAGACAGAAATTGCAGGTTGGGAAGGGCGGTTTACCCCCGCTGGTCCGCTACGCTCAACAGTAATGGTAAGCTCTAATTTCCCAATTCCGATCTGCGGATCGGCGGAGCGGGGGTAAACCGCCCTTCCCAACCTGCACATTTTCCTATGTTGAATAGTCTCTTGGATCGATTCTATTTTTTCACAGCTTCTACCGCGTGGTGGTACTGACCTGCTCTCCCGCACGAGTTTTAGACAGTCTCTGCTGTTGGGGACTTGGGCAAAAGGGCTGTCGCACGCAGTAGCCGGAAGGTTTATCGGCCTCGGAAAATCCAAAATTCTGAGGAATTATCCAGAAATTAGTATCGAGAGGGCGGTCTTAAGAGGCTGGTCGCTCACGGCGTTGACGAGACCAATCCGCAGAGCTTCGATCGCATCAACCCTTCGGGCGGTGAGAAAGAATTCCAAGGCCCGTGTTCTGCCGATCAGGCGCGGCAGTCTCTGAGTACCGCCCCAACCTGTGATAATTCCCAGCCGGGCACCAGGATGTGCAAAGGTTGCATTGCTGGAAGCGATGCGCACTTTGCAGGCGAGAGCCAAATCCACAGCACCACCCATGCAGTAGCCGTTAATTGCGGCAATCGTCAGCTGTCGTGCATCGGCAATTCGTTGGAATAGCGCCTGGCCAAATCGGGAAAACTCTTCCGCCGATTGCGGAGTTAGGGTGGTTAATTCGCGGATGTTTGCTCCAGAGGCAAAGACATCATCCGTTCCCGTGAATATGAGGCGTTCAAGATCAGCGCGAGTGACGGATGACGATAGGATAGCGTCGAGTTCTTTCAGGACGGCTAAGGACAGTGGATTGCGTTCGGTTGGTCGATTGAAGCGAATAACAAGCGCAGAATCAATGAGCTCTGTGATTATGGCCGAGGCTTCGCCGCTCATTTCATTCGCGAGGTTTTACATTCTCTCGCAAGAATTTGACGATCTCTTCAGTGGATGTTCCGGGCAGGAATACTTCGGCGATGCCTTCTGCTTTTAGCCTGGGAATGTCTTCCTGCGGGACGATACCACCTAAAAGAACCAGACAATCATCCATTCCCTGCTCGCGGAGCAGGTTCACGATTCGTGGACAAAGTGTATTGTGAGCGCCGCTGAGGATGGAAACGCCGACCGCATCAACATCTTCCTGCACAGCCGCAGCGGCAATCATCTCAGGGGTTTGCCGCAGGCCAGTGTAAATGACTTCCATTCCCGCATCTCGTAAAGCTCGTGCGATAATTTTGGCGCCCCGATCGTGACCGTCGAGCCCGGGCTTCGCCACCAGGACGCGAATTTTTTTATCAAGCATATTTTTTATTCTAACAACGACGATCAGAAAGCAGGTTCTTCGTAAATGCCAAAGACGTCTCGTAATGCGGAGCAGATTTCACCAAGTGTGGCGTAGGCCCGAACGGCGTCAATTGTGGCGGGCATTGTATTCTCGTTCCTACTGGCCGCGACCTTAAGCTTCTCCAGCGCTCTGGCCACAGCGCCGGCATCTCTCTGATGACGCGTGCGCTCCAACCGTGCAACTTGATGTTCACGCACCGCGTCATCAATCACCAAAAGCGGAACGGTACCGGGTTCGTCGGTCATCTGATATTTGTTTACGCCGACAATAACCTGCTCACCGCGCTCGACGGCTTTTTGATAAAGGTAGGCTGACTCCTGGATTTCTCGCTGTGGGAAGCCTTTTTCAATAGCGGCAACCATGCCGCCCAGGGAATCGATTTTACGAAAGTAATCGCGCGCGCCCCGCTCCATCTTGTCCGTCAGCGCTTCGATAAAGTACGAGCCTCCCAAAGGATCCACAGTATTTGCCACTCCGGTTTCGTCGGCGATGATCTGCTGCGTACGGAGAGCCAGAAGAGCGGCTCTATCAGTTGGCAATGCCAGAGCTTCATCATACGCATCGGTGTGCAGACTCTGAGTGCCCCCGAGCACTCCTGCCAGCGCCTGAATAGCCACTCTGATAATGTTGTTTAATGGTTGCTGAACGGTGAGTGAAACTCCGGCTGTTTGTGTATGGAAGCGTAGTTTGAGCGTGCGCTCATTCTTCGAGCCAAAGCGGTCCCGCACCTCTCGAGCCCAGATGCGGCGTGCTGCTCGATACTTGGCGACTTCCTCGAAAAAATCGTTATGAGCATTGAAAAAGAAAGAGAGGCGAGGCACAAAGCGATCGACATTCAGTCCGGCTTTCATTCCCCATTCAACGTAGTCCAGTCCGTCACGTAGCGTGAAGGCGAGTTCCTGAACGGCCGTAGCGCCGGCCTCCCGAATGTGGTAGCCGCTCACAGATACGGGATTGTATCGAGGCACATTATCAGTGCAGAACTCGATTGTGTCAGTCACCAGCTTCATTGCCGGCTTGATGGGATAGATCCATTCTTTCTGGGCGATGTATTCCTTGAGTATGTCGTTTTGTAGCGTGCCGGAGATTTTGGTCCAGTCGGCATTCTGTTTCTCGGCGACTACCAGATACATAGCTAGGAAGACCGAAGCCGGCGCGTTAATCGTCTGCGAAACTGTGACTTTTTCAAGGGGAATACCTGCAAAAAGCACTTCCATGTCTGCCAGCGACGAAACAGCGACGCCGCATTTGCCCACCTCGCCTTCGGCCAGCGGCGAATCCGCGTCATAACCCATTAATGCAGGCAGATCATACGCGACCGAAACTCCGGTTTGACCCTGGTCCAACAGGTATTTGAATCGGGAGTTTGTCTCTTCCGGGGTGCTGAACCCGGCGAACTGACGCATGGTCCAGAGTTTTCCCCGGTAGCCTGTAGGATGTATGCCGCGCGTGTACGGAAACTGGCCAGGAAAAGTGATGTCCCGGGAGAAGTCGGAGTCCACGAGGTCGGCTGGTGAGTAAAGCCTGTTGACCTCTTCGAGCGAGACGTTTTGGAAGTGGGGCTTTAGTTCCGGGTGTTTTGCCAGAGCAGGTTCAAGCGTCTCGCGTTCCCAGCGCTCAAGCTCTGCTTCGGCCGGGGAACTGATTTCCTTCGTCTCAGCCATAAACCTCTCGGTTTTAACGTTTTATAAGAAGCAACTGATATTAGTTTAGCGACTGGGGAGTGTCAACATGGAGCCTAGTTTGGTCTGTCTTGAGTTACCCTGTCTTTGAGGTGCTCGTCAGTAACTGGATGACTCAATCATCCTAACCTGAGAGATTACGGTGATTGACCTGAGAGTAATTGAGCTATCCAGTTGCTGATCGAAAGGCAAGCAAATCAGATGGCTTCGATTCACACTTTGAGGCTCTCTCTGTGAGAAGGGAGCGCGGCTGCGATGGCAGTCACAGCCGCGCTGCAGGCAGGACTTGCAAGCGGTTTTAAAGCAGCGGGACCAACGGCGGGCCGATGGGCGGGGGAAAAAACTAAATCCAGCGCCGTCCGTTGCGAATGGGCTTCGCCTGTGCTCATTCGACGGGCACTACAATTTCGTTGACACGTACCATATTTAAGCGACTCCGGGCGGCTGACTCTATAGCTTGTGGATCGTGCGTCAGCTGTTCTACCTCTGCTCGCAGACTCTGATTCGTACTGCGCAGTCTCTCCACATCAGTTTGCATTCTTAGATATTGCTCAGAGGCCAAATTCATTTTTGCTCTCGTGCGCATAGTTACCGTTACGCAGACAGCAAAAGCAGCCAGGATAATCATTCCAAAAATCACCCATGAAGGTATGATTCCACCGCGGGTGCGCACCGCAGTGGGAGTGCCGATAAGGTCCAACGAAATCTCTCGCATTGGAACAAAGGGAGAGACCACGCGCGGGGCAACACGCTGCGACCGAATACGCTCGTCAACCCAATAAGTATTTGCGACCTTGCTCAAGAAGCACCTCCACGTTCTCTGCTGATTCGGATTCTGCGTAAATGCGAACGAGCGGCTCAGTGCCCGAAGGGCGTAGCAATAACCAACTTCCGTCCGCGAAGATAAATTTCACCCCGTCCAACCGATTCGTCCGCTCAATTCGACGGCCGCCAATATCACTCGGTTCCTCGCTCAATTTCTCACTCAGGTTAGCCATTAACTCCGGCGTTAGGCGCACGCCGATTCTTCCAGATTCAACTTTCCCGACGCGCCCGTACAGGGCATTGAGCTGCTCCGTCAAACTCACACCACGCGCAGCCACCGCCTCGGCCGCCAGCAGGCAGGCAAGAATCCCATCTTTCTCTGGATAATGGCCTTTGATTGACAGACCCGCCGACTCTTCACCGCCGAGGATTATCTTGTCCTGATTTATCAATTCCCCGATGTACTTGAATCCCACTGGGGTTTCGTAAACCGGAACTCCGCGAGCATTTGCGACCCGGTCCACGAGATGAGATGTCGCTACGGAACGGGCCACGCCACCGGACCAGTCTCTTGATTCCGCAAGGTAATCGAATAGCAGGGCTATTAATTGATTCGGAGTGATAAAAGAACCGTTTGCATCAATCACGCCAAAACGATCACCATCGCCATCCGTTGACAACCCCAGAGCGCAACCTTGCGACAAGACTGCGTCGCGCAATTCCTCCAGATGGCTTGCCTCGGGTTCGGGAGCTCGGCCACCAAATAGAACATCACGCCAATCATGAAGTGTTTGTACTTGCAGGCCATGGTCACGCAAAGCCTGATCAAGATAGCCCCGCCCAGTGCCCCACAACGGATCATAGGCGTACCGTCCCTGGGCTTTGGCTATCACCCCAAAATCGATCTTGGTTTCCAGGTCTTTCAAGTAAAGTGGACGGGGAGCGAAGGCTTCGTACGCTCCTGGCTGCGAGGGAGATCGTGCTTCGGAAGCACTGTCCTGGCTCTTTTTTATTAAGCCTTCAACGTCTCGGGTAACTTCTGGAAGGGCGGGAGCGCCGTCGCTGGTGGAGAGCTTCATCCCATTGTATTCAGGGGGATTATGAGAAGCCGTAAAGTTGATCCCGCATATTGCTCTTTGGGTCCGGATAGCGTGGGATAAGGTAGGTGTTGGCACTGGCTTATCACACAACAAAACCCGAAAACCATTTGCCGTAATCATATCTGCGCATTCAGCGGCAAACTTCTCGCCCAAAAACCGGGTGTCATGCCCCACTATCATCAATTTGCTGGGATCTTCGTCTACCGAGAAGTGCCTGCAGATAGCTTCTGTGACCGTCCGGACGCCTGCGAACGTAAACTCGTCCGCGATTACAGCCCGCCATCCAGAGGTTCCAAATCGAATAGACATGCTTTGTCGTTTTAAGAAGCTGCTTAATGTTTGGATGCTGCTGCGACCACAAGATAGTCGATAGTTGTTGGCTCTTGACCCCTAGGTAATGTGCTTGCTTAACCGCCAATCCATTGCCAATCAATAGTTTAGCGGCAAGGTGGGCCGGAATGTAGCATCCGTGCTTAAGCGAGTAAAGATATTTCTTTCCAATGGTTTGATGAGCTAAGTTCAACGTTTACTTGAGCTAAGCGTGCTTAATGGGCCAAAATGGCGTACGGGAGGCGAACGAAAATGCTTCCCTTAAGCAGTGCCAATGCATGCCACGTTAAAACTTGTTGACACGGATGGTCTGGCCGTTTAGACTCGAAATCCCGAGTGAGATCGCCCCACCGATGCGATCTCATTCAGACGCAAGATCCCTATTCCAGTGTATGCCCAAGAAAACCTCGCGAGGTCTCCTTTTGCTGGTTCAGGTGCCGAGTTAAACCACGTTTTCGCGGAAAGGCGGATATGCCTGGTTCCTCAGATTCTGTTTTAGAAACTGGCGCAGCAGCTCCGGACCAAAATAAGTTACCGATCAGCGCGATTGTGCGGGCCGTCTGTCAGGCTGCGAGTGCTGGACCTGAGCAGCTTTACGAGGTCATGCTCAAATTAGGTTTGATGGTGGAGGCGACTGCGCCCACCTATGGGCTATCGATCTGGACCCTACAGCTTGGTCAGCTACCCGAGTTGAAGTGGGCCGAAGGTCTTCAGGACGAAGAGATTGCTGCTGCTGAGAAAGTAGTGCTCGAAAATCTGACGACTCCTGGTGGGCTGCGGGAAGTTACCGCCGGCGACAGGGCGATCTGCTTCGTTTTAGGATCCGCAAAAGTGGACCGAGCAGGAGCTGCACTTTATGGACGTTGTGTGCGGCCGCTCACTGAGAAGCAAGCCAAAGATCTCAGAGCCATCATAGACGTCGCGCGGTTGGCCCATAGTCACGTAGCCACGATTGGTTCCAAAATTGAAGCCGTTCAAAAAACGGTAGTCGAGACCACGACCCTTCCGGGCATGGTACTCGTGAGCCGTCGTATGGCAGACGTCGCTCGAGCCGTAGAAAAAATTAAGGATTCAGAATCTACCGTGCTCGTCACGGGAGAGTCTGGAACGGGGAAGGAGCTAATTGCGCGGGCTATCCACCGGTTAAGCAGGAGATCGGAGAAGGGCTTTATTCCTTTCAACTGTTCGGCAGCGCCGGCAGAGTTGATTGAGAGCATGTTGTTTGGTCATCGTCGGGGTACTTTTACCGGCGCCTTAAACGATCAGGACGGGCTCATCAGGGCGGCCGAGAACGGTACTCTGTTCTTGGACGAGATCGGTGATTTGCCGTTGGCTCTACAACCAAAGCTTCTGCGTTTTCTGCAGGAAGGCGAGATTCATACCTTGGGTGACCGAGCGCCGCGGAAAGTAAACATTCGTGTAATAGCGGCGACGCATAAGGATCTTGAGCAACTGATTCGGGAAAAAACCTTTCGCGAGGATTTGTACTACCGAATCGCCACCTTGACGATTAAGGTGCCACCGCTCAGGGAGAGACCAGAGGATATTTCTGCTCTGATCTCTCATTTTTTGACTTATTACTCTCGCAGGAATGACAAGCCCATTGCCGGTATTACTGGAGAGGCGATTCGCGTTCTGGAAGAACACTTATGGCCAGGCAATGTTCGCGAACTGTCAGCAGAAATTGAGCGACTCGTACTTTATGCAGACGAGAATGGGCACATCACACCAGAGCACATCAGCCGCCATATACTTCCGGAGCGATATCATAAGCAGTCAGACCAGAGTCAAACTGCAAACCTAGAAAATCTCCTTGAGGACTATGAGCGGCGAGTCATTACTGAAACCCTGAAGCGTCACGATTGCAATGTAGCTAAGACAAGCGAGGCGCTGGGCTTGGGATCCCGCCAGACACTTTACAAAAAGCTCAAAAGATTAGCGATCGATATTAGCGGTTTTCTTCAGGAAGATACTGAGCCGGGCCTACAATTCAGGACCCCTCCCCATTAAGCTACTGCATCCAACTCGCACGTCAATCGCCCGCCGCATCCGAGACTCCGATCAGGGCAACCCAAAAGAATGTTTTTTGCCTCCCTACCTTATTTTCTGCTCGCAATGTTGCTGCACGAGGCCGGTCATTATGCGGCCGCCTACGCCTGCAGAGTAACAATCAGCGAATTCGGTATTGGTTGGGGACGTAAGCTTTGGGGGTTTCGGCTTGGTCAGGTCGAATACGTAATCAGGATTTGGCCCATAGGTGCATATGTGCGGTTGGATCTTGAGGAGTTGCAGGAACGACCGCTGGCGCAACAAGTTCTGGTCTTGCTGGCCGGAATCATCGTGAACCTGATTGCCGGGGCGACAACCACTGGAACCGTATTCAGTCTTACGAATTATCTCCTGGCCGCGACAAATATGCTTCCGCTTTACCAACAAGATGGCTGGAAATGTGGGATGGTCATGCTTCGCGGCATCTTCAGTCGCCGCAGCCTGCTGGTCGAGTGGACCTTTACGATAGCCGGCAGTTGCCTGAGTCTGGCGTTGATGGCTGCCGCCGCCATTAAGTGGTTTCACTGATTCGAGAAGGGCAGAACCGTGTGCCCCCACGCTTTGTACGGATTGCCATGGCCGCGACGCTGAACAGAGCTGAGACTGAGCGCGTAAGCTTAACCGGGCCAGAGGACCAACGGACCCACTGGAGATGGGGAATAGTTGCAGCTTGCGCTATGACGCTCCTCAGTCTGTATCCGCAATTGCGACTCTGGTCCAGCCGAGGTGAAGATTGGCAAGGCGCCGTGGCCTACAATCAGGGGCTCGGTGATGAAGTCGCTTACGCCGCCTATATCAACGCGTTGATTGACGGCAGGCCACGGCGAAACGATCCCTATACGGGGCGGGACGATCGGCCGGGAGCCTCACAACCGGAGTCGCTCTTTTCCATCCAATTTCTTCCCGCCTATGCAATTGCTCTCGCGTCTCGGTTGTTGGGCATATCCGCAACTACAGCGTTCATGGTGCTAACACCGCTGGCCGCTTTCGCTTCTTCGCTGGCGGTCTTTTGGCTGCTGATCCTTGTGACAGGAAACGAACGCCTGGCAGCCTGCGGCGTCATCGTGGTGCTCTGTTTGGGAGCACTTGCTGCCGCAGAGGGCACCGTAGCTTACTGGACGCACAGCAACACGCATTTCGATTATTTTCCCTTTTTGCGCCGGTATCAGCCAGCGGCGTCATTTGCTCTGTTTCCTCTCTTTTGCGCGCTTTCTTGCCAGGTGCTAACAGAAAAAAGCCGGCGTGCGCTGAGGGCGATCCTGGCTGGTCTGGTTTTCTGCTTACTTGTTTTCTCCTATTTCTACCTGTGGACCGGAGCAGCCGCGTGGGTAGCCGCCCTCAGCTTTCTTTGGTTTGTAGCGCGACCCAATGATCGATATGCGGTCATGGTCCTACTAGTTGTGATTGGCACTGCGGCAATTGTGGCGCTGGTGCCGTATTGGGTCCTGATTTCTCACCGTGCGGCGACCGCAGAGAGTGTTCAGGCACTCGCAGTTTCACGTAAACTGGATCTCTTCTCGCCAGCAGAACTGATTGGCGGTTTAATCCTACTGGTTCTCATGGCTGGATCAGTGCGAAGGAGCATTGACTGGCGTGACCGGCATGTCCTCTTCGCGGCATCGTTTGCCCTGCTGCCCTTCATTGTTCTGAACCAACAAATCATTTCCGGCCGGGTGATGCAGCCCATCCACTACAAGGGCTTCGTTACAAATTATTCTGTGCTGATCGCCGTCGTTATTAGCCTGGGACTAGAGTGGCACAAGGCAAGTGGTGAGAACTGGAAGCTCTCCAAACGGGCACTGCTTTGGCTGGTGCTCGCGGCTTTGGATTGGGGATTTGTAGAGACGTACCAGACAGCGAGAAGAAATGGCGAAGCAAACGATCGAGCCGCGCAGGAGCTGCCTGTCTATCTGCGGCTCAAGGAATACTCGCGTGCTACAGACGCCGACGAGAATAGCCGCGTAGTCCTGTTCAGTGATCTTCGCATGGCTGATGGAGCGCCTGCCGTTGCCCGCTTTCCCGTTCTATGGGCGCCGCATTCATTGGTGTACTCGGGCACATCGGCCGCAGAGAGTAAAGAGCGCCTTTATAGACATCTTTATTACACAGGTGTGGGCGTCAAGGAATTAGATGAGTACTTCCACGGCCGCAATCTCTATTACGGTTGTGCTGTAGGTCTGTTTGGTTTTGATCGGTTTATCGACGGTCTCAATCCAAACGCCAAACCGATAAGCAAGAAAGAGTTGCAGGATGAGCTTTGGTCTTACAACGAGTATGCATCGAGCTTCAACGGGGAGCGTGCAGCTAATCCGCGATTGTCTTATGTCGTTGTGCCTATTGATGACGACCCCGATTTATCGAATCTGGACCGCTGGTATGAGCGTGATGCTGGAGAACGGGTCGGACAATTCAAGCTCTATCGCGTTGCCTTACGGAACGAGGTGCGAGCAGAAGTGGTCCGCCCACGATAAGACAGAGGTTCTTCGCAGACCTGAACCTGAATGATGAAGTCGGCGAAAGACATTTAGTTCGGAAGTTACATCTCGAAAGGAACCTAGACATGGAGCAGTCGGTGGGTACGGAGTTTTCAACTACTATCGGGATAGGCTACAAAGACGAGGGAAGCTTGATGAACACGCTTGTTTCCAGTCGCCGTCTCCTGGTACTTGTCTACATGTTAGTTATCTTTACCGCGGCCTCACAACCTATCACCGATCCGGACTTCTGGTGGCACCTGAAGACTGGTCAATTCATACTTAAGACCTGGACCATCCCGCATACAGACATTTTTTCAACGGTACGCTTCGGAAGCGAGTGGGTCACTCATGAATGGCTCTCCGAAGCATTCATGTATCTAGTTTACAGCAGATTAGGTTATGGGGGATTAATTGTAATCTTCTCACTGATCGTCACCGCGGCATTCGCGATTATCTATCAATTGTGCAGAAAGCGTGCCGGGCATCCTTATGTTTCGGGGTTTTCGTTGATCCTGGGGGCTGCCGCAACAATGCCAACCTGGGGTGTGCGGCCGCAAATGTTTTCAATTTTTTTCGCCAGCATCTTCATCAGCTTCCTGGATAAGTATTCCCGGAACGAAAATACGCGTTGCGTCTGGTGGCTACCTGCATTAATGATTCTGTGGGTCAATATGCACGCCGGATTTGCTCTGGGTTTAGCGCTAATTGTTCTAACAATCGCGGGCATTTTGCTAGATGATTTGTTACTCCACAAAAATTCCCTCGGCGCCATTTGGCGGCGGCTGTTTCCGCTGTTTGCCGTACTGACAGTCTCAATTGCCGTTGTCAGTCTCAATCCTAACTGTGCGCGTATGTATTCGTATCCTTTCGAAACTCTAACATCTCATTCCATGATGCGGTACATACAGGAATGGAAGTCCCCGGATTTCCACGAGCCGATGTTTCAGGCTTTGAGTTTTATGATTCTTGCGACGTTTTCAGCCCTGGCTTTGTCAAACAAGCGTGCGCGACCGGGTGAATTATTAATATTAGTGGTCACTGGCTGGGCGACTTTACGGTCCAGTCGGAACGTTCCTTTCTTTGTCATTGTAGCAATGCCACTTCTAACAGAGCACCTATGGGACTGGATTTCCAGTCAGCACTGGTGCCGTTGGCTAGTCTTTCCCGAAAAGCTCGAGATAGGCAGGAAAGCTTCAATAAAAGTCATACTGAATGTTGGGCTGTTGGTAGCTGTTCCTATTGGCGTTGTTGCTTTCAAAGTCGAACATTCCCTCGCAAAGCAAGTTGCGACGGAAGCGATAGGATTTCCCGCTGGTGCCGCTGACTTCATTCTGGACCATAAACCGCCCCAACCAATCTTCAACGAGTATGGTTGGGGTGGCTATTTGATTTGGAAGCTTTACCCAAATTACCAAGTCTTCATGGATGGGCGCGCCGACGTCTATGGTGATGCTCTCGTAGAAGAATACGTCAAAGTGCATGATGGGGAGAGCCTCTGGCGCGCATCGCTTAGCAGCCACGGAATACGTACTGTGTTGGTTAAGCCGGATGTTCCACTGGCGAGCTTGCTGCGCGAGGATACCGGCTGGGAGAAGGTATTTGAGGACCAGCAGGCAGTAATTTTTGTTCGAAGATAAAGGCGCACTCACCTCAAGGTGGCCCACTCACCCTCATTAACCTCTTAGGTTGGGAAGGTGGACCCTGTCCCCGCCCAACCTGGAAAGTCACTCACCTCAAGGTGGCCCACTCAATCTCATCAACCTCTCAGGTTGGGAAGGCGGACCCTGTCCCCGCCTCAACTTGGAAAGTCACTCATCTCTCTAGACCAAGAGATTTGAAGCTTGAATGGTTAATTGGATGGTGAGTGGTTTTCTGAGTTGGGGCGGGGACAGGGTCCACCTTCCCGACCTGAGAGGCTGCGGTGGTTGAGTGGTTAGTTTGATGGCCAGTATCTTTCTCACAGTAGATTTGAGCAGGCTTTGTCCTCGCTAAACTGCCTTTTCCAGCTGCCGGTTTCTAGCATCGCTCCGCCACAAAAACGTGAAAAGCCGTCCCTTGGAGGTGAATCCCACGATCAATTTGTCAACTGCGGGCGACAAGCAACAAAGGCCTCATTACCGCGAACGTTAGATAGAGCAGTCCAACTTAACCCGTTTCTCTCCCCTCCTCGTTGTCAACTTCCGGCGACAAGTCACTTTGCCACGTTCCGGTAAAACCTAATAAATACAGGGTTTCGCAACTTCGATGGCAGCGGCATGGTCCTTGTAATAAGAGCGATTGCCCACGAGGTGAATTGAGTCGCAAATGGCTTCAATCTATAAGAGGGCAGGACAAGACTTATGAAAAGTGTAAACCGCAAAGTTCTTTTGACCCTGTTTGGCATTGTGCTGGCAGCACCGTTCCTGGTGATTGCCACTGTCGTTGGTGCTCATGCTGCCACGCTGGCCAATATGAGAGCTGACTTCACTTTAGTTGCACTCGGATTATTGAGTGTTGCGGCAAGTGTTGTCAGCGGGCATAGGGCTGTTTCTGACAGGAACGAACGAGCCGTTCGCGGTTGTGTCGAATCCAAAGACAACACGGATCTGCGAGGCTCGTCCTCAATGAGTCTTGGTTACTAATTTCGCAAGACTGTCCTTCCGCCAGGCTCGAAGAAAGGCATGGTGTAAGGGCGCAGACTTAACCCTTAACCCAAATCCCAAGGAGCATATGACAATGATTAAGAATTTTCTTCGTGACGAGACTGGTCTCGAACTTTCCGAGTATGCGGTTGCAGCCGCTTTGATCGCGCTTGCAGTCGTCGGTGTTTTCGGCACGCTGGGCAACAACATTAACACCGTGATTGGTAGGTTGGCTAACTTTATCCAGTAAGAAAAGGACAGCCGCGGGAACGGGTGCGCGCGCCACAGACACGAGACGCGCGCGCCTCTCTTTCCCCATGAGGTGATCCGATGATTAAACAATTCCTTCACGACGAAACAGGCCTGGAACTCACCGAGTATGCGATGGCCGCTGCTCTAATCACGCTCGCGGTAGTTACCGTATTTGGCACGCTTGGCTCCAACATCAACACAGTCATCGGCAGAATGGCCGGTTACATTCAGTAAGACCCATCTGATCGGAGCGGTCTTTAACGACTGACTTCTCAAGTATCAGAGGTGGTCGGAGGCACAAAACAAATGTCGGGCCCCTCGAGTATCATCGCCGCAGCATTCCTCATCCCGCTAGCGGTCATCATTTCCTACTACGACGTCTGCTATCGGCGCATACCCAATCCTTTTGTCTTAGCAACATTGACGACGGGTATCGTGATCAACGCGGCGTTCGGCGGATTTAGCGGAGCTGTGGCAAGCGTCAGTGGCTGTCTAATGGCCTTTGCGCTGATGTTCGTTTTGCATGTTTTTGGCGCGATGGGAGCAGGAGATGTGAAGCTGTTTGCCGCCATCGGCGCTCTCACCGGCGCCCACCTGGTCTTACCGACATTTCTTATAGTCGCTGTAACAGGAGGAGTTCTGGGAGTTTTCTCCATGTTACGAGCGGGTCAACTGAAAGAAACGATGATGCGAGTGCTACAGATCCTGATGGGCCTCTTGCCCGGATATAGCATTCCGCGATTTCCCGTACCGCAGGATCGCCGCCACACGATCCCATACGGAGTCGCCATTACGCTCGGAAGTCTTATTTCCTTAGTTATCTTCCGCGCCTAAATCTATAGGCGCGGCATTACTGATTTAGTCAACAACTAAATTGAAAACGGAGAGTAAATCAATGCGCAACAAACGCTTTTTCATCGTACTGACCGGAGCATTACTGTTCGGGTTGTTGGCGGCAGTAACCGTGAGTCGTTATTTATCCAGTGCTCAGGCCTATTCAAAAAACCTTAATCCAGTGGCAGTTGCCAAAGTGGCGATTCCCGTGGGTACAAAGATCATCCCTGAGCAACTAACATTGGTCCAGTTCTCGAAGGAATCAACGCCCGACGGAACCTTCGCGACCATTGATAAGCTGACGGGACGCGTCGCAGTTACGAATATAGCTGCGCGCGAGCCGGTTACAGAAGCAAGGTTGGCGCCCGAGGGTACCGCTGCTGGTTTATCAGCGGTGATTCCTGAAGGGTATCGAGCGATGACTGTGAAGGTTGATGACGTAGTCGGCATCTCCGGCTTCATCATGCCGGGTACCCTGGTCGACGTCGTAGTAGTGATACACCCGGAAGACAAAACAGCCCAGCAACAAGGTCCAATTTCGAAGATCGTTTTGCAGAACATCAAGGTTCTGGCGAATGGTCAGAATATCGACAAGCCTGAAAATCAGCGTGATGCGAACAGTGTTAAAGCCGTCACGCTGCAAGTAACGCCGGAGCAGGCAGAGAAACTGGCGCTGGCTTCCTCGGAAGGCAAACTTCAGCTTGTCATGCGCAATTCCATAGACCAGGACGATGAGCAGACCACCGGCATAGATAAACAAAAGCTGCTGGGCGGCGATCGTGCCATACCTGCGCCAGACCCTGGTTCTTTAAAGAGTGAGCAGCCCAAAGACGCCAAACCAGTAGTCCGCAGAGTAAAGCCTCAGGTGGAGGCCAAGCCGGCTGCCGCCGCCACGCCTCAGCCGCCGCGAGCATCCGTGGAGATGATCGAAGGTGCTAAGAAGCGGAACGTCGACTTTCCCTAAACTTCGCTGGGAAGTTTTCACCAACATTGAAGAAGCTCAACGCCTAGTTGAGAGTGCCGATAATCGATTAGCAAGCAAAGGAGCAACAGATCATGCAGAGCCGTTTCCCGATCACACGCCGAGTAAGCCTAACGTTGGCGTCTTTGATCCTCGTTTTAGTCAATTCCGTCGCCTACGCCCAGGAGACTTCTTATAAGGCTTCGTTCAGGCAAAACAAAGAAGCTATTCCAGTCAATGTGCTGGTCGGGCAATCGCGCGTGATCAATTTTGACAGACCAGTTGGTCGCTTCTCAGTATCTAATCCTGAGATAGCTGAAGCAGTCCTCGTGACGCCGGATCAGGTGCTCGTAAATGGTAAGGCGTTTGGGCAGGTCAACTTCATCGCCTGGGAGCAGTCAGGCGGCGAGTATTTGGTATTTGATGTCTTTGTCAGGGCCAATCTCTCGCTGATCGATTCACAGATGCGAGCGTTGTTTCCCAAGGATGACATTCGCCTGAGTCAGGCGAATGGTTCAGTAGTGATGTCAGGCAGTGTTGCGGATCCCAAGACCGCAGCGCAGGCCCAGAGTGTTGTGGAAGCCGCTGGCTTTAAGACTGTGAACATGCTTGCTTCCCCTGTGAAGAACATGTCCCAGGTCCAGTTGCAGGTCCGGGTAGCCGAGGTGAGCAGAAATCGGTTGAAGGATCTGGGAACTGCCTACGCGTACCAGGGATCCAGCTCAGGTGTGTATGCCAACTCCGGAGGTGGCCCCAGCTCCCTCGGTAGCGTTACCAACGGAGTGTTAAGCGGAACTCTTTCCAGCGCGCTCAACCTATTCGTGATGGGCGGCAATACGATGAGCATGATTCGTGCCCTGCAAACACAAGGCGCTCTGCGGGAGCTCGCCGAGCCGAATCTCATTGCCATGGATGGCCAGCAGGCCAGTTTCCTAGCAGGTGGTGAGTTTCCGGTGCCGATCGTACAGAGCGGCGGATCCGGCTCAAACAGCGTCTCAATCGTATTCAAAGAGTATGGTGTCCGGCTGAACTTTAAACCAACCATTATCGATGAAGATCACATTCGTCTGGAATTAGAACCAGAAGTTTCTACCGTCGATTTTGGCAACGGAGTGAAATTCAACGGATTCTTGATTCCCGCTCTGCGTACGCGACGTGCAAAGACCGGTGTGGAGCTGCGAGATGGACAGTCTTTTGCTCTGGCCGGACTCCTCGACAACAACGAATCGCGAACACTATCCAAAGTACCGGTGATTGGTGATATTCCTGTCATCGGTTCGCTGTTCAGATCCAAATCATTTCAGAAGAATGAAACTGAGTTGATGTTCATTGTCACAGCACAGATGGTCAAGCCGGTCAATCGCGACGACTTGCCGTCGATGCGTGGTATCGATGGACTGAAAAATGGTTCGCCGCTTGGGGTGGAACCAAAGGGTGAAGGGATTGAGGGAAAGACCGGATTTTCAATTTCCGGCCAGAACGGCGAAAGCACACCTCCGGCAGCTCCGGCAGCGCCTAAAGCTTCCGAAGAGAAGACTAAGACTGAATCCGGAACAGATTCGGCTGCTGACTCAACTTCAACCAGCGGCGTACGAGCACTAAACAAAGCATTGCCAATTGCGAGAGTCGCCCCCATTAATTTCTCTGAGATCGTCAAACCTCAGTAGTCAGTTACCGGTTTGATCGAGACTTGTAGAAGGAGGGACAGTGATGAAAGTGCAAACATTGGTTCGATGGCAAAACAGAAAGGGAGAACAAGGTTCCATCATGGTCATGTCGGTGGTGGGCATGCTCTCCTTCCTTCTTGCTGTGGGACTCGGCGTTGATATCAGCCACTTATACCTCGCAAAAAATGAACTACAAAACGCCGCCGATGCGGCGGCGTTGGCCGGAGCGTCCGGATTGAACTCAGGCACCAAAGGAATCACCATCGCGACAGATCGCGCCTGTCACTGTGGCTCAGGTGATACTCCGATGAACAATTATGATTTTGGCAAGCAGGGTGTGACGATTCCACGAGCGAACGTCCGTTTCGCCAGGAATCTTCAGGACTTCGCCAGTGGGGCAGACTTCAGTGAAACAGCTGCTTCAGCGCCGGGGTTAGCTCCGTCTATTAAATTTGTCCAGGTGACTACACCACCGTCACCGGTCGGGGTTTCCTTTGCTGCAATTGTCTTGGGCAACACTCGTAATCTGTCAGCCCAGGCGATTGCGGGCATGTCTGCTCCTTTAAATGTGTTCACGGGATATCTTCCCGTATCGGTAATTGACGATGATGGCCTTACGCAGATTACTCCGGGAAGTCTCTATACGATTCGCGCCGCGCCGCAGGGTTCCGTCTCCCCGGGAAATTATCAGATTCTGGCAATTGATGGTTCAGGCGCCGCAGATGACCGAACGGGTCTCGCGAGTGGTGTCAGGAACCCGGTTGGACCAGGCGGCTATGTCGAGACAAAACCCGGCGTCTCGGCAGGGGCCGTGAGTCAGGGCATCAATACTCGCTTCGATGATTACGCGAGTGGAATGGATCCAGCCGATTATCCTCCGGACACCAACATCAAGGAAGGCATTACCGCTGATAATTACGACAACGGTTCACCAAGTGAGCCTTCTTCCCACCCGCTCCTTGCCGCTGCCGGCCGCCGCATTGTGTTAATTCCGATCGTCAAGCAAAGCCAATTTGATGGCGGTAGAACCAACGTCCAGATTGATCATTTTGGCGCGTTCTTCCTGCGAAGTAAGGTTCAGGGTGGGAATGGCGGTGACATCCAGGCTGAATACATCGGCGTGGGCGTTGTTGTTGGCAGTGGCGGATACGATCCCACTGGCCCGGCCAATGGTGGTCCACCAATAACCAAGCCTGTTCTTTATCAATAAAGGAGGTCGGTTATGTGCCGAAAGTTTTTTAGAAAGGTATCCTCCTTTACCCGAAACGAACGTGGGGTGCAGTTAGCTGAGCTAGCGATCGTGTTGCCTATCTTGCTTCTGCTTTTCGCTGCGGTGGCTGAGTTTGGACGTTACTTCTACGAGTACACGACTGTGGCGAAAAGTTCACGCACCGCGGTCCGTTATCTGACAACTGCATGTCCAAACGGTACTGATGACCCGGCGGCAAAGAACCTGGTGGTCTTCGGGAATCTTGCAGGTACTGGGAATCCCTTAATCAGTGGGTTGGCCACTACCAACGTCAAGGTCACGCGTTTCGATTCAGCAGGGAATGTGGTAACGGGCGGAATCCCGGCAACCGTAACCGTCGAGATCATAAATTTCAAGCATACCTGCCTTTTTGATCTTGGCAAGCTGACGAATTCCTCGACAACTTTGAACGTCGACGTAAAACCGAGCGTGACCATGCGCTACTTGCTTACACAGCCGTCCGTAGGGTGCTAGGAGGTCAGCGTCAAATGATTCGTATGGCAAACAGAAAATCAGGCGAATTTGGCGCAACGCTGGTGGAATTTTCCATCGGCGCCACCGTATTCCTGACGGCCATGTTTGCCGTTATCGAGTTTGGCCGCGCGCTTTGGACACACAACGCTCTTGCAGACGCGGCCAGACGTGCTGCTCGTTACGCTGTCAACCAGCCTGCAAGTACACCGTTTGCGGGAGTTAAAACCTCGGGGACAAATGTTGGACCAAGTCTGACTGCCATCCAAAATGTTGCCGTTTACGGCGACCCCAACGGTGGTTCAAAACCGCTGATAAACGATCTGACTACGCGTAATGTCAATGTTGAGTACACGGATTTTGGTCTCGGTGAAGGTACGGTGACAGTGACAATTACGAACTACAGCTTTCAATTCATTGTACCAATTGTCGGCACGACGATTCAGATGCCGAATTACCAGACGACGCTGACAGCCGAGAGCGCCGGCGTATTGCCATTGGGTAGTACTGAGCCCCCTTTACCAACTCCGACACCGACACCGTCGCCGTCAGCAACGCCAACGCCGTCAGCAACGCCCACGCCGCCGGCAACACCAACGCCTCTGCCGACGTGTAGCAAGGGCCAGGTAATTGGCACTCCGCCAGTATGCGACTGCACGACAAAGGTGATCGGTAATCCGCCTAAGTGTCAGTAGGGGTGCCGGAGAAGACGACTAATTCCTGATTTGACTGGTGGAAAACAAAAAGATGACGCAACCAATCTCCATCGTAGTTCTCAGCACGGGCCTGGATAACTTCAAAGAAATACGGGCTTCGCTGTCTGCCGATAACCGCGCACGCCTACTTGCCGGCGGCAATGACGCGGAGCAACTCTATGACGAGATTGTCCGGCTGAAGCCGTCTGCGGCGATTATTACTCTTGGCGCCGGTTCAGATCAGGCGATCAAGTTAATCCAAAAACTCAGTTCTGAGTGCCCCACCACCGCAATCATTTCGGCAGCTCAGAGTGCTTCGGGCGATCTCATTCTTCAGAGTTTGCGAGCCGGGGCCAGAGAGTTTCTGCATCTGCCAATCAAACCCGATGAGCTCAAGACGGTTCTGGACCGTATCTCCGAGTTTTGCACCGAGCAAGTGGAAGCGCCGAAAAAGAAAGGCCGAATGATATCGGTGTTTTCCAGCAAGGGTGGATGCGGCACATCTTTTATTGCCACAAATATAGCGGCGGCAATGGCGTCGCGAACGGTCTTGGCTGATCTAAATTTACAGGCTGGGGATCTTCCGCTGTTTCTCGGAGTTGATCCCAAATATTCAATCGCCGACATGGTGGAGAACCATTCTCGTCTGGACGAAGCATTGATCAAGAGCTTTGTCACTCCCCACTCAGCACATCTGTCGCTGCTGGCGGCGCCGAAGGAAGCTGATTCCGCCGACGAGATCGAGCCAGAACATGTCTTCGAGGTTTTGGAGCGTTTACGAGAGTGTTACGACTGTGTGGTCCTTGATCCGCAACATACTTTCGATGCGATCACGCTTTCAGCACTGGACCAGTCAGATGAGATTGTGCTCGTTCTGACGCTGGATATTCCCGCGATACGCAGCACTCAACGCGCCCTCGCCATATTCGACCGGCTGGGTTATCCGCGGAAGAAGATTCGGATCGTAGTAAACCGCTGGAGCAAGCAGATTGATCTCGATTTGCGTCAGGTGGAGAAATTCCTCGGCGAACCAGTAGTCGGTTTTGTCCCTAGCGATTATCAAATTGCAGTCACTTCGATCAACCTTGGTTCACCCCTGGTGCAGTCCGAGCCTGATTCGAAGATTGCCTACGAAATCATGCGCATTGCTCAGATCTTAGCGGGTGATGCTCTCGCGGTTGAAGAAGCAAGGCCGCGTCGGACGCTGTGGGGTTCCATCTTCAAGCGGGAACCAACACCGTCGCATATGAACTTCCAAGCTTCAATGGAAAAAATTTAAGAGTAAATACTAATTCTCGAGAACCATTATGGCACTGCGCGAACGATTAATTAGAGACACAGGTGTTCCCCCTTCATGGAATGGCAATGGCAATGGGGCTGACGGCAATAGTCAGCAAGCATTTCAAGAAATGAAGTCGCGGCTTCACCGCGTGCTGATCAACCGCATGGACTTGACTAAGCTCTCCACGCTTACGCCGGAACAGCTGAACGCCGAAGTCTCTCGTCTTGCTGAGACCGTTTTGGCGCAGGAAGCCATGCCGTTGTCAACTTCAGAACGAGAGCGGTTGGTAAATGATGTCCAGCACGAACTCTTTGGTTTAGGCCCGCTTGAGCCGCTGCTTGCAGACACTACTATTTCTGACATCCTCGTAAACTCTTACAAAACAATCTATATCGAGAGAAGGGGGAAACTGGAACGCACTGACGTTGCTTTTAAAGATGACGAGCATTTGATGCGTGTCATCGAACGTATTGTCTCCACCGTCGGACGTCGCATAGACGAGTCCTCGCCCATGGTCGACGCTCGTCTAAAAGACGGCTCGCGCGTTAATGCGATTATTCCTCCGCTGTCTATTGATGGACCGGTTCTCTCCATCCGTCGCTTCGGTGCGGAACCGCTGCGCATGAGTTCGTTGGTAGATAATAAGGCCCTCACCAAAGACATTGCCGAGATGCTGCAGATGTGCGTCACCGCTCGTCTAAACACACTGATCTCGGGCGGTACCGGCGCCGGCAAGACCACCCTGCTCAACGCATTATCGGCCTTTATTCCTGAGTATGAGCGCATTGTTACCATTGAAGATTCTGCTGAGTTACAACTTCAGCAACCTCATGTTGTTCGTCTCGAAACCCGCCCGCCTAACATTGAAGCCAAAGGCGAGGTGACTCAGCGAGATTTAGTCAAAAACGCCCTGCGTATGCGGCCAGACCGCATTGTCATCGGGGAGGTGCGCGGAGGCGAAGCGATCGACATGTTGCAGGCGATGAATACCGGGCATGACGGCAGTTTGACCACTATTCACGCCAATACCCCAAGAGACGCTCTGTCTCGATTGGAAACGATGATTCAGATGACCGGGATGCGGTTGTCCGAACGAGCAATGAGGCAGCAGGTTGCATCCGCAATCGATCTGGTCGTGCAGGTTGCGCGACTGTCAGATGGATCTCGTCGCGTTACTTCAATCTCTGAAATCACCGGAATGGAAGGCGAAACGATAACGATGCAGGAGATTTACCAATTTGAGCGAACGGGGCTTGGTCCGCAAGGTCAGGTACTCGGCCGTTTCCGCCCAACCGGAATTCGCCCGCGGTTTGCAGAGAAACTTAAGGCTTGTGGGCTACAACTTCCACGCGCGCTCTTCGAGGAAATGTGAGCATTATGCTGATCCCCTTTTTAGTATTTTTATTTGCCTTGTGCATGGTGCTTGCGGCTTATCTTGCCGCCACTCACGGCTCAGATGCGAAACGCAAGCGACTGCAACAACGGCTCTCTGATGCATTACTTCATTCGGCGCATACAGAGGATGTAGAAATCATTCTGGCTCGTAGCGAGCTGATGAGTGAGATTCCCTGGCTGAATCGAACACTGCTCCGGGCACAGGCAGCGTTTCATCTAAAGCGAATGCTTGACCAGGCTGATCTTCACATCACCCCCTCACGGCTGGTGATGTTCTCAGGCCTGGCAGGAATGCTGGCTGCTTTCGCTGCGTCGGTGATTGGTGTATCGGTCCTGCTGATGATTGGAGCGGGTCTTGGCGCCGCAGCTTTACCATTTCTGCATGTTTGGTGGAAGCGGAAGCAGCGCTTCGATCAATTTCTGGAACTCCTGCCGGACGCTCTGGAGTTGATGAGCCGGGCACTTTCAGCCGGTCATGCCTTTTCTGAGTCTCTCCACATGGTTTCTCAGGAAATGCCGGAACCGATTGCCAGTGAATTTCGCAAAGCGTATGAAGAACAGAACCTTGGCCTTTCACTTAAGCTCGCTCTGGAAAATTTAATGCAGCGAATTCCGTTGCTCGACCTGCGACTCTGTGTGACAGCGGTTCTGATTCAACGAGAAACAGGTGGCAATCTTGCCGAAGTTCTGGAAAAGGTCGCGTATACGATTCGCGAGCGTTTCCGCATCATGGGTGACCTGAAAACTCTGACTACCAGTTCGAGATTATCTGCCTGGTTGCTTTGCGGGCTACCCATATTTGTGGCCGTGGCGGTCACCGTAATGAACCCGGATTACATGAGCGTGTTGTGGAAGGACACGCGCGGGCATTATCTCATCGCGGCAGCTTTATTCATGCAAATCACCGGCATGCTGATCGTACGAAAGATTTTAGACATTAAGATTTGATCATGGGGTCTTTGGTCTTGCGGCTTTGGTCTTTGAGGTGAACACTTGCGTTACGAGTCAATGACCAAAGACCTGGGAACAAAGACCTAGAGGACTAAAGACCTAACACCCCAAAGACCTAAGACTAAAGACCAAAGACCAAAGACCAAGGACGCCATGCTTCTAATAATCGGCATCTCTACTTTTGTTTGTATCACGTTAGTTATGATGGGAGCTTATTGGCTCCTCAATCGACCGCAAAGTGCAGCCACTGAACGCCTCAAACGACTCGGTGGAACTACGGGGACTCGCAGTCCTGTTGCCGTTTCCATCATCGAAGAGCACTCAGGTGAAAAGTTCGCTGAACGGATAGCTACTCCCTTAAATAAGCTCGTCCCTGCTTCCGCTGCTGAAGTTCGGAAGCTACAGAAGCAGTTGATGCAAGCCGGTTTCCGGTCGCGAAATGCGCCCATAATCTACCGTACCATCCAGCTCGTAGTCATGGCCGGCCTTCCGGCCACGGTGGGCCTAATTTGTGCGCTGATGGCCAGACCGTTGGGTAGCGCATTTCTCTGGATCCTGGTCGGATTCGTCGCCGGCTTTTGGCTGCCGCGGTATGTGCTAGGCCGAATGATTCGCAGTCGCCAACGACGTGTGCGCTGGGGATTGGCCGACGCGCTGGACCTGATGGTCGTTTCAATCGAGGCAGGCCTGGGGTTGAATGCGGCGATGTTAAAAGTCAGCAGCGAACTCAAAGAAGTGCACCCGGATGTCAGTGAAGAGTTCGAAATGGCGAATCTTGAAATCCGGGTCGGCCGCGAACGAGATGAGGCGCTAAGGAACCTTGCAGAACGTACTGGGGTGGATGATCTGCGGAGTCTGGTTGCCATGCTCATCCAAACAGATAAGTTCGGGACCTCAATCGCCAAAGCAATTCGAGTGTTTTCGGATTCCTTACGCACGAAACGGCGCCAACGGGCGGAGCAAGCCGCACAGAAAGCCGCGGTCAAGCTTCTGTTTCCCCTTGCCTGCTTCTTGTTTCCCACACTCTTCATCGCGATTCTCGGCCCTGCAATCCTCCAACTGATGGATACTCTTGGAAAGCTGTAAAGGAGCTGGACCATGCGCAGACGTAAACTGATCTCTTTTCTAATCGCAGTCATATTGACTTTTGGCATTACTGCCTTCTGGAGTGCCGCCACTATCGAACGTGAAGGTGATCCCGACGCGAATGTAATTGAGGACTCTGGTTCTGCCGCGGGCAATTTGAGCGATCATAAAAAGGGCGGCAACAAAGTGGCCAAAATTTTGGCTGCTCCTTTTAAAGCTTTCGGCAAGCTCTTTGGTCATAAGGATGGCAATAAGCTTCAGCGCATGACCGAAAAGGACATGGAAAAATTTGAGACTGTCGGCGTTACACGGGTTACGGATGAGCTCAATCCCGATGTGAACAGGCCTAGCCCGGCGGGCTCGGCAAAAGAACATCTGGCAGCGGGTCGTTCATACTTAATGAGTGGGCGGCTAAATGAAGCGATTACAGAATTATCGACGGCTGCTTCTTTGGATCCAAAACTGACCGAAGCTCACAACCTGCTGGGTGTCGCATTTGATAAAAAGGGACTGGCAGACCGCGCCAGGGAATCTTATGAACGCGCTGTCAAGTACGAGCCACAAGATGCTCAAACTCTTAACAACCTGGGCTTCTCACTTTATCAAAGTGGTAACTATCGTGCGGCTGTCGACAAGCTAAAGCGTGCTGCAAAGCTTGCACCAACTGATGAGCGTATTTTGAACAACCTGGGGTTGTCACTTTGTCGCCTGGGCAAATTTGATGAGGCTTACAGGAATTTTGCCCGCGCGACCGGATCGCTTCAGGGCAACCTGAACACTGCAACCATGCTGGAAAGATTCGGTCGTGACGACGACGCCATCCGTTATTACGAGAGCGCACGTCGCGTCGATGCCAATTGCACGGTTGCTTTACGACGCCTGGCCGATCTTTACCAGCGCACCGGCAAGTCGGAAGAGGCCCAGGCTGCGCAGAATGCCTTGACCAGCGCCTCCATGCAGGCGAATGCTGCAGGCGGTAGATAATTTTGTCTTAGTTCGCTAATAAGAGAGGGAGCAACTGTGATTTCGCAAACAGCAATACTCACCCGCGCGGAAATTGAAACCATGGGCCCCCCGCTGCCCGAAGAGCTGTCGCAGACTGGAGTCGCCGAGGGTTTTCTCTGTGATTTGACGCTCAAGCATGTGGCTATGCTGCCCGATCCAACTACCTCATTGGTTGCTGAGCAGCTCCATCTGCCGCGTTCTCTTTCTGAGGAGATCCTGCAGAAGCTATATCGCGAAAAACTGATCGAAGTACGCATCCAGGCGACCGTTGGCTCAACGCGCTACGCAATGCTCGATAAGGGGTGGGACCGCTTAACCAGACTGCTCTCTATTTGTGGTTACGTAGGTGCAGCTCCGGTCTCGCTGAATGATTACACGCACATGATGCGGTTGCAATCGATACCCACGGAGCCGGCAGCGATTGATACCGTTCGGTTAGCTTTTCATGATCTGATTTTACCGGAATCACTTCTGCAAACACTTGGTTGTGTGATCAATTCCCGAAGATCACTCTTTCTTACTGGTTTGCCCGGAACCGGAAAGACTGCGGTGGCGGAAAGAATAAACGGAGCTCTTTCCGGACCAATTTGGATCCCTTTTGCCGTAGAAATCGATGGCCAGATCATCAGAGTATTTGACTCTCACTGTCATCGCCTGGCAGCAGAGGAAATCACACCTCTGGAATATGATCACCGGTGGGTGCTGATCGAAAGGCCGCTGGTAATCGTCGGCGGTGAATTAACTTTGGAAAACGCCGATCTCACCTGGAGTGACGCTGCGAAATTCTATGAAGCGCCGTTCCAAATGAAATCCAATGGCGGCACACTCGTCATTGACGATTTCGGTCGTCAACGGGTGGCACCACAAGATCTTTTGAATCGCTGGATTGTGCCATTGGAACGTCGCGTAGACTATCTCGCGCTGAACACTGGAAAAAAGATCGAAGTTCCCTTTGAACAACTGGTGGTCTTCTCAACTAACCTTGATGAGAAGGATCTGGCCGACCAGGCATTCCTTAGACGCATGGGCTACCGTGCGCGAGTCGAGCCACCTACTGGCGCAGCGTATTCACAAATCTTTAGAAGAGTTGCCCAAACGCGAGGGATTGCGTGCGAACAGTCGGCACTGGACCACGTGCTTACCAAATATCGCTTGGAGCAACGCCAGATGAAGGGATGCGAACCACGTGATTTGCTGGATCGCGTTACCGATATTTGTCTTTTCGAGGGTCAGCCCCTGGTGTTAACGCCCAAAGTGCTGGACATTGCCTGGCGGAACTATTTCGGCACCTCCCATTCATTTGCTCCTGCAAAGACCGAGATACCAGTCCAGACCAGGCCGCAGACTGCGCTTGCTGACCCACTGGATCTCTGATTTTTGTTTTTTTCAGAGCCGCAGTTTAGTGGGAGTGAAAGGGCAACCCGCAAAGACTGGCAAGTCTCCGTCAAGGATCCGATATGACCCGCGGTTCAAAATTCATATGTCTGGTGTGTCTCTCAACAATTCTTCTGCTCTGTGCCAGCCCACTCATTGTTGAGGCCAAAAGACGCGGCCGGGCCGCCAGGAAAAAACCGACCGAGAGCCAGCTGGCAAAAGATGAGACTTCGGAATCTGATAACCAGCAGGTTCGCTTGAAACTTGCGGACGGCACGCGTATTCCCGTAGATGATGCCTGGGAGAGCCCTCAGGGGATTTGGTATCGTCAGAGTGGAATAAGTCACCTGGTGCCGCGAGATCGGGTGAAGTCAATTGAGCGACCGTCAAACACAAACTCCAAACCCGAACCGCAGACAGCCAAGGTTACTGAAACCAGCGCCCCCCAAACAAACACCGGCGAGGAGCCGGCCTGGATCTATCTGAAAGGCGGAGCCCGGTTCGAGGCTGATAGTGCCACCGAGTCCGCGGCCGGTGTGTGGTATCGGCGTGGACCACTCTCCGTGTTTATTGAGCGCAGCCGCATCGACCGCATCGAGCGGGAGGATCCTGAAACCCTGGCGAAATCTGCCGCGGGAAAGGAAAGGGGCTGGAGCACAGGTAACCAGAAAATTGATGGCCTGATCAGACTCAACGGCGCGAAATTTGGAGTAGATCCTTATTTGATTTTTTGCGTGATGGAACAGGAATCACACTTCAACACGCGTGCTCTTTCTCCTAAAGGCGCGAGTGGCTTAATGCAATTGATGCCTGGGACTAGCGCGCGTTTCGGAGTCCGTCGACCATCCGACCCGGCACAGAATATTTCTGGTGGTACGCGCTATTTGAAGCAGCTCCTGTCCCAGTTTAACGGTCGCGTTGAACTCGTACTTGCCAGCTACAACGCAGGTGAAGGAGCGGTGATTAGATATGGGCACAAGGTGCCACCCTATAGAGAAACTCGTGATTATGTGAAGCGGATTAGTTATCGCTACCGTCGAGGCAAAGCACCGGTGAATCCAAGCTCAAACGTGAAAAATAGTGCTGGTGGAACCTAGTACCGGTTAACCGATTTAGAAATGGTTCTCTGAATAGGGCGTGACCACGCAATCTTGGTTACGCCCTAAGCTAACTTTGAAAGCAAGGATTCAAAGGCAAATTATGAAAAATCTAATCTATAGACTCCTGGTTAGCATTGCCTGCGGCAGCCTGTGCTTGTCATTGTCGGTCTTCTCGCAAGAGCGTTATGACCAACCACTTACCAACGCGGCTGTCATCAAGCTCATCCGCGCGGGTTTCAAAGAGAAAACTGTTGTCTCGATCATTCGTAGCCGGCCGAATCAATTCAAATTGGATCCCGATCATCTTATTGAACTAAAACGCAACGGGGTTGGCGAAAACATCATTCTGGCAATGTTGTCGCAGGACTATTCAGTGGTTTCAGACCCTGATGATTGGTCTGATGACTCATTCGCAAAACAAAGGAATGGTAATTCCGGCGACCCCGGTGGTTTGGATTCTTCCGGATCGCGGGCGGATATCTTTGGATCCGGCGGGAATTCAAAGAGTGAAGTGCACGGCCGCGGTATGAATGGTTCCAATCAGCGAGATACGATGACCACCGGTAGTGCTACCGTCCGCATTATCCGGCCGCCCTCAGAATCCGCCGATGCCCCACTCAAATTGGAAAAGACACCAACGCTGAACAATGATGCAATTGTCAGACTCGTCGAGGCCGGTTTTTCAGAAGGTACAATAATCAAGCGCATTGAAGACTCACCGGTCGAGTTTGATCTCTCCGCCGCCAAACTTGAGGACCTGCGCAAACGGCGTGTTACGGAAACGGTGATTGCAGCCATGAACGCTGCGATGGAAGATCCGGTTTCTAAGCAGTCCGCACAAGGCAAAGGCAGGGAGAACTAATTGGGATGCATGAGAGGCTACCGGGACCACTGCTGCTCCAGCGGGCGGCCCGTTACATCCGGGCATTGCTCCTGGTCCTCATCTTTTGCTTTTCCTGGTCCCAGTCTGATGCGCAAAGTCCAAAGCAAACACCCTCCCCTCCGCCCGCGCAGCAGGAGGGAGAGATTGATCCAGACGACATTATTTCCGTAAATACGACGGAAATCCTCCTGCCCGTTACTGTTCGCGATGCCAGCGGGCAGCTGGTCACCGATTTGACCCTAAAAGACTTTCGCGTATTGGAGGATGGAGTCGACCAGCCGCTAAGCGATCTCAGTTTGCGTCAAATACCAGTAGACGTCGTGCTGATGGTCGACGCTTCTTCCTCAGTGGCTGACAATCTGGACGATTTTCGTAGAGCCGCAGAAGGATTTGCCACTCATTTAGCCGCTGATGATCGCATAAGTCTGATTCAATTCGACGATCGAATCCTGTTGCTTCAAGACTGGACCAAAAGCCTCGTGCAATTACATCGGGCACTCAGGCGTGTTGTGCCGGGAATGTTCACCAGGTTTCATGACGCCATGCTTATCGCTTCTCGGGACCAAATGCCCAGAGGAAATGCGCGGCACGCGATAATCGTGTTGACTGATGGAATAGACAATGGCCATGGCGCGAGTTTCGATGCTGCTTTAAAGGGAGCCCTGCAATCTCAGACTACAGTCTACGTGGTTAGCAACACAGAAATTGAAAGAGCAAAAAAGCAGAATGAACTTTCCCACCAGCTGAGTGCTTCCAGTTCCGTGGCGCGATTTAATGAATTGCGGATCGAGGATTTGCGATTGGGCCTCGCCGCACTCGACGCGAGCGAGCGAAATCTAAACCAGTTAACCACGGCCACGGGCGCCAGACTTTATAAACCCGCATCCTTCAATGATCTGGAGAAAATCTATATAGAGGTTGCTGAAGAACTTCGCCATCAGTACGCTCTCTATTACACTCCTTTAAATAAGCGGCGAGACGGCCAGTTTCGACGCGTGAAGGTTGAAGTCAGAAATCCTAACCAACGAGTCTCAGCACGTATCGGGTATTTTGCTCCAAAATAGATTCGGCAAACAACCGAAATCACGGAACCGAGCGCGGTACCGCCAGGTCAATCTCAGTCTGTTCAGGAGCCAGGTTGCCCAGACTGACCCGGCGCTACCGCAGTTGTGTGAAAACTGCTGCTGGATGCCCCCGGCTTGTGCGGGGGAGATTCACGCTCGCCGCTAAAACGTCGAGCGTCAACTTTTGTGGATGCCACCGCCTTGTGCGGTGGAGGCTCACGTTCCTTGCTATCTGTTCGGGTGCTAGCAGCAAACGTGAACCTCCACGGTGCGAGCCCGTGGTGACCCAGCGCTACGGCGCTCGGTTCCGTAGTGCTTGGTGCTCGCTATTTAAAGAACCGGACTGTCGAGTCACCCTTTTAGACCTTTGGTCGTTAACATCGCTGCTTACCGTAAGCCTAAATGACACAATTCCCAACGCCCCAGGACGGCTGTGCCTAAATGATACGCGTCCAAGGTGCAACTCTTCTCTAAAGTAGTCAGTCATCCTAAGGTTAAACTCAACTATTCTCGCAGTTACTAACAATTCCTAATAACGGCACGGTCGTTGCTCTAAACCGGTCGGGTTTCGGCAAGCACACGTGTGAGTTCCCCGCTTGCAGGAATACGATAGATACCCAATAAATTCGAATAGGGAGAGATAATGCGACCGATTAAACATGCGGAAAAGGGTCTTACCTTGATTGCGGGGGGAGTTCACGACATTATTCAGTCGGTAAACAAGTATAAGCCTAATCCATCCTTCATTCCGAAGTGGTCAGATAAGCCACTCCTGAAATCGTGGCAAAAAAGCAAGCCAACTTTGGGTTGGCCGCGCACTACGGATTCTCTTTGTCCTAATTGTGTGATTGAGGCACGGGAAGAAATTCTCACCGGTAAACGGGATGTGACTGTCCTGATTAACGAGAAGATTGGCGAGATCAAAGCTCAGATTATTGAACGTGACAACCAGATTTGGATGGTCAAGGACTGCCCCATTCATGGACACTTCGAAGACATGATGGCCATCGATGCCAAATTTCTCACCCACATTGAGAAGATGTTTCCCGGTCGGGATATTGATGCGCACAATGATGAGAAGCTGCACAATCATGGCTCGAGTACGGTTAAATATGGACGTGGCGCCGTCTTAACCGTGGACCTGACTAATCGTTGCAACATGATGTGCGATCCTTGTTTCATGGATGCCAACCAGGTTGGTTTTGTCCATGAATTAAGCATGGAAGATATTAAGGAGATTCTGGAGAACGCAATCACGATTAAGCCGCGTCGCCAGATGTCAGTGCAGTTTTCGGGTGGTGAGCCGTCTATTTCTCCGCATTTTCTTGAGTCGATCAGATATGCGCGGAAGGTCGGTTACAACAGTGTGCAGGCGGCGACTAATGGAATTGAGTTTGCGAAAAGCAAAGACTTCTGCCGCCAGGCTGCTGAGGCTGGCTTACGTTACGTCTACCTGCAATTTGACGGAATCGGGAACGATGCGAACAGTCATCGCCAGGTAGGAAATCTCTTTGACGTAAAAATGCGGGCAATAAATAACTTGCATGAAGCCGGAGTGGAAATCGTATTGGTTACTACACTGGTGAATGGGATTAATAATGATCAGGTCGGTTCAATCATCCGCTTCGCTCTCGATAATCCCAAGAAGATTGCCTTTCTTTCGTTTCAACCCGTGTCGTTCACTGGGCGAGACGAAGAAATCACCGAGCATCGCCGCCTACAACAACGCTATACGCTTTCCCATCTTGCTCATGATGTGAAGAATCAGGTAGGCATTACTGAGCCGACGCGCGATTGGTTTCCCCTTTCCTTAATGGGCGCGTTTGCCGACTTTGCTGATCTGGTGCATGGACCACAAGCTGAATGGGGTCAAGTTTCCTGCGGCTGCCACCCCAACTGCGGCGTCGGTACGGCCGTAATGGTTGATAAAGAAACCAGAGAAATGCGCCCGGTACCGGAATTCCTCAATATACCGGGACTGGTAAAAGACATGCAGAAGATCACTGACGCGGCCCGGGGTAAGTGGATGTCAAACTTGATGATGGGTTTGACGCTCCTGAAGCACTATAACCCCTATGCGTCGCCGTCCCATTTCACCTTGTACGAGTTGTTCAAGAAGTTCGACAAATCGTTCGGGCTGACGGGCAAAGATTACGGCAAGGTCGGCGGTGATCGCACTAAAGACGATATTGAAATTCGCCGGTCTGACCGTTGGAACTTCCTTTTCATTGCCGGAATGTGGTTTCAGGACCTTTTCAATTACGATTTTCGTCGCACAGAAATGTGCATTATTCCCTATGGTACACAGGAAGGGGAGATCTCCTTCTGTGCCTACAACACCGGGATTGGCTGGAGAAATATAATTGAGAACATGCACCAAAACGCGACCGTGGCAAAGTGGTATGAAGAGCACGGCAGACATGAGATTTTCGCGCGCGGGAAGGAAGTTCAGCTGACCGAGGCGTCTCATAATTTGGTGCTAAATTCTATAGACCTGAAACGGCCGAACAAACCTGAGATGGAAGGTCCTAAGACCGCTCATGAAGAGGCCGTGATGATGCGGAAGCTTTATCAGGAGATGGTCCTGAAGAAACAGCTCAACACCACTGAAGCTGACAAACCAGTCCAGATCCAGGGACTGGGCCGCAAAGCGGGACTGGTTGAAGATCGTGAGGCAGTGGCAGTTTAAGCCTTGAGAAACTGCCGGCCCTGAGCGCAGTAAATTGTGTAAAAACCCCGCTAGCCTTAATGGTTCGCGGGGTTTGCTGTGCAGCCACCTGTGGCCCAAGGAAGTGATCAGCCGAAGTTGGGTGGTGTTCAATTTTTCAACTCTCTGCGCAGTCTCTGCGACCTCTGCGTAAGCAATTTCGTAAGTTCTGTTTTTTTGAGCAAGATTTGGGCTGAAAGCGCACCCTCCCTGGAGTCTTTATCGAGCCCGTTAGTGGCAGAACAGGTTTCACCCCGTTAGGGGTCGAATGTTGATAGTTTGGGCCAGGCAATACCACCGGCGCCGTTCGCAGGAGCGGAACTCAAGTTGACAAGTACTCATCCAGCAACGTTCCGCTCCTGCGAACGGCGCTGGTTTTTTGTGACGCCCAAGTCTAGCGTTGCGTCTCTCTGCGGTGATTGCTTTGTTAGGCATATCCACTGCAGAGGCGGTAGAAGGTGTGAAAAATTAGAATCGGTCCAAGATACTATTCAACATAGGAAAATGTGCAGGTTGGGAACTGCGGTTTACCCCCGCCTCGCCGATCCGCAAATCAATTGGGAAATTAGAGCTTACCACTACTGTTGAGCGTGGCGGACCAGCGGGCTAAACCGCCCTTCCTCTTTAGAAACTCATGCCGCTGGGATTAACTGGTAGCCCATGGCAAGTGCCTGTTTTTTCATAGCTTTGAAGCGACGTTCTTTGAATTTCTGCTCGTACGCTGTTTGACCGATTTCTACATAGGTTGTGCGGTGTTTGAGCAATGAATAAAAGGTGATAGCGATCTTGTGCGCCGTGGCAGTGATAGCTTGCGGAGCACCAATCCGCGCTTTGATGCGGCGATAGAAAGCACCTAACGCCGTGGCGCTGCGAGCCAGGCTGGCGGCCGCGAGACGAAAGGCTTGAGCGGCGCGATTAGCACTCCGTTTGGTTTTTCGGTCCAGAACTTTGCCGCCTGAGATCTTGGTTCCGGAGCACAAGGCTAACCACGAAGCAAAGTGCTTCTCGGTTTTCCAGGGGGTCATGTCAAAGCCCACCTCGGCAAGAATGGTCAGCAAGGTGTCGGCGCCAAGTCCGGGGATGCTGAAGAGGTCAACCCCAGTGAGCTTGAAGAGTCTGGAGCGCAGGTCAACGCCGGCTCGCATACGCCGTTGAGGCGGTATGTTCTTTTGCGACGGTGGTGGTTCATCTTCGGTCTGCTGCGCCTGAGAGGTAAGGAAGCGGGCAATAGCCACGTCGCAGTCGGTGATTTTTGCCTGGTAGATCTCGTAGAGCTCAACCGCTTGGGTTAAGGCAAAGACGTGCTCTTCACGATAGTTGCCAACTAACGATTTGGCAATAGTCTGAACTGAGTTCCGGCAACGTGAGTCCCGATGGCTGGCGAGCACTTTGGGATCGCGCTCCCCAGCGATGATGGCTTTGAGAATCGTCATTCCGGTTACGCCGGTGATGTCGCTGACGACGTTGTGCAGCAGCAAATTCATCTGCTGCAGCGCTTTCTGCATATGTTGAATATGCATTGATGATGATTGCACGAGCATCTCTTTCTGGCGCAGGTAACCGCGCAGCACGCAGATCTCGTTTGCGGGGCGAAACGCTCCCGTCAAGAGACCGTAGGTGTGCAACGTTTGCAGCCACTGGCAATCGAGCACATCTGACTTGCGCCCCGAGACATTCTTGCTCTTCCGGGCATCGACGAGCTTAACTTCAAAACCGCGTTGCTCAAGGATCTCGAAGAGGGGGATCCAGTAGACGCCGGTTGATTCCATCGCAATCGTTGTGACACCGCACTTTTTTAACCAGTCAGCGAGGGCCTGGAGGTCAGTAGTGAAAGCACCAAACTCTCGTACCGATACTTCGTCGCGACCTACAGGCACCGCGACCATGTGCCGATCTGAGCCAACGTCAATGCCGGCGGCATCCAGGTTGACGTGCTTTAACTCTGTGGGTAAATCGGCCGCCTTGAATTTCTTTGCTTTCTTCTTGATCCTGAGCTTGGACATGTTCATTCCTTTTACCAACGGGTTTGAAGATCGGCCGTTGCAGGCGCAGGGGTGCGAAATTGCGCAATCTCTTTAACGGGATCGCATCCAGATAAAAGTGAATGCGTCACCAGTGATATGAACGCTGACTCCTGAGACCAAGCTAACCTACGGGCAAATATGCACCAATGGAATGACGGCCTTCTCGACCTGCAACAGCTCTCGGATAGTAACTGAACAGGGACGAAATTCAGGCCGCATGACACAGAGTTTCTAACTTGATATTTGCTCGCCGCTTCGGCGAGCTGGAAAGCTAACCTGCAATTTCTGTCTCTTGAATGGTTGCCCCGATCGGTTTCAATTTTTCCACAGCCACGGTAGCGGGCGGTGTCGTTTAAACGCCTGGCAAACACGTGCCCACACGTTACCATCCGGTGGGTCTCGTTCAATTGCTTACTTGGGCCACCCAATAAATTTGTCGCCCGCCCGTGGCTACTTGACCGGAAGGATTCCGGGCGTGTTAAATAGCAAAGTAAGTACGATCTGAAATTAGAAAGATGGAGAAGGAATGGCGATAGTTACTGTTAATCAAGGTGAATCGATAGAAAGCGCGTTGCGACGTTTTAAGCGCAAAGTCATGACGGAGGAGATTATCAAGGACGCTAAGAAACATGCGTTTTTTATCCCACCTGGCCAGAAAGCAAAACTCAAATCAGCTCTGGCGCGCAAACGTAATAAGAAGAAGGGTCGCATGCGCACCACCCCTCGCGACTAATCGAAACTAACCCTTCTGTTTCTGCACCTAATCGTGCATTTCCATCTCACCAGTCGTCTGCAACTAAAAAATGAGAAGTGGACGCTCTTGAGAGGCCGAGCGCACCGCATAACAATGTGTGCTAACTAGTCAGATAGGGAGGATGGCCCAGCGGCTTAGAGTCATGATTACGAGCTGGAAAAGTTAGAGGAGCCGTTTTAAGGGAACCCGATCTTATGACACGAATTCTGCTGACAAACGATGACGGCATTCACTCTCACGGTCTCATCAGGCTCGAAGAAGCGCTGAAGGAGGTCGGTGATGTCTTTGTTGTTGCGCCGGCATCAGAAATGAGCGGGGCCTCGCACAGTCTGACGCTCGCCCGGCCTCTGCGAATCCGGCAGCTTGACGACCGCCATTGGACCGTAGATGGTACCCCGACAGATTGTGTAACCCTGGCCTTGAACAAAATTCTGCCACAAGAAGACCTCCCGCACATTTGCGCCTCCGGTATCAATCACGGCGGTAATCTGGGCGATGACGCTACGTATTCCGGCACGGTGGCCGGCGCATTGGAAGCGACTATTCTGGGAGTGCCGGGATTGGCCTTTAGTCTGGTCGCCCGAGAGAATTTTGATTTTTGTGAATCGGCAAATTTCGCGCAGACCGCAGTGAAAAAGGTACTGGCAGAAGGTTTGCCAGAGGGCACACTTCTTAACATTAACATTCCACCGGGTGAAATCAGGGGCGTCAGGGTAACGAGGCAGGGAATTAAGAACGCTCGGCCCGTAATCACCGAACATATTGACCCGCGCGGCAAGCCCTACTTTTGGATTGGCGAAGAGTATTTCAGCACAAATTCTGCCGACGGCACTGATATCCATGCGGTCGAGCTGGGGTACATCTCGGTCACTCCGTTGAAGAGTGATATGACGGACCATCGGGCACTTACAGCTATTGAAACCTGGAACTATTTGAAGGCAGCTGAATTGGTCAACAAGGACTAAGCTCGCCGCGACTTACCAGGAAATTTTCTTAACACTTCCAGAACCATGTTCTCGGCGTCTGGTCTGGTATTCACCTTTGGCAATAATCAACTTCCTCGATAAGCCAAACTGAGCGATTGCAACTAATTCCCCAACAGCCTTTTGACCAGAGGCAGGATTACGCGATCCCGCGTGATCGCATGGTGGCTCGCTTAGCGGATCATTATGGGATTCGTGATGCGAAGGTGCTCGAGGCTATGCGCGCGGTACCGCGTCATGCATTTGTCCCGGAAGCGCTGCGGGGTCGCGCCTACGGCGATCATGCCTTACCCATTAGCGGCAATCAAACAATCTCGCAACCGTTTATCGTTGCTCGCATGACCGAACTGTTGGGGATAAACAAAGAGAGCCGGATTTTGGAGATTGGCGCCGGCTCAGGTTATCAAACCGCTGTGCTCGCCACCATTGCCTGGCAGGTTTACGCAATTGAACGAATTGGCAATCTGGCGCGTGAAGCGCAAGCACGGATACGAGAACTGGGGATTTACAACGCCACGGTCAAATGCTTCGATGGTACTCTCGGCTGGGCCGCTAATGCACCGTACGATGCGATACTCGTGGCCGCGGGTGGGCCAACAGTTCCTGAACCCTTGATTGCGCAGTTAAAAATCAAGGGCCGCCTGGTTGTACCGGTGGGAGAATCACGTGAGTCGCAGCGCTTGATTCGTGTTTTAAAAGGTGAAAAGGGATTTTTCCAGGAGGACCACGGTGCTTGCGCCTTTGTGCCCCTAATCGGTCAACACGGCTGGTCCCGGTGATTATCACAAAGACACTATGATCGCACGCATAATCGAAATACTCTCAGGCTTCATTGTAGCCACCATCTCCGCTCTCGGATACTCTGGCATAATTCTGTTGATGGCTATTGAATCGGCCTGTATACCACTGCCGTCAGAGATCATTATGCCCTTTTCGGGCTATCTGGTATCGACAGGTCAAATGAGTCTCTGGGGAGTGGGGTTAGCGGGCGCTGTTGGCTGTGTGCTGGGATCTTTGGTCGCTTATTGGGTCGGTATGTATGGCGGACGCCCATTGATAGAAAAGTATGGCCGCTACGTCTTAATCTCTCGACACGATCTAAACCTGGCTGATCGTTGGTTTGCGAATTACGGAGAAGTAATTGTCTTTGGAAGCCGGCTGCTTCCGGTCATTAGAACTTTTATCGCCTTTCCGGCAGGGGTAGCGCGGATGAGTCTGGGAAGGTTTGTAATCTATACGTTCGCCGGTTCTCTACCTTGGTGTTTGGGTCTGGCCTATGTTGGTCAGAAACTTGGCGAGCAGTGGAATCGAGACGACACATTAAAAATCTGGTTTCATCGTTTTGATTTCCTTATCGGCATCGCTGGCCTGCTGCTTGTGATCTGGTGGGTACGAAGACATATCAAACATCTGCGCGATGATAAGGCTGCAAGTATGGGTGAGAAACAGCTTGGTTCCGTGCCGCAATAGAGCCAACATTCGTTTGACACCACCCTATTGCTTGCCTAGAATCACAACTCCTACGTCGGGGCGTGGCTCAGCCTGGTAGAGCGCACGGTTCGGGACCGTGAGGTCGGAGGTTCGAATCCTCTCGCCCCGACCAATTAAATCAAGCATTTACGGCTACCTGTAAAGGTGGCCGTTCTTGTTTTGTGGCAGGATTGTGGCAGAACCGATCGGCTGTGATTCTTACAGCCTCCACCGCAGCTCGCTTAGCTCTGTCAGTTGCGTGTGTATAGCGCCGTGTTGTTTGCGGATCGGAGTGACCCATTAGATCGGCAATCGTCGCCTCACTGAACCCGGCTTCTGCGAGCCGGGTGCCGAACGTATAACGCAAATCGTGCCAATGCAGATCACGAATTCCAGCGAGCCGGCAAGCCGTTCTGAAGGCTTTCTTCGGGTCAGTATAAGGCTTACCAGTTTTGGGATTGGTAAACACGTATTCCGCCCGCTCAGAACGGCACCGAAGTAAGATATTTCTCACCTCCTCATTCATAGGAACCGAGTAATCGTTTCCTGTCTTCGAGTTCGGAACGTAGATGATATTCCGCTGAAAATCGATCTTTTCCCATCGCAGATTCAACTGATCACCTCGTCTCATTCCAGTGCCGATCGCCACGATCACCAAATCACGCAAGTGAGCGCGCGGCCCTGTTAAGCGTGCGAAGAGCAAAGGCTCCTCTTCATCCAACAAGTAACGGACCCGCTTGTTGTTTTCGGGAAGTAACGCAACGTCGTTGCACGGGTTTCTATCTGTGACGCTGAATTTTATCGCGAGAGAAAAGATCCTTGAGATTATCTGCAATTCTCGGTTTATGGTGGACGGCTTTCGGTTGTTGCCGTCTTCCATCACTGACTCTCGTCGCTCCTTCTTGTACTTTTCAATTAGCAACGGCGAAATCTGAGCAAAGTTTTTGCCCTTAAAACATTTGCTCGTGCAGATGATCGGCAACTTATATTTGTCGTTGCTCTTGAATGAGCGTTTGCTCTCTTTTGCCCAAGGTTCATAGACTTCTTGGACAAACCTAATGAAGTCCTCGTCTCCAGTTGGTTTTCCGTATCGGCCTTCGTAAACGTCCTGGCGAATCTGAGTCTCAGCCTTTTCGGCCTGGAACTTGGTTCGCGCTTCGGGGATTTTTCCCCGGTAGCGCACGCCGCGAATACAGAAAGCGTAATGCCACCTGTCTCGCCGTTTATGGACTGGCATTCTCATGTTCCTTTCCCGAGGTGCAGCCACGGGCGGCCGCAATATACAACATGAGGAGGCGAAAGGTCATAGATTTTTGCTGTAAGGCCTTCCCAGCTTGCGCACCTCATTTGCTGTTGCGGCTTTTGTCCACGCTATGATTTCATCAAGATCGAAGCGAAGGATGCTTGAGCCAAGCGGTTTACGATAAGGAATGCGTTCCTGGGCTACCATTTCATAGATTGTGCGTGGTTTCACGCCCAATAGGGCGGCGACTTCCGGCACTTTTAGAAGGTGCGGCACCCTTGAAAATCTGGTCACCTGCAGACGGCTACTCATATCTCAGCCTTTCGACATTTGAGAACCTGAGGGAGACTAATGTTTCTTAGTCGAGTCGGATTTCAAGGCCAGTCATTAAGAATAAGGTCAGTGAGCTGATCCTTAAGGGCCGGAAAGAATTTCTTCAGGCTGCTGGATGGCCCGCTCCTTCCCCTGACGATATAACCGTAGATACTCCTATCCCGTACGACATCAGGGAGGTTTGGTACGCGCTTGACTACCTAAATCGAGCGATTGCGATCGGCAATAAAGCCTCTGGTAACTACGCGGTACTTGATCAAGGAGATGCGACAACTCTTACTCCCGCAACTTTCGAAGCTTAAGCAGCTGGGGGGCCGTTTCAAAACACGTTCTACGGCCAGTACAACCCACTGCCGGAGAGGATGCTCGTTCGACTAAAGGATCCCAGGTTCGCCTTCTTGTCACGGAGTTTTCCTGATCCAACTGCTCCAGACCCCCTGCCTGAATGTCTTGCCAGTTGGCTTGGGGGAGATCGACCGATTTCTGTGCTTAACTTCAGTGGTGTGCCTTCCGAAGCGGCAGACGTGGCAATTGGTGCAGTCTTGAATTTGCTCTTCGAAATTACAATCGCCTGTCCATCCGAGGAAGGTATCGGACGAGCAAGACCGGTGCTAATCGTGATTGAAGAAGCGCACAGGTTCATTGGCGAAAAGGTTTCCGATACTGCGGGTGCCGCAAAAAGTGCAAGTGAAAGAATTGCCCGCGAAGGGCGGAAATATGGATTGGGCTTAATGGTGGTGAGCCAGCGACCAGCCGAATTATCTGAGACCGCACTCTCTCAATGCGGCACGTTCATTTCGATGCGTCTCACCAACTCAGGAGATCAAAACAGAATCAAGTCCGCTTTGCCTGATACCGTGGCGAATTTGGCCGAAGCGCTGCCTTCGCTCCGGACTGGAGAGGCTCTCGTAACAGGGGAGGCAATAACGCTGCCAAGTCGTGTGTTGATTGATCGACCACAGCCTGAGCCTTCGGCAACCGATCCCGCTCTCGACTCTTGGTATGGGGAACGAGCAAACAATGAGGTCGACAAGGCCGTTGCTCGATGGCGCGGCGTACAAGAAGATGGAGGTGATGAAGATGGTTGAAATGTTCCCTGTAGCATCTACGCGCATCAGCGAGATGGGCTACGATAGCGAGAGTGCTACCGTTTACGTGCGGTTCACTGACGGAGGGTGTTGGTGTTATATGAACGTCCCGCAAGACGTGTGGGAGCAATTCGTGGCTTCGCCATCCAAAGGAACGTTCATCAAGGAGACGCTCGACGGCTATCAACACGGCCCAGGGGGAATCTGAGTCGTTCCATCTGCGACGCTAACCGCCGTCTGATTTCTCAAGCTAAAACTTACTCCAAATGCACGGCAATGACACACTGAATCCCTGACTGAAGTTGTGGTTAGATTTCGTGAGAGACGTCATTGGAATCAGTTCCAAAACTATAGCAGGCTGCTGAAAAACTCTTCCCACAACAGTTTTTATGAAAAGGGCAAGACCTCGATCCACCAAAACACACTAAATTCCACGAAAAGACGACCACGAATTTCGTGTCCGATTCGTGTGAATTCGTGGATCGCTCCCTTGCTTTCCTTTTTTCAGCAACCTGATAGGCGATGCGAACTAACCGGAAGGTAAAATGAGGACCAGCGAAAAAGCGCGGCGCCAGCCTACTCGCCTGACAACTGAACCGTCTTTGAAACGTCAGTCTGAATAGCGCAAGCGATTTCTCGCAATTTGTCTTCCTGCTGATTGATAAGGTCGCGAGTGAATCCTTGGACGTCGACTTCAGGGATTTCAATAGCTGTTCCGTCCCTTTTGTTTCGATAGTTGACGCGAACCCTCTCAAGGAGTGCCCTGAGGACTGTTTCTTTCACGATCTTGTCCACAGCCCGGCGCGCAGCAAGCCATGCTCCAATTCGACGAGAAAGGTCAGATTCAGATGGCCGCATTCTCTTCTCAGCTACCGCGCGCTGCAAGTAATCTACTTGCTTCTTGTACCTGTCACGATTCTCTTGAAGAAACTGGCTAAGTTCCTTAGCTTCGCCGGTATCGGACGAACTGACCTGCCACTCAAGAAGGCTCTCCAAATGTGATGTGTCAATGTTTGTCGCCATCCTCATTCCTTTTCTTTTCCTTCAACTGAGCAACTTTGGTCGCAAGCTTTGCCTTCAAGAGACGCCGTTCCGCGTCTGGAAAACCAAGATCAGCGAACACGTTGCCACAGCTGAGTTCGACATTCTCGTTGCTAGCTCGCGATTTGGGAGGCTTGGAGTATTTCGCTTTATGAATCATCGATTTGAGGTGGAGTTTAACACAAGGCGGCTAGGCATTCTTGAATAGATTTACGGCAGAGCGTCACCTAGACTAAACTCAAGACATGGATACCGGCGATCTAATCACAATTGACCCGGAGATTCTTGGCGGCACTCCCGTTTTCAAGGGAACTCGCGTCCCGATCAAGACCTTGTTTGAGTACCTTGAAAACGATTACTCACTGGAGGAATTCCTAGAGTGCTTTCCTTCAGTAACTCGCGACTTAGCGCGCCAAGTATTGGAACGCTCTGAGCGGGCCTTGCTTCCTTCGGCAGCTGCATGAGGATTCTGCTTGATGAATGTGTGCCGTGGCCGATGCACAAGCTGCTAAGCGCCCACTCTTGCTCAACAGTTCAAGATTTAGGTTGGGGTGGGATTAAGAACGGTGACTTGCTGCAACGTGCTGAAGGTGAATTTGATCTTTTCATTACCTCCGATCAAAATCTCCGCTACCAGCAGAATCTCACGGGTCGACGCATTGCAATTCTCGAACTCTCAACTAATGATATCCGTCGCATTCAAGCGGCCAGCTCGCTAATCGAAGATGAGCTTGAGAAGATTCAGCTGAACGAGTTCAGACAATTAATCATCCCATGAAAGATTCGGCGAAACCTAGAGCGGCGCGCCAAGCGCAATACGCACGCGATCTGTTTGCTGAACTGAGCGAAGGCATGAAAGCGCTAGCCGAAGAGAGGCTCGGAAAGCGAAAACTCCGAACTGACTTGCCGAACAAACCTGATGAGCCCTCCATAGAGCACAAAGATAAGAGTTTTGAGCGCGGGCGAAGCCTAATTTGAAAATTTCTTTTTTGGTGTAGGTAGTCTCGGGCGGTAATATCGGTTGTGCTGGATTATTTCCTCGAAGCTTTCCAGAAGTTCTTTCTTTCCGTATGCCCAGCCTGCATGATCAGTCTTCGCAAGCGAGTTTAGTGCTCTTCGTAATTCTTGTTTTGGTATATCAACGTATCCTCTACTGATCCATTCCAAGACGGCCTTATTTATCTCATAGGCTGCTATATCAGCCGCTTGTACTGCTGGTTCCTCTTTCATCTTCTTAATGGAGTACGGCTTCGGTGTATCCTCCGTGCTCAAGCGAAAGAGCCTCTTGGTGTTTGGATCATTCCACATGTCAAGGAACAATCGTTCAAGGTCGCCAGCAGAGAAGGTGTAATGAATGGAACCACGATAGTTTTTTCCATCAGCCCCAGAAGCGAATCCCTTTTATTATTTGCACCACGTTGAAAATATAGTAACTGCAGCACTGCACGTCGTTTTTCAATTCATCCGGGATACATTCGTCGTAGTCAGATTGGATAATGTCAGCAGCGAAGGATCTAAGGCGGTAAGTACCGTTCTTCTTCTTGAGGTTAATAACTTTGTGTAGGCCGCTAAGGAAGGTATCAAACTCATCCACCGACCAACCTTGATATGGACTCTTGCTTGAGAGTTTGTCACTCCCGGCAATGGCTTGGCTTCTCGCATACTCGAAATCCGTCATGTGAAAATATTCGAGCCCCTTTTTTGCCAGCTTCCGTTGCCATTCCCTCCCAAATTTGCCCCAGGTTTCGTCAGTGCCGACGTAACACGTTAATGTGTGCACAATTGGCTCAGGGTCTTTCGCGTTGTAGTGATTGTAGGTTGCGTCGAAGTAGGCGGTAATCACGGTGAGTTCCTTTTCCCACAACATAGCACCGATGCAATAGAATCCATCTCAATGTCTTCAGTGAGAGCCGCATTAATGAGAGCAAGAGGGAAGGTTCACTTGGGTTATTTGGACATTTCTTCGGTTCTCGCGATGATGTATTCCATGGCACGTTCACATTCGCGCACGTATCTATGCTTCCTACGTTCGATTGGCAGCTGAATGATTCTATCGAGGACTACCTTAGCCGCGCTGGTGATCTCAAGCAGTTCAGCCTTAGAAAGCCTTCCGCTGAAAGTGTCAAAAAAAACTTGATAAAGAATTGCTACCCTGTACGGATAGTGACGCCTTTCATCACGTATTTGTCTGTTTATGATATTGCGCGCGGTTCTAAAGTTTTCCAGAGCTGACTTGTTGTCACGCTGGACAGCCTGAACAAGCAGGAACCGGGCGAAATGATTATCAATCTGAAATGTGTCCCAACCCCGCTCTTCTGCTAATGAATAACTGGTATCGAAGTACTTTTTCGCCCTGGTGAGATCCTCGATAACCAGACAGGCGATTGCGTATTGAAGCCAAAACAATGGATTCGACTTGCTGCCCTCTAAATTCTTGAGGGCTTCATAATATGTGATTACAGCCCCTGCCTTGCCTTGTTCCGGCAATAAGAGCTGCAATCCGCTGAATTTCATAAGAGAACTATAAAGAGCGCGGTGATGGTCTGAAATTCGCGCACCTGCGTTTGCTGTTTTGGCAATCTTTATTAGCACACCCACAACCAGCCAACGTGGGCAGGCATTCCGGTTGATTGTGGGCAGTGCACTGTCGCCTGATGCTGGCCGGCTGAGTATTACTGCTTCGAGGCATTCGCCGTCAAGGTTTTTTCCCGCTTGCGCATCGATTCACCTTTGAGTTCCAGCCGATGGGCAGTGCTCCCGCTACCAATTCATCCCCAACCTTATCAAAGAATTACAACTAAGCTGCGGCGGTATCATCGCGCTGCAAAACGGTTTGCGGGGAAAAGATGGGACAGACCGACGCTTTTGATTTGCAGAGCTTTTCCACCGACGCTTGCATTGTCTCGATGACGGCACGGGTGTAACGCTGACTCATGCGCAGGGAGGTTTGCCCAAGCATTTCCCTAATAGCCGCTTGAGGAACACCTTGGTCCGCTAGTCTCGTCGCAAATGTGTGCCTGAGGTCATGGAATCTGAAGTCCTCAAGCTTTGCATCGATGCATGCACTCACGAAGCCGTGCTTAATATCCTTGATACTTACGTTCGTACGCGGATTGGTAAAGATACCATCCGAACTGCCCGCGTCGATTCGAAGTGCCACTAGCTCGGCCCGAACCGTCTCGTTCATCGGGACAAAGTACATCTTCTTGTTTTTGCTCTTGCCTTTGGTAATTGTGATGACATTGCGTTTGAAATCGGGCGGCGCAATTTCATCCAACCTTCGCCGCGCCAAACATCTGAGAAACTCGCTCCCGCCGCTCGCGTCCAATGGTACGATGCTGTAACGCAGTTGTGCGCAGCCGGGCGAACTGAGAAGCTTGTTAAAATTGAGAGAGATATGACAATTGTAAAAAGAACGGCTCTTAAGGCTGCTGTGCTGGCTGCTATGACATTAACAACGATCCCGTGTGTCGCCATCATATCGGCGCCAGAACCGGACAAGACGACTCCGAGCAGTCCCAGGTTGGATCGCATCCCGTTAACTCCGGAAGATGTCCTTTCTATTCGGGATATCAGAGGACTTCAACTATCTCCCGACGGTAAAAAAGTGGCCTTTGTAGTTAGGGAACCTACCGACCCTAAACTGCCGCGGATACCACGCGCGACTAACATCTGGATTGTGCCAACCGACGGCAGCGCACCTCAGCACGCGTTGATATCTGATCTTAAGAACGCTACGAGTCCGCGCTGGTCATCGGACGGGCGCTGGTTGGCATTTCTTTCCGACCGCGGCGAACCGCGCGCTGATGATCCCAAGGCTACGATTCAAGTCTATGTGTTGCGTACCGATGGCGATCAGGCCGAGCGGCTCACGTCCGTTCCAGGTGGCGTGGAGGACTTTGCGTGGTCTCCGAATAGCAGGATGATCGCACTCGTCGCACGCGATCAGCCGACGGCCGACGAACAAGTGAGGCAATCCGCTGGCAACGACGCTATTGAAGTTGATCGTGACTATAAGTATTCCAGGCTGTGGGTCACAGGCCTTCAGGATCGTAAGGCTGTACAAGTCACAAAACAGGATTTTGAAATCAATGAGTTTGCATGGTCTCCCAGCGGCGACGAACTCGCTCTCGTTGTCGCTCGGACTCAAAGACCTGAAGATTCACTGCTCCTTTCCTTAGTGGTCGTAAACCGATCGACGGGTGAAGTTGCACGAACTCTCAGCACAAACGCTTCACCGATTTCAGGATTGCTTAGATGGTCTCCCGACGGTAACTCGATCTCATTCCTCGAAGGCCCGCCGACCAAGGACTTTGCTTCATGGTTGACCATTGCGCCTGCCGCCGGCGGCTCGGTTCGCTTCTTTATGAAGAACTATGCCGGCACTATTCTCGCTGCAGAATGGACGCCTGATTCCAAACATCTCCTGGCCCAAAGCATCGAAGGCACGCGGCAAGCCCTGCTAAGGATTGATAGCACTAACGGAGCAGTGCGCAAACTCACTGCTCTTATCGGGACCATATGGGAATACAGCTTCAGCACGAACGGACAGACAATTGTGTATAACGCCCAAACACTGGAATCGCCGAGCGATATTTGGGTGTGGACCAAAGATGTGCCGCCTCGCAGGATTACCGACTTTAATCCTCAAACAAAGTCGTGGCGGCTGGGAAAAGTGCGCGAAGTACAATGGAAAAACTCTAAGGACGGATTGACCCGGCGAGGTGTAGTCATCACGCCGCCGGGTTACGAACCCGACAGACTTTATCCAACAATTGTTAATACGCATCCTGGCGATACAGCCTGGTGGGTCGGCTTCCATGCTAAATGGTGGGCATGGGGCCAGCTCTTGGCGTCGCATGGATACGTAGTTTTCCTTCCGAACACGCGAGGCGTGAACGGCGAGGGTGGACAAATGCACGCCACGATAGCGAACTGGGGCGGAATGGCTTTTCAGGACTTGATGGACGGCGTGGATTATCTTGTTGAGCAAAAGATCGCCGATCCAAATCGACTTGGCATCGGTGGTTGGAGCAATGGCGGGTTTATGTCGGAATATGCGATCACTCACACCACCCGGTTCAAGGCCGCGGTCGCTGAAGCAGGACATTCAGACTTCTTCAGTTTGTACGGCACATCCGACATCCGCGTCTCGCTTCGCGCCAATATCCCGGATAGCCCGTACTACAACCGAGAGTCGTATGACAATTACTCACCGATTACGTTGATCCGAAATTGTCGGACACCTACATTGGTGATACATGGGATCGGAGATCGAGGCGTTCCGGTCAGCCAGGGCTATGAATTCTACACCGGTCTTAAAGACGTGGGAGTGGAAACAGAGATGGTGGTTTATCCGCGAGAAGGACACAACCTTCAGGAATATACACATCAACTCGATGTACAGAAGCGCGTCTTGGCTTGGTTCGATAAACACTTAAGGCCCTAACGGGCACAGATCTTGATTCGAGGCTGGACCGGAATTGCTGCGCGCATTCTGCGGGAGATGCTGAAGAATGATTACGAAAGGCCACAAAAGAAATCTATGTGGTGTTTATTAGGAAGTAAGAGATATCAGGTCATTGTTAAGGAGCGCAGATATATAAAGGACTTTCTCGTTTTCCCTGCCGCATACTGCCAATCACTTTTATTGATGCTGGCGCTTTTAACGGCGGCAAACGGCAGTCTACTCACTTGCACGCAAACATCGAACAACGCTGGGATGGCTGAACGGATGAAATATCACAAGATACCAACCTCATGAGGGATTGACCATTATGTTTAAGAATATTTCTGGTAGCGGTTCTGCTTTTAGCTCTTCTACATGGTTCCACTTCTGGATCGAACTTTTATCTACGCATTCACAAATGATCGAGCGGCGGCTTTAGTGCGGTCGGCGATTGATCAGATTGATGGAGAGAAGTTGGGCTCGCTGAAGAGCGTCGAGATTGAACTAGCTGCGCTGAAACACGAAAGTTGCGTTTGGTACAATGATGCGGCACTCGCGGCATCATCGTTACACGCGCTTGGAATTGCAATCCGTCGGGCGATTTGGAGATGGTCTGCTTCAACTGCACTACTGCGTGCAGAACAGTACTCTTGATAGCGTGGAGCGCTACTCAAAACGGGAGGAAAAAACACACCGCCCAAAAAATCGTTTGACGCAAGCGGCGGGGGAGCGTGTCTCTTAACTTGCTTGGTGCGGCGGAGGTGCTTTTATTCGCACCGCCACGTTCAACTCAACCGACCCGACCGCCTCCGCCGTGGTGGGAACAACAGTACTCGCTGCCGGGGAGGAACAGTTTTGCTCTACATGATCATCGAACACTTCAGGAATCAAGATCCGGTTCCCATTTATCGACGCTTTCGGGATCGCGGCCGATTAGCTCCAGAGGGTTTGCGTTACGTATCAAGCTGGGTCGACTCAAACTTGGAACGATGCTTTCAATTAATGGAAACCGAACACGCGGAATATCTGGAGGCATGGATTGCCAATTGGAATGACCTTGTTGAATTTGAAGTCTACCCCGTCATTTCGTCGACGGAGGCGGCTGAGAGGGTTTCATCGCGTCCATGAAACGACGACGCCGAGCAAATCGTAGAACGCGAGGCGCGAAAGCGGCTTTCGCAACTAACTCTTTTCCATTGGATCGTCCATTTGCACTGCCATTTTGACAAGCTGCCCACAAACATTTTGAATCCGGCTGATGCACGGGCACGATCTTCAATCCTTACATGAGCCGTCAAAGCCAGAGCCGGCGTTTGCTCCGCGTTGCGAAAAATTGTTGTCCACAAAGTGCTGAGTTGAGCGACAATAATCTCCAAAGAATTGAGACAGCTTTGGCTTAGACGTAAACTGCCTTTGGGGGGGTGGCGCATGGACGACGACAAATTGGCAATCGAAGAAGCGCGGCGAGCGGGTCAGCACGGCTCAGTGAAATCCCAGGTCGAAGAAGAGGTCCATGCGGAGATTGCGGAGCATGCGGCGCGCACGGCACCGCCTGATGCGGCGAGAGTCGGCCAAGTGGCTGAAGAGTTTCGCGCAAAAGCAGTTGACGAAGTTGTCCAGACTGAACGCGAAGTCGGACGCGCACGCGGCGTCGCGCGAATTTCGCAGATTGTCGATTACATCTTTTATGTAATTTACGCGTTGCTCGGGCTGCGGTTCTTGTTAGCTCTATTAGCCGCTAGGAGCGACGCCGGATTCGTTCGTTTCATCGTGGCCGTGACGAATCCGTTTTATCAGCCCTTTCGTGGCATTGTCGCCAGCCCAACCACGGAGTCCGGACATACGCTGATGCTACCGCTGGTGATCGCCTTCATCGTCTATCTTTTGTTGCATCTAGGGATCAATGGCCTGCTCCGCATCATCGCCCATCGGAAAATTGCGGTCTGAATCACTCGCAAAAACTGCCTGCATTCACTAATCTCGCCGACATCACAAGGATCAAGGGCACGCTCTCGGACAATTTGATTAATTACGGAAATCCTGGGTCCACCATCAGGCCATGAATCCCGCCATCCATGATGCCGATCCCTACACGTCCAAAATCTCGCTGTAGTCTCGCTGCAGTAAATTGGCACGATGTCCCGGCGAGCGCATTAAAACCGGTGTGCGCGATTTGCAACGTTGGAGCGAGCGCGAGATTTTCCCCAGCAGTGAGAAATGAGACTCTCGCTTCGCATACGGTCGAAAGGGTCGCCGCCCTCCGGCGTTACATGCGCGAAATAACCGCGCGCGAACATATCTGGCCGAATGCTGTCGCGCGACTTCCGTGAGGTCTTGATTAGCTGCAAGTGGCCGAAGTCCTGCTGACTATTTCCCCGTTAACCAGTTCGAGCATTCTGGCTTCCAGCTCAGGCCTGGGACGCGGCGCCGCAACCGTGTAGGGCAGCGTGACTCGCTCGTTTGATTCAGGATGAATTGTAAGCAGATTGAGGTCTCGGCGATAGCCTCGCCGAAGACTGGATGAAGCGCGGCTTCGATCCTTTCGGTATAAACGGCGAGTCGGTTCACCGATGCACTCGTGCGGGCGCGCTCCCGCAGGCCCTCGTTCAGGGGAATTGCGAGGATCAGCGCCCGATTGCCGCACTAATCAATCCGTTTGCGATTCCTGGAATAATTCCGAGCACTCGATTTACTGGTCGCTGGTGGGTCTCTCTCGGTAAACGTCTTAAGATTGCATTGCCGAGAAGATGGACAGCGACGTGATCATGGCGATCAAGATGAAAGCAGTACGCCGAGTCCAAATCTGTGGCAGCGAGTGAACATAGACGCCGAGCCAACGCGCCACGGGCTGATAGAAGCGCAGGCCAGCGAGCAAACTCAAAACCCAACCGGCCAGATCAAGCACGCCGAGAATGAAGCCGCGGCGGTAGCCGCCGAGCAGGCTCAACAGCACGAGCAGCAATAGCAGGATGTCGATTATGTTGACAGCCATTTGTGGAATTCTGGGATTATCGGTTCAATTCACCACCTGGACGATAAGATAATCTTTCAGCATGACTGGAGCACATGCGCCGCTGATCGCAAAGGCCGATCAGCTAGATACGGACCGTGCTAGGATACATACGTACAATTAAGGTACTAACTTTAGTTGGATTTTGTGTTACCACAAAGGCGGGGCCGGGCGGGACTCTGACCGCTTCTTATCAAGCTGGCATGGTCTGAGCAACTAACCTAGAATTAGGCACTTTAAGGAGAGACCAATGAATCTAACAAGTGGCTGGGCGGGCAGAAATCTCGGAATGACATTGCTTGGGCTTTGGCTTATCCTCACCGGACTCTTGCCATTGCTCAACGTGAGAATTTCTGCAAACGTCACAATTGGTTTGGCCGTGCTTGGCGTCGTTGCGGGCATATTGATCATACTCAGACGGTGATTTCGAGAAAATCTGACGACGCGGTATGAAAACCTACCATAGACTCTGACAAGAATCGTCGGCCTCGGAATAAAGATCCAAGAGAATCAAGATCGCTTGCGCAAAAGTAGCTCGGGACCTGACTATATGGATGGCTTCTTTAGTCGTAGTCGGCTTATGAAGGTTACGCTACCATGTGATATGCCTTCATCCACGCACAGTTCAACCACCTGACTCCTTCGCGGGTCAATAGCAGCCACACCCTTTAGTGCCTCATCGAGTGCGATCAATTCACTCGCTCGTTCCTGAGACAGGACGGCAGCTTCGTCGATCGATACTTTGATCTCGCCGCCACCTCGTTTGGCATATGCGTGACTCTGCGCGTGCGTGATTAGTATCCGCCGCATCATTTGGGCAGCTATAGCAAAGAAGTGTGCCCGGTTCTGCCACTGCACATGCTTCTGGTCAATCAGCCGGAGGTAAGCCCCATGGACCACCGCTGTGGTTTGCAATTTGTGACCGGGGCACTCGCGGCGCATGTAACGATGAGCCAGACGGCGCAGTTCCTCATAAACCAGCGGAAATAAGTGCTTGAACGCGTCCTGGCTGCCGTTGCTCCAATCGATCAACAGTTGAGTTACTTTGTGGGGCGCGGGGGTGGAGAGTGTCATATTAATCCCTGGTGTTGATTGGAAAAAACCGAAAGGGATGCAAATCATAACACCTTCAAAGCAAGGGCACACGGAGCGTCAAACGCGGATAGTCCAACTTAGGGACACTACCCCACCCAAAACTTGTGTGAAGATTAATTGGCGCTACATGGTGGTTTGAGGACCAAATTCTTGCCTTTAAAGATGAAGGGCAGCAATAGAGCTACCTTCTCAAGACTCAAAGGAGGTCATTATGAAAAAGTAAGCTCTCAAAAATTTCACAATGTTGAGTCTGGTGTTACTGCTGACAGGCGTATCCGTTTCTGCTCAGTCTGAACGCAGTGGGGTCCTCAACATACCATTCAGCTTAATCGTGGGAGGCAAGACACTGCTGGCTGGCGGATACACAGTCGAGCCCAATAGAAAAGTCGACCAACAACGTTTGGCTGGTGCAACGTCGAGATGGCAATACAAGCGCTCTCTTTACCACCATGCCCGTGCGGGCCAGCGAAACACAAGAAAAATGCTTGTTCCCGGAACTCATAATGAGTTAAGGTTTAAATTCGGCATGAATCAATCATGCACTCACTCGTAAGCCTGCCTGAGAGACTCCGCCCTCACTAAAGCTAATAACCAAGTCGGGCTTCTTCGTTGATCTCTGGGACGAGAGTTCAAACCCACAAAGGATTTCATCAAATGCATACTAAACCTTTCAGAATAGCAATCGCTCTCCTGGGGCTTGCCTTACTATCGATTGGGCTTTCAGCCTGTAGTGCTTCATCACAAGGGCTGAGCTCCAGAGAGTTTGGTAATCTTCCAGGAGCTAAATCCAGCAGCTCCAAATCTCAACCAGCTATTGCTACGACGCCGACCTTAAATCTTGATCTTTCAGTTGAGGATGCCTACGCAGCAATTCCCCATCGTAGGACCTCTATGGATTTTGCAGCTTCAAACATGCCGAATCAAGACAAACGTTATTTAGAAATAGCTTTTCAGCTCATTGATCAAGCTATCAGGTTTCGCGTTACTGCTTATCAGAAGTTCTCGAGAGGTGAGATTAGCGGTGCACCATCGATTTCAGACATGGACCGTCTGATAGATTTCTTGCAGAACGTAGAGGCTCCTGCCAATTTGTCCAGCTATCAAGGGCATCTTCTTCAAGCCCTCTCTGATCAACGAGCATTTTTTGAAGACTGGCATACCCAGGGACAACAATTTCAATATGGCAGGCCCCAAACGATGGGGACACATCCCAAAGTCCAGAGCGCCTCAACCGCTCTCAGAGAAGCGTATGGAATCCTAATAGAGACATACCCCAGCGAGATCAATAACAACAAGGAAGCTTTTTTTGACTATCATTGCGCATTGGATTTCCTTTAGGGCTTTACGAATCCCACCAACGGGTGCCGAGCCTGGACTGTGAAAACTCTGAGGAATCTGACAGTTGCGACTGGACAATTCAGCTTGAATCCTCGGCTTCAAAAGCAGCAACAGAGCTGTAACGCCATGCGACCTAAACTGATTAAATCAATTATTCTCACATTATTTTTCGTGTCCTTAGCAATGGCGCAAGAGGCGCCATCTAAGGTCGTTGTCAGTTACAGCTTTGATGATGATAACGTTGCAACCGGCCCGGATACATTTAGAGTCTTCAACTACGCCAAAGGCAACGTCAACTTAACGACTACATACTGCCATAGTGGTTACCGCTCGGTTGAAATTCGCGACGTGGCAGGAGACAAAGAGTTCCCTGAACTCCAGGGTTACTTTCCTCTGCGCCAGAAGGGCCAACTATTCGCGCACTTTGCTTTCATGACGACAGCGCCAAATGAGCCTTTGAACATGGCCCTGGCTGGTCCGCAATGGTTTACTTTGCGCAAGGACGGCATCGCTTTTTGGCTGAGCACCGGGGAGGGATTCCTCTATCAACACTCAGATAAACTAATTAACAAGCTGATCCCGCTGGAACCCTTTGAGTGGTATACAGTGGACGTTACTTACCATATTGATGAAGGTACATACGATCTCACAATCTCCGGAGAAGACAACAAAAAACCTCCGCTGATCTCTCTTGTCAAGCAAAAGAACGCTTCAGGTGTTACCAGCTCCGCCGTCGATAAGTTTTCCTTCATCGGAGACCTAGAGGACGCATCCAATGTTACTTATTACGTGGATGATGTAGTTGTAAGTATTGATCAACTCACTAGGCAAAAGCCGTTCGTTGCACCAGGCAGAAGGAAGTTATTTGTCGATAGATGGGACGACTATTACAAAGGGATGCTGCAGCATCCAAACGTGATCCCCGCGATTGATTTGTCTGACTTTGGCCTTCACGCAGATGAGCTTCAGTCGTTTAAGCGGGAGGGCATGGTTAAAGCGTTGGAAGGAGTGCTGAACCGGCAACCGTTTGATTCAGCGTTACTAAGCAACGCCTCGCCTAATAGCGTCCGCCTGCTCCAGGCAATCAGTTCGTGGATGCTGGGCAACGACCAACTAGCAAGACGTCAACCGGGAGCCGCACTCAAAGATTTTGAAGAGGCCGCGCGGCAAGCGCCGGAAGGCAAAATCTATCAACTCTCTGCAGTATTGGCGCTGGCCGCCCTCGAGCGTTGGGCAGAAGTCGACGCGAGAATGCCTTTACTCTATGCGGACTGGCACAATGATGTTCGGTTCGCCATTGCTTCGGCCATGATCGGCATTGCCAAAGGTAACTTGTCAGAGGCCGAGAGATGGTTGCGCGAGCCGGCCGAATTGATCTCCAGGCAGCTTGACGACGCGATTTTGCGCCGTCTGTGGAGTGGTCAGATTAATGAGGCCCTGGTTGCCGATTTGAAGAAAAACTACCCACTCAATTGGCGTCAATACATCGAAGACTGGCTCATTTGCGAGCAATATTATTTCGTTCTGCTGTGGCAAAGGTCGTTCGATCTGGCCCAGCAGTACGCGTCGAGAATGGTTGAACGTCATAGACAGTTGGGGCTACCAACCTGGCTTTGGCGCGAGCGTGCGGGTGATGCCGCTTTTCATGCTCAGTCTTACCGCGAGGCTCATCGCTTGTATGAAGAGAGCTTGAAAGAGAATGTTAACAATACCAGTGTTTTGTTGAAGCTATCGGATGTGTATTTTCTTTTTGGCGATCTTGAAAAAGAACAAGTGTATCGTGAAAAAGTCTATGGCACGCTTCGCACTTATTGAAATTGTCCGACGGACTTAAAAGTTTATCGAGGTGCTGGTAAGGCGGGTGTCAGAATTAAGTAAATATTTTCAGCTGGAACGGAGCGGGGGGTCGCCGCCCGCTCCCGTTCCGCATTTGCTGGCGGATTGCCACCACGTTGTTATTGGCCTGCGTGTTGGGCCATCACGCTTCCCGCAAACGCATCAACCGCAGCCGCTGTGTCGGTGTACTCTCTAAAGCGCGTTATCTTAATTGTCAATTGGCGATTTGGTCCATCTGGAGGGAGGGCTTGGTCAGAACCACGCATAAAATCGGCAATCCCCAATTGAAAATGTTGGAAGGATACCTAACTGGTAAGGCAGTAGTCGCGAAAACTACCGCGCGTTTGTCGCTTGCAGGTTCGACTCCTGTCCCTTCCTCCCAATCAAAGGATAAAGGATGAGGGATGAAGGATACGACGGGCTGCGACAATCCATTTCATCCTTCATCCTCCCGCGCTCATCCTTCCGCCTTCATCCTTGCTCTTGCGCGTGTAGCAGAGGGAAAAGGTCTAAGACCACAAGCCGGGAATTGCCAATCGGAAATCGCATATGTTCAGGGACTCTAGCTTAGTTGGACCAAGGCATCTGACTGTCGATCAGAAGAACGAGGGTTCAAATCTCTTCAGTCCCGCCAGCTCTTAGGTTTAGGCCTTTCGATCTTGGGTGTTGTTCTGAAAGAGGTCAATCGGCAATCGGCAATCAAAAATCGTAAATGTCTTGCGTCAGTAGCCGACTAGATCCTGTCCAGGTTTGGTTCGGGAAGGTTTTGACCTCAGCGTCTGAGTCGATGAAAAGATGGCTGCTGCTCGAAAGTGAAAACGCACCACTTTGTAGGCGCGTCTTCGTCTGATAGTCAATCTAACATCTGGATAATGCAGTCTGACATCGGGCGTAGGTATCATCCCGCAGTGACAGCTCGATATCCCGCACTAGCCGCCTTCTGCATGGCTTGAACTGCCTCCTCGGCTGTCAGCAGCGGTGTGGTTTTGACAGACTTGCACGCGCCACCCGCCGCGAAGGCCATGGCAATCGCGCCGGCGTCCACGTTGCTGGGCATTTGAATGATCAGCACAACATCATAGTCGCCAAACGCGAACCAGGCGCTTTCGATCTTTCCTCCAAGCTTTTCAATCGCTGGTCGCACCGCTTCGATGCGATTTTGGGGCTTCCCGACCAACGCCTCCCACCCCTCAGTCGAATATGCAACTTGCTGTAAGTAACTTGGCATCTGTGGCCTCCTTCAAAATGGGTTAAAGAAATGCGAGGCAAGACTATCGGCTGCCAATATTCCCAAACACTGTGCATTGCTTTTCCGGTTTCTTAGGCCGCGCCGTGTCGTTCCTCAGTGCGTCTGCGCCCTAGCAATTTTGTAGTTACCCTCCCAACTGGCGTCGAGTTCGGTCTCCGATTTCATCACCGTCTTGAACTTGTCGCCACCAGTGATTTCCGCGGTATTCGCCATCACCGCCGGTGAATTTTGCTGGTGGTCGGGTTGGTCAGTAAGAGGCAGTGCGGACTGCTTCGTGATTTTTCCCGAAAAAGATCCTGTTATGGGAGGTATAGCGTCAATCTTCCTTTCTTTGGTTGTCTGGGTGAATCGTGCGCATTCTGACCCTCTCGTTTCCCTCTGTCAACGAGATCAAGAACGTCGTCCGAGTCCTGGGAATTCGTTGCGACAGTTCAACTCTGTCCTCCCCGACTAAATTCGCATCGCGCTTCTGTTTTCGCCCAGTTGGTTTACTACCGGGGCGTTGCCAGTGCTGAGTCGCGGAACTGGCCTATTACTGAACACGCATACAGAAAACCCTCATAGCAGTCCAAAGAAAAAATTCATAACTCTTTAAGGACTTTCGAGACTCCTTACCTTATTTGTCGGGGGTTACGCCGGAACCCGCTTTTCTGGGGAGATATCGGAAGGACCATAGCCATTGATAATGGTAACTTTCAAGGACCGATACGTTGCGCAGAGGTTTGATAGAGCTGTCCATAACAACGACTAAATCTAACCGAACGAACGAACGTTCCTGCATTCCTGTACTTTCGTTGAGTGGACAGTATTCAAAAAAGGTCCTGTTGGTGTCTTCCTGAAGGGATAGGTAGCGCATCAGGCAAGCCGGCGATAGAGGTCGGCGTTCTTCTGGAGCGCGTATTCAGCTGAACGTCGGAACTTTTCCTCAAGCTGAGCCAGCTTCTCTTCAATACTCAGGATTGATAGCTGCTCGGGAGAAACGCTGAGGCGATCCGCAGCTTCCTGCAATTTCGAAGCGGTCTGTTCTGGCAGTTGAATCTCCAACACCTTCATAACACCAATCTACACTCAAGATCTGGATACAATTACTCGCCACCAAAACTAGCCTCGGGTTGGGCCACCGCCGATTCCAAAGCGGCAAGATCCCCCAAGCTAGAACCCCCCCCCCGCTTTGTGCAATTAAGAGCGAATGTAGTGAGATGACTTGCCAGCGAGGCCGCGGCGCTGGGCCATGCGCTAATTCAAGATCATCCTTTTGTCGGCGGCAGTAAGCGTGTGTGTCATGGTGCTATGGAAGTATTTCTTTTGCTCAACGCCCACGAAATAGACGCGTCAGTTGATAATCAGAGAAGAATATCATCGGCGTCGCGAGCGGGAAGGTTTCAAGGACCGAACTAAGCGAGTGGTTGGGTGAACACATGGCTGTAAGAAAATCGGCCTGCCTAACAATCCCGGGCACTTCTATGTGTTTGCACTCAAAGGCATGACAGGGTGCTTTTCGAAACTGAATGCTGACCACGCGCTGCAGATGAAGCCCGGCGGCTAACTGGCACATCTGATATATTGACGCAACCAAATGTTAGGAGGATAGGATCATGTCAAACAAAAACAATTTCGAGGAGTTCTACTCCTTTTGAACGCACCAGCAAACGTCGACGAGGTTATCCATCCGAAACCCGCGTCAAGCGTGGCTTCAGAGTTGTCCATTCCGAAAAAGAGTTGATTGAGAAACTAGGCAGAAATGATTTGTGTCCATGCGGTTCTGGACGCAGATTTCAAGAACTGCTGTCTGCGTAAAGGTAAATTCGATGGCTCGCTCCGCGATTATTACTTTTAGGGAGTGAGAAATTGGCAGGGCGCGTTCCCATGCGAGCGCGCCTTTTAATTGGATTAATTGTGACATTGGAAGCTGAAAATATGCCCCTCACGACTCCAACGTGAAGGGCCATCTCCTGATGAAGCTGACCGACACGCGCACGCAGACGCGCTGAGAGATGTCATCCTTGCCGCAATCACGGAGTTCAGGCGTCGTAATCCTTTGTGGCAGGATTGTGGCAGGAATAAATAGAAAGCCACTGTAACTGCAAGACAACGGATGTAACTAGATGCAAAAACCATTGATTTTGCTCGTGGCTGCAACTCGATGCAAAATCAATTAGTTAAGTTTACGTATCCCGCTAGGTTCGGGACCGTGAGGTCGGAGGTTCGAATCCTCTCGCCCCGACCAATTAAATCAAGCATTTACGGCTGTCGACACTGGCGGCCGTATTTCGTTTGTGGCCAATTTGTGTCCACTTGCAATCACTTCTACCCCCCGCGTCAACCGATTTGCGCGGATGTACCGTTCTGTGGTTTTCATTCCCGGTGTCCCATCAGGGCCTTTATAGTGAAGGCATCGTAGCCTGCTAGAGTTAGCCGAGTGCAGAAGGTGGCCCTTAGATCGTGTCACTCCAAGTCACGAACGTCGGCCTTTCTACAAGCGGTCGCGAATGATCGCTTGATATCACCATAAGGCAGTCGCGTTTTTGGGTTGACGAAGACAAACTCGTCAGCCTTCTTCCTCTCGCAGAGCATTAGCAGTACCGGTTTGACCCGACGATCCAAGACATCCATCGGTATCTCCCGATTCCGTTTTCCTTTAGTCCGACTGGCAATCACGACATTCCGGGAAAAGTCCACCTGATCCCGCCTGAGTTTTAACTGTTCGCGTTTCCTTAGACCCAATCCAAGAGCCACGATCACCATCGAGTGAAGATGTGTCCTTTCGCCGACCAGAAACTTCATTAAACTCGTTTCCTCTTCAGGCGTGAGATAACGGTAACGCTCGTTGTCCAGTTTGAACTTCTTCACCCGAAGACATGGATTGAAGTCGGCCTTGCCGAGATCAATCGCGAGATTAAAAATCCGCGATAGCATTTCGTACTCACGATTAACTGAGGCAGGAGCCCGAGTTGTTTCATGCTTCGTTTCAGTTGCCAGTCTTTTGCTTTTGAACTTCTCCACATCAAAAGGCCCTGATCTGTCGAAGCTCTTTACCGTTGAAATGCTTCTTGAGCGTCAACGAGTTGTAATGATCATTGAGCCATGACTTTTTATTTGTCTTGGCCCACGGCATATAAATCTGGTCGATGAAGTGTTCAAGCTTCATTGTCCCAGCTTCTACTTTTCCAAACTTCCCCTCAAAGACTTCCTGTTTTAGTTTGTTTTCAGCCTGTTCCGCTTCAGCTCGAGTTCTGGCTTCGGGAATGGTTCCCCGGTAGCGCAGCCCTCGTATCCTGAAACGATAATGGTAGTGCATGCATTCACCGGTATGCCGGTGTTCTTTCTCGCAGGTGCCTCTTAGAAATACAGACATCGCCATGCTTGAGCAGCAGGCAATAAATCACGGATTTCCGCCCACGTTCTTCTTCGCAATCGCAAGCCGGGAAACGAACTGTATAACTTGGCGACTTTCAACATGGGGAGTTTCACGGCGTAGGGATCGTCCAAATTGATATCCAGCATTCTATCGCTCGTGAGGCTCGAGACAGCGGAAGCTGGAAGACTGATCCTGATCCTCTCATTCAGTTTGGGGCTCAACTCTTGCAAGACAATATATCAGCCAGACAGAGGCAGCATTCCCCATTCTCAATTCTCAGCAACAATTGAAGATTGCCGCCAGCGGTTACGAGCAGATAGTGGCTTGCTCTCTGACCTATGTTGTAAAAAAGGTGGCATACGACATTGATATGCAAGGTGCCGAAGGTTGGATGAGTAGCGACTTGCCCAGTGACGAGCTATCGATTCGAACACGGATGGGTCTGACGCATCTTCAACATTTCCTGTCCGATTTGTTCCCAGCGCTTGTACTGCTCCCGTTTCTCTGGACTTGAATCAGTCTTCTCTAACATCCAGTAGTCAAACCAATCGAGGTTGCGTTCCATTGACTCTGCTTCCTGTACTGGACGAGACATATTGTGCCCGGTCTTAGGGTAGACAATCAGCTCATTTGTGACACCGCATCGCCAAAGCGCCGTCTGAAATTCCATGCCCTGCACTGCGAGGCTTTGCTCGCCGTATTCCAGCAGCGTGGGCGACATCACCCCGGCGAAATGAAATATTGGCGAAATCTCGATGTATCGTTTCAACCCGCCGAAAGGAGAGCCGCCCTGATAATAATCATGAACGTTCAGGTTGAGCCACCCCGGCATTTGCCCATATGCCGAGATCATATCGGTGCCACCTTCAGCAAAGGAGGCGGCGCGAAACAACTTGGGATGCCTGGTTAAGACCATTGGACCCAGCCAGCTTCCGTGGCTGTGGCCGGTAATACCAATCTTCTGTTCGTTCACAAAGCCCTGTGCGATGAGGTACTGAATACCTGTAACAACATCATTTACGGGTTCGACCTCAACTTTGCTCGGATTGCTGAAGGCTGCGGAATACGACCCCGTTCCTCGATAGTTCGGGAACATGACAAGATATCCGCGCATGGCCGCAAGGCGGTACGGATACGGCCATTCCGAATACATTTCGAAGTCGTCCGGAACTGCAACGCCCGGCCCGCCGTGCACCATAACGATAAGCGGATACTTCTGACTGGCCCGGAAGCCTATGGGTTTCGCGAGCCAGCCTTCCACCTCGACGCCGTCGCTCGACTTCCAATGCACGCGCTCGAACTTCGGAAGTGCTGTGTCGCGTAAAGATGTATTTAACGACGTAAGTCGCGTAGAAGAAGTAAACGGCGCGCGAGCGACGTATACTTCGGGCGGCTCGGTCGTGGAGGCGCTAACAAAAGCTAGCGTCTTGCCATCGCTCGAGACGCTATTGTGACTCTCGCTACCCTTGTGTTCACCCACTGGAGTCAACTCGCCATTCGACAAAGAAAGCCAGAACAATTGCCGGCTGCCTCGCGAAGTGTTCTCCAGCAGCATGCGATCACGATCCGGCCACATTAGTTTCGACACGTAGAGCACAAGGCGTTCTGCTCCCGGCAGAGGCACAAAACGCGAATCGCTAAATCGGTAAATGCCAATCTGCGGTTTGGCTTGCCAGCGCTTGGCCATATTCCTGAAGTAAAGGGCCAGACTACTGCCGTCAGGAGACCAGACGGGATTCGAATATCCAGTTGTCTGATCCCAATCCTGTCCACCGCTCCCTCGCGCTATCACCTGCGACTTTTTGCTGGTCAGGGAATAGACGAGCACATCGTCTCGTTGCCTTGAGGCCCAGTCGGTCCCTGGATGAATGGTCACCGCAATGCGCTGTCCGTCCGGTGACCAGGAAAACTGGCCGACCGAGCCTTCAATTTTGAGCTGCTCAGCCGCGTGACTAGTAACGTCACTTAGCCACAGTTCCGTAGGCCGATCAGTTTCCAGGAAAATTGAGTTGTTGAGCAGCTTGTAGATGACGAAGTCCCATTTGTTGATCACCACGCCGGCATCTTTGCTGCGTTTCGTTTCGAAAGCTCCCTTGTTCGCGCTTAGTGCCATGAAAGCAATATGCCGGCTATCTGGCGACCATTCAAACGCGATCACGCCACCGGACGCGCTGGTCACCTTATCGGGTTTGCCGCCGGGCTTGTCCACTGTCCAGACCTGCGGCGCCCCGTCGCGCGTAGAAACAAAAGCGATGCGGCTGCCGTCGGGAGACCAGCGCGCAGCATCATCCTTGTCCGTGGGAAAACGCGGACTGTCGTCCTTGTCTGCGGCGGTGAGTGGTACCGGCTGGCTCCTTCCGTCGGTCGCCATGACCCAAATGGATTTGGAGAAGCGGTTCTGTTGCCAGTCGGGTTCCTTCGTCGCAAAAATCACCTGACGCCCGTCAGGTGAAATCTCGACCGACTCAACGCTCTTCCACGAGAGCAGTTCGATCGCCTTCGAGGGCTCGCTCTGTTGTCCGCTCAGCGAAGCGGAGACTAGAATTAGCGCGATCATCCAGTAGACAGGGCTGCGCAATTTCACGAGTACGTCTCCTAAGTTGAGTTGAAATTATTAAATACGTGGGTTCATAGGCACCGGACTATCTATCTTCTTCGAACGGGTCGTCGGACGGCTCTGCCGCGCTTCCAGGAACTTTGAATCCTGGTTTGTCCGCCGTCGGCCCGGTCACCTTTCCGGCCAGCACTCGACTGGTAAAGTCCGCAAGCCCAAAGACCGCATTCGGCCCGAACGGCCGCAATGCATCCAACTCCGTCATCTGAATGCGAATCCGCTTGGGCTTGGTAATCGCGTGGGGTTTCAGTTGGCCGCTATCAAGGAGGGATGTAAGGTCAAAGACTGCACCTTCGGCTTTGCCACCCTCATCCGCATTTATGATTTCAGCAACACCCAGCCCTGAGCTGAGGTCCAGTATGCGCAGTTTCAAAGGCTTATGCAGCGTATCCTCGCTAAGGTTTTCCACTTCCACATCGGCCTCCACAATACGTGACGACCGGAATAGACGACGGTTGCTGAAATAAATCTTCACTTTGCCGCTCACGTCCGCAAACTTCGCAAATTCCGGCGAGCCATTCTTTTGTGTTGTACCCTTGACAGTGACGGTAGCTGTCCAGAGTTGTGGCACCCCGGTGGAATTTCCCACCCAAAGCGGATGGAAGGTGCCGTCAGCCGCAGCGGCGAGGCCAGCTGTGTGTCCTCCGCTGAAACTAAACGAGTGAACACCGAGCAGTGACGATTCGTTGCTCTCTTTCCAGCGGCGGCCCATCACCGACAGCGGCATCGGGTCGGTCTTTTCGGGAAGATAAGGGACCTCAGAGACCTTGACACTTGGCGTAAACGTTTCTCCACCATCGAAGGAGGCACGGAAGCGAACTGTCCAGCCGAGATTATCGGGATTATCGCGCCGGTCATACCAGCTAACGCCCACCACACCCTGCGGGTTGACTGCCACTTGCCCGTGAATATCGTCAGGACCAGAAGGATTGCCGGCCCACGTGCGGTTGTCGTCAATGACGCGGGGCTTGGACCAGGTCTTGCCCTGGTCCGACGAATAGGAAAGCAGAATCTGCGATCTTCCGGAGCCTACGTCAGGCCATACTAAATAGATGCGATCTTTAAAGGGCCCAGGACTGGAGTCCGCGGCCATTATCGCCATCATGCTCCGGTTCCAGCCACGATCAAGAAACCAGTCGCCAACAGGAGAAACCTCAACTGACAATGGCCAATTCGATTTGTCAAACTTGGCCCGGAAGACATTTAACGCAGCACTCGCCCAGCGGCCGTCATGGTTAATGACATTCACCGGCACGCGGCCGGTTAAAACGCCGCCTTGATAGAGCGGCGTGGAACTCTTCCACTCGCCCATTGGCGCAACGTATGTTCCGTCGGACAATACGACTCCTGGTCCAAAGCCAATGGGGTAGTTGCCATCCGCCACAGGCACCAGCTGCGATTGGAAAGTGCGGCCGCCATCCGCCGAATATTGGAAATAGTATGCCTGTGGGTTGGCGCAACGCACGCCGGGGATACAAACGGATCCCGCCCCTTGAATATAGATCCAGCCGGAACGCGGCCCGTTGGTGGTATCGACCGTGACGAAGCTTCGCTCCGCATGCTTCGTGCGAATGGGCGTGTTCCATGTCAAACCACCATCGGTGGAGCGATCGATCCGGTCAAATGATTTATCTTTCGCATCGATGTTTTGAGAAAACGTATAGACCAAGCCGCCAGGTCCGTAAGTACAGGTCGGATCCCAACTGTCGTGCCGTGCTTCACCCCGGGTTCGAAGCGTATTAGTCCAGGAGCGACCACCATCCAGCGAGGCATAGGTGGCAACTTCTGTCCAGGAGGCCTCCCCGGGCCAAACCATTGAGCAGGCGATCAGCCGTTCCGCATTAAATGGATCGGCGGCCATCTGCATTTCGAAGTGCGGGTCGCTGGCTAACCCTTTGCTGACCTGTACATTGGGACCAACGGTGATTGACTGAGCCGGTACAACAGCAACGCTGAGCAGAGCAATAGCGACGACGCAGGCAATCGATGAAATAGACATTAATTTACCTCTTGAATGGTCCAAAGTCTGAGCTGATTTTCCGAGAGAGGAACGGTGCGCCAACGGGGCGCGCTGCTTGCCAAAAATTCTAGAACTCCAACTTCAGCGACAACTGGATCGAGCGCGGACCGCCGACCCCGTAGAGGGGATTAAATCCTCCGGTCTGACCACCCGTGCCGAGGCTCGTATTCAACATCGAAGGCGATATTCCAAAGGTTGCACTGGAGAACGTCAAGTTACCAGTGGCCGCGTTGACGGAGCCCAGCGATCCGGCGGGATCGGCAAAGTTCGGGTGATTCAAGATGTTGAAGAACTCCGCACGAACCTGCGCTCCAAACCACTCCGTGAATCTCAGCCTCCTCCGTAGACCAAAATTCAACTGATTGTTGGAGAAGCCACGCAGCGAGTTGCGCCCGAGGGTACCCTGCCGCAATGCAGTAGGTACTAGGAAAGGTCCCACCTGCCGCGCACTAACTCCGGTGTTGTTGAACCGTTTTCCACCGCCGACGTTAGTGTCATTGAGATAGAGGGGAACGCCAGGGACAAGGTCGGGGCGGAAGTTGAACGAACCGAACCCCAGGTCCCTGGAGAAGACCACATCCACTGGCGTGGCTGTGCGCGCAGTGAAGATGAGATCCGCCGACCAGTGACCCAGGATCGCTCTGGCGACCGAGGATCCGAACATTGGAATGTCGTAGGTCACAGCCCCAGAGAAGCTATGGCGCACGTCGAAATCAGACGGCGCGCGCTCTTGAGCAAGATTAATATTTGTCGCTCCCGGGAGAGCTGTGGAATCGTTCGACGCAGTATCAATGGAGTGTGACCAGGTATAGGAAGCAAGTGCCTGCAGGCCGCGCGACAGGCGGCGTTGATACTGCGCCTGCAATGCGTTGTAGTCGGACCGCGCGTTGCTGCGGTTGACCTGCAGGAGGGGAAAGTTAGTGCTGAGGTTGAAATAGCGCTCCTGGCGCAATAGCCGCCGTCCAGCTGCTCCAATGTACGAGAGAGTGAAGACTTGGTTAGTATTAAACACATGCTCCGCGGCAAAATTCCATTGCAGCGTATAAGGCGACTTGAGGTTGCGATCAGTCACCATCACATTGGAGAAAGGACCGGTAAGTGTGAGTGGCGGAAGGATGATGTTTGCATTAGTAGGCGGGTAAGTTACGTTATTAACTGCAGGCCCACTAAGCACGTTGGGCGAGAGAATGACAACATTCGAGATCGCTCCCGCGGGAAGATCGTAAAACACGCCAAAGCCGCCTCGCAATACTGTGGAGCCACTCTTACTCAGCCTGTATGCCGCGCCAATACGGGGCGCGAAGTCTCCGTAGTTTGTCTTCCACAAGGGCGTCCCTGCGGGCGCGAAAGTCAGAGTGGCTAGATTATCGGTCTGACTGGCAGCGTAAATGGTGGTGTTGTTGCGTCCGTGGGGAGCAGGATTCACATCCCAACGCAGACCGTAAGTCAGCGTCAGCCGTTGCTTGGTCTTCCATGCATCCTGGGCATATGCCGAGAAGTTGCTGTAAGCGTAGTCCACTGGCGACTTACGGGTGACAGTTGAAATATTTATTATGCTGTTGCGAACGTTGTCCGGGGTTGTGAAAGTGTAATTCAGATCGGCCGACCGTGAGAGCGCGCTGGGATTGAGCCGGCGATAGTCAACGCCAAACTTGAGCTGGTGGTTGCCGGCAACCATTGAGAGATTGTCGATTAGGTTGAGTTGCCTCTGGACACCTTCACCGTTGCGACCCAGGATGAACCTCGTCGTAGCAATGTTGATGATCGTCACGGTGAAGAACGTATCGTTCTGTGGGACGGCAGACGGCAGCAGGGAGGTTGTGATCGGTACGGCGCCACCGAAGTTGTCGAGGAACAGAGTGGTGCCAGCGTCCTGATGACTAAAGTTTGCGCGGAACTCGTTGCTCATCTTAGAGTTGACTATCCAGGTCGTCCCCGCCGTTAGAGTGTGAGTCTTGAAGAAGGCAGACCTCGGATTGTTAAGTTGACTGCCGCCAAGCCGCGTTATGTTATTCGACGGGGCATAGTTGTACCTAGCAAAGAACGTTAGCTTGTTCAGCTGATGATCGACCCTGATACTTGTGGCGTCTGTAGTGGTCGGATCGGAATAGCTTGCTGTTGCCAACGCAAGGCCGTTGGCCTGATCGGGTCCGGTCGGGAGAGGAAATGCATCCAGCAGGGGTTTCACAATCGCCGGCGCGCTCAGCCTCAGAGTACGTGATGGCACTTGCGTTGACGCAGAAACTGGCTGGCGCAAACGAAGGCCCTCGTAAGAGAAGAAAAAGAAGGTCTTGTCGCGGCCGTTATAAATGCCAGGAATGATGACCGGTCCACCAAAAACTCCGCCGAAGTCGTTCTGCCGTTCTTTGGGCTTAGCCTGACGCCTGGCATTCACAAACCAATCAGTCGCATCCAGGATGTCGTTGCGCACGTAATCAAACACTGAACCGTGGAACTGGTTCGTGCCAGAGCGAGTGAGCAGAGAGATCTGTCCGCCTGGGCTGCGACCGAACTCCGGCGCATAAGTAGACGTCTGAATATTGAACTCCTGCAGGGCGTCCACCGAAACAAGATTGCTGAAGCCGCCGCTGGCGTTTAAGGCCGGCAGTTCACCGGCGCCCGCCTGTCCAGTGCCGCCCCCGGCATTAATGCTAAAATTGGCGCTCACTCCGTCCACAGTGTAGTAGTTGGAGTTGGTCCGCTGGCCATTAATACTGAACTGGCCTTGCTCGGCGAAATTTGCCTTCGACGCAACCACACCTGGCGTAAGGATAATCAGCGACTGAAAGCTACGGCCGTTCAAGGGTATGTTTTCCACAAACTGGCGATTCACGACTGTGCCCACTGACGGCAATTCACTAATGAGCGCCTCTTCGTTCGTTACCTGCACAGTCGCATTGACGTCGCCTGCTTTCAGCTGAATTTGCAGTCCCTTCTGATCGCCAACATTCAGCACGACATTCGACACCTGCACCGGACTGAATCCTTGAGCCTGGGCCGTCACACTGTAGTCGCTGGGAGGTAGAAGCGGGATTGTGAAGTAACCTTCGCCATTTGTTGTCGCCCGGCGCTTCAATCCGGTGGTCTTGTTTTCTGCCGTTACTATCGCGCCTGGAACGACTGCTTCGTTCTGATCTTTGACCGTGCCCGAAAGTGTCGCGCTCGCAGACTGTCCGAATATTGAAGGAAGCACGAAAAAGGCAAAAAGCAGGAGACAGAAAACCGTAACCGAACGCCGACTCTGTTCTGATTGACTGGGGGTCATGACGATGCTCCTTCTTTCCAATCCTGAGTTAACGAAAATGAAATGCCGAGTCGCTAATGTGATCTTTCATAGAACACTGCTTATCAATCCTCTAGCCTCTGTGTCGCCTTCTGAATTTTCGTCCCAAGGCTCTCCGATCGTTTAAGTGAGCGCCAAAACTGTCCAGCTCTAAATACCTGGGCATTTGTGCCTTCGGACGAGATGATGAAGGCGGACCGCACTATCTGAGTGTACTGCGAACAAAGATCGAAGAGGCGCTCGATGGCGCGCGACAAATCTTTATCGTTGTTGAGTTCGATTTCTTCTGTTGCGTTATCAGTATTTTGATTTGAGAAAATGAGTTGTAATTCCTGACGGAAAGATTCCGTCTGTTGTGATAGCGCTTGAGCATGCTCGCCGATCATCAAGAGCCATTTGTTCCGGGCCTCTTTATCGAGTGCGGCTAACTGCTCGGATGAAAATCTATCGGCGAGACGCTTGAGGGCCCAGGCGTGGGCCATCGCTTCGCGCGACTGGTCTAACATTCGATTTGAGAAGCGCCGAACCTCGTCATCAATCTGAGCGTCCTTAGATCCTTTGGCGGCGAAGTAACGACGCAATTCGTCTTCGACCGGTACCGTGTTAGCGGTTGACTCAGCCGGCTGAATAGTTATTTGACCGACAGACTGATGAGGCGGAGATTGTAACTTCAATGCTTCAGACACCGTTTGGACGTCAATCTTGACGACAGGGTTATTCATGACTGGCTCAAGCTCGCGAAGAATCTCACTTTTACGCTGATCGGTATCGAAGATCCCCTGAACCCGCAGAATCCCGTCTGGCCCGCGCGTAACACTTACCTGTTCGCCCATGTCAGCCTTGGCGTGATGAATCAAGCGCAGGACTTCAACTTCCAACTCCGCAGTGGCGAACGCCTGGCTTGGTTCTGGAAGCGGTTCAGACTTTTCATCTTTAGAAGGTTGTGGGGTTGGTTTCAATCGAGCGGCTGCTGGGCCAACAAGCTCAGATTCCGGTTCGAAGACTGAAGGTTCAACAGCCGAAGATGCGCGACGCTCAAACGACGTTTCAGTCAGGCGATAGTCACGCACCTCGTTTCCCTCGCTGATAGTTAGAGTTTGCTCGAAAGGATGAAGGTCATTGCGGTGAATAAGGAGCGCGGCGCGAATAAGACCCCGCATATTAGCTTGTTCGCCTTCGCTCGCGTAACGGATCACAAAAGCCTCTGGCCGTTCTTCGACTTGTGCAAGATCTGCACCTCCAATCAACAAGGCAAAGTCTTTAGCCGACAAAGATTGTTGCCAGACACTCCCAAAGGGGATGGTTACGGTGTCTCCCCGCTTTTCTGGCGCGAGCTGAAGCCGCGGAAGAACACCGTGCTGATACAACGTCTGCACACCCCCATTCCTTCGCCAGTCCCCGGCGACTAAGTTGTTCTTCTCGTCGTAAAGTCGGCGGGTAATAAGCCCGCGTTCGACGCTTTGCCAAACCTCGACACGATTGCGAGCAATTAAATCACCGCTCGAAGACTTCTCTTCAAATTGAAGCGTTCGGTGTAAAACCGTGTCTGGTCTTGAGACAATCGCCTCTTCGGCCTGAGTTGAGCGCTGGAGTAAATCAACGGCGGTGATCTTTGGTTGAACTCGCAGCCTCAAGGATAAAACCGTGCCGATAACGATCAAAGCAACGAATACTGTGACAATTCCGGGTCGCAACCAGAACCTTCCTCTCCCGAGCGAACGTCGGAGTTTGGCTATGGTCCTCGTCACAAAGCTTCGCCACCAACCCATTCCTGCTTTCTCTTGAGAATGTGGAAGAGTGGGTTCAGTTACAGACAATTCTTTTTCGAGATCAGATTCAGTCTCGCGCTCCGCTCTGAGCAGTGGATCGTAATAAATCGTGTGAAGCGTGGGCCACGGGCCGCGAAAGCTCAGAGTCAATTCGAGCGTCCGCTCGTTACTGAACTCGACGCGGGTCCTTTGCTCAACTGGACCAGATGGTGGCGGCTCGACATCAAGAAAGAGCAAACGAGTTTCCTGTTCGCTGAAGACTTCGACGAAACCGATCTGTTCAGCCATGTCGATGTCGAGAGTCTGTTCACTCAGTTCAGAATTGACCTTCTGCGAACCTTGAATGAAACCGTTGACCGAGATATGTAATTCCTGTGGGCGGTGCTCGAAAACCTCTCGAGCACGACGCCTATATTTGATCATGCCCTTGTCAACCGTGCCTCCGCCTTTTCCGTCGCCTGGCCCACCGTCCTTTGAGGAGTCATCTTTTCCCATGGTGTCCACCGCATACCGTTCTGATAGAAACGGCAAGCCATACATTTTGTTGACCTCATCCAAACACGGCTGACAACTAACAATATGTGCCAACGCCCCGCACGGGATCGGTTCCGAATGAGGCTCGTAGAGAGAATGAAGTTGCTCTAGCGACAAGCAGTCGCTCTGACGTGAACGAAAGATCGTGCGCCGTAATTCGGCCAAGAGATCAACCGTGGATTGCGCGAGGAAGTTTCCTCTGATTTCCGACACTGGCTTTTCGTTCATGAATACCAGCACTTCCGGATTAGCGAGACTCGCCTTGGCCTCAACGCGCGCTCTGCGCAGTCGAAGATCCACCGCCTGACGGCTTCCTCGAATCACTTTGGTGATCTCGCTGGGGTAGTAGCCGTGGAAGAACCGCAGGATCAGGACGCTTCCCGCCTTCGAGGTCTCTTTTCGCATACACGCGTAATGACAAACGCGCCGCAGTTCCTCGCGCGCCTGGACGCGATCACGAGGATCGATCATGTGGAGACCGGTCTCTGCCGAATCGTATTCAACTAGGAAGTGCGGCTTAATGCGGCTGCGAGACTCACGGCGCATCTGCGACAGGTGAAGCTTGCGAAGCATGCCATATAGATAGCCGTCCAGATTCTCGATCGCACTGATGTCAGAATGGGAAAGGGTAAACTGTATAAAGGCGTCGTGAACCAGGTCTTCAGCCCGTTCGCGATTACCCTCGGTTAATTGGAGTGCCGAGCCAAGCAGCTTGGGGTAGCGCTCAATGAAGATAGCCTCGTGGTTGGTACTGGCGCTAGTCGCTCGCGGTCTCATATCGCCATAACAGCCTCTAACTAAGTCGGCTGACGGTTACCATATAACTTATAGTTGCTCGAAACTGGTGCAATCTTTCCCTCCACACTGCATTCTTTCAAAATTTTTCGAACAGAGTGCACTTGCCCCTGCGCTCAGCGGAGACCAAGGGAGTTTCGACCCAATAGGCTACCCCCTTGTGCAGTATTCTGAATGATTTTCGAACCCCGACCTTGGGAGCGGCGAAAACTGAGTGTTCCTCGCGTCCGCGGACTCGTCGCGGTGAGTCTGATAAATGTTGAGCTTTTTCGAAGAGCAGCTCAGTTTGGCCCGATCAGGGCAGCCCTGGACGAACCAAACTCCTCGGCCGTCAGTATTGGGAACGGAAGCGAAGACGTCGGTCAGTCAAAGTGTTCATTTGCGGGCGAGCGGCATTTGTAGTAGGCATACTTTTGTATCTCGATCTCATTGAATGTGCCGTTCTTCCTTCCGCGGCAGTTTTCGTCCAGCACAGCGGCCCCACGCTCCGCCAGTTTCTGGTTCCTTCCATCGGCTCGCACCCGGTAGACTTCTGCGCCGCATCGCTGCTGGAACGAGCCGTCCGCCTGGTATCGATTAAATCTTTGATGTGCCACCGCCCGTATAAGTGAGTCGCGTCCCTTCCATCCGATTCGTAGACATGTGCGCCGAAAGATTCCCAGGCCTCCGGAGTGTAGAGAACGACGCCGGCATCAAAGACAACATGCGCTACAAATTCTCCTCCATCAGGTGGAGTATAGATGCCTTGCTCTCTTAGCTGCTGCATAAGTCTCCTTAATTGTCGTGTGATTGTCGCCTTCTTCCAGGATTGCAGTGGCAACCCTCACGCAGCTCGTCGTCGGTGTGAAATTCTCATGTGTGAAAGCCACCTTCGCCACAAGGCCTGGTGCAGACGGCCACGATATTCGGACGATTATGGTTCTCATGGGCCACGAGGATCCGAATACGTGCATGCGCTACGTCCGGGCCACAGAGCCAGCAAAGCGGGCAGCCGTACAGTCCGCATTCATACGGGCCGGACACAAAATAGACACACGGCATCTTGTTGCTGTGCAACCATCGCCCGTAAGTTGTTGAAAGGATTGGTAGCGGGGGGAGACTTGAACTCCCGACCTTGGGGTTATGAATCCCAAGGAAGTCCGTGCACCAGCTTCTTACCAAGCATAAAGCCAATAAAACAATGGGTCGCGGTCGGAAAAGATGCGTTTATGTGCTTTATGCTATATGCCTTTCGATATGAATCTCGGCAAAATCTCGGCAAAACATCACCGAGGTGCGAAGTCGAATCCGAATGTCTTTACGGGCAACGGATTTTAAGTCTTAATTCGACTATTTCCCTCAGTGCGCCGCAGTATTCGCCAGTGCATCTCACTTAGCAATTTCTCTGAATCGACAACCCTTATGCACTTGCTAGTATGGGTGTGCTCAGCTGAGTTGGCGCATCATGAATGGCCCAACATCAGAGTTGCTCTTTTTTGTAGATGTCGCGTGTGGCGCGGAAAGAGTGCGCTGGCAGTGTGCTTTGGCACAAATTGCGGCACACAAAAATGGACCAGCATCAGATTGCTCTTTTTATGTGTGCGCTTTCGTTGAAGGACTTGGGCTTAAGAAGCTAGTCCAACGCGGCGCAGCAAATCCTGGAATCTGGCGTCGCTGCGCAGCGGGTCGAAACGGGGTTCGACCCTCAGAGTGACGAGGGCATTGGAATGCTGGACGTAGGCTTGTTCCAACCAGGTAAAGGCTTGGTCATTTTTGCCCATGCCAACGTATGCCCAAAGAATAGCCGCCGGCTCCACTCTCTGGCGCCGGTTCAACTCCCGACAAGATGACCAAACTAGTACGCAGTGCGCCGTTCATTCGTCAGGTTTGATGCTAGTCTTACTTTTCAATAATAGCGCTCCCAACCGAGTCGCTGCAGGGGAAGCGAAAGTTTAGAGAAAAGCCTTCATATCATAAAGACGCATGGGCATGTCATTGTTGAACTAAGCGGCGCGCGCAGATAAGAAATTCGAACTACTATTCGACATCTGCGGCGCTTCGAAAAAAGGCGTCCCCATGGCTGATCGAGTCATTTGAGAAGCGAATGCCGAAAACTCTCTGGTGGTCCAAGGTAGCTTGGGCGAACCGTTCCTGTGTTCACGACGAGCTTTTCCAGGACGACTCCAGGATCAATTGCCCAGAATTTCAGCACGTGATAGCCCGAGTTTGCGAGCTTGTGCTTCGAGCTTACAACGCGCACCGCATCTTTCACTGAACGCTCCCATTCGGCTTGCGAATATTCCGCATGAAGATTCATTACCTGCGGAGGCTCGTCGTCGAACGAGATTCCATAGCGAAGCCCATTGCCTGGCTCAAATTTTTGTGTCGGCGCAAAGTAACCATCCACACTCACATCGCCTGCGTGGAACAGATACATTCGATAGTCGAGATGCGGGCCGTTGACACCGAACTTCTGAGCAGTGGCCGTTACAGGAGACGTAGTCATCGCCGAAAGGGTGCGACCAAAGTCGGGAAGCTTAAGCCAGTGTATTCCTTCGCCATCGCTCTTGCTCGTGAAATGTTCCGCTTCGATCGAAACGCAGCCGTCAGTCTCGACAAACCCATCGACTTCATCACGCTTGGGAAATGCAGGATTTAGCACCAGAATTTTTACGTTAATTCTGCGCGAATCCGGTCCAGTCACTGTGACCGCGCCTTCGGTTATATTCTGGGGAATACTAGCCCAATCAACGTTGACCCAAATCCGCTCCGCCCGCCTTACGGTTCCGCTGGATGCACTCAACCGCAGCCAGGATGCGTCTGTCTCAATGCTAAATTGAAATGGCGAGTTACCGCGATTGAAGATTTCAAAGTACCGCTGCTGTTGATCGTAAACATTCAACGCCGGCAGTGTCGGCTGTCCGGGTGCCTCGGGCCAACTCAAAGCAGACCCTTCGACGGCGAGGCCCATCTCCGCTTCCGGCGTGACTTGAATCTCCTGCACTGCGGGCATCGCGTTGCGCACGGGCTGGTTCCAGAAAGTGTAGCCGATGTGCGTCTGATCCATCAGGTGGTTCCATTTGCCGCCGGCCAACCTTTCGTTGTAGTAACGCGAAAGCTCTTCATCGGCGCGAAACAATTCTCGCACGCTGTTTGCCAGATCGTTTGTGGAGGCGCGTCCCTGGACTGCGTACAGGTGGTTCCTGGCCACCGTAACGTACAACTCATTGACCAAGGCGCAGGCTTTCACCGGATAAAGCACGAGTTCAAAGAAGGCTTCTTTCTTTTCCGCCGGTATAGCGTCGTAGAGTTTTTCGGCTTGCTGCGACAAGCGCTGATAATCGGCGTCCACAGTTTCCGCTTCGCGATAATTCACTAAACTGTAAGTCGTCGGCTCGAGCAGTTCAGGCTTTCTCCGTGCATTGAACTTCGTGTACTTTGCGACGATCTCCGCAATCTTCATCGAATGTTCGGGTCCAAACTCTCGCGTGGCCCATTGGCGGGTATAGTCCATCAAGCTATCGGACGGCCATCTTTCGGGATTCAAGGCAAAAGTCAAAAAGAACTCGATGGGGAATTCCATCGGCTTGAGGTCGCCGACATTCACGATCCAGATTCGATTCGCGCCATAGCGATACGCGAGGTTCATCTGTTCCCAAACCTTCGTGATGGGGACGGTATTCAGCCATTTATAAGATCGCGGGCCGCCGACGTAGTCGAAGTGATAATAGACTCCGGCGCCACCCGCACGCTTTCGTTCTTCGGAGGTCGGCAAGCGCCGAATGTTTCCCCAGTTGTCGTCACACCACAACAGAGTGACATCATCGGGCACACGCATTCCTTGTTCGTAATAGTCCTGGACTTCTTTGTAGAGCGCCCATAACTGCGGAACTCCCGTTACGTTCGTATTGAAGTTTTCGGCAATAATCTTGCGCTGATCGGCGACGATCCGCTCAAGCAGTGCTGTATTGGTCTCGCGCGACATCGGCAAGTCGCCGTCGCCGCGCATTGCCAAGGTGATGATGCTTTCGTAATCCTTGTTGCGACGCAGCCCTTCGGACCAGAACGCCTGCAACACTTCGGCGTTCGCAGAGTAATCCCATGGCCCTTTGCCGTGCCTCTTCCATTCTTGCTGTGCGCGCATCATCGGCTCGTGATGGGAAGTGCCGATGACGATCCCGTATTCATCTGCCAACTTCGGGTTGAGCGGATCGTCCTCATTGAATGCATTGTTCCACATCGCCGGCCACAGATAATTCGCTTTCAGACGCAAGAGCAGCTCAAAAACTTTTTCATAGAATTGATGATTGTAATCGCCGAATTTTTCTTTAACCCAGCCGGTAAGCGCTGGCGCTTCGTCATTAAGAAAAAGTCCGCGGTACTTCACCGCTGGTTCACTTTGAACATAACGGCCTGGACGGATGAAGAGCTGTTCGTGATGTTGGACCGGCACGTCAGCCCACCAATACCATGGTGAAACACCGATTTGTTCGGATACGTCGTAGACACCGTATATCGTGCCGCGTTTGTCGCTGCCGGCAATTACCAGAGCACGCTTTGCTCCCGGGAACGGACGCGTAATGGTTTGGATCAGGAATGACTCCCAACGATTCTGAATCGGCGCGACATCGAGCTTGCCAGAGCGAACCAAATCATCGATCCATTGATTCTTTCCTAATGTTCCGACGATGATCACGTCCGGCATTTCTCCGGCTAAGCTAGTCAACAGCGACGGCTTCATTTTCGTTACACGCTCGATATCTGATTGTAGATCCCTAGCAGCGCGAAGCACACCAGGATAATCATGAGAGTCAACCAGGAGGGGAGCTGTCTGGCCCTTGGTAACAAGGGGAAAGGATGCGGGCGCCGGCGAGAACTCAACGTAACGAGCTTGTCCGACTGCGTAAATTTCCGGCGCCGAGGCGAAAGCGCAGATCAATCCAATGATTAGGTACGGAAAACTGTGGCGAGGCACGGATTTAATCATGAGACGCTCAATCAATTCTTCCGCAGGTAATGCCGTCCTCATGGTCCTTCCTACAAACTTCTTCTTTTTGTGCTTGGCCCGCGTCATTCTACCATCGTCGGTTTGCTCGACCACAAAGCAGGGTAAGCTATGTTAACCGCTGATGCAGTAGAAGCGGACTATCATCAGTGATGTGGGCGGTGATCTGGGTGGGAGCGGCGATTAATATTGGCGTTGCATACCTTTACAAGATCGAGGACTGGAGAATACATGTCATTCTGGTGTCGCTGATGTCAGGATTTCTCGGCATAGTCTTATTCATGATTGTGATAAACGACAAGCCGTTCTTTGGGGCTGTAAGCATTCCCTCGGATCCCTACAAATCGGTACTTGAGACAGTCATGGAGACGAGTAGATAGCACAGTTGTTCACAGCAGAGATCCAGGCGCAAAGGCAAAATTACTTACCAACTGTCAGCATTGACTGCCACGCCAAGCAGCCCAGTTAAATCGTGTATTCAGGGCGCGCATTCGAAAGACGGCACATTGAATAGAAAGGCGTGTCCGCTCCAAGGCGTGTCGGCCCTACAGTGTGCATAAGCCAGCCCTTTCGAGTAAGATGCCAAAGTGTTTGGCAACAAGTTGTCAGTAAACAGGATTGAGTGCGCCTCGATAATTCAACGTCGCAAGGATTAACGCCAGCTTGGCCCAGAGCAGGCGCTTCACACACGAGCGGTCGGTAGTTCGAATCTACTAGCGGTCATCATTTCTTAATCCAGTCCTCGGCTGGATTCTGTCCCAGCATTCGTTCGAAAGTTTCCCAGAACATAGTCAATGATAGCTGAATCCATCGCGCACTATCGGATAATCAAAAAGCTAGGCGCAGGGGGGATGGGTGAAGTCTATCTGGCGCTGGATACCAAACTTGATCGAAAGGTCGCAATCAAGGTCCTGCAACCGGACTCGCTCGCCGAAGAAAACCTCAAGAAACGACAACTCAGAGAAGCTCAAGCCGCCGCCAAGCTGGATCATCCCAACATCTGTGCCGTCTACGACGTCAACGAAGCAGACTCGCTCACTTTCATCGTGATGCAATACATTGAAGGCGAAACGCTCGCCGAAGAGATGGAGCGCCAGCCGGTTGAACTCAGCACTGCGTTGGCTATAGCCGAGCAGGCTGCGGAAGGACTGGCTGAAGCTCACATGCACGGTATTGTTCACCGCGACCTCAAACCGCAGAACATGATGATAACACCGCGTGGGCAGCTGAAAATCCTAGATTTCGGCCTGGCCAAGCAGATGCACTCGAGCGATTCAGTGGACTTCGAGTCGCCGACAGCCCCCCTCTTGAGTACACCTGGCCAAATTGTCGGGACGATGCCTTACATGTCGCCGGAGCAGTTACAGGGCGAACCGTTAGATGCGCGCAGCGATATCTTTAGCCTCGGCGTGACCTTCTATGAAATGCTGGCCGGAAAGCACCCTTTCGAGGATAAGAGCGCTGCCGTCACCGTGTCGCGGATAATGCTGGGCGACCCAATACCGACCGAGCGATTTCACGCTCAAGTTTCGCCGGAGTTACAAGCTCTTTTGAGCAAGATGCTCTGCAAAGACAAAGCGGCGCGGTATCAAAACGCGCAGGACTTGCTAACGGACTTAAGACAACTGCCTGCCAAACTTTCGGCGAACGAAGCGCAGGCGGACGCCACACCTACCAAACAGTTTTCAGCGATCACGCCGAAGGAGACCTTGGCCGACCGCATTCTCAGCAAGGCCCAGCGCCATAAATGGGCGGTCCTGGCGTCAGGGCTTGCTGCACTTATTCTGTTAGTGGTTGCAATTAGCCGATTGGTATCAACTGGGCACCTCGACTCTTTAGCGATCTTGCCGTTCAGCTATGTTTCCAGCGACCCGCAATTGATGGCTAACCCCGACCGCGAGTATCTAAGCGACGGCTTGACTGAGAGCATCATTAACAATCTAAATCAATTGGCCAACTTGAAAGTGATCGCGCGTAGTTCGGTCTTTCGCTACAAAGGTAAAGACCTTGACGTTCAGGCAACAGGGCGTGAACTGAATGTGCGCGCAGTGCTCGTTGGGCAGATCAAACAAGAGGGCGATGAATTAACGATCATTGTTGAGCTGATGGACGTACAAGAGAACCGCTCAATTTGGGGCGCCACGTATCAGCGCAAAACCGCCGACATCCAGACTGTCCAAAAAGAGATCGCCAGAAACGTTTCCGAAAAACTTCGCCTGAAATTGACTGGAGCGGATCAGACCCAACTGGCTAAGACTTACACCGAAAGCGGCGAGGCTTACGAGGCCTATTTGAAGGGACGCTATCATTGGAACAAGCGCACCGATGAAGGCTTCAAACTGGCGACTAATTTTTTTCAGGAAGCGATTGTGAAAGATCCCAACTATGCGTTGGCGTATACCGGACTAGCGGATTGCTACACTCTGCGAAGTGATTACGGCTTTCTCGCGCCCAAAGAAGGCTACGCTTTGGCGAAGGGCGCCGTAACGCTGGCACTCAAATATGACGAAAGTCTCGCGGAGGCGCACACTTCGTTAGCCTCAATCAAGGCCGTTACGGATTGGGATTGGCAGGGGGCGGAAAATGAGTATCGCAGAGCAATTGAGTTAAATCCAAAGTATCCTACTGCCCACCATTGGTATGCAGCACAGTTGTTATTACAAGGCAGGCTGGATCAGGCTCTGCAAGAAATCAAAAAAGCGCAACAACTGGATCCTCTTTCGCTTGGCATCAATAAAGACTTCGCAGTCATACTCCTTTATGCGCGCGATTACGATAAAGCGCTGGAACAGTGCCGAAAGACTCTGGAGATCGATCCGCACTTTGGTGCAATGTCCACTTACATTGCCCAGATCTATGAATTGAGACAGAAATACCCGGAGGCGACTGCCGAACTCGAAAAGGCTCATGCGGAAGCCCCCGAAGATAGTGAGATCACCTACGCACTCGGACAGGCATTCGCCCTTATTGGTAGGAAAGATGAGGCGTTGAAGATATCAAATGAGTTGAATCAACCGGCGAAGCGAAGTGTGTTTTTGCCAAAAGAAGCAGCTTACCTGTATGCGCTGCTCGGTGAAAAAGAGCAGGCGGTTGCGATCTTACAAAAGGCTGCCGAGGACCACTATCTCCCCGTCGCGGAACTTAAGATGGACCCGCGCCTAGATGAGCTGCGTAAAGACCCGCGAATAGTTGAGCTCTTGCAGAAGATCGGACTGTCCCAGTGAACATCACCGCAGACTCGCGGCGACGCCACCGGAGGGTGTCCGATATGCTTTAGCTTGTCGTAACCTTTCATAGGAGCCTTCTTCAGAGCAGACGACAAGCTAAAGCATGTCGGACATAAGAGCAAAACTGAAGACCGCGAAGAAGTGACCAATGAACTGGTCAGCTTCGCGGTCTTGAGTAGAGGAATTGCCTGGGCTTCGCTATTTCTTTTTTGCAGTCTTCTTAGCGGCTTTCTTTGGGGCGGCCTTCTTTGGCGCAGCTTTCTTTTTGCTCTTCTTCTTCATCGGAGGCTCTCCGCCTTTAATTATATCTCCACCCATTTTGAGTTCTCCTTTTTGTTGGGATTGTGCCTGGTCCAAAATCAGCGAACACTAGCGTCGGACCAATGTTGAACTGAGGGGCACTGTATATAGTTTTTCATTCGAGGTGTCAATAACTTCAATTAGTCTGTTCTTTTCTCGGGAGGTAAGTAAGAAACTAATATAACAAGGTCGAAAGCTGTGAAACCCTCCGGGAGGAGATGGTGAAATCGTACGGGAGTGGGTTGATAGTTCAGATCCTTTCTAGAACCGAGTACGTGAGTGAGGTTCTAAAAAATCCCACCAACTAGCAGAGACTGTGTCAACCCTGGGATTCTATGTCTGACAATTCTGGACGCAACTCTGAAGGAGTTGCGCCGACGGCAGGGAGAATTCAGATGTTTAATCTCAACGATCCGAGAGGCTCAGCACCCGACGCAACTCCTTCAGAGTTGCGTTACTTTGCTCTGCCATCTCTTCCCAGGGTAGAAACCCTGGGCTGGAATTAGCCAACGCTTTCAGCGTTTCAATCCACCGCTGATTATTTACACAGTCTCCGGCAGTTGGTGGGATTTAGGAAACGCTGCCGCAGTGCATTTCGAGTAGATAGGATTTGACGATCCACCCACTCCCATGGGCGGAATTTGGACCTTTTGTTCAAGCGCTTGCAAAACAGCTTGCCGCATTCAGCATAACTGGAACCTTGCCAATGACCAAAACACCAAACCAGATCGCCAGCAGCGAGACATCGATCAAGCGGGGCTTGGATTTCATCTATCGTGTCGCCAGCACAACGGACGGCTTTGATAGTTATGGGAGCTTGCTGATCTGCTGCTTCGCTCTCGTGGGCGCTACTTCGCGTAATGCGAGCCTCCGGCAACTGGCGAGGTCGCGGGCCCAAAAACTCGCCCAGCGCTGGGGCCGTGCGCACCAGCGCGTACCACCTGATGTCAGCCCGGATATGGTCCTCGATTTTGTCTTAGTCCGCTACGCGCTAAGCCGACTTGGCTTTAGGGATGTCGCCCTCAACGCGCAAATGCGCACTGCCGCCAAACGGTTTTCAGCGCAGGATTTGCTTGGCTTCAACCCTGTCAGCGAGCCGCCTGCGAATGATCTGTCTTACGCGTGTGACTGTGGCCTGAAGAATCAGCGCGGGCGAACGTTCTGCAAGCAATGTCGGAGGCGTTTAGAAATCCAGAGCCGTTATAGAGTTTGGATGCGAGCGCTCGCCAGCACCTACGTCAGCGGGCGATGCGGCATACTCTTCGGAGCTCGTTATCTGGATGTTCTTAAGTGGCTACCTTCGATGCGACCTTACCCCGTTGGCGCTGGCGAAAACGTTGAATTCTTGCGCGACGCTATTTACGCGGTTACACACATTGTTTATACCCTGAACGATTACAGCACCTATCGGCTACGCCCTAGTTGGCTGCCGCGGGAGTTTGCATTTTTGAAGGCGAATGTGGTCAGCGCCTGTGAACGAAAAGACCCGGAGTTGCTCGGCGAGTTGCTTGACTCGCTGAAAGCCTTCGGTTTGCGCGCTAGTCACCCACTGATAATTCGCGGCACCAAATACTTGCTGGAGGAGCAAAATGAGGATGGGAGTTGGGGTGACGCGCACGAGGAAAATATTCGCACGCGGTGCCACACGACCTGGACAGCGATCGATGGGTTACGTACTTACGCCTGGCGCGGTCAACGCTTGAGCCGCCCCGGAGTCAAATCATTGCTCAAACGATGGACAAGATGACGAGCTATAGTGACATAACGTCAGTAGCGTGGGTCAATGGTCTGCCCACGTATTTTGATCGGTCGGGTTGACCCGACGCTACCGCGTGACGGTACTGACCTCATCCCGCAATTCGCGTTTTCACATCGCCTCTGAAGCCAGGTATGAATAAGAGGTGGCGCGCACTTTTTGTGCAAAGGTCTATTGTCGAGAGTTGGCCAGCTATGGATACCGCCGGGACACGATACCTTGCAACGGTTCACCATTAACCACAATTGAATTTATTCATGATGTTATCTTTTTTCCATTTGCCCAAATACACCTTGGATATCTCCTGGGCGATACGGCAGGTAGTGAACTGTTTGTCACCGAAGTCCGCATTACTTAGCACGATAATCCCCAGACTCTCCGCCCTCTTTGCGTCAATACTCTTACCCGCTTCCGGAACAACCCACCTTGAGCCGCGGGCGATAAAGCTGCGCCAGCCTAACCATTCGCCGCGATGGTATTCAGCACGATATTCGTGTTTTCTGGTAACTAGCTTACCCCTTACTTTGACTTGGTCTTCATACTTTTCGCGAAGTAGACGCCAGCCGGCGCCATAGTTCACCTGCTTGCGATTCTTGATCAGCACCGGCGCCCACAAAAGTTCCCGAGCCGGCAGGTTGTAATCTAACGAGTGCAGGAATTTCTCCCACTTTGCCAGGTCCCTAATTGTCGAGTGAACATTGCCATCGCCAACGATGAAGTTCAGCGGAGTGTAACCAACCGGGACAAAGCGGCCGCCAACGCGGTTGTAGCACTTGGCGTGATTGACTGTTTCCGGATCGTCAGGAGATAAACCATAGACTTCATCAAACACATAGGTGTTTTTCATTTCCTCATCAAAGCCGAAAACTACCGTTTCCATGACGTACTTTGCGAAGGGCTCTTTGGCAACTCTCTCCACCAATTCGGCGAGTACGACATAACCTGAATTTGAATAGCTGTATTCAGCGTCTGGAGTGGGCAGTCGTTTTTTCGTCGCTAGCCATTCCAGCACTTCCTTGTTTGTAATTTCTTTCCTTTTTCTATTCGGCATCCTTGGATACCAATCATCGGGCTTTTTCAGGGCCTTGTTGTACCAACCCTTTTCAGCGGGCCTTAACTTCTCATAAATTTCGACGTATTCCGGTAGCGCGGACGTGTGGTGGAGCAAGTCCTCGACCGTTATGGAGTCGGCCCAACGTGGAAATTCTTTGAAGAACTTCGAGAGACGATCGTTTATGTCGAGCTGATTGTGGATGACAAGGTTATAAGCTGCAGCGGCAGTAAACTGCTTCGACAACGAACCCAGATCAAAAACCGTATCCGGTGTTATTTTCGCTCCGGTTTCAAGATTCGCATAGCCATAGCAGTTCAGGTGGACAATTTTCTGGTTCCACCTAACCGCCACGGCTACGCCAGGAACGCGATCCCGATCTTTAAGGGGCGCGTCGTACAACTTATCCAGATAGTTGTTTACGATTTTATCAATCCGTGGCAATTTCGGCAGCCCATTTCGGTTTCCTTTGTGAACTTTTTTCGAAGCCATTGGTGCCTCCGGAAGAGACTGAATGTACCATGAGTCGAATTGACATAGTAGAATCTACATATGTAGACTTGTCTTACATGAAACCGCAACTGCGATTGTCGCCACAAACCATTCAGGTACTCGAAGCATTTCTGGGAACTCCAGAGCACTGGAAGTATGGATATCAACAATGCGTGCGCCGCGTGCGGCATTTGGTGAGGGACTAAGCTGATGACAGTGCTACGCAGATTGGCTGCAAGAGTATTGAACTCTGCTGTGCGACGCTCATCAGCCGACAGCCAGTGCTGGGGCAATGCGATGCTGGGAGAACTGGACTGCGTCGAAGGCGACTGGGCTGCGTTGCGTTGGGCCCTGGGAAGTACGACTGCTCTGCTGAGACATTCACTACCCCACCAATTGCGGGCAAGGCTCGAAAAGCGCTTTGGGCCGTCGGAAATACTCCTGCTGAAGAATTTGGGAAAGAAGGCGATCGGAATACTGTCGGGGGTGGTTATCGCCAGCGGGGTCTTAACTATATGTGTGCTCGGCCTCTTGTACGTAGTGCCCATGCTTTTTCCGGAGCGGCAAGTGGAACGCGCACCATTCGTGGAATGGCTGACTGTCATTGTGATCCCCGAAACTGTTTTCATTGCCGCCGCAATCGCACTCTGGCGCAAGAAAAGGCCCATGGCCACGGGCCTTCTGCTGGCGGCGATGACTTTCATCACGCACGTAGTCATCCACGCTGCGACCCACTGATAATCCTGTGGTGTGGTTGTGGCTAAGGAGATTCAGCCAAGCTGAGCGGAGGGAAAACAATGTCCGACCCAAATCAAATCCTAAGATCTGCGCGGCGCATTTTGTTGGTCGACTGGGCCAACCGCGGAGTTCCTCGCACACTTGTCGAAGCGGGATTCACGGTGTTCTGTGTCTCGCCAGGTCGCTACTCAGTTGTTGAAGTAGTTCCCGAACCGCCGGAAGGAATCGATTCGGGTGATGTCTTTCCGCCGCAGGAAGGCGAGGATGGCTACCTTGTGTTTCGTAGACTCGATGACCCTCCTTCCGGGGTCGACATTGTCAACGTCTATCGCCCGGAGAAAGAGCATGCGGGAATAGTCGCTAATCAGGTTGTGCCGCTCGGCGCGAAGGTGCTGTGGCTCCAACCATCGGTTGGCTCTGGCGCAGCGCAGCAGCTCGCCGTCGATCACGGGCTCGACTTAGTTGAAGGAATCGATATCGCTGTCGAAGCTTGCCAACTCCCATAACGGTGCTATTTTACTCCGGCAGTTTTTGCTCTCCCTGAATCGAAAACAGGCCCTCGACGGTCGCTGCGCCGGCGCCAGGCTGTCCTCCGCCGACGCTGACTCGATACTGACCTGAGGCGATCAGCCGATCTCCTGTCTCGTTCACCTGGCTCAACTCGCGTGGAGCGAGCGAAAGGTGCACATGTTGCTTTTGTCCGGCGGAAACTTTGACGCGAGCAAATCCGCGCAGTGCGCGAATCGGCGCGCCAGACGAATTGGGAAACTTCAGATAGACTTGCACAACTTCGTCACCATCGCGCTCGCTGGTATTTCGCACATCAACATCAATGTCCAGCGACTTACCCGCCTCCAGTTTGTCCGTGTTACGAGAGCAGTTGAAAAGTCACCCGCGCACCTCTGAGGGCGGGTTCTGGCATAAGAAAATATATCCTTCACAAATGTGGCTGGATGGCTTGTACATGGGAGAGCCTTTCTATGCCGGGTATGCCGCGAAATTCCATGAGGATGCCGCCTTTGATGATATTGCCAGGCAATTTATTTTAATGGAGCTGCATGCGAAAGAGACCAGGACCGGTTTGCTGTATCACGGTTGGGACGAATCCAGAAAGCAACGGTGGGCCAAACCGCAAACGGGACGGTCGCCGAATTTCTGGGGCCGGGCAGTGGGCTGATATGCGATGGCCCTGGTCGACACTTTGGATTACTTTCCGAAAGATCACCCCAAAAGAGATTCCCTGATCGCGATCCTGAAACGACTGGCAGTGGCGATTGAGAGATACCAGGAATCGAAGTGAGGCCTCTGGTACGAAGTGCTGGATAGAAGCGGTGCGGAAGGAAACTACCCGGAAGCATCAGCCTCGTGCATGTTCGTTTATGCATTGGCCCGGGGATTGCGCCAGGGTTATCTGCCGGCTTCTTATCTCAAAGTGGCGCACAGAGGTTACCAGGGGAATCATCACCCGGTTTATTGAAACCGAGGGGAACGGACAGGTTAATCTCAAAGGCACCGTCAGCGTGGCTGGCTTAGGCGGGAATCCTTATCGCGACGGAAGTTATCAATACTATCTCAGCGAGAAGGTAGTGACTAATGACCCCAAGGGAATGGGTGCCTTCCTGTTGGCAAGCACCGAGATGGAGCGTACTGCCGGCAGAAATCAAGGTGCCGGGAAACAATTTTGAAATGCAGGGATTTTCCCGATCTCAGAAAACCTGTCTGAATTCCGGATAAATTCTCCTTTGGGATTCCAACGCGATCAAAGAAAAACTGAGCATTCCACTCTATTGCGCTGCCTGGCCCAAGAATTGCTCAGGCTTTTTCCGATCATCTGAAGCTTATCGACCTTCAAGAACTTCCAGAAGCCCTCGTAAGGGGGAAAGTCGCATTCGCATTCCCTTTTCCTGCGCCGAAATTTCGTTGAAGCGCGTCAAAGACCGTTTACCCGAGGAGACCCGACTATGAAACATCTAGGTGCGCTAGTTATGACCATGTTCGCCGCCTTGCTTTTATCAACGCCAGCAAAGGCAAGCCCGGCAGGGACATTAAACGTCAGCAACTGCCCTGGAGGAGGTGTAACCATTACAGCAGTAACCATCGATTTCATTCTTCCGGTTGGTGGAGGAAATGGTTGTATCGCAACTGGCGCTGGCACGAATATCACCTACACTGGTGGGGGCCCGTTGCTCTCAAATGTACCAGGCACGATAATAGACTTGGTTGCCGGTGGTGGAGCGGTTCCGGACTTTATGACGTTCAGTGGGAATCCGAATCTACACTTTGACCTGGCTTCGCTCGGCCCAGGGGTGGCCAATACGATTTGCGCTGCCGCACTTAACCCGAATCTTCCTGGATGCTCGGTTGCACCCGGATCTCCGTTCGTGCTCGTGCCTACTTCGACCGGCACTGCATTCTCCCTTTCCGCTGCTGGTATAGCACGTGACGCAAGTGGTACGAATGGTGTGTGGACGGGGGCATTTACGACCCAGCTCGCCGGTGTTACGCCAGCCCAAATCCAGGCGATCATTCTCGGGGGAGGGATCATCACTAGTACTTACTCTGGCAGCTTCACTGTTAGTGCAGTTCCGCAAGTGCCTGAGCCGGCGACGATGCTCTTGTTGGGCACGGGGCTCGCAGGGATCGCCGCCAAAGTGCGCAAGTGGCGCAAGGCTGTCTAGCACCTGCATTAGTACGAGCGACTCGACCGCCCTGGGAGCACTTCTAGCCTCCCTGGGCGGTTTTCAATTTCAAGGGCCGACCTGGGAAGATTTCGACAGATCAAAGAAGTTGCTCACCAAGAAAATGGCGCCGAGGAAATGTTCGCATGTGGGCTGGTAGAATCCTCTGCCTTGACTAATTCCGAGCCAAAGTAAAATCCGTATAAAACAGTCCTATTTTACTCCGGCAGTTTTTGCTCTCCCTGAATCGAAAACAGGCCCTCGATTGTCGCTGCGCCTGCGCCAGGCTGTCCTCGCCGACGCTGACGCGATACTCACCTGAGGCGATCAGCCGATCTCCTGTCTCGCTTACCTGGCTCAAGTCGCGTGGAGCGAGCGAAAGGTGCACATGTTGCTTTTGTCCGGCGGGAACTCTGACGCGAGCAAATCCGCGCAGTGCGCGAATCGGCGCGCCAGACGAATTGGGAAACTTCAGATAAACTTGCACAACTTCGTCACCATCGCGCTCGCTGGTATTTCGCACATCACTATTAATGGCTTTCCGGTTGCCTTCACCGCCTGCAACAGCGCCTCCTCTTCCTGCGGGAGATCAATGCTAGTGCGATCTCTACCTTTGAATCCGGCCACTTGCACGTTCATTTCTTCACCCCCAAGATCGGACGTGATGCCAACCACCGCAACAGCTACATCAGCGTGTCTTACGGCAGTAATAGCTTTCGTCAGTGGGTCGCCTTCATTACCGGCCCAAACCAGTTTCGCGACGGCGCCACCGCCGCCCTGGAAATACTCCAGCTTGAGCGAGTAATGCCGTCCTTTCTCCAGAGTGACGGCTGCCGTTTTTGTGAGTGGTGCGTGTCTGGTCCAATCCTCAACCACCAACGTGTCATCGAGCCACAAGCAGAACCCATCGTCTCCGCATTATAAGAGCTTTCGACCAGCCCGGTTGACAGGTGGCAATACCTTCAGTGAAGCTCTCCTCATGACTGTAAGACGCCAGCTTGAAAAACAGTAATACTTCATCACCAGCGAGGAACCAATTCACATGTTATTGGGCATCGATTATGGTACGACCCGCACAGTGGTTGCGGCCGCCGATCGCGGCAATTATCCGGTAGTAAGTTTCCAGAGTGAAAACGACGATCCGCAAGAATGGTATCCGTCTTTGATCGCTTTCGCTCGCGAAGGCACGCAGCGAGCTTACGGCTTTGAGGCTCGCGCCAGGGAGCACGACTCAGCTTGGGCGGTGATTCACTCTTTCAAACGTCAGTTGGCCTCGCTGGGACCCGAGTCCCCCATAGATTTGGGAGCAAATACTCTGAACGCGCTGCAAGTACTCGGTGAGTTTCTTACTCAGCTGCGCGCAGACCTTTTCAAAAATTCCAACCTGCGTCTCAGTCCGGATGAAGATCTGGAGGTGCTGATTTCCGTGCCGGCCAATGCAAACAGTAACCAACGTTATTTGACGCTCGAGGCTTTCCGGCTGGCAGGCTTTCAGGTAAGAGCCACATTAAATGAACCCTCAGCGGCAGGGGTGGAATACGCTCATCGCTATCGCCAGAACACTCGAGGCTCAGCCGGCCGCGAACATGTCGTTGTGTACGACCTGGGTGGTGGCACTTTCGACGCTTCGGTAATCAGCATGTTGGACCAGCAGCACGAGGTCCTGGCAAGTGATGGCATCGGATGGCTTGGTGGGGATGACTTTGACCGGATTCTGCTTGACCTGGCGCTCGCCCGAGCAGGCATTACCGACCTGGCCGCAGAGGCGCACCTCAGTTTGCTCGAAGAATGCCGCGAGAAGAAGGAGGGTCTGCATCCAAATACGCGGAAGGTGGCGATCGACTTGGGACGCGCGCTGCCCGGGCTGGCCGAGGTTATCGTCAGCACTTCTGATTACTACGATCATTGTCGACCGCTGGTTGAGAAAACTATTGTGGCGACGGAGCAAGCGCTGGCAGGCACCACGGGTATCGACTGGCATTCAGTCGCCTCCGTGTACATGGTAGGTGGCTCGAGCGACCTGCCGATCGTTGCTCGAACTTTGCGCGAACGATACGGTAGACAACTGCGCCGCTCGCCTTACCCACATGCGGCCACGGCCATCGGCTTAGCTATTGCGGCCGATGCCGAAGCAGGCTATCAAGTCAGCGAGCACTTCACGCGGCACTTTGGTGTTTGGCGAGAGGCTGACGGTGGGAAGTCAGTGATGCTCGACATAATCTTCCCGAAAGAGACCGCGCTGCCGGCGGCCGGCCAGAAGCTCCAGTGTGTGCGCCGTTACCACCCGGCACACAATCTCGGTCATTTTCGCTTTGTGGAGTGCGGCAGCGTTGACGAGCACGGCCAACCAACCGGCGATATTACCGTTTGGGACGAGATTCGTTTTCCCTTCACAGCTGAGTTGGAAAAGGAAAATCTGCTCTCGATGATCTCAGTGCAACGAATGCGGCCCAGCAACGAGCTGATCGAAGAGATTTATTCGTGCGATGAGCATGGGATTATCGAAGTCCAGATCATCAACCAGGCGACCCGGCATCAGCGGACCTCAATGCTGCACCGCTTGGGTGCGGAACACAAGGCGGCAAGCATGAGGGCTAGATCGCTTTGACAGTCTAATGAGAATCCATCATGGTCGAGCAGTCGAAGGCCGGGCCATCAGCTAATGCCCGGCGGAAAAGCGAGGGACATCCAACGCTGCCAGTTTTTGAGATCGAGCGTCTGTTGTCGCTGGTCCATCAAGATCCCCACTCGCTGCTTGGTGCGCATCCAGTCGACGATGGTGTGATCGTGCGGACATTCAGACCCGACGCTGAAAAGGTCGAAATACTCGCCGGCGATGAACCCCCGCGAAGACTCGCCCAAATACGTCCTGACGGTCTGTTTGAGTTGTTGTTGGCAGACCGGAAAGACATCTTCAGGTATCAGCTTCGCGTTTCCTACGCAGACGGCAGCGAGTTCACGCTGCGCGATCCTTATGCTTTTCTTCCGACGCTTGGAAGTTTCGACGAGCACCTGTTCGGAGAAGGTCGGCATGAACGACTGTACGACAAGTTGGGCGCGCACGTCCGCGGAGTGGACGGCGTGCCTGGGGTCTCTTTTGCTGTCTGGGCTCCGCATGCCGGCGGGGTTAGCGTCGTCGGAAACTTCAACAACTGGGACGGGCGCTTGCATCAGATGCGCATGCTGGGTGCCTCAGGCATTTGGGAAATCTTCATCCCCGACATCGGTCCCGGTGAGCTCTACAAATTCGAGATACACCATAAGGGAAAGCCAGCGTTTCTGAAGGCAGATCCTTACGCCTTCTACTCAGAACTCCCACCCGCAACCTCGTCGGTCGTTTTTCAAACGACTCACAAATTCAAGGACGATGCGTGGATCGAAAAGCGCGAGAACCGCGAGCACTTGCGACAGCCCATGTCGATCTATGAAGTGCATCTGGGCTCGTGGCGGCGCATCACCGGAGAGGGCAATCGCTCGCTTACTTATCGCGAGACCGCGCCCATGCTGGCCGATTATGTTGTGGACTTGGGCTTCACGCACGTGGAGTTCATGCCGTTGAAGAGTTATCCGTTCAGCGGGTCATGGGGCTATCAGGTGGCGAACTACTACGCGCCGACAGCGCGTTTCGGCACGCCCGACGGTTTTCGTTTTCTGGTCGATTACCTGCATCAACGCGGCATCGGAGTAATCATGGATTGGGTGCCTGCGCATTTTCCGAAAGACACTTGGGCACTGGGGCGTTTTGACGGCACGGCGCTGTACGAACATCAAGATCCATTGCAGGGCGAGCACCCTGATTGGGGCACCTTCATCTTCAACTTCGGGCGCAACGAGGTGCGAAATTTTCTGATCGCCAACGCACTCTTCTGGGTGGACGAGTTTCACATTGACGGGCTGCGCGTGGACGCGGTCGCCTCAATGCTCTATCTCGACTACAGCCGCACCGACGGGCGCTTTATTCCGAACCAATACGGCGGGCGCGAGAATATTGACGCCCTCGAGTTCCTCAAACAGCTCAACGATACGGTCCATGCACATCATCCCGGAGTGATGATGATCGCTGAAGAGTCGACCTCGTGGCCCGGGGTCAGCCAGCCGCCCTACGCCGGCGGTCTGGGTTTCAACTACAAGTGGAACATGGGGTGGATGCACGACACACTGCTCTACTTTCAGAAGGAACCAGTCCATCGTCAGTACCATCACCACAACTTGACGTTCAGCTTCATTTACGCGTGGAGCGAAAACTTCATCCTGCCGTTCTCGCACGATGAAGTGGTCCATCTCAAGCGCTCACTGCTTGACAAGATGCGGGGTGACCGCTGGCAAAAGTTCGCCAACCTGCGGGCGCTCTATGCATACATGTGGGCGCACCCGGGCAAAAAGTTGCTGTTTATGGGCTCCGAGATTGGACAGTGGCGCGAATGGAACCACGAACAAAGTTTGGACTGGCACCTGCTGGAAGAGGCGGACCATAAAGGGCTGCAGGATCTTGTGCGCGAACTCAACCGTATCTATCGCGAAGAGCCGGCGCTGTGGCAAGACGATGTGGACCCGTCAGGCTTTCAGTGGATTGACGAAAACAACAGCGCGGAAGACATTGTCTCTTTCATGCGCCTTGCGTCTGGAGCCGGGCGACAGTTGGTGGTAGTGTGCAATTTTTCGCCTGTCGTGCGTCAGGGCTATCGCGTGGGCCTGCCTCGGGCGGGCGCGTACCGTCAAATTCTGAACACAGACGAGAGTCGATTTGGCGGCAGCGGGGTGGGCGCCATTGGCGCCGTTGACGCCGAAGTCCAACCCTGGCAAGGCAAGCCTTATTCAGCCATGCTTGATCTGCCTCCGTTGGCCACCATTTGGTTTGAAGTTCCGGTAGAGTCTTTTGGTAACGCAAGCTGTTAGTTTGAGCTATGAGTCAAGAGCGAATGTCGCGAACAAGTTCCGTTTCCAACTCCGTCACCGAACCCACTCCGTCGATTCCGGCTAATGAAGAGCCTAAGCTGCGCCTCCTCTTTGCCGCATCGGAATGCGCTCCCTTCGCCAAGGCCGGCGGACTAGGTGACGTGGTCGCTGCCTTGCCGAAGGCCCTGCGCCGGCTGGGCCACGATGTACGCATCGTTCTGCCTCTTTACGGCTCGATCGATCGCGCTAAACACGGTATTACTCCGGAGAGTCCGTCGTGCGTTCATATGGGCCAGGGAGAAGAAAACTGGATAGGCGTACACAGCACTATGCTCGAGGGAGAAGTGCCGGTGTGGTTCGTTGAGTACGAACGTTTCTTTGGTCGTCCGGGTATTTACGACCATGGCGGCAGGGAATATTCCGACAATGCTTTTCGCTATGCCCTGTTCTCGAAGGCGGCGATCCAGGTCTGCAAAGACAGGGAGTTCATCCCTGATGTCATGCATGTGCATGACTGGCCCAGCGCGCTGGTCGCTGTGTTCTTGAAAACCTGGGATCGTGTGCTCTCGCCTCTTTCAGCGACCGCCAGCGTGCTGACCATTCACAACATCGGCTACCCGGGGCTATATAACGCCAGCGCTTTCCCCTACATAGGCGTCGGTGACGAATACTTCAGATCCAATGTATTTGAAAGTTATGGTCAGATCAATCTTTTGAAGCCGGGAATTTATTTCGCTGATGCGCTCACTACGGTTTCTCCCACGCACGCTCGCGAACTCCTGGATCCGGTGGGTGGAATGGGAATGGCGCCTTACCTCAACAACCGAGCCGCCGATCTTTTTGGTATTCTTAATGGCGTTGATTATGAGCATTGGAATCCCGCCACCGACACGCTGATCCCCGCGACTTATTCGCCCGCGGATCTCAGCGGGAAGTCTATTTGCAAAGACGCCTTGCAGGAACGGTTCGGGCTCCAGCAGCGAGCTGATCTGCCGATCTTCGGAATAGTTTCTCGTTTCGTTCGCCAAAAAGGTTTTAATCTTCTACGGGAAGCTCTACCGAACGTCTTAAGAAATATGGCGGTGCAGGTGGTCGGGTTGGGTTCTGGTGACCCGGACATAGAGAATTTCTTTCATTGGTTAACCGGAACGTTTCCCGGACACGCCGGCAGCTACATCGGCTTCTCAAACGAGCTCTGTCATCTCGTCGAAGCGGGCAGCGATTTTTTCCTGATGCCATCGTTGTACGAACCCTGCGGCCTGAGTCAGAGCTACTCGATGAAGTACGGCACGCTGCCTATCGTGCGGGCGACGGGTGGGCTTGACGACACGGTGCGGAACTACGATGAGGCGATTGGTACTGGCACAGGTTTTAAGTTCTCGGAAGCGACGGGCACTGCTCTCTATGACACGATCGGATGGGCGGTCTCAACCTGGTTCGATCGTCCACAGCACATCGCCCAACTGCGACAGGAAGCGATGGTCCAGGATTTTTCCTGGGGTGATTCAGCACTAGAGTATGTCGAAGTCTATGAGCACGCGTTGCGCAACAGACGTTCGATCGTCTGAGGATGGTCCGCCATTTCCGGCGCTGTCTTCCATTTCCTGATCGCCTCTGTGGCTGCAAATCGGGCTTCCTATCTTGCTCGCTGTCCGCAATTACTCGAAATAAGTGAAACTCGCCCCACCGGTTACGCCGATTTCAATTGGTTCAGAGTTCAGTGATTTGTTCGCGGTGGCTTCGGACTCCCTGATATCGCAGTCAATACGGTTTCGTTACCACTGGTATCGGATCCGGCAGTTTTGGTGGATCGATGATCGCGGCTCCCTTCAGTCCAGCGCCGGTAACGTTGTTGATGCTAATTAGCGGGCCGGCAACTCCGGTCACCTGAAGATTGCGAACCAGAGCGTTCCTGACGTTGGCGAGACTGACTCCTTTCCTAGCGGTGCCCGTGACATTGATGAGCGCGAAGCCTTGCAGCGGCTTGTGAGGATGGATGCCAGTGCCATCGACGAGTACGGGAACGTCTTTCACCCTTATGTTCGAGAACTTGAAGTTCTTGATTGTGGGGATGCCTTCGTCACCGGGCACAGGCGCCTGGTCCTGGAGGCCGCTGCTGAGAATATTGAAACGCAGGAACCCGCCGATCATTCCGGACACGTCGAGATCATGGGCCACGATGTCTTCGATGAAAGCGCCGCGGCCTGGGCGGCTCTTGATGTAGATGGCGAAGGTTTGGGCGCGCGTAAACTTGCAGTGCTCGATGCGCACGTTTCTAATGCCCCCAGAGGTCTCGCTGCCAATGCCGATATCGGCGAAGATCGAATCCGCCAGAGTGCAGTTCGTGATGAGAACGTCTTCCGTGGTTCTTAGCAACGAGTACCCTTCGCGTCCGCGACCAGACTTGAGCGAGATGCAGTCATCACCGGTGGCGATATCACAGGCGTCGATGCGTACATGCTTACAGGAATCGATATCGATGCCATCGCCGTTCCCGCCCGTACTGCGTATGGTCAGGTTTTTGATCGAGACGTTTTCGCAATAAGTCGGATGGAGCGACCACATCCGTGTGTACTCGGTCGAGAAATCTTCGAACCGAATGCCATTGCAGCCTATGGGCTCGATTAGCGCCGGGTGGCGCAATGGGTTCTGCGCATTGGGACGCCCGCCGAGCGCCGCGTTGCCGACGATCTTGCCTGGTCCAACGATGCCGATGTGCTTCGCCTCAATGGCGTAAATTAGCCCGAGGTGGCCCTGAATCCATTTGCCTTCCCAACGGACCTGCGTGATGGGGTAATCTGCAAAGTCGGGCGTGCCAACTATGGTGGCGTCCTTTTCAAGATGCAGAGTGGTGTTTGATCTGAGTGCAATGGCTCCCGTCAGATAGTTGCCGGGAGGAACAACCACTTCGCCGCCGCCGAAGACGTAAGCCCGATCGATGGCTTGTTGAATAGCGGCGGTGTCTTTTGTCTTTCCGTCGCCGGTGGCGCCGAAGTCACGAACGTTGAGAGTAATGATGGGTGTTGACAGACCGGGTGCCGCGGCCTGCCCCATTATTGCTACGAGGAGAATGGCGGCCGAAACGAGACCCAGCAATCGCACCAAGGATTGTGATTTTGGACCTTGAGCCATCCCTACCAAGCCAAATCGTTGATTGAGAAAGTCTGAGTTTCTCCCCGAGGTCGCTCGAAGATCCAAAAGCTGCGACCACTCGCCTTAGTTCTCATGTAAAGCTCGACGCAGGGTCACATCTCGCAGGCTTACCGAGAGCACGTTCACCGTCGTTCCCCGCGAGGCCCTGGGGAGATCGTTGCGCGCTCACTGACTGAATAAAACCGTCCCGCATCACAGCTGAAGAGCGGCCACGGCACTCTCGTAGTCATCCGGTTTGACGTAGATCACGTATCCGTAACTGCCTCTGCCATCAGCCACTCCACTTGATGCATAGACGTTAACGTTAGCCTCGTAGAGCTTCATATGAACCTCGGCCAACGCGCCCAACGCATCGTCACCCTGAACCAGCAAAGCCGGTTGGGGTCCATCCAGCACAACGCCAGACTTGCGCGCCTCGCTCGTGAGTTTACCTGTATCCTCCGGAAAGATCGTCAATTGGGTGGTCATCGGTCCAAAGGGAACGGCGGTGAAAGCCAACAGCTTGATACCCATGCTGGCCAATAGCGATAGCAGCCTGTACGCTTCTCCAGGTTGATCTTTTACTGTGGTGTAGAAGTAATCGACGCGGCGAATCTCGAATGCCATAACTCCCCTCCTCACTTCTGAAAAAGGACTATTCTCGATCATCGTGAATGACGTAACGCCCTTTACTGAAGAGTTTGCTAACCGAGCATTCCAATATTAACCCTATGGGTAAGGATCACAAGAGTTCCAACGTTGCCAGGTTTAAGCCCGTAGGGGTCGAATGTTTATAGTTTGGGCCAGGTACATACCTCCGGCGCCGTTCGCAGGAGCGGAACTCAAGTTGACAAGTACTGATCTAGCAACGTTCCGCTGCTTCGAACGACGCTGGTTTTTTGTGATATCCAAGTCTCTAAACATTCCACTGCTACGGAGTGAAGATCATTTGCTCGATTGACGCTGTGTGACGGTAAAGCGAAGGGAAGCAGAGATCTCACATCAGCTGACGCAGCGGGGCCTGCGCTTGAGTGAGCCTTTGCCTGGAATCAAACAGTGACCGGCATGTCAAATGCGATCGCCAAGTCGACAACTCTGACTAATTTGGTTGCGGCCGTGGCCGCGCTGCGTAATCCGTGGATTACTCCTCGAACAGCCATCTAGGTTAAATAAACCTTACAGCTCAGGCGCGATTTTCGAGCGTTTGCTTCATTGTATTCAAAGCAGTCTGAATCATTTCTCCAATTATTGCCGCGACTTCATTCGGCATTAAATCCGCTATCCAAACAACCCGGCATTTTTCATTGCCTTCAGGGAAAACTTGAACCGAAGCGTTATGATGAATGAGCGTTCCTCCCCGCGCAGACCAGGAGTGGCGGCAAATATTGTCGTCCACGCTCACGATGAGTTCACGGACAGTCATTCCTTGGCAAAAGTAACTATTCGCCAGTCGCCCTCTAGTTCGCAGTCCAGCACGAATCCCGGCACGAGCCGTTTATGAATGTTGCCTATATCGCGGATCGCATCCCAAACAAAATCTCCGCTTCGCTCGATTTGGATTTGTTTGTGTATCGTAGCCATGAAAAAAGCCCCGAACCGTGAAAGTGACGATGTGCTTAGATTGTAACTTATAGGACCTATACGACATAAGACTTGCTCGAAGTAAAGGCACGCGCGCGGCTACTACAACAACGTCCAGCTGATGGGGACCGCGACCAGGGAACCTTTGAAACCAGCTAACCGAGTCGGGTGGTGGAATGACAATTGAGGGCAGCTGGAAACTCGAGCGGCGATGGCGAGTACCGGGGCGTTACTTGGCGGCAACTTTAAGACGATGATGAAATTGGAGACGGAGGTTGAGGCCAGATTCGCAGTAACAGGTATTATAGGGAAGTTAAGGCGTGACATGGCGCGGAAAGCGCATTCACTCACACTGTCATCTGGCCGGTATGTAGGTGAAAATGGCGGCAGCGGCCGAGATGCGCGATAAAAAGTGGAAAGCATGTGAAAGGGATGCGATGCGGGATTTTGTAGATACTCACTCAATCGTACGCACAATCTGGGGCAGCCCGGATCTCGTGCTCCTCATCTTTGCAGGCTCGGCCGCTGAGTTCGCACTTAACCGCGCTGTCGACTGGCTTTTCTTCACTGGTAAAATTCCTCGTGACCCAATCGGGCGACTATTCTCAACGGTCCGCTATGCTCAGGAGATCGTATTTGTAGATGAGGACACGGCGCGGCGTACGCTCAACCGCATCAACGCGCAGCACAGCTCGGTCGAACGCCAGCGCAGGCAAACCATACCAGATTGGGCTTACCGCGACGTGCTATATATGTTAATCGACTACTCGGAGAGAGCTTACGCCCTGCTCTATAGACCACTATCAGCATCTCAACAAGATGATGTGTATCGCGTGTTCCGTAGGATAGGTGAGGGATTATCAATTGCGGACTTGCCGCAGAGTTACGCAGAGTGGAGACTGGACCGCCGTCGCCATCTCGTCCGCGATCTCGTTTATAGCCGATACACTTCTCTCCTCTTCCGCCAGTACCGCCGGCAGTTAGGAGGTTGGCGCTACTACTTGCTGCGTGAGGTACAAGCGTTATTGGTACCTGACGAGGTCCGTCGTCTGTTGCATCTCAGCTCGAATAAATTGATCTCCGGCCTCGTCCCAACTTACGGGATCGTTGCTGCGTGTAATCTCCAATGGGTCGTCCATAGCTTGTTGATACCACCGCAGTACTGGGCCGAGGTACGGAAGTTTGACAGGAGGGCGGTCTCAGGCGCGCTGTAGATGCCTTGCGGAAGTCGGACGAGATTTCAGCAGGTGTTCAACCTCAAGCTACCGCTCAAGTTGAATAGCCTCTTACCCTATCTTTACACGGCCAGATGCAGCTCCTGGCAGCCCAAAGTTCAGTTACAATTGAGTTGGCGCGAGTAGAAGCCCGTTGAGACATCGCGTAACGAGAGCTGAGCTGTGCTGGTCTTCGGTTCCGCCCACTGAACAACACAGTCGAAGACACGTTAACCTGGTATCGAACAGTTCGTCTGAATGAAGAATTGAAAGCTGGCATTGAAAGTGACAAAGAAGAAGGGTTATTGCGTAAATGGCACGCCGCGCATTGAACTAAGAAGTACCTGCTTGATATGACCAGTTGAGCCGAGAACATTGTCAATTGCCGATTGCCAATTGCCGATGTAAGTAGAGGCAATCTCCTATTGAGATAGGATTACTCAGCAATTCGGTGTGGCATTCGGATTCTGGCATGGGCTCGTCTTCTCGTCTATCTCGGTCGAGCACGTTGATGAGAAATGCGGGGCTTAGGATGTTTGCTTCTTCCCATAGCGAGCGAGAATTAGCCGCACATAATTGCGCGTTTCGTTATAAGGAGGCACGGTGTATCCGTGTTTGACTACAGCATTCTCTCCCGCGTTATATCCTGCCAATGCCAGGTCCACTCTGCCGTTGAACATTTTCAGAAGATCCTTTAGGTACCGCGTGCCGCCCATAATGCTCTGAGCTATGTCAAAAGGATTCGTTACTCCGTATCGAGCGGCAGTGTCTGGCATGAGTTGCATCAGTCCCTGCGCTCCTTTGGGACTCGTTGCACTCAAGCTGAACTTCGACTCCTGTGACATCAGGCAATAGATTAAGTAGGGATCGACACTGTACTGAGTGCCGTAATAATGGATGAGACTGTCAACTTTGCTGTTCCTTGTCGTCCAAACATGATTGGACTCACGTAAGTCTGAAATGACGCTAGCGCTGTTTAACGGCGGCGGCTGATTTGCCGCTGTGATCTGTTTGGTAACTTGTTCAACCTTTGCGCGAGCGTCAGCTACGGCTTTCTGGCTTTTTTCGAGTTCTATGCGCGAGATGAGTCCTTCGTTGTAGAGTTCTTGCGACTGTTGCTGCTGTTTCTCGAGCCTCTGAACTTCCTTTTGGTAGAGAGTTGAAAGGGTGTTCAGACTAGTGTTGTAGTCGCTCTGGGGATCGCTCGTAGCAACAGTATTTGGCTGACTTGATGTGCTGGTTGGGCTTTCCTGCGCCTCCACAGATACGGACGAAAGCAGCCAAATTACAGTGATTCCGAGCAAAATCGCGACTTTTGAAAAACGAGCAAAAATGTTCATGGAACGCGCTGGGCAGTCCTTCATACTAATATAGACACCTTTATTGGGTGGCCGGTTACGATGTCTGTCGAGTGGTTGGAGTTGCCGCAACAGTTTGGACTGCCTCAACGGCCGTTGATGGACGGTCCGAACATTCAAGGACATTGCAAGGTAGCTACCAAGGATTTTTCATCATAATCTATACGCATTTATAAGGGCCCATATATACTTAGCGATAATTTACTCGCAAATTGGCCGATTCGATGAGGCGATTGTGGAAGAAAAGAAGGCGTTTGATCTGTGAAATCGCTGACATTGTTGGCTGCGCATCTTGTTGACTTAAATCTTCGCTTGTCGTAGGTTCTCTTCACCTTCTTACAGGCTTGATTCGCAAGGGCGCCTCCTGCCTACTGAGAGTAATCCCTTCTGCATCTTTATCTCGACGCCGGTTACCGTTACGCTTTTCACGAGGAGATCTCTATGATGCGCCTTTTAGCGAGCATCAACCGCAGTAGTATTCGTGAAGCCTCATATCACTCCTACTTACTAATGTCCCAATGGCGACAGCTATCATCGCTGATACTTCTAATGTCAGTCATATGCGCGCCTATCTCTGGCATTGCGCAATCGAAAGAGCAGGAGAAGCGAGGGATCGTAATTCAGTCAGGTCCCACGCAAACACCTGCGTCCGTGACACCCGCCACTCCGGCCGATAAACCGGAGTTGATTCTTCAAACGGGACACACAAGATCCGCGAACGCAGTAGCCTTCAGCCCTGACAATCGCTGGCTGGCCTCGGGCGGCAAAGACAACGTCATAAAAATTTGGGACCTGGCGACCGGAAACGTATTACGAACGCTATACGGTCATACGAGCAACGTGAACGCACTCGCCGTCAGCCCCGATGGGAAACTGTTAGCCTCGGGAAGTGGAGCGATTAATGACAAGCGAGATTTAGGGACCTTCACCCAGGGAGGCGTTGTCGGCGGGGCGGAAGATAATACAGTAAGGATCTGGAGCGTTCAGACGGGACGACAGTTGCAGGTTCTACGCGGGCATGAGCTGTCCGTCGGCGCCGTCGCTTTCAGTAACGACGGCCACTCGCTAACGAGCGTGAGCGGGGATGCAGTCAAAGTCTGGGACGTTTCGGCGGGCACCGAGGTGCGTTCGCAAAAAACAAAATATGGATCAACCGGCATGGAGAAGCTCAACTCAATGCCCTCATTTTCGCTTTTCGGTGGCGGAGACAAGCAACAGAAACAAGAGGCGCACCGCTTAAAGAATTTCAAACTGTCGGCGTCGAAAATCGCAGTTAGTTCGAACGGGCAATTCGCAGCGGTTGGGCAACCTGACAAAGCAGTAAAGATTTATGACGCACAAGGGGGACGCGAACTGCGGGAATTGCCATTCAAGGCGATTCCCGAGGCGGAAAACTCAAGCCTCGCGTTTAGCGCGGATGCGCGCCTTGTCGCCTTTGCCAAAACGAGCGAGACGATCAGCGTCCAGGAAGCGGCCACGGGACGCGAGCTCTACAGCATCAATACCGGATTCAGCAAAACACCCCAGCGTGTGCAATTCAGCGCCGACGGACGATTCCTCCTTACGGCTACCGATAGCAACGCCGCGATGAAGTTGTGGAACGCCACGACAGGTCAACTGATCCGCGAGCTAAAAACGAGTGGAGACGCTCTCACGGGCGCGCGAGTGATTAGCTTCAATAGCGACGGCAGCCTGATTGCGGCGGTCGGGGCGGGAAGTAAAGCAATCAGAATTATTGAGTCCGCAACGGGGCACGAATCCCGCATCCTGCAAACGGGAACGACGGACGAAATGGCGCGAGCCGAGCAAGCGGCGTTCATTAAGGCCATCGATCCTAAAACAATGGCCATGCTTCAGAAGCGGGATATCACGACGCCCGAACAAATCATTGAGGCCGTCGAAGCGATGGGAACTATTTCCAGCGAAAAGCTTCAGGCTGGTGGCGCCGTAAGTTTCAGTCCCGACGGTCGCTTCCTGATTTCGAGTCACGTGCTTTTGAAAAATCTGGCGACGGAAGCGTGGGATACCGCTGCGGGAGCGCTCGTGCGTGGTAACGACGACGCATCGCTCCGGGACCGTGGCAAGCCTTTCTTTAGTCCGGACGGCCGTTTCAGGGCAGCCCCGTTCTTCCCGATGAAGGACTTCTACGATCCTTCGGCCGGCGCACTTCTAAATCCGTTTGGTGATGTCTATAAAGATGTCTACAAACAGAAAATAGATCTCTACGACGGCAAATCCGACAAACGTTTGCGGGAGTTGGATGGAGGTAAAGCCCCACAGGTCGGTATCGTTCCGGCGGCAGGTTTTAGTTTCGACGGCAAGCTCATTGCGATGACCGGCTTCGAAAAGAAAGAACGTTCCGTACTCATTTACGAGGCGGAAAACGGGCGTAAGGTCAACAGTTTTCAGATCAATGATGACGACCAAAGCGGGGCGGTGACAACTCTTTGCATAAGCGCGGACGCGCGTCTGCTGGCCGCAGGATACGCTACGAAGATCGATATATTTGAAGTTGCCTCAGGCAAAACAATCCGCACCTTGCCACACGCTGGACGGATACTCTCTCTCAGCTTCAGCCCGGACAGGCGTTTTCTCGTAGCCCTCGGTTCCAACAATGACAAGTATATTTGGGACGCTTCGTCGGGCGAAAAACTCGCCACCCTTGTAAATCTCGGCGGCGCTCTCAACAGCCGCGGTAGCGATTGGTTAGTTGTCACTCCCGATGGCTTATTCGACGGCTCACCCGCTGCATGGAAGCAAATCCTTTGGCGGTTTGGCGGCAACACATTTGATGTCACGCCTGCAGAAACGTTCTTCAACGAGTTCTACTATCCCGGGCTGCTCGCTGAGGTGATGGCCGGGAAAAAGCCTCGCGCTCCGAAAAACATATCGCAGCTTGACCGCCGTCAACCCGAACTAAAATTAATGGGCGGACAAGTCGGTAGCGGAGGTGCGTCAGAACGCAATCTCATAGTGAAGATTGAAGTAACTGAAAAGCCAGCGGACAAAGATCATGAAACGGGAAGCGGGGCGCGCGATGTGCGACTGTTTCGTAATGGTTCGCTCGTAAAAGTCTGGCGCGGCGATGTGCTGAAAGGCCAAACAACGACAACCCTGGAAACCAACATCACAATCGTCGCGGGAGAGAACCGTCTGGCGGCTTACGCGTTCAATCGTGATAACGTCAAGAGCAAGGATGCTGCGCTGAGTCTCACAGGCGCGGACAGCCTCAAGCGGCCCGGTACCGCTTACATTCTGGCCATCGGTGTCAATTCCTATTCCAATCCGCAATACAATCTCAAGTATGCCGTCGCGGACGCAACGGCGTTTGGCGAAGAGGTACTGCGCGAACAGCAGCAGATTGCGAACGACGAGCATGTTGAGGTCGCACCTCTGCAAGACCAACAGGCCACGAAAGTAAACATCTTAAGTGCATTGAGACGACTTGCCGGAATACAGGAAGCTTTGCCCGCAGATGCGCCTGCGGCACTCGAAAAGCTGAAGGCCACCCAGCCGGAAGATGCAGTCTTCATCTACTTCGCGGGACACGGAACCGCTCAGGGGCAGCGGTTTTATCTATTGCCGCACGACTTGGGTTACGCGGGGGAGCGAACTGGGCTTGATGCCGCGGGTTTGCAAATTATTCTCGAACATGGCATCTCGGATGAGGAGTTGGAGCGAGCGGTTGAAGGAATCGATGCGGACAAATTTCTGATGGTCATCGATGCTTGCAATTCCGGGCAGGCACTAGAAGCCGCGGAGCAGCGGCGCGGTCCGATGAACTCCAAAGGTTTGGCGCAACTGGCTTATGAGAAGGGGATGTACATCCTGACCGCGGCGCAGAGTTATCAGGCGGCACAGGAGGCATCACAACTGGGGCACGGACTGTTGACCTACGCGCTCGTCGAGGAAGGACTGAAGCAGGCCGCGGCAGATAGTGACCCCAAAGACGGAGAAGTATGGGTGCGTGAATGGTTCGACTACGCGAGCACGCGCGTGCCCAACATGCAAATCGAGAAGATGAAGGTGGCGCGCAGTCTGGGCCTCAGTCTTTCCTTCCTCGAAGGCCAAGAACGCATTCCAGACTTGGAGCGGCGCGTTACACAGACGCCGCGAGTCTTTTACCGACGCGAGCCAGAAGGACGGCCATTAATCGTCGCCAAACGATGACAAGATGAATCATACCTTCAGACGTAGCTCTATCTCTCGTCTCCAGGTGTATGATCCTTGTAGCACCGCAGGCACCAGTAACTTTGTGGACCACCCCGGTTAATCGTGATTCAAACGATCAAGAGCATCATTCGTACCTCGTTGCATTCAAGCGGCGCCCTCAATGCGATAAGAAGGCTCAAGCGGCGTGCGGTGCGGATTCTGATGTATCACCATTTCCCTCCAGATATGACAGGACTGGTAGAACAATGCGAGCACTTACTCCATTATTATCAACCTGTTTCCCTGGAGTTGATATCCGAATGCCTCGAGACCGGGAGGTCACTTCCAGATAACTCGATAGCCGTCACTGTTGATGATGGCTATCGTGATTTCTTCCTCTACGCATATCCGATCTTTCGAGACTATCAGATTCCATCGACTGCCTTTCTCGTTAGCGACTTTTTGGACCAAAAATCATGGCTCTGGTGGGACCGAATCGAATATGCCTTCGAACGGACCTCCGAGCCGTCCATATCGTTCCAATGGCCCAACGGCAAAATACATAACCTGGCCCTGGAGACATCAAGCCAGAAGCTTCATGCAAGCAGCTTCATCGTTGAGGCGATGATAGCAATTGAAAACACTGAACGGCTTAAGCTAATCGAACTAATACCCAAAATGTTGGGCGTACAACTGCCCGCCATCCCTCCACCCGAGTTATCGCCTTTGTGCTGGAGCGAAGTCACAGAGATGAGTCGCACTGGAGTAGAGTTCGGAGCGCACACTGAAACTCATCCGATTCTCTCTCGCATCCATGATGCTGGCACAATCCGCGAAGAAATTGAGGGCTGCAAACTGCGTATCGAAAACGAACTGAGGCAACCCGTATTACGCTTTGCTTATCCCAACGGTAAAGTCGCCGACATCAACAAACAGATAGTTGACGCAGTCAAACGGGCCGGTTTCCGAACGGCCGTCACTTCGGAGCGCGGCTTGAACTTTGACGACGCGGACCCATTTCTCTTACGACGCATCGGCGTCGAAGCCGTTGGCGCAACTCCTTACTTCCAGGAACTGCTGGCGGGGATCATCGATGCGCGTGGGGGTAAGACTCGATATAGCGCGTTGAAATAGTTCTCTGAAGTGGAATCAATAGTCACGAGACCGTTCGAGATCTTGTTCAAAGGCGCCGTTATGATGCCTGGCATGAAATGGGAGCAACTACCTCAGCAAAGGTCGCGTTAAGATTTGGCGACTTGGAGGACCTGGTCGGCATAGGGGCGTTCCTGCGATCACTGGGCGATGCACACTTTAACGAAAACCGCTTTCCGGGTAAGTCGGCACGCGAGTTTTACTACTGGAAATATTTTGGTAACCGGCAGGCGAAAGCGGTTATCGGGGTTGCTGTAGCCGGTGAACGTATCGTCAGCACGGTAACGGCAACTGTCAAACCGCTTTACGTGGGAAAGCGGCAGCTTATTGCTTACGAACTCGGGGACCTCCTAACCGCTCCGGATTTCCGCGGGCGCGGGCTGGGTTCGCGGCTTGTGGAGATGGTCTGCAACGAAACCGCGGCGCGAGGGGCTGCACTAATTTATGGGCAGCCTAATGAGAACTCCTTTCCGCTTCTGATGAAGCTCGGATTCGCTGAACCGCGCCAACTCCACCAGCGTCACTACGCTGTGCCCAGCAGCTTGATGGCCCGCAGGCTGCACGTGCCAGCGAGGCTGATAAAGTGGACTCGAATCGACGAGCTGACGCGTCACCTCGCTGCCCCGCCGAGCCCTGACCGGAACCTGCGTGTGGAGCGGATCTCGCGTTTCGACGCAGAGACTGACCGGATCTGGCAGAAGGCCGGAAAGGAATACGCATTACTGCTTGCGCGTGAGAGCGAGTTCTTGAACTGGAGATATGCGGATTCACCGACACCGTTTCAGATCTGGCTAGCCCGCCGCGAAGCGGAACCAGTGGGGTTTCTGGTTGGCTTCGCGAGGGTGAACGAAGGATTGGGGGAAATCGTCGACCTTTTCACCTGCCCGCGAGATCGTGACGCCGCACAGGAGCTATTGCATCACTCCTTCCAGGAATTTCACAGGCAGGGTATGCGCGCCATCCTGGCTTATACAGTCAGCCGTCCGCCCCACTCTATGGTGGCCGAGCTGTTACGCCGCGCCTGTCCGATAATGCGCCAAAACCCTCTGCACTTCGTTTTGCGCTGCTTTTCTTCAGACGTTGCGGCAGAATTACCCGAATCCGGATGGCATCTTTCGCCGGGCGATTTCGATGGTGTCTGATCCCACCGAACGCTTTGCAGCAGCAGACCCAAGCGCTGTCCCCACCAATTCCTGGAGTCTTAGGCATTCTTCAATGGTACATCTAAAATCCTTAAAATGGACCTTCCACCAGGACCGCAATCCGCCGAACCTCAACGGATGCCCCTGGAAGCGTATGGAGATTATCATATGGTCAAACCCTCGCACGTGTTGAAGCTGAGCAAAACTGAAGAGGGCGATCTCGATTATGTACTTGGCGCCGAGCACAGCGAGGAGAATCGTCTGTTTGTGATTCCCTGGTCCCGCGAGAAGCACCTTCAGGCATTGTCCGATCCAGATCTGGCCCACCTGATCGTTCAAGCGGAGACAAAAATCGGCTACGTCATTCTGGCGGGCCTGCTTGAACCGAACCAGAGCATTGAATTTCGCCGCGTCGTCATCACGGAAAAGGGACGCGGTTATGGAAAGGCAACAGTCGGATTGGTGAAGGAGTTGGCCTTTGAAACGTATAAGGCTCATCGGCTTTGGCTGGACGTGAAGGAGCAAAACCATCGCGCTCGGGCTGTTTATGAAGCGGCGGGATTTGCGGTCGAAGGGACTCTAAGGGAATGTCTGAGTAAGGGAGATGGATACGAATCGCTGGTTATCATGTCCATACTTCAACAAGAGTATGCAATGCAGGGTCACGTTGATAAGAATTCTGTGTCGTCTTAGCAACGCAAAAGAAGCCAAACGACGCGACAAATAATGAACAACTGTATTGCTGCCGAGGATCTTTGCCCATGCACGAGACATTAATTCGTCACGCCGAGCCTGAGGACTATCAACCGATCATCGCAGTCCTTGATCACTGGTGGGGTCGTCAGCTGACCCATATGCCGCACAAGCTCTTTTTCATCCACTTCCGCGATACAAGTTTTGTGGTTGAGGAAGAAGGAAAGTTGATCGGATTTCTCGCAGGGTTTCTATCGCAAACCTTCCTCGACGAAGCTTACATACACTTTGTCGGCGTGCATCCTGAGCGGCGAAAGGCAGGGATCGGACGAAAGCTGTACGAACGCTTCTTCGACGCCGCGAGTAAAAACGGACGAAATACGGTTCGGTGCATTACGTCGCCCGTGAACAAAGCTTCCATCGCTTTTCATCTTCGTCTGGGGTTTGAGATCGAGCCGCAGGAGACTGAAGTCGACGGGATTCCCGTTTACCGCAACTACGACGGCCGCGGGAGCGACCGCGTGTTGTTCGTAAAGAGATGGATTCCTCAGAAGCAGTCACTGCGTCATTGATAACATTGCATGATGATATCGGAGGATGTCACTATGACTCGTGTGCGGCGTGACCTTAAAGAGAACTGTCATTCGCACCAACGGGGAAGTTGGTGGATTGTTCAGATCCGACCTTTCGACGGCCAATCGTCATGACTGAAAAGAAATCTGACGACATCAAGGTCTTCATTTCTCATCGCGACTCTAAGTGCGATGAATGTAACGAAGATCTGGGGCGGAAGGCGTGGATTACTTTGCAGGAGGGCAAAGGCGCGCTGTGCCTGGCATGCGCGGACCTGGACGAGCTGGTCTTTCTTCCTACTGGGGATGCCGCGCTAACCAGGCGGGCACGGAAGCATTCCGTGCTTTCAGCTGTGGTTCTGAAATTCAGCAAGTCGCGCGGGCGATACGAGCGGCAGGGACTCCTGGTTGAAGAGCCTGCATTGGACAAGGCAGAAGCGGAATGCCTGGCTGATGCGGAAGCTAGAGAGCGCCGCGCTCAACGGCAAAGAGACCGACAAGCGGAATTGGATCGAAACTATGTGGAACAGTTTGCGAAACGAGTCAGGGAGCTCTTTCCTGGCTGTCCGGCCGGACGTGAGAGGCAGATAGCAGAACACGCTTGCCGCAAATACAGCGGACGCATCGGTCGTTCAGCGTCAGCCAAGAGCTTTGATGAAGTGGCAGTGCTGCTCGCAGTTGCTGCACATATTCGACATCGAGAGACAAATTACGATGAACTTTTGGCAGGCGAATGCGACCGAGGCGAGGCGAGAGCTCGAGTCAGACGCCGCGTAGATGAGATTCTGGGAAGTTGGCAACGCAGTTAAGAGCTCCTATTTCGATCCCAAAGACAGACTGATTTTTCTTTTCGTGCACAGGCGTAAGCGGTTCTAAATTACTGCCATATGTAAGCGAAGGTCGGCGGTCCTTCTTGCTACAACTAACATTTGGTATAGAGTTCAAGTATGCGCAGGGATAGCGCTGAATACTCTGGAAATTTGAGCTCTCAGATCAAGACAGCTGTGCAGAGAGTTCTTTCTACGCCAGTGATGGCTTGCAAAAAGCTTCTGGGTGGAAAAGTGAATTATGTCTACAGATTTGAAACAAGGGATCAGAGATTCGTCGCCAAGGTATTCAAGTGTGGTTGGCCCGAAGAAGGCAAGCTGCCATGGATCGAGCAACAGCTAACCAAATTCTCTGTGCCGCATGCGAAATTGATCCATTACTCAACGCGCGATCCACATTTCCCTCACGGCTTCACAATCTCTGAATATGTCGAAGGCCAAAATGCTTTGGAGGCAATCGTACGTGGCCGCTTGCCGATTGAAACCTACTATTCACAAATCAGCAATCTGCTAAGGCAAATACATCAGATACCAACGGCTCAATACGGATACATCGGTCATGGGCCTGGCGGAATGTATCGAAGCTTTATCGAACACAAGTTGACTCACGAAGTCTGGGAACCGTTACAAGAGTTAAAATCGTCAGTTGAGAATGACACTTATCGCAGAATTGAGGCGAAGGTGATGCGGCAATTGGACACATTCGAGCCTCGATTCACGCCCGCACTGATCCACGCAGACCCTGTTCCCAAAAACGCCCTGTGGACCATCGATCAACAGTTGATCTTGATAGATTGGGACGAAGCAATAGGGGGCGTGTGGATTGCCGATCTTGCCAAGTTAACTTACTGGCAACTGTATTCAAATCAACTTGCGGGTTTTGGTTCGACTATGGACCGATTGCGAAAAATATTTCTTCGAAGTTACGGCTTCTGCGAGTTTGGCCTTCCGGAAATACTTATCATCGAGAGCGCGCTACATCTGATCTATTCGGTTGATCTGCTTGCTTTTTGGCAGCGGGAAAGGAATCTGGAGGCCTTCAACAAAACGAAAGACCTATTGATGTCGCTATTAGAGGCAAACTGAGTGGTCCTCCTATAGAGCTTGTCTTTTTGCCTTGCTCGAAAGAAAGCCCGATTCGTATCGCTGGTCTGAGAGTTCAAGCTTTCGTTCCCACTCCTTCTTGCCCTCTTGCAGACCCGGTGTACTGCTCTCGCCGCAGCTGAGAGTATCGAGGAATGTAAGCACCTCAAGCTTATTCTTCGCATAGATCAAGTTCGTGGCTACGGTGCGACCGGGATTCTTAACAAGCTCCCAATGAAAGCTGTGGATGAGGCGATCAATTGCCAGCATCTTCTCATGCAGCAAATGGGCCCGCCGGAACTCCTTGATGAACGCTTCGAAAATCGCAATGGCTCCCCCGCCGTGCAGATGCTTATCCTGATAGGTTTTGAGATAGTCGTTCCATTGGACGCTCCAGTTGCACGAAACGCAGGTGAGGAGTACATCCTTCGTCACTGACCCGGCTGGACGCATGATAATTTGTTCGCACCGAGGGCAGGTCACGCGTCCCCGCTCATGGGCCTCGGTCGCCCGCAAGATGCTTTCGCAACGAGCATCGAGAGCAAAACCCACCTTGTCGATCAATTCGTCATCGACGATGCTCCGAGCGTCCGTCTCATAGAGGCGGCGAATAATCGACGGATTAACGCGCGAAGCCCATCGTACTTGCTTGAGATCATTTTGGTTTGATGATGAGATGGATTCGTCCATGAGGTCACTCGTTAGATCGGGAGACAAGGGATTAGATAGGGACAGCCACTCTCAGTTTAAGTCAAGAGTTAACTGGAAAATTTAGAGGTTAGACTCGTGCCTCTCAGATGATCGCTGGCTCACGGTGAGTCGCTTTGCCGCTCTGTTAAGATCGCCCAGGCAGCACACTCCTGCCGGGTTGCGCGACTCACACGCGCATAGGCCTTCTCGGATGAGCGTTGCGACCCTGCCCGTAATGGTCGTGGTGCCCGTAAGGGAAATCTCGACGCGAATTTGACTCTCTTCGAAGCCAAAGCAATAACACAATGGAATCGGATCTACGCTCCTTTTGACTCCGACGAGCACTCGCAAATCACCGGTAGTGAATCTATGATTACCTTGTTCTTCGAAATAGACGACAGGACAATCCCGTGTCGAGCAGAAGCCATAGGTTCCTGTCATCGCCTGCTCCAGTAAATGCGGTTTTAGCATCAGCAGCACGGTCTTTCGTGAGACAGACTTACTCTGCCCGCCACAGTTTCCGCAGCGTTTGAACGCTGGCTCGGATAGTACTGGGCCACCGGTGATCGCTCCCTCGCTTAGTGAGTCACATTCTCGGATGGAACTGTCCGTTGCGCTGCAATTCAAGCCAGAGTTTCTGATGATGCCAACCTCAGTCCTATTTCATTAACAATACAGCTGGCCAGTTTCGCCCATCATTGCTCGCGGTGTAATAACTCCTTCACTTCAGCTGCCAGCGTGTCGCCGTTGAACCTCCGTTTCGCATCAAGCGGCAATTGATGCATCCAATAGCTTGGCGCTGGCGGCTTGTCTTTCCACTCGGCGTTGCGTGGAAAGAGCAGATAAATGTCCCAGGCCTTGATGTATTCGTTCGAGTCTTCCTGTTTGGTCGGCAGAATAGTCTTGTAAGCCTCCACCAGCTCACCTTTACCATCCCAATAGTGTCCTACGCGTCTGTCTGGTAGCCGCTTCATTGCGTTGGGTACCCAGTTTTCTGCATCGCTGACCAGTATCGGCACCCAGACCGAATAGACACGAAGGTTCTCATCTTTGATCTGGTCAAGCACCTTTCTTTCGACTTCAGAGGCCCCCCGAAGACAACCGGGTCAAGTGGGCGAGAGCAGCAGCAGCAGACGAACCTTACCTTTATCGCGGTTGAACTTGCCCCGCAGTTCATTTATGTCAGTGCTGTAACCCTCTGTTGGCGTCGAGCTCGACTTGTAGAACGGTGCACGCGCAAACACGAGCACTCCAGTTAAGAGCAAGCCCAAAGTAATCGCTGCAAGAAATCGCAGCCCCGTCCTTCCTGTTTTCATAAGAGTTGAAGCGTCAGTCATGAGAGGAATTATAGACCCTGGAGTGGGGTCCAGAGTCAAGGAATGATTCTGACTCTTAAGTTCAGCATGATCCTTCAATCTCTAATCTTTGTGACCGACTATATCGAATGTGAACTTTAACTTGTCTCGAACTCTAATCAGACCATGCATCGCAGAAGTAGCTTTGACCTTGAAGTCGGATCGATTGATGGAAAACTCGCCATGCGCTCTGAGGTCGTTTCCGGTCAAAGTTACCTGCGCCGGAATTACAATGCGACGCGTCACGCCAAGCAGTGAAAGATCTCCGCTTATTTTTAGATCGTATTCGCCATTGCCGCGTGGCTTCCCAGTTACATCGGTGCTCTGAAAGACGATCTCCGGGTACTTCGCCGGTAACAGCACGATCTCGGTCAGCTCTTTATTGATGATCTGTTTTTGCTGATCCGTGAATGCACTGCTCGTTTCTCCCATTGTCTCGGTCTTAACGCTGAGTCGCAGCGAAGCGGGCGTGATTGAATCTGGAGTTATCTCTGCTTCGCCTGTAAATTCGCGAGCCGCAACGAGGTGCTCGTGACCCTTGAACCAGAGCAAACCACCGCGCAAAGCATGCGCGATGAATTTGCTTTGGCTGGCGTCGAGCCTGTATCGATTAACTGCCGCATGGTTGGTACTAATTGCGCGAGTTGAACCTACCAGAACACTTACGAATAATGTCGCGCCGCACAGTGCCCTTAGGAAGCGCTTTGATCCATTCATATGCCTGCCCCCATTTCAATATCCAGCACCTCTCGGATGACCTCACTTTGCATGCCCATCGTCGCTTAGTTCTATTTTGTTACAACCGCAGATTTCCGTCGTCCAATGGCCGAATCGACTGAAACTCTGTTCAGATCGGAAAGCCACAAGAGCACAAAGTTCACCAGAGCATATTGAGTGTTGTGGGCAGCTGTCGGAAACTCGCCTAGCATGACAGTGCCGAAAGTGAGGGCCACCAAAAGAAGTCCGGAGAAAGTGAGCGCGAAAGGCGTGAACAGCCCCAATACAATCAGTGCGCCGAGTGTCGTTTCGGCGAAGGGCAACACGTACACGAACGGTTGCACGAGGACCGCCGGAAGCTTGCCAGAGAATTGTTGAAGCATACTACCGGCGACATACTGGAGGCCCGCCTTGAACTTCCCGATACCGGAAAATAGAAACACTAGTCCCAAGGTGACTCTCAAGAGTGCATAAGCGACTTCACGATGTCTCGTCATTTCGAATAGTCCTTTTGTATCAAAGCAAAACCAGTTGAGGCTCTCGAAACCCCAAACAATATTTGTGAGGGGATTGCGTCGCGCGAGCAGATTACCGGTGCGGCTACGGCAATCAACGACCTAACAGAAAATCGGTCCCCCGAACTTTCTGTTGGGGGACCGAACAGGTGAGTCACTTGGCCCACTCATTAAACTTCCCAGCCCGCCGAAGGCATTGCGTTGATTGCCGAGGCCCTCGCAGACACAACTCCGTCATCCGACAGAATCTTATCACCTCCGCTTGCGGCGCCTTCGTAGACCTTCCGCTGCACCTGCGATACTGGTACCAAACAGGAGGAGTGTAGCGGGTTCAGGAACGGCTTGAAGCTGACCGCGAATCTCGCCGCCCGGAAACTGCGAAGTGTGGATATTCAAATAGGTCTGCCCGCCCACTAATCCTGCTATAAAGGCCGCTTGCGCGCCCGCCACCGTTCCACCATGGGCAGTAATGAACGCGGGGTTATACGTTGCGGCGGCGGTCAGATCAAAGGTTTGCAGATAGGTACCCGTCGTAACGCCGAGGGGGAAGCCGGGAAATGTCGGAACGGCAGTAGCGACCATGGCATTGACCCCCAACGGCGCACAGCAGTGGATGTGCGAGGCAACCGTGGGGCTGAGCAATCCGGTGAATGAGACGTTGACAGTCATTAGGTTTGTGAGGGTGTCCACCGTTACTAATGCGCTGCCGATACCGGGCGATCCAGTTGGTGGAACTTCCTGCCCGCCCGTCAGTGTCGTTGTGAACGCAAGTTGGTCCGCTTTCGCCACGCCAAACAACACCATAACGATGACCGTAAGGCCAAGAAAATTGAGTACCTTTTTCATTACTTAACCTCCTTCTCTCGTTGAAACAACCATGCCGCACCACACGTTGAAAAATACGACGTCCGCTACTGGGCACTTAAGCGAAGTGAGTTTCTATTCACGATATTTATTCCTCCTATCAGGAGAGGCAGATAACTGTTCAACAATTAGGCAGTTCAATGCCTAAGAAAGCTTGGGGAGCGGGGGGCGGCAAATACGTTAACCCGGGACGCTCTCAAAAATTCCACATGTTTGGGGACGACCAATCTACTCCTTATGCTCCGTCAATAGCGTGGCATTTTAGGAATTATAAAGGAATTCAGAAAATGACACGCTGAAGTTCCAGACCGACGGTGGCTGGGCGCAGAAGTCCACGGTATCCTGCCCGTACTCTCTTTAGCGGTTATATATGGTCATTTAAGAGCCTTCTTAACCTGGCCTGGGGGATAGAGAGGTCCGGGGAGCACCTGCTCTTCAAAGTTTAGGAGTGAAGGGTCAATGGCAAAGGAATAAATTTGCGTTGCCAGGCTCAGACTCAGATCGTTGTCGCTGATGACATAGAGTACATGTCTGCCGTCCAAAAGGTCCGGACCCCATGACAGGCCTTCGATCTTCTCCGCAATGGTCGGCGCCAGGTTCAAGTCGGCATCGAGCAGGTCAATGAACAACGTCTTGCTGACCGGCAGTACACCCATTGGCAAAGCGCCGGCAGGAAGACTGTCGATGCCAGATACATCGGTCGCACCGGCGAGATCGATCTTGTAGATTTTCTTCCTGGTGGGGGCCTGAGGTGGCGTTTGTAGGTTTGATCTGTTGTCTCGTTCCACGACCAAAAATTCATGATCGTTGATCGCGAGAATCTCACTCACGCCTTGCCCACGATTGATAGCCTCCAGTACATAGACGTATTCATGGGTCTCGCCAGTTAATAGATCAATTTTGAGGATCCGGTTGTTTAGCCCAAGCCGATCAGTCGTTCCCGGGCTGAGCCCGTGATCTTGAAGCAGAGCGTTTTGCATCACTCCGAACAGAGTTCTGCCGTCCGGACTGATCGCCAAGCCCTCCATGCCGCGATTAGCCTGGCGTCCGGACGTGTTGCCGAGCAACTCGGTATTTGGGTCCGAACTCGGATTGGCGATCGCAAATCTGGACGGGACAGCAATGCGACGCAACAAGTGACCCTGACGGTCGAACTCAAACACATACGGACCATATTCATCTGAGATGTAGAAGGTCCCGTTGACTCCGACTCGAATACTCTCCGGATCAAGGCGGAGAGTGGCAAAGTCGTTGTTCACGACAAAGGCTCCAGCCGCACCGACAAATGTTTGATTGCTTTCGTTCTTAAGTAGTCGTGTGTCCAATAGCAGCGTATGGATGTTTGGAAAGGGAGCGCCCAACTCAGTTGTGATGTGCAGAAAATGAAAGCGATCCAGGTACGGAACATCGGTTAAACCATCGAACGGGCCGCGATCCGGTGCAGAAATAAAGACGTTGTCATGGCCCGTATACGTAAGGTCAGATCCAAAGCCGCCGAAAATCGCCTTTGGAACGCAGTTGGTAGGCACTCCTGCCTGGCAGATATTGCCCGTCAGTCCAGACTTATCGAGCGCCGAGGCGCTCACCAGCCCTTTGCCAATCAGTGTAATTCCAGGGGTCAGAGCGCGCGGAGTAAAGGTGGTAAGAGAAAGAGCCGAAATGGTAATAGCGAGAACGACTAGAGCCGTACCCAAGAGACGCGTCATGAGTATCACTCCTTTCAGGGGAATCGGTGCCGGGAAAGTAGCGGTTCCGCGTTAACGGCTCGTGACTTGTTTATGAACAGTTTGTTAACTCTGCTGGATGTGGCTGGCAGGGACACGTCAATTACTGGCGCAGTTTCCAACCCTTTCGCCCGTGACGTTGTTTTTTTGATTATTAGTGCCGGTTAACTTCCGGCCATCTTTGGATAAAGTTACCTCGTCAACGAAGCCCCCAACCTCCCAGCGCAGGGTGTATTTGCGCTCCGTCGCATTGCTTACTTCCCACGTGCCGGAATTCTCTCCATTACTAAAAGTGTGATCGGCCTTAATGGTTAACTCTGGCCCCACAAACCATTTCCAAGTTCCTACAATCTCGCTGCATCGGCTTTCCTGAGCAAAGAGCGGAACAGCCAGCAGCAGAGCGACAATCAATAAACGCGACGGTTTCATGCCTCTTCCTCCGCCGCCCAGAGTAGACCCAAGGCCAAAACAAACGCAACCTAATCAGCAGTGAAGCCTCTCGCACGACACTTAAATAAATTAACAGTTGGTGTCACGGATCTATTAATCTTGATAGTCAATTGCCATTCGTCAACTGCTTCCGCATATTGCTCCCTGGTGATGTAAGTGATGGCGAGGTGAGCGTGAACCACCAACGCACAAGCACGAGGACGACGGACGGAGAGCCTGAAGCAAGCACGCGAGAGAATTCTCTCATCGCGCCATTGATTTCGCTCTGGGGACGCCTTCCCATCTTCCCTGGCACTTGCTTCACCGGTTGTGCTCTGGGAAAAAATAAGAGTCGTCATGCTGACGGTCGACAGTCGTACAACGGCGCAAGTTGTAGCGAACAAGCTCAACATCGATGAAGTGGTAGCCGAGGTTCTCCCCGATCAGAAAGCCGAAGTCGTGAAACGGTTTCAGAGTGAAGGCCGCAAGGTTGCGATGGGCTGGTGATGGCATCAACGATGCCCCTGCGTTCGCGCAAGCTCAAGTGGGAATAGCGATGGGAACGGGTACCGATGTCGCAATACAGAGTGCCGGCGTTACGCTCGTCAAAGGCGACTTGCGGGGGATTGTTCGCGCGCTGCTAAGTCGCGCGACGATGCGCAACATCAAAGAGAACCTTTTCTTCGCTTTCGTTTACAACTCGATTGGAGTGCCCATCGCTGCGGGCGCGATGAGCTTCAGTTCGGTTTCAGTGATCGGCAATGCGCTGCGAATGCGGCGCGTTACACTGTAGCGAGTTGGTTTACAGCTACGGTAGCCCTCAACTTGTCACCGGTGATCGGCTTGGAGTTCCAGCGCGCGGGTGGGGCATTGGTGGACGCACAGCAGGCAGCCATCGCAGAAGTCAGCGTTCGCCATGAAGGGGAATGTCGCCATGACTTTCGGGGGCGTTTCGGTATTGCTGTCAATATTAAGGGCAAGGTAACTCAGAACAGGTCCCTCAAGGCCTTGCTTTTTGTAGGGTCGCATGCCAATGGCTCTCGGCAGACACACATCAATACAGATCGCACAGCAAAGGCACTGTCTGGCATCCAACCTAAGCCTGAACATTCTACTTCTCCACCACGGTATAGCGGGGGGTCAAGCTATCAATTTGAGAACTCGATTGCTCTCGCACGTCAGTTTTGCCGAAAATCTCTATCGCTTTGACGAAGCAATATAGTGCTATCAGGGATAGGAGCAGCGTCGAGATATAAAAAGTCATAATCGAAAGGTTAGGATTGGCATTCGACTGCCATGAGCGCATGGTCTGCCAGAAGGCCATCTTGCCGAGATTGTATTCGTCGCCAGGCGCTTCCATTACGAAAACGAACCCGACTGTGTTGAGTACAAGACCGATCGCCACCAGCGACGTTGCTACGCGAAAAGATTTGTTCACATCTTCCGCGTTTCTGAAAACCTTGATGGCGAGTGCAGCGGCAAGCGCCACGGTCCCCAGCGGAACAAAAGGCAGTCCTATTTTGATGTCAGCCATAAGGTCTGGATTCAAAGTGAACAGTCCGATTATGACTGCCAGCAGCAGGGTTCCATCGCGAAAGACAATGTACATGAGCCACCAGAGATCCGCGGCCACCCGCAAAGGCAATCGCGCCAGAATCCTTTCAAAGTAAGGCCGTCCGATATGCAGCAGGAAGGAGACCAGCGAAAGTAAAATGCCGATGTCGCAAAGCGTCTGCGCGGTCCAGATTTCAAGTGCCTTGTAGGTTTGGGTTTGCATGGTAATGTCTCCTTGCCTTCACACGGTCTCTTTTAGCCTTGGCCGCGAATAAGATGGCAAAATCTATGCCTGCCTGAGAATTCGTTTATCCGATGGAACGATGAGCAATGGTTGAGGCCACTGTTGCGAGAATCTACTCAAGTTCGGTGGGGAATTTTGCAAGTCCTACAGGAAAGAACAGTCAAAACTCTGCAATTCGGGCGTGGCCCGACTGTTGCCTAACGCGCATGCATCCTTCCTTAAGGGAAGTGCATTCGGCAGGTTGGCGCGATGATTGACCAATGATTTGTTGAGCTTGAGTGACCCACGTCACTGCGATCCGTCCCCTTTCTCCAATATCCATGCTCGTCCCGGGTTCCTTGATCTAAGTCAAGCGGTTCATTTGCAAAGATGTAGCTCTTTCACCACTGGAAGGAGGCTCGAATTGAGACTGACGAAACTGATTAAGTCGCTATTCGTCTGCGGATCAGTTTTGGGCATAGTTGTGTGGTTTGCCTCGGCTAGAAGCTCTCAGGCCGTTGGCTACCGGGACACCAACCCGAAAGCGATTAGTGCTACGCCCCAAGGTTCTGAGTATGTCGGCAGCGAAGCGTGCAAAGACTGCCACGAAGCACAGTTCAAGACCTTCTCTCATACGGTCCACGCGAAACTGGCAACGAGCGGGAATTGGAAGGACAAGGTGACAGGCTGCGAAACGTGCCACGGTCCCGGCAAGGCCCACATCCCAGAGGGCGACCCCGCCAAGATCAAAAACCCTACAAAGATGAAACCGGAAGAGGCCAGCGCAACCTGCCAAGTCTGCCATTCTCAGATGAACGAGCATGCGATGTGGCGGGGTAGCAAGCACGAGAGTGCGGGCCTTTCCTGTTTGAGCTGCCACAGCTTGCACCATGCAGTAGCGGGATCCAACCCTGGTCAACTCTTTGGCAACATGCAAGCCGAGACCAAACTGCTGAAGATGAGGACGGAAGCAGAGACCTGTCTACAGTGTCATGGCGATGTACGCAAATCACAATTCCAACGCTCTACTCACATGATCCGCAACGAAGATAGAGAGAGGCGCGTAAGTTGTTCTGCGTGCCACGAACCGCACGGCTCGATCGGCCCGAAAATGATGCGCACGGCCAGCATCAACGAAACCTGTTATACCTGCCACGCGGAAAAACGTGGGCCTTTCCTCTGGGAACATTCACCGTCGCGCGAGAACTGTTTGACATGTCATAAGGCACACGGCTCAAACAATACCAATCTTCTGGTTGCCAGAGCACCAATGCTCTGCCAGCAATGTCATATCCAGGGTAGGCATCAGACGGTTCCCGGCAGACCGAATTCAGGATTCGCCACGAGCCGAGCATGCTTAAACTGCCACTCACAGGTCCATGGCTCGAACCATCCCTCGGGCGTTGACCTGCAACGGTAAGCGCGCAGCAAGAATTAAGAGGAGAAGATAATGAGAAATCAGCAAAACAGAAGGTGGTGGTCGGGCCATTTTGTTGTACTCCTTGTGCTCTTGCTGTGGCCGATGACTGCTCAGACCCAAGAGCAGAGCTACATTGCTGCTAACGATGTTCCGATAATCAAGGATGAGAAGGACAAGAATTCTGCCGCGGCAAAGAAACAGACCGATCAGGCGAAGAATAAGGCGACGCCAAAAGCGACGCCTGCGCCATCGGGAACTGGTTTCTACAACAACCTAAATCTACTCATTGACATTGGCGCCCAAGCTCGAAGCGTGACCGGCGAGCGACCGTCGAAGTTCGAGGAATACAAACGTGCGGGTGAAGGGTTGTGGTTTCGACGATTCAGGATTGCCTCCAATCCGGCCGACTCGCCTCGATTCTTTCGGGCCATTGGCAGAGGACCGTCAGAACGGGACCAGGAATATCTATTTGACGGTGGTGAGTACGGGAAATTTCGAACAACCGTTCAATGGAATGAATTGCCGCGGCTGTTTTCTCGCGGAGCGCGCACGCCTTACAGCGCTCAAGCTAATGGAGTCCTGGTAGTGCCTGATTCAATTAAAGCGACGCTTCAGCCGCTACTGGATGCGAAGTCGCCGACGATGATTTCGGTAGCCGAAAGCCTCTTTCGCAACTCGACTTTGACCACTGTACGACAATCGCGGCAGACCCTGACCATCAATCAGACTGTTCAGCTAACTCCGAACTGGAGCGTCCGTACTCGATTCCTGGATTACAGACGAACTGGGACAAAGGCGCTGGGCGTTGGCAGCTACGAGCGTGTACCGACGCCGAATGCGGAAATCGGCATCACTACCACGATTGGTGATGGTTTCCGCGTGATCAATCTGGAATTACCTGAACAGATTGACATCCGCAGCGACCAGATAACGTTTGGAACGAGTTATGTCAGGCGTCATTGGGGAGTAAACTTCGACTATACTTTTTCCCAGTTCAATAACCGGATCGAGTCTTTCGCATTCGATAATCCGTTTCGACTTACGGACAAACAGGGAACCTCAGGTGGTAACTTCAACCGACAGGAATTTGCGCACGGGATCTACGCGGAAGAGCCAAGCAATAAGTCTCATAGTCTTCTCGTGTCAGCATTTGTTGACTTGCCTGGTCACTCGCGATTAGCGGGTGCTCTCGGTTGGAGTTTTTGGAGACAGAATGCGCAGTTTCTACCGTTCACTCTCAATACCGCCATAACTGCTACTAACCTGCCGACTGGTGTAACACCGACATCGCTTGCGGCACTGCCTCGCCAGAGTCTTCAAGGGGCGGTTGATACCTTCTCGGCGGATCAGGTATTTGCATCCCGACCAACCAAACACTTCTCTTTTGACCTTCGTTATCGCTCTTATGATTACAACAACAAGACGCCGGATATACTCTTTCCAGGCTATGCGGCCTTCAGTGAATCTTTCTGGCGTCCGAGCATTGTAGGCACCTACGGCACCGAGCTTATCGAAAATAAGCCAGTCTCTTTCCATCGGCAGAACTTCGTCGCCGAGGGCACTTGGGAATTAGCAAAGTGGCTGAAGTGGCAGCTCGAGTACCAGTGGGAAGGCTGGGACAGGGAACACAGACAAGTCGCGAACTCTAATGAGAATACGTTCGGAACGCAACTCAGCTACAAACCGAACAATAAGTTTGACGGGAAGTTAGCTTACCATTACTCCGACAGAACGCCGCGCGCCTATGATCCCGGCGTCCTGGAGTTTCAGCAGCTCAGGTTGTTCGATCAGGCCAAGCGCATTCGTCAAAATGCTAATCTGCAATGGCAGTATGCAGTGACACCAAAACTGGGTCTCTCGGGCACGTTCACTTACCTGCGAGACAACTACGACAAGAACTTTTTCGGGTTGGTGCGATATCTGCAGGGCCAGGGCAGCGTCGATCTGCTCTACACGCCAAACGAAAAGACTACCTTTTACGCCAACTACTCGCGCGAGCGTTACAGCTCTTTGCTTCAGAGCATCACCAAAACGGGCGTGCCTTTCCAGCAGGCAAACCCTTCCGCACCTTGCTTTACTCCGGGGTGTTTCCTGAACAGGTGGAACCGCGAGGATCGTAACGTGAATGCCAGTTTTGGCGTTGGCATCACTACTTATCTTGCCAAGGATAAGCTATTTTTCGATGCCAACTACGCCCTGTCTTTCTCGAATGATCGGATCACGACAGTCAACCCGAGTGCTGTAGCAGCGGCAGCGATTCTCAACGCTGGTGCGTTTCCGTTCCCGGATGTGAAGAGCAACTACCACGAACTAAATGTCGATACCAACTATCAATTGAAAGACAATCTCGCGCTGGGCTTCCGATATGTCTTCGAGCCATATCGGCTGGATGATTTTCAGTGGAACGGGCTAAATTCATATCCGGTTGATGCGTTGCCGTCGGAACAACAGTTTCCAACTTCTAGACCATTGCTCCTCGATTCGCGGTACTCAAGTCACAATGGGCATCTCTTTAGCGTCTATTTGCGCTTCCAAAAGGGCAAACAGACAGGTACGCAGTAAGCAGTCCGCAAGCGAATGGTATCGAATTGTGGCGCCGGTCGGTCATTAGAAACGAAAACCGACGCTGGCAATAAACTGAAAGTTGTGATTAGTTTTGGCCGGCGTTGTAATTGGCACTATAGTGAAGTTTCCAGTCAACGCGTCAAACCGAATGTCATTATTTGTTCGCTGCTTGAAATGGACTAGCGTGTCGCCTGCATCAAAGCGCGTTACGATGTGCCTCGAAGGATAAAATTCAACAACAGCTCCGAAATCAATAGCGAAGTTTGTTAGACGATCTAATTCAAATACGAAAGGGAATGGTCCAGCGCCAGTTTGGATAACATTGATTTCACTGCGGCTAAAACTGACCACTCCTGGTCTGGCCTTCGCAAAGATGCCCCAACTCTGAAAGCGCTTGCCGGCCTTCATTCCCGCCACAGCTTCTGTCATACGACCGTTATTGACACAACTGAAACACCTGTGAGGAAAGAAATATCCGGCCGCCTCGACACCGAGATTCTTATTGAGGTTATAAGTAAACCGTCCGCCTAATCCGGGTTCAGTCCTTTGCCCGGTAAAATCTTCGCGAGTAAGAGTGGTGAACTCTGCTGCGACCTCGAACTTTGGTGGACCCTGTGATTGCGAGGATGCTTCTGACTGCACAAGCAATAGACCGATCGTAGCCGCCAGCAAAAACTTTCTGCTCATATAGAACTCCTTCAAAATTCATCAGCCGGTTCAGGCTGTCTGTAAGCACACTCCTGCCTTAATCTCATCCAAAATGGTTTTGGTGAGACCCACCATCAATGAGTGCTGGGAGACTTATTCAGGAATCAAGGACTGTTCGGTAAAAGGTTATCCATGCTATCGGCGCCGCCAATCATTACACGCTGGGGAATATCAATCTGATTTTTGTCAGCACCTCTGCTCAGAGTTGTGGATGGACCCGGAGCGCCGAGCGACACTGCCGCACCGGCCCGCTTAATAATCATCACCTCCTTAAGTTTCTCAAACACGTTTTGGTTTTGACCTTTCGGCACTGGCTGCGAGCTGAATAATGGCGTGTATTTGGTATCGTGTAACACCCAAAGATTCCAGGTACCTCCGTTCGGCAGGATCGGTGCCCCCGAAAACCATTCGTAGCGTTCTCCATTCGCGATGAATTCGATTCTATTTTCTTCAAGCACTCCGATCTTTTGAAATGAATATCCCTCACGCGGCACCAGTGAAAAGATGAAACGGCCCCGATCTGGTACGTAGAACCAAAGCAGAGAGCCCGTGCACCCGGTAGTCGACTTGCCCTTGCCCACCAGGTTTCCATCGATTAACAATTGGTAACTTTTGATCGCTAACGCAACAGCATCGAGAGTGAAGTCCTTAGGCGGTGACTCAAGGTAACTGTCGCGAAGGGTGGAACGATCAAATGTAACCCTTACGACGTCAACGATCTTCACTCCTGATTCCTGGTTGAGAAGCAATTCGAGTGAGATAGCGTCGCCATCATCGAGCGTTTGTGGCGTGGTCGATTTAGGGAACGTGGCAAAAACCTCATTTGTTCGTTGTGGGATGGAGTCTTTTAAGAACGTGCGACGAAATGCGTCATCCGCGGGCAATACGGTGAGGCTAAACTTTCTTGTAAGTGGATCGGCGTTAACCCAAAGATCGTAGCCAAAGATGACCCGCCGCTCGGCATCAGTTATTACGCGGTGGATGATGCGATTGTCGCCGGCGAGGGCCAGCGCGTAGAGTAAGGCGGCAAGCGACTTACTGTCTGGTATGTGTTTGGTGTCTGCTGCTGAGGTCTCACTCCTGAAAGCTACGAAACCTCCATTGGAAACCTGCAACACCAACTGGTGTTTTGCCGGATTCTGCGCAGAGGCAGCAAATCCGAGACAGTGGATACAAAGCAGCAGGGTCCAGATCCTATTTCTCATTCGGGAACCCTCCTTTGATAACGGTAAGTTTGATCTCGTCAAGTGGCTTAAAACCGATCAGACTTACCGGGTTCTCTTCGTTCCTGAGTTTTTGCGACCTGGCGAGGGCTGAATTACTTCTTGAAGGGCTGATTGTTCGACTCGACTTTCTCGAAACCGATTGTCGCTCTCTTTGTCGGTACACCACTCGCGTAACAGTTTTCTCCTGAATCACCGGCACTGCTAACGGCACGCGAACGATTGAAGGTGATTCGGACAATGAATTCTTCTGTCGATAAGCCCGGATAGCCAAAAGAAGTGAAAGGCTGAACACAAGCATGAACGCCATGCCAACTGGTACCGGCACGGGCACTGAAGAGGTAAAGAACCTTATCAGCCGCGATGGTCCACTCACGGCACTATCGACCTGATACTCGCTCGCCTCGATAGGCGGCACTTTGGCGTCTCTCAGTTTTTGTTTGAGCCTGGCGTGGTAACCCGTCCAGTATGCTTCCGCTGGCGCTGCTTTTTTTATTAGCGTTGTGGTAATTCGTAGCGTCTCTTTGAGCGCCTCAAACTCCGCCCGGCATTCTGCGCATCCGCGTAGTTCAGCCGACAGCGTTCCGTCCGATGGGCCGTTAGCCCCATCCAAAACGAGTTCAGTCACTCGCTCTCTTGTTGCTTTGCAGTTGTGCATTCAGAAAACTCCAATTCAATACTCGGTCGCCAAGCGAGCAAGGCCATCAGGCGCCTCGCTGCCTGCGTCCAGCTTTGCGCGCAGTTTGCCAAGAGCGCGCGACACCGCCTTCTTGGCTGTGCCGGTTGAGCAGTCCACCGCGTTCGCAATTTCGTCATAAGACATGCCTTCATAGTGGCGGAGCAGAAACACGAGCCGCTGCGATGGTGTAAGTTCGGCTAATGCATCCATGACGCTTTCAAACAGCAGATTGTTGTAGATAGTTTCCTCCGCAGCTGAGCCCGATTCCAGGAGCACTTCACGCGCTTCAGACTCGACGGCGAGTAGTTCCACGATCGTTGTCTTTCCGTGCCGGCGAAATGAGTTCGATCGTTGATGATTCAGGAAAGTGTTGATGGTGATCCGGCGCAACCAGGTATAAAAGGACGAGTCAGATCTGAAGGTGCTCAGTGCTTGGTACGCTTTCAGCCAAACCTCCTGCGAAAGGTCTTCTGCATCTTGAGCGTTACGGCAATAATGAAGCGCAAGCAAGTAAATCCGACGCGCGTAGCGTTCGGCTAATGAGCAAAAAGCATCGGTATCGTCTGCCTGAGCGCGTCTGATTAAGTCGGTTTCGCTGTCGGTCACCCGCCATCACCTCAAGGGCTTAGCCGTACCTCAGTATCTGTCCAAATATATAGACACGGATTTTAGGTTTTGGTTGGCCTGATACCGGACAAAATGCCCAGCCTCACACCCGCCCGCATATGGTCAGTTATATGATCGCTGTAGCTTGCACTCGGCACTATCAGAGATTTAGAGTCTGTTCCTTGCAGCCCCTTCTCGCAAGTGCGAGAATGCTCCTTCATGCGCTGGAGCTGATATGGCAAATGAAGGGCCCCCCACCCTTAGATTGGTTGACGACCGCAAGTCTTCATTTCGTCCTCACCTTGCTTGTTTTCTCACGATATTGTTGTGCATTACATTCCTGGTAAAGGCGGAAGCATACCCTTCTTCCTGGCTCCGGCGAGTGAGCAACGCGGGACAGCAGAGCGCAGATACGCGCCCGCTGGCGCTGGAAATCCCGATCGAACGCACGCTGACGAACGGTGAATCTCACTCTTATCAAATAGCTCTGGCAGCCGATCAGTATCTGCAAGTGGAAGTCGCGCAACGCGGCGTCAATGTCATCCTGGAATTTTTTGATCCGGCCGGCAAGAAACTCTCTGAAGCCGATAACGCAAAAGGTAGGCAAGGCTCGGAGTTACTCACCTTCATCGCAGATGTTTCGGGAAATTATCGAATTCAGATCACTCTGGCGGAAAGAAACGCGCCTACCGGACAATATGAAGTCAAGGTTATTGCGCTGAAGGGTCCAACGGCGGAAGAACGCTCACTGGAAGAAGCGCGCAGACTATCCGAGGAATCGCGGAACCTGAGGCAGAAGGGGAAGTATGACCAGGCGCTGCTGTTGGCAGAGCGCGCACTGGCAATTCGTGAGAAAGTGCTTGGGCCCGGTCACCCGGCGGTGGCTGATTCACTTCACGCGCTCGCCGTCCTCTACGACAACAAAGGGGATTATGCGAAGGCCGAGCCGCCCAACCTGCGGGCGCTGGCCATTCGGGAGAACGCCCTCGGGCCGGATCACGTGGACGTCGCCAAGACGCTCAATAACCTCGCCTGGATATACGGAATAAGACAGGATTACGCGAAGGCTGAGAGCTTCTACCGCCGCGCCCTCGTCATCCAGGAGAAGGCGCTCGGCGCGGATCACGCGGAGGTCGCGACCACGCTCAACGACCTTGCCCTTCTCTACTTTGAAAAAGGAGACTACGACCAATCCATCCTGATCAACGAGCGTGTGCTAGCCATTCGAGAGAGAACGTTGGGACCAGATGATGCGGGAGTCGCTAAGGGGCTGAGCAATCTCGCGCTGGTGTACTGGAAAAAGGGAGATTATGTGAAGGCAGAATCCCTTCTCCAACGCGCGCTGCCAGTCTGGGAGAAGGCGCTTGGCCCGGAACATCCAGAGGTCGCATTTGGACTTAATAACCTGGCGCGCGTCTACTACGAACAAGGGGAATACACGAAAGCTGAGCCGCTTTACCAGCGCGCGCTCGCTGTTCGGGAGAAGACTCTCGGCCCAGATCATATGGACGTGGCTCAGTCGCTCACTAACCTCGGGCTGCTCTACCGTCTCAAGGGAGATTACGCACTGGCCGAGCCGCTTCACCGACGCGCCCTGGCCATTCACGAAAAGAGGCTGGGACCTGATCACGTCTACGTTGCCGTGTCGCTAACCAACCTCGCCAGGGTTTACGAGGATATAGGTGACTATCCAAAGGCTGAACCGCTTTACCAGCGCGCCCTGGCAATCAGAGAGCGAACGCTTGGGCCAAATCACGCGGATGTCGGCGAGTCGCTGAACAATCTGGGTCACCTCTATCTCAGAAGTAACAAGAATGATGCAGAGGCCGAGTCACTTTTCCGCCGATCGCTGGATGTACTACAGAAAGCTCTCGGCCCCGACCTTCCCGGAGTAGCGGTACCATTCAGCAATCTCGCGGCGCTTTACGAAAGAAAAGGAGATGTCGCTCAAGCTGAACAATTCTATCAACGCGCCCTGGCCATTCGCGAAAAAGCGCTCGGCCCGAATCATCCTGACGTGGCTCAATCGCTGAACAGTTTAGGCAGGCTATATGAAGAGCGGGGAGATATTCAAAAGGCGTTGGCGTTTTTATCCCGGTCTAACGAGGTTCGCGAGCACAACCTCTATCATAATCTCCCACTTGGGTCGGAACGTCAGAAGCTCAGCTATCTAAAGCTTTTCGCGGAAGATACCGACAATGTGTTATCACTGCATGCCCGGTTAGCGCCGCGCGACCCAAAAGCGCTTGAACTCGCCTTCACAACTCTACTGCGGAGAAAAGGGCGCGCGCTCGATGCGATGACCGACAGCATAGCCTCACTCCGCAGTCGTTCGCGTCCCCAGGATCAAGCCTTGTTCGGTCAACTCCTCGAAGCGCGCTCACGGCTCGCTACAATCGCGCTCCGTGGACCTGATAGGAATAACGCCGCCATTTACCCGTCCCAACTAAAGCATCTCGAAGACGAAGTAGATGAGCTCGAAGCCCAAGTCAGTGCGCGAAGTGCCGAGTTTCGTGCCCAAACACAAGCGATTACGCTTGACACAATTCGGGCCCTGCTGCCGAATGGGACGGCATTGATCGAGTTTGCCGTCTATAGGGCGGATGCGAAGACCGGCGGCCAAAAGCAATCTCGCTACGCCGCTTATTTGCTTACACCTGAGGGCCCGGCGCAATCGGTGGACCTGGGAGAAGCTGGTCCTATCGATCGCGCCGTGGCCGCCTGGCGCAGCGCGCTGCGCGATCCGGAGCGGGCCGATGCTAATCGCCTGGCCCGGACGTTAGATGTGAAAGTAATGCAGCCCGTGCGCGCTTTACTTGGATCATCACAGCACCTGCTTATATCTGCTGATGGCTCGCTCAACGTCATACCTTTCGCTGCGTTGGTTGATGAACAAAATCGCTATCTTGTCGAGCGCTTCTCGATTACTTACTTAACCAGCGGACGCGACCTCCTCCGGTTGCAAGTTGCGCGCAAGAGCCGGACGGGGCCCGTGGTGGTCGCGGATCCGGCGCTCGGTGAGCCAGCGACAATCCCATCACGCGGAGTAGCGGCGCACACAAGCAACCAGAGCGGCAAGGAAACAGTGGGTCGGGCACAGGTGGATTACTCGCAAATCTTTTTTGGCCCTTTGCCTGGCGTCGCTGATGAGGTGCGGGCGCTGAAACAGTTACTGCCGCAGGCCAGCTTCTTTACCAAGGAGCAGGCCAATAAGACCGCATTGAAGCAGGTTAGGGCTCCCAGGGTTCTTCATATTGCAACCCACGGTTTTTTCTTGGAGGACCTTCCCAGTGCGCTCTTGAGTGCTAATACGAAGAGTAGCGAAACGCAGAAAGCAAATCGCGAAACGCGCGTCGGCAAATGGGTAGTCTGGACCGAGAACCCGTTGTTGCGCTCGGGGTTAGCACTAGCCGGAGCGAATCAAGCACGCAGCGATGATGATGGCGTGCTAACTGCGCTCGAAGCCTCAGGGCTCGATCTGTGGGGCACCAAGCTGGTCGTACTCTCAGCCTGTGATACAGGGCTTGGCGAAGTGAGGAACGGCGATGGCGTCTATGGGCTAAGGCGGGCACTGGTCCTGGCAGGAGCAGAGAGCCAAATGATGAGCCTGTGGCCGGTTTCGGATCGCAGCACGAGCGATTTAATGGCCGGTTACTATAAGGCACTCATTCGAGGCCGTGGCAGAGGAGAATCCCTCCGTCAGGTGCAGTTAGTCATGCTGCGGAGCAAGTCTCGCGTTCATCCTTATTATTGGGCGAGCTTCATCCAAACCGGCGAATGGGCGAATCTGGAAGGCCAACGGTAAATGGAACTAGCATTGACCGCAAATGCATTTGCGAAGCTGTTGGAGCGTCTGGATGCGAATCGAGAGGGAGCGGGTGAAAAGTATGAAGATTTGCGGCGCACGTTGACCAGATTCTTTGAGTGGCGTGGGGCGCCCTTTCCTGAGGAACACGCCGACGAGACCTTCAATCGAGTTGCCAGAAAGCTCGACGAAGGAATCAAGATCAAAAATATCGGCGGCTACTGCTACGAGGTCGCGCGGCTGGTGTGTCTGGAATCGTTCAAGGGTCCAGATAGCAAGCGCTCGTCGCTCGAAGCAGCTAACCTGAAAGCGGTGGTGGCGGGCACAAGCGACGAAGCGGCAGAGAAAGAACTGCGTATGGCTTGCCTTGAAGACTGTCTGAGCGCGCTTTCAGTTGATGGCCGCGACTTGGTTTTGGAGTATTACCAGGACGAGAAACGCGAGCGGATCGATCGACGCAAAGCCTTGGCCGAGCGCCTGGGACTGCAGCGTGACGCGTTGGCTAACCGCGCCCAGCGACTGCGCGACAAGCTTGAGCAGTGCGTATGCGGCTGTTTGAGAAAGAAAAGGGCGATATGAAAAGGCGAATTTGGTCACTGATTGTGGAGGCAATTAGTTTGTCCATCGTCCTCCGTCAGTGGTCCGCTGCCAGGAATTACTGATCCTGACAACGAACAGACAATCGATCAATGAAAGAATCAGAGCAAAGGACACGGTACCTGCTCGGAGACTTGCCCGAGTCAGAGCTGACAACATTGGAGGAAGAGTACTTCGCTGATCCGCAAGCCTTCGACCAGATGGTGAAGGCAGAGAGCGAGTTGGTGGATGACTATGCGCGCGGCCGATTGTCACCACAGTTACGCGAGAGGTTCGAACAATATTATCTGGCTTATCCCAAGCGGCGGGAGCGCATGGAGTTCGCTCAAGCTCTGGTCACCAGGGTTGATCGAATAGAAGCGGATCACGCCGCTGCTGATTCCAGGGATGAACTTGTGCCATTGTGGCGCCGGCTGCTGCCCGGATTATTCGGTGAGAGCCAAGCGTTCGCGTTTTCAATGACCCTGGCCTTGTTGTTATTAACTCTTGGCGTGGGATGGTTATTGTTTCAAACCAAACGCTTGCGAGAGGAATTGGCTCAAACTCAAACAGCACGCGTCACGCAGGAACAACGCGAGCGTGAGTTGCAGCAGCAACTCGTTGAGGAGCGCACGCGGGTCAAGAGTCTAAATGATGAACTGCAGAGCGCGCATTCTGAAATAAAGGGATCGGAAGCGGCGCCGGCGACGACGCCCACGTCACCTGCAATCGTTACTTTGCTGCTGACGGCTCGTGGGTTAAGAGGAGCGGATACTGGGCCAGCGCCAAAACTCATAATTCCGACGGGTACAGAACAAGTCCGTATTCAACTAGACTTAAAAGAGGGTGGCTATCCGAACTACAGTATCGTGTTGCAAGCGATCGGTGGGAGTGCGATTTTGAGCCGGCAGGGGCTCAAGCCAAAAACTTCCAGGTCTGGCGCAAGCTTCGTCCTCATGATCCCGGCGCGCAAGTTTGCTAACGGCGATTACATGCTAACGTTGAGCGGCGTTAGTCAGGCAGGCGAGGTTGATGCTTTGAGCAAGTCCCTCTTTCGCGTGGAAAAAAGGTAATCTCGGTCGTCCTCCTTCAAAATGCCGGCAGATTCAGAGCTCCCGAATCCTCATCATCCTTGATTAGTGCGCCGAACAAACTCGACACTTCAGGTCCCACGACCAGGCAAAATAATTCTGCGATACGTATGCGGCCCTTCCACCACTCCTCATTAGGATTGGTGGTTATAAGTCGTTAAAGAGCAATAAATCCAAATCAGTCCAAGTGGCGAAGTCACCTGACAGGCTAATGAGGATCACCGTTCAGAGTCTTAGGCTGGAGGGGAATTCATGATCATGGAATTGAAAATAAGCTTATTTGTTTTGGTGCCGCTTTTGCTTGCAACGAGCGGCGCACACGCCGGAGCCGCTTACTCCGGTCCCATCCTGCCCTCGATCACTGTGAGTGATGCCGTCGGCACAAACCCCGGCACAGTCTATACGTCAGGCCAGGCGCAACGCATCGTCAACGTTGCCTGGAACGCCGGCTCCGACTATCCCTACTGCGAGATCTATTACACAGTCAACAGTGCCAATCAGACCGAGCTGGGACGTGGACATGACGGCACCAGGCCTGTCACGGTCGACGCGGGCAGCACTTATGCCTTCTGGATGGTCGTCTACCTTGGTGCACAGGGTCAGGATGTCAGGAGGGTGACCACTTTGACGGTGGTCGCCAAGCTAGGAAATCCACCCGCGCCACCTCCGCCGTCAGGCGGAGCAAGCATTCCGGTTGGCTCCGTCGATGCGGTCAATGACAAACCCTCTGACTTGAACACAAAAGCGTACCGCAATGCACCTTTTATCCGCGATGTGCAGGTCCGGCCCGACCTTCGAAATGTCGTTATCTCTTTCTCGAGTACTCAATCGACGTCTCCACTCATTGAGATTGGCAAGGTCGCGCCGGCGCCGGACCGTTTTGGTATCACGACGTTTCCTTTTAACAGTGGTGCTTTCAGCCGATTCGCGAAGCCCGAGGGTGGACGTTATGTCCTGGACGCCGATGCGCAGGGCGAGCCCCTAGATATAAGCACGACGTACTATTACATCATAAATGTCTTTAACAATAACAAGAACGATACCAAGCGGCCCCGCGAGCAAATTACCGGGCAATTCAGCACGACCTTGCAAACCGTGAAAGTCGTTTGGGAAAAGATATACATGCAGGACGACAGTGACGATCTTAGTACCTGTGAATGCCGCTTTTGGCTCTGGGTTAATTATGGGCTCGAGAAAGGGAAATCGAGCGTTAAGTACTACTACAACTCCGATATGGACACCGGGCACACTTATTATGTCAACAAAACCCTGGTGATCAACAATGTGCCCGATAAGCTGACTATACATGCGAGCGGTCGCGACGATGACAGCGGGGCCTTCACCACAAACCTGGACATTGTTGACCCTGACTATACTCCCCCCATCTATGGGCCAGGAGACGCGAAGAACGACGACGAGCAGGTCAACGGCGTCAAAGAGGAATATGACCTGTCTAAGTTTTCGGGCGACAAGCCGGTGAACTTCAGGCTGGAGACGAGAGGCGGAGATCTTAAATTTGTCGTCTTTGGTCATTTCGAGATTACGCGTGGAACCGCCGAACAGATCGGCACGATGAGCAGCCCGCTGAAGACTGGCCCCGAGCCGGTCAAAGCGCAGGGCAGGGTGAGACCAGGTGGTGGTCCCACGTTCAAATCGACGCTGCCGATCTGCGTTGCCGCGCGGGAGGCTCGCGAGCGAAACTCGCCCGCCGCGCCCGGCCTCGAAGAAAAGTGCCGCAGTCAGGAGCCGGTCAGGGCCCAGGGCAGGGTCAGACGGCCAGAGGAGACTCCGCCGAGATCGCCCCTGCCTGTCTGCGTAGCGGCGCAAGAGGCCCGCGAGCGAAATTCACCCGCCGCGCGAGGCCTCGAAGAACAATGCCTCGCCCAGCAGCCGGTTAGAGCCCTAGGCAGGGTGAGACTACCAGCTGGAACGACGCCGAGCACGCCGAGCTCGATCTGCGACTCGGCGCAACGAGCACGCCAGCGAAACTCACCTGCCGCCCGCGGCCTCGAAGAAACATGCCTCACTATCAAAAAGGGAGAAGCGATCGCGAATGAGGACCCGTTGGCTGTGGAACTCCGTAACCAACAATCGGATGATTCCGCGCGACAGGGATTCGATATCGGGATGGCCGCCGCAGAAGGGAACACTTTGCCGGGCCCCGGTAAGGATAGAATTTGTGCCTCACTGCATACTCCAGCCGAACAGGGAGGATGCAGCATTGCGGTTTTATTTTCCGTGGAGCGCAACAGAAACGCTAAGTTGGCCGCCACGGGAGCAGCTATCGCGGGGGCGGATCCAGTAGTTGCGGAAGTCCGTAACGGGACAACGGATGTGTTCTATCGGCTGGGATTCGATATCGCTACTGGCATTTACGGTGACCCCGCGCTTGGTGCACAGGCTAACACTGCGCCTGGGCCAATTCGGGATTCTCTAAGTGCTGCCGGAAAGAACGGATTTGATGCCTCATTGAAGTTGCACCTGAGCCGGAATTACAGGCCCTGAAGAGTTGAATGGGAGAAAAAATGGAAAAGATAACATCGAAACTAACAGGATCTCTCGTTGCGTTACTGCTTTTCGGAGCGGTGACAACGGCCACGTCACAGGAACGACCAAGAATCGACGCGGACGCTCTTGCTGCCAGGGGAGAAGTTATCGCGAGTCAGTACCCGTTGGCTGTTGAACTCCGCAACCAGCAACCGGATCGTTCGGCTCGCCGGGGATTTGATATCGGTATGGCAGTCGCGGGAGGAGATACGTTGCCGGGCCCCGGTAAGGATAGAATTTGTGCCTCACTGCCTGCAGCCGAACCGCAAGGATGTAGCATTGCCGTCTCATTTTCCGTGGAGCGCAATAGAAACGCTGTTTTGGCTGCCAGGGGAGCCGCGATCGCCAAGGCGGATCCAGCCGCTGCGGCGGCCCGCAACACGACAAGAAATGTCTTCTACCGCCTCGGATTTGATATCGGTCTGGCCGCTTCGGAGCGGCAGACGCTTCCGGGGCCCGGTAAGGACAGGATCCGGGATTCCTTGCTTCCGGCCCTACGGGAAGGATTTAGTGCTGCCGTTTTATTTACCCGGGACGCTGGTTTGGGTGCAACATCCGGTACAACGCCGGGGCCGGCTGAGAAAGCAGCGTCAAACGAGATCCGGTGTCGCGGCTACAGCCGGCCCGGCGGTAGCGAGTACGTCTTCTTCACCATTAATTCCCGGCCCAGCCCCACGGGCGAGACGCTCGTGACCTACGAAATTGCCTTCACCCCGGGCCTACTTGCGGCAGGGACGAGGGGCGAAGGGCTTCGTCCGGGGGAGTGTGCCTGGGCAGACCGGCCCATCGGCGATGGCGGTCCGCTTCGCATCAGGTTCGAGACAGTCGCCAACGCCCAACTGAAGCAACAACTCCAGGGTACCCCAGTCGACCGTTCGTCCACGGCCGCCGAGAGCTATCCGGACGTAAATACCATTCCGCTCTACCTGAAGGGCGAAAATCACTACTGGAGTTTTGGCGGCATCACTAACGCCGGGTCTTACTTCGTGGCAACCGGTAACGGCTACTGGAAGCCGGCAATCGGCATTGGTGAAGTGAATCGCAGACCTACCGAGCCTGCCCGCCGCAGGGGCGCGTTGTTTCCACCCAAACCCTGATGAAGCGAATTTGGGAGGGTCGCGAAGCAATTAGTACTACCACGGTTCTTTTCGTCGGAATCACTGCTTTGATGTTTTGGACAGTGCGGCGTGAGAACGTTAGCCAACGAGTTACGCATTAAGGGAGAAACGATGAACTTTAGAACCTACAGGCGCGGCCTGCGCCTTTCCCGCATCGTGTTTGTCTTGCTGACCGCAGCCACATTCGCCGGCGTGGCCGGAGCACAAGAGGAAGAGAAGAATTTGGGCAGGGTCCAACAGGGGCTGGTAGGCGGCTCGGCGGTAGGCGTCGAGGTTCAGGAGCAATACGGCCTGCTGACTCTCAACAATAGTTGCAGTGCCTCACTGCTGAGGAACAACTGGGCGATCACGGCCGCTCACTGCGTCGATAGCCCCGACCCGGACAGGACCGGCGGATTCATCACGGTTCCCGAAAACAGTGTCACCTTGACGGCGAACTGGAAAAAGGTCCAGATGCAGCGGTCGATGCGAATCATCACATTTCGGCCGAACGATGTCGCGATCATCCGCGTTGCAACTCCCTTTTCCGTGAGCGGATCAACCGCGAAATACAACCGTGACATCTTTCGCGACGGCCAATTCCCCTATTTTGGTACCTACGTAGGAACGCCGATCACGATATTCGGACGGGGCATTTACCAGTTCGCTCAGGGATCCGGTGCGAGCGCCACGCCATCCCAAAGCGACGGGCAATACCGTCTAGGCTTTGTCACCTTCCGGTCAGAAGGCGAAAACCGTTACTGGTATCCGAGTGAAGCCGGTCAAATGATCGCCGGGGGCGACAGCGGTGGACCGTCATTCGCGAAGGTTCTTTCAGGCGAAGTTCTCGCCGGTGTCCACTCGCTGTGCCATTCCCGGTGCTTGGCGGGCCAAACCTGTGCCCCAAACAGTTGGATGTGGGTGGCCTCAACCCCCGAATGCGCCGACGCTCCGATCGCCCCGGTCTGGGATGAAATCAACCGCTACCTGGGCGCGTTCACGACGGGCGAAGATTCTGCACCTGCTCCCGGATTCATCGGGACCTTCAGCAAGACACCGCCCAATTATCAACCTATGTGGGTGTATGCGATCAAGAACGATGGTGACTTGCTCTGGTATCGGAAAGATACTGGGGAGTCTCCGTGGCAGGGGCCGAAGAAAGTCGGCAACGGTTGGAATTTCAAGGACGTGATTTCGGCTGGTGGCAACAGCATCTACGCGCTCACTGCTGACGGCAAGTTAGTGTGGTATCGCCACGACGGCTTCAATGATGGTTCCCGCAACTGGCCGGCGCCCGTAGAGGTCGGGCACGGCTGGAACTTTAGCAAAATCTTCTCCGGCGGCGAAGGCATCATCTACGCGATCAAGGAGGATGGTGACCTCTTGTGGTATCGGCACGGTGGGTACGCCGACGGCGGCGGCCCCGAAACGTGGGCCGGCCCAAAGTCGGTCGGAGCGCAGTGGAACGGGTTCAAGGATGTATTCTCCAACGGGGGAGGGGATGTCTACGCGGTCACCCCAAACGGAGATTTGGTGTACTACCATCAGCCAGGGTACGCGACGGGCGAACGCAGATGGTTAAAGGCAAAGACATTGGCCACGGGGTGGCAAAACTTCCGTCAGATCATTCCCGCAGGTGGCGGTGTAATTCTGACTATCACGGAGGGTGGAATACTGTTCTGGTACAGACACTACTTCCAATCCACCGGCCCAGGTCGTTTAGGTAGAGTAAAAGAGCATTGGGAAGGCCCGGTCGAAGTCGGCTCCGGGTGGCTGGGCTTCAAAAAGGTCTTCGCCTTCATCCCGGTAGCATCGGCCGTCCCAGTCGTTCGTTGATGCTCATCGAACTACTAACTTCTGACATGCCTGTCACTGTTTGATTCCAGGCAAAGACTCACTCAAGCGGAAGCCCGCTACGCAGCCTGCTGTGAGATCTCGGCTTTCCGTCGCTTTGCTACCGCCACACAGCGTCAATCGAGCAATCTTCACTCCGTAGGAGTGGGATGTTTATAGACTTGGACATCTCAAGAAACCAGCGCCGTTCGAAGGAGCGGAAGGTTGCTTGATGAGTACTTGTCAACTTGAGTTCCGCTCCTTCGAACGGCGCCGGAGGTATTTGGCCCAAACTATAAACATTCGACCCCTAACGGGGTGAAACTGTTCTGCCACTAACGGGCTCGATAAAGACCCCAAGGAGAGCGCGCTTTTCAGCCCAAATCTTGCTCAAAAAAACAAAAACTTACGAAAATTGCTACACAAAGGACGCAGAGCACTGAGAGTTGAAACTACAGCGCCCAATTCTTCAAAAACATTGACAGTTCTCCATTCCACATCATAGTCTATGGTCCCTTGGTACTTCTCGCAGACCGGACGCAGATTTAGCATTGTGCGGCAGGCTGAACATTAATCTGAGTTGCGAAAGGATCATGAGCATGAGAGTGCTTCCTGTCCGGGTTCTTCGCCTCATAATTTAGCCAATACGAACAGCTTTGTCCCTGATCTGACTTCAGAGGAAACGTCCAGACTGCAGCTAATTCGAGCACCGAGTGCTTTGTTGGCGTCGTTGTCCGGCTGGGGCGAGAATTGGAAATTGCGGTCAACACAGTAAGCTGTACAGCAACCCCTCGAGTAAATCGGAACCGTCTTCAACAATCGCGAAGCATAGTAAGCGAGGAACCAATATGAAACAACGCGAGGAGCCACTCGATACCAAAGACGTCCAGGAAATTAAGAGAGTTTCGCAGGCAGCGCTCGGTGCTTCAAAGCAGATCTGGCTTGCCGGCCTGGGTGCATTTACGAAAGCGCACGAAGAAGGAAGAAAGGCTTTCGATGAGTTGGTAAAGCGCGGCAAGCAGGTCGAAGAACGCAACCGGGCACTTGCGAATCAAGGTACCAACTTGCGGATCGCTGCAGTCCCGGGCGCATCGGGAAAGTGGAATCGGCTGGAACAGGTCTTTGAACAGCGAGTGGCGCTCGCCCTGAATCGATTGGGATTCTATACCGCCTCGGACATGAAGAAGCTGGCGGCGCGCGTGGACCAGTTATCGGCTGTGGTTAACGAATTGGTGAAGCGAAGTAGCAAACAGTCGGAGCCCGGCGCAAAGGAAGTTTCTCAGACACCCAGCGAAAAATCGTAGCAGCATTTTATCTTCGAAGCACGCCTTTAGCGTTGAGCGTTTCTGGCGTGTCCTGGTTTGCACATACCGCGCCCGTTGCGCTTTTTCACCACTCCAATACAGAGAAGCATCGCATGCCTACTTTCGCTACCTTCATCAGACCAGGCGCCGGAGCTGTTGGTTTTGCCCCGTGGCACCGGAGAGTTGCCTTCGGCGAGCGGCTGGCAACCGGTCGACATTCCGGCCTGGTCCACCTCGAAGTGGATGACCCTGCAGCAAACAAGTTGTTTGCTGCGTTTGCAGGCAAGCTTTCGGTCCGGCAACCCACAGGGTTTCTTAAACCTTCGGCAGTGGAAGTTATTGACGCGCAGCAGGGTGGACCAACGCTTACACTCTTCCTGACGCCAACAATCACAAAAGCTGAGCCGCTGTGGCAAACGCTTTCCTCAACAATGGCCGGTCGTTTCACGGAAAGCACTGACGCTGCGCTCAACGCCGACGCAATTCAATATCTCGAGTATCGAAATGTGAATGCACAACGGGCGAAGGATTTGCTTTGCAAAAAAATACGCACCAAGAACACCTCACCCGGTGTTTGCAATGACGGATTATGGATGAGATTTGTCGCGGGTGACGGAAGCGTGCTTGTCGCCGCTGACGAGGAAATTGGATCGGCGGGGCAAGCCTACATCAGCAACACGCCACCCGGACGACTTCAGGTTGCTATCGGACTGTGCACGCGCTACGGAATGGCTGACCCGGGAAGCTGGTATCAAGACATGATAGCTTCGTTGGCAAACCAGGCGCCGCCGGGTGCTGATAAACTGATTGCAGAACTGCTTCAACCTCAACCGTCACTGATTGATAACAACCGTTCGGTAGCCGCTGTCGGCGCTGAGCGTGTATGGCCCTGGCCGGCACTCCTGCAATACAAGCGAGCAAAAAATCTGATTTACAGCGATTGGCGCAAGCTGGGAAATCTGCAGAAAGAATTGTATCGCGCGCAGCTTCTTGAACGTGTCAGACCAGCTCTAGCGCCCGCTAACACATCGCGTTTTGAATACGACATCGACGACATGTCCAATCTATTTCAGCTCGAGGCAGTGACCGAGTTCTATCTGAATCTGCCGGCGCCTTGGGACGGCGCTTCGCAACCAAGCGCACCCAACTCTAATACCTATAGCAGCGTCAACTTCCTGGCCCTGTACGGTAATGCCGCGCAACTTCAAAGTCCGCAGGTCGTGAAGCTTGAAGATCAGCTGGATATGAGCCGCGTTATGCCCGGTCGGGACACGCTTTTCCTGCAAGCGGATACTGCACGGCTCCCTCACAAGCAATACCGCATCATGTCGGTCGATCGAACTGCTCAAGAAGTCTCGCTGGATCTGCCGCCCAACTTTGGTGGCACGAGCGCCTGGCGCATCTTTCATAATCCGACGTTAATAACAATTGACGCGTTTGGCTCGCGCGTGCGCGGGGCACAGGCGAAAACTGCGGGCGGACAGGCATCGCAGATACTCAACCTGGAAAGTTTGTCTGACGAGCAGCTAAACGAACTGAAGCGTGTCAACCCGTTCGAGACGATCTCGCTTTCCGATGTCGCCCAGGGAAGCGTGCATGAAGCGCGCATTACCGAGGCTCCACAGATTGACAGACAAAACCACAGGGCCACGGTCAAGGTCGATCATCCCATGACTCCGGTAATAAACGGGAGCCCTTGGGCAATTCCCGCCGGTGTAGGTGGCGTGCAAGGCCAAATAGCAAAACCCGACAATCCACCCACTAATAAACAATGGGGCTGGGATAACTATGATGGCATGCTCTTCCTTATAGCCGGGGGCGAGGTAAGATGTTATTTTCCCTGGACCAGTTACACTTCACGTTCGACAGTATTCAGGGGCAACAATGTCGGTACCGAATTCCATTCCTCAATCAAAGGGAACAAGGTTTATCGTTTTAACAGCGTCTTTTCGCGCAACGATTACATCAATCTCTCGTTCAGTGTAATCGATCCTGACGGACTGGTCTGGGGTGATCGCATGACCGCGGCAGACGAGCAGCGGGGTGGACGCGTTTTTCCACGAGTGTTGATTACTCCCGATGGTCCGTCCATGCCGCCGCTTGTGGGCCAATACCAGGACATTCATTTCATCCAACCACAACCACCACGCTTCAGTCTGGCAAGCATTGCTGAGAGAAGATCGAATACCCTATTAAAGATAGGCGACAAATTCAGCGCCGAAGTACCTACAGGTCCGGCTCCTTACTGGATCGCGATCTTTGACGGTACCGGGGAAAACTTCTTCTACTTCAAACCCGAACTCGATTCAGATTCAGTTCCTGCCGGTAAGCCCGCGCCTTTCAAAGAAATAGTTGATACCGGGCAAGTTGGGAAAGACGGCAAAAAGAAGAAGAAGGTTGTGGAAAGCGGCAAGGGTGGAATTCGCATTCACCTGGGAGAAACGTCCAGCTACGGCAGCGGCTCGCATGGCTGCCAGGTGTCTCCGTATTTCATGCGCCTGCGAATGGCCATGGTTTCTTATCACCAGGAAGCAAACGCAACGTACTATGACGAAAACAAAAGCAACCCTAACTTAGACAAGGTTCCAGAGGTTTTCACCGAAGACCACAAGCCCGCTCTGATCCGTCCCTACCTGGGGTACGTCGAAGAGCTTAATAGGTTTCAAAACGATCTGAAAACGACGTTGGCTGATCCTCTCTTCAATGCCCTTGATGCGGCGTTGCGAGCCGGCAACAACGAAGAAAGCCTGCAGGTGCTGCGACTTGCCCTGCAGGAGTTCGAAGATCGTTTGCAAGGAGTAGAAGATGTTGCGGATAAACCCTCAGAGAGAGAAATAGTGCCGGTGGTTGAAACGTTGACCGAGCTCGTGGCCGGTGAGGACGTGACAACCGCGCTCGAATGGGCGCGTGCAAACTCCGATCGTGTATCTCGTGCCAAGCAGGCAATCGACGAACTGAGCAAAAAGATCAAAGATGAACTCGGACGTTGGGGCTGGAACGACGCGATGCATGGCGAGTACTGGCTGATTCGTCCCGATCAGCGCTCGGACTGATAAATGCCTGAACAGCTAATACTCAATTCTGTCGACGAGTTGTTCGACGATCAGTCGATCCCGCGAGCCCTGTTGACGGCATCTCCCCACGTGGAGCTCAGCTGGCTTCCCAACAGTTGGATAGTCGATGTCGCCGTTCGCTATGAACCGCCCGCGTCACTTGTCGCAGAAGCCCTGGTGATAATCGGCACCGCCGGTGTCACTCTGGCGGAACTCGGACCAGTTAGGGTGCAACTCATACCCGCGCCGGAAGACGATCGTCCGTTGTTGGTCAGAATTACGCTAGGGCTGCAGCCGGTGCTCGCATTGTATGACCTGCGGCTTGCTGTTGAGCTCACACAACCCTGGTTGCATCGCGTCGACCCGGTAACCTGGCGCCCCACGACGAGTCCTTTTCGCTTTGAAATCGACGGCGCGCTGCGAATCGCCATCGACGGCAGTACTGATTTTCAGGCTTACGGACTCTCGATCCCACCCGTCGAAATTGGCGACACCGGCATCGTTATTGCTCTGGATGATTGTCAACTGGCTGTCGACGGCACCGGTGTTCCTGTTTCCTTGCGCGATCTCCTCGCGAGCACAGGCACAACTGAGTTTGACGGGATCTATGCGCGACGCGCGCGCCTGTCCTGGCTGCCTCAATTCCGTTTCCCAGGTGCAAATCTGCCGGGCTTCAGCTTTGATTTCCATGACGTACTACTGGACGGGAATGGTATCTCCTTTACTCTTAGCGAGACGTGGAATGTAGAGCGCCTGGCTGAAGCGGCACATCGTCTCTCGCCACGCTGCGCCATGTTGGGACGACTCTTCGGTGACCGATTACGAATCGCGTTCGAGCATGCCACGGGAACTGTAGTACAGAACGATCCGGTGGGCTTCAGGCTTGACGCCTGGATAGAGATTCCGCCACTGCAGGCCCTGCTTAAAGCGGGGTTTGAGGTGGCGTACGACCCTGAGGTGGACGGCGGTCTGATAAACCTTGCCCTCGCACAAGACGCGGGAAGCGTGATCCTCGTGGATTTAGGGGTTGGTACTTTACAGATAGAAAACTTCTCGGCCGAAGGATTGATGCGCGACGACTCGCTAGAGGTTAACGGGTCGGGCCGCTTCGCCGTGGAGCTTCCGGGCTGGACCAGTGGGCCACTCGACGTTGAGGCGACGTTTGCTGCAGGCCAACAACAAACGTCGCTTAGCTTCGATATCCGTGACCTGAATCTCGGGCCACTCGGCGCCGTTTCACAGGCCGAGTTTTCGCTTACCTTCGCCAGCGATACTGATGGGGTCTCAAGCATTTCTGAGTTTGGAATAAAAGCGTCGTTTGAATGGCGCGACCTGGCGGCCCAGCTCGGATTTTCGAACCTTCCACCGAATTTGCCGCTGCCTCCAGACGACGCACACGTTTCAGCCTCGATTGTCTGGACTGCAGCTGGCAGTTTGATACTGAGCCTCGAGGCAGCTGCGGGAGATGCAACTACCATTTTCGCGTTTCTCCCGCCTGCATTTCGACCGCAGGTGCGCTCGGTAGCCTTCGGGTTTCGCGCAGTTTTTTCCGACGCCACCGACTTCTTCGCCAGCCAGCCGGGAGGATCCATTTCCGGCGAAATTTTCGCGCGACTTAGCTTTCGACCGTCGCTTTCGCCCGCATTGCGCGACAATGGTGTAATCGAGCTGAAGGCTGGAGATGAAGAAGGTTTTATTGCTGCAGAGTTACGCGCCACTATTGATGAGGATGGCAGTTCAGAGCTTTCCCTCGATGTGGAGTCGCCGGTAACTATCGAGGTGACGCTGCCGGGACTCACGGATGGCCCACTCTTTGTCACCTCGCTCACACAGGCGAGCGTTACGCTACAAGATGAGGTCGACTCGCAAACGTCTGCCACGATCAACTTGAGCGGTGAGTTCGGTGTCCTCCCGGCATCAATCGCCGTCTCCAGCATGATTGCCCCGCCAATTGCGGCGTTCCTTGAACCCTTAATGAACCTTGCAGTGCGCGGAAGTGTTGCTGCGACACTTCAATTGAACGAGGACCGCGCTGCGCTGACGTTGTCAGTCACACTCAGCGATGCCCAGATCGAAATCGATCTGTTCGAACAAATTGGTCGACTTGCTGCTGGTCCAGGAGGATCTAATCGTGCGGAACCGGCGTCGCAACGACAGAGTCGCCAGGAATTGGATCTCGATCTTTCTCTGCGTTTCGCACTCGACGGTCTGAAGCTGCAAGTGGGTCAGCTTGAAGACGCGTTCGGCGAGCAGTTACCAGCATCGGTGGAATTGCACTTTACTGCGGGACTAGCAGGAGCGACCTTGCCGGCGTTTGTCCGACTTTCATCAGAAGAGTTGGCAATAGGCGTTGAAGGCGCCGAGGTGCCACTGCGGTTGCCGTCCTTTCCTTTGACACCCGCTGATCTGCAAGCGCCGCTGGCTGGCGCCGACGGGCGCTGGACGATTGGTGGGTTCCAGGCTGCAGTGGCCCAACTGCAGGCCCAGATCGATGGTGGCGGAGGACCCTTGGACCGCGATGCGGCCGCACGGCGGGGTCTTTTGATGACCAAGGTGGGAATGCTGCGGTTCATTCAGGGAGTGTGGACCTCCCTCTCATCGGATGATGCCCGCGCTACTTACCAGGATGGCGTGGTGGCGTTAATAGCAGTGCTGGACGCCGTCTCCGGTATTACGCACACGAATTCCAACGTGCACCTGAAGATCGAAAATGCGCAAATTCGCATTCCTTTCGATGATCCGCGCTCAACGGCAGTTGAAGGCAATGCATCCCTTTCCGGTTTCGCTGAAGATGACCCCTTGCATGGACTGGAAGATTTGACTTTGCGCCTTGGGCTTTCCCCTGACCAGATCTATTTCGGCCTGGAGGCGAGTGGCGAGCCAATTCCGCTACCACCTGTGGGACGATACGTGAATGGCCACGTCAGTGTGTCGCAACTGACCATTGGTTATGGTTTTACGCGCAATTCCCTGGCAATGTCCTTCGCGGGCGAATTGGTTTATCCGGAACACCTAACCGAGGACGTCAATACCTCACGCACAATCGGTTTCGGTCTCAAGCTGCCGCGTTATAATCGGCTTGCGTTTCGCCTGGATATGATTCCCGTGCCGGGTCCTATTCCACTGGTACCGGCATTTGAGTTTGCGCTCGATCTGCGCACACCCGGTGTGCCCGCGCTCAGCAATACCCAGACGTGCGCCCCAGCGTTCGACGGACTAGAACTCGATGTGCCCGGCGTCGTCCACGCTGATATAAAAGCCATTTCTGCGTCACCGTTGTTTGGCATAATTCCTGCTGTCAACGTACGCTTCGACGGCGATCTTGACCTGGGTAATGATCAATTCGGTCTCACGATCGTGTGCGACGACTTGTTGTGGTTGGCCGGTATCGGCACCTCGCCGACACCAATGCCGGTCCCTTTTTTGATCGATCCGATGGCGCCTTATTTTGAGCATCTGTGCGTGAACCTGCGTTGCGCGGGTTTCGGCATCAACTTTGATCTGGAACGACCGTTTCCACTTCCCAATCCCCTGCTCATCTTCGAGGTATTAGCGTTGATTGCCGACCCTTTGACGCCCATCGATCCGGATGGCGTGCTGGCTCGCTCGATTCGCATCGCGTTGCGCGACGCTTATATCTCGATACCACGCTGGGCGCGAGCTCTGATTCCTGGTGGCGCGCAACTCGTGCGTAATGAGATTAACCTGGAACTCAATGTAGGCACCCTAATCACTGCGGCGCAATGGGTTGCGCGCACTATTCCTCCGGTCCTGAAGCAGGTTCAGGATGCCTTTGCGGCAGGGACAGCGGCGCTGCAGAATTTGACCGCAAGTCCCCCGGATATCGATCCCGGCGAATTACTGGCTTTGCTGCCGCCCGAATTGCGGATGGTCCATTGTGAACTTTCTTTTGCCGGCTTCGATGCTTCGGCGTCGCTCATCCTTATCACTCCTGAAGATGCTGGGCGTGATAATGCGGCCGTTAACGACCTCTGGCAATTACCGGCGCTGCTGGGATTCAGTCGCGATGATCTTCAGGCGCTGGCGCCGCCCGCGGGCAATTCCTCGGCTATATTGGCAGTAGCGCAAATCGAACTGTTGAATGTGGCGAGCTATCGCTTCTTTGGGCGTCTCTCTGATGACGGCACGTTCGCGTTGGCCACGGGACTTAGGGTTGCGCCACTCCAGCTATCCATCAACGGATTCACCGTTCAATTGCCGCTCCAGTTTGAAGGAAGATTAGCCCTGCTGGGACAGATCACAGATAGACGTCGGTTTGCGGCAGTGCACGCAATGGGTACCGGCCGTTGGGACATTGTTCCCGGCATACTGCGAGTCTCTGCCGGCGTGAAAAAGCCTGTCGAGCTGCGTCTGAACTCGAACGGCCGTTTCGCGATTTCTGGTGATGGGGCGGTTGACTTCTTCGGTGGCGCCCTGAAGATCACAGGCATGCTTGATGCCAGCGAGTCTCATCTCGCAGTGACTGGAGAGATGAATTTTTCGCTGGGTGGCACACAGCTTAATCCGGCGCTCGAGTTGCGGGCCTCGGGCGGGGTACACCTTGGACCAGGACCAAAATGGGGGTTCGACGGCAGAGGCGAATTGCGCTTGTTTGACCTGACCTTTGCCAATGCCGCTGTAAACTTTAACGAGCGCGAGGTCTCTTTGCATCTGGCGATCGCACGCAGGCGCTGGCGCCTTGGCCAATTACAGTTTGATACACATGTATCAGGTGAATTTGATGGCCGAATCAGCTTTCCGCAAAACGGTTCCCCGGGCCTGCGGCTGCGCGGTCGTGGGAAGATCGAAGCGCTGGGCGGCAAACTCACAGGTTCGCTAGCAGTCCAAGCCGATGACCATGCCGTTCGCGTCGCCGCGGAAGGAGAACTAATCTGGTTCAATAAACCGTGGTTTGCGGCACGCATCGCCCTTGGCAGCGATGGATCCGCGGAATTTGCGGGTCGCACCTCAGTCGCATTGGATCTTACACCCACGGATCTTCCTGCCGGTATACAGGTTGCGAGTTTGTTTTTACGAGCCGACTTTGCGGCACGTTTTACCTTCGATCGTAGCGGAGAGAAACTTGAGCACGAGATTGATATTGACTGGTCGCTGGGAATAAGGCTACCGGGAGGTGCGCCGGGCCAAACGTTCGTGCTCGCCATGCAAAAAATGCACGTTGCCGCTCACGTTCCACTCGACGTCGAGCTCATTAACGTGCAGGGGATCAACTTCGTGCCGCTATCGGATCTCGTCCTTCCCATCCCTGAGATCACTTTCGGGGGCACAGAACAGGTTATCCGAGCGCGGATTAATTTGCCCGTGATAGACCAGGTGCGCTTTATGATGACGGATGGAATGAGGGTCGACCTGGAAGATCTGTTTCAAAACGAAGACTTCATCGATAAGAGAGTGGAGTTGTTCAAGGTACCTAAAAATTTGAAAGTCGAGATCAAAAATCAAAAGGTAGGCGATTGGGCTGTCGGTGTGGGGTTTCGCGTGCATTTGCAGTGGAGTGGCGGCCGCCTGGGATTCGAAATTAAGCGCGGTGTTCACAGTCGATTCATAGGTTTTGAAGACTTGTTGTAGCGTCAATACAAAGAGATGCTTTCCAAATTTGAGAATCCCACCAAGCTGAGTGATCTAAGATAGGCGAGTTGGAGCATTGTGCGCAAAGCCCTGGGAAGGTTTATTTGCAGAACGTCGGGCAAAGAAAAGAGTGGACGCTTACGCCCAGCTCATTCCAGAGACTGCTGAACTGGTTAGCCGAAGGCAGCGAAGAGTGTGGCGAGTCATATTTGAATATGCGCCAACGACTGGTGGCATATTTCGATCGTAAGAATTGCTCCACGGCCGACGAGTTAGCCGACGAGACGCTGAACCGGGTAGCTCGTCGGCTGGACGAGGAGAACGAAATTGTCAGCGATAGTCCAGCTCATTATTGCTACATTGTTGCCCGTTTTGTATTTTTGGAGTATCTGCGGCTAAGGCAAAAAAGCGAAGTGCCTCTTGATCCGGCGATGAGTCGATCCGTCACGGGCGGTCTTACTCCATTGGCAAGGGAGCAAATTGAGATACGTGAAAAGTTATTGACATGCCTGGAGTCTTGCAATGAAAAGTTGGAAGCCATAAACCGCGATCTGATCATCCGCTATTACTCCGGGGAGCAACGGCAAAAGATAGAAAATCGCCGGTTATTGGCTACCGAAATGGGGATTTCCCCAAATGCCCTGAGCATCAGAGCCTGCCGCATACGCAATCAGCTCGAGGCCTGCGTTAGGAGTTGTTTAAACCCGTGATGAAGTATTTCCTCGAATTTGTCTTAACACATTGAGGGTAGACACCAAAGTGTGTCCTGGAAATGAATAGTCAGCCGTACGACCAGGAAAAAATTGCTCAGTATCTTCTCGGGTCGCTCCCGGATGCGGAAACGGTGCGCCTGGACGAGCTGAGCTTTGCTGATCCCGATTTCGCAGAAACCCTGGGAGTGGTAGAGAGGGAGCTAGTTGATGCCTTCGTGCGGGGAGAACTGAGTGGCCAGAAATTGGAACAGTTCAAATCGTTTTACCTGTCTTCGCCGCTGAGATCTGAAAAGGTTCTATTCGCCGAAGTGTTTCGAGATTTCACTGCAAGATTAGGAAAAAAACTCGCCGTGCCCGACGCCGAAGGTTTGCTCACGACCAAACCTGTCTCGGCTCAGTTTTCTGGTTTAAAACTTTGGGTGAACCCCCGCGTCTTGTGGCAATGGAGTCTCGCCGCGGCGGCCTTGGTCCTGGTAGTTGCCGGTGTTTGGCTGGCTCTCGAAAACCGTAGACTGCGCGACCGAATATATCGCGCTGAGGCAACAGGCGCTGAGCTTCAGCAACGCCAGCAGGAATTGCAAAAGGAGCTCGTTGCGCAGCGCCCAGCAGATTTAAAGTCTCAACAGGAGTTCCCACACACCGATGCGCAAAGCGCGAAACAAGCTGAAGTGCCCGAACATCCTGTGCAGTCTTTATCTCCGTCACACCCGAACCCTGCCATCGCCTCTTTTGTTCTGGCACCGCAGTTACGAGGTGCCCAGCAAATCGCGGTTATTCCGATTCCGCCCAAAACTGAATACGTCGGAGTACGGTTAAACCTTGAGCCGAATGATTATCGGTCTTACCGCGTTGCGCTCGTGGACCAGGCCAGTAAGGAAACACTGTGGCGCAGCCGTTTGCTCACGGCAAAAAAAACCGGCGAAATGAAAATGCTGAATATTGTTTTTTCCGCCGCCCTCTTAAAGCCTCACGATTATATACTTAGAGTTTCGGGACTCGGCGGCACATTTGATATAGTAGGCGATTATCCGTTCAGGGTTGCGAAATAAACCCCCATCGTGACCGCACGCCAAAAATTCCACCGCAAGAGCAAAAGAGCAAAAGGGCGTCACCCATGTTCAAAGGCGTAGTCGGTTTGCAAAAGCTAAATAGTGGAGTCTGGAAATCACTGCCTCACATTGCACTTGCTTTGTTGGTGCTTTCAGTCCCCGCGTATCCGGTTCTCTCCGCGCGAGACTTAGTTGCACCTCCGCATTTTGATCAAGCGTCGTGGCAACAACCAGTCACTGGCCTACAAAAGGTATCGAAGGCAACTACGCTCAATCTTAACCAAGCGATTGAACGCGAGTTGGCTGCCGGAGAGGAACACCATTACCAAGTCTCATTGCGTGCCGGGCAATATGCAACTATCAAAGTCGAACAACGCGGTATAGATCTCAAGGTGCTAGTGCAAGGACTCGAGGGGAAAATCGTCGACGTTATTGACGGCGAGTACAGGAAAGAGGGCAACGAGCAGGTGCAACTGCTGGCTGATGTGGCCGGCAGTTATTTCATGACGGTGAAGTCCTCGTCTAAAATCGCTCCCGGCGGGTCGTACGAGATTGAAGTTACCGAGATTCGCGGAGCGACTACGAGAGATCGTTCGTTGCATGAAGCGGCCCAGCTCGAAGCCAATTCCAGGACCGCTTTTACAGCGGGTAAGTATGAGCAGGGCCGGAATTTGGCTGAAAAAGCTTTGGCGATCTATGAGAGCATTTTGGGTAACGAGCACCCGGCCGACGCGAGAATACTGCTTATTCTGGCGAGCAGCTATTACGACGACAAGCAGGAATTTCCCAAAGCAATATCGTTGCTCCAGCGTGCTGTGGCAATCTGCGAAAAGACTCTGGGGCACGAAAACCCACGAACAATAGACGGGAACCGACTGCTGGCCTATTTATACTTCGAGACCAATGAAGTTGCCAAAGCAGAGCGACTGGCCCAGGGCGCTCTTGAGGTGAGTGAGCAGACTTTCGGGCCGGAACATCTTTTTGTGGCTCGCTGCCTGAACACGCTCGCGGAAATTACGGGCGACGATAAAAAGGCGGAGCGTTTGCTGCGCCGCGCGCTGGCTATTGCCGAAAAATGGTTAGGTTCAGACGATCCGTTCCTGGTTATTTTGCTTAACGAAATCGGCGTCTTTTACCTGGACCGGGGAGATTATGAACGGGCCGAATCCTATATTTTGCGCGCCAAAGCATTGCGCGAAAAAGTTCTCGGCCCCGAGAACATCACTCAGGTAGTCGGTCTATCTAATCTGGGGATGCTCGCCCGCGGAAAAAAAGAGTACGCGAAGGCGGAGGACTATTATTCCCGAGCGATTGCAATCGTCGAGAAAGTCTTCGGCCCGGACAATCCTCGCCTGGCAATAATTCTTAATAACCTGGCGAATATCTATCGCGCCCGAGGTGAGTATGAAAAATCTGGCCGCCCACCTCCGCGTCCTGCACATCTCTGAGTCTTCCCGAGGACCGAATCATCCTTTGACTTTATTGTCGCTCGGCAACATAGCGAAGACTTACGCTGCACAAGGTAACGTTGAGGAGGCGCTTAAGTACCAGGCGCGCGTTGATGCTGTAATTGAGCGCAACATTCAGCTGAACGTGGCCCTTGGTTCCGAACGGCAGAAGCTCTCCTACCTGAATGCAGTCGCAGAGCGAACGGATCGGACGATTTCGCTCAATGTGGACCTTGCGCCAAGTAATGCAGCGGCGAGCGCCCTGGCGGCGCTCGTCTTAATCCAACGCAAGGGACGCGTGTTGGATGCCATGTCTGAAAGTTTCGCGTCATTGCGGCAACGTTCGACTCCAGAAGAGCAAATCATAATTGAACGATATAACAAAACGACGGCCGAGCTGGCGCGACTTGTTCTGAACGGGCCGCAGAGTATCTCTTTTGAAGAGCACAAAAAGAAGGTCAGCGAACTCCAAGAGCAACAAGAACGGCTGGAAGCCGAAATCAGCCATCGCAGTGCAGAGTTTCGCGCGGGCTCACAGCCCGTCACGCTTGCTGCCGTGCAAGCAGTTATTCCCACTAACGCGGCGTTAATCGAATTTGCCGTCTATCGTCCTTTCAATCCCAGAGCCGAAAGCAATCGCGAGGCCTATGGAGAGCCGCGTTATATCGCCTACATTGTGCGGATGAGTGGTCAGGTGCGATGGTGTGATCTGGGCGATGCGAAAGCGATCGAGGAAGCGACTAACGGTCTTCGACAGGCACTGCGTGATCCTTTGCGATTCGATGTGCGAGAACGTTCTCGTATCGTCGATGAGAAGATCATGCGACCCGTTCGCGACCTGATTGGAGATGCGCATCAATTATTGATCTCACCTGATGGTGCTCTCAACCTCATTCCGTTTGAAGCCTTAAGTGATGAGAGTGGCCGCTATTTGGTGCAACGCTATTCGTTTGCATATCTCACGAGTGGGCGAGACCTGCTGCGCATGCAAGTCAGGCGCGAGAGCACGAACAAGCCAACGGTGGTTGCGAACCCCCTCTTTGGTGAAGCCGCTTCGCCGCAGATAATGAGTGAAGCGATGTTGAGCATTCCCAGTAAGCGGCGCAGGAACATGATTGCCGGGCGCGATCTCTCAGAACTCTACTTCGCGCCGCTTGGCGGTACCGAAAGAGAGGCGGACTCGATTCATCTGCTTTTTCCTGAAGCCAAACTTATGACTGGGGCCGAGGCTAGCGAATCTGCCATTAAACAAGTCACTGCACCGCGTCTGTTGCACGTCGCTACGCACGGTTTTTTTCTGCAAGAGGAAAGCAGCGGATCCTTTAAAAATAGACAGTCGCCAACGGCCGGCAACGCTGCGAGAGGCCGCGCAGAAAACCCTTTGTTACGTTCCGGCCTGGCACTGGCGGGTGCCAACAAACGTAACGCCGGCGCCAACGATGACGGCCTTCTTACCGCGCTCGAAGCATCAGGTCTGAATCTTTGGGGTACCAAGTTGGTGGTCCTGTCTGCATGTGACACTGGCGTCGGCGAGGTGCGTAATGGCGAAGGCGTTTTCGGCTTGCGCCGTTCATTCGTGTTGGCCGGCGCTGAATCTCTGGTCATGAGTCTGTGGCCTGCAAGCGACTATTCAACGCGAAGCTTGATGACAGGTTATTATAAGAATTTAAAGCAGGGAATGGGCCGTGGTGCAGCTCTCAGGCAGGTGCAGCTCGACCTGCTGAAACGAAACGAGCGGCTACATCCGTTTTACTGGGCAAACTTCATCCAATACGGCGACTGGGCCAATCTCGACGGTAAACGGTAGGTAGCCGATAGCCGAACCTCAGTTTGACCCCCAACTGACCCGCCGAATATCCAGTTGCAGACCGAGACTGCGTAAAACCGCGTCTGCTAAGGCAACAAGTACCATCGCGCGGTGGAGACTGTGAAAACTCTCGGGAATCTTCAGTTGCGACGGGACAATTCAAGCTGAGTAAATTTGCAGGTTGGGAAGGGGGCAGTCGTTAGTTTCAAGGTTCGGTAGATTCAAGGCGCCCCCGCTCAACCTTAAATGCCAGTGCTTATCCCTATCACTCAAGCCTCGCCTAATTACATTGACTGATTGATTCGACGATGAAGCCTCTGAAACTTGAGCGGGGGCGCCTTGAATTTACTGAAGCTTGAAACTAACGACTGCCCCCTTCCCGACCTGCAAATTTACTCAGCTTGAATTGTCCAAATCCTCAGCTTCAAAGCTCCAGGGCAGCCTCAGAGTTTTCACAAGAGTCTCGTTGGCGGGCGGGTCCTCAAAAAACAGCAATGACCGTTTTATCCAGGGGCTCATTGGCCCACAATACCTAAACGTCCTTACAACCAGTGTTACAGCTGATGGGCTAGCGGCAATTAGAGACTTTACCCACCTGCGAGACCTGAATTTAGCACATACCCGTGCAGGTAATGCTGGCCTGGCCAGACACTCTGAGGCCTTTGGGTCCTTCGCTTCATTATAAGTAGACAAGAAATGATCAAATGCCTGCTCAGCGTCTGCGCGACATTCAGCCATCCAGATCTCATAGAACGCTTCCTTCGCTTTTGCTTGCTCACAACCGGTAGTTGTTGAGAAAGTTGGCTCTCCTTATGTACCCCGCAACGCTGCTCAGCGTGGTGCCAACACTTCCAAGGTGAGCGGCTTTCCAAGTTGAGGCGGGGACAGGGTCCACCTTCCTTAACTGAGAGGTGGAGGAGGTGGAGTGGCTGACTTTATAGGTGAGAGGGGTTTGATCTGTTTGAGGGGGAATTTCGTGTTGGCTCCAATCGATGTTGACCTGTGGAGGCGCAGTTGCGGCAACCGGTGTTTTCTCACCCTTTTGTTGTTCTGCTTCTTTGCCTGGCCCTTGGACCGTGTGCTCGCGCAATCCACCTTTGGAGGCAACGCTCAGCACACCTCAAGCTACGCGCAGCCCGCACAGAATCTGAATGCGATTAAGTGGAGCACGCCAAATGACTTCAATCCTGGCGCGCTAGCGCACTATGGCTCGCCTTTGGTTACCTCCAGCAACACTGTCGTGCTTCCTGTTAAGACAGCTACAAACGGTTTTCAGGTGTCTGCCTTTAACGGTGCGACCGGAGCGCCAAAATACACCGTCGCCTCTGACTACATCCTCCCGGCATATAGTTGGATCCCTGCCTACAACCCGTGCATAACGACGGGAAGTTTCGGCACTCGTATCTACTATGCAGGCGCCGGTGGTACTGTCTGGCACATCGACAACGTCGATTCAAATACGCCCGGAATCGCAGTTCGTGAGGTCTTTTACACTTCGCTGGCTGGCTACAATGCTAATGCCGCCGCTTACGACGGCACTATCTTTGTCAACACTCCAATCACCGCCGATTCAGCGGGCAATATCTATTTTGGTTTTCGCGTTCAAGGCACAGCTCCTGCTCCTCTAAATACTACGCAGAGCGGCTTCGCACGCGTCGATAGCAACGGAAATGGAAGTTTCGTCCTCGCGGGCACGGCCGCAAATGACCCCAATAGCAACCGAGACAGTCATAACATTGCGCCTGCCTTGAGTAACGACGAGACCACTATCTATGTGGTCGCAAAATCTTCTACTTCATCCAATGGATATCTGCTGGGCTTGAACTCGACAACGTTGCAAACAAAGTACTCAGTCCTGTTGAAGGATCCGCGCAACGGCAACCCTGCGGGAATTCCCGACAACGGCACGGCATCTCCGCTGGTGGCCCCGGACGGTGATCTCTTTTTTGGAGTCTTTGCGGTACCCAACAACGGATCTCGCGGGTTCCTCTTGCATTTCAGCGGGGACCTGTCGATCGAAAAAACTCCAGGCGCTTTCGGGTGGGACTATACGCCGGGAATCGTACCGGCGTCCTCCGTAGCCTCTTACAGCGGAAGTTCGTCTTATTTATTGTTCTGCAAATACAACGACTATGCCTTTGCAGACGGCAGCGGCGTGAATAGAGTGGCGCTGCTCGACCCCAATGCGACGCAAATCGATCCCCATCCCACAGCGTCTGGACTGATCGAAATGCGTGAAGTGCTCACTGTGATCGGTCCCACTCCAGACCCGGAAAATCCGGCAGTCCCTAATGCGGTGAGGGAATGGTGTATCAATGCTCCCGCCGTAAACCCCGCTACGAATAGCGTGTTCTTCGACAGCGAGGACGGCCACCTCTATCGCTGGAATCTTACGACGAACAACCTGGACCAAGCTCTGGTTCTCACACCCGGTATCGGGCAGCCCTACGTACCGAGCGTGATAGGTCCGGATGGTACGGTATACACGCTTAATGGAGGAACCCTTTTTGCAGTTGGCAGCCTGCCCGGTGTGGACGTCACCGTTAGTTCGTCCGCGCCCGATTTGCGCGGTACTGTGGTTGGCAATGCGATTACATTCACGGCTGCCGTCACGGGCCCGGTCTCAGCGCCAACCGGCACGATTACTTTCAAGGATCTCACGTACAATGGTTTCACGCCCGAAATAACAACATTGGCTACCAATGTTCCTCTCGATGCGAGCGGGCACGCATCAGTTTCTGTTTCCTCATTGACGGCCGGCGGTACCTACCTTGGTAATCACCTTATTACCGCGATGTACGGCGGCGATGGAAACCACGCTGCGTCTTCCGCGACAATGCTGCAGAAGGTTCACGCAAACGCTTCGACGACCGTTGTTTTGTCGTCACTAAATCCCTCAACCTCAGGTCAGGTAGTATCATTTATGGCGACTGTGTCTTCAGTGCCAGGCGGAACTGGAACTCCGACCGGAATGGTGGCCTTCATGGACGGAACCACGGTGATTGGGCAAGTGCCGGTTAATTCCAGCGGCATCGCTGCAATCACGAAATCGAACCTTCTTCCTGGAAGCCACACCATTGCGGCCACCTACGTTTCTGATACTCAGTTTGCCGCCAGCGCCGGAAGTCTTGTGCAGGTCGTCCAGAGTGGACCGTCGACTCTGCAGTTTTCTCAACCAGGCTACAACGTGATCGAAGGCGCAAAGAGTTTGACGGTGACCGTGACGCGCACTGGCGATACAGCTGGCACGGCCTCAGTCGATTACCGAACCGCAGACAGCGACACCTTCACTGTGGGATGTAGTGACACGGTAAACAATTTTGGTGGCGCCTACGCACGCTGCGACTATGCGACTTCAGTAGATACGCTGGCTTTTGCCGCCGGAGAGACTGCCAAAACATTCTCGGTCCCAATCATTGACGATGCGCTCGCAGAAGGCAACGAAACCTTCACTATCGCCCTGACCAATGTTGCTGGTGCGACTTTGGGAACGCCGGCGACGGCTACTGTAACCATCAACGACAACGAGACAGTGAATGGGCCAAATCCGATTTTCACTACGCCGTTCTTCGTCCGTCAGCACTATCTCGATTTTCTCTCACGCGAACCTGAGACGGGTGAGCCATGGTCTGGAGTGCTGAACAACTGTTCCGACGTAAACAATAATCCGACTTGCGATCGGTTGACAGTTTCAGCAGCATTTTTCGGGTCACCGGAATTCCAGTTGAAGGGATATTTTGTGTATCGCTTCTACAAAGTTGCCTTCGGTCGCTTGCCAACCTATGTCGAGATTATCACCGATATGCGAACTGTGACGGGCCAGAGTCCCGCTGAGGTGTTTCAGAAGAAGGCAGCATTCACGAATGCGTTTGTGTTGCGCACAGAATTTACAAACGCTTATGCTGCCCTGAGCAGTGCGCAATATGTTTTGATGTTGATGGGCCGCTACAGTCTGACGCAAATTACTACCCCGGATCCGGCGGCGCCTGATGGCACCACGAAGGTGACTCTAACGACCACGGAGCTAACGAACATGCTGAACGGAGTCGGTGGGACGTTAACGCGAGCACAAGTTTTGAGGGCCACCGCGGATTCCGATCAAGTGTTCAATGCGGAGTTCAACCAGGCGTTCGTGGCCATGCAGTACTATGGCTACTTGCGTAGAGCACCAGAAACTGCCGGCTACAACGCCTGGCTTATTTACCTGAACGCGAACCCAACGGACTATCGCACGATGGTCAATGGCTTCATGAACTCAATCGAGTATCGACTCCGTTTTGGATCGCCGTAAAATGACCGGTAGAAGGTTGAAAGGAGAAGAGAGATGGACTTCGATGATGCCATTGCTGCCCACGTAAGATGGAAAACCAGACTGAGGATGTTCATCAACGGCACTGGTGAAAAACTTGAGAGTGCCACCGTTGCTAAGGATAATGTGTGTGAACTGGGCAGGTGGATTTACGGCGCAGGCTCTCAATACAGTTATCTGGCATCCTATCCTACATTGAAAACAGAGCATGCTAATTTCCACCGGTGTGCGGCCGATGTGGTCAGGAAGGCAGAAACGGGCGATAAAAAAAGTGCGGAAGCGATGTTGGAGGCAGGACCATTTAGCAGCGCCTCTAGCAAAACCGTGAGCGCGATTCTGGAGATGAAGAGAGCAGCGGGAACATAATGCCGATTTCACATGTCAGCTATGATGGTCGGAATCAGGTGCCATCCGCAGCTTTAGTGTAACTGCTTCATGTCCTCAGCAACCACAATTATGATTGACGAAGATCAACTATGCCCGTGTGGTTCCGGCGCACGTTTCGGCTATTGTTGTGCACCCGTGATTAAGGGCGAGCGAGAAAGCCAAACTGCCGAAGAATTAATGCGCGCTCGTTATGCGGCATTCGCCACCGGAGCAATCGAGTTCATTGTGACTACTACTCACTCACGCACCAGACGAGACATCGATATTCCCCACATCACTGAATGGTCGCAAACTTCGACCTGGCGCGGGCTGCAGATTCTCGACACCATAGATCTGGAAAACAACCAGGCTTATGTCTCATTCGAAGCGCAATTTACTCAGAAGGGAAAAGATCAGAACCATAGAGAAAAGAGTTTATTCGAGCGTGAGGGTGGCAGTTGGAGGTTTGTGTCAGGCGAACAGCTGAAAAATCCCACGGTGCGGTATGAAACACCACGCACTGGCCGCAACGAACCGTGCCCCTGTGGATCGGGCAAGAAGTACAAGAAGTGCTGCGGTGCTTAGCCACACTATTCGAAGCCGATAAGACATTTTACGCCGATTAGTGGCAAGACTCAGTTGGGCTGTGCGCTGGTTCGCGCTCTGCCCCCCGAACTAAGTCGAGCGTCAACTGAGCACTCCCCCTTTCCTTCAATTAACCAATCCGGAGAGGTGTAATGGTGCGATTACTGGGTGGTGCCTGGCTAATCCTTGGGATGATTGCTTCCTGCTTCTCGCAGTCTTCTGCACAACAAATCACTGTGGCAAGTGCAAAACTATTTCTGCGAAAAGATTGGACCATTCAATCTTCTGCTCAGGTCAAAGAGAAAGGTGACGTTATCTCTACCAACACTTTTCCAGCGACTGAGGGAAACAATTGGTATGCGGCTTCAGTTCCGTCAACTATTTTTGGAACGCTGATCGAGAACCGCCTTTATCCGGATCCGTTTTTCGGAATGAATTTGAGAATGGTGCCCGGTTGTAACTATCCGATCGGGACGAACTTTTCGAATCGGCCAATGCCGCCAGACAGCCCCTTTGCAGTTTCCTGGTGGTACAGAAAAACCTTTTCGCTGCCCGCAGAATTTAACGGCAGCAACATCTGGCTTCATTTTGATGGGATTAATTTCCGCGCCAATGTCTGGCTGAACGGCCAACAGATCGCCAGCTCAGAGAACATAGCAGGCACCTTTCGGGTGCATGAGCTGAACATCACGAAAGCAGCGCGCATTGGCAGCCTGAACACTCTGGCGGTCGAAGTCTTTCCAGCACTGCCTGATGACCTGGGCTGGACATGGGTGGATTGGAATCCAATGCCGCCCGATAAGAACATGGGTATTTTTCGGGAAGTTTATCTAACCACCAGTGGTCCTGTAACGCTGCGTTATTCTCAGGTGGTCACTCACTTCGATCTTCCTTCCCTAAATACGGCCCATTTGACCGTGAATGCCGAAGCACACAATGCGACCGACCGCGTAATTGACGGTACGGTGAACGGACGCATCGAGGGAGTGCGGTTTTCGCAACAGCTCAAACTCGGGCCGCAGGAAACAAGGACTGTCGCATTTACGCCAGAGCAATTCAGCCAGCTAAATATTTCACAACCACGTGTGTGGTGGCCGGTCCATCTGGGACCACAGAACCTCTATGAACTGGAGCTGCAGTTCGACACTGAAGGAGCAGTCTCTGATCGGCAGACTACGAGCTTCGGCATCCGTCAGATCACTTCCGAGTTGGACCAGAATCACCGTATTTTTAAGATAAATGGAAAGCCTCTGTTCATTCGTGGAGGTGGCTGGGCGTCAGACATGCTGTTGCGCTTCGATATCCAGCGGCTGAAGGCGGAATTCAATTATGTGAGGGATATGAATCTGAATGCGATCCGTCTTGAAGGACAACTCCAGCCTGACGCGTTCTTTGATCTGGCCGATCGATACGGCATTCTAATCATTGCCGGCTGGTGCTGCTGCTCTCATTGGGAACACTGGCAGTATCGAGCGGACTATAAGGAAGGACCCCTATGGGACAAAGATGACTACGCAATTGCTGCTGCCTCACACGCAGATCAGATTAGAAGATTGAGAAATCATCCGAGCGTTCTGGTCTGGCTAAATGGCAGTGACAACCCGCCGCCTCCGGATGTCGAACAGCTCTATCTTGATATTTTGAAGAGGTACCAATGGCCCAATCCCATGCTCTCTTCTGCTACCGCCAAGAAAACCGCAATTACTGGCGTGACAGGAGTCAAAATGGAGGGACCTTACGAGTGGGTGCCGGCTGCCTACTGGTGGCTCGACAAGCGGATTGGGGGCGCGGAAGGCTTTGCTACCGAGATAAGTCCGGGACCGGCAGTGCCCCCGCTAGAGAGTCTGCGTCGCATGCTACCAAAGGATCACTTGTGGCCCATCGATGAGTATTGGAACTATCATGCGGGTGGAGGCCAATTCAAAGACCTGAAGGTTTTCACCGCTGCCCTTGAGGCTCGTTATGGTCCGGTCACGGATGTCCAGGACTACGCCAGGAAATCGCAGTTGATGACCTACGAGGCGCAGCGGGCAATGTTCGAGGCTTATAGCGCGAACCGGTACGCCGCGACAGGCGTAATTCAGTGGATGCTGAACAACGCGTGGCCTTCGATGATTTGGCACTTGTACGACTATTATCTGCTCCCCGGCGGCGGGTACTTTGGGACGAAGAAGGCCTGTGAACCGGTCCATGTTTACTACTCTTATAACGACAGATCAGTGGGAGCGGTCAATACAACTTGGCAGCCCTTACGAAATCTTAGACTGGTGGCCCAACTATATGACATGGATCTTGTGGAAAGGTTTTCCAAAAATGTCGGAATTGACCTCCCTGGCGACAGTGTCGTTAACAAATTGGTGATTCCTCAGACTCCAGATCTATCATCAACTTACTTTCTCAGGCTCCTGCTGCAGAACAGCAGAAATCAGACAATAAGTTCAAATTTTTACTGGCTTTCGACTAAGGATGATGTGCTCGATTGGCAGAAGTCCACCTGGTATTACACACCCACTACGTCGTATGCCGATATGACGCAGCTGCGAGAGCTGAAACCGACACGCCTGGCTGTATCGGTTACGGCCCAGAGGAAAGATGATCAGGAGATAGCCACCGTCACCCTGTCAAACCCAAGCACGAGGCTGGCTTTTTTCGTTCAGCTGCAGATCAAAAGAGGCCGTAATGGACCTGAAGTGCTGCCGATTCTTTGGCAGGATAACTATTTTTCACTGCTGCCTGGGGAGAAGAGGGTTGTTTCGGCAACCTATAAGGCCGGCCGGCTCAGTAAGCGGAATGCATATCTCAAGCTCGAGGGTTGGAACGTACCGGCTGTACTCATTCGCATGACAATTGTTTCCAAAAAGCGCTGAGGTAACTTCTGCCAATCCGATACATTGCAACGCCAATATTTTGTAGGGGTGGCACTCCGTGGCCACCCCCTCACCCGGCAACCGCCAACGTAGTCTTTAACGCACACCCGCACAGCGCAGCCTCGGAAAACGGCTCCTCTTTGAGCCAGGGTGGCCACGGAGTGCCACCCCTACAGTGACCCAACCGATCAAGTTCTGTAGCGTTTCGCAGTCTGCGCTTGACTCTGGAGCTGAGGCGAGGATCTATACTACAAGGCACCGGGAATGGAGATGATAGAGTTACGGATTGGCGAGGTTGCATTGCGAACGGGCGTAAGTGTCGACACGCTCCGTTACTACGAAAAACGACGGCTACTGGGTCGCGCTCGCCGCTCATCTGGTGGATTTCGGCTTTTCGGCAATGAGGCGGTTGAGCGCGTGCTATTCATTAAGCAGGCCCAGGAGTTGGGGTTTTCGCTGGCTGAGATTGGAGAGTTGGTAGCGAGTGGTGGCGCGGCGGAATGCCGAAAGGTGCGAGATCTATTGGGCAGGAAACTGGAGGAACTGGACCTGCGGCTGCAGTCATTGAAGAAGTTCAGACGCGTATTGGAGCAACATCTAAACGAATGTGAGTACGAGCTTCAGGAACATGGCGAGGAAGCCTGCTGTCCAATCGTTGCCGATAGTAAAAGAAAGGTGATGGTTAGCGATTATGGGAACCCATAATGGGCCACTAATCTTCTACTTTGCCCGCAACAACCGCTGGAGTGTTGCTCTCATCTCGTCAATGGAACGCACGACCGGGACGTTGGAGTAAGCAGGTTCCGGTGGCGCCTGGCCCCAAGTCTTTCCTGGTTCGTAAACAGCAATATAATCCCAAACCACAGAAGCTCGATCCCGCTCTCCGAGCAACTGAGAGACGAGGTGTTCCTTGTCCCAATATTGAGAAGCCCGCGCATCGGGAATCCGCGATAGGGTAGTAGTGGAGGGAGATGCCAGATCGGTAAACAAGACCGGTTCCCATACCACGAATACTCGGACGTTCTGACCACGTTGTTCGTCTAAGACTTTTTCAAATGCAGAAGCCCCCTGCAAACAGATCGGTCAAGTGGGTGAAAGCATCACCAACACCCGCACGGAATTCGTGGATCCATTAAATGCGTCTTTCAATGAAGACAGGTTGGAACTGTTCAAACTGAGCAGTGGTTGCTGCCCCGTGGGAACTGAACCCCCTCCATACAAGTAATAGCCAAGACCCAGTACAAGCGCCAGCAAGACTACTAAGATTATACGAATCCGCTTCAACTCAACCTCCAGTTGCCTCTTTCAACCCATAAAAAGAGAACACACATATCAGCGTGCAATTAAATTTGCCAGAAGATTTGCCATTGCCTGAGGAAACAGTGTAAAGACCAAAACTACACTCGCCGAGAACCACAGAACAATAGTACTAAGCAGACTTGGTTGATTCCGGCATTGTTTGGCCCGCCAGGATTGGTAAAAGCCGAAGCCGATCAACAGCACCGCACTTATCGAAAGGAACGGCCTGACCCTTACGAAGAAGGCTGAACCACCAGCAGCGCCCGCCGCGAGCAAAAATGGAGTGAGCGGCAAGCAACAGCCGGATGCCACTGCCAAACCACTGAGCGCAGCCAGGCTCGCTACAAGTGTGCGCTTGGAAGCCGCGCTCTTTTTGCTTTGTGGCGCTCTTTCTTCGCCCATAGCTGTATTCCGATGCTTGGGTTCTGCGGATACAAGATTCTGCAACTGCCCCAGTATAGATCCTGGAGTGCACTCCACAGTCAAGCAGAAAAACTCGTAGAGCAGCGAAGCCGGAATCAAATACTCGAGATTAAATCCGCGGCTCAGAAGCCTTGTTGCTCAGGACATTTGCAGGTTTGGGAGAATGTGCGAACTGGGAAGGGAGCAAAGCGCACTGCGCCACCGCTCAAGTTTGAATGGAACTCAACATCAGAATCAAAATAGCAATTTACAATCGGTCGCTTTCTGCCCTTGCGGCCATGAGTTTTACTTTCTTCAGTTCCGATCCTTTTACACCAAAGTACGTTGCCATTTCGACTACTTGCCGGGCATTTACGAAGTCATTCGCATTGGCACAGAATCTATCCAGAACTGCCCCGAATTCCCGGCAACTCATGCCTTTGGGTGTACGAAGGCCCAGCTTGCATTCACTACCCTCTCGATACAAACATAATTCACAAATTATCATTTTTGGGTTTCATCGACCCTGAATCAATCGCTTACTTAATAGGACCGGTTGTTGTCCGATATGGTTTTTCGGCCTCTCAATGCCTTCCTGCAGCGCGAATTGAGGTGTGTTCCTTGGTTTCTGCCACCTCGTTCTGGTATCGCAGTATAAGATCGTTAATAAATGGTGCACTCTTAAAACGAGGAGTACCATTCAACTCAAGAACACACTCAATTACCAATTCGTATGTGAGAACTGTTTGCTCGGAACTATCATTCTCAAGCCCTTTCTTCGGCTGGACTCCGGCTTTGCAGAGCCGCCAGTAAACGGCTCTTACCAGGGCAGCCTCCGCACTCAAGAAGCCACGCTGACTGAGGACCGCGACGCGATCCCGCCATACATCATTACAAATATTCGCGAATTGCTCTGAGCTTATTGTGGACATACGGCGTCAGCCTTCTCACTCTAGTGATATCCGCGTTTAGGCGATTCCCACCGCAGCAGGCCTGTGGAACGTAGATGTGGCAAACTCAAAGTAAGTGACAGCGGGCTTGTCCGCCAGTACGTGGGCCAGGGCCTCCAGCACCTCAGGATAAGCTGCACCACTGTAAGCCTCAGCGTCCTCCTTTGTGTCCCAAAAACTGTTGGCCGTAGCTTCTAAACGCTCCGGGGCGATAAACATAGTCTCACCACGAAAACCCTTCTGCCGGCGCAGGATGGGGAGTATTTGGTTATTGTTGATGCGGGTGAGTTCTGAGGTTGAATTTGCCTTGAGCTTCATAGTGACTTGTCGTCCAAACACGTTGAAATTTTTCCTCTTTGATGGAGCTGCTGAGTCAGGTGATCTGGAAACATTTCCAGAGGAGCTGAGACGGAGAGTAAGCGGGCTCTTTTCTAATCCAGCTTACGACAGGCGTCTGTATATGTCAAATACGAAATATACTACGTACGAAAAGTATTTCTCATGTGTTATGGTATGTATCGCTTGTAAAACTCGCCATGTTCGGGGCTAATAGCTCTGCGAGCGTGACTTGTGAGAGAGGACGTAGGACGTGATTGAGATACGAATTAATGAGTTATTGAAAGATCATTCCCGAAGCTTCTATTGGCTCGCAAAGGAGACGGGCATTAGTCACACCACGCTGTGGCGCTTGAAGAAGGGCAAAGCATTGGGAATAAATTTCGACACGCTGGAAAAGCTTTGCCAGGCGCTTAGGTGTAAACCGGGGGATGTGCTTTCGCTGGTGAGCACGAATAAGGAGCCGCGAAAGCGAGCGACCAAAAAGACGACTCGGCGATGAATGTTCGGCAGGCTCTGGCTGGATTATTCTGTCTCTTCTACCAGAGCCTTATTTGCCCTTACTCATGCCCGGATAGAGAGTGTATTTTCGGCGTAATTCAAGAATCAAATAATACCGGTCTCTGCGTAATCGGGATCAGGCTTTCATTAGCTTGAGCACCAATGTCGACTAAGCTGATGCTCTGCGCAAGCCCCAATGCAGCCAGGGCGCGTATTCCCCACCAATTGAAATCAATTTCATACCAGGTGAGACCGTGACGCGCGGCGCGTGGATGCGCGTGGTGATTGTTGTGCCAGCCTTCGCCGAACGAAAGCAGTGCCACCCACCAACTATTCCGTGAGTCATCATTCGTTTGAAAACGGCGCGTACCCCACAGGTGTGTGGCTGAATTGACAAGCCATGTTCCATGCAAGCCCAACGTCACTCTCAAGAAGATACCCCAGAACAGGAGCGGCCAACCGCCAACTGCAAGAAGCACGACACCCAGTGCTATGAGGGGCAGGTAATACCATTTATCTAACCAACGATAGACCGGATCCTTCATTAGATCGGGTGCGTAACGCTCACACACGCTCTGATCGTAGCGTTGGGCCGTGCCCGTTAAGATCCAACCCATATGCGCCCACCAACTACCGTCGCGCGGCGTATGCGGATCGCCGGGTGCGTCCGTATGCGCGTGGTGAATTCGATGCGTGCATACCCAGGCTATGGGACCTGCCTCAAGAGCGAGAGTGGCGCAGACAGTAAGAAAATACTCGATGACTTTTGGCGTCTTGAATCCACGATGTGTTAAGAGCCGGTGATAACCGACACCGATTCCGAGACCCCCTGCGAGCCACCAGAGAACAATTGTGGCAATCAAAACTGGGAAACTGAACATAAAGAGCGCTGCCACTGCACCTAAATGAAAAACCACCATTGTGATACATGTGGACCAATTGATGCCGGTCCTTCTCTGGATATTAGTAATTGATTCTTTTCGCATTAAGCTCCACTTTTCATAAAACGAATACTGCCATACCCGATCATAAGGTAGTTTGAGAGGAGCGCTTGTATTAGTTATGTAACACTATTTTCCTGTCAGTCACACCGACTGCTTGGCTTGTCGGCAGGCGCAATCCCAGTGATTTCTGGGTGTTCCCAACCGCGCACCTAACGATCTGTCTCGCCAAGGCACGAAACGTGCATTAAACAAAAAGGGCTAGTTCAATTCGAACCGCCAGCTAATGGAATAAAGGGTTGAGTACCTTGATAAAATCCAGATCGCCGAAGAAACCTACGAAAAACCATGAGGTTGAGTCGGAATCTGTTGGGACAGCCATTCACAATCAGCTGGCGGAAGACAATCGACCGATTCTTGATTCTGTAATCCGGACATTAAAACATAAACAATTTAAGCCCCACCCTCTCTTTTATAACGGCCACGCGCAAACAATTGTGGCTTTTGCCTGGCCGCGCTTCTTGACCCTATCAGCCAGTGAAGGGAATATGGAGCGCCTGTTCGAGATCGAACCGAACGTGCGTCTGCTTGCCCACTGTGACTGGCAAAGTGATCCTACCAAGCACCCCACCTTGCTCCTGGTCCACGGTCTGGAAGGCTCGACCAACTCTAAATATATGCTTGGCACTGCGGACAAAGCTTTCGACGCAGGATTTAACGTCATTCGCTTGAATATGCGAAATTGCGGCGGCACTGAACACCTCACACCGACGCTCTATCACAGCGGCATGAGTGGCGACCTCCGCGTTGTCGTAAAGGAATTAATCGAAGTTGACCATTTGCCATCCATTTTTTTGATCGGGTTTTCCATGGGTGGCAACCTGGTTCTGAAATTGGCTGGCGAAGACGCTGACGTACACCCAGAGGAAATTTCCGGTTTCTGTGCCGTATCTCCGGCAATTGACTTGAGTTCCTGCGCGGACGCGATTAGATATCGCTCAAACTGGGTTTACGAGCAGATGTTCTTACGCAGTTTGCGTCGCCGGTTGCGGATCAAGCACGCGCTGTATCCGGAGCTTTATGATACGAGTGATCTTCATCTGGTGCGTACAATCAGAGATTTTGACGAACGCTATACCGCCCATGATGGTGGTTTCACTGATGCCGACGACTACTACAGGCGTTCCAGCGCCCTACCGCTGATTGGACACATCCGCAGACCTACCTTGATCATTCACGCGCAAGATGACCCGTTCATCCCCTTTGAGCCCTTCAATCACTCTTCGGTTCACAACAATCCGCATGTTCTACTGCTGGCACCCGAACATGGTGGCCATGTCGGCTTCGTGTCTGGGGAGCCAGATGAGCAGGACCGATTTTGGGCAGAGAATCGCTTAGTGGAGTTTTGTGGACTCCTGGTACGCAGGGTGAGCCTACTATCACCTTGAAGACCAGTGAAGAATAGATCGAATACGAAGCCCGCTGACTCACCTCATTGATCACGCAATGCAATGATGGGATCAACTCTTGCCGCCCTTCGTGCAGGAAAATAGCTGGCTAATAAAGACAGGGCCTTGCCCAGGAGGCAGGAGGCAGGAGGCAGGAGCAGGGGCAGGTGGCAGGAACAGTCTGTGTCACCACTGGCGGCAGCGAGCGATACTCCTGTCGCCTGCGCCTGCCTCCTGCTCCTGGCCTCACAGGCGGCACTTCGAGCGAATAAGTTCTATTATTTGCAAATGATTATTCACCTGCTCGACGGCACCTACGAGCTATTTCGTCATTTTTATGGGATCCGTCGTTTCAAGAAGACGGATCCTCCTTTCGGTGCTGTGGCCGGCGTTCTCCGTACGGTTGCGCAGATGCTCGCGGATGGCGCAACCCACATCGGAGTCGCTACTGATCATGTAATTGAGTCGTTCCGCAATGGTCTCTGGGCGGACTACAAGACTGGCGAAGGTGTCGAGCCAGTCCTGCGCTCACAGTTCGTTCCGCTAGAGGAGGCACTTGAAGCGATGGGCGTAGTCGTCTGGCCCATGATTGAACTCGAGGCTGACGATGCGCTGGCGTCCGCGGCACACATTGCTGCCCGGGATAAACGCGTGCAGAAGGTATGTATCTGGACGCCGGACAAGGATCTGGCGCAATGCGTCGTAGGCGAACGTGTGGTCCAAGTGGACCGGAGAAGCAATCAGATTCGTGATGAACAGGCCATTCGCGCCAAGTATGGCGTGGCGCCCATTTTTATTCCAGACTATCTCGCTTTGGTGGGTGATGCCGCTGATGGCTATCCCGGCCTGGCGGGCTTAGGGCCCAGGACTGCGGCGACCTTAATTAACCGATATGGCCACATCGAAGAGTTTCCCGCCAATGTTTTCGGCGGTGATCCGGAGCGAAATAACCTCGAGCGAGCGTTGTTGTTCAAGCATCTCGCAACGCTGCGAATCGACGCACCCCTCTTTCTGGATGTCGATGACTTGCGCTGGAACGGAGCCACACCAGGCTTTGAATCAATGGCTGAGAAGATAGGTGATGCGCGGTTGGCGACGCGAGTAAGAGAATTACAACTTCGGGAACGGTAGAGACTGTCGGAAGAATGTACTCATAGTTAGGCACTCTGGCTTGTTGTCCCGGATCCACGTCCGCAGGCGGCAGCGCGCTCCAGGAGTAACTTCCGTTCCGGCAAGTTCTGCGTAAGCGATGCTGCCCGTTCAAATTCTGCGCGGGCTTCGGCGAAGCGTCCGAGCCTGGAAAGGAGGTCGCCGCGCACGCTGGGCAAGAGGTGGTACGTCTTGAGTGACGGTTCTGCGCAAAGCGCATCGACGATCTCGAGCCCCACTGTCGGACCAAACGCCATCGCAAGCGCAACGGCACGGTTCAGCTCCACGACGGCAGAAGGCATGAGCGTTAAGAGAATCTCATACAGCGATGCGATGCGTCTCCAGTCGGTTTGTTCCGCGGTATGCGCTCGTGCATGACATGCGGCGATGGCGGCCTGTAGTGCGTACGGGCCCCGTGGGCTGCCAATCCTTTCTGCTCGTTCGAGAGCCGCAAGACCGCGACGGATGAGAAGTTGATCCCAGAGCGCGCGGTTTTGATCAAAAAGCAGAATCGGCTCTCCCGCCGGACCTACACGCGCGCGTGAGCGTGATGCCTGGATCTCCATCAGCGCAACAAGACCGTGGACCTCGGAGTCGTCCGGAGCAAGTTCGGCCAGGACCCGGCCAAGACGGAGTGCCTCCTCGCAGAGGGCGGGTCGCATCCAGTGATCACCGGCCGTCGCCGAATAACCCTCGTTGAAGATGAGATAGATGACCTCGAGAACGGACGAAAGGCGGATATTAAGCTCAGCACCATGCGGCACCTCAAAAGGAATGCGCGCATCGGCAAGAGTACGCTTGGCACGCACGATTCGCTGGGCCACAGTTGGTTCAGAGACGAGGAATGCGCGAGCGATCTCCTCGGTGGTGAGACCGCCGAGCAAGCGGAGCGTGAGTGCCACGCGTGCCTCAGTAGAAAGCAGCGGATGACAAGATATGAACAGAAGACGTAAGAGGTCATCGCCGATGTCATCTTCGATCACGGCGTCGAGATCTGGGGCAGTAGCCTGTTGCGCGTCAAGCTCGCGACCTAACTCCTCGTGCTTGCGCTCAAGCAGCGTTCTTCGCCGCAGCAGGTCGATTGCACGATGTTTGGCAGTGACCATCAGCCACGCGCCTGGCTTGTCCGGGATTCCGGATTCTGGCCACTGCTCCAGAGCGGCGACTAGAGCATCCTGCGCGAGGTCTTCCGCAAGGCCGACGTCGTGCACAATTCGCGCGAGACCCGCGATGAGCCGCGGCGATTCGATTCTCCAGACAGCGTCAATGGCGCGATGAGTGTCGGTAGCCGTCATGGCTACCGATCACATCATCTATTATCTGGCACAGCAAGTGGCGTTGTGGCTGTTTGGGGCCTAAAACCTATTGTTCCTCCGACTAGCTCGTTCACGACTTGTTTTGTTTCGCCTCGATCTCTGCGCGCAATCGTTCCTCTTGCTCTCTCAGTTCGGGAGTGAACTCGGAACCGAAATCCTCGGCCTCGAACAGCTGACGAATTTCGATTTCAGCCTCTGCGCCGGTAGGATTGGGGCACCGCTTTACCCACTCGATTGCTTCTTCCAGGGATCTCACCTGCCACAGCCAAAAACCGGCGATCAGCTCCTTTGTCTCGGTAAAAGGTCCGTCAGTCACAGTTCGCTTTCCTCCAGAGAACTTGACACGTGCCCCCTTCGAACTCGGTTGCAGCCCCTCGCCTGCGAGCATTACGCCGGCTTTCACCAACTCTTCGTTGTAGTTTCCCATCTCGGTAAGGAGCTTTTCATCAGGAAGCACGCCGGCCTCCGTTTCTTTAGTGGCTTTAATCAAGACCATGACTCGCATATTGATATCTCCTCTTTGATATTTTTGAGTCCCGGATTCGGACGATTGCTTCAGCTGAATCCCGGCTCTCTACTTACACGACGAACGAGAGCCAGGAAGATCGACGACCTCAAAAGAAAAACTCAAGTCTTTTTGGTCTGACTTGATTCGGTGAGAATGGGGCATTTTCTAGACTGTCGCCTGAACGACGAGATCAACCATCAGCTACTCAACCTAACGCCTCACCAGCATTCCTTGAGCCTGATTTTTCTTCATGCTCAAGCTGCACTGGGGCCACACCTGTCACCTCTGCGCCACATATTTATTCTTGACCCGGACGTCTCGTTCGCTGAAGGGTCCGCTCTCAAATCCATATATCTCAATCTCAAGACAACTGCGGTCAAACATTTTTGTCACTTCGCGAAAGTCCTGGTTGACGCGACACACAGCGAAATGCGTGAGGTTCGGCGTGTCAAAAACAACAGGTCGTCATATTTGGAATCACAGCATGTCGTTGTTGCCATAGAGGGTTCTTTGGCTGAACCTCCATTGCGGCTCAACAAGAGACTGGCAAATGGCAACAACTCACCTTCTGCTTCTGCTATATGCTCAGGTGTAAATTGCGACGGCTCCTGATATAGCTCGTAATGCAGCTCAAGTGATCCATTCGCCGCGAGAACTCTCAGCGCCTCGATGAAGAGACCCATCGTGAGAATGATGAAGCTTCCTGTATGATCTTCTTTCGGGAGCGTCCGGCGTTTTTCTATTAGCAATTCTGCGCGGTTGTTTGAGAGAATCCGCACACGCCACGGTTGCACATTATGTGGCGACGGCGCGTGTATCGCGGTTTTCAGCAGCTTCTGCCATATGCCCATAGCCATCACACAGATTACAGTCTCACACTCAACCAGTCCTGTTTTCGGGCGTCTCTTTCAGTAGAAGGTATCAGTGAGTGCCCCGCTGCTCCGGCGTCACCGTAAATTTGATATCACTCGCACTCTCCGCAAGTTTGATGTCATTGCTGTTATAGGCAGTCACCGTACACCTGTATGTCCCTGGTGAAAGAGGCTTGTCAAGAACAAACGACGTTCCATCTACGCGCTTGTTGATGTAGTCATAATCAGTTTTTGCTTCGCTCGAACTGTCAGCGTTAATACTGAACTTATAATAGGCAGCTTCGGGGTAGGTGTCCCATTTGACTTCTATCATGTTCACATCGATCTTGGATCCTGCTTTCGGACTCAACAGTTTCAAATCGCTTTTAAAGAGATTTGTGTCCGGCGCAAAGAATGTCTGGTCCGCTTCGAGCTTGTATTTGGCCGATCCTACGAAGCCGGACGTTGCGAAGACATAGTATGGTGTATCAAAAACCTTGGCCGTTAAACCCTCATAAACGCCAGGCGGCACGTCTTTGATCAAGTATTCGCCGCTGCCATCGGTTTTGCTGGTGAAGGTTTGGCCGCCACACCCGCCGAAATATTGGTTGAATGTCTCACACAGTTTTACTTCTATCGCCGCCGCTGGTCTTCCGTTGTAGAGGACTTTGCCCTGCACATTAGCTTTGCCGGAAGCCGGCTTTTGCCTTTCCTGGCCGCCGCTACCGGAATGGATGATGCCCGCATCAGGTTTTGTAGCCGAAGCAGGAATGTTGGAATTGTCCGTTGGACCAGGGGCCTTTTCTTTAGAAGATTTGCAGCCCCACCCGAATGTCGCAATAAGCAATAGAGAAGTGACAATTGCTTTAGTGTTACTTGACACGGTTTTTGCCCTCCTTCGTTAGTACGATCCAGCAGAGTCTTTGAAATGGCTCATTGTATCCGGTACTAACCTTTTTGGCTTACTCAGTGAATATAAGCAGACTACTCAGATTAACAAACCAATGTATGCGGACAACAAATTACAATAAGCTCAAGCCCGTTATAATATTGCCATTTGCAGAGTGTAAACTGAACTATCACATTTCTGAGAAACAAGTCCCAACCTTCAGATCGTTTTCGTCGTTTAGGGACAAGGGGAATTCACGATGCTGCTTGTGAAAGTCGGTAGTCAATGTTGCTGATGCAGCAAAACATCGGCCAATCCTTTCAATCGCCAATCGTGCGCGTTCTGCTCGTCGCTATTGCGATTGCGTTGCTGTATGTGCTCGGGAAAGAAGTGCGAAAGATACCAGCGAAGCTCTTCACATTGATGGCGACGGCTTTCGTGGATATGGTCGGCCTGCTGATGATCATTCCCCTGCTGCCGTTTTATGTGAAGACGCTGGGCGGACCAGGCATTGACTTGCTGGGGATGCACTTGGGAATAGGGATCATCTCCGGATTCATAATTGCAGCGTTCACGGTAGCACAACTGCTGAGTGCGCCAATGTGGGGGCGCTTTTCCGATCGTGTAGGACGGCGGCCTACTTTGCTTATTGCCTTAGGCGCATCGGCGATTGCGTATCTGATTTTCGGTTTCGCCAACTCACTGCTTCTCTTGTTCATTTCGCGGATTGTGCAGGGCGCCGGCGGGGGAACCGTAGGTGTCATTCAGGCGTACGTTGCGGACTCAACCGCCCCGGAGGATCGCGCACGCGCCCTCGGCTGGCTCTCGGCCACAACAAATCTTGGTGTGGCGCTCGGGCCGGTACTTGGTTCATTCGCGATCACATTAGGCAAACGCGACCTGCTGCCTGGACCAGGGACTCTGCAGATGGGCCATGCGGCCCCGGGGATCCTGGCGGCAGCAATCTGCCTACTGAATATGGCATTCGCAGCTCGGTATTTGAGCGAGTCGCGTGATCCGAATGAAGAGGCGGCCCCTGGAGAAGTGCGGCGCACGCCGCGCCAGGCGATTTGGCGCGTTATTTCGCATTCCAGTGAACCTTCTTCGCGCCTCATCTGGATATACGCGATCGCCATCGGCGCGTTCCAGGGAAGCTTTTCCGTGCTTGCGCTTTTCCTGAATGCGCGGTTTCAGGTTACGGAACAAACGATCGGTTATTTTTTCATGTATGTAGGTTCTATCTCGGTCTTCGCTCGCGTGCTACTCCTGGGCCGCGCGGTTGACTGGCTGGGTGAGGCGAAGCTTTCGCGGCTGGGACTGGTACTGCTGGCGGCGGGAGTGATAGGCATGCCGTTGTCACGAAACCTGGGTATGCTGGCACTTGCGGTGGCGCTGATCCCATTGGGTACAGCCTTCACATTCCCTTGCGTAACGGCACTTTTGTCGCGCGTTATCGCGCCCAGAGAGCGCGGCCTGTACATGGGCATGCAGCAAACCTACGGCGGCGTCGCTCGGATTATTGCCCCACTTTTCTTCGGGTGGTCGTTTGATTCACTCGGAGTATCATCGCCATACTTCTTCTCGTCCGCTTTTATCCTGGCGACGATCCTTCTTGGTTTTGGCCTGGACCAGTATGCGCGGCCGGAACGGGCTGTGGTCCGTGAGCAGGCAAGCGCGGAAGAGCAAGAAGCGTAACCGCTTAAATTCAGAGCGCATTCTTGCGCAATGGCTTCGACATGTCGATGAAATGACAGGGTATCTTCGTTTGCACGTGCGCGGGAAAGGGTGAAGTTCCAGCCTCACCATATCCTCGGCGTTGATAGAAACCCAACAGCTCGTGACGCAGGTTCACGATTTTTATGTCCATGAAGCTATGGCCCAGCGCGCGACAGTAATCTTCAGCAGCATTCATGAGTACAGATCCCAGGCCAGAGTTCTGTCGCGCAGGATCTACTGCCAGCAGGCCCAGATAAGCACGGTCGCCGCGTGGCTCAACATAAACGCAGCCAAGGATCATTCCGTCACTTTCGGCCAGGAAAAAATTTCCAGTCTCAAGAAAGCTATGCACACTCTCCAAGTCGATGCGATTTCCTTCCACAAAGAAGCCCTCTGAACCTGCAAAGGCGGCGTTGATCACAGTCGTGATCTGTATAGCGTCTTTTAGGTTCGCAATTCGCATAGAAATGCCGCTGGTGTTGCGAGGGGCAATAGTGATCGCAGTCATACTCCCTTCCATTCAAACATAGCACGTTGGTTCCGTGAAGTAGTCCGCCTTCCCGACCTGAGAGGTTGCGGAGGTTAAGCTGTTTATTTGCAGTCAGTGGCTCTCAACCTTGAAGCGGGGACAGGGTCCGCCTTCCCTAGCTGAGAGGTTGCGGAGGTTGAAATGTTTATTTGCAGTGAGTGGCCCTCCACCTTGAGGCGGGGACAGGGTCCGCCTTCCCCACCTGAGAGCTTCCTGACCTGACCCTAATGCGGAAACGTTCAGGGTGTCTGTCTCACTTGCGAGGAGCGAAACCGCTCCGCCGTTCGTGCGCGAGCTTTTGAAATCTCAACTTCTCGATCACGGGGAGGAGCATTGGTCACCAGAGAATGAAGCAGTTCGTGGGCAGCTTGAGCAACCTGATCCACTGCGCGATTAAAAGCAACCTCGTTGGCCTTCGAGGGCTTAGTGAAGCCGCTCAATTTTCGAACGAATTGAAGCGACGACGCACGAATTTCTTCGTCAGTTGCGGGTGGTTTAAAGTTGTGAAGGGTTTTGATATTTCGGCACATAACATTTTCTCAATTAGGGCAGATCAAATCTGTCGTGGGTGTCACAATGCTGAGGGGGGTCAGTTTATATTTTTCAAAGAGTGTGTTGATGCCGGGAAGGATCTCGCTGTTGATTTTGCGCCAGCCGGCGAGATTCTTTTTCAAAACCTCGCACGCCCCGATTGCGTTGGCCCGTGCGGAAGGCGCGGGGCGCAGATCGCCACTTTGGATCATCGTAACGAAACGCGCGAGGTCCCGATTAACTGAACCGAATCCCGGCTCCGCATCCGTCCCGTCGGCGATAAGACGCAGCTGTTTGTCGAGACTCTCGGCAGTTTCGCTGCCGTCTTTTGCGGCGGAGTTGTTGGCAAGAGCTTTCAGCCGGGCACCCAAAGCTAAACGCAGCGCGGACACATCGCCGTAGGATTTGAAAGCAATATCCATCCAGCGATCGATATCCCTCGCGAGGTTCAGTTGCGCTTCGAGATCAAACTGTGAGCGGTGAAGACGCGGATCGAGGATTAGTACCAGTGGCTGCCGAAAGACTTGCTTGTCCACGGTCAATACTACCTCATAACTGCCCGGCACCGCGAGTGGTCCAGGTGGTTGATCCCGCGGCGTCTGGCCCGCGACGGCGTGATCGGGCAGTGTGTATTCAATGTAATCGAGTGGACGTCCGTAAAAGCTGTAGGGAAGCGTTGGCGGGTGCGGCCACTGGAGATTCCAGACAAAACGGTTTAGCCCCTTGTGCGAGGACAACGTGTCCAGTGGAGCGAACCAATAATCGGGCACGTTTTTCTTCATAGGATTTAACGATGGGGACTTGCTCGAATAGCGTCGGACGGTGTCCCCCTCCTGATCGCGAATTTCGAGCGCAACTTCCTTCGCCTCCGATTTCAAATAGTAATCGATGATGCCGCCATCCGGGGGGTTTTGTCCGGCAGGAGTATCAGCAGGCAACGGCGTGTCCGGATGATTGTCCCAGCGCGTGCGCACCGCTGGCTCCGGGCGGAAAAGGATCACGCGAGCCTCTGCCAATTTCGGATCAAGCTGTCGTATTGGCGACACATTATCGAGGATCCATAGCCCTCGACCATAAGTGGCGGCCACGAGATCGCTGCCATGGACCGCGAGATCGCGCACTGAAACAGTTGGCAAATTAAGTTGCAAAGACTGCCAGTGATCACCGCCATCAAACGAAACGTGCACGCCCGTCTCCGTTCCGGCATACAGCAATCCCTTCCGTGCCGGGTCTTCTCGCACGACGCGAGCAATGCCGCGGTCCGGCAACCCGGCAACGATCTTCTGCCATGTCTCACCGTGATCTCGCGTCCGGTAGATGTAAGGACGCGAATCGGCCTGTGCCAGTGTGATGATGTAAGCATTGTTCTCTTCGGTCGCTGAAGCTTCAATCAGGATCACGGAACTAGCTGCGGGCAGTTCTCGCGGAGTGACATCTTTCCAGGTCGCGCCATTGTCACGTGTGAGTTGGACCAGCCCGGTGCTGGTGCCGACCCATATTTGTCCAGGTTTGGCCGCGGATGGCGCAATCGACTGAATTACTCCGGTCCTCAACCTCTGTGGCGCATCTTCGGGTACGCTCGTGAAATGATTCCTTTGAACCGAGGACGCAGATTTCTCTGTTAGGTCAGGACTAATTTCCTGCCAGGTGACAGCGCCGTCGCTTGTCTTTAGTAACCTTTGCATGCCTAGATAGAGGGTGCTCGGATCAGTAGGGGAAAAAACGAGCGGAGTTTCCCAAGTATAACGGTATTGGTTGCCAGGAGCGAACACAGTCGATATTTGCCCGGTGGTCCGGTCCAATCTCAATACGCTGCCGAACCAGCCTATTGAATAAATCAGATTTGCATTAGTAGGATCAGGAGCAATGTGACCACTCTCGAAGGAACCTGAGGAGAACCAGTCTCGATAGGTAATTTGTCCAAAGTCACTGCGGCTGGGCACCACGACAGAACCAGCATCCTGTTGTGACCCATAGAGGTGATAGGGGAAAGAATTGTCGGTTCTAACGTGATACATCTCACCGGTTGCCTGATTGAACCACGAACTCCAGATGCGCCCGCCATCGACACTGATAACCGCTCCCTGGTCTGAGCCGAGAAATAGACGTTGTGAATCATCCGGCGCGATCCAGAGCACGTGTTGATCTTCCCCGCTTGGCGCTCCCTTGAAAGCTTCGAACGTCTTTCCGCCATCAGTTGAACGATACATTGAAGTCTGCATCACATAGACGATATCCGCATTGTGAGGATCTACATACACGCGACTGAAATAGCCACTGCCGATCACTCGTGGATCAGTACCGCTGCGGTACCAGCTATCGCCCCCATCATCGGAACGAAACAATCCCTGGCTCATGATGGCGTAGATGCGTCGGCCCCCTTTACCGGGTGCCACTGCGACACCGATCCTGCCGCGAGCCTTTTCCGGTAGTCCGGCTCCACCCAATACCTGCCAGGTGTTACCTTCATCCGTTGATCTATAGATCTGGGAGTCAGTTCCCGGCGCCCGTCGATCATTAGGATTGAGTTGAAATGTATAAGCCGCAGCATAAAGTAAGTGGGCATCATTCGGAGCCATGCACATGTCCACGATGCTGGTCTTATCATCTTTGAACAGTACTCTATTCCAGGTTGTACCACCGTCGGTTGTCCTAAATACTCCTCGCGTCGTGCCGCTGGTGATAAAGTTGTACGTCGCAACGAGCACTACGTTCGGATCTTGCGGGTCCACAATTATTGACGAGACGGAACGCGTACCGCGCAAACCTATGTTGGTCCAAGTTGCGCCACCATCGGTTGATTTGTAAACGCCGTTCCCTTCAGTTTGCTCACCGGTACCGACATAAATGATGTTTGAGTTGGAAGGGGCGAGCGCCAAAGCCCCAATTGATGCCACCTGGACATGGTCAAAGATTGGTTCCCAGACGCGGCCCCCACTGGTAGTTTTCCATACGCCGCCACCCGGCGTGCCAAAGTAGTAGATGGCCGGCTTGCCCGGAATACCGGCTACCGCGGTCACCCGACCCCCGCGATGTGGCCCAATTAATCGCCACTTCATTGCTGCATAACGGTCCGGATTGTAATCTTGCCCGAGGATAGAGATTGACCATAAAACCGCACCAATTGTGGTTATCAGCATGCTTATAGGTCTAAGGAGCGCCATAGGTAATTGCTGCTGCATACATCGTCTCCGCGAAAAATTTTATCATTCAAAATACTCTTGGTTGCTTGACCCTTTCAATGAGTGCTGCGGACGCTGCCGGAGTTTTTCGCATGCCAAAGATGTCCGGCATCGAGTTTCTCAGGGTTTTGCGGGACACAGGCGATAAAACACCCATAATTCTGTTAACAACCTTCGATGACGATGCAGCATTGCTAAACGGCATCAGGTTAGGGGCCAAAGGCTACTTACTTAAAGATGTGTCTCTCGCAAAATTGACCGAGGCCATCCGGCTGGTGGCCCACGGGGGAACGATGATCAGCCCCGTAATTACGGAAAGGCTGCTAGAGGAAATGAAAACTGCACCCTTACCTGCCTTGCTAAGCGACGATGATGAGCATTTGACCGCGCGTGAGACTGAGATTCTGCGATTGATGACAGGAGGCTACAGCAATCGCGAGATCGCGTCCGCATTGGATTTATCCGAAGGTACAGTTAAAAATCACGTTTCCAACATTTTGGGCAAGCTCGGCGTCCGCGATCGTACCCGAGCTGTGCTGAAGGCAATCGAAAAAGGTTACGTTTAGCCAATTTCGCAGTGGGCGATGTGTGCGGGCGGCCACAATCATGACTTTCTACACTTGGCGGCCTTTGTAAGGAAGAATATCGTGTGACCTGAGGAGGAAAAATCGCATGTCCCATCGACCCATCACACGACGAACTATTCTTAAGGGAGGAGCCGCTTTAGCTGGCACATTGGCCCTCGGCAACTGGGCAGAATCTGCGGCAAGCGAGTCCGCTGAGCGACCGACACTAGTAGTCTTTTGGCTCAATGGCGGTCCAGCTGGTCTGTTCAACAGCGCAGACTCATTTTTGCGAACTGGCGCCTTCGGCGTGACGGAACAGAATATTCGCAATCTAGGGAATGACCTCTATGTGGATGCCACCTCTTTTGGCGCACTGCCACTGGTAGCACGTGCGCATATGGCTTCGATCAACTTCCACCACGGCGTTATCCGCCCGCACGATCTGGCACGCGCCGCCGTGCTTCAGACGGCTTCCCGGAGTCAGCTTCTCAGAATGGCTGCGGTTATGCCTGGTGGACCGTTTCGTTGCGCGGTCGTTAATGACTTGGGCTTGCCAGTCGGGGTCAGCGCAAGTCCACCTGCAGAGGACGGTGTCAAACTCGACCGCATCTTGGCAATCGACCGTCTAAGATCATCACTCAGGACCAGGCAGTTTGACGAAGTATGCGCTGTCTATCAGATGCCGCGTGAGCAAACGTCTATCCGGGACCTGCGCTCCACGCTCGTCGGGTTGGAAGTCCTTGTCCGCGCTGGCGCGAGCGTGATTTTCGCTCAGCCTGCTTATACGGGACGACCGGATCGCCAATTCGATACCCACCGGGATGACACTGGCACCGCGGCGCGCGCAGTGATGTCGCAGATCACACCCTTTCTAGCACTGTTCCTGAAGCGAGTACTCACACTGCGGGGAAGAAACGTTGTGGTTCTCCTGGTAGGTGAACTCAGCCGCACGGTACCGGAGTCTGATCATGAACCGGGTGGCACGGCCACAGTCATTGGCAAGTATGTTAAGACTGGTACTGCCGGGCCGCAGCAAGCCGACGGCTCACCAGCAAGTAACGCGCCGCCACCCGAAGGATTATGGGCTTATGTGTCAGCCGCCCTACACCTGGGTGGAACTCCATTTGGGCGTAATCCGAACCCCGAGCTGATCCTGTGATTTGTCCGTGAGGCTCGGATCAAAAAAGACGGACACGCCCAAAAACGGAAATGGTTTCGGCTACTCAGGTACGAGCGGCGCCTGTTCCGTAGCTTATATGTGTAGAGCGCCGAACTTCCCAGACCTGCCAGTGCCCCAATACCAGCACCTCTTCGTCCGCCCAACAAAGCACCGACGCCCATTCCTCCGCCCGTCCCCATGGCCAGGGTAAGCGATCTCTTAGAGTACGGAAGGGCGTACTTCTCCAGTTCAGTTATCACTCTCGCCGAATCGAATTCATAAACAGTTCGCATACTCTGATAAAAAGTTTATTTATTACGTGTGAACTGCGGCCAGTGCAGCCAACTGGGTTCCACGTGAATTCAAACTTTGTCATGTTCAGCATTTAGTCAGGAATGGAGGACGAAACGGGATTGACTGGACCCTTAGGAGCGCTCGTGGAAATATGAACGATGGCAGCCGATAGCAGTTAATCGCGGCACACTCATTGCCATCATTGCCAAGCGACACTTCTACATTCGATCGAATTAGTAGAGTGCCTTTTTGTTTTTGTCTAACAAGAGTTCATGAATGGAGGAGAGGGCTCCAAGTTTTTGCAGTTGTCCCCGCATTAATTTGGTTTGTTCCTCTTGATCTGTTCGTCAGGTTCAGGGCTTGGCGACGTTTAATCATCGATCCGATCAAAGGAGGGGCGAATGTTCTGCGTTAGGAAATTGCTGATAGCTCTCGTAATTGTTGGCACATTCGGTCTGGGTTCAAACGCGACGGCTAGAGCTGATACGATCAGCTTTCCTGGTAGCAATCAGCACTCGAATCAGGTGAATGTGATTGCGAGTCTGGAGGGACTGGTTAATAACGTAAAAGTCTTCGTGCCGGATCACAGCTCCACAAATCTCGTCTTAAGTTCATTTCAAGGAAGCGGCATCGCCACGATCTTATTGACTACGCTTAGTGGTCGGACAGTTAACTTTGAATACTCTCTCGGGGTTGGTAACAATTTCGTCACTGTATCAAACACTGACGGAGCATACAGCGCGGTTAATCTCAATCAGCCCGCGGGTCCTACTGATCTACGCCAGCAGAAAATTTCCCTGTACCAAGCAGTTGCAGCACTACCAGATTCAACGACAATGCTCCTATTTGGTGGCGGGCTGGCTGGAATTGCTGCGGAATTTCGCCGGCGACGGAGAATTTAACCAGACACGGCTGAGATGGACCCGGCGCTACCGCACTTGGTTCTGTAGTTAGTGTTTTTTGAAGGACTCACATACCTGGAGATTAAAACGGCGACTCCCCACGTCTGCTTGTGCCAAAAGGGACAATTGCAAAGTTTTAGGCATCCGGATTGAAAGTAAATTGGGGCCGGCCCTGGTAGGCTGGCAGATCAAACCGGAAGAGAGGTGGAAAAATGCCAGAAGAGAAGACTATCGAACGAGCGCGGAAGGACAAGCAGGAAGGGAAGGCGCCGAGCAGCCAAGCGGGCGAATTTGTTCGCGAAGAGATACATCACATCCGAGAGGGCAAACACGGTGCCCGCTCCACAAAGCAAGCGATCGCAATCGGCTTATCGAAAGCGCGTCGCGCTGGCGTCGAACTTCCAGCGCCGGAACCGGGCCAGGCATCAAGTAAAACGCGTCGTCAGGCCAAAAGCGCATTGAAAAAGGGACAATCACACGAAGAGCCCTCCCCAACACGCGCAAGAGCAACGAAAAAGGCGCTAAAAAGGGAGCCACAGAAGGCAGCGTCAAAACAGGCTCTTTCTCGTCAGGCTCGAGCGGCGGCGAATAAGCGTTCAAAAGCTGAGCGGTCTGCTTCCGCACGGAAGGCGGCAAGAACTCGCAAGAAAAGATAGGAAAATATTCTGTCTCAATTCGAGTTTGGGGGAACCGAAAGTAGCCCTGAAGAGATGGATCTTACGTATGCGCAGCCCAGCAAAGGCTGGATAATCGAAACCGCGAAGGAGGGCTCACGGCTGGAAGCCTACGAGCCGAAAAGCCCTCCTCATTTAGGTGGATTATGGCGATCATTCCCCCGTCACCTGGGGGCGTTATCCAAAGTTTACGACCGTCCCGATTTGCAACGCAAAAGACGCTGAATAACCCATAACAATACAGGAATGAGCCACTTCCAACCGGCTGGGCGGTGAACTAGTATTCAGGCATGGCGTAGCCGTGAATGCCGTCACGGAAGTGCCTGAAAAGGCGGCGTCTGATCGCCATGTTCGTGCAGCGTAAATTGTCAAAAATTCCAGCATCCCTGCGCTTCGGACTTGATGCGTCTCAAAGCAAATTCATCGCGCATGCCCTGGCTGGTGGTCTCCTGTGGTTCAAAGGTCATGATCATCTTGTGGCGGTGCGAGAATTCAACTTTAGCGGACCTAATAGTTAGCTACTTGAAAGGTGACGTCGAACCATGACCTCTCCCCGAGCATCTGATATTCTTTGAGCCGTAGTAAACCTCACCACATTCAACCAGATAGATCGCTGATCATGAGCCACTCTAGAGTCCAAATTGCGGTGTTATTGGTGGTTATTGCTGTTTGCATGGCCTTATTTAATGGAATTGGCAGCCGTGGCCAGTCCCGGAACCCGGATACTCCTGGTGTTCGCACGGCCGTCAAACCGGTGCTGAAATCGATGGACAGCTCAAGCGGCAGCGAATCCGAGCCTTCCAACAAGGCCGTGGTGGCTTCACCGATCTTTGCTGAAGCTGCTACCAGCAATATGCAGCTGAGTACTCAGATCAATTGGATATTTGGCGGCACTCAGCAGCAGGGTTGGTATCTGTACACGCCACTAATCAGCCGTTTGCTGAATACGGAACACGACACTGCGTCGGCCGGTTTTGCAGGTGCGCTCTCACAGTGGCAGGAGAAATGCGGCTTAAACCCAAATGGTGTATTAGACGAAGAGTCTCTCTATGCCATGGTTTCTGATTGGCAGGGGCGACGCATCAAAGACCGCTCGTATGCCGAGCCAGGACAGTTAATCACAGCGCCAGCTTCGGACTTCTACGATCCGTCCCGTCCTGACGAACTGCGGCAGGTTCAACGCGAGACTTACCGTGCCTACAAGGCGATGGTGGCGGCTGCGGCTGCTGATCCTTCGCTCGGCCTCGATCTTGCGGGACCAGGTGAACTCTCGCCTGCGGAGAAATATTTGAAGATAATTTCCGCGTTTCGCTCACACGAGTACCAGGAGCGCCTGAGGCGTGAGTCACCCAATGCGGGTTCTGCCGGCCTGGCCGTAAACAGCCCCCACTTTACTGGGCGCGCACTCGACCTCTACGTGGGCGCTGATCCCGTCGATACAAGAGACTCCAATCGCGCAATCCAAGTCAAAACCCATGTCTACCAGTGGCTTGTTAAAAATGCTGAAAGTTTTGGCTTTCAACCGTATTTTTACGAACCATGGCACTGGGAATACGTAAAAAAATGAAGTAAAAAAGTCACTTCCTCCACGTACTCTTCCCAGTGTTTTACATAGACTCTTCAAAAGAAACACTGCTGTTTTAAAAGATTTCTCTTGACATGGTCGTTGTCACGTTTTAAATATAGATTGTCTTTGTTTTACATAAAGACAATCTGTTCCCGCCTGTTCGTCTCGTTGAGAAGTCAACACCCACCCTTAGCACCTGAGGTACATCATGTCCTTCCCCTTCCTCTCCGGCTTTCGCTCGAATGACCTGGCAATCGATCTTGGCACCGCAAACACGCTCGTCTACGCCAAGGGGCGTGGAGTCGTTGTTAGTGAACCTTCCATTGTCGCTATAAATAGGGTGACCCACAGCGTCGAGGCAGTGGGAAAGGAGGCCAAGGAGATGCTCGGACGCACCCCGGGTAACATCGTTGCCATCCGGCCGATGAGAGATGGTGTGATTGCGAATTTCGAGGTGACGGAAAAAATGCTTCAGCACTTCATTCGCAAGGCGCACAACGGCAAAACGTGGGTAAGCCCCCGTGTGGTTATTGGCATCCCTAGCGAAATCACTCAGGTGGAGCGCCGGGCTGTCGAAGACTCGGCCTACAGGGCTAAAGCCTCCGAAGTCTATTTGGTTGAAGAGGCTGTCGCTGCGGCAATTGGCGCCGGGCTTCCCATAACAGAACCCCATGGCAGCATCGTTGTCGACATTGGCGGCGGCACTACCGATATAGCGGTGATTAGCCTGGGAGGAATCGTTTATTCCCGCGCAGTGCGCACTGCTGGCGATGCGATGGATGAGGCCATAGCGCAATTCATTAAGCGCAGATATAACCTGCTCATTGGTGAGCGGACCGCTGAAGCGATTAAGATTCAGCTCGGCAGCGCTTTCCCGTTTGACGAATCACTCACAATGGAAGTGCGTGGACGGAATCTGGTCGAGGGTATCCCGAAGACTATTATCGTATCGGACGGGGAAGTCCGCGATGCGCTCGATGCTGCGGTTAGCACCATAGTCAGCGCTGTTCGCGTTGCGCTCGAATGTACCCCGCCTGAGCTTTCCGCGGATGTTATGGATCGGGGCATCGTTCTCACTGGCGGTGGGGCCTTGTTGAAGAATTTCGACAAGCGGCTTTCGGCAGAGACTGGACTGCCTGTGTTTATCGCCGAGGATCCGCTCTCCTCAGTTGTGCTTGGTGCCGGCAAGATGCTCTCGGACTTTGCGCTCCTGAAGAGGGTAAAGTGGGAGAACACTTTGCAGTTTTAATGAGCATGTTGGACTCTGAGGACCGGAGGAGGAGCGCAGAACTCCTGATCATCACGCTGGCGAAGCTCTTCGTTGTCCTAGAGCTTTCGCCGGAGGCGTGTCCTTTATGTCGCAGCCTGTTAACTCACGATGATGATTGTCCCATATTGCTTTCATGGTCCTTACTAGATGAGGAACAGCAGCGGGATGCCAGGACAGCTATTCGAGCCTTAGCGCTTAGCCTGGGATACGACGACGCATTTTCTGACACGGTAACGCATTGATTGATCTGTTTGGATGAGTTTCGCTCCTCCGAACGGAGCGTAGGATTTGTTCCGCTCGCCCCATAAACATGCCACCCCTAACGAGTCTGGCGGAAAAGGAACTCTGCGTCTTCTCTGCGACCTCGGCGGCTCTGCGGTGAGCTCTTTTTGCACCAATTCACCACAGAGGGCGCCGAGCACGCGGAGTTTACGCAGAGACAAAGGCTTATTCCGACAGACCCTAATGGGGTGAACCCGTTGCGTTTTGCTCAATCTATTTCAGCCATAATCTGCGCTCCCTGCTGCAACAGTCTCACCCTGGCGGCTCTCGTCCTCCGTAATGACGCCAGTCTGCGCTCCAAAACGTCACTGATTTACTATTCTGAGAAATGTTTTTCCGGAAATGTCTTATCTAAATGAACAGTCCACGAATGACCTACTGAGTAGCTTGTCGAGTGGCACCAGCAAGAGCTTGCTAGACTTTGCTACTCACTAGAATGTTATCGACTGCCTACTCGTCGCTAACTACCCCGGCAGTGGATGTCCTAACCGTTTGACGTTATCGGGAAATGCCTCCCCCCTCGCAGACTCGCTAGCGGTCGACGTTGGACTGCAATCCCCGACAATTTGATTATCTAATCTATTATCGCCCTACTGCCTTTTAGCAACGCGCTGTCTCAGCGGCGCGCCAGGTATGGGGTGAGATCTCAACAGATTAAGATTCCGACAGGGAAGTGTTTCTTTTCTGTTTTGTGCGGAGGAATCGTTCGATGTACGCAGTTCTTGTCGCCTGCGGATTGTCCTACCCTGATTGGCTGGAACAGCTTTCTAAAATCGCCTACACACACTTCAAGACTCCTGATCCTTACAGGGAATGCGAACAAATGATTCACCCGAAATAGGGTCAGCCTTTGGGAAGAAGGCATTGATTACGGCTGTGGAGACTCGCGCTGTCGAGGCCTAATTCAAGGAGGAAGGTGACGTGTCGCACTCGATAAGGACACCCATACGCGTAAGGCAGGCCAATCATTCTGGGCAGGCAGGACATCAGGCACAATCGTACTTCGCTAAATCAACGGCGATCCTCTGGGACGACAATGTGGGGCGAAGAGATGCGGTGGCGCAGATGGTTAGTTCCAAGCTAACAAATATTTCGTTACTTGAAGAACCATCTAACATTAAAGCTCTAAATTCCACCTTTCAACGGAGCGTAGCTCTTGTGGGCATTGGAGAACCTCCGTTTCAGGAGAACAGCAACATTTTGGATGTGATTCGGGATTTGAAACTCAAAGAATTTGAAGTGATCTGCTATGGAAATAAGGTCTTTGCATGGCCCATTGGTGTTCGTTGTCGCTTGCTGTTAAGTGGGGCATCATTGCTCTTAGACAGTTCATCAGGTGGTTTCTCTGTGGAATTGCTGAGGTCGGTCACCAGGAGTTTAAAGACTGAGACTGAGCGCCATCTTGAAGAAGAGCAAATGACAAGGCAGATGGGCGAGAGGGGCATCATTGGTAAGAGTCCAAAAATGATGGCTGTATTTCGGTGGGTCATGCGGGTGAGCGCCCTTAGCGATTTTCCAGTTCTGATCAATGGCGAAACGGGAACCGGCAAAGAATTGATTGCTAATGCCCTTCATCAATTGGATGGGAAGCGTCGCAAAGGACCATTCCTGGCAGCAAATTGTAGTGCCATCAGCACGGGACTGGTGGAGAGCGAGCTCTTCGGACACCGCAGAGGCGCCTTTACCGGAGCTGATACGGAACGCAAAGGTTTGTTCAGGGCAGCGGAGGGCGGGGTGCTGTTTCTCGATGAGATCGGCGATTTAAGTGAATCGCTGCAAGCAAAGCTCCTTAGGGTATTACAAGAAAAACGGGTACTCGGTGTCGGTTTCGACGCTGAGGTTCCGATCGATGTGCGGGTGATCGCAGCTACTAACCGGAACCTTGAGGAGATGGTCCATCAGGGCGCCTTTCGCGAGGATCTCTATCATCGTCTGAACGTGTTGTCCGTGAGTATTCCTCCCTTGCGCGAACGGCCTGAAGATCTGCAGCCACTGACGGAACACTTTCTTAAGAAGTATGCTGGTTTAAATGAACGCGGCCTCCATACCGTCAATGCTGATTTCATCGAAGCCTTAAGACAAGTGGACCTTTCCGGGAATGCGAGGCAGCTGGAAAATATTGTGCGGAGAGCGCTACTGAATAAGACTGATGATGGACCGCTTAATTTAGCTGACCTAACGCCCGCAGTTTGGCAGCGGCTCTCAGAAGTCAATCCAAAGTCCAATCATTGTGAAAACATCAGTCCAAACGATGGTCCAGAGATCGAGGAACAGTTAGAACTACGATCTTATTTCTTGAATATTCTAAACTCAAATGGTTGGAATCTATCGAAATCTCTGAACTATTGCGAACGGTCGCTATTGAGCTGCGCACTGGAATTCGCTCGCGGTAATCAGTCGCAGACCGCACGGCTCATCGGCATAACACCACGCAGCGTGTACAACAAGGTACACAAGCACAAGCTCGACTTCTGAACTCTCTTCAGACAGCCATGACTTGCTGAAGCGCCTTTCCGGAGTGCGAAAATTCTTTCCGGAAAAACTCTTCCAACTCCCTAACCCGCGCAGTCACCAATTGGGCGCCGAGATCTAATAGGTTCCCACAAATCAAGAGATTAGCAACCACGTCTGGATTGGCACATCTGTTGCTAAACCCAAACCGAACATTTGGATCTGCCAAGAATGTTAAGGATGAGATGAAAAATCGTGGATCTAAAGAACCACACGGTGAATTTCAGAATCTGCGACATTTTTTATCCTGATTGTCAACAAGTGCTCTTTGAGTTGCATGGCAACGACGTCTTGCGCGGTCGCGTTCTTGATTTATCAGGCAACGAACTGGTTAACGGGTCTTTCGCGGAAATTGAAGTTGATGAACTCGAAGAACCGTTAATCGTTCCCATCGATAGGATTTTCGGCATCTGTGAATGATTCAGTTATCCAGCCGATACGTTGTTCCCCGCGTTCGGATCTTACATGTTCCTCGTGGGACGAGGGGCACAATTGCGACTGCGGGAATTATCGCAAAGCTCATCCAGGATGGGGCCAAAGATTTTTATGTACGACAGAAGGCTATCGAAATCTTTCGCGCTTATGGCGTTCGAGCCAAGAACAGAATGGGTGAGGTCTGTGCGCTTTTCGATTTCGTAAAGCGCAACGTTCGCTATACACGCGATATTTTCCGTGTTGAGCTTTTGCATTCTGCGCGACGAATGCTCGAATTACGCGCCGGTGATTGTGACGACATGACAATTTTACTGTCAGCCATGCTGCTGGCGACAGGACACCCGGTCAGACTAGTGTTGGCAGGATTCAAAGCCGATAAACCGCATGCTTACAGCCACATTTATCCGGAGGTCAATCTGCTTGGTCGGTGGATCGCGCTGGACGCTACGGTAGATAAGCCAATCGGATGGGCGCCTCCAGCTCTTTGGAAACGAATCTGCGATATTCAAAAGGAGACTATTAAATGCTCTATCAAGACACGCTAACGGGAATGCTGCACGAGATCCCAGACAGTCAGGTCTACGGTCTGGGATACGCCGATGATCCCTACGGCGTCGGCGAGGGCCAGATCCTTTATGACGGACTGGGAAATCCTGTCGGAGCCTGGACGGACTTCCTCAAGAAACCTATGGCGTCGATTGGCGGATTGGTCTCCAAGGCCTTACCGGTAGTCTCAGCCGCGCTTGGCCCGGCCGGTCCGCTAATCGCGAGTGCAATTCCTGCTATCGGTCAGGCGTTGGCACCTGCGGCAGCCACAGCTGTTAGCCCGGCGGTGCCGCAAATTCCTGGCATTGCTCCGGGAATGATGCCTGGGAATGCCCAGGGCCTGATGCCTGTCTCCCCGGGTATGCCATCTCCCATGCCGATGCCGCGACCTTGGCCGGCTGGCTGGATTCGGCCACAAGTTCCCTATACCGGGCTTGGTCCACGACGAGTTTACATGAGATGCGCCGTTTGGCCTGGGCCTGGAGGACTGGTGCCGGCGATAGCGGCACAGGCGCCGGCAGCTCCAGCGCAGGCGGCAGCGGCCGCCGCTGCGCAAACCGCGTCCGCGCTGTTGCACCACAGACGAAGACACTATCGGCGTTAGGTTAAGAGTGTGCGTCTTCTGATATTGCCTTGTTGCGGGAAAGCGAGCAGATGAGGAACTGAAACAGTGGCCTACATCGTCTCGACACCCAAGACTTTTAAGGTCCATGAATCCTGTGAGCCAGATCTCAACACAGCACGTCAGCTCTTTCAAAGCTTTCATTCGTTTGGGCCACCGGGTCTCGTGCGTCGGAGTTGTAATAGGCTGGTGCCCAAGGTGCTGGTAAGTCTCGGTGAGTTACGAGGATTGATCTATGGGTCCGACAAATGTCAACCCGGGCGTCCACGGACATTCATCCATTTTATGGAGACACCGCCGCAGCTCGCCTGCGATCCGAGAGGGGAACAGTTGTACATAATCGGCGGCAAATATCGAATCACGTCTCGCGGGATAGAAGGTTAACAAGTCACAGCGTGCAGTTGTCACTTGAAGCTTGGCCAGGGAGCTATCCCGCAAGTCAAGGTGATTAAGGCAAAGAAGGACCGTCCGATGAAACGGCAAAACCAGTTTGACGAGGTAATGATCGTCAACCCCAGTGAAAACGGTACCAATTCAGATCAGAGAGTGAGGCTTATGAGATTTCACAACATCTATCCACCAGAGTTGGGCCGCTTCGCAGAACCCAACTACTACGGCTATTACGCTGGTCCACAAACCTACGGCTACTACGGACAACCTGGACCTTACGGTTATCCAGGTGAGGATCCGTATCTATCTCAGGATCGCATTTCCGGTGAATTTGGTGGCCCCTATGGCTATTACGGAGAAACTGATCCAATGGTTGGCTATTACGGTCAGGTTGATCCAACGCTCTATGGGCCACCTGAACCCAATTATGGCTACTACGGTCAATCAGAACCTGCTCCTGGGTATTATCAGGCCAATCCCGGCTATGGTTACTACGCTCAGGCTCCAGCTAACGCGGAGACTTGGGACGGTTATGGATATGGATATGGCAACTATGGGCCTGTTCCGCAGCCGGTTGGATATTTCGCCGAAGAATTTCCTTTCGGGTATTACGGTGAAGATTTGATGCCGGCGGGACCTTACGGACAGCCACCTGAACTGGTTGGCTACGGCGAACCTGAAAGGCAATTTGCCGATGATTATCCACCGCTGGGGTACTACGGCGAGACAGAATTCGCTCAGCCGGAATTTGGAAATTACGACGGATACACTCGTGAGATGTCGCCGAGTTTCAATCCGGGCTGTCCACTACCGACAAACGTAAACGGGTTGGATGGCGTGGATGGATTCAGTGGTTACGCCCGGCCGGCGACAGTCAATCCGTCCTGTGATCAGATCACGCCCCAGTCAGGATCTGATCCTTCGGCTCCAGATACTTTCAAACCTCTCTGGTAAGAAATCGTTTGGCAGGGACGATCACACAGATATTCAAATCAAAGAATTCTGACAGCAAAAAGTAGGAGGATTTTGCAATGGCTATCGTACAGGGTATTAGAGAGAAAGTGCATGCGCCCGTCTATGACTGTCTCACGGTCGAAGCAAAACAACAGCTGAGGGAGGCAGAGCCCTCAAGCACCTTGAAGTTCTTCGTCGATGTTCAGCGTAAGACAAAACTGCAGACAAATCTTCAATCTGCGTCTCTGCTTCCCCACTACAACACTTTTGAGGCACGAGCGATGCGGGTTGTAATCAGCGATCTACCTCCAGAATTTCCGGATGACGTTGATATCGAGATTGAAGGCGAGTTTCCGGCGAATGCTGACGGTACCGTGACTGATGGGGTGTTAAAGACCGATCTTAATCGGGCAATGGAACTGCTCGCCGAAGCGCGAGACGAAGATGCTGGCGAAGCTGAGGTATTCGTCGATGGCAACGGCGAAGAGGTCGAGACTGGCGGCACTGCTCTGACTCTGTCGGTTTCGGACATCGAAGATGCAATACTGGAGCCCAAGGATGGCCCACCAAAAGAGCAGGTCCGGCCAAATAACGGCTCCGGGACTGTGATCGGCAAGCTCATTTACAACACCGTGACGACGCTCTATGTCGGCGAGAAAATAATGATTCAAATGCCCACCTGGTTCTTTCCGGCCGGTGCTGGCCCATACTCCGAAACCGGGCACTTCACAACTCACGGTGAACCATCACCGATGGCCACTTTCAGGTTTGCCGAACCCATCTTTATCGATAGACAGCAGAACTTCCGAGTGGAAGTCGAGATTCCCGATACCGATACACTCAAGGAAATCCAGAAGATCTATGGTCCTCTTAATTTTTGGGTGGTCCTTGACGGCTACATGACTCGCGACGTGCAGTAATTGTGATTCACTCCCGCTTGTTTGAAACTCTCGAGGTCTGAAGAAAATGATGCCGGCATCACAATTAAGTGCCCGCAGTTTCGCCCGCGGAACTTCCCCTGGTAGCAACATTCGCGGGGCCTCTGCAGGAGTTTTAATGCCCTTTGATCAAGCCGCAACCTTCAGGCTCAAAGGCATACCGGGAAACATCATCCAGGACGTGATCAATGTCAGCGCTGACAGTGTCTTCGTGGCGGTCTCGATTGGGTATGGCTTTGAGGAGGATCGCAGTCGCAAAATTGAGTTGCTGCAACCCAATCCGCCGCCGCCCGATTTCCCACCAGGCGCCGTGTCGCTCTCACAGATTCCCAGCGCAGCCCTAATTGATGGCTTCAGACTGAACCCTCGGTTTGAACAGATCCTGTTCAAGCCCGCAGATCCGGCGGAGCGAACGGCTCGAGTTTCCACAGCCAGAGAAAGAATATTTTCTAACAGACCGGTTGCCTCGGCCTATGGTGGAGACATTATCCAGCGCCTAAAGCCCGCCGAAGAGATCTCATTTCTTTTCAGTATTGTCGATACGGCTACGGGACGTGAATTACAGGACGAACCGACTCACAATCTTGCTTCACTAGGCAAAAGTGATGGTCAGCGGCCGTTTAGAAAGTTAGCGCAGCCTTTGACTTTTCAGCCACGATCAACGATTCGACTGCAGATCGTTGAGCGTTCCGAAGGAGTCGAAGGCACTTTATTCGTCGTGCTTTACGGATTCAAGATCTTCGGAACAGCAGTTGGTAGTGGCACGCATTACGGCAACGTGCCCGGCTTCCCACTTTACTCGAGCGGAGATATTCCGGACGATTCCGCCCGCGTGATTCCATTCGATTATGTGGCTTCCTTTCAACTGACCGGATTGCCCGAGAACCAAATCGACGATGAAGTTGCTATCAACGTGGAGGGAGGATTTGTGGCCACTTCAATCGGTTATGGATTGGCCGCCGAGAAACGGAGTGTAACAATTAATGCCCAAGGTCCATCCATTAGTCTTAACACTCTTCAACTGCAACAATTCCCCACAAGCGCGCTCCAGGATGGCATTCGTATCCGTCCAAATTTTGTGAGAATCGCCTTCGAAAACAACGGCAGCCTTGCGACTAACCTACCAATCGATTTGGCCAATCGGGTTTTTGAGCGACTGAACCGCCCTGAGGATGTTTCCTTTCGCTATTCCATCTTTGATAGCGGAACAGGTCGAGAACTGCAGAACCAGCCAATCAACAATATCGGCGGCCTGGGCATAGCAAACGGGGACCGACCCTTCAAGCTGCTTTCCCGGCCGATGTTGTTTTTGCCACGTTCAACCATTCGCGTGACCATTGAAGAGCGCTTTGGTCGCGGGACCCTCTTCATAGTTTTTCAAGGTTATAAAATCTTGAGCTCTTCACATCGCAATGAAATGCCGGCAGCAAGAAGGGGGGCTCAGATACGATGATTATACCGGTTCCTCACGGCAGTTCGACGATCTCCTCGAATGCAAGTGGTCAACGCTCGATACCTTTTGACCATGCCTTTCGTTACCAACTCACAGGGCAGCCGGGGAGAGTTGTAAACAACGTCGTCACCGTTAGTGTTGAGGCCAGTTTTACCGCCGTTTCAATTGGTTACGGCGTTGTCCCGAAGGTGCAACCAATCATTTTTGGACCACGACCTCAGCCGCCGATAATTTTCTTTTCAGGCTCAGGAAATCCACCGGGGAGTTTACTTGCAATCACGCTGGGTGAAATTCTGGAATCTCTTGATTCCAACCTGGTTGAAACATCGAGAACCCTGAGCGGGGAAACTGGACCTGAGGCCGTCTTCAAGAATGGAATCAAACTCAATCCTGATGTAGCCGAACTGGCCCTCCAGGATGGTGGCAGGATTCAATTGTCCGACGATGTGTTGAGTCGATTGTTCCAGGCTGTTGGTGCTCCCGCAGAGTTGATCCAGTTCAAGTATGCACTGTTTGACGAAGGTTCGGGGCGGGAGTTCCAGAGTGAGCCGATTCTTAATATAGCCGGATTAGGTTCAGCCAGCGGAGAGCGACCGTTTCGCTACTTTGCCAAACCAGTAACATTTCGACCACGGTCTACCATCCGCATGGAGGTGACAGAGGTTTCGGACTTCGTGGGCGAGTTACATGTTTCCTTGCACGGCTACAAAGTTCTTGGCGATCCAGCTTCACCGACCGGTATGTCAAGCCGCCGTTTGGCGCGGAATCGAAGAAGTTGACTCGTAGAGGGACGACAATTGCAAACAGCGATCACAGCACGCGCCATGGGAATCGAGACCATCACCGGGCTCTGCTCGGCATGTGGGATCCCGGTCGACTCTCAGTACTTTGATAATTCGAGCGTGAAGCCGGCGCCTCAGATGGGCGAAGAAATTGTGCTGGCCCGGTTTGATCTGCCAGCACAATACTGCGGAGTACTGCAATACTTCGCACAGTTTACCGACAGCTTTGCGCGAGACGCTGCGAATATTGCTACACCGAATATCGAATGGCGGATACTTGCGAATAACCACGCGCTCTTCCCATATATCGATCTTCGTCAGATCGTGAATCCGTGGGGTAATGGAAGTTTTCCAGTGAGCGTCCGTCTCGAGGAAAACTCGACGATTGAATTGGTCGCTCGTGGTGTCGTTGACGACGGCACTCTAGCTGGAACATTCGTGGACGATGCTCCCGCTATCGCCGTTGTGGGCGGCAGAATTACTGGAAGGTATTGGTACAACGCCTCTTATGGTGATGTGTTCACACGTTAAGGACATCTCTGACGATCTGCTTTTAATCAGGTGAGGTGAAGACCATGCGTCAACTTGCAAGACAAAGAGCTTACTTAGAACCCTCGCCCGGATTTCTTTCCCCAGGCGATTCGAGACTAACTGGTCCACACAGCCTGCTGCTCCTTGCGATCGAGCGCGCGTTTTCGCCGCCTGTCGCGCATATGCGGAATGTTTTTCAACCGATGAGGGTCATCGTTGTCGAACATGACATGAGCCCCAACATTAATCGGCATGATCCAGTTTCCGCTGAAAGCCATGCTGGTTTTCCCCGTTCGCTGCCCCCAGCTGCCGAAATTGCGAAGACTGAGTCACAGCTCCATCCTCGTGCTGTCCGGGGCGAAATTCTGAGCGATGAGAGTGGCCGTCTCTACGAGAGGCTTGGAAGCCAGATTCGCCCGCTTCATCGACTCGCGAGCGGTCCAAGTGGGGAAGTCATCGATCTCGTGCCGGCCGATCAATCCCATTTACGGATGATCGCTCTCCCAAAACAGCCGCAGATATCTCAAAGACAAAAAGCGGGCGCTGTTTCCCTGGCTTCAGAAGCAGGAGTGCAGAAAAGGCAGGACTCTTCACATTTTATCCCACTGCAAAAACGATCTACAGAAAAAGCAGACACTCCTGCTTATCGCAAACTGTTCGTTGATCCCGGACAATGGCGTGTTCTTTGGTGGGGTGATTTCAAGGACATACTCTCAGAGCAACTCCTGCATCCGGAACGGCTTCGCGACGCCTATCGATTGCCCTGTTATATCCAGGTGTTTGAAACAGAACGGGAAATCCTGATCGAGGACCTCGCGAAGGCCTGCGCATCAGAAAATCACCGTCAAGCGCGACTGTACTTCCTTACCGATGAAATTGCCGCGAAGCTTGATCTTACTTCGCTTCTCCCGGCTGATACGGAAAAGCCTTACCGAAGGCGCCAAGCGCAAAACACGCTTCTGGCGCGCGATCGGGTCTTCCGTTTACTGGTCGCAAACGACCCGACCATTGATGTGGCTGCTTTCAAGAGTAAGTCGCATGCGGCCTCGAAACCTGATGGACGGCGTAAACGAAACCTCGATGATTTATCTTCCACGGGCCCACCGAAAGCGAAGGAACCGTCTCAAGTTCCCGACGTCAGCACGCTCAAGACTGCGATTCCAAACGCCTTTTTAAATGAGTGGGAATTCAAAATCAGTCGTGAAGAAGCCGTGTACGATCTAAATTCGACTCCTGGAGTCGGCAGTTTTATCAGGTCATTCGTCCGTCGGCTGCGAGTGATCAAGCTTCGCAATGACTTTCGCAGGTGGCATGTTCTACTCTTAGGTAAAACTTATGACGAGCAGCTCTGGAGCGTACGACCGCCCGTGGGTGCCCGCATGGATCCACTCATCCGTGAATGGGCAAAAAGAACCTTGGAGGTGGCGGGCTATGACTCGGCAAAAATGATCCTGGAGTGGGAGATCTTCTGGCGACGAAAGGGAATTTGAGATCTCTCGAGGCTGCCAGCAACTGAACTGTTTATTTTTAGAGGGAGAAGAAATATGGCAACCGCAATTCGTGCTCCGTATCCGGTGGAAGCACCAACAGCAATTGACATTGAATCTGACGTTCTCGACTCGTTTGATCTACGACAGAAGTTGCAAGATGCGATCGACCAACAAGTGATTATACGCAAAGAAGCAGAGCTTACCCTGGTTCGCAGTCTGGCCAAAGATGCAAAGACGAAGTCTCTAGAGGTGGAGAATGCTTTTCAGAAGAATGAGGCTTGGAAAACTGCAGACCAGCGAGCCGAACAGCGCATTCAGGCATTGAAAAACATTCTCTCAAAGCTCGACAAATATATTTCAGAGCTCAAGTCCGGATCGCCAGAGATCGTGAAATCTGCGTTGAGTAAGAGACTCGAGGCACTCAACAAAACACTTTCGGAAAAGGCGGAAGCTACTAGCGATCTCAAGGAACAGATTAAGAAAATTCAGGCCGAGATCGACACTTTGCCAAAGGCCGCCGCCAAAAAGTCGTAAGGAGAGTCGTTTTGCGGCCAGTTTCTGCAGGGTTAGGTAGTTTTACCAGGTTTCAGTTAATCAGGTCCACGTAGAACCACCGTGAGACCCTGCTACCGGTCCATTTCAGTCAGAGAAAGTGCATCGCATTTTTTAAGCCTAAGATTATTCCGGAAGGAGCGCCCTGTTCTTATGTCGTACTTTTCGAGCACAGACGATCAACTATTCAATGGCGCAATCGGCTGCGGCTCTGGCTGTGGTTGCCATTCTTGCCAGTCAACGATCAACGGCTTGCACCAATGGTACGAAAAGGAGGAGGAAGAGCCGGAGGTTCAAGCTCAGTCGCCAACACAATCCCAAACTTCGAGACCTCTTGCCGGTTGGGCCAGTCCTCGCTTCTCAGACTTCAACGCTCCACTCTATGGCAGAACTGCCTTAGGCGCCAATCTCCACGGGTTGAGGGATGTAGATCCAGAAGCACTCAAAGCACAACGAGAGTTGATGGAGCGAAGGGATGAATTAATGAGGAGGGGTCTGGAACAGCAACGGCAGGAGGAGAGAGAAAGTCATCGAAGAAACCTGGAGCTATTGGAGCGAGGAGCCTACGAACAGGCAGTAAAGGCCATCACGCACGAGCTTCAACTTTCGCCTAAGGAAGGATTCATAAAAGGGAGTCCGCAAAGATATCGACTAGAGCAGGGATTCAACAAAATTCCTGAATCCCGCGCGCATGAATTTCTGATGCGATTACAGAGTAAGACTGATCCTTTGGGAGGACTGTTTCGCTATCGGCTAGCCACACCGACCCAGAAAGCGCTGTTAATGATTCTATGCCGGAAGATATCGTCGCCCGGGCAATGTGACGCCCCGGTGACGAGAACCATGGCCCCGCATCCAAGTGAAGCGCAGAAAGTGCCACAGTCGTGTCCTCCTTATCGCATTCGTAAAAACGATCCGCGTTACCCAGGTAAGGAGATTCACTGCGAGTTCCTGCCGGGGGCATCGGCGCCGCCCTTTGACTGTAAGTACATGTGTTACCCATAGTCGAATCTGGTGTTCACGTAGGTCCAAAGAAGATATGAGTTGCTCAATTTCAGCCACGATGGTTCCGCCATACACTCATTTGGCGGCTGATTATGACGCAATTTTCGGCTTGCCGTTCTTTCGTCAAATTCGCCATGTATTTGAAACGCTCGCGAGGAAATACGGAATAAGATTCCAATCTGCTGCTGATATTGGTTGTGGCACTGGTTTGTTCGCGCGGCACCTAAATCTCTCTCGCCAGATTCCTGTTTTCGCAGTCGATCTATCGGAGCCGATGCTTCGCATCGCGCAGCGCAATTGTTGCGGAGCTAAAGTCACGCTGTTGCGCCAGGACATTCGTTCTTTGCGCTTGCCACATCCTGTCGATCTCATAACTGCAAATTTTGACACCTTGAATCACCTGGTTAGATTCCGAGATCTACAAAATACACTGCAGAGAATTTTTGACAATCTAAACGAAGGCGGCCACTTGATTTTTGACCTGATTACAAGATGTCTGCCATTGGACCGAGCGGGCTCTTACATCAGGCAATTTTATCGACCGCGGCGTCGAGTGGTTCAGGTAGTTCGGCTGAATCCGCTGCGGAATATTTTGTCCGTTGCGGTAACCATTAACTCGTCCCGATTATCGAAGCCGATCGTTGAGCAGCATTGTGAGCGCGCATACTCTACCGGCGAAGTGGGTCGAGCCTTGCATGAGACGGGGTTTTCGATTCTGGGTGTCCACGATGCTGCCACATTGACTCTGGCGGGAAGATGTCCATCCCGAATTATCGTCGTTGCCAGAAAAGCAATGAAATGAATCTTTAACTACAGGGTGAAGGAGGAATGGACACCATGTATTTTCTGGATGAGCCAACCACAAGATTTGGACAGATTATTATCCCTCCTGATCCGCAGGACCCCGGCATCGTCACCCATCCGCCCAAGATCGATCCAGGCATGCCGACCAAACCTTTGGGCCAGCCGGACCCTCCGGATCCGGCAGATATCGCCAGCTTTTTAATCCTAAAGAATGAGATTAAGAAGCAATTGGACCGCAACTTTCGCGCGGACGACGAGCCAGGCTATCTGGATCGCAGGCGGCGTCTGAGAATAGCCTTTCAGGCGGTGCCAAAGGCGTTCGCGTCAGATCTCCTGGGCCACTTGCTTTTCAAAAATGATCCCCTGGCAAAGCTCTTTCACTACAAACTTCACGACGCCACGCAGCAGGAGATGATTGGAATACTGCAAAGAAAACTGGAGACTCTTTAGTAGATAAGCTCTACCGAAGCGGATTGATTGCGGTAGATCTCAGAGTTCGAAGCAACGCCTCGGGTTGGACCAGAGGCGAAATGCCTGAAGGAGGCAAGCATGTATATTTACGATCGCGAATTGTCGGGCGAACCTGATTTAGGGATTGAACAATCTCCTCTCAATTTGCCCCTTGGAGCATACTTGCATGGGTTCGCGCAGGTCACGCCGACGCCCTCCTCGCCGGCTACACTCGCCATGCGCCCGCGCCCCTTCCTGAGGTTGGATGGCTTTGCCTTTGATAAGTCTTTGTTGGACAGACGACTAGCGGAAAATATAAAGGCGTTGGCGGTTCAGATTGTCAACAGTTGGACCTCCGCCAAACCTGTCGTCTCCGTAAGACTCGTCGGGCACACTGATGAAGTTGGCGACGACGATTACAACCTCAGGTTGGGTATGCGACGTGCGGATGCTGTAAAGACAGAGTTGTCGAACGATATCGAAAAACTTTCTCCGGGGTCGGTCCAGGGTCCTTCGAGTAAGATTACAATTGAAATGGGTAGTCGTGGCATGAAGGACCCCGTTACAAGTGATCGCACAAAGCGTGCGCTCAACCGTCGCGTCGAAGTCTTCCTTATTGTTCGAACGCTGCCGCCTCCACCGCCTCCACCGCCACCTCCTACGCGACGGCCCATCGACATAAGGGCAATACCAGAAGACATTAAGCGGCAGATCGAAGAAAAAGACAGACGAAAACTTGAGGAGCAGAAATACAATCAACCTTTGCCGACATTGCCAAAGGGCAAGTCATTCAAACAATGGCTGGATGAGAAATTATCAGATCATCACGTTCCCAAGTGGCTTCGAGATAAGATCTGGGATGCGATTTTCGGCAAGGATTGGGGAGTCTTGAATAGTCTTTTGGAAGCGGCTGGTTTTGCCGGCGCCGAAAAGAATGCCATCTTGAGTAGTGCAAAGTACTTGGCCGAGTCTCCTGTTCGCTAGGGACGATACAGGTTTTCAAACGGCCATGTATATACGCGTACCTAACACCCCTGGTCTTAACGACGTTCCGTCGAATCAAGCGACGGGCAAACGTTACAGTCCGCCTTTCGCAACCGGAGGTGAGTATGTCCTCGAAAAAGATGCGCCTAAAATTCTGACGGTGCTCTTAGGTCCCTCTCCTTACCAGAGTTACATCCAGCAAGTGATGAGTACCACTGCCGCGTCGAGATTGCCCAAAAATTTCCTTCGCATCGTTTCTTCACCAAATGACGTCCCCAACGTCAATCTGCGCAAAAGATTCGTCACCGATGGCAACAAAATCGTGGGTGGAACTATTGATCGAAGCACGGGAACGATTTACATGGTGCCAGCGCCGGGACGTCGAATTGATACACGAGTCGAATTTGTACTACATGAGGCCGTTCATCTGTTCGCAGATCCATTCATGAGCTTGGTTGATGAAAAGACTTTTGAAACTAACCACGGGAGAAGCTGTCAGCCGGGACTGACGGATGTGGGAAGTTTTCAAAGAAAGTACTGCTTCGGTTTTGGTGAAGGTGCAACTCAGGCGATCACGGAACAGATTCTGAACGCTCAGGGCATCAGCAAGTACTACCATGACAGGCCTTACGACGAATTCACACCACCTATGTATGAACTGATAAAGATCTTCTCCCTGGACAAATTCGCGCGCGCCTACTTCTGGGGCGCTATTCAGGAGTTTACAAAAGAAATGGAATGGCGTTGGGGTCCCTCGTGGCGAAATGTTGCTAACTTCACGTCGGCGCGGAAAACGAAATTGGCATTAAACGAAATCAAACGGCTCGAGCTCGACTACATTAAACGCAGAGGGCCAAAGGGCGATTTTCCTGACGGGCAGCGTTACCGCAACTATGCTTAGCTGGCAGATGACGGCCGCAGATTAACGCAGAAAACGCGGATCAGAACAGGCTTTGAACTTTTGAGTTTTGGGTTGTAGAGTCTTGCTCGTTTTTATCGAGTCCCGTTAGTGGCAGAACAGGGTTCACAGTGAACAGGTGTAAATCGAGCAAATTAAGAGGATGGAGAGCGTTTCGAGGTATTGCATGTCCAAAATCCGTTTTTGCGCGCTCACTCCAGTGGTCCTGTTGGCATTGTTGGCCGCTTCATCCTCGTCGTTGAAGACGCGTAAGGTTTCGGTCAACGGGCTGTCGTTCGCCTATATCGACCAAGGCTTCGGACCTCCCATAGTTCTGGTACATGGTTCGGTTTCAGATTATCGAGAGTGGTCCAATCAGATCTCCGCACTCGCGCAGCATTATCGCGTGATTGCTTATAGCCGGCGGTATCACTGGCCGAATATCCCGCCGGGAGTGCAGGCCGACGCGAGTGTTGCGACGCAAGCGGGTGATCTCGCAGCAATCATACAAACATTGGGCATCGCTCCAGTGCATCTCATCGGTCATTCGTTTGGGGGCGCGGTCGCCCTTGATGTCACGCTTCGACATCCTGCGTTGGTTCGCACACTCGTTCTCGCCGAGCCTGCAGTCTCAGGCGTGCTGGCGAATACACCCTTGGACGAGGCTGTATCGAGGGAATCTCAAGCCATTCGCGCCAAGATGAAGGAAGTTTTCGCTACTGGAGATGCTGAGCGGATCGTGCGTACTTATGCGGGGCACGTCGCGCCGGGAGAGTTCGAGCAGGCGCCGCCTGAGGTCCGACGAATGCTGGTTGCAAACGTGCCGGCATTTCAGTTGGACTTCCTGTCGCGCCGTTCGCCGTTTACATGCGATGACGCGCAGCGGGTGGTCGTGCCAGTCTTGATCGTTTTTGGCGAGCGAAGTCCAATGGGGTTGCAGCGCATAGCACAGGAAACTGCACGATGTATTAAGACGGCAAAATTGGTGAGGATTCCGCAAGCGACGCATTGGATGCAACGTGATCACGCCCAAGTTTTCAATGAAGCCGTGCTCGCATTCGTCGCGGGAGCTGGAAGGTGATACTCCGACCATTGCTATGGGATTCAACGTCGACAAAGATCGGCAACCTGCATTGAGCTCATCTGGAGTCCCACGCTGAGGCTGTCGTCTGCGCCGGCCGAGCCTCATTTTCCCCGCATTAAGTATTTTCCCCGCACTAAGTATAAGATAATCAACAAATACGAAAACTGCAGAATAGCTGAAACCAAAAGGTGGGAATCATGGATCGACTAAAAGGCAAATTCGTCCTAATCACCGGAGCTTCCCAGGGGTTGGGAAGACAATTGGCAATTGACTTTGCAAGGGAGGGTGCTGCCGGCATTGCAATCGTCGGACGGCGTCTTGATGCCCTCCAAGAGGTACGACAAAGTATCAATGAAAAGGCGCCTCAGAGCCGAGTGCTCGTGATTGAGGCGGATCTTAGCCGCGAGGATGATATCGAGCGAGTAGTTGCGACCACTCTTGGCGAGTTCAGCGGTCGACTGGATGTGCTCGTCAATAACGCTTCGGCCCTTGGTCCTACGCCGCTACCATACCTTTTGGACTATCCACTGGATGATTTTCGCACCGTAATTAATACCAACCTTATCGCACCTTTCTTGATCATTAAGAAGTTTTTGCCGGCAATGATAGAAGGCGGTGGCTCAATTATTAACGTCACCAGCGACGCTGGTCAGACAGGTTATCCTGGCTGGGGCGCGTACGGCATCTCGAAATTCGGCCTCGAAGGAATGTCCCAGACTTGGGCGGCGGAACTTGAAGAAAGCGGTGTGCGCGTCAATTATGTGGATCCAGGCGAGATGAATACTGAAATGCACCGAGCCGCCGAGCCTGATGAAGACCCAGCACAATGGGCTGATCCAGCGGAAGTCACAGAGGTATTCATCTATCTTGCTTCCGATGAATCGCACGCTGTTAATGGGCAAAGGTTTGAGGCCCAGGAAGACAAGTGGCTAAGGAGAGCAGGATCAGCTTCGGCCGACTGGAGGTACTGAGCAAACTCCATGTCTGCGCCTTTTTCTTTCACTCTTCCGCCAGAACTCTCAGCCAAAGAGCCACCTGAACGACGAGGGCTGGCGCGGGATCATGTGAGGTTGATGGTTATCGATCGCGCCAAAGGGCAGATAGAACACAGTCGTTTTGATCACTTGGGCGATTTTCTTCGGTCTGGAGATTTGCTGGTTTTCAATTCGAGTCGCACCCTTCCTGCCTCACTCAATGGCTGTCCCGCGCAGGGTGGACCATGCATTGAAGTGCGTCTGGCGGAACACCTTCCAGATGACTCCTGGCTTGCCTTGCTACTCTGTCAGAACGGCGATCCTTTCAGTTGCGGATTACGGCCCGGGATGCAAATCACTCTCGGTCAGCACTTAACTGCGATTATCGAAAACCGTGATGAGAGAATTCAGCGTCTCTGGAAACTGACCTTTTCTCAAAAGGGAGGGGAACTGATTAACACGCTCTACCGCTTGGGGCGGCCGGTTAGATATGAGTATGTCTCGGCGCCCTGGGGACTTGATTATTACCAAACGGTCTACGCCCGCGAGCCCGGTTCAGCTGAAATGCCTTCAGCTGGTCGAGCTTTCACCTGGAAACTGCTTTTTGAGTTGCGACGGGGCGGAATCGAGATGGCTTACATTATCCTGCACACGAGCCTCTCGTCCTATCTTGACGATGAGCTGGATGCTCAGCACCTTGCTTCGGAGGAGGAGTATTTTGTAAGTTCGTCTGCGGCCGAAAAGATTAACCGCAGCCACGAGCGTGGGGGCAGGGTTATCGCCGTGGGAACAACCGTCGTAAGAACGCTGGAATCCGCAGCTGATGCGACTGGAATCATTCAACCAGGACACCGATATACTCGGTTAAGGATTACTGCACGTCACGTTCTCAAGGCCGTCGATGGTTTGCTTACGGGGTTGCATGAACCTGAGGCGAGTCACCTGGATCTGCTAACTGCCTTTCTCCCGGCAGAAACGATCCGCAGCGCATATGAAGAAGCGGTGGAACGAAACTACCTTTGGCATGAATTCGGCGATCTGAATCTTATATTATGAACGGATGATGTACCTACAAATGAAAGGAACAACTTATGAACAATTTGAAATCGAGGTTTTGTAAGGCTTTTGCGGTACTGTTCGTGGTTCTCTTATTGAGCCTGACCGCCGCAGCTCAGGACTCGGTAACTGTACTCGCGGGAGCAGAACTCACACGGGTAGTGCCGGCTGGTTTCTATTTCCAAGGGCTCAGCGCTTCCACCCAGATGCGCAATACTGCCGCTGCTCGTTTTGGCAGCAATCGCTTCGTCATCGCCGGGCTGGTTGATACTTCTGGCTACGCCGCTGATATACGGTCCAAATACGAGGGCTTCCTAATCACTGATTCAGAAATCGAAATCAATGGCAGTCGTCTGCCGGCAGGCGCCTACGGATTTGGCTTCTCCAATGATGGAAAATTAAACGTACTGGACCTCGCAGGCAATCAAATCCTGTCCGTCACAACCTCCACTGATAAAGATCTCAAACGACCACGGCCTTTGATGATGTCGAAGGTGGCCGAAGGCGTCCGTCTATACAACGGCCGCGGTTACGCAGTTATTTCCGCGAAGTAAGAGCGCGGTTCAAGCAGTGGTTACCGAAATAGCGGAGCTAAGGCATGGAACATATTAGATACTCAGTCGCTGTCTGTCAGACCGACATGGCCAACCCGCTGGACCGGCGGGCCATGCGGGCCAACACGGATAGGATGTTGTCAATGATCGACTCTGCGATTGCCGGCGCAGCTCCGTTCCTGCCCGTCCGTCTGGTTGTGTTTCCGGAGTTTGCTCATTCCGCGCCTGTATTCGAAACCGCCGCAGCTTTGATTGATAAACTGGCGATTCAGATACCCAATGAACATACGGAACGACTGGAACAGAAAGCCCGCGAACACGACATTTATATTCAGAGTGGTTCGATGCTGGAGGTGGACGCGAAATGGCCAGGGCACGTTTTCAACACCACCTGTTTGATTGGACCTGAGGGAATTCTTTACAAATATCGAAAGGTGAATCCCTGGATTCCTTATGAGGTACACACCAGTCCTCATGATCTTGAAGATTATGCTGAACCTTTGTTTCCTGTGGCCAACACGAGAATCGGACGTCTTGGCTGTGCAATTTGCTATGACTGGCTATTTCCCGAGGCGCTGCGTCAGTTGACGGCAAATGGCGCGGAGGTGCTGATACGTGTTTCGGCTTATATGGACCCCTGGGGCGCGACCGAACCAATGGCCTGGTGGACGATTGTAAATCGCTGTCGCGCGCTCGAAAATACTGCTTTTGTAGCGGCGGCAAATCAGGGCGCTAGTTTAGGGCATTACCCACCCTATTCGTGGCCGGGAGGTAGCCAGGTAGTTGACTACGACGGTCGCTTGCTGGCCGAAGCCTCACCGGGCCCCGGTGAAAGAATTGTAGTTGCCCCCATTGACATCTCCGCTTTACGTCATGAACGAAGTGTTCGCCGAGGACATCACATGCGGGCTCACCTGCGTACCGAAGCCTATCCAGTCTATCGCCAGCATCAATATCCACCTAAGTTGAGCGGTTCGGAGAGCAAAGCGGAAAGCGATTACGAACGAATCAACCTTCTGATTGATGCGGCGAAGCTGAGATTGGAATAGAGTGGGAGATTATTGGCGTGAGAAGATGTCCGAGATGAATAAAGACCTGAACCCAGCGAATGCCGGCGCAGAACGAAAACTGATAGAGGGTACGTTCGACCCATAGGCGGTGCGTTGACAGTCAGCGAGTGCCCGGGTATTTTCCCTTAGCAGGCTGCTGAATAACTAAAATAACAAGGTCGGGTGCTGTGAAAAGCATCGGGAGCAGATCGTGAAAATTCAGAAATCCCACCCACGGGAGTGGGTGGATGTTTTCAGTTCCAACCTACCAGATGCGGGTGGGACCCTCGGAGAATCCCACCCACGGAAGTGGGTGGATAGTTCAGATCCAACCTACTCGTCGCGTTATTTGAAGTCATTATCGGCCGCCGAACGGTCGGATCTGAACAATCCACCAACTTCCGTTGGTGGGATTCTTAAATTTTGAAAGCATCTGTTTGTAGGCTGGATCTGAATAATCCACCCACTCCCGTGGGTGGGATTCCTGAGTTGTCTGATGGTCTCCGGTCCTGTGGTATTAATCGAATTCTGAGTTTTTCAGCAGCCTGTTAGGTCTCCCCTTAAGAGCCACAGCATCCATTCACAGCTACTCGCATTTGGAGGCCCCGGATCTCCGGGTGAACCTTCAACTTAAACGACCAATTAAGCTAATGATCAGAATCAATCCCTCCCAAGCAAGGCCGTTTAGCTTGCTCAGCCTTTTTTCAGTCCTTACCTTTTTCAGTCCGCTAACTTTATTAGCCCAGACCAAGAAGCCGGAAACGCAGGGTGGTGGTGGCGTATCTACCGGCACGCAGCTGACCTACACCTCGCGACGCACGGTAGGGATTATTGATCCCAAAGCACCAATAATTTTTGAGGACGTAACTGACAAAACGGCATTGGCGAACTTCCATCACCATTCAGGCAGCAGCGAAAAAAACTACATTTTTGAGGTCTCTTCGGGTGGCGTCGGTCTGATCGACTATGACAACGATGGTTTGCCGGACATCTACATTTTAAACGGATCGACTACCGCGGCGATGCAGGGGAAAGAGAAGCCCTCCCGCGCCGCCCTATATCACAATCTCGGCAATTGGAAATTTGAAGACGTGACGGACAAGGCGGGAGTCCCCAACGATCGTTGGGGCATGGCTGTCGCGATGGGCGATTATGATAATGATGGTCGACCCGACATTTTCGTGTCCAACCTTGGTGTTTCCAGACTGTATCACAACAACGGAGACGGTACGTTTACCGACCTCGCGGAGAAACTGGGAGTTGCGCGCAAGGGCTGGAGCACGGGTGCGTCATGGGGCGACTATGACGGGGATGGAAGACTCGATCTCTTTGTCCCCGGTTACGTTGATCTGGATCTCAACAATCTGCCACCCAGCCCCAGTGATGCAGGCAAAGCTGGGGTGGGGCAGAACTTCTGCCAGTTTCGCGGAATTCCCGTTATGTGTGGACCACGGGGATTGACGGGAGAAGGCGATACTCTTTTCCATCAAAAACCGGATGGCACTTTTGAAGATGTCAGCGTAAAAGCAGGTGTGAATGATCCCCAGAAGTACTACGGCTTCTCGTCTGCCTTCGTGCACGCGAATGAGGATAATTTACTAGATCTGCTGGTAGTTAATGATTCCACCCCCAAGCAATTGTACATAAATAAGGGCGATGGAACGTTTGAGGAGGTAGGTTATCCCTCAGGGGTCGCTCTCAATGAGAATGGACGCGAGCAGGCAGGCATGGGATTAGCGATTGCCGATTACGACAACGATGGTCGCGTCGACTTCCATATTACAAACTTCTCAGATGATTCAAACGTGCTTTACCACAATGACGGTGAAGGCAATTTTACAGACGTAACATTTCAGGCTGGACTTGGCGAGGTCACGATACCTTTCCTCGGCTGGGGTACCAGCTTTTTGGATTACAACAACGATGGATGGAAAGACGTGATCGTGGCGAATGGTCATGTTTATCCGGCTGTGGATGATCATCAGTGGGGTACCAGCTACGCACAGCAACTGTTGCTCTTTCGCAATCTGCAAAATGGCAAATTCGAGCGAATCGGCGCCGCCCCGGGTAGCGGGCTCGCTTCGGCCTGGTGCGCCCGCGGTCTGGCAGTCGGAGATCTGGACGGCAATGGGAAACAGGATCTGGTGATTAATAATATCGACTCAAAGCCGACCATCTTGAAGAATGTTAGTGTGCCGGTGGGACACTGGTTGGACCTACATCTCGTGGGCGATATTGCGAAAAAGAGTCCAAAGGACGCGATCGGCGCTATTGCCTACGTAACTACAGGAAAACTTCGTCGACGCATGGATGTGATAAGCGGCGGCGGCTACGCTTCACAAAACGATATGAGTTTGCATTTTGGTCTTGGGGATTCTCAACGTGTCGATAAAGCTGAGATTAAGTGGCCCGACGGCTCACTTGAAACTATTGAAATTACGGGCATAGACCGAAAGTTGACTGCCATGGAAGGGAAGGGTGTCGTTAAGTAGGAGTATGACAAGGCTTCCGAGTCGGAAAATATTGGTCTTCGGTTTAGTAATGGCGGCTATCGCCTGGATGTCGATGCGTCCGTTAACGGTGCGAACCCTCGCGGGAGAAAAGAACGATGTTTCCGAAGCCGGTTATACCGAAGAAATATCTAAGAACTACGATTTCAAGTTTGGTCCCAACCCCTTTGCACCAGCCAACGCCATGAGTACCAGTGGAACATTCATCGCGGGCGAGAAGTTTGTTGCTTCGACACGTTGTGGTTACTGCCATACAGATGCCCATGCCCAGTGGCGACAGTCCGCGCACGGAAATGCATTTCGTGAACCCTTCTACCAAAAAAATGTTAAGGATCTCATCTCGCAAAAGGGAATTGAGTTTACCCGCCATTGCGAATCCTGCCACAACCCCGCGGCGTTGTTTTCAGGTGCTTTAACGAAGAATGCCAGAGTAAAGAGACCTTTTGATGAAGACGGTGTCTCCTGTATTGTCTGCCATTCGATTCAATCGGTGAGTGGTCGTGGTATTGGCGGCTACGTGTTAGGCGAACCGGCCTTGATGGTGAAAGAAGATGGCACGCGTTTATTGCAAGTGACTGATCAGCAGATCCTGAATGACATCCCCGCCCATCGACGCGCAATGATGCGGCCTTTACTCAGGACCCCCGAATTTTGCGGCGCCTGTCATAAGTCACAAGTGCCCAGGGAATTAAATGACTACAAATTCCTGCGCGCCTTCATGGTAGCAGACGAACTGCAACAATCTTCCTTTTCAAAAGAGTCGCCGCATCCCTTCTATGTACGTGATCAGGAGACCTGTCAAACATGTCACATGAAGCGCGAAGCAGCGCCACTGTTTGATGTCTCGGCCAAGCAGGGCTCATTGGTGTCTCATCGCTGGGCCGCAGCGAACACGGCGATACCGTTTTTCTACAAATGGCCCCAACAGCTGGACGCAGTAAAGAAGTTTATAGAAGAGGACAAACTGGGAATTGATATTTTTGCGATTCGCCGCAAGGCAACCGGAATCAGCGCCGAGGAGTTCGTTGCACCAGCTAATCGTCAGAACTTTACGATTATGGCCGGTGACCGCATAACTGCGGAGGTGGTGATTACGAACAAGAATATTGGCCACTCATTTCCGCCGGAGCTGCGTGATTTTTACGAGGCATTCGTGGAATTTCTAGTGGGTGACGACCGCGGCAAGATTCTTTATCACTCGGGGTACTTAAAACCCAATGGCTATCTCGACGAATCAGCCCACAATTACAAGACCTATTTAGTGAAAGCGGATGGTACTTACAATGATAAACATCATATTTGGCGAACAAGGGTCTTTGCGCAAAACAATCAGATTAATTCCGGCCGTTCGGATGTAGCGCGATATCAGTTTCGCGTGCCTGCTGATTTTGCCGGCGCGCTACATCTCAGCGCGCGAGTGCGCTACCGCAGATTTACTCGAGTCTTTAACGACTATTCATTGGGGAAATCGGTGGACTACCCGATTGTCACTATGGCCGCCGCGGATTTTGTGCTGCATATAGGAGAGAACCTGGCGACTCCGGTCAACACAGCCGATAAAACAGCAGTGCCGGATTGGCGACGCTGGAACAATTACGGAATTGCACTCTTTGATCAACGACAATATCCCCTGGCGATCGACGCTTTCGCGCGAGCGGCCGACTTGGATGAAAAATATCGATCCATGGCGCTGATTAACCGGGCCATGGCCCATATAGAGCTCGATCAATATGATGAGGCTGCGACGATTCTTGATTCAGTGGTCACTATCAATCCCGGCAACGCGCGGGGGTTATTTCAGCAGGCCCGCATTTTTATGAAGCGCGGACAATTGGACCAGGCGGAAAGTAATATTCGTCAGGTACTTGGCGCCTTTCCGCGCGATCGTCTCTCACTGCAACAGTTGGGTGAGTTATGTAAGATCAAACGCGACTACCCTGGGGCGCTTGACTCTTACCAACGAATTCTGCAAATCGATCCTGAAGATACGGGCGCGCATTACAACTTGATGCTGATTTACCGCAAGTTGGGCAAGAACGAAGAAGCTCGAAATGAAAGCAAGATTTTTGCAGACTTGAAGGAGGATCCTTCAGCGTTGCCGCTCGCCAATCAGTTTCTTCGGAAGCACCCGGAAATGAGCAACGAAAGCGTGTTCTGGCATCTTCACGATCTGGGACGGGTAGCGGGAGAATGAGGAAGCGAAGTGATCCGGGGCACTGTCGAAGATGGCACTTGCTCCTTAGTAATCCTGTTTTGCTGCTGGTATTCGGACTAGCCATATTTGGCATAGCAGAAAGGCCAGTGAGGTCTGACGGGCGCACGAACTTGCAGCCTGTTTCTTCTCGAGTCGAAGATTTGTATAGGCAGAATTGCGCGCGGTGTCACGGAGCAGAAGGACGGGGCGACACACCTTTGGGGAGAGTTTTTCTTGCTCCTGATTTTACGGACGCAGAATGGTGGCGAAAGAGTTCGAACCTTACAAGCAGCAAGAGTCTAAGGGCAATCGTTACGAACGGAAAAAGCGGAATGCCCGCGTTTGGAAAGAAGCTGACGCGGCCGGAGATTAACCAGCTCGTGAGTTATGTCCGACGGTTTAGAACTCAGCAAGACCACCAATCAACAAGCAAACCAAAACCCTAGCGGTTGCTGAAAACTAATATAACAAGGTCGGATCTGACCAATCCACCAACTTCCGTGTGTCAAAAATCTGAGGAATCTTCAATTGCGAACGTACAATTCAAGCTGAGTAAATTTGCAGGTCGGGAAGGGGGCAGTCGTTAGTTTCAAGGTTCGTTAAATTCAAGGCGCCCCCGCTCAACTCTGAATGCCAGTGCTTATCCCTATCACTCAAGCCTCAGCCCTAAATTACATTGACTGGATTGATTCGACGATGAAGCCTCTGAGCATTGAGCGGGGGCGCCTTGAATTTACCGAACCTTGAAACTAACGACTGCCCCCTTCCCGACCTGCAAATTTACTCAGCTTGACTTTGTCCAAATCCTCAGCTTCAAAGCTCCAAGGCAGACTCAGAGTCTTCACACAAACTCTTCAGTTGGCGGGATTCTCAAATTTCGAAAGCATCTCTTTGTAGTAGTCCCTGGTGCTTTGATCGGAGCGGCTTATGTCAGCTAAAAGGCATCGGCCAAGGAGCGGATCCTCAAATGAGAGCGGAGTTGTTCAGGCGCAATCGTCTCGTTGGATCTAAGGGTTACTTCGACCGTCCGCCCCGGGATGAGGTCAAAGTAGTTATCTGAAAACACACCCTCCTTCTGTTCGAGGTCGAGATAGACCCCTCGGGCCAGCCGGTTTGTTGCCAAAGCAATTGCGTACCCGCTGCGTGTCTTCGTGATAGTCGGGGTGATTTGAGGAGCTTCCATGGAGAGTTCTTTTTGTGGCGCGAAAAAAAGTCTATTACTGGAGACTGGTTTGCCAGCGACCGACAATTCACATTCCAAAAATACTTTGTGCGGGTCCTGTTGCCGCAATAAATCGGTTTTGCTCAACGCCAGGGCTGCCTGGCTTTGCAGCGGCGGAATCTCTACATCTTTATTCATCTCAGCGAGGTTGTGACCGTCAAAATCCAGTAAACGAATTCGCAGATGCGCCGGCTGCGACTGTACCTGATCTGAGACTACGTAGATCTTTATCTGGCCATCTTCTTCATGGGGACTAATCAGCAAGTCGCTATAAAAACGGCGCGCGTAGTATTGCAGCGCTTTCCAACGGCCAAAATAATCTATGCTGGACCAGGAAGCCACGGGCCAGCAATCGTCAATCTGCCAGTAAAGCGAACCCATGTTGCGCGGCATAATTCGTCGCAGGTGTTCCGCCCCAACCTTGATGCCTTCAGCCTGCAAAATCTGGCTGACATATAGAAACGATGCGAAATCCTTCGGCTCCGCATATTCCCGCAACATGTACTCGCGAATTAACTGGTTGCCACGAGGATGTTTCTGATGGACCAACATCACGGGTGATTGAATATCGCGATCTGACGGTAAGGCATACGTCTCAACCGTCTCCATTTGCGGAAAGGACTGAAAGCCGTATTCGCTCATGAACCGAGGTAGTTGTTTTTCATATTCTGTAAAGGGCAGAGCGGCGTGCCATACACCCCAGTAGTGTACGTCGCCCATTTCCTGCGAATCAGGATCCGCCTCCAGATTCGAGCTGGGAGAGCTGGGCCAATACGGTCGGGCAGGATCCAGTTCTCTGCAGACGTTCGGCAGTATCTCGTGAAAGATCTTTTTGTAGTCATCCCAGAGTTTGGCTGGCAGGTTATTCTTCCAACCCCAATGCATCCAGGCAGTTTCTATTTCGTTGTTACCAACCCAAATAACCAGACTCGGATGGTTTCGCAGGCGCGTAACATTATCAATTGCTTCTTGTCTGACATTCTCGAGAAAATCAGTATCGCCGGGATACATACTGCAGGCGAACATAAAATCCTGCCAGACCATGATCCCCAGCTCGTCGCAGAGATCGTAGAAGTCTTTGCTCTCATAGATGCCGCCACCCCAGACTCGCAGCATATTCATATTGGAATCATGTACGGATTGGATGAGGTAGCGATAGCGATCCTTTGTGATGCGCGAGGGAAAACTATCCGCGGGAATCCAGTTACCGCCCTTCGCAAAGATGGGCACGCCATTAATTACAAATGCAAAGCTTTTGCCCCACTGATCCCTTGTTTGTCGTAATTCCAGAGTGCGGAGTCCGATACGAGTCTCAGCCTGATCCAATAATTGCTGATTCGCAAGCATTCGTATTCGCAGTTTGTATAGCTTTTGCGCGCCGAGACCATTCGGCCACCAGAGTTCCGGATTATTGAGAACGAAATCCAGCCTCACGCGATTTACTCCTGGGTTGAGCCGAACCTGCTTTCGCGTGAGCACTTGTGAGTTGGTTGTGTTTTCCACCAATAACATGACCGGGCTGTCCGTGGTTGCCGTGATAGAAATTTCAGCGGTTAACCGGGCCAGCTTTTGATCAAGTTGGTTCTGCGCCACGTGGAAGTCGTCGATACGACCCGCGCTCCACGCTTCCAGTACAACAGGTTTCCAGATCCCGCTGGTTACAAAGCGGGGCCCCCAATCCCAACCAAATTGATAAGGAGCTTTACGTGTGTAGGGACTGGTCTTTTCGCCCTGATCGTTATTGGCTGGAAGTTTGTAGTTGACTCGTGCCAGCAGGGGAAGTACTTCATTAATCGGGGAACGAAAGATAACCCGCAAGTTGTTTGGGCCCGATTTTAGCAGGCTCTTACAATCAACTCGCCACTTGCGAAACATGTTATTGGCAGTCAAGAGACGCGATTCGTTGAGAATTACCTCGGCATATGTGTCTAAACCGTCAAAGACAAGTTCGAGATGTTGCTGCTTGAGCAATTCCGTACTGACATTGAAGTTAGTTTGATATTCCCAGTCTGATTTGCTGATCCATTGCAGCTTCTGTTCATTGTCACGATAGAACGGGTTATCGATCAGTTTATTTGCCAGCAAATCAGTATGTACACAACCAGGAACTGTCGCGGGATACCAGGACGTTGTACCCGCCTGGCGAAACTTCCAACCCGAATCCAAAAGAGTCTTATTGATGGCTGTCTTAGCTGCGATAGAGGGATGTTGAGAGTGGGCCATGGGTGTGGCGAAGAATAACAGCGAAAGGGCCATAAAAAAGAGTAGTCTTGTTCGCATGCTTATCTCTGATTCTGTGATGAGCTTCACAACTCGACCGGGGCTCCCTCAGGCGTGCGTGCCTCCACCGTGGCTGTGGCCCGTCCCAAACCAAGAGCGGATAATCCATAAAATAAGATGGCCACCAGAACCAAATATTGAAAACCAAGCAACATGGAACTGTATTCTGCTAGTCCCCCCATCATTGCTCCAGCGATATTGAAACCAAAAGCACGGTCCGGCTCACTGGTCCTGCTAAATGATCTCGCGAAGATAACCCCCGCAAACAGTACCGGAGCAAACACCAGAGTGCATGCCCCAGCTACCTGCATGCCCCGGCTCATACCCAAAAAGAAATCGATCGGAATGAAAGCATTTAGCGCCAGACTTATCAGCAACCCAATATAATAGGGCCATATTCGAGCAGGCTGAAAATGAAGCGTCCACTGATTGGCCAGCAGGATCATTACCAGAACCGCGAAAAACACGACCGAATTCACCACCCACGTGCTGCCGAACAGCAGGGCCATGGAAACAACCGCCTTGGTCTCAATGAGCATGAAACCCGCTCCCAGAAAGAAGAGCTGAAGGTTTAGCGAGCCTTGTCGAATTCGGGAGTTTTCACCTATTGTCCCGGTTGCTAAACTTGCTTTTCGTCGCGGTAGAAATAGAAAGATAAGTAAAAGCGCCAAAACTGCCATGATCACCATTCCGCGCAGACTTAACGTCGGAATCATCGGCTCGCGCAAATAGAGAAAGGGCCAATCATCCGTGGCTGTGCGCAGTCCTCCGGGAACTGGTAGTACGTTTGCCAACCCGAACTTTTGTAAATGAGAGGGCCCCGGTTTCCCGTTGTTAGCACTCGGGGTCAACAGCTGTTGTTGAGCAGTTTGGTAGGTGGCCAGAAAGCCATTTGGTGAACCTGGACCAGGAGCTTGATCGTCGCGGAGTAAATATTCAGGCTGCTGTTTGAAAGCATTGCGCAAGGCCGCTGTGTTGCCGGCAAAGAAGACCGTGAAGTCACCAAAAGTTGCGCTTTCCGCTTCGATCTGTTGGCGGTAAGGCAACGTGAGACACAACGGATTACTCGGGCCGAAAACTTCTTCCAATCCACTCTGTAAACGCGCAACTAGCCATCCCTGGCGAAAATAGTTGTAGATAACAAAAGTTCCTTCCGGCTTGAGATGGCGTCGCACATCCTCGAATGTCTGACGCGTGAAGAGATAACTCTCCAGACGAATATTGCTGTAGCCACTATGAAGAACCAACGAATCTACCAGCGCATAAATCACCAGATCGTATTTTCGCGGAGTTGCGCGGAGAAAATTGCGGCCATCATCCAGGTGAATCGCGACGCGTGGGTCCTGATAAGGACTGTCGGGATGATACTGTCGTCCCAGGCGGTAAATGGTCGGGTCAATTTCCACCGCATCGATATGATCTGCGCCCCATTGTAAACTACGACTCACATCGTTTCCGGAACCCGCGCCGATGATCAGCACATCTTTGAAAGCAGGCCGGCCGCTATCGCGATTCAGCAGGTGGGGTAAGGCATAAGCGGGAAAGACCTCGTTGCGTGAGACCATCTGTTGGTGATAGATGAGATTAACTGAAAGAGACAAGTCCTGTCGCTTAAAATCTATTCGGTAATACGGAGACCAGAAATGTTGGGCCTCGCGCTGTCCCGGATAGTCTTCATGCACGGGAGTGAAAGAAGCCAAACCCACCATTACCAGCAGGAGCACGACGGTTATTGCGGCTGGGCCAAATATCCGGCGAAATCCACGGCGGGGGCTGAGAAAGTAAAAATAGCCGAGACCCAGGGCCACCAGAGTAAACCACCAGAAGGGCGACAGTTGCAGCCAGGAACAGGCAGAAAACAGAAGAATGCCCGCAATACTTCCAGAGATATTAAGCGTGTAGGCCTGCACGCGTTTGGGCCATAAGGTCAGTGCCCGACCTAATTCCTGCCCTGGTCCAATTAAAGCCAGTGCGATGACCAGGAAGAAGAAACCGCATAAGACCTCCACTGGGATCGCGTAACGGGACAGATCCAGGCTGTGATATTCCGTTCCAAAGTAGATCAGTTGGGGAGATGCCTGATGGCCCACATCCAGAAACTTCACAAACGATCCGCTGCTCAGCTCCACAAAGTGGCCTGCTGCCAGGGCGATACTGAGCAACAATGGAGTCCAGACCAGATAACTCCTTTGGTGATTGGCGGCCAGACAGCCTACGGACATACCCAAAAAACAGGCCAATAGGACCACGTTGGTAAAGAAAGTCAGGTACAGTACATGGGCCGGAAACCAGCGAATACTGGCGAGCTCGAGGAATAGAATGATTACGCTGATCAGAAAGAGCTCGAAACCATCGGTCCTGATAACCGAGTTCCGACGATCCGGGATAAGGGGATTCGAAGCAGTCATGCCATCCTCATTTAGTGGACCGTCTGATTTACGAAATATTCAAGATCTCTTCTATTGTTCAAGGATATTCAAGATACAGTAAAAGAGGGCAGCGGGTCACGTGCGATAACCGCTAAGCGATTAGCTGATCGCTGGAGTCCAGGTTAAAGAAAATACAGACAGACTGGCGTCGGTATGCCAGTGGTTTGCCCTGTTGGTCTGATTCTCCCTGTGTCAGGATCAATGCGAAAGCTTACAACCGTGTCGGAGTTTTGATTGGCAACCAGGAGAAACGTCCCGGATGGGTCAACCGTGAAGCTGCGTGGAGTCTTACCCTGGGTCGATACGGTTTCAACCTGGGTAAGCTGCCCGGTACCGTCGTTTATCTTAAAAGTGACTATGCTGTCGTGGCCACGATTTGAACCATATACGAACTTTCCGCTGGGAGACACACAGATTTCGGCACAGCTGTTGGGCCCGGAGAAGCCCGCCGGCAGAGTGGGGATAGTTTGGATCTCCTTGAGTTCTCCTGTCTTTGGATAATAAGTGAATGCGGAAACGGTTGAATCGAGCTCGTTGATTAAATAGGCAAAATTTCCCTTGGGGTGAAACGTGAAGTGGCGTGGGCCTGCTCCAGGCTTCGTCTGGATCCACGCTGGATGGTTGGTGGTTAACTTCCCGGATTTTTCATCAAAGCGATAGATCAGAACTTTATCAATACCCAGATCGGCGGCAAATGCATAGCGGTTGAAGCGGTCCAAAGTGACGCAATGGGCGTGTGGTCTCTGCTGTCGTTCAGGGTCTGGTCCCGACCCTCGATGCTGAACAATATCGGCGGCCGGTCCGAGGCTTCCGCCTTCGTGGACGGGAAGAACCGAGAGGCTTCCCCCTACATAATTTGCTACCAGAACGAACTTGCCGGAACCATCCACAACCAGATGACAAGGTCCGCCACCGTGTGTCGGTTGTTGGTTCAAAGGGCTCAACGCACCGGTTTTTTGATCAATCGAGAACGCGCTCACGGCGCCGCCGGCTTTTCCGGCGAATTCCTCAACCTCGTTTACTGCATAGAGATATCGTTTCTTTGGGTCGATGGCCAGGAACGAAGGATTAATAACGCCTTTTACAGTGTCGAGATGTTTCAACTCACCAGAAGCTTTATCCATCCGATAGATATAGATTCCCTCGCCTTTGCCGCTGGTGTAAGTGCCAACAAAAAGCGTTAAGTCAGAACCAACGGGAGGTTCTCTCGCTGAGGACTCCAGAGAGAAAGTAAGGCCCAGTGTTCCCAGGCCAAGGACTTTAAGGAAATCACGACGTTGAACGTGGTCCTCACCCATGAATTATCTTCGACTCTCCTCTACAGAAATATGCAGTTAGGTCAGGATTCCGCCCGCTGAATGTATCAGCACATTGTTGTGGTATTCAGAGGTTTCGGACAGTAGTACACCGCTTTGCTCACTCCCCGATCCGATAATCAAAAATGAAACGTCCAATTTGGATCGTGGCTTTGCCTGCGATCGGCGGAGTGATCAGCAACGAGCGAACAAGACTGCTCTTACGATTTACGTGAGCTTCAACGTCACCCACCATTTCACCACTGGAGGCCCGATAAAAGCTGACCCGAATCGTATCATTATTGGTACGTTGATTCCCGAGGACGTACTCTCCCGGCTCTAACGAGAGACTGCCGATTTTTAGGCCTACCTGGGTAATAAAGAAATGCGAATACTTACCTTCCGCCGAGTAGCCCGCCGTGATCATAACTACCCCAGCGATGAATTTGTTACTGCCATCAGTTACTCCGGAGGCGGTGCGAAACTCTGTTTCAATGTTTTCCTTGATCACTGGAGCGCGAGCAGGGATAACTTTCCTCAACTCAGGCTCGGTAGCTGCACGCCACCGTGGACGATTGGTCGCCATATGCCAAGATGCTGCCGCAAACATCATCAGCGATATCAGAATCATCCTTGGCAAGATATTGTTGCCCATTCACCCCTCCGTTGTATTAGAAAACGTCGCTTCGCTCCCTTGACGGTTCAAGTTTTCAAATTAAGACTTCACTACTTGGGTTAAAGACGCGCTAACCTCGAGTGCCTTTGAGTATAATCAAGAATGTTACTGCAACGAAGAGCGAAGACACCCGAATACTCGCAAAGCTAATCGCCGAAGAACTTACAATGTCCCCGAGCCGTCTATTTCACCGCATTTTCCGCGGATTGTTTCTTCTGCCGCCTTTTTTATTGGTCTTATCCGGCCAGGTCTTCGCCCTTGATAAGCAGCGCGAACCGTCGCAATACGCAATTCAGTTATGGCTTACCGAGAATGGTTTGCCACAGAATTCAGTCCATGCCATTAGTCAAACGACCGATGGATACATATGGATTGCAACTGAGGAGGGCCTGGCCCGGTTCGATGGAATCGGTTTCACTGTATTTGATAAAGAGAATACTCCCACGCTTAGAACCAATGACATTCGCTGTCTCTTGGGAGATGCACGCGGTTCTCTTTGGATCGGCACTGCTGATGGTCTGGTTCGATTGTTTGCAGGCAAATTCACTGCCTTCACTACCCGAGAAGGACTTCCCAGCGATCTGATCGAGACCCTCTATGCCGACCACGAAGACAACGTCTGGATAGCTACACCTGCCGGACTCACGAGGTACAAAGATGGCGCGTTTAGTCGCTTTGAGCCACAGCAGCAGTGGTCGCATGGTAAGGTAGAAGCTTTGTTTGAAGACCGAGACAATGGGTTGTGGATCGCCAGTCCTTCCGGTTTAAGCAGATATCAGCAAGGAAAACTCATTGATTACGACAAGCAAAATGCCTTTAACACCACCAATGTTGTGGCAATCACAGAGGACAAGGAGGGTCGTCTCTGGTTTGGAACTAATGATGGGCTGACATGCCTATCCCAGGGCCGTTTCCAAACATTCACGACACGTGATGGTCTCGCAAACAATCGCGTCACTTCATTATTGGCGGATCGCGAAGGCGCACTCTGGATCGGTACCGCAGGTGGCTTATCGCGTTTTGCAAATGACCACTTCAGTGGCTTTAAGCAAGGACATGCGCTTTCTGCCAATATCATTTTGTCCATCTGGGAGGACCGCGAAGGCAGCCTTTGGGTGGGCACCGAATCTGGAGGACTCAATTTACTGAAGGACAAGAAATTCACCACTTACACAACAGAGGATGGGCTTGCGAGTAACCTGGTGAAGGCCATTTATGAGGCTCGGAATGGCGATATCTGGATTGGAACGAATGGCGGTGGATTGAGTCGCCTGCGAGCGGGAAAATTCACTTCCTTCACAACCAAAGACGGTCTCTCGAGTAATGTGGTTCTGGCGTTGTTCGGGGACAGTCAGGGCAATATTTGGATCGGCACTCCTGATGGCCTGAACCGGTTCAAAGATAATCATTTTACGGTTTTTACTTCTGCTGATGGTCTCGCCAGCGATTTCGTCAGATCGATCTATGTGGACCATGAGGGTAGCGTGTGGGTGGGAACTCGTGGCGGTCTCACCCGTCTGAAAGATGGAGTCTTCAAAATCTACACCACCATTGATGGCCTCCCCAACGAATTCGTGGGGACCATTTATGAAGCTGCTGGCGGCAATTTGTGGATCGGAACATTGGGTGGCCTCACCAGATTGAAAGATGAGAAATTTACTACTTTTACGACCAAAGAAGGGCTTTCCAGCGATGTTGTGATTTCGCTTTATGAAGACTCTGAACGGACTCTCTGGATTGGCACCAGCGGTGGTGGTCTGAATCGTTTCCGGGACGGAAAGTTTACGTCCTTCACCGCGACAGAAGGCCTGCTCGATGATGTTGTGTATCGCGTCCTGGGGGATCAACAAAACAATCTTTGGCTAAGTTCAAATAAAGGCATCTTCAGAGTGGGTCGCCAGGAACTCGACGATCTGGCAGACCACAAGTCCAATTCCCTCAGGCCGACTGTGTACGGGACTGCAGACGGCATGATCACCCGAGAATGCAGCGGCGGGGGCCATCCTGCCGGGTGGAAGGGAAGTGACGGCAAACTCTGGTTTCCGACAATCAAAGGCGTGGTGATGATTGATCCTCAGAACATCAGGATCAATGAAAATCTGCCGCCAGTGATTATCAATCAAATACGGATTGATGATGAGTCAATAATCCCCGGTCCCGGAGTTGAATTAGCGCCCGGGAAAAGCCGCTTCGACTTCTATTACACAGCCTTGAGCTTCATCGCACCTGAAAAAGTCAGATTCAAATACAAACTTGAGGGCTTTGATCGTGACTGGGTTGATAGCGGTACTCGCCGAATCGCTTACTATACTAACTTGCCGCCGGGAAAATATAGGTTCAGAGTTATTGCCTCTAATAATGATGGAATTTGGAATGAAGCAGGAGCCGCCTTTGATTTACGGCTTAGGCCGCACTTTTACCAGACATCCTGGTTTTATGCGCTCTGCCTGCTCACGCTGGTCTTGCTTGTCTGGCAGGGATATCGACTGCGGGTCAGGCAAATGGAAGGCCAATTTGCGGCGGTTTTGGCTGAGCGAAACCGTATAGCCCGTGAGATTCACGACAATTTGGCCCAGGAACTGCTCGGGATTTCCGTGCAACTCGAGGTAGTGGCTCGCACAATGCCACCGGCAGCAGAGCTGGCGAAGTCTCATTTGGATCGAGTACGCATGTTGGTCCGTCACGGTGTCGCCGAGGCCCGTCGCTATGTTTGGGATTTGCGTTCGCAAGCGCTGGACCATAAGGACTTGCCAACCGCGCTCACCGAAACTGCTCGACGACTGACCACCGGAACAGCAACACAGGCGCAGGTGGAGGTGAGCGGCATTTTTCGACCATTGAAACCATCAGTTGAAAACAACCTGCTGCGAATTGGACAAGAGGCGATTAATAATGCTGTTAGACATGGCCAGGCACAACGGATATTGATAAATCTGCTTTTTGATTCCAAGCGTGTGCAGCTTAGAATTCGGGACGATGGATGCGGCTTTGATCAGCAGATAAGTAACAATGGAGATTCGAACCACTTTGGCTTGCTGGGCATGCGAGAACGGGCAGAGGAAATTGGTGGCACACTGAGTATCAATAGTATTGTCCAAAAAGGAACGGAAGTGACGGTGAGTGTCCCTATTGGTTGATAGCTGTCGGAAAACTCTCAAGACGTTGGGTGATCGTTCGGGAGCCCTGACGCGTCCGTATCCGAAAACAACTGGCAGGAGATAATTAGTGAGCGAAAGCAACAAGATCCGAATCATGGTGATTGACGATCAGGCGGTCGTCCGTCAGGGATTTGTGGCTCTCATCAACACGGTGCCTGATATGGAAGTTATTGCGGAAGGGACCAATGGCCAGCAGGCGATCGAGTTATATCGTCTGCACAAGCCCGATATCACCATGATTGATCTTAGAATGCCGGTTCTCGGTGGAGTGGAGGCAATCGTGGCGATTCGACGGGAGTTTCCCGACGCACGTTTAATCGTTCTTACGACTTATGATGGTGATGAGGACATCTACCGATCGTTGCAAGCTGGCGCCCAGGGTTATCTGCTGAAAGACATGTTTTTCGAAGAGCTCGAGGATGCGATCAGAAAAGTGCATGCGGGAGCACGAAGGATCCCCACACTCGTGGCGGAGCGTCTTGCGGAGAGAATGGGAGGTTCGGATCTAACCAGCAGAGAGCTTGAGGTGCTTGAACAGATCGTAGCGGGTAACAGCAACCGCGAAATAGGACGCTTATTGAATATCAGTGAGGCCACCGTCAAGAGTCACATAAACAACATCCTGAGCAAGCTTGGAGTTACAGATCGAACTCAAGCGGCTACAACGGCCCTGCAACGCGGAATCGTACATTTGCGGTAATTCGACCTTTGTGTACTTGAGTTCCGCTCCTCCGAACGGCGCCGGAGGGGGCGTTCTGCTCAATCTATAAACATGCCAACCCTAACGAGCCTGTCGAAAAAAGAACTCTGCGTCTTCTCTGCGACCTCTGCGTCTCTGCGGTGAGCTCTTTTTGCACCAAATTCACCTCAGAGACGCCGAGCACGCGGAGTTTACGCAGAGACAACAAAAAATCTCCAACCAAAGTATGAGACGAAAACCCACCATCCGTCGCATGACAGAACCTCATTTCACTGTTAACTTCCGCCTCGTTATTCACCAATTTCCCAGTTCCGGGTTATTGGAATCAGAGGCCAGAAATTCCTTCCTTAACTTGTTGCAGACCTGACACTAGGGCCGCTGATTCGGAATTTTAAGCCGGAACCGGGCACACCAATTTTGCCAGAGGATTTGCGGTCTGAGGGGGCTGGCGGTTCTCCATCTCAATACCTATTTAATCTGCGCGGAATTGTTGCGCTCAATCCCTTCACGTGAAAAGGTAGGTAAATCATGCCGAAGCGAGCACATCGGGGTTACAGGCGTAGCTTAGAGACATCTCTTCTGATCCTACTTGTTGCAGTCGGGACGAGCAAACGGGCCTGGGCCCAAGGTTGAATTGCTGCTCGTCAGAGCGCGCCCGTGATTGGCGTGCAATGCGCAGGCGGTGAGGGTTCTGGCTCCCGCGATGGTGGGTTTCTGGATCGAGGGCGGTGGCAGCTCTCGGTCGGTTTTCGGAAGCAGCGGTCGCACCGCCACTTCGTGGGCACCCAGGAGCAGAAACAGCGTGCCGCCCAGGGCACCGAAGTGGTCAACAATATCTACCTTTATGACGTGGCCCTCACCTATGCGGTCAATCGTCGTTTCAACCTCACCTTCGCTGCACCTATTCAAAGAGCCACACGAGTCAGGGGCAACTCCAATCAAGTCTTCCACAGTGTCGGAATTGGCGATGTCAGTGTTATGGGCCGGATGTGGTTGCTCAAACCACCAAGTGAATCGGGACAAAACATCTCGTTCGGCGTTGGCCTAAAGCTTCCTACGGGAAAGCCAGACGTTACAGATACAGTTTTGACCACTAATGGGCCGGTGACTTCCGTCGTAGATCAATCAATTCAATTAGGCGACGGGGGCTGGGGTATACCTTTGGACGTACAGGCCTATAAAAGAATCAAAGCGACAACGCTTTATGCGTCAGGAACTTATTTACTGAATCCGCGCAACACGAACGGAGTTCGAACTGGTCGTTCTCGTCCATCTGAAGCGATCATGTCAGTTTCCGACCAGTATCTCGCTCGGGTCGGGTTCTCTCGTCCCGTTCCCTATACTCGCCAATTCGCCTTTACCATGGGATGGCGCGTCGAAGGAGTGCCGGTGAGAGATCTGATCGGCAAGAGTAATGGGTTTCGGCGACCAGGTTATGCTATGTCGTTAGAACCGGGACTGGAATACTTCAGAGCCAGAGATACATGGTCCGTGGCGGTGCCGATAGCCATTCGACGCAATCGCAGAAGGAGCGTATCAGACATTCTGGTCGGCGGTGCAGGAGATGCAGCCTTCGCGGATTATATGATTTTAGTGGGTTATTCTCATCGTTTTTAATGAGCCCGTCAGCCACGAGGGAATAGTTGAAGGAGCAAGAAAGGTATGAGGACTCTCAGGATAGTATTGTGTTTGCTTGCGCTGCTTAGTTCAGGGTTGGTGGTGATTGCTCAGGACAAGAAGGACTCGCACAAGCAGGCTACGAAACTGTTGGGCGTTGGCGAGACTGCGCCTAACTGGGAGCTGAGCGACGCAGAAGGCAAACTTCACTCGCTATCTGAGTATCGTGGCAAAGTAGTGGTTATGGATTTTTGGGCCACGTGGTGTGGTCCTTGCAAGGAAATAATGCCACGCATGCAGAAGCTTTACGACAAATATCAGAATAATAAGGTTGTGGTTTTTGGAGTCAACTCCTGGGAGAAAAATGATCCGGTTGCTCTAATGAAAAAGAGACACTTTGGCTATGGACTCTTGCTCAAAGGAGAGGATATCGCGGAAAAATACAAAGTCAGCATTCTGCCTGCCGTCTACATCATTGGAGCGGATGGCAAGGTCATCTATTCCCATGAAGGCGTTGACGACAAAAACTTTGGTTCCTTTATCGACAATTACCTGAAGAATGTCGAGATAACAGCGGTATCGACGACTCGGTAGTGCCCCAGGGTTGGGAAGGATGAAGGATGAAGGATGAAGGAGAAAATCAGGAGAACGGCTTTGCCCTTTCATCCTTCATTCTTCATCCTTCATCTGCCCCTTCCCAACCTGCAAATTTACTCAGCTTGAGTTGTCCAAATCCTCAGCTTCAAAGCTCCAGGGCAGACTCAGAGTTTCTCACAGTCTCTGAAGTTAGGTGTTAATGAGATTCCATTAACACCTCACGTTCAGTCAGTGAGTGTTAACTCTAAACCGCACTCCTAAGCTGCTAAAGTACGGACAGCATTAACGTCCGCCAAACTGTGTCACACGCCAGTTAACTTTTTCGGGCAGCGGATTCTCACCAAGTGAAAATCCCTTTCGCGAGCCAGCTAACCTGAGTGTCACAATATTCCCGTCTGGTAACGCAAAGGTCCCGGAAGCGGCAGTACGGTCGGTGCTGAAAACCCGTAGCTCAATGTTTTTCCAGTCCATCAGTGCAGTGCTCTGCGCAATGGCTATATGTGGGATTACGGAATGGTTCTTTACCAGGAGAATTACGGGGATTTGGCCGGCGGAAATTTGCTGCCATTGCGCCCCGTTGTAGACTTTGCCGCTTTGGTAATCAATCCAGGAACCTGGCGGCATATATACTTTCCGGTTATCTCCCTCCTCAATCAGCGGTGCCACCAGCAGATCGGAGCCGAACATGTACTCATCTTCAATGAGCCAGGAAGTAGGGTCATGGGGATATTCGAAAAATAGGGTACGTAACATTGGATAGCCATGGGCGGAAGAGTCCTTGGCCTGGGCAAGGATATACGGCATCAGCGAGTACTTAAGTTCTAATGCCCTCCTGTATATATCGACGAATTCCGGGTCGTATTCCCACGGTTCCCTTGGTGGAACTCCATGCGCCCGCGTATGTGAGGTTAATACGCCAAAGCCCAGCCACCGGCGATACAGATCCCGCGGAGCTCGCCGGACGAATCCACCCATGTCATGACTCCAGTAAGTGAAGCCGGAAAGGCCAAACGAAAGACCACCTCGTAGTTCAGCCGCCATCGCCGAATTGGTGTTTTCCGCATCGCCACCCCAATGCAACGGATAGCGTTGACTCCCAGCCCATGCGCTTCTGGCCCAGATGATTGATTCGCCGGTAATCTCCTTGGTGATATCGGCCACGGCCTTGTTGTAACGCAACGGATAGAGGTTGTGCTCATAGAGGCCCGTTCTACCGGAAGCGTATAACCCGTTTGCCGGAGCACCTTCGCCAAAATCGACCTTTATCGCGCCAACTCCCATTTTCAACAGGTCGGCCAACAGATTCTGATACCACTTCACCGTCTCAGAATTGCTAAAGTCCAACGTTGCATCTTCGCTGGGTAGCTTGCCGCCTTCATTCCGCACGGATAATCCCTTGTCCACAATTTCACGATAGAGCCGGTTCTTCCGGGTGAAGTAGGTATATTGCCAAAGACTTATGTGGAATCCCTGCTGCTTGAGATCAGATAGCATCTTGGCCGGATCTTTAAAACGTGTAGTAGAGAATTTGTAGTCGGAGCGCCAGTCTGTTTCGAACCATCCAGTATCAAGGTGAATGACATCAGTTGGAATACGGTATTGTCTGAGTTTCGCGGCAACATCGCGCACTTCCTCCTCAGATTTATATGTGATGCGACTCATCCAAAACCCGAACGACCATAGAGGAGGGACAGGACTCCGGCCGGTGAGCGCCGTGTATTCAGAAAGGATGTCTTTAGGTTCCCCTAAGAAGATGAACAAGTCGAGCTTATCGTCGCCCAGGTAGATGAGATTACTCTGATCAAATGATTGTCCTATGTCCAGCGTGACCGGGGCGGACGTGTGCATGAACATTCCGTAACCATTACTACTTAAGAAGAAAGGAATGGGCTTGTACATCAACTGTGTTTGAACGCCCATGCCGTCTCGTGCGTAGAGAATTACCTTTTGGCCCCGCTTGTTCAATCTGGTAAAGGATTCACCGAGGCCAAAGATCTTCTCGTCTGGCGAGAGGCGAAAGGCGCCTGTGATTTGACGCCCAAAGTCGCTGGCGCGGCGCACGAAAGAGAAGGGAAGTGGTGCCGAAAAGCTACCTCTTGTAACATCGATGTTCTGCGTAGTCGTCAGCAATCTGCCATTGCTGTCGCGAATCTGAATCTCCCACGGATCCTTTATAACGGTCACTGATCCGTAGGCACTCTTATAGCTGATTGCTTTATCGGTCTGATCTACTTTCCAAGTGGTGTCTTTTGGCGGGTTGCCAATGAGCATTAAGGACGGCTCATCTCGCAATGAATCAGGACTGGTGCTGATGCGCAGACGAATGGTGCGCGGAGATACGAATTCAATGGAAAATGGCAGAGCGGGATTCTCATCATACTCTGGAGGAAACTCGTTACTGTGGTCAGGAGTGAGCGTTCTATCTATTTTGTTGAAGCTAAAATTCGCTCTGCGAGCAAATCGCTGCCATTCCAAAGTGCCAGCCCCGGAGACAGCGTCAAAGGTGGTCACCCGATTACCGACAAAGTAAGTGTCGTCGCTATTGGAAAACTCTTCGCTGACGTCTAGCGGATCTCCTAACACGCGCTGTTTTGGGGATCCTTGTGTCGCTACCGAACCTTGAGCAACTGCAGAAACGCTGCAGCTCAGCAGAATTACACAAAGCAATGTCCACCTTAAGAGAGGTTGTTTGCAAAAAGCGGCCCCAGCACCGGTTGGTCCCATTCTGATCCTCCTCGAGCGTTGTTAGGGCGAATATGGCTGCCGACGGTTGGGTTTTATCCCGCTAGGGGGGGCATGCTTATGTTTGAGCCACTATTGCAGTTCCAATCAGAAGACCTTATTTCTTCCTAGGAACCCCGGTATCAAAAGCATGTTTGTGAGTTTGTCCGCTAATGGTGACTTGAGTGCTCGCAGGACTCGCTCCTCTTTTTCCGCACCAGCCTTATCTCCAAAACTGAGATACGAGAGACCGAGACCGTAGTGTGCGGAGGCAAAGTCCTGTTTTAGGCGAACAGCTTCTTTAAACTCTTTCGCGGCTTCTCGAAACGAACCCGAGCCATAGAATGCGAGGCCGAGAGCATACTCGACATCAAGCAAGGTTGGCGTTCCCTGAGCCGGCTTCCGCTTCTCGGTATCGAGTTCCTGTGCGCGGATCATGTAGAGGGAAGTTTTCAGAGGTTTTACCGCTGCGGCTTGGTCGCCCACGGAAATGTAGGCGCTGCCCAGACGAAAGTAAGAATCCGCATCAACAAAAGCTCGATTTACCTGAATTGCCGCCCGAAAAGCATCGATCGCTTCCTTATGATGTTGCAGAGCAGAATGGGCCAGGCCCAACTTACAATAGGCCACAGCATCCTTAGGATCGCTTTGTACAGCGCGGCTGAAGAATTCCACGGCGGCTGGATATTTACCGGAATTGAGACTCGCCATACCTTTTTCAAAAGGCGTGGCGGAGGAGAGCTTGTACACTGGCGTTTCAGGGGGCGAGTTTTTTGCCGCCCCGGGACTCGTGTTTGCCGCCCCGCTACTCGTGATAGCAGCAGCGACACTGGGAGAGGAGTTTTCTTTCGCCGGCGTGGTTATCTTATTTTCCGCAGGTTCAGAAGGTGGCGCGGCTTCGCGACGAGCCTCGTTGTCATTGCTCACGGCAGTGGATTTGGCGCTCTCGCCAAGTGCCGGCGCCGGAGTATTCGACGCTGTTTCAGGCCGCGGCAGTGCAAAATTATAGGTGATAATGCCGAAGACCTTGGCTGCCTGTCCCATTGGAGTCAGCGCCGAAAATCGAGCACGGTGAGCGGCCTCCTCCGCCGCGGCAACGAGCAATGGGTGTCCTGAAGAAGCTTGAGCACTGGCGACCTCGCCCTTTTGGTCCACAATAAACTGGACCTCTATCTTTCCTTCAACGCCAGCGAGCATCGCTTCCGTTGGGTATTCTGCCTCAGGCAGCTCAATCGCTGCTTTCCTTAGGGTCTCCTCGGACACATGTACGACAGGTATACTGGAGGGCACGTTCTCTGCCGTTGCCGAACCGATTGATGTGACACCTGGTTTTACTTCGTCCGGCTTGCTTGGTTTTTCTTCTTCTGTCTTGAGGGTTTTGGTTACCGCAGCGGCATCAGATTTCGTTTCTGGCTGTTTTCCGGTTTCAGGCTTGTCGGCAGTTAGTCTTGCGGGCTGAACCTCAGGGGCAGTGCTGGACGTTGTTGCCACAGCAGCACCCGCACGAGGAGACACTATCTTGGCCACAGCTTGATTGTAATAGTAGGTAATCATGCGATAGGTGGCCTCAATCGGTTCGTAACTTACCTGCCCATTCTCAAAGACTGCTACCGAGCTGGTCATCTTTTTCCAGTTGCCAAGCTCATCAAACTCATATTGATATTTCTCCATACTCAGAATCGAACCATCGTCGGCGCGCAAAGTCATTTGAACGATGTTGCCTTTGTCGTCTTGTTTATATTCCTCTTTGCCTGGCAAGGTACTGCTTTCCACCGGATATGCCACAGAGTCAATTTTTCCTCCCCTTGGGTCGTAGGAAGAGATCTCCCGGACTACGCGAGGGGACTCAAGGACTTTTCCATCTTTTACGAGCAGCTTGGCGCTCTCAACGCGTATTCTACGGACTGGACCATTCAATCCATCACGTTCCCGGTCGACGCTGACTCCCGCCGCTGGTACCGAAGGTCGGAGGGCCTTGCTTTGTGGGTAGACAGAAGGACTTCCTGACACGAAAGAGAGAAGCAGAGTAGAAAAAATCGCAAGAATTCTCATAATGCACCCTGGACGAAATCTGACCACGATCGAAATATTGGTCGTTGCCGAATCGGAGACTTCAAGAAAAACCGCACAGAAAACCTAGCCGAGGAAATTACTAGAAGGAATTTTTGACTTCGCAGATTCGCCGTTTACCCTGGCAATAAATCAGTCCGGAGCCTCGGAATTCCGGAATTTTTTATGGAAGAATTAGACTACCGGACTGGATAGCTATCTTTCTGCCCATCATGACACCTAAAAGGAGCGGGATTCCTGAGGCAGCACTCATTCGAGGGGTTATATAGCGATCTGGACTGTCTGTCAAATGGAAATGGCGACACTGGAAATGGCGACAATTGAAAAAGCTGGGAATAGAAAGGTTGGCCCCTTCAGGAGGACAACGGGTTTCACCCCGTTAGGGGTGGTATGTTTATAGATTGAGCAGAACACCCCTCCGGCGCCGGTTCGGAGGAGCGGAACTTAACTAAACAGGTACCATCTAGAAACGTTCCGCTCCTCCGACCGGCGAATGCCATTTTGTGATCTTCCGGTCTATAAACATTGCACTACTAACAGTGAAGATCAAAATTCCCGACCGCCCCTTGCTGGGTAGTGGCTTGTTCTTGAAGGGGACCCGCTGCACTCTGAACTCAACCTTTTGTGATCACGCCGCTGATTCTAAAAACGGACGCATAATTACCAGGTGCTTCGTGAGGGAGCTGAACCACAAGTCCAGTCTCGTTCTGACTCCACCGAAGTGGGCCCCGGAAGCCTAACAATTCCACGTTTCTGATCCGGCCTTCGACATATTTACCATTTGTACTCAAATCCTTTATCACTGCTTCCTTTTCAGGCCAACCCATTATGAAGGCGTAGAGTGTCCGGTCTTTGGTTGTGAAGCGTACATCCTGTGCCGTAAGTTCCTTCCGTTTGCCTTCGTTAAATTTGGCTTCTCCGGAAGCCACTATTGCCTCCGCGCCTGTGCCAAAAATCTTCCAGGGTCGGGTGCTGTAAATCGCTTCACTGTTCATGGTCATCCAAGTCGTAATCTCCTCGAGAATTTTCAACTCTGCCGCGTCCAACATGCCATTATTCGGCAGCGGAAAATTCAACATCAGATTGCCGTTGCGACTCACTATGTCAACCAGCATGTCGATTACCATTTTGGGCGTCTTGTATTTAACGTCTTTAAGGTAATGCCAGTTGCCGATGCAGGTGTCTGTTTGCCAGGGATTCGCCCAGATTTGATCCGGAATTCCCCGTTCAAAATCCAGCACGCACGTTCCGCGCTCACAATCTGCTGGCCGCTTGCTCAAGTAAACCGCCTCTACGCGGCCGCCATGACGCTTAGCGCTTTGGTTGTATAGATGGGCCACCAGGTTCAGACCCCATTGTTCAAAAGGTAGAGAACCATCTGAATAGAGATAGTCGGGTTGATACTGATCTACTAAATCCTTAATGCGCAGGAACCACTTGCGTTTCCATGTGTCCGGGATGCCATCTTCAGTCCACGGCAGGTCCGTATAAATCTCTTTAACGTCTTCGTAGAGATCGGCGTATTTGGGATCGGTCCCATCGTAAGGTACTCCGGCCAAGGGACCGGTCTTATCGCTTCCGCGACTGACGGAAAACCATTTCGGAGTAATCCATAGATGTTCGCTGACACCAAACCGCAGGCCATGCTTCAGTGCCGCTTTGCGAAAGAGACCCACAATATCTTTATGGGGACCCATCTTTACTGCATTCCATCTGGTGTGTCTGGAGTTCCAAAGATCAAAGTTGTCGTGGTGAACGCCCATGCTTACGAAATACCTGGCACCAGCTTTTTTATAGAGGCTCACTAGATAATCGGGATCAAACTTCTCAGCTTTCCATGTGGGAATGATGTCCTTATAGCCAAAATTGGATGGGTGACCATAGTGTTCTACGTGGTACCGGTACTGCCACTGTCCCTGGATATACATATTGCGGGCATACCAGTCGCCATGTTCGGTAGCCGATTGCGGTCCCCAATGCGCCCAGATACCAAACTTAGCATCGCGGAACCACTCTGGGACCGTATAGTTAGCCAATGATTCGCGGGTCGCTTTAAACGGTCCCGACTCGATCACCGGATTAGATTGGTCCATTTTGATCTCGGTCCCTAACTTAAGTGTGGGAACCGTTGCGGCCAGCAACTTAAGAGCAGCTCGTCGTGTGATTAGCATTAGCGTCCTTTCGTTGGACCTGCAGTGGAGCAACCTTAGAAATAGGAAACTGTTCACGGTCCACCGGCAACGTTCAAGATCTCAATGAAGATAAAACACAGCTCGCGCCAAAGCAATTCCTTACGAAGTTGCAGTAAGCAGGAGTGAGGAAAGTGTGGCAAGCTTCTGAGCCCTCCTGTAAACTCGCGGATGTTCATTGAGACTAAGCGCCAAGTGCGCAAAATGCGAACTCAAATCTCTCCAGCCGGTGTTAGCAGGAGAAGAAAAAGATTTCAACCGTTTCGTTTATCAAGGAACAGAAATCGTGCGAGGGCAAGAGGTCACTACTACCATGCGGTAGAGATTGTGTGAAAACGCGATTGCAATGGGAGAGGTCAGTACCGTAACGCGGTAGCGTCGGGTCAACCTCACCGATCAGAATGCGTTGGCGGAACATTGACCCGACGCTACCGCGTGACGGTACTGACCTCATGTCACTATGACTCGTGTGCGGCGTGACCTTAAAGAGAACTGTCAAATCCCACCAACGGGGATAGCCTGTTGAGAGTTCGCCAATGTCCAAACTCCAGCCGACAAACTTTCAGTATGTTGCCCAAAACGACAAGCTAAAGCTTATCGGACATCAAACTAACCCGCTACGTCGAGTTGGTTTGCTGCGGGCTTTTCTTATGATCGTTCTGTTAGTGCAGAGTGGCTACGGAGCTACGAATCCGATCAGGTTGAATACGGTAGGGTTTTTACCTCACCATGAAAAACGGGCTTCGGTCGCTACGCGCTGCAGCGCTTTTACTCTTATTGATAGTAAGGATGGCGGCGTGGTCTTCCGCGGCAAGGTCACTGGTCCAATAACTAACCACGACACAAATGAGGCACTCTACATCGCTGATTTTTCCACGTTTGATCGTCCAGGCATTTACCGTCTCGATGTGGCAGGCGTAGGTAGCTCGGCAACTTTCTCCATCAACAGCGACCTGTATGGTGGTCCCTTTCAGACATTAATGCAGGCAATGTATCTCTGGAGATGCGGCACGAAGGTACGAGCCTCGTACGGCGGAATCACTTATTCACATGATGCCTGCCATCTAAGTGACGCGTGGCTAGACCTTGCCGGCGAAGGCCATGCCCGCCTCAACGCAACCGGAGGCTGGCACGACGCCGGCGATTACAACAAATACGTGGTAAACGCAGGAGTAACAGTCGGCACAATGTTTCTCGCCTGGGAGCAGTTCGGCGAGCAACTTCGCGGTCTTAAGCTGGGCCTGTCTGAATTTTCCCCACCATTGCCAGATTATCTCAAAGAGATCAAATGGGAAATGGATTGGTTGCTAAAGATGCAAAGCCCGGATGGCTCTGTCTATCACAAAGTCAGCACAAAGCTCTTTGGTCCGGCTATTTTGCCCGAGCTGGAAAATACCGAACGTTACCTGGCTCCCTGGAGTAGTGCGGCAACCGCAGACTTCGTTGCCATGACTGGGATAGCTGCGCGCATCTATGAGCCCTTCGATCAGCAATATGCCCGCAATTGTCTCGAGGCCGCGCGTAGAAGTTATGAGTTCTTGCGATTGCATCCTGAGAATGAGCGCGCTAATCTTTCCGATTTTCGCACCGGGGCTTATCAGACCAATGATTTGGACGACCGGCTCTGGGCGGCCGCGGAGTTGTGGCAGACAACTGGCGAATCGCTTTATCTATTCGATTTTGAAACTCGAGCAGCGGCGTTTACGGTAAAATTCAGTGCTGATTGGGGCTGGAATGATGTCAAGAACCTGAGTATGCTCACTTATCTCTTGTCAGCACGAGGTGGCCGGCATTCTGAACTCTTGCAGCAAATTCGCGCTGAGTTGATTGCGACAGCAGACGCCATTGTTCGCACCCGTGAGGTTCACGGTTACGCACGGCCTTTAGGTGAGAGATATTATTGGGGTGCGAATGGCGGCGTAGCGAATACGACAGTTTTACTGCAAGCAGCGCAACGTATCGCTCCCAGAACTGCTTACATTGAAACCGCTCTGGACACACTTGGATATCTATTTGGCCGTAATTATTATGGTCGCTCATTTGTAACAGGTTTGGGAGCAGATCCGCCTCAGCATCCACACGACCGACGTTCTATGGGCCAACCCGGAGCGCCAACCTGGCCAGGATACCTGGTCGGGGGCGGGTGGCCCAAGGCTGCAGATTGGCGGGATGATTCAGCAAAGTATGAGGTAAACGAAATTGCCATCAATTGGAATGCTGCTTTGATTTACGCAATGGCCGGATTCGTCAGGAATCCGGTTGCTACAGGTGCAAACAGAACCGAGTCGCGGTAGCGCCGGGTCGGACTACGCGCCGATGCACAGGCAGGAGTGAGGGCGTGCGGACGACTGCGTGGACTTGTGCTCTGGTCGTATCTTGCTTCTCTGGTTCTCCCCTTGCTTCTTATTCTGCGTAATCTGCGTAATCTGTGCTCGTAGTTTCTTAATTCAACAATGAAGCTGAGTGGCCGACCATTAACTCGTTTCATAATTGTCTCCGGAGTTCTCACGTCGATCTCTTTGCTATTCGTCTGTGCTGCTGTCGGCCTCAGTTCAAATGCAGGGTCGGAGTCTAGCCTTAGGGAAGCATCACAGTATGAATATATTTTTCAAAATCCCGAGCTGCCGATCGAACAGAGGGTGGACAATCTTATTTCGCTCCTGACGCTGGAGGAAAAGATAGCCTGCCTGGGTACCAATCCCAGTGTGCCGCGACTGGGAATCAAAGCCAGCGGCCATGTCGAGGGAATTCACGGGTTGACTCAGGGTGGACCAGCCAAATGGGGTAGACCGCTGACTATTCCTACCACTACGTTCCCCCAGGGAATCGGTCTGGGAGAGACCTGGGATACTGAGATTCTGCAACGAGCTGCGGCGATTGAGGGTTACGAAGCACGTTACGTTTTTCAGAGTGACAAATATCATCAGGGTGGCATCGTCATCCGTTCGCCCAATGCCGATCTGGGTCGCGATCCTCGTTGGGGCAGGACTGAGGAATGCTACGGAGAAGATCCTTATTTTGACGGCACTATGGTTGTTGCTTTTATTAGAGGCCTCCAGGGCGATCATCCGAAATACTGGCAAGCCGCTGCGCTGATGAAGCATTTTCTTGCCAATAGCAACGAGGATGGTCGCGGGAGCTCATCTTCGAATTTCGACGAACGACTATTTCGTGAATATTATTCGGTTCCTTTTCGGATGGGAATCCTTGAAGGCGGCTCGCGAGCATTTATGGCTGCTTACAACGCCGTCAATGGTATTCCGATGGCCGTCAATCCCATGCTGGAAAAGATTGCGCGTCATGAGTGGGGCGAGGACGGCATTATCTGCACCGATGGCGGGGCAATGCGACTATTGGTTACTGACCATAAGTACTTCCCCGATTTCGAACATGCTTCCGCTGCCGTAGTCAAAGCCGGCATCGGGCAGTTTTTGGATAATTATCGTGACGCGATACGTAGAGCGCTGAAACAGAACTTGCTTTCAGAGAAGGAGATGGACGCAGCGTTGCGGGGCAACTTCCGGGTCATGCTTCGACTTGGTTTATTGGATCCGCCTTCCCTGGTGCCCTACTCGCGTATAGGAAACGAAGCCCAGGAACCCTGGTCTACCGACAAGCACAAGTCCTTTGCCCGTTTGGCTGCTCAAAAGTCGATTGTCCTCTTAAAAAATGAAGGTCAGTTCTTACCATTGAATAAGGGCAAAGTGAAATCAATTGCAGTCATCGGACCGCGGGCGAACGAGGTGCTGTTGGATTGGTACAGCGGAACGCCACCATACGCCGTCTCTCCACTTGAGGGAATAAAAAATAAACTTGGACCAAATTCGAAGGTTAGCTATGCTGCCGATAACGAAGGTAACGAAGCAGTAAAGATTGGCAAGGCGGCGGATGTTGCAATTGTCTGCGTGGGGAATCATCCTAATGGTGGGCACGACCATGAATGGGGAAAGGTATCGTTTCCGAGCGAAGGCCGCGAGGCTGTCGACCGTCAGTCGATAATGTTGGAGCAGGAGGAACTAATAAAACAGGTCTATCAGGCAAACCCCCGGACTGTGGTTGTGCTCATTTCCAGTTTTCCGTATGCCATAAACTGGTCCAACGACAATGTGCCCGCGATCCTGCATATGGCGCTGAACAGTCAGGAAGAGGGAAATGCCCTCGCAGACGTCTTGTTTGGCGAATACAATCCAGCTGGCCGACTGGTCCAAACATGGCCCAGGTCGAGCGACCAGTTACCGCCCATGATGGATTATGATATCCGTCATGGCAGGACTTATATGTATTTTACCGGGGTGCCACTTTACCCGTTTGGCTATGGTTTGAGTTATACAACGTTTGCCTATTCGAATCTGCGGGTGAGCCCTACCTCACTTTCTGCCAAGGGATCGATCAACGTTAGTGTGGACATCAAGAACACTGGTACCACTGCTGGAGAAGAAGTGGTGCAGATGTACATAAAGCACTTGAACTCGCAGATATCGAGACCGCTGAGAGAACTGAAGGGATTTGGTCGGATATCACTCGAGCCAGGACAAAACAAGACCGTGACATTACCTTTAAATGCTGAGCGGATCGCCTACTGGAACAGTAGTAAGCACAGATTCGACGTGGAAGGAGACATGATTCAGGTATCAGTCGGGAGTTCTTCCGCGAATTTGAAATTGAGCAAGACTATTCGGGTCGGCGAATAAAGCACTCTGCTGGTCGTCCGCCCTCTCGGCGCCTCCACGGTGCATTGTTTGTCCCTGAATTAGGCGGACGCGCACATTGCACAAAAAAGTCCTGCGTTTCCGTGTGATGACTAATGATCTTCACTCCGGAGGAGTGGAATGTTTATAGACTTGGACATTACAAAAAACCAGCGCCGTTCGAAGGAGCGGAACGTTGCTAGATGAGTACTTGTCACACTTGAGTTCCGCTCCTGCGAACGGCGCCGGAGGTATTGCTTGGCCCAAAACTATAAACATTCGACCACTAACGGGGTGGAACCTGTTCTGCCACTAACGGGCTCGATAAAGACCCTAGGAAGAGTGCGCTTTCAGCCCAAATCTTGCTAAAAAACAAGAGCTTACGAAATTGCTGCACAGAGAAGTCCTGCTTTTCCGAGGTGTGCCGAAGGTTTTTATTTGGTGATGGTATTATGATAACCAACACACTGCAGCTGATCGGGGAGTTGAGATAAGGCTTTAGTAAGGTACTATCGAGCGTCAGTTCACAAAGCGAAGGGAGATCCATGAGTAAACTAACTCGTCGCGAATTCATCGCTTCAACTGTCGGAGCGACCGCCCTTGCCGGCACGGGAATAGTTGCCGGGGATTGGCTCTACGCGACCGGCTCAAAAACGCCCACCCTAAATCTTGGACCACCCGCCGGCTTAACGGTCGATCCATTAATTAAAGGACCAACCGATAAGGTTAAATTGGGTAAAAGCGGGTTAACGGTTTCGCTGGTGGGTGTTGGCACCGGTTCAATGGGTTGGGCACATCAATCAAATCAAACCAGATTAGGTCAGGAAAAATTCACCAGTCTAATGCGCCACGCTTTGGATAGTGGTATCAACTTTTTTGACCTGGCTGATCAGTACGGCACAAATCCGTATTTCAGCGTTGCCCTAAAGGGAGTGCCGCGAGACCGTTATGTTATTCAAACGAAGAGTACTAGTCGCAACGCTGAAGATGCTCGGCAGGATATAGATCGCTTTCTTAATGAGTTAGCCACCGACCACATAGACTCGCTAATCATTCATTGTGTGACGGAAGGAGATTGGACTAAGCGGTTTCGCGGAGTAATGGACGTATTTGAGGAAGCCAGGCAGGCCGGCAAGATACGCGCCCACGGCGTAACGTGCCATAGTTTTGCCGCGTTACAGGCTGCTGCCGCCAGCGATTGGGTGCAGATTAACCAGGTGCGTTGGAATCCACGCGGCGCTCACATGGATGCCGAAGTAAAGACGGTGCAGGAGCTTTTTGGAAAGATGCGCAGCAAAGGGCAGGGGATGATAGGCATGAAGGTCGTCGGCCAGGGCGATATAGTAAATGGTGCAAGGGCGCTGACACCCGAAGCCTGCTTTCGCTTTCAAATCCAATCAGGAGTGGTCGATGCTTTTGTAGTAGGGGTAGAGAAGCCGGAACATATTGATCAGATGCTACGAGGAACGCAATTGGCCCTCAATGAGTTCGGATATCGCGTGGTTGCGGCTTAAGGGGTGTTAATCCGGCGCTAATGAGAACCACTTGCTTATCATAGTTTTGAGTTGTTTGGAGATCGCTCAGCGACCGTTGAATCGAGCCGTCTCGTTGTAGATTCAGTGACACTCTCGCCCGAACCAATCAGCGAAGGATCGTGAGATGCCAGTTCGTCAGTCACTGCGACTGGAGGCAACGACGCTGGTTTGGGAGTTGTCGATAAGCTTCGTTTATAAGCCAGATAGTTCCATTAACTCGCTCTGTTCCATCTGCAAGCACTCGGAAATCATTGTTTTCAAAAAGTACCAGGTCCCGAATATCGGAATTGGTTCAGCCTCCGACGTTCAATGGAGAACAACTTTCATGCACCGCATCTTACAAATACTCCGGTTTATTATTTTATCAGGGTTCGTCTTCTCAGCCGTGCAGGCTAAGGCAAGTCGAGCGGGCAGCACTGAAGCAACTGTCACGAACGCAGAGAATGTTGAAAGAGTTTCTGACGGAATACTCGTAACGGTTAGTAGCGCAATTCTCAAACTAGAGGTCTGCAGCCAGGATATCATTCGCATCGGATACGCAAAGGATCGCTCCTTCTTTGCTCGCAAGACTCTGGCGGCAGAACCTAAACGCTGCGAGCCGACGCAGTGGCAGCTCACTAAGGGAACTCATGACGCAACCATAAGCACTGCTATGCTCAAAGTGCGGGTGGACCTTACCAGCGGGGCAGTCTCATTTTTCAGCAGCGCCGGAAAGCCTATTCTGATCGAAGAGCGCGACGGCAGAACGTTTACCGCAGCGGAGGTACAAGGAGAAAAAACGTTTCATGTCGGTCAGCGGTGGCATGGCAATAACGATGAATCACTCTATGGCCTCGGCCAACATCAACTCGGACTCATGGATATCAAGGGTTATGACCTTGACCTTTGGCAGCGCAACACAACTGTAGTTGTGCCCTTCCTGGTGTCAAGTCGCGGGTATGGAATTCTCTGGGATAACACCTCCTATACTCGCTTTGGCGATTTGCGTCAGTTTGAGGCGATCCCTGCGAAGTTTCTTTTTGACAGCGGCGGCAAACCCGGTGGACTAACTGGGTCTTATTATGAGGGGGCCCATTTCAATCGGCTGGTCGCTACGCGCGTCGATCCAACCATCGATATCACCACCCCTGACCGCAAGCAGCATCCTCATACACGGATCCATCCTGAGCTGCCAGCCACAGGCGATATAAGTATTCGTTGGGAGGGAGAAGTCGAACCGCCTGTTAATGGTGACTATCTCTTTGAGACTTATTCAAACAGCGGCGTGAAATTGTGGCTTGATGGTCAGCTGGTTATCAATCATTGGCGCCAAGGTTGGCTGCCGTGGAAAGACGTGGCACGTGTGCACCTTGAGGCGAAACGGCGCTGTCATTTGAAACTCGAGTGGTCCCGTGATCAGGGTGAAGAGACTATGCAGCTCTTCTGGAAAACGCCGCCGCCGGGTATTAAGGCGTCGGTCAACACGGCTGAAACTACCCCCGGTCCCGCCACTTCATTGTGGTCAGAAGTTGGTGACGGCATCGATTATTATTTTGTATACGGACCGGAGTTGGATAAGGTGGTTGCCGGTTACCGGCGCATTACCGGTCAGGCGCCTATGATGCCGCGGTGGGCCTTCGGCATGTGGCAGTGCCGCCAGCGCTACGAGACACAGCAACAGAGTCTGGACGTTCTGGAGGGTTTCCGCTCGCGTGGCATTCCGCTCGATAACATCGTGCAGGACTGGTTCTATTGGAAGGAAGACCAGTGGGGTTCTCATCAATTCGATCCCGCGCGATTTCCTGATCCGGTAGGGTGGATAGGCGCGATTCACGACAAGTATCACGCGCGGTTGATGATTTCAGTTTGGCCCAAGTTTTATCCGAACACGGAAAACGCAAAGGTGCTGCGAACTCGGGGTTTTCTCTACGAAAAGGATATTGAAGAAGGCGAAAAGGACTGGGTCAATTACGTCTATACCTATTACGATGCCTTTAGTCCTGAGGCGCGCAAGATTTTCTGGTCCCAGATGGACCAGGAACTGTTCCGCAAAGGAGTTGATGCCTGGTGGATGGACGCTACGGAACCGGAGTTGGTTCATGGACCTGAGCTCGAAGGAACAAAGACGCATATGCACCCGACCGCGCTGGGCACCGGGTCGCGCATGCTGAACGCATATCCACTGGTAAACAGCCAGGCGGTGTATGAAGGTCAACGCGCCGCGGCGCCCGAACAGCGCGTCTTCATACTAACGCGCTCCGGCTTTGCCGGTCAGCAGCGTTATGCTGCGGCCACGTGGTCCGGCGACATTTCATCCACCTGGACGGCGATGCGCAAGCAGATCTCCGCCGGTTTGAGCTTCTCGCTTTCGGGAATGCCCTATTGGACCATGGACAGCGGCGGCTTCTCCGTCCCGGCGCGGTTCTCCACCCAGAACCCGAAGCCGGAAGACGTCGCCGAGTGGCGCGAAATGAATACGCGGTGGTATCAGTTTGGTACTTTCGTCCCGCTGCTAAGGGTTCATGGGGAGTTTCCTTATCGCGAGATGTGGTATTTCGGTGGTGAGCAGGATCCTGCCTATCAAACAATGCTCAAATTTGATCGGTTGCGTTATCGATTGCTGCCTTACATCTATTCGTTGGCCGGAAAAGTTACGCATCAGGGAGGCACCATAATGCGCGCGCTGGTTATGGATTTTCCCAACGACGCAAGGGCTCGTGATATCGGCGATGAGTTCATGTTTGGGCCAGCGCTGCTGGTGAATCCGATTACAACCTACAAGGCCCGCAGTCGATCGGTTTATTTACCCGACGCTACACAACGCGATATAGGCGGTCGAATACCTCGCCTGCCAAACGGCGGTTGGTATGATTTCTGGAGTGGTGCTTCGTTTAATAGGCGCCAGACGATCGATGCGCCGGCGCCGTTCGAGTCTCTGCCGCTTTTCGTGAAAGCGGGGTCGATCCTAGCGTTTGGTCCGGAGCTGCAATACACTGCGGAAAAACCGGCGGATCCCCTAACCTTATATGTCTACGCAGGCGCTAATGGCGAGTTCACACTGTACGAGGATGAGGGACTCAATTACAACTACGAGAAGGGGCAGTTTGCTCGTATCCCGATCCGTTGGCAGGAAGCGACCCGTACCTTAACAATCGACAAGCGTGAAGGTTCGTTTCCGGGAATGCTGAAGCAACGCACGTTCGAAATTATCGTGGTGTCAAAGAGCAGACCGGTCGGTTATTCATTTACGGCAAAGGCTGATCGTTCCGTGAAGTATAGCGGTGGTGCAGTCAGCCTGCGGTTTTGAAGGACTGATGAAACCAAGTGTCGGCTAAGATAATGAAGAATATGCCCTTTGCGAACGGTAGCGGAATTCGCTTCAGACTGACCTTAGCGATTGCCACGGCGTTGCTGGTAGTGTCCCAGGTACGCCAACAGGCGCAAGAGAAACCTATGTATCTCGACGTCGCCAAACCGCTTGCAGCTCGTGTTGAGGATCTGCTTTCGCGGCTTACGCTTGAAGAAAAGCTGGCGCTGGTCCATGCCGACTCAAAGTTTACCACCGCCGCGATCCCGCGTCTGGGTATACCCCGCAGGTGGCTTTCTGATGGTCCACATGGCGTAAGGGAGGATGTTGGGCCTGATAACTGGCAGCCTGCCGGACATACCGACGACTTTGCGTCCTGGATGCCCGCCCTGATTGGCCTCTCCTCCACCTTTAATCCCGATCTGGCTCATGCCTACGGAGACGTGATCGGTGAAGAAGCTTTGAAGCGGGGTAAACAAATCATGCTTGGACCAGGCGTGAATATCATGCGCACTCCGCTCAACGGCCGCAACTTTGAGTACTGGGGAGAAGATCCATTTCTTACTTCACGTATGGCAGTCGCCTACATTCGCGGCGTGCAGTCACACGAGGTGGCCTCCTGCGTGAAGCATTTTGCGGCAAACAACCAGGAGTGGGAACGAAACAGCATCAATGTCGAAATGGACGAGAGGACCTTGCGCGAGATTTACCTGCCGGCATTTAAAGCGGCCGTACAAGAGGCCGGAGTCCTGGCAGTGATGGGCGCTTATAATAAATTCCGCGGTCAACACGCCTGCCATAATGAGTACCTGCTCAATAAAGTCCTAAAAGAAGAGTGGGGCTTTAAAGGGCTCGTTATGTCGGATTGGGGTGGAACCTACGATACGCGGGAAGCGGTGCTTAACGGACTTGATTTAGAGATGGGCACGGAACGGCGTTACGATGATTTCTTTCTGGCCCGACCTTTTCTTGAGGGGCTGCGCAAAGGAGAGTTCCCTGTAGCCGTTTTGGATGACAAGGTGCGCCGCAATCTCCAGCAGATACTTGCAATTCACGTCCTGGAGGATCGCGGAACCGGCGCGATCAACACGCGAGAGCATCAGGAGACCGCTCGACGAGTAGCCGAAGAAGGAATGGTGCTTTTGAAAAATGAAGGGAGCGCTCTGCCTCTTAATCTGGCGCAATTCAAATCCGTGGCGGTAATCGGCGAGAATGCCGTGCAGCGACAGGCTTATGGTGGTGGCAGTGCAAGGATCAAGGCCTTTTACGAGATCACACCGCTAGAGGGCATTGTCAAAAGAGCGGGTGATCTCGTTAATGTGAGTTACTCGAAGGGCTATCAAGCTGAGAATGATGCCGGACTTTTGGAACGAGCAGTTCGCGCTGCGACCCAGGCGGATATAGCGATTGTAGTTGCGGGTCTAAATCACTCGCGTTATTTAGATGCTGAGGGTTCAGATCGCAAAGATATGAAGCTTCCCTACAGACAGGATGAGCTAATCCAGCGCGTGGTAGAAGCTAATCCCAGAACGATTGTGATTCTCTTTGGCGGTGGGCCGGTAGAAATGGGTCCGTGGCTGACGAAGGTCCCGGCAGTGATGCACGTGTGGTATCCCGGAATGGAGGGAGGCAACGCTTTAGCCAGAGTAATATTCGGAGATGTGAGTCCTTCAGGTAAATTGCCTTGCACATTCCCAAGGCGCCTGGAAGATTCGCCCGCTCACGCGCTTGGCGCGTATCCGGGAAAAGATGGTGTAGAACGTTATACGGAGGGATTGCTCGTCGGCTACCGCTGGTTTGATACCAAAAACATCGAACCGCTTTTTCCTTTTGGACATGGTCTATCATATGCAAGTTTTGTGTTCTCGGGTCTGCGATTATCGCACAGTAAGGATAGCCAAGCGCCTTTGGTGACGGCTCAGTTTGAGGTTATGAACACCAGCCAACGCGAAGGAGCCGAAGTGGCCCAACTTTACATTCAGGACTTGCAGTCGAGCTTGCCTCGCCCGCTTAAGGAACTTAAAGGCTTCCGCAAACTTTTACTCAAACCCGGCGAGAAACGGACAGTCTCGATTCCACTGGAGCGAAATGCGTTTGCTTATTATGATCCCGATCGGAAGGGGTGGATAGCGGAGAAGGGTGATTTCAGGATCCTGGTAGGTAGTTCGTCCCGTGACATCCGCCTTGACACTGTTTTTCGGCTGGCTGAAAGTTCTTTCGAAAAATGATTCAATGAAGCAGTTCCCGGTTCCGCAATCGAGTCGTCAGGCATTCATTGATTGACACTCGTCTCTTTCGTTAGGTTTATTCTTATCCTGACAGTTCTCGCTGAAAGGAATCATATGAACGCGATAAAAATATTGACCTCTGTGTGCGTATTATCAATCGTAACTTTTTTGGTAAAAGGTGGGTTCGTAAAGAAAGGCCTTACCCTGGCGCCATTTGTCGGGGTCGCAAGTGCACAGGAGTCCGATCAGTTAAAGTACGCTGACTTTGAAACGCCTGTAAACAATCGGCCTGCAAGTAGTCGGGGCGGTTGGGTACAGTTACTCTCCTATGAAGAGAGTCCTGCCGGTCGGAGCGTTTTCAAAGGAATGGCTGGTGTCAATCCCCCGTCGCCAGATATCGTGAGGACGAGCAAAGAGAGTCCCAATAAGGCCATTTCATTTGATTACCAGCTGACTGGTCCAAATCAGTACGCTGGAGTTGGTGTAGAGATACATGGCCAGCCCGATAAAGACGGGAAGCCAGTCGCCGACGACGTGAGCGCCTACAAGTTCCTGATGCTGCAGGCTTACGCAACGGGCGTTACGTCGCTGCGAGTAGAATTTCTGACTAGGGGACAAGGAATAAACATCTCGAACGGCTCACCGCAAATGACTTTCAGAGTGAGCCCTGGCTTCAATACTTACAAGTTACCGCTCAAGTCGTTCGCCCAGCCGCAGTGGGGAAATCCCAGAGTAGATACTAAGGAAGTATTGAAGAAACTGACATCCATTACTGTCTTCGCATACTGCGGGCCCTGCACTCCTCTCAGCGGCACGGTCGTTGTTGATAACGTCGTCTTCCAGAAATGACTTCAGTAAATCGGCGGTCTAAAAGAATGCAAATAGAATTGCAGCAGCACTAATGTGTTTTCTCTAAGTTCTCATAAGAAAAGAAGTCCAGTTCTTATGTGAAACGCAGTCCAGATCCCATGCCTTTATGTTGAAACGTCACAACTGCTCCCGCTTCCTCGGCATAATTTCGATTATGCTTATTCAAGTGGCGATAACAGCACCCGTCAACTCCTTTGCGACCTCTTCAAGGACCAGCAAAGGCGACCCTGTACAGCAGCAGGAAGTCAGCTCTACTCGCCTGGCCCATTTGCGCCATGGCATCAATTTGAGCCACTGGTTCTCGCAGTCTGCAGCGAATGATTACTCCAGAACCCATCTTGAGACTCACACCACTGCTCAAGACATCGCTCTGATCAAGAAAATGGGTTTCGATCACGTACGTTTTCCTATCGAACCGGCGCCTTTGCTGACCCAGTCAGATCCTACGAAACTGAATAGCCAATACCTGCAGTATCTGGACAGTGCTCTGGAGATGATTCTGGCGCAAGGACTCGCGGTAATTATTGATATTCATCCGTCCGATGAGTTTAAGGTCAGACTGAACGCCGACGATCGTCATGTCGAAGCTTTTGTAAAGTTTTGGCGGGCTCTGGCGGAACATCTTTCTGCCCGCGACCCCGAACGCGTGTTCCTTGAGACTATAAACGAGCCGATGGTGGAAGATGGTTATCGTTGGTTTGGTATTCAAGGAAAATTGATTACGGCCATCCGGGCGGGTGCTCCTCAGCACACCATTATCGCATCGGGCCATCGCTGGTCAGGTCCCTATGAGCTGCTCTTCCTGGAGCCATATGCAGACCGCAATATCATTTACAACTTTCATTTTTACGAGCCTTTTGCATTTACTCACCAGGGAGCCACCTGGGCGGGCGCGAATGTCGCGTTTTATAAAGAAGTCCCCTATCCGTCGTCGCCGGAGGCCGTTCTGAAGATCATGGACACGATTTCCGATGGTCCTGCGCGCTACAACTTGTTGCGCTATGGTGAGGACCGGTGGAGCGCCGCGCGAATTGAGACAGAGATCACCGCAATCGCGGGCTGGGCGGAGAAACATCATGTTCCGCTTACTTGCAATGAGTTTGGAGCTTTCCGCCGTTTTGTGAAGCCCGCCGATCGGGCAGCTTGGATTCTCGATATGCGGAACGCCTTCGAGAGACATGGCATCGGTTGGACCATGTGGGATTACGCCGGAGGTTTCGCCGTGGTGAATAAGACAAGCGGCCAGGCGACGCCGGATCTGGAAACAGTAAAGGCATTGGGTTTGAACCCGTAGGGGGAAATTGTGAGGCGTTGCTCTGTGAGGCTGTGTCAAAAACTCAGGAATACCGCCCATGGCAGAGACTCCTCCGAAAATAGAATCAATCTGACTGAAGTGATTCTTCGTTTGTTTTATTTTCATTCGCGGTGGCGAATCGAGATTCATGACTTGCTGTGTGAAAACTGCTGAGGGATGCCCCCGGCTTGCCCGGGGGAGGTTCACGTTGGCTGCTACAATGAGCAGCAGTGAACTTTCTCAAGATGCCACCGCCTTGCGCGGTGGAGTCTCACGTTCCTTGCTAATTCCTGCAAGGGTACGCAGTTAGCAGCAAACGTGAACCTCCACGGGGCAAGCCCGTGGCATCCAAAAAAATGTCTTCTGATCTTTTCCGTATCAACCATCGTGAGACTCCACCGGACAAGCCGGTGGCATCTTTAACAGGTTTTCACACAGTAATTCATGAATCTCGATTCGCCACCGCGAATGAAATAAAACAAACGAAGAATCACTTCAGTCAGATTGATTCTATTTTCGGAAGAGTCTCTTCCGTAGGCGGTTTCCTGAGTTTTGAGGCAGGCCCACAGAGGGATGTCACCTAGCATTCGAATAACAGATAGACTAGTGGAGTTGGAATGAACAGACCGACAAAGTACCTGATCATCCTGTGCGCAGTTTTCTTCGTTTCAGCATTGCCGGCACAGGCGAACTCAAGGCCCGGTAAAACGACAGATTTTAATAACGATTGGCGTTTTCATCTGGGTAACGTCGAGAATGCCGAGAAGGAAGGCTTCGACGATTCGCAGTGGCGCACGCTCAATTTGCCTCACGATTGGAGCATTGAGGGTGAATTCAGCCAAAGCAACCCTGCCGGAACAGGCGGCGGGGCACTTCCAGGTGGCCTTGGCTGGTATCGCAAGACATTCACTGTCCCCATGGAGAGCAAGGATAAGTTGGTATTCATCGAGTTCGATGGTGTGTACCGCAATAGCGAAGTCTGGCTCAACGGACATCATCTCGGAAAGCGACCGTATGGATACATCTCCTTCGAATATGAGCTGACGTCGTATTTAAGATTTGGCCCTCAGAAAAACGTGCTCGCGGTCAAAGTAGACAATTCTCAACAGCCCAACTCCCGCTGGTATTCCGGTTCAGGTATTTATCGAAACGTTTGGCTCACAACGACTGAGAAGACTCGAGTCGAGCATTGGGGAACTTACGTCACCACGCCCGAAGTCTCTGAGCAAGCGGCTACAGTTCAAATAAAGACAAAGTTGCGCAACGACTCCGAGACTGAGGCGGTGAACCTGACAACCATCGTATACGATGCGAGAGACAAAGAAGTCGCGCGAGCGACAGACAAAAATGTAGCGCGGCCGCGTTCAGCCGTTGAAGTAAGTCAGGAACTGAAGGTCTCACAACCGATTCTGTGGTCTATCGAAAATCCCTACCTCTATAAAATCGTGTCGCAAGTGGAACAACGGGGCAGAGTTGTGGACCGATACGAAACACCCTTGGGAATTCGTTACTTCGTGTTCGACATCGACAAGGGATTCATGCTGAATGGCAAGCCAGTCAAGATTCGGGGTGTCTGCGATCACCATGACCTGGGAGCACTCGGCGCCGCCGTTAACAGACGCGCATTGGAGCGACAGCTGGAGATGTTAAAAGAGATGGGTGCCAACGGCATTCGCACTTCGCACAATCCGCCGGCGCCTGAGTTGCTTGAATTGGCTGACAAGATGGGCTTTATTATTATGGATGAAGCGTTCGACATGTGGAAAAAGGAGAAGACGAAGTTTGATTACCATCTCGACTGGGACGAGTGGCACAAACGTGACCTGGAAGATATGGTCTTGCGTGACCGCAATCACCCTTCTATCTTCATCTGGAGTATTGGTAATGAGATCGCGGAGCAATGGGGAGGCGACCCGGCCGCCGGAATAATCGGCAAAGAGTTGTCCGGGATTGTCCGGAGTCTCGATAAAACCCGGCCAATTACTTCCGCCTGTAACAATGTCAGCGAGCAAAACACCCTGATCTCTGCGGGCGATCTCGACCTTGTGGGCACCAATTATGCACACGATCGAATACCACAATTTCCTAAACTCTTTCCCGGCAGGAAATTAATAGGTACTGAGACTACTTCGGCACTGGCAACGAGAGGCAGCTACGACATGCCTTCGGATGTGATTCGCCGCTGGCCGCCCCGTTGGGATAAAGAGCTGAAGGAAGGTAATGCGGATTTATCGTGCTCGTCATACGATAATTGCAGCGCGCCATGGGGCTCCACACACGAAGAGACCTGGAAAATAGTGAAGAAGACCGACTTCTTTTCCGGTATGTTCATCTGGACGGGTTGGGACTATATCGGTGAGCCAACTCCATACCCGTGGCCCGCAATTAGTTCGTACTTCGGCATCATCGATCTGGCCGGCTTTCCGAAAAATGTGTATTACATGTATCAGAGTGAATGGACCAACAAACCAGTACTTCATCTTTTTCCTCATTGGAATTGGAAGGCCGGCGACAGTGTTGATGTTTGGGCCTATTTCAATAGCGCTGAAGTGGAATTGTTTTTGAACGGTAAATCACTTGGTACAAAACGCAAGATTGGTGATGAACTGCACGTCGCGTGGCGGGTGCCTTACCAGCCGGGCGCACTGAAAGCGGTATCACGCAAAGATGGCAAAGTGGTGTTGACTGACGAGGTCCGTACGGCCGAACAGCCGGCCAGGATTTTGCTGATTCCTGATCGCAAGACGATTAGATCGGACGGCATGGACCTCTCATTCGTTACGGTAAAGGTCGTTGACAAGAATGGAACGCTCGTACCGCGTGCCGACAACCTCGTCAACTTTGACCTCAGCGGCGAAGGGTTCATCGCCGGTGTAGACAATGGCAGCGAGATTAGTCACGAATCCTTTAAGGCAAATCATCGAAGAGCATTTCACGGGATGGCGTTGGTGATCATTCAGTCCAAAGGCAAGGCGGGTCGAATCCAACTGAAAGCTACTGCGGAAGGACTTACGCCCGCGTCCATGGTGATTGACGCAAGATAAAGAGTAAGCGTGTTGTGCGATCGCTCAAGCTGAGTAAATTTGCAGGTCGGGAAGGGGGCAGTCGTTAGTTTCAAGATTTGGTAAATTCAAGGCGCCCCCGCTCAACCTTGAATGCCCGTGCTATCCGTATCACTGAAGCCTCAGCCGTAAATTACATTGACTGATTGATTCGACGTTGAAGCCTCTTAGACTTGAGCGGGGGCGCCTTGAATTTACCGAACCTTGAAACTAACGACGGCCCCCTTCCCGACCTGCAAATTTTCCTATGTTGAATTGTATCTTGGATCGATTCTAATTTTTCATAGCTTCTACCGCGCGGTGGTACTGACCTGTTCCTGCCCTAGAATCGGTGCATCATGATCGGTCTTCGAATTGTCATCTATCTACTGTTCATCATCTTACTGGCTAATAGGTTTCCGTTACTCTCGACAGCGCATCTAAGGAACATGGACCTGACGGTTTCTGGCCTGCGTACCGAGTACCAGGAGAATCCCCTGGGAATCGACGTTACCAAGCCACGACTGAGTTGGCAGATCCGTTCTGACCGCAGGGGAACTGTCCAAGCGGCATATCAAATTCAGGTGGCCCACAGAGAGCCCGATCTAATGGCTGCCCGCGATCTTTTGTGGGATTCCCGCAAGATTACGTCAGGTGAATCAACTCATCGGGTTTACGAAGGGCCGTCCTTGCAGTCAGCGCAGCGGTATTACTGGCGCGTGCGTGTTTGGGATGAGCGCGGCGAAATTTCAACCTGGAGTGAGCCGGCCTTCTGGGAAATGGGCCTGCTGCAGCCTTCGGATTGGCAGGCAAGCTGGATCGAGCCGGATCTAAAGGAAGATGTCTCTCAGTCTCAGCCCCCGCCAATGCTGCGTGCTACTTTCAAGCTATCGGGCGCGGTGCGACGGGCACGCGCCTATGTGACGAGCCACGGTCTCTATGAACTGCAGTTGAATGGCCAACGAGTTGGCGATCAGCTCTTCGCGCCTGGTTGGACCAGCTATAACAAACGTCTGCAATATCAGACTTACGACATTACCAGTCAGGTCAAAACTGGCGAGAACGCCATTGGGGCAGTCCTCGGTGACGGTTGGTATCGTGGCAACATCGGCTTCGAAGGCCAGCGTAACTTCTATGGGAACCGGCTCGCTTTGCTGCTGCAGATTCAGATTACCTTTGCGGATGGGCGCCAGCAAACGATTGGTACTAATCAAAACTGGAAGGCGACAACGGGGCCCATCCTGATGTCCGAGATCTACCATGGCGAGATTTATGACGCTCGGCTTGAGAAGAACGGCTGGTCATCTGCGGGGTATGACGACAAAGGTTGGACAGCAGTAAAGACGGTCGACTTTGGCAAAGATAATTTGATTGCCCCCGCTGGACCACCGGTGCGCAAGATCGAAGAAATAAAACCGGTCAAGATCATAAAGACACCGGCCGGTGACACGGTAGTTGATCTCGGCCAAAACATGGTCGGTTGGGTTAAGCTCAAGGCCGCTGGCCCAGCCGGAACCACCATTAGCATTCGCCACGCAGAAGTATTGGATAGGCAGGGCAACTTTTATACTGGGAATTTACGTGGCGCGAAGCAAACTGTGCGTTACACCCTCAGAGGTGGATCGTCGGAGATTTTTGAGCCGCACTTCACATTTCAAGGGTTTCGTTATGTCGCTGTTGACGGCTATCCGGGTACTCTTGATCTGGATAGTCTAACCGGGGTTGTGATCCACTCTGATATGTCTCGGACGAGCGAGTTTGAAACAACAAGTCCGCTGCTTAATCAGCTGCAACACAACATCATCTGGGGCCAGAAAGGAAATTTCCTGGATGTGCCTACTGACTGTCCGCAACGAGACGAGCGCCTGGGTTGGACAGGCGACGCGCAGGTGTTTTCTCGCACCGCCGCATTCAACATGGATGTGGCCGGCTTCTATACAAAGTGGCTCAGGGACGTAGCGGCTGATCAAATGCAGAACGGCAGCGTTCCCTATGTCATTCCCGACGTATTAACTCGCCCTGGTAAGCCCGCCGGCGGCTCAGCCGGCTGGGCCGATGTAGCCGTGATTATCCCCTGGACCATGTACCTTACTTACGGAGACAAACGAATCCTTGAGCAACAGTACGAAAGCATGAGCAAGTGGATCGAGTACATGCGTCAACGAGCGGGAGAGGATTACATCTGGGATGGCGACTTTCATTTTGGGGATTGGCTCGCATTTGCGACTACCCGTCCCGATTATCCGGGCGCTACTACTGGAAAGGACCTTATTGCCACCGCCTTCTATGCGCACTCAACCGACTTGCTCCAGCGTATCGCGCACATTTTGGGTAAGGAGAATGACGCCAACCGCTACGGTGAACTCTTCACGAAAATAAAGAATGCCTTCCGTCGCGAATTTGTTACGGATCGCGGGCGGGTGGGCGAAGACACGCAAACGGCTTACGTATTGGCGCTTGAATTCGATCTGCTTCCGAATGAACTCCGGCATATGGCCGCTGAGCGTCTGGGGCGCGAAGTTCGCGAACGAGGACACCTAACCACAGGCTTTCTGGGCACACCCTATCTTTGCCATGTGCTCACTCGCTATGGACATCTTGCTGAAGCATATTTGCTGCTGAACCGTGAGCAATACCCATCCTGGCTTTATCCCGTGAAGCAGGGAGCAACGACTATTTGGGAACGCTGGGACGGCCAAAAGCCTGATGGATCATTTCAGGACAGCGGCATGAATTCGTTCAATCATTATGCTTACGGCGCAATTGGGGACTGGATGTATCGAGTGTTGGCTGGAATCGAAGTTGATCCGGAAGCGCCTGGCTATAAGCACATCCTGATCCAGCCACAACCTGGTGGCGGACTGACGCGAGCGAGGGCGAGCCACAATACGCTCTACGGTAGAGTATCTTCTGCCTGGGAAATGAAGGACGGCCGAATGGAGCTCACCGTCGAAATCCCGCCGAACACTCGGGCCACCGCCCGACTGACAAAGGCTCAGTCGGACAAAGTGACAGAAAGCGGGAAGGCGCTTACACCTGGAGACGGAATTGTGAGTGTGCGGCAGGATGGCGATGCGGTTGTCGTGGAGATGGGATCGGGACGATACGTGTTCGGTTACCCCATGGAGACTCAATAGTGCGGGAGATTGAAGAACTCTATTGAGTACCCTCCCCCTTGAAACGAGGAAAGGCTCGACCTGCAAATTTGCTCAAGTTCAATTGTGGGATTGCCTTTCAGGAATCCTCACTCCGTTAGGAGGGAAATGTTTATAGAACGGGATAATCACAAAATCGCATTCGCCGTTCGGAGGAGCGGAATGTATCTTGAGAGGTACCCTTCAACTTGAGTTCCGCTCCTCCGAACGGCGCCGGAGGGGTATTGTGCTGCTCAATCTATAAACATGCCACCCCTACGGGGTCGACTAAGTTCAGTGATATGCAAGCCTGCTGAGTTTTCTTTAACGCCTGTCTTTCGTCAAACCGGGCCAATCGTCAGTGCGGAAAGGCGAAGCAGGAAGATTGAGCTCATTATAGAGATTGCAGACCGGGTTATCGGCCCAGGCGTAGCGAACTGCCATCGGCTGCGTAATACTTTCGCTCGAAAGCAACACACTATCACCATCAATACGTGCTTCCGCCCAGACGAATTTGTGATCGGCCCCGGCGATCGCAAAACCCTTAACTGGCCCGTCATCGGGTGTTTTTAATCCGCCGCCAAGATGACTGAACTTCACGCGTACTTTGCTCCCCTCAACAACGAAAGACTGGTAAAGCGGACCTGAGGGTTCTATCTTTTCTGCATAATTCTTTGCCAGGGCCCACGCTGCCAGACGCTTGCCTACATCCAGTTTATTCCGTGGGTGAATTTCGACTGCATCACCAATATCAATTATCACTGCCATGCCCGTGTGTGGCTCGCGCAAAGTGATCATTTGGGCTTCGCGCAACTCCGCCCATTCGCTCTCACCCGGTTCTGCCTTCAGTGGCTGCCAGTTTGCGAGTTGGACAAAATAGAAAGGGAAATCGCCCTGCTTCCAGGCTTTGCGCCAGTTGCGGATCATTGTCGCAAACAGCGTCCGATACTGATAAGCTCGGCCGGCGTTGCTCTCGCCTTGATACCAGATCGCCCCGCGGATTACGTATGGGAGAAGCGGAGCAATCATGGCGTTGTACAGAACACTGGGGCTGTTCTGGTTATTTGGTCCCGGAGCTTCCGGACGTGTACCCCAGTCCGGTTTTTTCGGCTCAAGGGCCAATTCAACTTTGTAGTTCCATGGACCACGCAATGAAAGCTGATCGGCCCCCATCGGCACAACGGGGCCGATCGACATTTCATCCCCGCGACCGAACCCACCTTCACCGGCGCTGTCGAACACCCTCACGGCAATTAGATTGCGACCGGCATGTACGAGCGAACCCGGAACTTTGTAACGACGAGGAGCCGCGTAACTGTCTGCTGTCTCGCGACCAATTCCACCGATGCGGGTGCCATTAAAGTAAGTTGTATCGTAGTCGTCGATAGCTGTGAGGTTAAGCATTAAATCTTTACTGGCCCAGGAGGCGGGTAGATCGATCTCTTTTCGAAACCAGACGGCGCCATCAATATTTAGTCCCGCAGTCTCGAAAAACTGCGGCAGGTTCATCTCTTTCCAGTCTGAAATGGCTGTGGTGGAAGCGGCATAACCCAAAGTTTCGCCCTTATTTCCCGGATCGTTGTAAAGGTTTTTTCCTTCCCACTCAGCCAACGCGTTAGCGTATTCCTTTTGTCGTTCTGGCAAAGCCGCCAGACTCTTTTGATAGCGATCAATTATCGGTTGCAGCTCCGGGACAGCGGCGAGGGCTTCGTGACTGGTCCATGCCTCGGCCGGTGTGCCGCCCCACGATGTGTGAATCAGCCCGATAGGAATCTTCAAGTGCTGATAGAGCTCCCGGCCGAAGAAGTACCCGACAGCAGAAAATTGGCCGGCGTTTTCAGGCGTGGTAACTACCCAGCGCCCCTTCAGATCGTCAAGCGGGGTAGCTGAAGTTGTGTGCTGAACCGAGAACAAGTGAATCTCCGGGTAGTTGGCCTGGGCAACTACTTGAGGTCCGTCTTTGGCATTCACCAAAGGCCATTCCATATTGGATTGTCCGGAACAGATCCATACTTCACCCACAACTACATTCTTGAAGGTAAGCGTGTTTACTCCGCTGATTGTCAGTTCAAATGGGCCGCCGGGTTTTAACGGCCCAACGAATATTTGCCAGTGGCCCTGCGCGTCGGCCTTTGCACTCGCTTTGCTGCTGGCGACCGTAACCGTCACCTGTTCGTTTGGGCCAGCCGTTCCCCAGATGCGAACTTTGGCGCCTTGCTGCAGGACCATGTTGTCGCCAATAAGCGAGGGAACACGTACCTCTGCACGAGCGTTCTGATGAAGCGCAGCAATGAAGAACAGAGATAAGATTAGAAGTAAGCTAATTCTTTGTGTCATGAGTTTTTATCCCCTGAGCACTCCTCGCCTTTTTGCTGACAATCCGGTTGAGTGTTACTAACGCAAGCGGGGGTAAACCGCCCTTCCCAACCTGCAAATTTCAGACTCTTGAGTGGCATCTTCGATCGATTTCAATTCTTTCACAGCTTCTCCCGCGTGGTGGTACTGACCTGCTCTCTCGTCCGGAGCAACGCACTCCGTTCTATAGTTAATGCAAACTTCAATTTGGGAACGGCGGTTGAAAGGTAATCGACATCGAAGTTACCCACCACGTGATCTCGCGCCATGTTGTTGCGGCGGATTCGTTGATGCTAAACTCTGCGTGCCAATAAGAGGTTAGTGCTCCCCACGATCCTTCGCGGCTATTAGATATCAGCTCAGGTGGATATCGGCTCGGCCGCGAGCCTGAATTAAGAAGTCCTATGTTAGCATGCCTGGTTTTGATGTTGGCGACTTTGCTGGCGCCTGTTCAGGATGGTGCTGCCGTGCGCCAGTCTGAGGCCGATTTCGCACGTGGCGTGGAGCTACAGCAGAAGGGCAATCTCGAAGGCGCCAGAGCTGCTTATGAAGCCTCGCTGAAATTGGTGCCTCATCGAATTGAGGCCATCTCAAACCTGGGGGTTGTTTTTGCCCGCCTCGGACTCTACGAGCAAGCCATCAAGCGATACAAAGAAGCACTGGCACTTGATTCGCAGCAGCAGGGTATCAGGCTTAACCTCGGAATCGCGTTCTATCAAACTGAGAAGTTTGACCTTGCCCAACGTGAGCTGGCGAAGGTCGTCTCTAGCCAACCAGAAAACAATCAGGCCAAGTTTCTGTTGGGCATGTGCTATTTCCAGCTCGACAAACTGACGGAGGCGGTCAGTGAGTTGGAAATGGTCTACCGTTCACAACCGGATAACGCGGCGGCAGCTTACACGCTTGGCACCGCGTACATCAGTCTTAACCAGATGGATAAGGCTGAGCAGTTAGTGGACAAAGTGTTCCGCCAACTTGATTCAGCTGAAGGCCATCTCATAATGGGAGCCTTCTATCTTGCGGCGAGAGACTTCCCTAAGGCCATCGAAGAACTTACGGCGGCTAAGCAACTAAATGAACGCCTGCCAACCCTTCATTCGCAGCTTGGTAATGCTTATCTGTTTTCCGGAAATCGCGAACTCGCGATAAAGGAATACCTTGCTGAGATAGAGATCAATAAGCGTGACTTTGCTGCATATGCGCGCCTTGGTTGGATTTATCGTGACGATGGTCGACTTGAGGAGGCGGCAGGTTTTCTTAAGAAAGCTCTGGAATTGAGACCCGACGACAGTAACATGTTGTATCAGATGGCCCAACTGGAGCAGTCACGGGGTTCTACCCAGGAAGCTGTCAATCTGCTGGAACGCGTCATCAACCAAACGCCCGACTTTCGATCTGCTCACGTTTTACTGGCACGACTATATTACAAGCTAAAACGAACGGCTGATGCGGAGCGTGAACGGACCATTATTGATAAACTCAACGCTGAGGAACAGAAGGGTGCGCAAATGCCCGGACAGCCCGAAGTTCAACCGGCCTCAAACAACAATGGACTTCGCCCGCAGGATAAACCATAAAAGAGAGATTGGCGTGCTGCAGAGACTCGCGTTCTTCCATTTTCCGATTCTGTTGATTTGTGCTCACGGTCTAAGCGTTACAGCTCAGCAAACAAGTGGACCTGTCACGTTTGAAGAGATTCCTGCGGCAGTAAGCGGCCTCAGCTGGGTCCACAACAATGCTGCGTCGGCGGAGCATTATCTACCCGAGACGATCGGCGGAGGCTGTGCTTTTCTTGATTATGATAATGACGGCTGGATGGATATATATTTCGTGAACAGCGGTCCGTCCGATTTCTTCACGCCGAAGTTCCCTCTCAAAAATGCACTGTACCACAACAACCACGATGGTACGTTTACAGACGTAACCGAAAAGGCGGGTGTAGTGGGTGGTACTTTTGGGATGGGCGTCGCCGTGGCGGACTATGACGGTGATGGTGGTCAGGATATTTACGTGACGAGCTATGGGCGTAACCTTCTCTATCACAATAATCTTAACGGCACGTTTACAGATGTAACTGACAAAGCTGGGGTGTCCGCACCAGGGTGGTCCACTTGTGCTGTTTGGTTCGATTACGATAATGATGGCAAGTTGGACCTGTTCGTGTCCAGCTTTGTGCTCTACAACAAGAGTACAAGTTGCGGTAATAATCGTCGCGGTCTCAAATATTATTGTATTCCACGCATTTTCAAACCGCAGCCAAGCCATTTGTTTCATAACAATGGGAACGGTACTTTTACAGATGTCAGTAAAGATTCGACGATTGCGGACTCACCTGGTAAATCTTTCGGGGCGGTGGCTACCGACGTCAACAATGACGGTTTAATAGATCTGTTTGTGGCAAATGATACGATGGCCAACTTTCTGTTCATTAACCATGGCAAGGGTAAATTCGAAGAGGTTGGTCTACCCGCTGGTGTGGGTTACGGAGCTGATGGCAATCCACGCTCAGGGATGGGCGTTGATTCTGGGGACTACGATGGTGACGGCTGGCAGGATCTCTTCGTCGCGAATATTGATCAGGAGTTATTCAGCCTCTACACGAATCAACACGATCTGAGTTTTATTGACCAGCCAGGCGAGGTCGGCTTGGCTACTAGGCAACTGAGTGGATGGGGACTGAAGTTCTTTGACTATGACGACGATGGCGATCTCGACTTATTTCTTGCCAATGGCCATCCGGACGATATGGTTGAGACTCTCGTTTCAGGTGTTAAGTTCAAGGAACCGCTGTTGATGTTTGAGAACACTCGAGGCAAATTTAAGAACGTTAGTGCGGAGTCCGGTCCTATCTTTAGTAAACATTTCTCGGCCAGGGGAATGGCTGTGGGAGACTTTGATAATGATGGTGACGGGGACGTTTTGATTGGTAACAATGGCGAAGCGCCGGTCTTGCTGCGCAATGTTGGTGGCAATCGCAACAACTGGCTGGGTGTCCAACTGGTGGCTAGCAAAAGTAATTCCGCGGCTGTGGGTGCAGTGATAACGTGGCAGGTTGGCGGCGTAAAGCGAAGCCGACTGAAAACTGGTGGGGGAAGTTTTCTTGCGGCTCATGATCCACGTGAGGTGCTGGGTGCCGGACGAGATGGCAAGATTGAGAGCATCGAGATTCGCTGGCCCAGCGGAACGGTGGACCAGATTCGCAATCCGCCGATGAATACATATGTCAAAGTCTTCGAGGGCGAAGGTCTTGCAAAAGCGTCGAGCGTTCGCAAGTAAAGTGAGTCGGTTTCAGTTCTATGGGGATTTCATTAACTCGCAGAAGAAGCATTGGACGAATTAGCTCGGGGGTATTCGCTGCCTCACTGCTTTCCAGCCTTCTGTGGCTATCTTACCTTTCCGTATCAGCGCAACACTGGGCGCCAGGCAAGGACCAGCAGAGTAACTCACTGGCAACGGAGACATACGAGAAACTGGCTGCAGAAGCATCTCGCGCACGCGAAGCGAACCAGATGGAGGAAGCAATTACTCTCTATCGCAAGGCCTTGGCCTTGCGACCAACATGGGGCGAAGGGTGGTGGTACCTGGGTACTCTCCTTTACGATCGCGATTCGTATTCAGAGGCAATTAGTGCCTTTCAACAGGCAGTTAAGCTGCAACCCAGAGCTGGGGCCGCGTGGAGTATGCTTGGACTCTGCGAGTTTCAGATAGCTCGTTACGATGAAGCACTCGAGCATCTGAGTAAGGGACGGCACGTTGGGCTTCCTGCTGATAATAAGTCATTGTCCCAGGTAGCGCGCTATCATGAAGCGTTGGCACTACTACTCAAAGGTGACTTTGAGACTGCGCAACATACTTTCGATTCTTTGAGTTATGAAGGCTTGAAGACTAAGGATCTAATCCTCGCGCTTGGATGTTCGATTCTTCAGATTCCATCTCTTCCGGGAAAGGTTGACCCTTCGGCTGTCGAACTAGTCACCCGCGCAGGCCAGGCCGAATATATTTCTGCGATGAAGAAGATCGCGGAGGCTCAGAGGGAGTTTCAACGGCTAGTCGCAGATTATCCTACAACTCCTAACGTCTCCTATGCGTACGGCCATTTTCTGTTGGCTCAGCGGGAGGACGATGCGGCTGTGGCGGCTTTTAAGCGGGAAATTGAAGTCTCACCCGAGCACCGACTGGCACAACTCCAGATCGCCAACATTAAACTCAGGAACAAGGAACCTGCCGCAGGGATTCCGTTTGTCGAGGACCTTTTGAAGGTAAATCCTGACGACGCACTCGCGCACTACATAATGGGTCGCTTGCTTTTGGACATGGGAGAGATTGAGCGCTCTATCAAATCGTTGGAGTTAGCTCGCGCAGCTTACCCAGACGAGCCAAAAATCTACTACCAACTTGGCCGCGCCTACGCCCGGGCGAAACGCAAAGATGATGCGGACAAGGCGCTTGCAACCTTTGCCCGGCTAAGAAAGTCGGCGGTGGAATCGGACACAGGCCCTGCTCGGTCCGTCGAATCTTTGCAAGATTCAAGTGAAAAGAGTGGCACCGAAGTACCGCCGAAGAACTAAGTCTCCGGCAATTCGTTGAAAGCAAGGTTCGTCACACCAGAGATTTGGGTTGTGAAGGCAGGACAGCGAATCAACACTAAGGCTATCGTAATCTTTGCTCTGGCTGTTTGCGCTCTTCGTCTCTCAATAGCACCCTACTCTCAGTCTCAAGCTCAGAACCAGATCACAACTGTCGCAGGTTCATGGCGCCCGAGAAAAGAGGTCAAGGGCGGCCGACTTGTGGGGAGTAAGACTTGCGCGGCGTGTCATAAGAAGGTATCGGTACTGCAACACGATACCGTAATGGCTAAGGCTCTTGCCCTGCCTGAGAATTGTGAAATTCTGATTTCACACAAGGAATTAACGTTTACGAGCGGGCCTTATCGTTACCTAATTGTGAGGCAGGGAAATCGCAGTTTGTATACCGTCACTGACGGTACAAAGACGATTTCCGAACCCATACTATATTGCTTTGGGCAAGGTAAGGCGGGCCAGACCTACCTCTTCAAGCATAATGGCTCTTTCTACGAGAGCCGTATGAGTTTCTTCAAAGAAATTGATGGTCTAGATTACACCATAGGATACCCACATATTGCCGCGCCAAATCTGGACGAAGCCTCCGGTCGAGCGATTAGTTCTGATGAAGCTCAAAACTGTTTCAGTTGTCACGCAACTGGTGCCGTAAATGATAATCGTTTGCAATTAGACCACTTGGTACCAGGAGTAAGTTGCGAGGCTTGTCATGGACCAGGAGCCGAACATGTTCTGGCGATGAAGGCGCAGGAATACCGAGATGCGCGGATTTTCGATCCTGGGAAACTCGATACCGATGAACTAGGGCAGGAGTATTGCGGTGCGTGTCATCGCAGTGTGGATGAAGTATCACGCATGCCGAATTTAGGTGGTGGTGTGCATAATGTTCGGTTTCAGCCGTATCGGCTGTTCAACAGCCCGGGGCATGATCCGACAGACTCACGGCTCAGATGCACTGCTTGTCATGATCCTCACGAAGATCTCCGTCGTGATACGGCTTTCTACGATAGCAAGTGTCTTGCTTGTCATCGAGCGACAGTATCAAACCAACATTCCCCTCTAAACCAGGCTAATCCGGGCAACCAATTTGCTAAGGCGTGTCCTAAGAGTAGCGGCCTATGTGTCACTTGCCACATGCCGCGAACAGAGATACCAGGTTCTCATTTCAAGTTTACCGACCATCGCATTCGTATTGTGCGGCCGGGCGATCCATATCCGAAGTAGCCGCGAGAATTCTTGTCGCTCGTCCCCCATGAGCAAGCGTATTTCCTTGACGCAAAATTCAGAAGTGACAGTCGATGTTCAATGGCTACGAGGTCGATTCATTGAACGGCAAAATGCTCAGAGCGGGAAATACTGCTTGTCCCATCGCTGACCGTCGCCTTTAGCTCATAGTTACCTGGTTGAAGTTGATCAATGGGCAGGGCGCTGGCAAATTGAATTCGGCCGGTAACATCCGGGGCGGGAAGATCAAGGGCAGCTTTCCCCAAAGATTGTTCTCGCTGGCGAAGTTCCAACATCAGCTTGGGGGAGTTTTTAGTGCCTTGTGCCACGTATGCAGTGAGGTAAAATGTAAGCTGTTTGTCTGTTGATTTTTTCAATGGCTCTCCCAGATTCGGGTACACCAGTACTTCGCCATAGCGAAAGGGATTATTAGTTTTCTGATTCTGCTCTGTCAGTTTTTCCGCGCGTTTGAGGATCGTCAAACTGCTGACTCGCAATCTTGTTTCGTCCACTCTGGGGACTTCAAGGACTCCAGTGCTGGTGCTTGCGGTGCCTGATATAGCGTCGTAGGCAGCTGTTATTATCGCATAATGACCGGGCGGAAGTTCGGTCATTCGGTAGAAGAGAATCCCCCCCGCTTTGGCCGCTTCAATTTTTTCAACTGGCCCAGTCAACACGTATTGATTGCTAAGTTTCTTGACTACCCGTTGGGATTCGTCCTTGATAAGAGCGACTATGGAAAAATCCGTCCGATAGGTCTTCTCTGCAGTAGTTCCATAGGTGACGACGCCGGGAGGAACTTCCACAAGGATCGAGGTAATGCTCGATTTTCCATTGCTGGGAAAGTTAAAGGACCCAGCGTGCAAGGCAAAAGAGTTGGCGGTTCGACCGCTTCCCAAAATTGCCAACACGGGAACTTCGTAGGAAAGAATCGGTGACGAATCCGCTTTTAGCGCGTAGTAACCCTTGCGTGTTTGGATTTCCAAGCCCGGATGATTGAGTTTGACGCTGATTTGACGGTACCGCCCATCATAGTTCCGGTTCTGCGGCACATAAGTTAGTAAGTAGTAGCTGTGTAAATCATCGTTCACCTGGCGAAGTTTTGGGCCCATGCCATTGGTTTCGCTGATCAAGATCCCACCTGTCTGGTCAGCTAGTTGGCCCAGGCCGCTCTCGGGATTCAATGTGAGTAAGTCTTCGTTGCGTTCCAGACCTCTTGTCATTGGTCCAGACAGACCTTCTCGAGTGGTGCCTAATTGTGCAAGCCGTCGTTGGCCGCTCGACATCATCTCGCGGCGCGTCTCAGCGGTGGGACTGTCCGTTCGTAACCCGGCGGCGTCAACGGCATAAATACTCACGTTTGCGCGATTAGCGTTAGCTATTACCGAGCGAAACTGATGTTGTACTGAAGAGGGAATGGCGATTCCCTCAGAGAAGAAAATAATCGCCTTGCGTCCGTAGACCCGCTGCATTGAATTGATCAGGGCGATCAGTCCATTTGAGGTGGCATAGCCTTGTTGGTCTCGCTCGAGGTTTTCGAAAGTTTCAAGCGAGCGCACGGTCATCTCTAATAGTTGCGCGTCTGCCATTGCTGCAGCGCCTGCAGCACCCACGCCCCCGCTGGAAGCAGCAGATGACGCGGCAGCATCAGCGGCGTTCTCCGCTGAAGATTGCTGCTCAGCCAAATCCCGAACCTGATCTTTAGTTGAACTAAAAATAGCTGAGCCCTCGCCACCGGCACTTTCAATTCCGCGCCTGGCTAGTTGCAAATTATTTGTGTAGGGCTGAAGGACTCGCAACGAGAGATTAATAGAGAAGATACCCACATATTCATCTCCGGCTAACTCTTGGCTGAGATAGTCTAACGCCGCCGCCCTTGCTCGCGCTCGCGCGTCAGCAGAGAGACGATCGAACACCACGGCGACCGCGCTTAACCGGTTTTGGGCTGAGCGCGGCAACGTGCGCTGCGGAGTTGATTTGTCCACTTCACCGGTTTTTGAAGAGTCCTTTAGCGTGTCTGGAGACACCAGGCGGAATGAAGTAACCTGCTGGCGCACGCCGTCTTCAAAGACCTCAAAATCTGACTGCGCGAGGTTCTTCACTGGATGTCCCTTTTTGTCCTTAACCACTGCGTCGAGCAGAACCTCCGATGTCCCTATGACGATGTTTTCCTCAGCCTGCGGTTCAGGTTTGGATTGAGATTGGGCGAATGACGAGAGAAAACACAGTGTTAGGACCACGCAGGTCAATGGAGCTCTCGAGTGAATTATCATTTAAAACGGCCTCACTTATTTTTGGCAGGCAAAGAATATAGCTGCTTCGAGTCGGAGAAAAATGTGATGCTGAAGTCTAGCAGAGGTTACAGCTTAGCTACCAGACCGACTCCTTCCTTTATGACAATGTACTGATTGGCCTTCTGGTTCTTCAGCGTATTCGTTTGGCCACTGGGCCATCTTACTTCGAGACTATCAATCTTCTCGCTTGCGCCCAATCCAAATAGCAGCCGCGGATCGGAGGCCGTCAAATAACTGCCGCCACCCGATAGCTCCCGCCAGCGGTGAGTAGCCCCGTATGTTATAAAAACACGGCTTCCTATCGCATCGCGGTTGCTCTTTGTACCTACGAGCTTGATGCCAAACCAATGGTTGGAGTTGCCGGTATTGTTTCGCAGTAGGACCGGAGGTTGTCCCACGTTGATGAATAAGAGATCTATGTCGCCATCGTTGTCAAAATCCGCGGTGGCAAGCCCTCGACCTGGGTAATTCCGGCGCAGCGGCTCGCCGTGCTCTGCGCCTGCCTCTCGAAAAATTCTCCCGGTATTTTCAAACAGAAAGGGCCGCTCAGCGTAAGTCACGTCAGGAAATACTTTCTGAATTGGTTCAAAAGGGTGACCGTTCAAAACGAAAAGATCAACCAAACCGTCATTGTTGTAATCCAAAAAACGCGAGCCGAACCCACTCATTGGAACACTAATTCGGCCGAGCCCTAACTCCATCGTTGTTTCGGTGAAATAGCCATCATGCTCGTTATGAAAAAAGGCATTGGTCTGTCCGGAGAAATTCGCGACAAAAATATCGAGAAACCCATCCTGATCAAGATCCTCGGCATCCACGCCCATTCCGCCTCGTGCATTTCCGTCCGGGTCCAGTGCAACTTGTGCCTTCAGTGCCTCCTCCGAGAACGTTCCGTCACCATTGTTGTGAAAGAGGAAATTTGGAGCTGCATCGTTCGCCTGAAAAATGTCCATCCAGCCGTCATTATTATAGTCGAGTGCTACGGCTCCCATACCTTTTCCTTCCAGCTCGCCTATACCCGCCTTACCGCTTACATCAGTGAAAGTGCCATTCCGGTTGTTGTGAAACAACACGCTGGGTGATCCTTTAAATCTTGCGATGTGACAGTAAGGGTAGTTCTCGATAAGAGAGCACGGAATACTGGCGTCCGAACCAACGCGCAGGTAATTGCAAACAAAAAGATCAAGGTACCCGTCGCTGTCATAGTCAAAGAAGACGGCGCTGGTTCCCCAGAGTTTATTGTCTACTCCGGCCTTGCGCGTGACGTCGGTAAATGTACCGTTACCATTATTGTGATACAGCTTGCTTGCCCCAAACCCAGTGATATAAAGGTCTGGCCAACCATCGTTGTCATAATCGCCTGCTATCATGCCCATGCCCTGCATGCTGTTTGCAATTCCCGCTGTGTCGGTGACTTCGGTGAAACTGCCATTGCCATTATTTCGATAGAGCGCATCTCTGAGTCTGATGGTTGGATCCGCTTGCGGCGCCTGAGTGTAACAGACCAAGTAAATATCAAGCAGTCCATCGTTGTTATAGTCGACAAATCCCCCGCCCCCACCCATCGTATCTATGAGGTTTCGCATGCCCGTGGTAAGGGTTCTTATCCGCCAATTGATACCAGCCTCTTTGGTAACATCCACAAACTCGCCCGAAGCAGTGTTCTTAACAGTGGAATGATCTGAAGCCTGTGACTCGGCAGAGCAATTAATGCAGAACAGTGAAATAAACAATGCGCTAACGAGCAAGCTTTGCTGGCGGGAGGAGAACATCACGTTACTGAAGTAGATTTGTGCAGTACTTCGACACCATTATCGGGAGCGTACTAATGCACCTCATGCGAGGACAAAAAGCCAGCAAAGCTTAATTCATCCGGCGGTCCTTAACAAATGTATTGGAACAATGGTGTCCATCTGGGGCTAAAGTGTGATAGCGTTGGAATATTTCATAGCTGATCGAACCGTCAGACGTAAACGTTCGGGTACAGCGCACTTCGATCGAAGGTTCAACTCAAACCGTGCGACGCATAGATTTAAGAAAAGCCAATGTTGCCCGTTCTGACACGATTCGCAATATTAACCGGCAGATTGTGCTCAACTATGTACGTGAAAGATCTCCTATCTCCAGGTCTGAAATCTCTCACGAAACCGCGTTACAGCGATCCACTGTTTCACTAATAGTGGATGAACTAAAGTCACAGGGTTTTATTGAAGAGATTGAAGGAGAATCAACCGGCGGTAGACCTCCGATTCTCTTACAACTGCGTGCGGCGGAGGCGGTTGCAATTGGAGTGGATTTAGGGACGGCCCGCACGGCAGTCGCTACGAGTGACTTGGCCGGTCGCGTACTGGATCGGCAGGAGTTCGTAACGGAACCTTCCGCAACAGAGACGCTCAAGAAGATAGTCCGCCTAGTGAACAGCTTCCTTGAAAAAGAGAAAGGAATCGAAGGCATCGGTGTGAGCCTGCCTGGATTAGTTGATCCCGAAACAGGCAAGGCCATTTTTATTCCCCATTTCAAGTGGAGCGACTGGCAGATAACGAGAGACTTAAGCGAGGCCACCGGATTGCCTGTAATGGTGGATAACGACGCTAACGCTGCCGCGCTCGCGGAATTGTGGTTTGGACGTCCCGAGATCCGAAAAGTCCAGGATTTCATAATGGTTCTTGTGGAGGAAGGACTGGGTACGGGCATTGTATTCGATGGTCAGGTCTATCATGGTGAATCTGGAGCTGCGGGCGAGTTTGGCCACATGACAATCGGCACTGGCTCGCCCGTCCCCTGTGCCTCGGGGGGCTTTGAGTGTTGGGAAGCCTTCGCTTCCGAACGGGCTGCGCTTGCACGTTATGCTGCGTCTTCGTATCAAACGAATGGGAGGGGGAAGATCAGCTTCGCGCAGTTAGTAGATCGGGCATTGAATAACGAAAAGTTTGCAGAGCTCGCTTTGCTGGAAACTGGGCACTACTTGGGAGTCGGCATTTCCAATATTGTAAAAGGACTAAGCCCGGAAGCAGTAATTGTGGGTGGACAAATTGCCAGGGCGTGGCCTTTAATTGAGGCGGTGCTTATTAAGTCGGTGGAAGAAAATACCATCTGCCGCGGTCTGCGTTCGGCTCGGATAATTCCTTCGACCCTCGGTGAGAATCCTACTCTAATGGGTGCTTTGAGTTTAGTACTTGCTAGCAAATTTGCTTTTGTTGGTCCCTCCTGAAAGAGATTTACCACGAGAGACGACATACAGTTAACGCAGGATTTGCGCACTCCGGGCACGGGTCACTGTCCGAAAAACTGAATACTCCTCCAAAATCGCCAATCCAATATCGTCAAAGTTGAACTAACGATTCCACCTGTCAGTACTTTTTAACTGACATAAGTAAAGTAAATAGAAGAGATTAAGCCAATTGATGGATTTGGCGTATCTGCTGTGGCTTTGTTCTTGCTTCCAACAAAAAATGCCTCGAGCCTGTTAAGACACTGATAATAAGTACAACGTTGATACTAAATCGAGCTTGAAAGACTAAGCGGAATTTGGGTCCCGTTAAATCAAAAAATGCTTGACAGATATCGAGCTTTAGTTATAGAAATGCTTTCGTCAGGTCGTGCAACAAACTTCCAAGCGGTTTTAGTCGGTAACAAAACGTAAAAGTTGAATTGAATTCGTGGTTGCGTCGCGAAGCCCCTTTCGATCTATCGTGAGGTTCGTCTGCGCGAGTGTGCGATTAGGAATTATCAACCCACATCAGGTCGATTCCTCCGGAGGAGTATCTATTATGTCGACGACATTAAGCTCGCAAGCTATAAACGTCCGCTTCTTTTCCATTTATACGGGACCGAAAGCTCTAATCTCTGGTCTGTTATCCGGACTTCTTTTAGGGGTGTTGTTCTTATTCGCAGCCGCGCCGGTATCAGCTCAGGTGACTAGCAGTGCCACGTTACGTGGCGAAGTGCGAGATCCTAATGGGGCCGCTGTCTCTGGAGCCACCGTGACTCTAACAAGCACTGAACGCGGCGACCAACGGCAAGCTACCACCAGTGACTCGGGGACGTATGTGTTTACCTCAGTTAATCCCGGAAAATATAACCTTACTGTTGAGGCGCCGAACTTCCAGAAATCCGAGCAGACTGACCTGAGGTTGTCGCCAAGTGAAACTCGTGGCTTGGATATCAAACTCGAAATAGGCCAGGCAACCGCGACGGTCACTGTCGTTTCGGCGACCGAGGGAGTCAAAACGGAGACCGGCGAACGGGCAAACACGATTACGTCAGCCCAGATAAACAATCTGTCGATTGTTGGGCGCAGCAGCCTGGAACTCCTACGCGTCCTACCTGGCGTGGTCTCTCCCAGCGACCCCTCTGCTTATGAGGTTGTTACTTTCGGTGGTGGTGCGAACGCGAGCAACCAGTATAACGTCAATGGCCTTCGTGGTGAGACGAACAATGTGAGTATTGATGGCTCGCGATTGATGGATATCGGCGCCAATAATGGAACGATTATTACACCCAACAATGACATGGTCCAGGAGGTCGAAGTTAAGTCCAGTAACTATGCTGCTGAATACGGCTCCAGTGGCGTGCAGGTCAGCGCCGTCACTAAAGGTGGAAGCAAGGATTTTCACGGCAGTCTTTATGACTACATTCGTCCTTATCAGTTGCAAGCAAATGACCGATCTAATAGCAACGCTGGAGTGAAGCGGCCGAAGAGTAAGTTCAGCTATCCAGGTGGTAACGTCAGTGGTCCAATCCTGTTGCCATTCACAAATCTCAATAAAAACCGAGACAGATTGTTTTTCTTTTTTGGCATGGAATTCCAGCGTCAAAGTGTTGACCCGGGTACACGCCGCGGTGTTGTGCCCACGGCAAAACAGCGTGCAGGTGACTTCAGTGAATTCTTACCAGGTGGGTCGCTCGCGGGAACCTTGAATCAGGGAGGTCAGTTGAACATTCCTAAGGGATATCCGGGCGCAGGCGGTCAAGCTGCCGGAAATATCGTAACACCCTTTGCCGATCAGCTCGGCAGAGTTCTCCTGGGTCTTTATCCCGAACCGAACTTCACGGATCCTAATCATCAATTTAACTACGCGTCTACTGTCCTCCAGCCTACAAATCGCGTTGACGTGAAGGGGCGCTTTGACTACAGAGTCAGTGACAGCACGAATTTGTATTTGCGGCTCGCACGCGAGACTGAAGCCGGCGATCAGGCCTATGGCTTGTGGTGGGGGCCTTCAAATTATGAACTTCCTTCTCATATTAAGCAGACCAACTTGGGTCGCTCGGCGGCTGTTAACGTTACAACGGTCATCAGCCCTACGATGACAAACGAAATGGTTTTTAGCGCCAGTAAGCTGAAGCTCGATAATGACTATGCGAATCCCAGCAAGGTCAGTCGCGAAGCGCTGGGATTAACGAATTATGCGCTGCCCTTTGGCGATGCCAGCCCGTATGTCCCACTCGCCATTGTCAGTCAGGCATGGGATGACAACGAGGCAGCGCCCAGCAATCAGCCTGGCTTGCTTTACGAGCCGCCTGGTCTACCTCTCTTCGCACACAATAGCAGCTATTCCGTCACTGAGAATCTCAGCAAGGTTTGGGGTGCTCACACAATGAAGTTTGGCGGTCTAGCTGAACAAGCGAACAAAATTCAGAACGTAGCCGGAAATCAGGACGGGCAGATCATTCTCACGAATTGGGGAAATGGTGGTACCGGCAATATGTTTGCCGACTTGTTCACGGGTAACGTGACGCAGTTCAATAAGAGCACTAAATCTCCAGTGGGCCATTTCCGCTTTTACAACGCGGAAGCCTACGGTCAGGATAGCTGGAAAGTGAAACCGAACCTTACGATCGAATATGGTCTACGCGCCGCTTGGTATCCGACCAATTACGAAGTTAGCGGTCTGGGAATAATTTTTAGTCCCTCAGCCTACAATCCAGCATTTGGGCCATACATTAATAATGATCCGCAAACGCCAAACGGTTTGTTGATAGCAGCCAAGGGGCAAGTTGATAAGAAACTCGTTCCTAATCCCTCCATGCAGTTTGCTCCGCGGCTGAACTTCGCTTGGGACATTGGGGGCAAGGGAGACTTGGTGGTGCGCGGTGGCGCGGGATTGTTCTACAGCCGTGTGCAAGGCAATTATCAATATGGCTCGCTGAATTTGCCGCCAAACAGCTTCAGTGCTGGTTATGATAGCGGTGCTAATTGCCAGCCATTGCTCAGATGTGCTGCGGGAATTGATCCGTTCAAGACTCTATCGGCATTTACTCTTTCATCCCAGGATCCAGAGGATAACCACATACCAAGGATCTCCTCCTTCAGTTTGTCTGTGGCAAAACGACTCCCATTCAATAACGTGCTTGAGGTAGCTTACGTTGGAACAATGGCTCGGCACTTGCCGGAGAATATCGATATCAATCCAATTCGTCCCACTTTTAGCGGGACTTTGGGTAATGCTAATTTAGCTGACCCGCTGCAAAGGGCGGCGATTTTCCAGGCTAACCCTACTGCTCTGCTTAACACCTTGAGACGGTTCCCGACACTTGCGCGTGTCAACTACGGGACATACACAGGAACGTCGTCATATAACTCCTTACAGGTGACACTGAGTCGTCAATTAGGGAAGAACTTACAATACTTCATGACCTATACCTTCTCTAAGGCTCTGGGTACAGCATCAGTGAACGAAACCGGTCAGGATGTGGATCCCTTCGATACGCGTGGTAGGAGCTATGGAATTCTTCCCTTCGACAGAACGCACGTTTTTAACCTCTCGTACAACTATAATTTGCCTAACGGTGGGCGCGGAGCGTTAGACAACCGGTTCGGTCACGGCCTGCTAAACGGTTGGCAGCTTTCTGGTATTACCACCTACTCGAGTGGTCCCCCGTTGAGACTCAGCGTGAACGGTGACTTTAATCAAGGCTACATTCGGGCGGCTTATCTGGGAACCTCCAGCACTGCAAACAACTCTGGCACAGGAAACGTGCCGCTGGTGATAACGCATAATCCGGATACGGGCAGGACGGGGTTTCACCAACAGTTACTTGATCCCACCGCTTTTGAGATACCATCGTTCGCGCCCCTTAATACTGGTCCGTTCCAGTCTCCGTTCTACTTCCGAGGGCCTAGTCGGACGAACTTTGATGTTTCTCTCTTCAAAAACTTCAGATTCAGCGAAACCCGATATCTTCAGTTCCGGTCTGGATTCTTCAATATCTTCAACTTCTCATTTGCGGATCCTAACCGCGGAGATATTGATACAACCTTCCAAACGAGCTGCAAAGGGCGTTTGCCGATAGGCATTCCAAATGGTACTGGCGTGACGGTCCAGGATAGCGGTCAGCCTGTTGGATTTAGTAACGTTTGTGACCCGACTAAGGGATTCAACGTTACTCCCAGTACCTTCGGACAGATCGTTGGCAAGCACGGTCACCGCATTGTTGAGTTGGCTCTGAAGTTTTACTTCTAGTCTCTACGAGCGGTACCGATTACTTCTGGTGCGATGCGGGTTAGCAAATCTTCCCGTTTCGCACCAGAACCTTTTTGCGATGTTGAATTATAATGAGGGCCTCGCTTCTTGAAGATAACCAGTTAGTAGACAAAATGTCCCCTTGCTTTTTTGGGAGGATTTGCATGTGTACCCAAGACTTTAAACTACATGCTCGAGCTTTGTTGGTTCATCGTTATTCCATGCTAAGGCAATTAGCTCATTGTTTGCTTTTGCTCGGAGTTTGCTGCGTTAGTACTCGTGCCCAACTACCTCCGGCACGGCTAATGGATACAAACTATACGATAACTGGCCAGGTCACTACACCGAGCGGTAGACCGGTCGCACATGCCTTGGTCAAGCTTACAATGCGAGGGGGAGGTTCACGGCAGGTTCTAACCAATGAACAGGGCAGATACGAGTTTGATGATTTGAAGGCGGGTGGCTTTTTCCTGGTCGCTAACACCACGACTTATCCGGAAATAAGGTCGGCAATGGTGGAATGTAATACCAGTCCTCTTACGGACCACCTTAACGTGAACCTTACCCTCGCAGAGGATTTGAATGCAGCCGAGACTACGAAGCCATCCGTTATTAGCGTTGCCGAAGCAGAACAAAAGGTGCCGAAAGAAGCGCGCAAGGCGTTTCTCGATGGCCTCAAGTTCAAAAAGGACCAGCCGGATAAAGCGCAGCTTAGTTTCAGTCGAGCGATAGAGCTCTTTCCCGAGTATTTCCAGGCACTGTCGGAGCGTGGCGACCTATATATTTTTCAACAAAGACTGGACCAGGCTACCGATGACTTCGATAACGCACTAAAGGCGAATCCTCATTATGGTCCAGCGCTTCGCGGAGCGGGTTACTGTAGACTGGAAAACCGAAAATACGCCGAGGCGATTGACGACTTCCAGCAATCAATCACCGCAGAACCGAACAATTCAAATACCCACCTACTGCTTGGGATTGCGAGTCTTGAGCTCGATCAACGCGAAGCAGCGAAGCAGGTTCTTCAGAAGGCCCTCAGTTTGGGTGCAGTGCGTGCTCATATCTACCTCGGAAATCTTTACGCCAGAGAAGGTGCTTATAAGCAAGCCGCCGACGAACTTCATGCCTATCTGAATGCCGAGCCACTTGCAATTGACGCGGGAAAGATAAAGGAAAGAGAAGCCGAGTGGCGTTCACGATCAACGGCACCTTAGTACAAAGTCATGTCTGCGCTTCTCTTCTTTCCTTGGGAACCTCTCAAGTTGCTGATGTTTGCGCTTGATAGAGTGCCAAGGGAGCTTTGTTTATATTTTTCGCTTGCCTGTAAGGCTGTTCTCCAGTTGCTTCTGTGTTCGCCGGAAATGAATCATGCTTAGAATCTGTTGCTTGAGCCTTTTGTTAGTGGGCATGGTACAAATCTACGCAGTTCGCGCTTCAATGACTCAATCACTCTCGAATGCATCCGCCGCGGATATAAAGAGACGGAAAGAGGCTTTTAAAGTCGCCGCGAAACTGCTTACCAAGCGGGGTGTACCTTTTAATCCCAACCTACTGAACGAGTTTGACTGGCGTGAGAGACTTGCTCCAACCTTTGCGTTGATGTCCGAACTGCGAGCAACTCAGCGGGTTCCAGATGCGCTCAGCGGTGTTTTTATCGCCGACGTAGTGTTATTTCCCGAACGAGTCAAGCTTCAGGGCGACACTGTAATTCTAGCCCGTCAATTAGCGCCTGAAGACGAAAACGTCGATGTCACCATTGAAGGGGATCATGCTCTATTTATCTTCACTATAGGAGATCCTCCGAAGATTTTCGGGACAAAGAATCAACGCGGTCTAGTTGGCAAGATCACAGTGGAGACTTCGGGACCGTGCTTGTTGAAAGGACAAGCTTGGCTTTTTTTGCATAAATACATTAGCTGTAACGGCATCGGAGAATGGACCTACAGATAGAACCCGCGATCAAACATTTAGGCTATATTGGTGAGAAAACTTTAGAAGCCTCTATGAACACTAGAAACCTGTGACTATAAGATCCACCTCGCACCTCGCCTCGCCTTTTGTCATTTACCAAGACTATTTTCGAACAAAATGGGGTTTGCACTAAATTTAAATGGGAGGATCCGCTCAAGTATTTCCCCTAACTAGAGGATACGCCCTTTAATATGTAACCCGGCGATCGCTTCCTTGGCACGATAGCGGAACTGGTTACCGTACTGGTAAGTTACACGCCAGCGTCGAGTACGTTTATTGAAGCTCGATCTCTATTCTTTGCTCTTCAATTGTGGAACCGGATATTTTTTTAATATTCTCCAGAGAAGGACCATACTGGAATCAGATTCTTTCTCTACAACACGAAACACCACTAAAAGATCTGATTTGCCGTAAATGATTGAGCGAAGTCCATACGTCATATTGTTCAGAGCAGTAACCCGTGATGCATATAAGAATTGACCCAAGGGTAATCCACGACGGCTGCGGCGATAATCCTCGCGCGCCTGTGACTCTACTAAAGGAGCTCTGACGGATGTTAGAAATTGGAGTGCGGGCGTGTTGGTGGTTACATCGTCGAGGGGAAGAGGACCCAGTTGGACCAGGAATCCATAGTCGGCTCCCGCGAGTCCGACAACAAACTGTCCATTCTCGAGTCCTATGTCAGACCCATATCCATATTCTTGGTCATGACGGTCAAAAGAATAGTATGCACCCCCTCCCCGCAAAGTTATTTTACCTTCATATCGCTCTCTCGGGAGCAACCGAACTATTCCGGAACGAGGCTCGCGAAGGAAATCAGCATAGGCTCCTTCAAGGATGACAGGGGACCTTAGTAGCTTCTTTTCTTCGTGAGACATTTTCCTTCGCCTAGTGGGCGGAGGTTCCATTGAATTGAGTGCAGCGCTGCGCGAGTTGATGTCACGCATTTCATCAACCTGTTCCGTAGGAGTCGGGCCGGTTGGCAGTTTTGTTTGGGCAACTGAGTTGTTGCTCAACAGGAATGTTATCAACACAGCCGACGCCAAACGTGGAATATGGCTCATATGGATCTGCCCACGCATGTTAGAGCTAAGTAGCTTACTTTCTGAAGACTGGCGTTGTTGTAGCATTCCTCAGACCACCCTGCTGAAGCAAAATGCAGGACAACCGCGATGCGTGCCGGATTGCCTTTTGTGAATTGAGCCTCTGCTACGCGCTGCATGAAGCCACCAGTGGTCTATTTTGTCAATTCACGATTTCTTGATTTATTCATGGCGAACAGTTGTCGACTGCGGCGTTTGGCTTGTCAACCAAACCAAGCTTGTTCATGCTGCCATCCGTTACTGTCCTCGTCGAAAAGATGGGAAATCTTTACGCCCGCCTGTATCAAAAAGCCGCTGATGAGCTTCATGGCTGCCTCAAGGCGGAACCGACGGGCCCCGACACGGTAAGCCGGAACGATCTAGAGGCTCAGTGGCGTTCTCGTTTGGTTCCCCAATAAAATCAGTCCTTCAATCCAAGCTCCCATTACAGTATAGTGTCTCGCTCCAAAGGTTATTGGCCCACTCTGGTTGAGGTGTACATAAATGAGAAGGTTCAAATTCAAATGTCTTGCACTGATCATTATCAGCCTGTTAGCGTTCAGCGCCGCGTGTGTGCGGGGACCGGCGGAGAAAGATGGGACCGGACGATCTCGCTCCGGTCCGGTCCGTATTGGTCTCTCGCTTGACACACTCAAGGAAGAGCGGTGGCAGAGAGATCGTGATCTGTTTGTGCAACGGGCCAAAGAGTTGGGCGCCGATGTTCTGGTACAAGCAGCGAACGGCGATGATCACGTACAGATGCAACAAGCCGAAAACCTTCTTACCCAAGGCGTGGACGTGCTGGTGGTTGTTCCACACAACGGCGAGGTGACTGGCGCGATCGTCGATTCCGCCAAAGGACAGAAGGTGCCGGTCATCGCTTACGATCGATTGATCCGGAACAGCGAACCCGAGCTCTACGTTTCCTTTGACAATGAGAAAGTGGGAGAGCTGCAGGCCAAGTATCTGCTGGACCGGGCGCCGAAAGGAAATTATGTGTTGATCGGGGGCGCTCCGACCGATAACAATGCTCTTCTTTTCCGCAAGGGCCAAATGAATATTCTGAAACCCGCCGCTGATCGCGGTGATATACATATTGTTTCGGATCAATGGGCACGCGATTGGTTGGCAAGTGAAGCTCTGCGAGAAACGGAAAATGCGCTCACCCAGGCCAATAACAATGTAGTGGCTATCGTGGCGTCAAATGACGCCACTGCCGGAGGATGTATTCGCGCGCTTGAGGGCCAAAGACTGGCGGGCAAGGTTCTGGTTTCTGGCCAGGATGCGGACCTTGCTGGATTGCAGCGCATTGTCGCCGGCACACAGTCGATGACCGTCTACAAGCCAGTGGCCCAACTGGCGCGACGCGCAGCGGAAGCGGCTGTGGCACTGGCTAAGCATGAAAAGGTGGAAGCCACCAGCAAGATCAACAACGGCCGTGTTGACGTACCTTCCATTCTCCTGGAACCGATTACGGTCAATAAAGATAATATCTCTCAAACTGTAATAAAGGACGGCTACCACAAGATGGAAGACGTCTATCACGATTTGCCGCGCGAACAGTGGCCTACAAAGTGATCTTCACTCCGTTTAGGAGTGAAATGTTTATAGACCGCGATAACGCAAATTCCATTCGCCGTTCGGAGGAGCGGAACGTTTCTGGATGGGTACCTGTCTACTTGAATTCCGCTCCTCCGAACGGCGCCGGAGGGATTTCGTGCTTATGCTATAAACATGCCACCCAACGGGGTGGAGCTTCTGCAACGATTAGTTATTCATAACTTAATGTTGTTTCCGTCAGGTGAGTATGCTCGCTCTTTAGCGCAGTAAGGGCAGATCGCAAAAAATGGAGAATTTGAAGGAATGTTCAAAACGTGTTCACTTCTAATGATGGGCCCTCTGGTTGCACTATCTTTCCTTTTTTTCTTGTGCATGGCCCAAATTGCTTCGGCGGCGTCTACTTATACCGTCCGCTCTCCGGATGGCAGAGTGGAAATCAGAATCCAGACCGGCGAGCGCATCACCTACAGCATCTATTTAAGAAGCAAGGTTCTGGTGCAAGATGCCACGATGTCTTTAAGGGTGGACGAGGCGACATTAGGACGGCAGCCAACGGTAAGAGATACAAAGCAGCAGACGGTGGACCAGGAAATTTTACCTGTTGTACGTCAGAAATTCGCTCGCTTGCGTGAGCACTACAATGAATTGCGGCTGGAGATGCAGGAGGGTTACAGCGTGGTCTTTCGCGCCTATAACGAAGGTGCCGCCTACCGTTTTGAGACGTCGCTGCCGCGGGCTGAAGTGAAGATTTATAGCGAAGAAGTTGTCGTCAACTTTGCCGGTGATTACTCGGCTTATTACCCTCAGGAAGAGAGCTTTATTTCTCACAATGAAAGAGAGTTCAAACACGTCGCTCTAAAAAGTATTACGTCCAGCGCCATCGCGAGTCTGCCGGCCGTGGTTGATTTCGGAGATGGTACCAAAATGGCACTCGCCGAGGCGGACGTAGATGATTACCCGGGCCTGTGGTTGCAGGGAACCAGCGGCAATACACTCGCAGGCACTTTTCCCGCATACCCGCTCAAAGAAAAATTGGAAAGAGATCGAGATCTTAAAGTCGTGGAACGTGCCGATTACCTCGCCGGGACGCGCGGAACGCGGACCTTCCCCTGGCGGATTTTTGGCATCGCTGAAAAAGATGGAGACTTGTTAACTAACCAGTTGGTCTATCTGCTGGCAAAGCCCTCACAATTGCAAGATACCGCTTGGATCAAGCCGGGAAAAGTCGCCTGGGATTGGTGGAATGCAAACAACATCTACGGCGTGGACTTCAAGTCGGGAGTGAACACCCAGACCTACAAATACTATATTGATTTCGCCTCGAAATACGGTATCGAATACATCATTCTGGACGAAGGCTGGTACAAACTGGGTAACGTGCTCCAGGTTGTGCCCGAGATGGATATAGCCGAGTTAATGGCTTATGGTCGCCGTAAGAACGTGGGTATTATTTTGTGGGTGGTTTGGAAAACGCTCGCTGATCAGCTTGAGCCTGCTTTGGACCAATTTGAAAAATGGGGCGCCAAGGGGATCAAAGTTGATTTCATGCAACGTGACGATCAGCCGTTGATGAAGTTTTATGATCGCATCTGCCGTGAAGCCGCCAAACGCAGGCTGCTGGTCGATTTTCATGGAGCAATCCGGCCCGCAATTATGACTCGCACGTGGCCCAACCTGATCTCAACTGAGGGTGTCAAAGGCCTCGAGCATAACAAATGGAGCAAAGACATCACGCCGGAACACAATGTGACGCTGCCGTTTACCCGCATGTTTCTTGGTCCAATGGATTACACGCCCGGAGCAATGCTCAACGCCGGGAAAAATGGCTTCGCTTCGGTTTTTGAGCGGCCGATGAGTCAGGGCACACGCTGTCACCAGCTGGCGATGTACGTGATTTTTGAGAGTCCTTTGCAGATGCTTGCGGATAGTCCTTCGAACTATCTGAAAGAAGCGGAAACGATGGAATTTCTCTCTCGTGTTCCCAGCGTATGGGATGAAACCAGAGTGCTCGATGCCCGCATCGGTGACTATGTAGTCGTAGCGCGAAGAAACGGTAGCGACTGGTATCTGGGAGCCATGACTGATTGGACCAGCCGCGATTTCGAAATTGATTTTTCGTTTTTACCAGCCGGGTTTTTTCAAATGGACTCTTATCAGGACGGAGCAAACGCAGCTCGCTTCGGCAACGATTACCGCAAGACAAGTAGTCAGGTGGATCGGACAGCAAAAATCAAGATTCAGTTGGCTGAGGGCGGTGGCTGGGCCGCGATCGTTCACCCGGTGAAACGAAATAGAATGGGGTAAAAAGGGGAACAGGGGAAGAGGGGAACAGGGGAAAAGGGGAAAAGTGAAAGAGGGGAAGAGGGGAAATGGATCCGCTTTCCTGATCCCCTTTTCCCAGTTCCCCTTTTTCCCTTTTTCCCCTTTTTTGGTTCTCGGTGGCAAGGTTCTTGCCTAAAAACTGCTGCGAAGATCAAACCATTGGACCGTAGAAACATCGCAGCAAGTATTACACAGTACAGGGTGAGGTAAGCGGATGATCATGACAAGCACTATCTTTGGTGTTATTACCATGGGGATCTCTCGATTAATGGAGGCATCATTCGACGCAATTGAGTGTCACCTGGCCGCGCGAGCCTTAAGAAAGCGTGGTCGACGGCAGCGGTATCGCGCGGTAGAGCTAGGGCCGAATCGAAAGAGTCCTTTCAGTGAAGAACGTTCTTCTTACGGGATGGGCAAGCTTTCGATAGCCCGGGACGGCACCGGTACACAACATTAATTTGTTCGGCACAGCTTGACCACGACCAAGCTTGGAGCCCTTGAGGTGTCCCGGGCTTTTTGTTCCCCAGGAAAGAAAGAGATTCTTCCGGTTTGCCACGTTCTTCGTTCTTGAAAGCACGCCTTAACTTAAGACACTGGTCGGCTGAGATCGATACAGTTCTCTAAATAGGGACCCTACAATTTGAAGCTACTAATCTCCGCGCGAGGAGAAAAGAGTATGTCCGCCAGAGAGCAAGAGACTCGGATTCTGCCAGATTTTGAGGCATTGAGTCGGTGTGCCGCCGAAGAGTTCGTGCGCCGAGCCCGGAAAGCGGTAAAGATCCAGGACCGCTTCATGGTCGTGCTCTCCGGGGGCTCTACCCCAAAGCGACTCTACGAGTTGTTAGGTGATCCGAACCAGGAGTTTCGACCGCAGATTCCCTGGGAGTTTATACATTTCTTCTGGGGCGACGAGCGCCATGTGCCGCCGGAACATTCGGATAACAATTATCGGATGGCGCGCGACGCAATGCTTGGGGACGTCCCTGTTCCTGCGAAACATGTGCACCGTATCGAGAGCGAGAATCCCGATCCAGAGGCAGTGGCCGACAAATATGAAGCTACCCTGCGCGAGTGCTTCCGATTGCGTGAGGACGAGATACCGCGGTTCGATCTGGTTCTCCTGGGAATTGGTCCCTGCGGGCATACTGCCTCTCTTTTTCCTGCAACGGAGGCGCTGCATGAGACGAGACGTTTGGTTGTGGCGCAGTGGGTTAAACGATTCAATGCGTTTCGGATTACTTTGACTCCCCCAATCCTCAACAATGCTGCAGAAATCATGTTCCTCGTTAGCGGTGAAGACAAGGCCTCAGTCTTACAGACAATTCTGGAAGGTGATTACCGCCCAGACGAATATCCGGCGCAACTAATTGCACCGCGGGACGGAAAACTGCTGTGGTTGGCAGATGCAGCAGCGGCATCTCGGCTTCGAGACTTGTAGGGGCGTCGACTCTTGTGAAAACTCTGAAGTCTGCCTTGGAGCTTTGCAGCTGAGGATTTGGACAACTCAGCTTGAATTGTCCAAATCTTCAGCAGGTTGCCTTTCAAGACATTCCATTCTAGTCACTCTGTAGCCGGACCCCTTGCTCGATCTCACCTCAAGTTTTCCTCAACCACCTCACGGTAATCTCCAGTTAAACGAAGATTGATAGTAGCAGCATTCACGCTGTCCCTTCTGCATGTAACGGACAGGGTTCGTTGGTGTGAGCAGACCCGAAAGGAGCCCGAGAGATGATCCAGACTCAAGGCAATAAAATCACCTGGCCAAGATTGCTTCTGGCTGTGATCTTATTGGTAGGCGGAATCTTAGCTGCTCTGTTCCTTTTCTGGAAAGCCCATGCGGCAAACCCGGCCTCGGGGACTATCGGTCCCAGTGGTCCCACGCTGAATTGGACCGGAACTGTTAGCGGCACTGGAGGTACGGGAGGAGAGGGGCAATGCATAGATAGTGGGCCGGCACAGAATTGCGACAGCTTCGCGTTAACGGTCTCCGGAACGGAGGCCGACTGGGCAGGAAAACTCATACAAGTAAGAGTTGGCTGGTCACTGCAAGCTGCCGATTATGATCTATACATACATAAGGGCGATTTGACTGGTCCAGTGGCCGCCCAGGGAACCAATGCAGGCCAACCGGGAACGGAAGAGGTGGCATTTGTTGACGCCCGTGCCGCCGGCGTCGGACTCTACACTGTTCACGTTGCCTATGCTGCTACCATCGCCAACAATGACCAGTATCAGGGTTCAGTCAGCGTATTACCAGGCCTGACTGTAGCGCCCCTGGGTTCGGGGTTGCCGCCACGCTTCCAGAATTTCAACCCGCAACCGGAGTTGATTAAAGCCGGCAAAGGCCTGGACGCAGGGGAGCCTTCAATCGGCCTGAACTGGAAGACTGGGAGGGCCATGTTTATTTCGGACCTCACGACTCTGCGCGTTACGTTTAATGACTCCTGTCCGACTTCGCCCACCTCATTTTGGGAAGACAAGAGCGCCCCCAACAATGCTGAAAGCCTCGATCCGATTCTTTTTACCGATCACGGCTATAATCGACAAATCCCGGATGCAACTCGCACCATCGTTTCCGAATTGACCGGGCAGGACAGCCTTTCAGCGTACAGCGACGATGACGGTGAGACCTGGATTCCCAGTCAGGGCGGCGGCATTCCTTCGGGTGTGGACCATCAAACAGTAGGCGCCGGTCCATTTCACGCCCCGCTCGTACCCAACCCGCTTTATCCACATGCGATTTATTACTGTTCTCAGGATATTGAGGCGGCATTTTGTGCCCGCAGTGATGATGGTGGCCTCACTTTTGGGCCCGGCGTTGTGACACACAATTTCAATCAGGGATGTGATGGTATTCATGGCCATGTGAAGGTTGGACCGGATGGTACGGTATACCTGCCAGTGAGAGCCTGCAGCAATAACACTGCCGCGATAGTCTCGGAAGACAATGGGGTAAGCTGGTCAATTAGACAAATACCAGGGAGTAACAGTTCAAATAGCGACCCGGCAATCGGGGTTGGTCGCGGAGATAAGACAAGCGGCATCGGCAGAGTTTATGAGGCATTCGGTAGCAGCGACAGTGTCGCAGGTGTTTCGGTTTCTGATGATCGTGGTAATACCTGGAGAAATAGTTTCGATGTTGGTTCACTTGTAGGCATCAAAGCCGTGGCCTTCCCAGCTATTGTCGCGGGAGATGATGATAGAGCAGCCTTCGCTTTTCTCGGTTCCACGAACGCCGGCTCTCCAGATGACAAAGCATTTCCCGGCCTCTGGCATCTTTATGTAGCCACGACTTACGACGGTGGTGCCCACTGGCTAGTCTCAGATGCGACACCAAATGACCCAGTGCAGCGTAACGGTATTCACCTCGGAGGAGGCTCTCCACCACATCGAAATCTACTGGATTTTATTGGTATTGATTTGGATAAGCAGGGACGAGTGTTGGTTGCTTATGCTGATGGTTGCACTGGACCTGGTTGTGTTCAGGCGCCCGATATGGCCACCGGAAACGCGTACACGGCGGTGGCGGCGATCGCCCGACAGACGGGTGGCCGGCGACTGTTTGCGGGAAATGATCCGGCAGAGCCCGGGGTTCCCGGAGCACCATCAATAACAGTGGGACGGGATGGTGGCGTTGCGCACCTGACGTGGTCAGAGCCTGATAATGGCGGTTCACCTATCACCAGTTACAAAGTATATCGTGGCACCTTCAGCGGTGGCGAAACTCTTCTGAAAAACGTGGGTACCGCCACAACGTACCTTGACGTGAGCGCTAATCCGAACACTGACTACTACTATAAGGTTACCGCTACAAACCAGTTTGGCACCTCATGCGGCAACAACGAAATCGTTGCCAATCCTGTTGGTGATTCAAAATGCCAGGGGATGGTCATCGCTCTCGATCCGTCGGGCGATCAGGTCAGTAACCCGCTGAATCCAGATCTGGATATTCAGGAGGTGCGGCTGGCTGACTACATCGATGGAGGAGTGCAGAAGGTCGTCTTTAAGATGAAAGTCAGCGATCTGCACACTCTTCAGCCAAACAGACAGTGGAGATTCATTTGGAATTATCCCCGAAAGGCCGACGGAATAGATGACTCTATTTTTACTGGATCGTATTACGTAGGGATGAACACGGACAATTCGGCAGTACCTTCATTCGAATATGGCACCGTTACCACTATTGAATCAGTGCCCGCGAACCTTAGCCAGCCCAATCGTGTGGGTGATGCAGATAGCGGCTACACGGATCAGCAGAATGGGACCATCACACTGGTCCTCTCAGCGGCAAAAATTGGCGGTCCCAAAGCCGGCGACGTGATCGGAGGCATCATCGGGCGTACGTTTGCCGGCACAGGCGACGAATCATTGCGTTCAAATACGGCAATCGATACGACCAGTAATGCGATTCGGGACCCTTACACCGGCTCTGCTTTCTTGATTTTCGGCAATACACCATGTGGTCCAACGCCGACCCCCACTCCCACACCCAGTCCACTGCCTTGTAATGGCACCGCAATAGAGGACGACAATGCGACAATCGCATACTCAAACGGATGGCATTTAGTTACCAGTTCAAGCGCCAGTGCCGGTCATTTTCGCGTGAACGAAGGCGGTAGCCAACCCTCGGCCGTTCTGAGTTTCGATACACAATCCGGACAGTCTACCGGTTCGGTTACCTACTTTTATGGTACCAGCCCTAAAGGCGGTAGTGCACAAATCCTGCTGGACGGCGTACTGAAGCAAACAATCGATTACAGTGGTTCCAGCGGCTCAAATCGTTCACCGGTCTTTGGGTCCAGTATTACCTTAAATTACGGTTCCGGTCATCACCTCTTGGAAATAAAGCCCATGCACGACGCAGTCTATATAGATGGTTTCTGTCTCGGTAACGCGGTCTCTAGTGGCCAGCCCTCGACGGGTCCAGGCACAACTTCCGACTTGATGGCTACGCTCTCGGCCGGGCAGGAAACTCTCCGCAGCATTACGCTCCCGGCGGGAACTCAGGCGATTGCCATTGCCGCGGACCCAACTCCGGGAGTTCCCTTGCAACTGGTCTTAGTTGGTCCATCGGGCCAGATCATTCAAACAATTAACAGCTCAGGAGGTGTGGCGATTCTCGAGGCACCTATCTCCCAGAGTGGCGTCTATTTGATCAAGACAATAAACGCTAGTTTGGGACCGGTTCAGGTTTGGTCAGTGGCAACACCTCTGGTGACGCGTTAGCCTAGTGGCCAGCGAGTTAGAGGTGCTTAATAACTATTTGCGCAAGCGCTGTCGATTTCTTGATCTTGGCTTGCTCGTCTCCGGCGCCACCGACGCTAAGACGAATGTAAGCGTTCTTCTTTAGTACGTAGAGTGCTCCACCGACGCGGCTGCCGGTCCAAAACGCATCATCGCCGATTCCTGATATCTGCCGGGGAGGTTTGGCATTTTCCCCTTCTTCGCCCCGTTCACGTTCGCGATCTCGTTCGCTTTCAGCCTTCGCCTTGCTTTCACGGTGAAAGGTTTCTTTCCAGAATTCCTTCGGGTCACGCGCACCTGGTCCATCGCCCTTCTCAGTGACAGTCAAACTGATTGAATTGGCGAAGGTCGGAAGCGTGAAAACACATTGCGAAACGCGAAAGCCGCCCGCAGATGTTCCGGATGGGCCACCGGATTTTGTCTCCTTTAGCGCTTCACCTTGCACGGAATTTATTTCTTTGCTGGTTAATAAGTTGCAAGCATCAACTGGCCCTCTGGCCGACTCTGTAGGTGGTGAGGCTGCTCGACTGCCCTGAGTAGCCGGAGTCGGAGAGGAGTTACTCGTGCTTTGCGCAGGTCCACCTTCATTGGTTGCCGGCGAGGGTGGCGAGCCGGATTTCTGGCAACTTCCCAGACATACCGCAAAACAGACCAGAATAACTGTGCACAGGCTACCTATAGTGATCTTAGACATCGCTCTCCTGCGCAAACCCCTGTTAATGTAAGATCGAGTTTAAAAGCTACGCTGATGATTATCACTGCGTCGCGAGATTTTGTAAGACTGCTATGGCATGGGCAAGCTCTGCACGAGTCAACCCTCGCTGCGGATAGAAGTAGCTACCACTTGTGAGAAGACCCTTAGAGATTGCCAGGGAGACATAGCCTCTCAATTCGGTGGGAATGCTTAACGCATCCAACACAGTAAGGGCCGAACTGGATTGACTCTCTGCCACTGATCGCAGACCCGCGGCTCGCACCAACGCAACAGCAGCGGTCAGCCGATCCACACTGTCATAGGGCCGAAATTTTCCACCTGCATCTGTGTTGATAAACAATGGGCCACAAGGCGCAGCTTTAGCGCTCTCCACAAACAGCATCAGCGACGTATTGGGCACGTCCGTAAACGATGGCTGACCAGGCAAATATTGTGGGGTTCTGCCGCCGATTACTAAAGCTGTTGCCAGATCGGCGCGGGAGACCGCGAAATTAGGACGGAAGCCACTGCCGATGGGCCACATCGTGAAAGAGCGAATGCTCTGAAGTATGTCACCACGCAATCCCGTACTCAAGGTTCCGATATCGGACATCGGCGCATACTGCGCACGGCTGACCTCCAGCAGACCGACGTACTGTTGCAAGCTGAGGCCAATGCCAAAAGTGTTCCGTATGTTGGCCCTCCACGTTCCAGTTACGGGCGCTCCTATCGTGACACTCTCGCGCTTACCGGTTAGTCCCGGTAAGTTTAGATTGTTGGATTGACCCTTTAACGTGCCCGCGGGATCGTAGACGTTGAGACTCAGATCGTTGATGCTTAACAAAGGTCCCCAGGACACTTGTACGGAAGCCAGCAAAGAATCAGTAGGAACGGTCAGTGCATTATCAGAAGCGCCGCCCGGCGGAACGACTCCGGAAAAGACTACCGGCTGATCGTTGATGAAGCGCACCTGACCCTGCTCGACGGTGTAGCGCCAAGTGCCAATCTGCCTGGTGGGAAAAGTTGCCTCTAAAACCGCACCCTGAACGTTCAGCATTCCAGTGCCAACCTCATGCTCAAAGTAAGGTGGGAGCGGAGTCGCTGTACGCTGCAGGATCTCTTTGACTTTCGCTGGTGTGAGGGTGGGATTGGCCTCGAGCATAAGCGCAATCGCGCCAGCAACCTGAGGCGCAGTAAAGCTGGTGCCGCTAGCAGTCGTGTAGTAGAGCAGTTCAGATGAGCTAAGTCGCTGGCTATCGCAGCCGGCGACGCCCTCAGCGCCCGTCACATTTATCACTCCAGAACCGCGCAAACTAACTACGTTAACCCCAGGGGCCATCAGGGTCGGATGGAAGAGCGCGCTACCAAAATCACCGCGAGATGAGAAACCCGCCAGGCGACCGGCAGTATCAGTTGCGCCAACGCTGACGACCCACGGGGCCGCAGCGTAAGGGTTCAAAGAATGCAAACCTGGCCCACTATTTCCGGCTGAAAAGACAACACTAATGCCGTGATCGGTCAACATTTTCGTCGCTATATTGACTGGGTCATTCACATCAAAAACAGTGTTCGCCGAAAAACTGCAGTTCACAACGCGAACACCCAGGTCGCCGCCGCGACTTAAAAGATAATCAAACCCATCCAGCACAAACAACAGCGTGAGATCACCGGCGCTCAAACCGACCAATCGAGCTGCGGGCGCAACGCCGCTGAACTTGCCTGATGACATTGCGCCGTTGCCGCCGATCACTCCGGCAACAAATGTTCCATGTCCGTAGAGTTGATCCGTGTTGGGTAGGTTCTCTTTATTTACCGGATAGTTGAAACCGACGCTCGCGCTCTGGGTATCTGCGAGTTTGACATTCTGTATTACGCGACCAGAAAAATCTCCATGGGTGCCGTCAATTCCTGTATCTAAGAGAGCTACTGTAACATTTCGGCCACTGACTGACAGATTGGAATTGTGGCTGGTTATCTCAGTATCTCCCCAGGCGCGATCGACTCCTGTGGCGGTTCTCACTTCGGGCTCAGTGGTTAAGTTCAGAGTACGATTGCCATAGATCGAACGGACCGACGGCAGATGTGAGATCTCCACAATCTGAGCTCGAGTACCCGTAATTGTGAGGATAGGCAGCACGTGGTAACGGGTGCCGCCGAGAATACCAAGGTGCTGCAAGTCCTCAAGGTCGGAATCAGTTGGCAACCGATGATAGACAACTATGGCGTTAATGGTGCTGTCGTCAGTCAGCTGGTTCAATCGTGCAGCAAACTCTGGGTCTACGCTTTGCAGGCCGGTTTCTAAGGTGCTGTTCGCACCTGTGGCTGCGCCGTAAGCATCAGTAATCGAAATACCGGTTGCTCCGGTCACATTTATGTCATCCGCACCAGTCATCACGATTCCAGTTACGCCAGTAAAGGTGAATCCTGAAGGTGTAACGGAAGACAGTGTGCCGTCTGCACCAGTCATCACGATGCCATCCGCGCCCGTCATGACAATGCCATCCGCGCCAGTCATGACGATGCCATCGGCGCCGGTCATGACGATGCCATCCGCGCCAGTCATGACGATGCCATCCGCGCCAGTCATGACGATGCCATCCGCGCCGGTCATGACGATGCCGTTAACCTGATTTATCGTGACTGACGTCGGGTGGTATGTGGTACCGTCGGCGCCGGTCATCACAATGCCGTCGGCGCCGGTCATCACAATGCCATCGGCGCCGGTCATGACGATGCCGTCGGCGCTCACCATTTGCACACTGTTCGGGTAGGACATACCGTTGGCGCCAGCCACGGGTAATCCGTCCGCTCCCGTCATGACGATACCGTTGGTCCCATAAGTGAGGACGCTGTCAGCTCCTGTCATGACAATGCCGTTGGGGTTGTCGAAGCTGACTCCATCAGCGCCGGTCATGACAATTCCATTGGAACTGCTGATAGTGAGGCCGGCCATTACCGGAGTAATGCCAAGAAAGAGGACCAGGGCCACGGCGACGATCCGCCGGACTCCGGCCAAGTGGTCTGGTAGGACTATTCTTAGCAAACTATCACCTCAGTCGGGATTGTCGGCGCAGTCATGCTAACGTGAATCAATGAAAGGCGCTCTCCCGGGTTGGGTCTATGCCCGGGTAGAACCGGCAGGCAAACCTCCTGACGCCACCGCCACCGCCTACCAGTTCCATGTTCGACGCAAAGCCATTGGGATCGCGGCGCATTGTATTTTGCAGCGACCAGAGAATTGTTGCACCAATGTTGCATTTTATAAATGAATAACAAAAAATTATCAAGAATCGGTCTATTTGTGCTGATCGGTTAGTTGGTGATAGGTCTTTCGCGTTTCTGCACTTGGTTCGACACCAAGTTCGCTCGCCAGCAGACTTCTAAGCCGCTCATACTGTTCTCTTACTGCAGTTGTATTTCCAAGCGCATCGTGAGCTCGCATAACCAAACAATGAATGTCCTCACGGAAGGGGTCATCACGTAGAATTTGTTTAGCTAGCTGCGTTGACTTAAACCATTCCTGCCGCTTTTGGGCTACAGTGGCAAGAGACTCCAGCAGGTGCAAGTACTGAGTGCGATAATAGGCGCGCTGCTCTTCGACCCAGGGATCATAACTGCCTTGCATAAATTCTCCGCGATAGAGCGCCACTGCTGCCTCATAGTTCTTAATACATTTCTCGAATTGACGCTCACGTCGCGCAGACTCGCCTGCCGCCAGTAATCGATCAAACTCTTCGGTATCGATTGCATAAGAGAAATCAGTATTGAGCAGGTAGTCTCCGTCACGATACAAGAGAAAATTTTGCTTGAGAGGTTGATTGCTATTGAGCGCTTTGCGCACATGCGAGACTGTGGGATGAAAATTTCGCTCGACGATGTCGAGGTCAGTCTCACCCCAAAAAGTATCGATAATTGTATCTTTAGAAGCCCGCCGGTGACGACGAGAGGCGATGAAACACAGAATTTCCCGCGCGCGACGGGTAGTCCAGGCGTCAACCGCTAATGGTCGAGCAGGATCGCGCACGATCTCGATTGGGCCAAGCATGTTGATGGTCAAGTCGACGAGTGGTTTCACCGTCAGGGAAACCGGGGTAGACGTGCCTCGGTGTGTTGAGCCATCCCGTTGCGCAACTGCCAGAGTCTCGCGCAGATCAGCCGGGAGCATTTCGGCCACTTCTTCCGGAGCAAAGAGATCAGGATCGTTTGTTATTTCGCGCCTCAACCAATAGTCGTAGTCATATCGAAGGGCGAGCTCCAAGGCTCGTTGCACGTGTCCCAGCAGCGCTGGTTCTCTCCCGAGTTTCAGCTGGCAGGTAGCCACTCCCAGACAAGCCTGAGCTTCGTAGTAGTAGAGCCCGTTGGCGTGAAAATACTTAAGCGCCTGATTCAGGTCAGCCGCGGCTGCCTCATATTCTCGCTGGGCTATCATCACCCGTCCGCGCGAAAGGGAGGCCGTGTAAAAGCCCATCTCATCCTTGTCTGAAGGTCTGGCGCTAACCAGCCGGTCCAATAACGAACGTGCCGATACGAGGTCGCCAATTTTTAGACCGAGCAGAGCGCGCTCTTCCAACAGCTCAACTCTTTTGAGATCTATTCCCGCTTCATCGTAAGCACGTGCGGCACGCTCATAAAACTCCGTGGCGCGCTCGGCGTCTCCACGCTCCCGGTGCAGATTGCCGAAGGCTTCCAAAATTTCTCCGCGCACTGCTACCAGATTGAAAAGCTGGCAGCGTTCCATAGCGCTGTCGAGATGCTCTTCACAGGCAGTCAACTCCCCGCGATAGAGATAGCAACGAGCCATGTTGAGGTGGGCTATGGCCTCTTGAGGCACCGGTGGTCCCTGGCCATTGGTTCCCAGCATACGGCTTAGCCAGCGCAGCGCCTCACCAAAATCACCACGAATACCGGCGGGAGTGCCAAGATTGTGAGTGATTAACCTGACGTAATATTGATCGTTGCGCTCCTCAGCCGATTGTAACGCAGCGCGAAACTCTCGTTCGGCTGCGGTCCACTGGCGCATTGCCACCAGACAAAGCCCGCGCGTATTAGCGCATTTCGTCCGTACCGGAGAGGTCTCTTCGGTGAGCTGTATTGCGCGGTCAAGGTAAGTAAAACCCAGGCTGTAGTCGGCCTGGCGTCGTGCGATAGTCGCCAAAGAGTGAAGCGCTTCCGCTTCGCCTTCTCGATCACCGTTCTGTTGCAACAGATTTATGGCGCGTCGAAATAGCGACTCAGCGGCATCATACTCACCGCGCAGTCTTGCGACTTCAGCGCGATGCGCCAGGGCCCGCGGTTGAGCTTCAAGTGCTTCCATGGGAATGGCGTCCGTCAGCGCTGCAAGAGAAGCCAGGGCACCGGAAGCCAGCCACTCCGCCCCATGATCCGCCACCAGTGTCGCTGCACGATCCGGATCCTCTGCCGCGAGAAAATGTCGGGCCGCTCGCTCCCAGAGTTGCTGGCTAACAAAGTATGAGCCACAACGCAGGTGTTCAGCGGCTACTCCTGCTCGTCCGATTTCACTGCGGAGCCGTCGCCTTAAAAAACTCTGAAAGAGTGGATGTAGCCGGTATTCTTCGCCTCGACCATCTCCCGCGACGGTAATGAACACATGCCGCCGCACCAGACCGGGCAAAACGCGAGCGCAATTTAGATCTTTATAGAGTGCAGCGCAGGTATTCAGATCGATTCTGTCGAGCAGGGAAATACGGAGCAGTAGCTGCTGGGTCTTTTCGGACTCTCCGGAAAAAACCTCCTCAGCAAAATAGTCAAAGATATCGCGCTCAGATTGCCGCAGAATCTGAATCAGATCCGGCGTTTGACGTGGAGGTTCAGCACCGGCAGTGCCGAGCGTGCGTTGGGCAACTTGTCTCACAAGTTGTAAGGCCGTGATCCAACCGTGAGTTCGTTCACGATATTCGGCGAGTTGCTCACTGGTCAGTTCCAGGTCAAATATTTTGCGAAAGAGTTCCTGGGTTTCTTCGTCAGTGAAAAGCAAGTCGCCACGGTCGATGATCGATTGTGGCGTGCGAGCGCGCAAGCGGGCCATTGAGAGCGGAGGTAGTTCGCGAGAGATGACGATCACGTGGAGTACGTCGGGCAAGTAGGTCAACAGCCGATCCATCACACTATGTACAGCTGTTTCAGTGCCTAAATGGTGGTAGTCATCCAAAACCAGGGTCAGCTGTTGCTCCACTCTTTCCAACACTTCATTTAGCAACACATCAACAGCGCGTTCAGGTCTTTGGGCCATTTCGCCCGCAGATTCCTGAAGGTATGCAAAAACCGCCTCGCCGAAACCGGGCACCACCTGTTGGATTCCGTAGGTCAGATAACCTAAGAACACGCCAGCATCGGCATCCGTGTGGTCCAGCTGGTACCAAACGAACGGCCTCCGGTAGGTGCGTAAGAAATCTGCGACCAAAGTGGTTTTACCCGAGCCCGCATTTGCCGTAACCAACGTAATTGGGTGTGAAAGATTCCCCAGCAGGCGTTCGGTTAAGCGGGGACGAGATAGGAAATCCGGAGTGGCGCGCGGTGGCAGGAGCTTCGTGCGCAGGAATAACCCGCGCGGTGAAGCAGAGCGCTCATTCAGTGCTTCTGTTGGTGCTTTTACAGGCCTCCCTTCGCGGGAGCGTGCTGTCATTGAGCTTTGCCTCAGCTGGTTGGCTTCTTTCCCAAGATTAGCATAGTGCTGCCACGCCAATCCATGCCTTGGTGGACTAACCACACCGCTGATTTCGGGTGGAAATTCGTTATCTGACGAGCTTAACGCGAATGGGGGCATTAGTCGAAGTAGCCTGTCCGAAAAGTCAGTCCAGTGTTGCCTGGTTCATTCACAGCCGCCGGAGCAGAATCGCTCGAGAGTATTTCCATCGCGATTTTGTGCGCCTCAAGTACCTGGAGGGTTAGATTGACGGCCCGTCCGTGCGTACTGTTGAAGGCCTGCCGCGCAGAACTCTCCGACAAACCATAAGAACCGAAGAGTCGAGCAGCTTCCTCCCAAGTGAAGGCAAGCACCGATTCTTCAATTACTCTCAATGTCTGCTTAGACCGCATACGCCAGAGCGGGGCGGGCGGTAGCGTTCGGCTCGTGATGAGCACGTGGATATTTCCTGGCAGCAACGGAAGGAACCGACGCAGGAACGGTACCAGCCAGTCGGTATCGCAAATCAAATGAATATCTTCAATTACAATAAGCAGAGGACCGCCATCAGCCTCAATCAATTCATAGACGAGCGTCTCTGCCAGGAGTGGGATGTCGTCCTGGTTACTATCTCTCGCTAGAGACAGAACCGCACCTTCGTTGAATTGTGGTCTCTGTTGTTGAATGCTCGTGACGAGATACTCGAAGAAGACAGCGGCTTCAAAATCCGTAGCATCAACTTTGTACCAAGCTGTTTGCCTTTGGCAGACATGCGCAAATTCGGTTGCTACAGTGGTTTTTCCGGCCCCTGCGCGCCCGCTGATAATCGTCGCAACGCAGGATTCCAGGCTGCTTTGAAGCATAGCCAGTAATCTCGGCCGCGAGATCCGTGGCAATTGACTGGGCGTTGCGATCTTTTCGAGAACTACCTGCATGGTTTTAAGTCGGATTCCGATCAGTATGACGCTGGTTAGGATGTAGGTTGGTTTCTTGACTCCTGTATTACGAGACAAACAGCCATTTTGCTCCGTAAGGCGCTCAACAAAGAGGGCATCTCGCCTTCAAATCTCAATAGCTTTTATCTGTTGCTCCTTGAGGAAAGGTTGAGTTTTTAAACAACATTTATCACCGGGTGACTGTAGGGGCGTCACTCTGTGTGGACGCCCCGTTTGGTTGGTGCCAGACCCCATAGCCGGTTTTTCCAGGTGCACAGAGGGACGCCCCAACAACTACTCCTTACAAATTTGTTCAACAAAGCCGTCTTCTTGAGTTATACTTCGCCACCCGGTTCAGAACTCACTATCCCCCGCTAACCTCGTGGTCACCCACGAGTCTTTGGGGTAAGCGCGTACCAACAGCACGCATCGGAAACCGGTTCCGGTTTTTTTGGAAAACATAAACTTTCATTTTTTTTAGCCTTGAAGGTCAGAACTGGCTGCAATGCTCGATTTGTTACGTCACCCTCATCGTCGTTATAACCCGCTCACAAATGAGTGGGTGCTCGTTTCGCCTCAACGTACCGACCGCCCCTGGCAGGGACAGGTCGAGCCAGTCGCTCCTGAAAAGCGGCCAACTTACGATCCACTGTGCTACCTGTGTCCCGGGAATGTGCGCGCCGGCGGCGCAAAAAATCCGCAATACCGAAGTACTTTTGTTTTTGAGAACGACTTTGCCGCGTTGTGCGCAGAAACGCCCAAAGGCGGAACGGACGAAGGTGGCCTGATTGTGGCAGAGTCGGAACGAGGTCTGTGTCAGGTGCTTTGTTTTTCTCCCAGGCACGATCTCACGCTTGCCCGCATGAGTGTTGTTGAGATCCGCCAAGTAGTTAACGCGTGGATCAGACAGTATCGGGAGATTGGCGGTCTCGACTTCATTAATTGGGTACAGATCTTCGAGAACCGAGGTACGCAAATGGGAGCAAGTAACCCTCACCCACATTGTCAGGTTTGGGCCAATCAGCGTGCTCCCAACGAGTCTGAAAAAGAGGCGTTCGCTCAGAGCGATTATCTAAGGCGGCACAATACCTGTTTGCTCTGTAACTATGCAGAAATTGAGGCCAAATCTGGAGAGCGATTAGTTTGCGAAAATGATGGTTTCTCTGCGGTGGTGCCTTTCTGGGCCATATGGCCATTTGAAACTATGCTGGTGAGCAAGCGACATATGACGGGCATGGACGAGTTTACGGGAGCAGAGTGTGACGCGCTCTCAGACGTCCTCAAGAGAATGACCGCACGCTACGATGAGCTTTTTAGAGTTTCCTTCCCGTACTCCATGGGCTTCCACCAGCGTCCGACGGATGGGCAGGCCCATCCCGAGTGGCATTTTCATGCGCACTTTTATCCACCGCTGCTGCGTTCGGCGACTATTCGTAAGTTCATGGTGGGTTACGAGCTATTAGCAATGCCTCAGCGAGACATTACCCCCGAATCCGCGGCAGAGAGACTTCGCGAATTGCCTGAGCACCTTCCTGAAAATGGCTGAATTCCTGTAATTGGCTGGAGGTGGCGGGATAGATACTGGGAATTAGCCAGTTCACACAAAACAAACCTATCGTAGAGGACAGGTTTTGTGGTACAAGCATCGTCCAATTATCACTGGGGGTGCACAAGTATTGAATTGAGAAAAGCAAATCGTCGTTAAGACGGTCTGTACACGAGAGTACTAAATGAGCGCATTCCTGTGCGGAGGAGAACAAGGATTACTCACTGAATACAACGGTTGATTAAAGGAGGCTCGGATGGAAAGAAGAATATATTGCTTAGCTTTTCTTGCCGCAACGCTCTTTATCCTCGCGCCAAAGTGTCTGGCACAGGACACCTCAGGCAAGTTGCTCAGACAACAGGAACGCTATACGTTGTCTTTAGAGCTCGAGTTTACCAAGAAGAATCCGAATCCATTGCAACGGGTCATTACCTTCCTTATGGAAGGCGGGCCAAACGGATATGCCACAGGGTTTCTCGTCGGCGATGGCCTGGTCATGACCGCTTATCACGTGGTCTCCGGAGAGCTAAGCGACTCTAAAAAGAGGGTCTTAGGTTTTAAGCCGAGCGATCAGCTAGACGTCAAGGTTTACGTGAACGGCTGTAAGGCTACAGTTATTAAAGTCGACAAGGAAGCAGACCTGGCGCTGTTGGGAATCTGTGGATCTCAAAAACATTCCAAAGCGCTCGCCTTTCAATCCACCGCAAGCAAGGATGAAAAATTACTGGTAATAGCCCGACCACATGGGGACAAAATGGTCAGCCGCGGCGTCTTTTATGGACCATACACCTTCCATGGCCAGGAATATTTGTCTGTAAAAATTGACGGACGCGACGGGTACTCGGGCAGTCCCGTTTATAATCGCAAAGCCGAGGTGGTGGGGGTCTTTAGTGGCTATGATTGGTCACAGAAACTGGGACTTATCAGTCCGGGTAATCGAGCCCAGAAGCTGCTCGAAGACTATAACACCGCCGCAAAACCCTAACGCTAATTCAATGCGGGAGCGCGCCGGGGTTACATTGACTAGTGCGTAACTTGAAACTACCGCGATTTCACTGTTACTTCCTTAAGCACCGTATTCTCAGGATCAACCTGGATTGAAGTAGGAGCCTCCCGGAGTGGCATCTTTTCTATTGTGTTTTTACTCTGAGGCTTGAACACAAAACTTCTCTTTCCAGCCGGCGTAAGCACATTTATTGGTAGCCAATTCGGAAATGCAGCTTCCGGCTGGAGTTGATCCAGTTGGAGCGTCAACGCGCCTTCGACGTGGTCCCAATGCCAGGTCAATTCATACAATGGATGACCTGTTCCATAAATCCAACTGTTAAAGAACTGTCGCAGGTTCATCCCTGAAGCTTGTTCCATTGCCAGGCGCAAATCTTCGCTGGTCGCCGTTGAGTCTTTGTGCGTCCTATAGTAAGTGCGAATCCCTCGTAAGAAGGCATCTCTGCCCACTATTGATTGAAGCATATGCAGAACCCAGGCGCCTTTTTCATAGTTGTTGGGATTAAGCAACTTGTAAAGATCTTCAGTCTGAGTATCAAAAAGGGGCGTCCTGTTCTGACGCTCGTATTGAAGATAACTTTCGGCCGCCTGCCGCAAATATTTTTGAAACGCCTCTTCACCTTCATATCGTTGAATAAACAGACCTGCGAAATATGTTGCAAAACCCTCGCTCAGCCACAGGTCGGACCAGGTTGCTTCAGTAACTGAATCTCCAAACCATTGATGAGCGATCTCGTGAGCGACTGTGGCAACGGTGGCAAGGCGCATGTCGAAAACTGCGCTGCTAGGCGCATCTGAGGAAGCGTCGAAAATATTGCCGGGAAAGACGATAGCACTCGAGTTCTCCATACCACCGAAACGGGTTGCTCCCACAATTAATGCAAGTTTTTCATAAGGATATGCTGCCACCATCTCGCTGAAGAGCTTCAAAGATGGACCTGCAGGGGCAAAGCCCTTTACTGCAGATTTGCTGTTGCTTGGCGGAACGTAGTACCAGAGAGAAGTGCCTCCCACCGGAGTTGCCTCGATTTTCCCAAATTCGCCAACGCCGACCACCATGCAATAAGGCGGAATTGGTGCCCGCTCTGTATAGGTCCAGGTCCGACGGCTATCCGACACCGTGCGCACTCTATCAAGGCTGCCATTTGCCACAACGAGATCACGAGCAGGCGCCGTTATGGAAAAACTGACCGTGGCCTTGGCGGAAGGATGATCAAAACAGGGAATCCAATCATGCACACGGTTGGGCCAGTTGTCACCTATAGCGGCGGGTCTTCCGTCTTTGTCTTTCGTCAGGATCAGTCCATCTTTTGGTCTACCATGATAAAGCACCACAATCACAAGCCGGGCGCCGATGGCAACAGGTTGGACCATGTGTACCCGGAGCCCTTCGGAAATATGTTCAAACGGAGCAGCAGTTTTATTTACCGCAACTGAGTCAACCGTCATCTGACCGAAATCAAGATCAATCAGGGAAACCCGATCTTTCAAGGTTGTTACTGTAATTTCCGCTCGCGCATTTGTGACCTCTGTCAATTGGTCATTGAAAGTTAACGCGATGTCATAGTGCATCGGCTTCCAACTATCTATTAATCGTTCGTGGCGAGCAGCATTTGAATCGAGCGCCGCGACCATGAAGACTGTCAAAAGCAGCGGAAGAAACGCCCGATGACAAACGCGCCCGGGGCTTAATTGATAAATGCGATTCACTATAATCTGTCCTGGTCCGTCATATTATCCGCTCATCTAATCCCCAACATCAGCAGGGCTGACCGGTCTGAGACGAGTTTCGGCTCTCTCTGCAGCCATTCTCTATATGCGGCAAGCTCGTTGTCGTTCAACGTGGAATTCGACAGTCGGGCCACCGGAGTTCGCTCGAAAGCGCTGTTGGTGAGAGCCATGTGAGATCTTCTGATTTTCAACAAATCGCGTTTTGCCAACGCTCTTTCTGCAGACTCGATATCTGGGAAAAACTCATCGTAGGCCAGCAGATGCCAAACAGTTTCCGATCCTTCACCACTTAGAGCTAGCAACCGGAGCAAACCATAACCGCTCTCGACCTGAAAAATGAGATCATCACCTGCAGAGAATGCCCGTTCCATTGCTTGTCAAATAGTAAATAGTAAATAGTAAATGGTAAATGGAAGGAACAAGAAGTAAATGGTAAATGGAAGGGACAAGAAGTAAATGGTAAATGGAAAATGGAAAGATAGGACAAGAAGAAATAGTAAATGGTAAATGGAAAGTTGGGATGAGTGGAAGCGTTTCCATTCTCGACCGTTCTGACCATTCACTATTTACCATTTACTACTACAGACCATTCACTATTTACCATTTACCATTTACTATTTACTAACCGTGAGCCAGCCTGAATCAAAGAAGGACTACTACGATATTTTAGGCGCGCATCAGGACGCATCTCGCCGGGATATCGAAAGGCTCTATAAGCGCAGGGCCGCACGCTATCATCCCGACCGTGGTGGCAACGAGGAGGAGATGAAACTACTTAATGAGGCTTATGGAGTGCTGAAGAATGAGCAGGCGAGATGTAACTACGATAACGAGCGAGGCAAACCTAACGCGGCGAGTTTTGTCCCGGTTTCTTCACCGCCACCTCAGGACATTGGAGTTTTTGGTCACTGCCTGAGCGCCTTTCTCTGTCTTCTTATTGGACTGTTTTTGTTATTTTTGGTGCGTTTTCAATGGATTTGGTTCTTATGGCCACTGGCGATTCTCGCCGTCTTTGTGATTTTCTTTGGCGTCCTGATGGCGCGCGGTGCGATGCTTGCGGTAAACGCTTCTCTGCCAGTTACAAATCGGTTTCGTAACCACACCGCTGTGCAGGAAACTGCTTTTTGGTTAGCCGTCGGAGGCGGAACCTATGGTGTCTATCTGTTGCTTACGACGTTAGAATGAGGAATGAATTTGTCACCAGAGGGCGTGAGGATCAAAGGATTGGATCTACTCTTTCTGGAGGTAAATGATCTGGAAGAGTCGCTAGCCTTTTATCAGAAACAACTTGGGTTTGAGCTAGATACACACAGCCCGGAGGGAGAACCGCCCATGGCCAGTCTGCATGCTGGCAGTTTGCGGATCAGACTTGCTCAACACCTGGAGACGATGTTACGGCGAGGACGTGGCGTCCATTTCTTCCTGGGAGTTGATGATGTGGATTCTTATTATCTGCAGCTGAAGGATCACGGTATCGTGCTACAACCACCCGTTGACGAAGGTTGGGGCGGTCGTTTCATCACGCTGCAGGATCCCGATAAGTATCGCCTGTTTTTTGTCAGTTGGCAGGAACTCGGGTGAACCGGCCGGTCGGTATCTACTCACAGTTTTTAAGGAGCGATAATGGATCGACAACATACGGAGAATCTGTTTCGCCGTTTCAAGGGTCAACTGGTCACTGTGAAAACCGTTTCCGGTGGTATTTATGAGGGCCGAATCACCGAGATAACTAATGACTATGTCTCATTGCTTGAGCAAGAAAAGACTGAACCGTTTCAGGTTTTCCTGTTCTTTGGTTCGATTGAATCAATGCTATTGGTTGATGTTCCGCAAAGGTGATTTAACCCAGAATGCGTTACCTTGAAAATCCTCCAAACCCCTGGTTAACCCACTCGATCGAATGGCTCGGCGAGCCACCTGAGGTCAGACTGGAAGTATTTGAAGAGAGTGACACGCGCTCGATCATCAGTCACAACAACAGCCCTGATGTCGCTTTCGACTATTCCGTAAACTGTTATCGTGGTTGTATCCACGGATGCACATACTGCTTCAGTCGGCCCACCCATGAGTATCTTGGTTACGGCGCAGGTACAGACTTTGAACGAAAAATCGTGGTCAAAGTCAGGGCTGCTGAACTACTGAGGGAAGAGTTGATGAGGTCTTCCTGGAAGGGTGACGAGATAGTCTTCTCTTTTACGTCGGATCCCTACGTGCCACTGGAATCTCATTACAAACTTACACGTAGTTGTCTGGAGATCTGTGCAGAGTTTCGCAATCCTGTAGGGATTATTACAAAATCAGCGCTGATTAGAAGAGATATTGATGTGATCAAAGAGCTTGCCCGAGAATCAGAAGTGGGAGTCTTCTTCACGATCCCATTCACTGATCGGGAAGCAGCATTGGCAGTCGAACCCTTCGCGCCGCTGCCAGATGCTCGTTTTCATGCAATGGCCGATCTTGCCGCTGCTGGAATTCCGGTGGGAATAGGAATTGCGCCCGTGATCCCAGGCTTGACGACCGATATTCCCGAACTTCTTAAACGTGCAAGGGAAGCAGGAGCGACTCAAGCGTTTATAAATATGTTGCGTCTGCCTGGCAGCGTGGCGCCATATTTTGAACAGCGGTTGCGCGAAAAGCTTCCGACAAAGGCCGACCGGATTTTGAACCGGATACGCGAGGCAAGAGATGGCAAATTAAATTCCAGTGTGTTCGGTGAGCGAATGCGTGGGAAGGGAGCATATTGGGAAGCAATTCATCGCCTGTTCAAAATTCACTGTGAAAGATTGGGCTTCAACCAGCGGAGTCCCATTAAAGCGGAACATCGCCGAACCTTTCGCCGACCGTCTGCTCAGCAGAGCCTCTTCGGTAATTAGTGTATCCGTTGCTGAGTTTGCTTATAATATCGCGCTTAACACATACCCGGCTGAAGGCAGGAGGCTCGACATTATGCTCATCAGAGATGTGATTCGGGATCGTGAGCCTTACTCGATGAAGGCTTCGGCAACTGTTCAGGAAGCTGCAGAGTTTATGGCCTTACGAAATATTGGCGCTGTGTGTGTTGTCGATGACAGCGGGAAATTACTTGGTGTTTTTTCGGAACGAGACGTACTCACTCGAGTCGTTGTGAAACAGCGCGATCCCAGTTCGGTGTCAGTCGGTGATGTTACCAGCGATGTGCGGGCAGTGATCAAGTGCGATGAAACCCCACATCAAGCTCTGGAGAGAATGGAATTGATAGGAACTCGGCATCTTCCTGTTGTCGATGGCGAACGCTGGGTTGGCATGCTCTCAATGCGTGATCTGATGCGCGTGGAATTGAGCGAACGGGGCAACGAGATCAAGCTGTTGCACGAATACATTCAACACTAAGCTTCTGAATTTTTCCCGGGAGTAAATTGAGTTGTGGCATCCGGCAATCGTCAGATTTCTGCTGAGCAACTAGCCAGAAGGACTCTGCGCCTGAAGATGCTGGTCCATAGCTTGACGAGCCTTCTCGGACTCTTAGCTTTGAGCTGCGGCCACAGCCCTGACACTGCTGCAGGTGAGGTGCAGGAGTCTGTCGGCAAGGAAGCTGCTTTTAAGATCGAAACCGTTGTCGGCGGCCTTCAGGTACCCTGGTCTATTGTTTGGACACCTGATGGACGAATGTTGTTCACGGAACGCTTAGGCAGGGTTCGGGTGTTCGCAAATGGGCAGCTGCAATCACAGCCGCTGTTCACCGTCCCCGACGTGGAGCCCACAGGTGAGAGTGGCTTGATGAGTATTGCTTTACATCCAAAGTTTGCTGCCAACCGCTTGCTCTATTTATCCTATGCGTACAAGGGTATCGGACAGCGTGTGCGTATAGTTCAATATCGCGACGGCGAGGGTGGCTTCACTGATCGCAAAGTTATAGTTGATGACATTCCCGCGGCCCAATTTCATGCCGGTTGCCGGTTGCGGTTCGGTCCGGATGGAAAACTCTACATTACTACCGGAGATGCCACTCAGCGGGCGTTGGCGCAGCAGTTGAATTCTCTTGCCGGAAAAACATTGAGAGTCAACGATGATGGAACGATCCCTTCGGACAATCCGTTCATAGGCCAACAGAACGCGCGGCCCGAGATTTGGTCATACGGTCATCGCAACTCACAGGGAATGGATTGGCAACCGGGCAGCAATCTGATGTTCCAGACCGAACATGGGCCATCAGGATTTGATGGTCCAGGTGGCGGTGATGAGTTCAATCTTGTAGAGCGTGGTAAGAATTATGGCTGGCCGTTAATCCACCACAAAGCAACCCGTGAGAGTTTGGAGTCGCCGCTACTCGAATACACACCGGCCTGCGCTCCGGCCAGCGGCATGTTCTATCAGGGGTCGGCGTTTCCGCAGTTTCGGGGAAATTTTTTCTTCGGGTGCTTACGTGGCGAGCGGATGATTCGGGTGGTGTTGGAGGGAAAGCGGGTTGTAAGTCAGGAGAATCTGTTAGCCGGCAAATTCGGGCGCATTCGTGATGTTGCGGAAGGTCCCGACGGAGCAATCTACTTTTCAACTTCCAATCGCGACGGGCGTGGTTCACCAGCCCAGGATGACGATCGAATCGTTCGACTGTTTCCTGCCAAATAATAATTAGTTTTTCTGAGCCAGAATGGCTGTCTTTGTCCAGCCGATGATTTGCAGAGGCGGAAAGCGGTAGTGATTCAAAACCCTGAAGTGTTGGCCCGTGTGTCTGAGCACTTCGCGTGGTGAATGACTCTTAAAGCGAAATAAGATCTCCAGGAAAGTGCTTGCGGGGGAAGGTCTGACCGGTAAATGCAATAGATGCCCCTCAGGCGTGATGACTCTGGCCAACTCCCTCAACCCGTCTCTTAGGGGCACGTATTCGAGTGCGCCACTCGTGACTACAAGGTCAAACGAATCGTCAGCAAACGGCAGCGATAAAACATTTCCCTGAGTGAAGCTGACATCACGGGTTCTGCCGGGGCTCTGAGCCACGGCTTTTTTTGCCGCCCCAATTGACGTAGCAGAAAGATCGAGAGCAATGATTTTAACGGGAAAGCGAAGAGTCCGTAAAAGCGCCAGGGTTAACAGACCCGTACCAGATCCCGCGTCCAGGATGCGCGCGCCACGTGAAATCGGGAGTGGATTGTTTGCAAAATACCGGTCGAGAGATCGCCCATAACCGTTGAGCTTAAAAGTTAGGTCGTAAACTCCGGCAATTCGGTCGTAGAACGAGCCTGCCCGAGTCTCATTTTCAGTTGCGGTTAAGGCATACTCCATCACACTCTCCTGATATGATCAGTCGACAGATTGATTACTGCACCGGAAAAAGTGAAGCGCCAAAGACAACTCGGCGCGTAATTGTAACGTTACACCTCATATAACTCAATACTTTCCCCTTTCGGCGGCCTTATAAGGCGAATGCAAATGACGAGCCAGGCTGCCTAGTTTGCCGAGCAGTGTGGGAAAAAGAATGGCCACGCTAATTAGAATCCGCTGATGTGCAAGATTTCTTGACGCGCAACGTTCCTGCATCAGGGCTGGAATTGTATCTGCTCGAAGGAGACGAAACATGAGAAAACAGATGCTGTTGTTGTGCGCTACTTGTTTGACCGTAATAGTCGCCGGCGCATTATGGCTGACCGCTGCAAAAGGAATCGCAGGCTCGCACAACACAGCCGTTTCTACAGCGCCATCACATCAGATTATGGATCGGCTATTCGACGTCGATATCATCGTGAATGGCCGGCCTCTGGAGGAATACTTTGCTCGCGGCAAAAGCTATGTCGAGGCTGTCGCTGGGGCCGAATATGAGATTAGGTTACGAAATCCGCTGCCCTATCGGGTTGCCGTAGCATTGTCGGTAGACGGATTAAATTCGATTGATGCTCGCCGCAGCAGCGCATGGAATGCCAGTAAATGGGTTCTTGGACCCTATCAAACAATCCATATTGCTGGTTGGCAAATGAGTTCAGCGCGCGCGCGCCACTTCTATTTCACCACCGAGCGAGACTCTTATGCAGCAAAACTGGGCCAAAGTTCCAACCTGGGACTTATCTCTGCAGTCTTTTTCCGCGAGAGTACTCCGACACCGGTGCAAATCACTCCGCCACCGCGGCCGCGACCACTCGACGATGATGCAGTTCGCGAAGATCGGAGATCGCAGGCCCCATCAGCTAACTCCGCGGGTCGCGGAACGATGAAGGCGGAAAGAGATTCCAGCGTCATCGGACCCGATGATGAGTCAGCGGCGACAGGAATCGGACGCGATGTTCATAATGATGTTCGCTGGGTGAATGTGAACCTGGAACCACATCCCGCCGCGGAGGTTACAATTAGGTACGAGTACTACCCGGCGTTGGTGCGCCTGGGCATATTCCCTCGTCCGTACCCCCGCCCATCATCTTTGCGCCGGCGTGAACAGGCCACAGGCTTTGAAGATAGACAGTTTAGTCCTGAGCCTTAAGGGTGAAATTCCCCTACAAACCGTGACTACCGGCGCTCGAGTTCAGTAGTATAGAGCTGTCTATAGGCCCGGTAGTTGCTCATGACTTTTTGCACATAGCTCTTTGTTTCTTCAAATCCAATCTCGCTCGTGAATACTGCAGGTTCCTTCAGCTTGGCTCGTTTCACCCAGCGCGCGACGTTGTCTTCGCCACCATTGTAAGAGGCAGCTATTGCTTCGAGATTATTGGGAAACATTTCTGCGAGTTGGGCCAAATACTCTGCGCCCACCAGAATTGACGTTTCGGGCTGATAAAGCTCGTTCTCGCTTACCGTCCTCAACCCTGCGCCGGTTGCATATTTTTGCGCGGCATCAATCGTCAATTGGAGAAGACCGCGAGCGCCTGAAGGTGATTTTGCCAGGGGCCGAAAGACACTCTCCTGCCGCATCAGCGCCAGTATAAAACGAGGGTCGAGTCTTCGTGCTTTTGCTGCTCTAAGTATAGTTTGTCGATAAGGTGCAGGATACTGGTCCTGGACGGCAGAGAGCGCAGACTCAATCTGTTGTTTCCGCTCGTCGACGAGAGGTCGACCTTTAACGTCGGTGAGAGAGTTTAGTCGCTCCGTTGCACGCCATCCGTAATAAGAATTGATCCCTTCGGGAACCATCTGGTAAGCAGCGGCCGCTAGCTGGCGATTACCTAAACGTTCAAGACTGTAAGCCTTGAGGTAAGCTACTTCTGCCGGCGAGGTAAGTACCGATTTTCGGAAGCCCTGCCTCGCTATCTCGTCGGCTACCCCGACCGCGTGCTGCCAATCACTTTCGGCAATGTCCAATCTAAGCCGAGCGAAAAGCGCGTTGGTTTCAGTAGGAGTTCCTTTGAATTTTGCGCGCGTCTGATCGATCCATTGAATTGCATCTTGCGGTCTACCGGCCTCCCGCAAACCGTCGATCACATTAAGATAAGCGGTATCAATTCGCTCACCATTTGGAAAGCGATTAGTGTATTCAATGTATCTCTCTACTGCTTCCGCAGCTCGGCCAAGACGCAACAGAGCGGCGGCTGCAAAATTGAGTCCCTCTCGTCCTTCCTTTGTTGAGGGATGATCATGGGCCAGCCGGTCAAATTCAGAGAATGCCTCATCGTAGCGGCGCGCTTGGAAGTACGATCGCCCAATTCCCAACATCGCCTCAGGAACCTTGGAATCCTGAGGGTAGTAACTGATCAGGGCTTCCCAATGTTCTCGTGCTTCCGAGAAAGCTCGGTTACCCATGTACACGTTTGCTCGACGAAGATGTTCGGCCGGGGTCAAACGGGCCAATTTACCGCCGGCATCACGCGATGTACGGTCGCTGCGACGAACTGAAGTAAGTACGTCGTCCTTAGCCGATTGGGGAAAGGCAAGAACCAGCGCCGAGCTTGGCCCCGGCCCAGTTGGTAGTGCATCGACGTGAGAGACGCAAGCGATAAATCCGGGAACGATGATCATCAACAGGTATCTAAAAGCCGTGAATTGCACGTGTGAGCCCCTCTTCAATCATTTTCCTCTCTTAACTCTTCTACGATACTGTAGCTGGAAAGGATTTGAACCGTCGGTTTGAGAGTCGCAGCCACACTGCAGTATTTCGACTCCGAAAGTTCAATCGCCTGAGCTACCGACTTCTCTGACACATTATGACCCGTGACAATATGGTGGACCTGCATTCGTTCAAAACTGCGCGGATGTTCGCTACGGCGTTTACCGAGCACCTCTACTTTGTATCCTGTAACCCGCTCTCGCTTTTTCTTCAGAATACCGACTACGTCGACGCCGGTGCACGAACCCAAAGCGATGAGGAGTAGCTCGATCGGTGTAGGCGCCGAATTTCGCTCATGATCGGTATCGAGTGTTACCGCATGGCCAGAAGGAGCAATGCCAACAAACAGACCGTCCCCGGCAAAATGTACGGTTGCCTTCGCGTCATTGGTGTTCATCGATCATGTACCTCGCCAGCGAGAATAACATAATGCAAAAATCCGACATAACAGCAGGTAAAAAAATAAGAAACAGGTACAAGGGCACTCTTCACTGATGTGAGACCTCGGCTTCCCTTCGCCTTGTTACCGTCACACAGCGTCAATCGAGCAAATGATCTTCACTCCGTAGGAGTGGGATGTTTATAGCCTCGCAGATCACAAAAAAGCAGCGCCGTTCGAAGTCGCGGAACGTTGCTAGATGAGTATTTGTTCAACTTGAATTCCGCTCCTTCGAACGGCGCCAGGAGGTGTTTGCCTGGCCCAAACTATAGACATTCGACCCCTAACGGGGTGAAACCTGTTCTGCCAGTAACGGGCTCGAGAAAGACCCCAGGGAGAGTGCGCTTTCGGCCCAAATCTTGCGCAAAAAACAAGAACTTACGAGCTACGCAGAGAGTTGAACCAGGACACTACCGGACGCTTGAATAGTTCGAGTAGCGGGCGGGACTTTTGCTATGCAACCAGTGTGCTTTCATACTCAATGATTCCATCTGGAGGCACGATCTTGAAAGCAGAATTGTCGGCCAGTAATTTTGCTGCAGCATCTGCTGGAAGTGGTTTCGAGAAGTAGAAGCCCTGCCCGAATTCGCAACGCATTTCCTGCAAAGTGGCGACCTGAGCGGCAGTTTCAACTCCTTCTGCCACGACACTCATCTTCAGATTTTGCGCGAGCATTATTATTGTACGTACAATTTCCAGATTATCCTTGTTATCGATCATCGAGCCAACGAAGGAACGGTCGACTTTTAATGTCGAGATGGGGAAACGCGGCAGGTAACTTAAAGAGGAGTAGCCTGTTCCGAAGTCATCGATGCTGGTTTCGATACCCAGATCGCGCAGTTGTTTAAGCACCGTGATCGTTGATTCAACGTTGTCCATCACCATGCTTTCTGTGATTTCGACTTTGATACTGCCCGGCGAAATATTCTTAGCCTGAACGATCGCTCGAACCTGCTTTGACAAATCAGATTTCATGAGCTGTTTGGCCGAAAGGTTAACGCTAATGAAAGCGTCGGCATATTCTGGAAAACGGTGCTTCCACTCGCGTATTTGGCGGCACGATTGCTCGAGCGTCCAGTTTCCAATCGAGACAATCAACCCAGACTCTTCAGCCACGTTGATAAAGTCAGAAGGTGGAATAATCCCGAGCAAGGGGTGCTGCCAACGCAACAATGCCTCGAACCCTACAACCCTTCCACTTGCAAGGGAGACGATCGGTTGGTATTCGAGGTAGAGCTCCTCTCTCTCTACGGCTCGCCAGAGGTCAGTCTCAATTCGCAGCAGATTCACAGCATTGGTGTGCATCGACTTATCAAAGACCTCGAAACGCGCCTTCCCCAGGCTCTTCGCCCGATACATCGCAGTGTCTGCATCCCTCAATACATCTTCAGCCTGCTCGTATCCAATAGTACTCTGCGCAATTCCGATGCTGGCCGTCGTAAACACTTCATGACTCGCCAGATTAAATGGCAAGCCAAGATTTCTCAGCAGCCGCTCAGCTATAATCGTCGCCTCGTCCGGAGTGTTTAGATCTTCGAGCAGAATCGTGAATTCATCACCGCCGAGACGGGCCACGGTATCTCCTGGACGGACGCTTGCTTTTAATCTACTGGCAATGCCAATCAGAAGTTGGTCGCCCATAAGATGGCCCAAACTGTCATTGATTAACTTAAACCTGTCAAAATCCAGGAATAACACGGCAAACGGAAGGTGCTTACGTCGTTTGGCGCGCTCGCATGCTTGTTTGAGGTGGTCCATGAACAACACTCTATTGGGCAGCCCGGTCAATGCATCATGGAAGGCGTCATGGACCAACCGCTCCTCAGCGCGTTTGCGATCGGTAATATCCTGGATCTGAAAAACGAGCGGGGGAGGGAAGTCCTGCGAGTCTTTGATCCCCGTTACACTCAATAAGACCCAGATCAGTTCTCCACTCTTGTGGAGGAGCCGGCGCTCCATTTGTAGCGTGGGAATCAGGCCTGCCCGCAAACGTTCGATCTGCTCGAGAATTGTGGGCAGATCCTCTTTGTGAGTTACGGCCTGAAAATCCGTGCTCAGCAGCTCGATTTCTGTGTAGCCGAGAATTTCAGAAAGCGAATGATTAATCTCTATCCATCGACCGTCGGGCGCTACGAGTGCCATGCCGGCTGCGTGATCGAAGGCACTGCGGAAGCGCTCTTCGCTCTCCCGGAGCGCCGCCATATGACGTTCTGCTGTTTCTGCCTGTGACTTTGAGGCTTCGATGTTTTTTAGATAGGTGCAGTATGTGAAGTAAACAACTGCGATGATTGGTGTAGTAACCAGCACGCCATAGAAACCCACTGAATCGATGAGCTTGACTACCAGACCCGCTGCTGAAGCACCCGCGAAATACGTGAGCGAGGTCCAAAGAAATCCTTCTTTCCAAGTGTGCCATAACGGCTGGTCGGTTTTGAGCGCCGCGCCAATGGCTACGATTCCGGAGTTGCAGGCATACTGGACGCACGCGAGCAGAGAAAGCCCGACAAAGTAGTTTGTGGAGTGGTCGTCTTGAAAGACCGTGGATCCAAAAAGCAGCTGCACCGAGGAGGCGGCAACAAACGTGGCAGAGGCCATTACCCCGACATTGAAGAGTATGGTGGTGGCCTTTTTGCTGAACCTCACCGATGAGCAGAGCGCTTCTCCGGCAGCCAACAAAACCGCCGCTTCTTTATCGAAGAGCAAAATGGCGAGAAAAATGAAGGTGTCGGAAACGGAAACCTGTCCCTTAACTCTGGGTATCTGCACGGTAATACGAGAGCCGATGCCGAGAGTGACGATGGTCAGGAATAGATACCTATGGTCAAGGGTTGCAATCGAAAGATGGGACACCGATACCATGAGGGCGAGCCCGCCCAAGCCGATGACCGTCAGTTGATAGGCCTTCACCAAAGGACTTTGCTTCATGCTTTTTGAAACTGCCCTGTAGCTGACTTATGAATGGCTTTTGGCTGTAATTGCTACAGGAGTCGAAAGAGGCCGATTGGCCGGTAGTGGAACTTATTGGAAGCTCGTGAGTCGGACGCTAAGGAAAACTCGCCCCAAGGCACAACATTGTACAACATTCTTATGCGCACTGTCGACCCGATTTTTGCAGTGTAGAAATAGAAGAATGCCTCGATTCCTGCGGAAAATGGCGAAAACCGGTGGTAAGCGAGTTCTTGGTGCCGGGGAATTCTACACCAGCCAGGTTATTACTAAGCGGAGCTGACTCATGCAATTACATCTTGTTCGTCCTCCGACGGATGGGGCCGCAGGTGGTGTTGGCAACACATATGCCATTTCCCTATGGGATGAATGAGATAATTTATTGAGCTTGGGCTTGCTTTTTCTGCTCTTACCAAAAGTCAGAGTCAATTTTGAAGCCCTGCGCAGTCTCGATTTGATGGAATTCGGTCAAATGCTCGTTCGTGCTTCCCTTTCCGAAGTGGTGGAGAATCACCGAGACCACATGTGGCGACGAGAAGGTGATGTGCGTGTAGAAGATGCCTTGTCTGCTGAGCGCTTCGTAAATACAGTTGGCTTCTGTAACGCGCTTACTGATTGCCGACGTCCTGGGCCATCGCTCTTTATCGCCGTTTGCGGCCGCCGCGATGCCCGCTTACCGCGAAACATTCAGAAGGACCCCGAGAGCCGGCTCACCTGGACAATAAAGGACGAAATCCTGGAGCGAGGGCGTGTCTATTACGCCAAGCTGTTGAAAGGACATTCGACATTTATTTCCCGTAAACTGGTCCCTTGTTTTCACAGCCTATTAGGAATCCCTCGAGGCAAAGAGAGCTTGCTCCTCTCACCGCAGGCTCGCGATGTCCTGACGGTCTTACGTGAGGAATGGGAAATGTCTACGGCTGATTTGCGCAAAGCGAGTGGCGTCCGTGAACGTGCGCAGTTCAATAAGGCAATGGACGAGCTGCAGCGAACACTGAAAGTAATACCTACTCAGGTCGTTTATGAACCCTCGTTTACCTATATTTGGTCACTCGCTGAGATCAGATTTCAGGAGGAACTAAGAACGTCAGTAAATAAGGAGGAAGCGTTGAAAGAGATTGCTCGTGCCTATCTCACAGGGGCGGGAAAGACGTTTCGGGGTGAACTGGCACGCTGTACGGGACTATCATCCGTGGATGCTGGTCTTGGCAATTGGGGACTCGTTGCGGAAGGATTTGCCGTTCGCACAGGTCCGGGTATCTATTCTTTAAGAGGTCTCGAGGAAGGGTGATGAGGCCTTCAGGGATCAGGTTCTCGCTCACTTTTGACCGCCAGATCGGCTTCTCGCAAAGCTTCCTGCTCCAGTTTCGCCATTTCGAGCGACAGTGGGTAATGCTCCTGAGAGTTGCTTAAGCGTTTAAGCATCAAATCTGTTTCAGTTTGAGTGAAGGCGCGACTAGCTGAAGCCTCGATTATTTGTAGTCGCGCCTTGGCCTCCGCGAGGCGCGTACTCGCTTCGCGTCTCACTGCTTCAAGCCTCGCGTGATCCACTTCAAGATCATTCAGAAGCGACGTGGTGTCGGCACCGACAATATTTCGGGCGCGATTTATTCGTCTTTCCACCTTGAGTTGCTCGGCTCGAGCCTTGGCGATTATCCGTGTAGCGGTCAGGCGAGAGGCGAGGGTTTCAGAGTATGCGTCTGCCAAAAGTGGATTTCTCTTTTGTACCTGCTGAAGTGTCTCTCTTTCGGCTGAAGTCAATTCAGACTTGAACCACTGCAGTTCGTCGACGGTGATCCCATCCGCGGCGAGCTTGTCCCGCAATTGTCGAAGCCAGTATCTTCTATAGATCAAAGTCAAAATTACGATTACTGCACCGCTGAGAAGGCCCAATCCCAGCGAGAGAAGAGTAAGCGTCAAATAAACGGCTGCTGATTCGGTGGTAGTGGCGGTAAAAAATAGAAACAAGAAGATTATTGGGCCCGGCACAGAGACCAGCAGAAACGATATCCAGGGAACCCAATATAGCGAACGGGCAATCCGGCGATCCTTAGCGCTAATTTTTCCCTGTGCTGCTGGATTCAGCGACACTTGAGTGACTAATTGCACCTCGTTAACCTTTCTTCCTCAACAAATTCGAAGCCGACTGCCATAAGTATCCAATAAATTATAGCCGCGCCGGCGTGGAGCGTCACACACCGAGCAGCGATTCGGGGGTCTTGCTTGTATAATGCTTAAGGTCGTCTTGGTTTTGAAGGAGAGAGCAATGAAGCTTGATCGGAAATTGCTGGTTAAGATAATCCTTTTCTCACTGATCTGCTGGATCGGCCATGACGGCAGAATGGCTTTTTCTCAAACGCAGACTGTTTCCACCGGCGCCAGCTCAGGGACGCCCGGCAAGCCAATAACCATTCCGCTGGCGATTCACCTTAAGGGACTCAAACCTGAACCTGAATTACAAATGATAGATTTGGCGGTCAGCGAAGATGGTGAACCTCAGACAATACTTTCCGTGCGGGCCATGGGCACGAATTCTCCGCTTACTCTTGCTATTCTAATTCAGGATGACGTGGTTTCTTCAATCGCCAATGAAATTAAGCCCCTGGGCAATTTCATCAGGCAGCTGCCTCGTGGTTCGCGAGTCCTGGTGGGATACGTGAGAACTGGCACTTTACAAGTGCGCCAGAAGTTTACTACTGATTTGGAAAAGGCTGCCAAAGCCCTTCGAGTGCCAATTGGACTCCCCAGTGCAGCGCCTTACAATCCTTATGTGGAGGTTATTGAGGCATTGAAACGCTTCGAATCGCAGCCGACGGGTCGGCGGGCTATTCTGTTGATTTCCGATGGCCTCGATACTTCGCGAGGCATTGACACAAGTTCTCCAGCCGACAGCGTGGATTTGCAGCGTGCGATAAACGAGGCCCAACGGAGAAGTGTTGCAGTGTATTCCTTTTATGCTCCCACTGACACAGCAGTCCGCAATCATCTCTTGGCGGCTAATGCACAGGGTTCATTGGCAAGACTATCTGATGAAAGTGGAGGCAGAGCCTTTTTCGAAGGGACTGGAGTTCCCGTGAGCTTTGATCCCTTCATCCGAGACCTTGATTCAGCGCTCAACAAACAGGTGGCCCTTACCTATCTCTCCACGCATCCGAACAAGGGATTCCATCGCCTGGCTGTTCGCTCCTCAACTCCTGGCGTTGAGGTGGACTATCCCGCCGGCTACACGCGTTAAGGAAAAGACGGATCCCGAAGTTTCACTGAACAGAGGCAGGAAGCAGAGAACCGCGTTTGTCGCTGGCAGTGGCCCATCCCTCGGCGAGTCTGCCAATCATTCCATGAAAGTGAATTTCACTTCCTGACAGCACCACCAAAACATCTCCCGCTTGGTAGCGCGGGTCCTCAAGCCGAAAGCGAATGACTGTTGCCTGGCCGTTCTCTTGTTCCAAAGCCTCGAAGGAAAATCCGTCGGCGTCAACTACATATGTTTGTGAGTTATTAGCGACTCTTTGTTCGTCTGGCATAAGTAGGTTGCAATAAAGCAGAACGATCAAAAACTATGAAGATGTTCGTGACGACTTCTCGATCCAGGGTCAAGATACCGTAGCCCAACTCCATTGTCACTCATGCGCCGGATACTGGTAGTACCTTGGTTGGCGCTCACTCTAGCACCGGGCTAAAGAGACTACGTAGGAGGCGCCTGCCAGGACAACAGGTCGGTACCACCACGCGGTAGCGGGTGGGTCTCTGGTCTGCCGAGGACGCGTGTAACGAGCACAGACCCACCCGCTACCGCGTGGTGGTACTGACCTGTTTCCCACACGTGGTTTTTCTTCATAGACGGTCTACATCTCTCTTCCGAAAGCATGTACCGTCCCAGATAAATGCTCCCACGCTTTCTGGAAAACGAAATAGCGTCGAAACATTCAGTGGCTATTGGAAGTCAAAGCGGAGTGCATCATCTCACAAAGCTCGGCTTGAGCGGGATCTCAATCCGCCGGCGGCGTAATTTTCAAAGCGGACATGAAAGCGGAGATGAGGCTCAAATATATGGGGCGGCTAGAGGGACTCGAACCCTCGACCTCTTGATCCACAGTCAAGCGTTCTAACCGACTGAACTATAGCCGCCATATCTTGAGGACCCCAAAGAAAGGAAATGCCCCCGGCAGGACTCGAACCTGCGGCCCTCTGCTTAGCTTCCAGCATCAGGCTTTCCCTGACCGCCCGCGGTTCGCGGGTTTGCTGGCTGGACTATCTCTTGGGCATCACAGCCCCGACCCGTATAGTCTCTGAGGAATCCACCCGCCCGGTTTTCTGAATGGGAGGTTTCCTGCGGATTACCCAATCCTCAGGATTGTTACTCTTTAAATACTGGAGTACCTAAGGCTCTCAGGGCGTCCCCGCATATAGGATCGTCCACTCAATGGGTTCCTTCTTTCAAGAAGTTGTTCCCCATTAAGGCTCCAACAAGGCAGATGCTCTATCCGCTGAGCTACAGGGGCGCATCGCGATTGGATTGCGATGTTAGCACGTCGTTATCTAACTTAGCTACGGTCCCTAGAAATGGCGTTATGAAGCAACCAAATCCCAAATTAAAGAGATCGCCCGTTTTAGGACGATCTCTTTGGCTTGCAGACGAAGGGGCTGGTTAGGCTGCCCTAGGATGCTCTGTTTCAGCAAATACTCTGCGTCCATTCAATGCATCATCAATAATTTCGCGTACGGCGGAGGTGTCAGGATTGACATCCATCCGGTCGCAAGCACGTAAGTGACGGAGAATACCCTCAGTGGCAATCTCCAACGCCACGCCGGTTAGTTTGGAATACCGGCGCGCCTGAATATGATCTATCTTCTGAATCCGCTCATCCAGCGGAAGGTGTCTATCAAAAGTCACGATTGCGTCCTACCCTCCAGAGCCCGAAAGGTTCGGGTATTTTCAATTGCATTTTTAGATGCTTCACTGAACGCGCGGGATGCAGTTCTGTTGCATTTCTCAGCGAATTAAATCACAGACAAGCACCCTCCTTTACCACGCTTGGGAGGGCGACTGCGAATTGGGGATTCAGCGAAACGCGAGATTATACTGAGGTCGCCCGGAAAGATCTAGCTTTTTCTCATGGAGTGATTAACTCTAATAGCAGCACAGGCTTAGCGGTCGATGGATCGGCGGCCTCAAAGTAAAATTGAGCCAAACAGTTCATGAGCTTGGGAGGGCAAAGCAGCAAAAACGTGGCCCCAAACGCGTGAATGAATACGCATCAAATGGATTGGAATGGATTGGCCTAATTGATAGGCATTGAACAGGCATAAGCGCCGCCCGAATTCATTTACGATGATTCGGCAACGGCGCTTGGTTCTTTAAAGCGGAGAGGGTTAGCTCTTATTTTTTTGGTAACACAGTATCTTTCATGCCTTTGCCAACACGAAACTTCAATGTTGTTTTGGCTGGTATCTGGATGGTTTCGCCAGTCGCCGGATTTCTGCCCTCGCGTGCTTTTCGCTCGGATTTGACAAGCTTTCCGAATCCAGGGAGCACGAATTCACCGTTTGACTTCACTTCATGTGCCGCGAGGTTTGAGAGCTCCTCAAAAAACTCTTTTACCTGCCCACGCTTCATCCCGGTCTTCTCAGCGAAATAATTTACTACCTCCGACTGGGTCATGCGCTTCTTGCCTGTCGCCGCTTTGGTCGCCATGGTCTGGTGTGACACCTCCGATAAGACGTTTAGAATTGAAAAGCTATCAGGACACTCATATATCACAGTCAAGCATTAAAGTCTCCAAAAAATCGCGATTTTCGGCGTGTTTTAAGAAAAAAGTTCCCCTCACGCCTGATTGCTGAGGCGCCAATTGGTCTTAAGTCGGTAGAAGAATATGGCAATCGGAATTCGAGTACTTCTGAAAGGTGTAGGCTGGACTGAAAGATCTCAAACTTGACTGTTGTTATTGTGTTGCCCGGCCCATATATAGAGAGTAGTATTCTTTCATAGATTAAAAGCCCCGGTGCTGACGCATCAGTGCTCCTCTGCTCTTTTGAGAATCCATCACTCGCCATTGGGAGTTAGTTGCAACCGATTCCTTCTGCCGATCTGCTGTGTTCAGACGCGACTAGGTCCAGGAATCACCTGATGGCAACTCTAATTGCAAGTACGGATGGCCTCCGACCAGGAAATCAGATTCTCACTCTCTTGCCCGAGAGTGACTATCGGCGGATCTCGTCTCAATTGGAGCCGGTCGAGCTACCTCACGGCAAAATTCTGTACGAAACGGGGGGGCTCATCGACTACGTATACTTCCCGCTGAAATCGATGGTATCCCTGGTAAAGCAGATGGCGGACGGGAAAATTATCGAAGTTGGCCTCGTAGGTAAGGAGGGAATGACCGGTATAGCAATATTGATGGGAGAAACGACGTCCGCTGAGCGGGCCATCGTGCAGATCCCTAATGGCGGTTTGCGGGCGAAGATTGGAGTGATTAAGGAAGAGTTCAAAAGAGGGGGAATGCTGCAGGATTTGTTGTTGCGCTATGCGAATGGTTTCATTCGCCAGATCTCTCAAACGGCTGCCTGCAACGCCGTGCACACTGCAGAAGAGCGCCTTTGTCGCTGGCTCCTGATGTGTCAGGACCGAGTAGCGTCCGACGATTTAAATCTCACACAGGAGTTTCTCGCTGAGATGATCGGCACGCGACGCGCCACTGTTACGGTGGCGGCGGTTACGCTTCAATCGGCCGGACTGATTCATTACAACCGTGGTCAAATCAAGATTGTTGATCGGGAAGGTTTGGAGTCTTTCTCGTGCGAATGCTACGACGGGCTGAGAATCTCTCGAACGGTTGAACAGTAGAATACGGAAAGAAAAGCTGAGCGAGGACGGGCAGAACTTACCTACCAGAATAAAGGACCATTCTAAGGTGCCGAGGCAGTGGCCGGCAGTATACTCTGCAATTTGTTGTAATTATCCAGCACGATCACGCGTTGGTCCCACAACCTTTCCGCGAATCTGGGTATATAGCGACTATGGGTAAGAAGCGTAACTGGTTATCTTCCTCCAGTCGACGGATAAGATGGTCAAGCCAGGGAAGATCTGTGTTCGTCATGATGAGGTCGGGATGTTCTCGCTGGCCCGCTTCAATCATCTCTTGTACGTCTTCAGCTTTCACCACGCGATAACCTAACTTTTCCAGCGAGCGCTTCATGCTCGAACGGATCTCCCGATCCTCATCTACAACGAGGATAGTGACACCCCTAACGGTCACTGTATCGCCCGCCAGACCGCTCATCATCCACTCTACCCGTTTCTGGGCAGAATGACCGTTGAGAAAAAGCGACGGTGGTTCATAGCAGCAGTTGGGATGGGCCTGATCGTGCCAGATGACCACAGGATGGGTCTTAATCGCATCGCGAATGATCTCAGGAGTAAGCCGTCGCTGGTCATATTGGCACAACCCCGTCAATTAGATATGGATTCAATTGCATGGTCTCTTTGTCTTTTCCAGTGAGAGCTTCATGTGATAGAAAACCCGATATCGCCGACGATCTGATGAGCTGAAGGAAAGAACCAGGAGCGATCAAGATGAAAGCAGTATTTAAAACCGCCGCGCCATATGCAAATGACAAAATGAATCTGCCAGTGAAAAGCGTGGAGACAACGATTCCTTTTTACGAAAACGTGATGGGATTCCGAGTTGTCTCACGTACTGAATTCCCTCACCGGACCGCCGTGTTGGGTAGGGATGACATTCAGATCGGTCTAGCTGAAAACGGGGGCGATCCAACCCAGGAAGGATGCTTCTTTGAAGTTGACAATGCGGAAACAGCGTTCGCTGAATTGAAGTCGAACGGTCTTGACCGAGAAGAAGCAAACTTCAGAATCGACAAATATGGAGACAAATCCTATAAAGTCTTTTTTGTGGTGGCGCCGGATGGATTGTGTTATTGCCTTGGTGAGCGAATAATTTCGACCTCGGCTTTCTAGAACAATACTAAGGTTAACGATCCGCGCAATGGAACAATTAATACGTGGTCCAGACGGCTTTCCGCTGTCACATTCAGATCCCCTATATCAGCCTCACCTGCTGCTAAACGATTATCTTATTGTCGAAGCCCAGAACGACCCTACGAGAGGTTCTCCTGATTTCACTGTCTGGAAAAAGCTGCCTAAGCGACAGATTATCGATCAGATCGAGGCCGTGTTGCGGCGAGTCAAATGGCTTTTCCAACACGACGCCAAACTTGAGAATGCGCATTTGGCAAGACTTCGCTTTTTAAGGCTCCTCCGCTTCTGCTACACGAGAAAATTGCCCTGCACCGAAGCGGACCTGCGGATGATGCTTGATCTTACCGTGCCGCTGTTAGACGCAATCGCGCCTGATGGTCCAGTTGAATATGTGATGGAGTACCTCAAAGAGAACGACCTCACTCCAGAGCTATGCAGCTCTCTGCGGTCATTTCAAGCGAACCTGATTGAACAGGGTTCACAAGCCAGCATGCAGTCGCTGCGGCAGCGCCTACACATGCTCTTGTGGTTGGACGAATGGGAGCCACTAGCCCCCGCGCGGTGTTGGAGTGAATGTGTACGGCGGGATTTTCGTGCAAGGACTGGTGAGCGACGGGCGCATTGGCGTCAGCTGCTAAAGCATATTCGCGGCAATGTGCCTCCACAAATGCCAGCTGGTTGGGCACGCGAAGCAGAACTCCGTTTGGCTCAGGTCGGCGTCGAAGATTTTTGTCAGCAGTTGGCGCTGTGGTTTGCGCCTTTTAAATCAGACCAACCGCTTCCTCTCTCAGTGGCTGGCAGTCACGTATTGCGCGGGCTCATCTGGTACGCGGCACTGAGTCGGGACGAACGCGCCAAGGAGTCGGCCCTCTGGCTTCTCAACGCCAAATGGAAGCAGAAGCGTAATAAGGAGAAGTCGCTGCTTGCCCTGGAGGTTTTTGGCATCTCTAAGGAGGAGCTTATATCGCGCGATCTAGTCAAGCCCTTACCATCAAGTTCTCCACCTCGAATCATAGAAAAAGTCATGCAAGTGCTTGCCTATCCGACTGCCAGCAGTCGAATCGTACCGGATCCCGATGGGGACCTGATCGTGGTTCAGGGACAGTCGCACTTTTACCGGCTATTTCGGTCGACCGGGAGGATCGAGCGTGTCACTGACAACGCAGTACTGGAGTTAAATTGGTCCGTAATTCCGGATCAGTTTCGCATGCGCCTTAAACGAGAATGCGACTCCGATGAACAATTGGGTCTTCGAGCCACGATGCTGATGCACGACTCCGTTTACGCCGACTACTTTACGGTCAAGTAGTACGGCGGATGTACCAAGCACAATGGAACCGAGCGCGGCGGCCCCGGGTCAAACTCCGCAACTTGGCTCGTGAACAGACTGAGATTGACCGGGAGCTGCCGCGCTCGGTTCTATTGTGCTTGGTGGTTTTGAGGAATGACAGGAGATTAAGCCACCCCGCTACCGAAGCCGTGAATAAATTGAAGCATGACATGATCCACAATATCCCCAACGGTAGCGGGTGGGTCTCTGGGCTGCCAAGGGCGCGTATAGTGAAGACAGACTTACCCGCTACGCAGCTGTGAAAAATTGAAGCATGACATGGTCCACAAAACCCCCAACGGCAGTTGGGGGATGGTTCAGATCCAGCCTAGTTGAGCTTGACTCACTACAGTCTTTCAGGGGTGGCATTTTCCATTGGAAAAACCGAAAGTTCAGGCTGCTGCCATTCGTGTCAGAGGCTGGATCTGAACAATCCCCCAACTGCCCGTTGGGGGTATTCGAGAATTGCGGTAGGGCCAATGGTGTAGGCTGGACTGAAGGATCCCCCAACTGCCGTTGGGGGTTTTTTAAGACGCAATCCATTCTCGAATTTATTCACAGCTTCTCCCCGTGGTGGTACAGACCTGATTTATTTTCACGGCTTCTACCGCGTGGTGGTACAGACCTTTGTTCCATTCTTCAATTTATTTACAACTTCGGAGAATAAGCAGAAAACCACTCCAGCGGCGTTCGGAGGAGCGGAATTCAAGTACACAGGTACCATCTAGAACCGCTCCGCTCCTCCGAAGAACAAATGGATTTTTGTGATGTCCCGGTCTATAAGCATTTCACTGCTGAACTTGGAGTGAAGATCATGAAGGGAGGAGAGTTTGAAATGGCCTGCCGGTATTTGGGAGAAAGCCCGCTAGTGTTATTCTAATAGCACAACAAATCAAACCCGCCGTCGAGTGGGTGAAGGAAAGGGGAAACTCGTCATGTCTCGTTATTTCGTGAGATTCTCTGTCGCCCTGTTAACCTTCATTATTGGCGTGATCGTTAACGCGTTACCGATTCCTTTTCACCGTGCTTGGAATAGCGCAGTCCCGGCTCAGCCCGTGGCAATCAGGGCGCGTTCTTTTAGGCGGTGTTATCACGCAGGCCAGTTTCTTTCCTCACCGGTGATGTCTATCGAAACATCTCCAGGTGAACCGTTGACTTTACGCTATTCAACAACTTCCATTGATGCGCCTGATCCAGGTAGACGTCAAGTCCACTTTATGGTTGAGAATAGCAGCGAAAAAGATATAAAGGCTTACTCAATCAGTTGGACCACCAGGTGGGAATCACGTGTGAGAGGCGGAGGAGGCAGACTCACGTTTCAGGCGAACTCCCCGGAAGAGATCTTAATGACAGGAGCGACGCGTCCGGTCGTGATCAACAGCGAAGCCGATGAGATGTTGACATTATCGGTTGATTCAGTCGAGTTTGTGGACGGCTCTCATTGGTACAAATCTTCGCGACTTAATTAGGTTCAGAAGTCGGAAGTCAGCAGTCAGGAGGCAGGAGTCAGAAGTCAGGAGTCAGAAGCCAGGAGGCAGGAGCTCAGAAGTCAGGAGCTCAGAAGTCAGGAGTCAGGAGGCAGGAGTCAGAAGGCAGGAGTCCGAAGTCAGAAGTCAAAACCCACAATGCTTTCTTCTCGTCATTCTGGCAGTGGGACTTAAAGTTTCTGATCTCGGACACCTCTCAGACTCCTGACTTCAGACTCCTGACTTCAGACTCCTGACTTCAGACTCCTGACTTCAGACTCCTGACTTCAGACTCCTGACTTCAGACTCCTGACTTCAGACTCCTGACTTCAGACTCCTGACTCCTGACTTCAGATTCCTGACTCCTGACTTCAGATTCCTGACTCCTAACTTCAGATTCCTGATTCCTGACACCTGACTCCTGTCTTCAGACTTCTGACTTCCGATTCCCGACTTCTGCCTTCTGACTAGTAGGAATATATGGGACTTGCCAGGCCAGAAAAAACATGGATTGGATATGTGGTAGCGGTAGTCAGCATCGCTGGCTTAACTGCTCTGTTGAAACTGCTCGGCGGGCATGTCAATGCAACCACAGTATCACTCGCATTACTCCTGGATGTCCTATTTATAGCCACTTGGTGGGGAAGGGTTCCGGCACTGCTGGCTTCCGTAGTGGCCATGCTCTTTTTCAACTTCTTTTTCCTTCCTCCGTTTGGCACTTTCACGATCGCTGCCACGGATAATTGGATCGCGCTCACTGCCTTTCTGATCACGGCTATTACGGCCGGACAGCTTTCCGCTCGCGCGAGAAAACGAACGGAAGAGGCTGAGACAGGACGGCGCGAGATTGAACATCTATATGCAGAGTTGCGCGATGCCTTCGAGCGAGCCAGTCATGCAGAAGCCTTAAAACAGAGCGAGAAGCTGAAATCCGCGTTGCTTGACGCCGTCACTCATGATCTACGCACTCCCCTGACGTCTATTAAGGCTTCCATCACAACACTCATCGATGAGGCGCGTGGGCGCACCGAGGGTGAGCAACCGGTCGCGCTTGATGCCGACTCGAAGCTGGAAATGATGGAGGTAATTGACGAGGAGAGCGATCGACTCAACCGTTTTATCGGAGGCCTTATCGAACTAGCACGCGTTGAGGCAGGCGAGTTACAACTACGGCGCCAGTGGAGTGCCATCGACGAGATAATCGCGGCAGCGCTTTTGCGTGCGGAGCCATTTGGCCGCGCACACAAAATCGAAGTCGATATTGAAAAGGAATTGCCGGTCCTCCGTGTTGACGAGCGAGCTGTAAGCGAAGTGGTCTACACGTTAATCGATAACGCTGTTAAATATTCACCTGCAGACTCACAAATCCACATTTCTGCCCAACGTGCAGGCGACGGAATGATCCAAATTGCCGTAGAAGACAAAGGAGAAGGCATACCTCCGGAATTGCGCGAGCGGGTATTCGATAAATTTTTTCGCGCCACGCGCGACGGAGATATTAAGACAGTGTCGCCTTCGGGCACCGGTATGGGTCTGGCCATCGCGAAGGGAATCGTTGAAGCGCACTACGGTCGAATTTGGATCGATAGTGCGCCTGGCGGCGGTACCCGCGTCGTGTTTAGGCTGCCAATCGGAGACGAAGACCCTGCTGAACTAGCTGAAGAGTCTGATGGACATAGAAACGTAGAACTGGTGAATAAGGGTTTTCAGGATTGAGAGACCATGAACGACAAGCCACGTATACTGGTGGTGGACGACGAGCCGCAACTGACGCGCGTGCTGCGGACCGGCCTTAAGTCCCGCGGGTACGATGTGCGCACCGCCGCGGACGGGTTGTCCGGATTCGAGACTTTTAAAGAATGGCATCCTAATCTCGTCATCACCGATCTGGCGATGCCCAACATGAATGGTCTGGAACTCTGCCGGCGGCTGCGGTCCATCTCGCCGGTGCCGATCATTGTGCTCTCGGCGAAGGGCGAAGAAAAAACCAAGATCGAAGCGCTAGACATCGGCGCGGACGATTTCGTTACCAAGCCTTTTGGCATTGACGAGCTGTTAGCGCGTGTGCGGGCGTCGCTCCGTCGCGCTGCATCGCAGGTGACGGCTGAGGCCCCAGCCACTATTCTGCAGGCGGGAGACTTTCGTATCGATCTCGAATCACGCAGTGTCGTTGTACGTGGTCGAGAAGTTCACTTAACGCCGAAAGAATTTGACCTTCTTACTTACTTCGTGAAACACGCGGGAAAGGTGCTCACTCATCGCACGCTGTTGGCCGCGCTGTGGGGTGGCAACTACGTGGAGCAGAACGAATACCTGCGCGTTTTTGTTGGCAACCTCCGAAAGAAGCTTGAACCTGATGCAACTGGTCCACGTTATATTGTCACCGAGCCGTGGGTTGGTTATCGCTTCGTGCCAGACGCTTTGAATTCCTAGCCGATCATCAACTCAACAACTGAACTCACGCCGTCTGTCGTTTTGACCCAGTAAGGTTATCAGGGGTTTCACCACGTCAGGATCAGTTTCTTGTGCTCAAGGGTGTTCCTTTAGGAAGACAACGATCGTCGCGTTGCCAATCGGAGCGTCTGCGGGCCTTCCTGTCTTTACGAACTTTTTATGAACTCTTTACACCCTTTTTATATGCGGGGTCGTAATCTCTCTTCTGTTGACAATCTGTCTGCCGAAGCTGCCCGCGGGTGAATGTTTGTCGCCGGGAAGGGCAGCGCGGGGGAACCAAATGGTCTCGCAACCGCGGGACACGGGGCGAATCGTGATGCTCACGTAGGACACTTCCTCTTAGTCCGAGCCCGACAGCTAACCCCGCAGGCTAAGGGAAGGGCACGAAAAGACGCCTTAGAGCAAGGGCGCGGAGCGTGTGCTTCGCGCCCTTTGTTTTGTGTGAAGAGGCTATGACTGATGACCATTAACCATCTCATTCTGATTTTCCTGCAACTTCAATTGAACAACGGTGGCGATGTTAAGTCTTAAGCGAGAACAGTCAGGAACGAAGCCGTTATCGCGGCAATTAAAGCTGCGTTGGAATGTCCTTTTCAAAGATTTGAGTCTGTTCGGTTCCTTATGCATCGCGCGCCTGTTGGTCCGGGGCGCGCTCCGTCGCCAGCGCAAGGAGCGCGCCGCTCGACTCAAACGGATCAAAATTGTACAGGACGCAAGCCATGAAGGGGATGAGTAATTGATTTTGGATTATTAGGAGACCCCATTGCAAGATCTGGCCTTCATCGTTACAACAGTTATTTTCTTTCTGATCGCGTTTGCTTATGTGCGCGCGTGCGAGAAATTACAGTGAGGGAACTGAAATGAATCTGGAATCCGTCTTGGGACTGGTAGCCTCAGCGCTGCTGCTCGTTTATTTGACTTACGCGTTGTTAAAGCCGGAGAAGTTCTAAATGCAGAAGTCAGGAGGCAGGAGCAGGAGGTAGGAGGCAGAGGAGTGTCGGAGATGAGCCACAACTCCCGGGTGTCAGAATTGACGATAAGAACGCACTGGCTCCTGCCTCCTGCTCCTGCCTCCTGCCTCCTGACTTCTGGCTTCTGACTCCTGGCTCCGATCTTCCGAGGTCTTATTTATGGCACTCAATGGTTGGTTACAAATTCTCGTTTACTTTTTGCTGCTGCTCGCAGTGACAAGGCCGATTGGTTTTTTCATGACGCGGGTCTACAACGGCGAGCGCACGTTCCTTCATCCGGTGTTGCGGCCCATCGAGCGTCTTATCTATCGGCTGAGCCGAGTCAACGAAGAGCGCGAGATGCGCTGGACTGAATACGCGTTCGCGATGTTGCTTTACAGCATGGTGTCGTTGCTCGTGCTCTACGCGCTGCAGCGGTTGCAGTATTACCTGCCATTCAATCCGCAGAAGCTGACTGGCGTCAGCACTCACTCGTCGTTTAACACGGCCGTGTCGTTTACGACTAACACAAACTGGCAGGGCTACAGCGGCGAAGTGACCATGAGTTACTTAACGCAGATGGCGGGGCTGGCATATCACAACTTTTTTTCGGCCGCGGTGGGCATGGGTTTGGCCATCGCTTTCATTCGCGGCATTGCACGACGCGAAACTGACGCACTCGGCAATTTCTGGGTGGATACGGTGCGAGGAGCCCTCTACATCCTGCTGCCGCTGAGCGTTGTCATGGCTCTGCTGCTGGTTTCTCAGGGTGTGGTCCAGAACCTCAAACCGTATGACACGGCACAGTTGGTTGATCCCACGATCACTGACGAAGTGGACCAGAAAGACGCTGACGGAAACTTGGTCACTGATGCCCAGGGAAATGCGGTCAAGAAGACGCAGCCCGTAAAAGAACAGGTTATTGCGCAAGGACCGGCGGCTTCGCAGATTGCCATCAAACAGCTCGGTACCAATGGCGGTGGATTTTTCAATGTCAATTCCGCTCATCCGTTCGAGAACCCCACGCCATTTTCCAACTTCCTTGAGATGTTTGCGATTCTCGCCATTTCCTCGGGCTTCACCTACACGCTGGGGCGAATGACCAGTTCACAAAAACACGGGTGGGCCGTGTTTGGAGCGATGTCCTTTCTATTCCTCCTCGGCGTCCTGGTCGCCTATTGGGCGGAAGCAAGAGGTAACCCGATCTTTCCGGGCAACGTGGATCAAGCCGCTTCCGCGTTGCAGCCCGGAGGCAACATGGAAGGCAAGGAGGTGCGATACGGGATTGCGAATTCTGTGCTATGGGCCACCGCGACCACCGACGCTTCAAATGGCAGCGTCAACAGCATGCATGATTCCTACACACCGCTTGGTGGTTTGGTACCGCTGACGAACATCCTGCTGGGTGAAGTCATTTTTGGCGGTGTTGGGGCGGGCATGTACGGAGTTTTGGTAATGATCATTCTCTCTGTCTTTATCGCCGGGTTAATGGTCGGGCGCACGCCGGAATACCTGGGCAAGAAAGTGGAAGCCTACGATGTGAAGATGGCCATGCTGTACGTGTTGATCTTTCCACTCTCGATCCTGGTGCTGACCGCGATTTCAGTGCTGGCGTCAAATTTCGGTTTGACATCACTTAATAACAACGGGCCGCATGGCTTGTCGGAAATTCTCTACTGTTTTACGTCGGCTACCGGGAACAACGGTTCGGCGTTTGCCGGAATCAATGCCAACACGCTCTGGTACAACTCGACGAACGGCATCGCGATGCTGGTGGGTCGCTTTCTGATGATTATTCCCACGCTGGCCATTGGCGGCAATTTGGCACGAAAGAAAGCGGTGCCACCTTCTCTGGGAACTTTTCCGGTTACCACGCCATTGTTTACGACGTTGTTGGTGAGTGTGATTTTGATTGTCGGAGCATTGACTTTCTTTCCGGTACTGAGTCTTGGGCCAATTGTGGAACATTATCTGATGTACGCCGGGCAGACGTCTTGATGAGGAAGGTCTTGGGACTTTGGACTTTGGTCTTTGTTTCTAGTGACATGAGGTCAGTACCGTCACGCGGTAGCGTCGGGTCAATGTTCCGCCGACGCGTTCTGATCGGTGAGGTTGACCCGACGCTACCGCGTGACGGTACTGACATCATCCCATTGCAATTCAGGTTTTCACAAGAGTCTCTAACGCGTGGCGGTATTGACCTCAGTCAGTGCGTGCAGAGAGTGACTGTGAGCGAACCCAAGCAGAGGCGGTAACAACAAGGCAAATATGGCAACAGAAACAAGAAAGCAAGCTATTTGGAATGCGCAGATCGTCAAGGGCGCCGTAATCAGTTCGTTCCTCAAGTTGAATCCCATCAAGATGATGGGCAATCCGGTGATGTTCGTTGTCGAAGTTGGCAGTGTGATTACCACGTTGCTGTTGGTTCGCGACGCCGCGAAGGGTGCGCCGGGCATCGGATTCGATTTGCAGATCACCTTGTGGCTCTGGTTCACAGTGCTGTTCGCCAATTTTGCCGAGGCGATGGCGGAGGGACGCGGCAAGGCCCAGGCCGACAACTTGCGCAAATCCAAGACTGAAACGATTGCGCATCGGCTGTTGGCTAACCAAAAGACGGAAGACGTTGCGGCCCCTCAGCTGCGAAAGGATGATCTCGTGATAGTTTCGGCGGGTGAATTTATTCCCGGCGATGGCGAGATCGTCGAAGGTGTGGCCTCAGTGGACGAATCGGCAATCACGGGTGAGTCGGCACCGGTTATCCGGGAGGCCGGCGGCGACCGTTCGGCGGTAACGGGCGGAACACGCGTCCTTTCAGACCAAATCAAGGTACGAATTACTTCAAACCCGGGAGAGACATTCATTGATCGAATGATCGCTCTCGTGGAAGGCGCGGAGAGACAGAAAACGCCCAACGAGATAGCGCTCAACATCCTGCTCGCTGGACTTACGATCATCTTCCTGCTCGCGGTGGTAACGCTGCAGCCCTTTGCCATTTATTCGAGTGCGCGTCAGAGCGTCTTTGTCCTGGTTTCGTTACTCGTGTGCCTGATTCCTACGACCATCGGTGGCTTGCTCTCGGCCATCGGTATTGCCGGCATGGACCGGCTGATTCAACACAATGTCCTTGCGATGTCAGGCCGCGCGGTGGAAGCGGCGGGTGACGTGAACACTTTGTTACTGGACAAAACTGGAACGATCACGCTTGGCAATAGACAGGCGACGGCTTTCATTCCCTTGCCGGGAGTAGACGAAACAGAGTTAGCGGAAGCGGCGCAGTTGTCGTCTCTCGCTGATGAAACTCCGGAGGGCCGCTCGATCGTCGTCCTTGCCAAAGAGAAATACGGATTGCGGGGACGCGAACTGGGGCCACACGAAGCGACCTTCGTTCCCTTTACGGCGCAGACCCGTATGTCAGGAGTAGATTTCGATAACCGTGAAGTACGTAAAGGGGCGGCCGATGCGATCGAGAAATATCTCGGTTCTGGCAGCAGTCACCTGACATGCGATCTAAGCGCCATAGTTGAACGCATTTCCCGCGAAGGTGGGACGCCTTTGGTGGTTGCTGAAGACCGACTGCCGCTTGGTGTGATTGAACTGAAAGACATTATTAAAGGTGGAATGATCGAGCGGTTCAATCAGATGCGGCAAATGGGCATCAGGACCGTGATGATCACGGGTGATAACCCGTTGACCGCGGCCACGATTGCCCGTGAAGCCGGCGTGGATGACTTTCTCGCGCAAGCGACTCCGGAAGATAAGATGGCGCTGATCAAACGCGAGCAGGCGGGGGGCAAGTTGGTAGCAATGACGGGAGATGGCACCAATGACGCGCCGGCACTGGCCCAGGCCGACGTGGGCGTGGCGATGAATACCGGTACGCAGGCGGCCAAAGAGGCCGGCAACATGGTCGATCTTGACTCGAATCCAACGAAGCTGATTGAGGTCGTCGAGATCGGTAAACAATTGTTGATGACGCGGGGCGCACTGACAACTTTCTCCATCGCAAATGACGTGGCCAAATATTTTGCGATTATCCCGGCAATGTTTGCTGCCGCTTTTCCGGTGTTGAATGCTCTGAACATCATGGGCCTGCGTACACCGCAGTCGGCGATTCTTTCAGCAGTGATTTTCAACGCCCTGATCATCATTGCGTTGATCCCATTGGCGCTGCGAGGCGTCAACTATCGACCCATGTCGGCCGCCGCTTTGCTGCGGCGCAACTTACTGATTTACGGATTCGGAGGCCTGGTGGTGCCGTTCATCGGAATCAAGATCGTCGATGTGATTATTCATGTGATTGGCTTGGCATAAGAGATGGTCTTTGGTTTTGGGTCTTTGGCCTTGGGGTCCGGAGGTTTGGGTATTCGGTCTTTTGACCAGAGGGTCTTTCTTTACTGAAGTCACCGAGTTTCCAATCTCAAAGATCAAGGTCTAAGGCCAAAGACCAAAGGCCAAAGACGCGGGACCACTGAAAAAAGGATTGTACAAATGAAGAATCTTATAACAGCGATCTTGATGACGATAGTCACCACAGTTTTATTCGGTCTTGTGTATCCGCTGGCGGTCACAGGCATAGCGCAGGTGATCTTTCCTGATAGAGCCAACGGGCAGCTGATTAGACGTGCTGATGGCACCGTAGTTGGCTCACGGATCATTGGGCAGCCATTTGCTGGGCCTGGTTACTTTCACTCCCGACCGAGCGCCGCTGGCGCTGCTGGTTATGATGCTGGTGCTTCCTCGGGCTCGAATCTTGGCCCGACAAGTCAGAAACTGATTGATCGCGTCAAAACCGATGTTGAAAGGTTGCAAGCTGAGAATCCGGGTAAACCGGTGCCTGTCGATCTCGTCACAGCTTCCGCTTCTGGTCTGGATCCGCATATATCTCCGGCAGCGGCGGAGTTTCAGATACCCCGTGTCGCTCGCGAGCGGCGAATTACGGAGGAAGAACTGCGGCGAATAGTGGCGGCGCACAGCGAAGGAAGACTACTTGGTTTCCTTGCCGAACCCAGAGTGAATGTTCTGGAACTTAATTTGGAATTGGAGCAGAAATATCCGATGAAAAAATAGAGCGTTGAACTTTGTGCTTTGTACTTTGAGCTTTGAACTTTGTACTTCGTGCTTTGTTGTTTCGTGTCGCTGGCGTGAAATCTCAACTTCCAACAACACGAATACAAAGTTCGAAGTTCAAAGCTCAAAGTACAAAGTACAAAGCTCAAAGCACAAAGCACAAAGTACTACCTCTTTTTGTATGAACGAAAACGGCAAGCGTCCATCACCTGAATTGCTTCTCGCCAAACTCAAACAGGGCGAGCAGGCAAGCTTGCGCGTTTATATCGGCGCGGCGCCAGGCGTAGGCAAGACTTACCAGATGCTGGAAGATGCGCAGGAGCTAAAACGCCAGGGTGTCGATATCGTTGTGGCTATTGTTGAGCCTCATGGACGGGAGGACACAAAAGCGATGATTGGCGATCTCGAGCGCGTGCCCATGCGGCGTATCGAGTATCGCGGCGTCATGATCGAAGAGATGGATCTTGATGCTGTAATTGCACGCCATCCAGCGGTTGCAGTTGTCGATGAGTTGGCCCATTCGAATATTCCAGGGTCAAAGAACCGCAAGCGTTACCAGGATGTACTGGACCTGCTGAATGCCGGCATTTCTGTTATTACCGCCGTTAATATTCAACACCTGGAGTCGCTAAATGACGTCGTGACGCGCACCACGGGTGTACACGTGCGCGAAACCGTCCCCGACTATTTTCTACGACGAGCTGACGAAGTAGTGAATGTCGACGTTTCTGTCGATACGCTGCGGACGCGCCTCCGTCAAGGAAAAATATATGACGTTGTAAAGATTGAGCAGGCCCTCAATAACTTTTTCCGCAAGGGAAATCTTTCTGCGCTGCGCGAACTGGCTCTCAGGCAGGTGGCAACGGATCAAGCCACCAAAGCACACGACTATCGCGAACGCGAAGGCCTGGAACAGGCAGTTATTCCCGAGAAAGTGATGGTTGCCATCGCGTCCCGTGGTAGCGCGAAGAAGTTGTTACGCGTTGGCTCGCGAATCGCCGGACGGCTGGCTAGTGATTGGTATGCGGTCTATGTTCAAACACCTGGCGAAGAGATGGGCCGAATTAAGCCCGAAGACTATGCGGCGCTGCAGGAGAACATCCGGTTTGCTGAGGAGCTCGGAGCAAAGATCGTCAAATTGAAATCGACAAATGTAGCAGACGCCTTGGTCGACTTTGCGCGACGCGAAGGCATCACGCATGTAGTCTTCGGGCAAACGTCGCGCTCACGATGGGACATTCTATTGCGCGGCTCAATAATTAATCGCTTCCTTCATGACGTGCGTGACGCGACCGTCCAGGTGGTGCCGGTGGAAAGGAAGGATGAAGGCGGAAGGATGAAGGATGAAGGATGAAGGATGAAGCCGGAAGGCAAACCGTCCAGGGCCATTCTTTCATCCTTAATCCTTCCTTCATCCTTTAACACTGATGAGCTTACGAACCAAACTTTTACTCGGTTACCTCGTCTTTGTCGCCGCTCTGGTGGTCCTTGGAGGGTGGAGCGCCTGGCGGCTGCGCGAAATGGGTGGTGTGTCGCGCCGCATCATCTCCAATAACTATGATTCGGTGGTCGCTGCACAGGAGATGAAGGAGAGCCTTGAGCGCCAGGACTCGGCGGCGCTGTTCGCGCTTCTTGGTGCGCGTGACAAAGCTATGGCCCAGATGCGAGAGCATCGAGCGCGCTTTGACGCCAGTTTTCAGAAAGCGGCGAACAACATCACGGAAATCGGCGAGCCTGAAGCCCTGGACAGAATTCGGCATGATCGGGACGCTTACTACCAAATATTCGATGTATTCCTGGACAAGTTGAATGCGCCAGCAGGCGCTGCGGAGAGCTCAGCCGGAAAATGGGAAGAAGTCTCTGAACGCCACGATTACTTTGCACGTCTGGAGCCGCAGTTCAATAGGTTGCGCGCGGACTGCGAGAACCTGCTACAACTAAATCAGCGTGCCATGCTCGCCAAGTCGGAAGCCGCCGCCGGCGTTGCCCAGCGGTGGTTCTATCTCACGCTTCTGATTGCCGGTTTATTTGTCACCGCCGGGTTACTGCTGGCGCTCTTTATGGCGGATCGAATAGTTGAGCCTCTCAGACAACTTACTGCAACCACGGCCAAAATCGCTGGCGGTGATCTCAACGCAAAGGTAGTAGTAAGTTCGCGGGACGAAGTTGGCGTATTGGCTGCCGAATACAATCGTATGGCTGAACGCATCCGACAGTTGCGTACCTCGGACATGGGCAAGCTTCTCGTGGCGCAACAAACCACAGAGGCGGCGATTGATTCACTTTACGATCCGGTCATTGTTACAGATGCCGAAGGATGCGTTACCAAATTAAATCCAGCGGCGGAAGAGTTATTTGGTTCCGAGAAGGAAAACAGTGGCAAGCACGTGGGCGAAATTGCCCGCGATACACGTATCGCTGCAGCTGTGGCCGAAGCCGTCGAATCGCAACGTCCGGTAGCAGGTGAGGGCATGTCTTCAGTGTTGCCACTGGCTGTTGACGGTTCGCAGCGAGCCTTTCGCCTACGTACCACACCAATGCGGGACAGCCAGAAACGACTGGTTGGTGCGGTCACGCTCCTTGAAGATATCACCCACCTGCGAGAGATTGATCGCCTCAAATCAGACTTCATCGCCACCGCTTCACATGAATTGCGAACGCCGTTAACGAGTGTGCAGATGGGTGTGCACCTGCTGCTCGAGCGTGCTGCTGGGGAGCTAACGGAGAAACAAACGGAGGTGCTGGCGGCCTGCCGTGAAGATTGTGAGCGGTTGGATAAGTTGATGCGAGACCTGCTTGACCTTTCGAAAATTGAAGCCGGCGAGAATCAGCCGGATCTTGCGCCCATGCTTACCAGAGAATTGATCACTGCTGCGGTAGAGGAACTGCGACCGCAGGTGGAGACAAGACGTATTGGCTTCCGAGTCGAAGCGCCAATGGATCTGCCGTCAATAATGGCTGACCGGCTACAGATTGAACGCGTGTTAGCTAACCTGGTAATGAACGCCCTGCGTTATACAAAAGCAGGTGAGATCAGAATTAGCGCCGAAGCTAGAGGTCACTACGTCGCGGTATCGGTCTCAGACACCGGAACCGGCATCCCCCAGGAATATTTGCCTCATATCTTTGACAAGTTTGTGCAGGTGCCGGGCGCGTCGACCGGTGGCGCCGGTTTAGGTCTGGCCATCTCACGACTAATTATCGAAGCGCACGGTGGGCAGATTAGCGTGCAATCGGAGGTCGGGCGCGGCACAACATTTACGTTTACTTTGCCAATACTTGACTAATTGGAACGACACCTGTGAATTAATACTGACCTCCTGCGGCCGAAGCTGGTTCCTGAAAGCGTGGACCACAAGGTCAATAGAGAGGCTGAATCAAGAGAAGAGATGAGAAAACGGATTCTGATTATCGATGACGAAGAGCGTATCCGTCGGATGATGCGCTTAACGCTGGAAGCGGCCGGCTATGACGTTGGTGAGGCATATGATGGCCCTGAAGGATTAAGAGTCTATGGCGATGGCGCCGCTTGGGACGTAGTGGTCCTGGATCAAAGAATGCCAGGAATGGATGGACTTCAAACACTGCAAAGAATCAGGGACGTCAATGCCGGGGCGCGCATCGTGATGGCTACGGCTTATGCGTCAATTGAATTGGCAGTAGATGCGATGAAGCTCGGCGCCAGTGACTTTTTGCGGAAACCGATGACGCCTGAAACTTTGCGCAATGCGATTACAGCTACCCTTGCGAAACCGCCGCAGTCCGGTCCTGGGATGCGGCCCAGTGTTCCCCCGTATGAAGCGCCAACCCCCACAGAAATCCAAACGATAACTATGAATGGTTTTACCATCGTCGATCCTAAGCCAGGTGAGTGGCAATTACCGGGTGGCCGCCGCTTTACCGTGGTCAGCCCAGAGGGAACAGAACACGACGTGCTGGTAGAGCTCAATAATGAAGCGATCGCCTATGTTGAGCGGATCACACGCCGGCGGTTACTCCCGGAAAGCTCTTTCTGGACCTCACAGGCAAGACGGTTGTTAAGTGATTTCCTTTGGAATGAAGGCAAGGTGCCTCCCACCAGAACGCTGAAGCTAAAAGAATTAAGCCGCGAAGGGTTACTCGCAGCCGAACGATGGAACGACTAAAGCGCCACATAACCTGTTATCAAATCCCCGCTCTAGACATGAATATGTCCCGGGCTATCTACCAGGTATCCCCTTGTTACCCCAAAAATTGAGAAGTATGTTACTCATTGATTTTGCTAAGCCCAACGGCAGGCAATGACATTTCTTGGGAGGAACCCTTGGTTACAAGCCTTAAGCGTGTGCTCGTTGGCCGAGCTAAACGGACTGATCAGGCTATTCACGAGCGCCTATCAAAAACGACTGGACTCGCGGTTTTCGCCTCAGATGCACTCTCTTCTACGGCTTACGCAACTGAAGAAATATTGCTGGTGCTGGCCGTCGCCGCGACCGCCGGTCAAACTTATGCTTACCACTACGTGGTGCCGATCTCGATCATCATCGCCATCGTGCTCGCTATTGTGGCAACCAGTTACAGACAAACTATTCATGCCTATCCCTCAGGCGGTGGGGCTTATATCGTTGCGAAGGACAATCTCGGCATCACCCCGGGATTGGTAGCCGCCGGCGCTTTGCTAGTGGATTATGTGTTGACCGTTTCGGTCTCGATTTCGGCCGGCGTAGCCGCGATAACTTCGGCGGCGCAGGGGACACGCTTCGCGTGGCTCGACAACCACAAGGTCTTTCTATGTCTATTGTTGATTGCGTTCATCGCCATCGCCAACTTGCGTGGTGTGCGCGAGTCGGGAGCGCTCTTCGCGGGTCCGACCTATGCCTTTCTGATCAGTTTTCTGTTCATGATTGGCTACGGTATTGTTCACTATTTTGTCAGCCCGGTGAGCGCACCTGCCGTAGCGGAGCACATAAAACTGGCCGAAGGCTATCACCTTCAACCACTATCCTGGTTCTTACTTTTGGGAGCATTCTCGAATGGGTGCGTCGCACTGACGGGCACTGAGGCGATCTCAAATGGCATTCCGGCATTCAAGCCCCCGGAAGCACGAAACGCTGCCACGACGTTGACGATTATGGCCGCGCTGCTGGCCACCATGTTCATTGGGACCAGCGTCATGGCCTATTTCTATGGTGTTCATCCGCATGAAAATGAGACTGTTATATCGCAGTTCGCGCGGATTATTTTCACTGGCCCAATGGGCTGGTTCTATTATTTGATACAAGCTACGACAGCTTTAATACTCGTCCTGGCGGCAAATACTTCATTTGCTGACTTTCCCCGACTCTCGAGTTTATTGGCGCGTGACCGTTTTGTGCCTCGTCAGTTCGCTAACCGCGGTGACCGACTGGTCTTCTCAAATGGCGTCATCATTCTCGCGATTTTCTCCAGCATACTTGTTGCTGCCTTTGGCGGTGACACGAGCCGTCTCATACCGCTCTATGCTGTAGGCGTCTTTCTCTCTTTTACATTGTCGCAAGCCGGAATGGTGCGGCACTGGCTCAAGGAAGGGCAAGCGCAAAGCCGATTACTTACTCGTGATCGGAAAGGAGAAGCTAATGTATCGCAGGAAAATTACGCGCAAGACTTCTCAGAGGAAGGCTCACAGCTGGAAGACATACACATCAGCGTTACTCCGGAAACAGTTGCCGGACGCAATCCGATTGACAGAGCTGATCAGCAAAGGCAAGCAGTACACTGGCGCAAATCCATTGCAATCAATGGCGTTGGTGCAATTGCGACCTTTATTGTTCTGGTCGTCTTGATCATAACGAAATTTGTTCATGGCGCCTGGATTGTGGTTTTGCTGATCCCAATGTTGGTTATGTTGTTTCGTGCTGTCCATAGGCATTATGAAGAGGTGGCCAGACAATTAACGACCGAGGGTTTGGAACGACTCCGAGTTATCCGGCACGAAGTGATAGTGCCGATTTCCGGAATCCATCGCGGCGTGATTCGGGCGCTGGAATACGCGACGTCAATCGCACCCAATCATGTCACAGCAGTGTACGTTGATCTTGATGAGGAGGCGACTAAGAATCTTCGCGAGAAGTGGAGTCGATTAGCGGGTGACATTGAATTAGTGGTGCTGGCTTCCCCGTACCGGGCGCTCACGCGGCCGCTGTTACGCTATATAGACCGCGTAGAACGAGATCACAAGGATGATATAGTTACGATAGTTGTACCCGAGTTCGTTCCCGCTAAATGGTGGCAACATTTGTTGCACAATCAGAGCTCATTAATGCTCAAAGGCGCGCTTCTTTTCAAGGAGGGTGTAATCGTCACCAACGTGCCCTACCATCTCAAGCGTTAGTCTTCTCTCCAGAATAATCCGTTTTTGCAGGACCATTTGTGCCTGCGTATCCTGGGTCTGGCCCAGTTCCCCTTGCCAGCGTTCGACGACTTTCGCGGGAATTGAGTTGGCGAGGTGAAGTGTGATGAACTGCGGAATTCACGACCATCGAAGTGAGGCAAGTAACCACGACTTCGCCAACCTGCTTCACGCTGTTGTTGCTTATGTGAGGAGTTGATGAGGTTCATATTGTCAAAACTACCAATCGAGTGAGGTGAAATATCAACGGCCAGTATAACTCAACCGTCGTTTACACGACTAAGGTTGTCACTGGGGGCATACTGGGACCGCGGGCGTCCCGCCCGCAGCGGAGCCACTAGAGAGCTGACCTCGCAGCGGACAACTGCCAACGTTGCTCGCGCTTCGGGGAACGGCGCTGTACTGGGACCGCAGGCGTCCCGCCCGCTCAACGCTCGTTGTGGCGCATCGTGGGGCGGGACGACCGCGGTCCCAGTACACCCGGTTAAAGTGCCGCAACGCGCTGTTCCAATTCTGCGGCAATTTCCGCCGGCTCCATCGCTGCATCGAATTTAACCGGCTCCCCAAAGACTACTCTCACTAGACCAGGTGGTGCGAAATATTGCTGCCGAGCTTTTAGTTCATACAGACCGTGCAGTTTCACCGGCACGACTGCGACGTTCAGTTCCTTGGCTAACAAGCCGATGCCAGTCTTAAATGAGCTCAGATGCATCTGTCCGCGCGGCGCACGTTCACCCTCTGGAAAAACAAGTACGCTCTCGCCTCGGTCCACACATTCACCAGCGAACGCGAAGCTGCGCCGAAAACCGCTTTGTTTAGGCAACGGGAATACGTGAAAAAAAGTAATCACTAATAAGTACTGCAGGAGGAACCTGAGCCTCATAAACCAGCGCGTCTCTGTGGACGGATAAAGCCAGCCCCGCAAGCGCTCGCCTTCCATCGCAATTGCCAGGCGATGACGCATACGTGCAGGAAGACCGGCAAGAACGAGCGCGTGATCGGCGAGGGTAACGTGATTTGCCACAAACAGGACAGGTTCACTACGGCTGCGAAGATGTGCACTACCCTCAACATGCACGCGGCTCATCACCTTTGTGATTGGCAGTATCACGGTATAGAAGAGAAGAGTGCGTATCCAGGTTACCGGAAACCGCAGCGCCCACTTCGGATAAGGATATGGCGCACCTCGTTCTTCCACTTCGCCGCGCACGATTCGCTCAATATCACCGACGCTGGTAGCCGCAGTAAACGCGGCCTCATCGATTTCAACTTGATAGTGATCTTCGAGGGCGCTCAACAGTTCAATGCGTCCCAACGAATCGAGCTTCAAGTCGGTTGTGAGTTTCAACGTGGGCTGGGATTGGACGGGAGCCGCGTTGCCGCTAATTCGCAAGGCTTGCGAAATAATGAATGAGCTAGGCATAACTGCCGTTAGAGCCTCACCGTGGTTTTTCGCAGCATCGTCATATTGCTGCTTGACTTTTGTGGCGACTTCGCCTTTTAACACTTTGTGCGTTGGGGTGCGGGGAAAGTCTGGCGCCGTCCAAACAAACCACCGGCGAATCTGTTGATGTTCAGCGAGAGCCTGATTGACGTGCTCAACCACTGTTTCGGCGCTCACGTTCGGCTCACGGAAGATAAGCACGGCCAGTGGTTCACTCCCACGTGGTCCCTCCCACTTGATAACACAGCTTGTGCGAACTTCCGGTTGCAGGTTGAGCGTCTGTTCGAGGTCTTCCGGATATACGTTTAGCCCGGCCGCCATCACGATTACGTCCTTACTGCGTCCTTTGAAGTAAAGGTTGCCAGCTACATCAAGGGCGCCGATATCGCCGGTTTGAAGCCACTCCTCAGCCTGGTTGGTGTTGGAGCGTTCTCCGTTCCAGTATCCGGGGGAGACGGCCGCGCCGCGGACACTAATCTCGCCCGACTCGTCGAGGTTTACTTCATAACCGGGCATCAGTCTTCCGACTGAGCCGTGACTTCCTTTGAACGGGTGAGTGACGGTCACCATTGATGCAGTCTCAGTCATGCCGTAGCCTTGAAGGACCGCAAAGCCAATCCTGCGCCAGAATGTTTCCGTCCGCTCATCGAGCGTTGCGCCGCCGGAAAGGAACGCCCAGAATTTCCAACCAAAAAGTTGATGCACTAGCCGAAACGTCCACCACCTACGCAACACATTTGCCTCTGCGGAGAGGGCGATGCGCTGTTGTAACTCACCCGCCCGATGACGTCCGCCGTAATCGCGTTCGAGCCACTCGCGCAAGCTGTCAAGTAAACGTGGAACGAGGACCATCACAGAAACACGGCTCTCCCGGGCGCGACGAACAATCTGGGCCGGGTTGAGTGTGTCGTGGAAATGAACTTCTCCACCCAGAAGTTGCGGGACAAAGACTGCCATGAACTGTCCAAACACGTGGCTTAACGGAACGAGATTCAGGAATCTAATCGGGTGAAAGAAGCGTTCCCACTTCATGTATCTTTTGATCTCTGCTTCGAGTGGAAGAAGGTTCGCCAGCAGATTACGATGTGTGAGCATCACGCCTTTCGGTTTGGAGGTGGTACCGGAGGTGAATATGATCTCCACCAGCATTCCTTCATCGATCCTGTCAGTTGGATATGGCGCCGCGGAATGATGGCCCACTTCTTCGCTTAACCGCTCAAGGATCAGAATCGGGACGTGCAAGCGATCGAGGAAGGGTTTCCCACTACTTGCTACAACTAGCTTTGGCTCCGTCTGCTGTTGCACCGAAAGCACAAACTCTTCCGTACTCTCTTCATCGAGCGGTACGACCACGGCGCCGCGTAAAACGGAGCCCCAAAATGCAGCTACCCATTCGAAACTGTTCTTGCCGCAGAGGATAATGCGCTCCCCCGGCGCGATTCCACGCACTTCTAATTCGCGTGCGAGTCTTCGCGCAGTTTGCACCAGCTGCTTGTAAGTACAGTGAACTAAGCGCAAGCCTCGGCGCTCCGTGAACATGATCGCATCTCCACGTTGCAGGTAATCATTGAGGTAACTAAGAAGCGTTGAGCGCCTTATCATTTGAAATTCGGCCATTAAGTTTGAATGCTTTAACCTTCGGTAAAACTGGAGTGCAGATAATTATGCTGGAATTCTGCGGCCTTGTAACGAGTGGCGCAAGAAAGAGGAATGAAGTATCGCCGGATACTATTCATCTGGTAAGCAGACACACTTGCGTTCCGACTATTGCGGCAGGTTGACAAAGGAACCTCTACATATGTAGAGTTTCTCTCGATGAGACCCCATCTCCGATTGTCGCCACAGACTGTTCAGGTTCTGGAATCTTTTCTGGAAGCTCCACGAAGCTGGAAATACGGGTATGACATTAGCCGGAACACGAGGCTGAGATCCGGTACTCTGTATCCAATCCTTATACGCCTGGCGGAGCGAAACCTACTCGAAACTCGCTGGGAGACCTCCGAAACTGGTAAACCACCCCGGCACATGTACCGGCTGACCCCTGATGGCCTACGGTTTTCACGCGAGCAACTGCCCTCGCGTTCAACCCGTCGTGTGCCGCGTGCGGCATTTGGCGAGGGACTAAGCTGAGAAGGAGGATATCGATGAAACGAACTTTAACAGTGGCTCTTATAGCGATCCTGGCATGTGCAGCGTTAGTTGTCGCGCAAACTCCGGAGCCGGCCCCGAAACCTGGCCCTGAGCTCAAGAAGTTGGACTACTTCACTGGCACCTGGCATATGCTGGGGGAAATGCAAGCGAGTGTCTTTGGTCCGGCCGGTAAAATCAACGGCAGCCTGCGCGCTGAGTGGGCCCAGGGCAATTTCTTCCAAATCAGGACCCACGAAGAGCAGAACTCTGCAGGTAAGCATGCGTCGCTGAGCGTAATTGGCTACGACCCGGACAAGAGGGTCTACACGGTTTACTCGTTTAATGGCGAAGGTGGGATTAGTCAATCAGAAGGCGTGCTTTCGGGCGACACCTGGATTTGGAGCAAAGCCTACAAAATAAACGGACAGTTAATCAAAACTCGCACTATCATCAAGCCAACCTCGGCATCATCGTATGAGTTCAAGTGGGACATAGCACCTGCTGGCAGTAACTGGATTACGGTACAGGAAGGTAAGGCCACGAAGACAAGTTAGGCGAACCGCTCGTTCATGTACATGCTATTAATCCATGGTTAGTTGTTATCGATTCTCGATGATACAACAGTTCACCTTGCGCCCCGTTTACGAGTGGTCGGCGAATCGTTTGGTACTTCACGCAGCACTTCTTGCGGGCTTTTGTCCTCGCGCAGTCCTTGAAAAGAAGGATGTCTGATTGATCCATCGGAAGTCCATTCAGTAAAGCTAACCTCGGCGATTAGCTTTGGCTCCGACCACCGTGTCTCACGCAAGCCTGGATCTTTCGGCGTGACTGCGAGAGGTGATGTCTGCCGCGATAGTTTGTCGAGTTGCTTCTTCAACTCACTGCGTTGTTTGAATGTGAAGCCGGTGCCTACTCGACCAGCATAAACCAGCTTACGCTTGTCGTAGATACCCAACACTAATGAGCCGAATCCGGGCAGACCCTTTGAGGAGGACGTGTATCCGGCAATAACGAACTCCTGCTGCTTACTGCATTTCACTTTTAACCAGTTTCTGTTGCGCTTGGACTCATACGGCGAATCCGCGAGCTTGGAAACAATGCCCTCGATACCGTACTCACAAGCATGCTTGAAGAACCCATCTCCGTTTCCCTCGAGATGGTCGCTGTAACGCAACGCACCGCGGTCCGAAGCGGATTTGCACAGATCCTTCAAGAGATGTTTCCGTTGTCTCAATGGAGTCTGCGTAAGACTGAAGCCATCAAGATAAATCAGATCAAAAACCTCATAGGCAAAATTGCCGGAGACGCCCTTGCCCATTGCCCGCTGCAGTTTTTGAAAGCTTGAACGGCCCCGCGCATCCACGATTACAATTTCCCCATCAAGAATAGCGCTGGTAACGGAAAGCGACTTAACCGCTTCTACAACATTCGGAAACCTCTCTGTCCAGTTTTTTCCATTTCGGCTCCAGAAGGTTACGCGTCCGCGATCGATCCGGCAGAGCATTCTATACCCGTCAAACTTGAGTTCATGGAGCCATTGATCACCTGATGGTGGTTCTTTCACAAGTGTCGCGAGCTGCGGTGAAATAAACTTAGGCAACGCAATTTTGCGAACTCCGGGTAGCTTGTTGACCGACTGTCGGGCCATGATTAGTCTAGCCTCGTCGCTATTCATCTATTGAGAGAACGGCAATGTGTACAGGTTCGAGCCTGCCTGGGTCAACAATTTTGTCATCCCTCAAGTTGCCAATTCCAGTGTTTGCCATGAAGTAGAATTTTTCTCGAACGATGGCGCCCGTCGTAGGAAAGCTCACTAAGTCAGTACGATACTCAAGGATTTCGCTCTTAGTTACACGCAGCCCGTCGCGAGAGAGACGACTGTGTACGATCCGACGAGAGCCGGTGCCGTACTGGATTGCTACCAAGCTGTTTTTATACCAATACAGACCGTCAATTCCGGCCAACGTATTGCCACGGCCTGAATCAACTTCATGTGCAGTGTTGTGCCGAATATCAAAGGCGAGGACGCCAAAAATATCGGCAACATAGAGCAGATTCCTGTCGCCCGAAAGCGCAATCCCATTGGGATAGAAAAGCGGTCGAGAGAAGGTTAAGTTCATGAAGTCATGCCCGTTTCGCGCGAACCTGTACACCTGATTGGCCCGGGTGTCGGTTAAATAAATCTCTTCAGAGTTGCGAAGAACGAGGTCATTGAGGATGTGGGGTCCAGCTTCCGAAACCTCGAAACGCTCCAGTAGCTTGCCATGTGCGTCGAAGTGCACTAACTCAGGCCCATCAGTGCAGGCCCAGAGGCTTTGGTCGTCAGGGTCAACCTTGATTCCCCCGACAGGCGCCAAGGCATACTGATCCTCCTTCACGAAGTCTGAAACTTCACCCGCTTCGGTAATCCTAACAATCTTCTTGTGATGCATACTGCCCATGTAGAAGACGTGCTTGGCTAAATCCATCGCGAGCCCTTCTGGAAAGAGGTCCGCTGCGGGAATCGTGAAGGCAACATGCGCGCGGTGCACCGGCGGATGACGCCGGCGAGCCTGTTCCACGAGCAGGCGGAATTCATGATAAGGGCTCAAGGATTGAAACGCAGCAGAGTCGAGATCGAATCCTTCATCCAGAGACACGCATTGTCTCAGCAGAGCGAGCGCTTTTTGTAGATCTCCGAGGTGCGCGTAACGCTGCGCCAGCAGGTACAGCGCTGCCCCGCGATCGCGGATTTTTGGAAGCGCGCCTTCAATTCTGCCAATTTCCGCACGCACAGGCACAGAGTCAGGAGCCAACTGGATTGGCGCACTCGAATTATGTTTCGCAAAGCCAATCAGCAGTACAAAGATAGAAAGAAGGGCAAATGGCAGCACCGCCTTTCGCAAAACAATCACCGCTCTATAGCTCCCTCTGCGAATTATCGTCTGTCTTAGCCTTTGCGATCGACCTATTCAGGAAACGCAAACAGTTTCCGCGACAGTCTTACCCAGAAAACATGCAACTTCCGAGGCTACTCGGTCAAGCTCCCCGCTATTACGCTGCGACGAGAAGAGCTGGCCCTCAGGGATCGACTTCGCTAGAATGCTGGCCTCGTAGGTCGCAGATCACCCGTGTAAAGCCGACTCTTTAGTGGTTTCTTTCGGCACTTTGTGTCACAACTTCCCAGCATGAATTCAATCCTTCGCTCGGGCACTTGCCTGGGCCGCTATGAAATCCGCGACCCGTTCGGCGCGGGCGGAATGGGCGAGGTATACCTGGCGAAGATTTGCGGCTGCATCGCAAGGTCGCGCTGAAGGTGCTCCCTCCCGAAGTTGCTTCGAATAAAGATCGGATCAGCAGAGTAGCGGCTGAATCCTTTCCATAGATCCGACCCTTTCTTTAAGCAGGAATATTTAAGACATTAGAAATGGGGGGCTAGTTTCAAGGGTGACAAATCTTGACAAAGGATATCTTCGTGGGATACTCTCCCTCCTTTGTTGAAACTGAAAGTCATTTTCAACAAGTGGCGTAAGCATTTACTGTCGTTTCCATTTCCATTTCAGGGAGACCTAACACAGTGCGAACTAAGATTCTTCTTTCGCCCGCCCTAATTACTGTGCTCGTATCAATAACCGTATTTGCTCAAAGTCCGGTGTCCGGAAGGATTCGCGGCATTGTGAGAATCGAGCCTTCTGGAACTGCGGCTCCAAACGCTATTGTCACAATTATTCAGCTGAAGAAATCAGCGCTCACCGATGAAAACGGCGTGTTCGAGTTGAATGATATTCCGGTGGGGAAGTACCAACTTATCGCTCACCTCGACCGTGTGCCGGATGTCGTCAGGATCATCGAAGTGACAGAAGGCAATCAGACGGTTGATTTCCAATTGAGTCTAGCTCCGGTCAGTGAGCAGGTGACAGTGACGGCGACTGGCTCAGCCGAGGCGGTCGGCTCCTCTTATCAATCGGTCAGCTCGGTCGGTGCTTTGGAGCTGACCCAAAGAAATCCAATCTCCATCGGCGAAGCACTTGAGTACCAACTCGGCGTAGCTAAACGGAGTTTCGGTCCCGGCTCCGGTCGTCCGGTAATTCGCGGTTTTGACGGTGATCGCGTGCTGGTCCTGCAAGACGGTTTACGGCTCGGCGGCATCGCGTCGCAGTCAGGCGACGAAGTTGAACCGATGGATGTCATGGCGCTCGATCGGGTGGAGATCGTTAAAGGTCCCGCCACGCTGCTTTACGGGAGCAATGCAATCGGAGGTGTGGTCAACGGCATCTCAAGCAATGAAGTCTACCAACGAGATCTGTCCGGATACTTGACTGCTTTCGGCGGCACGAACAACTGGCAAGCGGGAGGCAGCGCTGGTTTCAAATATGGATTCAAGAACTTTTTGATTTTCGGAAGCGGAGGGGCGCAGAAAGCTAACGACTACCGCACTCCCCTGGGCACAGTTTTAAATTCTTTTGCTCGGACTGGCAACGCGAGCGGGGGTGCCGGCTGGTTTCCCCGCCAGGGTTGGCTTGTATTTAATTATGCTTATGACCGCCGGCGTCACGGCCTTCCGGTTGAACCGGATGAGGTCGACTTCGAGTCTCTGAGGGAGCGCCGCCACAGTTATGAAGTCAAAGGCGGTTTGCGAGACCTAGGCGGGTTTATTGAGGGCGGCGATTTTGCCTTGAGCTACAACGATTACAAGGTGCGCGAGTTCGAGTTTGAATCAGACGAAAACGTCACGGAGATTGATTCTACCGCGACCAACAAGAACTTCAATTATCGCGCAAACTTCAACCATCGTCGGCATGGGGGACTGTCCGGCACTTTCGGCTTCTCAGGTTTTACACGAGACTTCCTATCAGTGGGAGAGGAAGCGCCCGCACCGCACACGAAGCAACATTCCTTCGCTGCGTACGGCCTGGAGCGGGTTGATTTCGAGCGGGTGGGTTTTCAATTTGGAGGACGTATCGAGCAGAACGGCTACAACCCCGAAGGTGATTTCCGCCAGCGCAACTTTGTTGGATTTTCCGGCAGCGCTGGTGTGCGCGTTCCGCTGTGGACGGGCGGGTCGTTTGTCGCCAACTACCAGCACTCTTTTCGCGCCCCGGCTCTCGAAGAGCTTTATAACAACGGTCCGCATCCAGGTATTCTCGTTTTTGACATTGGCAACCCAAACTTGAACGACGAACAGGGTGACGGCATGGATTTCTCGGTGCGTCACAACACGAACCGCCTGCGGCTCGAAGGTAGTGTTTTTTACTACAACATTCGCAACTTTGTTTACACGGCATTCACTGGTGCAACTGATCCAGAATCGAATCTTCCGATTGTTAACTATGCGCAATCAAAGAGTCGTTTCGTTGGGACTGAGGCGAGCGTAGAAGCCAGGGTTGTGCGTACTTTGTGGTTCAACGGCAAAGTCGACTATGTGCGAGCTGAGCTTACGGAATTGAACAAACCGTTGCCAAGGATTCCTCCTCTGCGCGGGACTCTCGGACTAGACTGGCGTTACAAAGCAATGAGTATCCGGCCGGAGTTGATTCTGGCTAGCCGGCAACTTCGGGTTTTTGATAATGAGACGCCGACCGCTGGCTACGCCGTCTTTAATTTGAACGCCTCATACGCGTTCGTGACCAGGCGCGTGGCCCACATTATTTCGTTCGGAGGGCATAACTTGGGCGACACCTTGTACCTCAATCATTTGTCTTTCATCAAGAATATTGCGCCGGAGATGGGTCGTAGCCTGCGCCTGAATTACGGTCTCAGATTTTGAAGTACGTTTTGAGAGTTAGCGCATTCTTTCGACAGTAATCAAGCGGCCGAAATGAATTCATAGCTTGCGTAACTTTTTGTAGCATTTCATAACCACTTATTGTATCCTTCGCACCGGATTGTACAACATATGGGCTCCGGCCATTCGTCCTTCTAACGAGGGCCAGCCCGCCCAGGTTTCAAGCTGAGTTCAGCCGCTCCCGGCTCCAATGATGCGGGTCTTGGAAACCTGCATAACGCCACCTCGATCTCGTTGTCCTTTTCCTGACGCAGGTTTGTGTTAGTCAGTGTGTCAACTTGTGAAACAGGAGCAGTCAATGCACTACAAATCAAAGGTAAAACCGGTAATTGCAGTTCTGATTTCTCTTTTGGGAGTCGGCCCATCTCTTAATGCGCAAAATCGAATCAGCAGTGGACAGCCTCCGGCGTCCGTATCTTTCCTGGATAGCACCAAGGAGCAAGACGGACTAGTAGGATCAGTTCGTAGGGTTAAAACAGAATGCGCAAAGCTCTACGCGGAATCAGAACGAGTAAGGGAGGGGCCTCGGCAATTGCTGGAAATTACGGAGTACGACCTGGCAGGCAAGAGGGTGGACGACGTTTCCTACCCTGTCGCGAGTGCTGCAGTAGGCAAGGAGGATTACAAGTACGACGACAAGGGAAACATCGCAGAGATGACCTTGCGCGATGCACGGGGGTCGATCCTGAGCAGAGAACGCTATAAGTACCAGTTCGACAGCTTTGGCAACTGGACACGAATGGTTACAAGCTTGGTCGTGTTTGAGGGAGGCGTATTACGGGAGGAAGAGGTCGAGGTCACTTATCGAACCTTTACCTACTATTACGACGATAAGATCGCAAAAATCATTGGATCTCCAAACCCTACAACTTCGGCAACGCCCTCAACGACCATGGCCGACGCGTCAGGTAATAGAGACTCTGCAAACGCGACAAAGTCCGTTGAAGCAGGCCGTGACAAACCTCTACCGGTCTCGTCTGAGTCTTTGGGGAATGTGGCCGTTCATTCTCCCGCTGAGGAAAGAAATAGTGACACCAAAGCGGCGTCCACGGTCGTGCGCGGTGAAGTCAGCAATAGAAATAGCTCCCCCAAGCAGACGATACCGCCGGCTAGTCCAACGGTACTGGCTATTGCGAAAACCACTGAAGGTACTTTAGCTGGATCTCCGAGAGCAAATTTAATAGGTGCAGGGGATAGTAATGACCGCAAAACTGCAGTTGAATACTACAACACCGGCCGGGAGCGGTTTGAGTCGGGAGACCTAAAAGCGGCCATCCAAGCCTATCAGCAATCCGTCAAGTTGAACCCAGAATCTGCTGAGGTCTATTTGAGTCTGGGCCTGGCGTACTTCAAGCTGACAAAGCATTCCGACGCGATTAAGGCTTTCAAACAGGCGACACATCTGAATCCGGAACTGGCAGAAGCTCACTATGGACTAGGCTTGAACCTGTTTGAAACCCATCGCTACAAAGATGCCGCCGCAGCATTCAAGGAAGCGACGGTTCTGAGTCCGAGAATGGCTAAAGCTCATTATGGCCTTGCGCTGGCATACCAGGAACTGAGACAAACCGATCGAGTAATCGAAGAATATAGAATTCTTGAGACTCTGGACCGCAGTCTGGCCAGAAGCTTTTCCCAAAGCTTTCCTCAGTTTGATCTCCCATGCAGTCGCTCCCCTGGTTGCAAGTAACAGCGATCTGCAGCGGTCAGCAGAGGAAAGTTTCAAAGAACTAGAGGAGTGAAAATGCAGAATAGTCGGTTTGTAACCTTAACCGGTCACCTCAATGAGTATCCTCTGTCTGACCTCGTTGGCATCCTTCGTCATCAGCGGAAGACTGGCCGATTATTGATCGAATATCAGAAGGGGCCGGCGCTTTTTCACTTCTGCGATGGTCAGTTGATCGATGCACAGCTAAACAAACTCACCGGACTGCAGGCCGTATGTGTCGCTCTAGCGCAGCCGGCGGCGCCCTTCAACTTTAACCCGCTGATAAAGTCGCCACGGAGGTCCATCGAAAACTCCAAGCAAAGAGTGGTGTCGGAGTTGTTGGGCTGTTGGGACGAAAGTCCCTTACAGCTCGATGGCGTGGCAACAAAGGGAATATTGTCAGAGTCTGTGGTCGCAGAAGCAAACTCTAATTTGCCTTTGACCATTGAAGGCCGAAAAGTTGAGCCGCTGGCTCTTCCCCCGGCGCCAAAATGGGCGGTGAGTAAAGAAAGTCGTGCGATCCGGTTCATGGCGGCATCCGGACTAATGATGCTGGGACTCTCCACCGTTATAGCAGTAACGAGCGGCATCGTTACGAGGACCCGCGCCTTTGTTCCCCTGTCTCACTCCGACAAGGACGTGCGCTTAGCTCAAGAGGACCGCATAGATGCATCTTCCAGCTCCGCTTTCAAGCTCGAGCCGAAGGCCAGTCTGACAATCCAGCGGGACGGCCAAAAGGGGAGAGAACAGGCCTTAAATAAGTTGCGTTATCCGGAAAAATCAGTCCCAGCGGATCAGAAAGAGCAAGCAAAGGAGTTGAAGAGCCAGCAATTGAGGGCAGCGACACTGAAGTCCGGGGGGACGGCCGAGGATTACAAGGAAACGAATGACGTGGCGCGTAGGAGCCAATCAGTCAGCGTTAATATGAAGATTGAAAATGGCCGCGTCTTGCAAGCTTCAATCGCGAATCATGTTTCCGGAATGGACGCCTATGAGGCTTTGGCCTTAAGGATCGCGCGGCAGCGACGATACCCGGTGAAAGCAAGCGGCCAACAGACAATCGTTGTCGCGGTCGGTCAGTCGAACTAATGTTAAGGCGGTTTAGAACAGGAGAGAGGAGGTAGAGGTACATATATGTTATTTGTTGAGAGTAAGACCCTTGATCTCGTTTTAACTGGAGTCCGGCGTATTCAACTGCTGGAAGCGCTTGAGGAAGAGAACCTCCTGCCCTTAATTCGATCTGCAAGGTTAGATTGCTTTGAACATGCGTTGTTAGGCCCGCAACAGATCGCAGATATGGAGGCGGCTATTGCGAGCTGGACCGAAACTGAAAATCATGAACCATACGTACCGGGAGATCTATTTTGCCTGCAAGATCACGCGTTCTTTCTAATTTTTGACGACAATAACCCCAAGGGTCCAGTAATTCGCTCCGGAATTGTCTACTCATCAAGCACTACAGAACCGTTCAGAAAATTGGAATTATTTTGTCGACTTGTACGCGAGATGCTTATCCAACAAAGCGAAGTTCGCTCGGGCGAGACCATGCACCAGATGGATTTTCCGCAGTGGCAACACGGAAAGCCGACGGTGCCGGACGGCTTTAAGAGATTCGTGGCGAAACAAGACACTGACGTTTTATACACGAGCCGTCGGAAAGAGGCGATGGTCGAACGCGTTCGAGCTGCCTCAACCCTCGAGGACGCGGACGCGAGAGGTCTCCTGCGACAAGCCAAAGAGGCTTTGGCGGAGGGATTTGCGACAAAGCTCCTCTCGGGAGAACGTGTCGGAGAGTACGAATCTTCGGTGGGCAGACTGACAGATGCCGGACTAATCTGTCGAGAAGTGCAGGTGAGCTGCCGCAAGACAGGACACGCACTCTTTCGGTTGCCCAATTCCCAGGCGCTTGCGGTGGTTACGGTCAGTGATGCAACGTGCAGCGAGTGTGGCTCCCCGGTTGCTGACGAGAAGGTGGAAGAAGTCCTTGCGCCAACAGGCCTGGCTTCTTCGCTCCTTGAGGATGGTTCCTGGCTAATTAGCCGATTACACAGTGTTCTGCGCGAGATCGGCGTGCCCGAAAGCGAAATCGCCATCTGTCCCGCTGATCATGATGGTTACGGGCAGATGATGGCGAATATTTGCGGTGAATCATTCCTTCTCGTAGCACGTGACGGAGATCTTACACCGGCATTTGCTCGTTGGGCGACAGACTTAGATACGGAGGCAAAAGCCTCGCATCTTGTCGTGGTCGCTACGGGCAGGATTCACAATCAGGCAGGAGAGTTTGAGTCGTGCCGCCGATCATCCAACCCAAACTCAACCAATTACGAGCGCGCCCGATTTTGCGCAATCCAAACCTTCCCTGGCTTTGGCGGCCCGAGCGTCAGTCAACATGGCTGCAGCATTGAACCTGAACGACTTGGTGCCTCATGAACCGGTGCCTGATGTGGCCGCGGAAGTTTTGGAGGGAGACGCCCGCGTTATTTAGGTACGCCCAAGTTAGCCAAATAAGTCCCGACCCTTATTTGGAAATAGCCACAGCATTTTAGGTGAGACGAATGTCATTCGTTTGAGAAGCGAACGTAGTTGTGGCAGAACCTCCTTCGCTTGCGGACCGCATGAAGACTATCGCCCAGAACAGGAAGAATTCGAAGAAGCGGACCGCCCGCGTCGAACCGAGCGCCAAGACCGATACGTCATTGGCCCAGGTGAAAGTGGCCTATAACGACGCAGGTGAACCACTCACTACAATTGAAGAGAGTTTGGTTGGTAATCAGTTAACTGGATCTCAGGGAGATGCAGCTGCAGAACCGGACAGCGAAGCAGCCGTTCTGCGACGGGCGGCGCGCGAATTATCCGCCATTCGCCATGCTCAAACAGAAGCGGAGCAACCTTTTTTGGCAGGTTCTGAGTCTGCCTCCTGCAATAAGGAGCTTCCTAACGAATCGGCAGAGCTCAGTTATCAGGACGTCCTAATTTTGCGCCAAGCGGCCAGGGAACGCGCACTTCACCGAAATCAGGCCGAAAGTACGACTGCGATAATGGTTCGGGAGAATGATTGCTCAGGCGAAAGGGATCTGCCGCGAGTGCTGGGCGAAAGATACAGTCGCCTGGACGTAGCGCCGCCTGATCCGCAGCAACAAGAGCTCGAACAGGCGAGTGCTGTAAGCGAGCTGGCCCGGCTCGGCGGCGAAAACTGTTTCGGGATTATTGCCAGGGCGCTGGAAAATAGTTCGCCGCACGTTCGAAGGGCTGCCACAAGAGCCCTCTACGACCTCAACCCCGGCCGGGCGGCCTCTTTTTTTAACCGCGAGCTCCGCGAAGGATCCCCGGCGCGTCGGCGAACTATTGGCGCCGCGTTAGCAGCATCTGGATTGGCGAACGATGCGATTAATGACCTCAGTCGTGATAACCATGAAAGCGCCTACGGCGCGTTTTCACTCCTCTTTTTGCTGGCCAAATCCGGAGAGATTCGCCCGCTGACGAGTGTCATTGAGGATCATCCAGATATTGAACTGCGCCTGACTTTGATTAGGCTGCTCGCCTTGAGCGGAAACCGCGAGATCATTCCAGTCTTTGATCAACTTGCTGATCGAGTTTCTTTACCCGCTCCCGTGCGTTCAGCGGTGCTGGACGCGATCTATCAGATCACTCACCAGGGACTGGCACGCCTCCGCTCACACCGCCCACCGTTAGGGAAGGAGCGCAAAGACCAAGGCGCGAAAGAACCGCGAGATTCCAATTGGTGTTCTGAACCCGGAACTTAAGAGGGAAGTGCGGTCAGGGGGTTTGTCCAGAAAACGAAGTGAGGCTAAGCGTGACCCGGGCGCATTTGTACACAGAAATTATATTCCCCTAAATGATCCGGCTGGTTCAACTCTGTGAACGTTCCACCCATCCGCAGCTGCCTTATCAACGTCCGACAAATTTCCAGAGTAGGACTGGAATGCGTCATTCGTGCTAGTGTCCTTCCGTACAAAGCTAATTCGCCCGCTCTCTGGGCAATAGAAGCCCTGAATATTGCTAGCCCCACCGGACGGGACGTTGCTGAGCGTCCCCTTTATCGATCTGCATTTACCCGTAGCTCCCTGGTTGGCGATCACGAGCTTCACTTCTGACTGGAGCTCCCATCATTCCGAGAACCGGTACTGCCTGTACCAAGAGTGCGCCGATAGTAAGACCTTCAGACGCAACAATCATTTCAGGGCTGACATTCTTGAGAACGAACCCGGCGACGCTTCGCCTTGTCAATCTCCGCTTGATTTCGGCGTAACCTCCCTGCTCAACTGGGCTAAAACGGTCTCCCCAAGGTCTTCATTGCGAAACGATCCATTCGTCGAAGGGTATCCACTTATTCTCGTCACTGACGCCGCAACTTGCAAGGGTTTTATTGCTGCACAGATCTATCGAGTAAACCGGATGAATCTCCAACTTCCATTCCCTAAGAGAGTTCTTTCGTGCCGGTCGGTTTGCGTCTACCCTTTGGCGAGTTTGATGGACTTGGCAAGGTCGTTCGTTAGGGGGCCAGGGCTGCACGAAAGTTTGAGAGCATCCTCGCATTATGGTGAATGGATTTTCGGTTGTGGAGCTCTCGTCTTGGCGGTACTATCCCGGCAAATTTAACTCATGGCATTGACGTCGAATACTGTTATTTTTGTCAACGTATCGGCCACATGGTCCAGAGGGAAACCTCCGTTCTTACATACATTCTGTTGGCGATAATTACTCCTAAGGGGTTAGTGCAATGCGCCGCCAGGAAGAAAGGAAATTGTGAACAATCGAAGTTCAGAACAAACCAGTCTGCCTAATCTCGGTTGGCTTTCGCGTAAGACAAGTTTTCTGGTGAGGTCACCAGACTTGCAGGCACTGAACAAGCTGTTGGGCGGCAAAAATGGCGCCGTGGGCAATTTTGAATAGGAGGGTTGAAGATGAAAACGCGTATCCACATCGCAGCGCCATTGACCGCCCTTTCGCTGGCCGCGGCGAGCGTCGCCTTCGCCCAACATGGCCATAAGCTCGGCAAGATCGAATTCCCGAACTCGTGCAGCCCCGCGGTCCAGGAGAAGCTCCTGCGCGGCATCGCCATGCTGCACTCGTTCTACTATTCCGCGGCGCAGAAGGCCTTCGAGGAGGTGGCTGCGGAGGACGACTCCTGCACGATCGCCACCTGGGGCTACGCCTCCATCCTGATGCTGAACCCGCTCCAGGGCATTGGCTCCTCGCCGGAGAACGCACAGCTGGCGCAGGCCGCGATCGACAAGGCCCGCAAGATGGGCGCGAAGACCGAGCGCGAGCGCGACTACCTCGAGGCGGTGGCCGCCTACTACGAGGATTTCACCAACCGTCCCGAGCCCGCACGCCAGCTCGCGCGCGCCAAGGCCTACGAGTCGCTTGCGGCGAAATACCCGGACGACGACGAGGCGCAGATCTTCTACGCGCTGTACCTCATCGGCACTCAGACCGCGTCCGACCAGACGTATTCCGCGTACCTCAAGGCGGCCGCAATCCTCGAAAAGCAGTTCGCGAAGCATCCCGACCACCCGGGGGTCGCACACTACCTGATCCATAGCTACGACGCGCCGCCGATCGCCGCGCAGGGCCTGCCCGCGGCGCGCCGCTACGCCGACATCGCGCCCGATGCGCCACACGCGCTGCACATGCCCTCGCACATCTTCACCCGGGTCGGCGCCTGGGCCGACTCCGTCGCGACCAACCGCCGCTCGACCACGGTCGCGCAGAAGAGCAACGAGCCCGATGAGGCGGTGCACGCGATGGACTTCATGACCTACGCCTATCTGCAGCTCGCCCGCGACAGCGACGCGCGCAGGACCTTCGACGAGGCGCGCACGCTGACAGGGTTCAATCCGGCACGCGCCACGGCGCCGTATGGGCTCGCGGCGATGCCGGCGCGCTATGCGCTCGAGCGCGGCGCCTGGGGCGAGGCGGCACAGCTTCAGCCAACGCCGAGCAAGTTTCCATTCACTGAAGCGATGACGCATTTCGCGCGCGCTCTCGGCGCGGCGGGGAGCGGCGATCCTGCCGCGGCACAGAAGGATGTCGAGCGGATAGTGGCACTGCGCGACGAGCTGAAGGCGGCGAAGAGCGAGTACTGGGCGAACGAAGTCGAGGTGATGCGGCTCGCATCGCTCGCCTGGGTCGCGCTCGCGCAGAAGAAGAGCACCGACGCTCTAGCGCTCATGCGCCAGGCAGCCGACATCGAGGACAAGAGCGAGAAGAACATCGTCACGCCGGCGCGCCTGCTGCCCACGCGCGAGCTGCTTGGCGACATGCTGATGGAATTGAAGCGCCCTCCGGCGGCGCTCAAAGAGTACGAGGCCTCGCAGCAGCGCGAGCCGAACCGCTATCGCGGGCTGTACGGCGCGGGGCAGGCGGCGGCGCAGTCCGGCAACCGCGATAAGGCGCGGCACTACTTCTCCAGGCTGATTGAATTGGCGGGCTCTGGCGACCCCCGCCCCGAGACTGAGAAGGCGCGCCGATATCTCGCAAGTAACTGACATTCTCTCGTAAAAGTTGGGCCCCAGATCGTGACGCTTGAAGTCTGTGAAGATGTTATTCACGAGGAACGGCTGATTGGCTGAATGCTTCAGCGTCGGAAACCCGCTGCCGTCGTCCGGCGGAGTGGAAGAGGGCACTGGCCGTTGAGAAAAGGTTATTGAACATCCCATTCACGGTCCAAGTCCTTGTAGTCTTGTGTACTTGTGCTGAAAAAGTTGGCGTCCACGACGAATTGCCCGGAAGGGGTCGCGCTTGATAATGATGTTAATCGTTGCGCCCTCTCGATGGACGAAAGAAGTGCCTTGTCACATAATGCGAGACCTGCTTGCCGATGTTCCCTCCCTTGTGCGTTGAGTTCCGGTAGTGCATGCCGCCATAGACGCGGGCGTCGGAGACTTCATGGAGCGCCTGCGAGAAGCTGCTGTAGGAGCGCTGAGGGTTTGTCAGGCCGGGGATGTTGCTGTCTATGGTGAAGTCAAAATCGTCTGTGCCGAAGAAGAATTTCAGCGTTTGGGTCGAAGCGCCGCTGAAGCAGCCGTGCGCCGCCGGGTACTCCGGGTGGTTCGGGGTAATCACCTGCGCTATCCAGTTGGGGTCAGGCTCGGTCCCGGGGTTGCCGTCGGTGTTGCCCGCGCGGATCGCAGTCACCGGGCGCCAGAAGTTGTAGGTGTACTTAGTATCCCAGCAGGCGATTATCGCGTCCGCGCTCGCCATGGCAAGCATAGCGAAGAAGCGGGCGTTGTCCCGTAGCGAGAGTCCGTGCTCGATGGAGATCTTACGCCACGCGCGGTTCCATTGCAGTATAGGCTGGTCTGACCAGAAGCGTCCGATGTCGGTCTGCTCGGGTGTGCGCGTGCTGCCGGTGGCGGGTCCGAGACTCTTGACCTCGTTGTAATCGCGCGCCCAGGTGTCACTGGTCAACGCCGGTGGTGGCTCGGCCCGAAATTGCGAAGGGCTCTTGAGCGCGAAGGGTTGAACGTGCGCGGTCTCGGGGGCCGCGGCAGGAAGGAAGGCCGGAGGGGTTGGCATCCAGACGCCCGGCCCGCTCCCCGGCGTATACGTAACGACCGCATCGCGCCCGTCATCTGCCCGCAGGGCCAGTATCCCGGAAGCGCTTTGTTGACCCACCAAGACTCCGTTGGTCTTGGCAGGACCGTCAGCGATCTTCATTAACGAATCGACGTACTTTGCGTCGAGTTCGGCCTGTTGACCGGGAAACAGCGCGACCAGCACGTCGTGTGCAGCGGCTGCCGTGGCAGCTTCAGGCGATGCGGGAGAGACCACGCTTGGGGTCACCCCATACGGCTGCGAAGGATATCCTTCGATGGCATTGACCGCGTCGTAGATGGCAATGTGAACCATCGACAGGCGAATTAATCCCCGCTCGGGACGCATCCCCGCAACCCCGACGATTGCGTTGGCCGCATGTGCGTTCCAATCGAGCACCATGTCCGTCTGATTTCCGACCTCAGAGACGGTGCTTTGTGGCGTGACAGGGGCGCGTCGCGCCGAGGTATCTGGCGCGAGGTTGATTGTGGTCAGGGCAATCAGCATTAAAACCGATAGCCAGCGACTGTTGCGCTTGATAGTTTCAGTAGCGTATCTCATTGGAACTCTCCTTTTCTAAACTTACACCAGCCGCGAGTCGGGGTAGTGAAAAACTCAGTCCTTGTTTCTTCCGGTTTCCCGCAATTGATGCGGCTGCCCGATTGGGCTAAAGTATGCGAGCCCTTTGGACTTCTAAACCCAAGCTTTGTTACTCGTACTCCACGCGCTGCACGTTGCTCCAGAGGCAGTCTGGAAGTCCTGCGAAAGTCTGGACAAAACTCTCATAAAATTCTCATGAAGTTCTGAAAGCGCTTATGAACCGGCTAACAAGGCATTTGTACGATTTCGGTCGGTTCCGCCTCGATGCGAAGGAACGCCTTCTGCTGCACGACAGAGAAATTGTTCCGCTCACTCCGAAGGCATTCGACATGCTGCTGGCGCTTGTAGAGAACAGCGGGCACCTTCTTGAGAAGAACGAATTGATGCAAAGGCTTTGGCCCGATAGCTTTGTTGAAGAGGGGAGCCTCGCGCAGAACATCTCGCTGTTGAGGAAAGCGCTGGGCGAGAGTGAAAGTCAGAAATTTATAGAGACGGTGCCACGTCGCGGCTACCGCTTCGTAGCAAGGGTCAAGCCTGAGCAAATCGCCGACAGGACCATCAAATCAATAGCGGTGCTTCCGTTTAAGTCATTTGGAGTAGATGGCAGCGATGAATATCTAGGCATTGGAATAGCCGAGACCTTAACAACCAGGCTCAGTAGTCTAAAGCTACTAACAGTGCGCCCAACCAGCGCCGTCCTCAAGTACACCTCCTCTGAGAAGGAGACGGTTGTGGCTGGTCGAGAACTTGAGGTGGACACCGTCTTGGAGGGAAGCATCCGAAGGCTGGGAGATAGGGTAAGAGTTACAGCGCGGCTTGTGAGCGTGGCTGATGGCTCGGTGCTTTGGGCGGACAAGTCCGACGAAAATTTTACAGATATATTCAAAGTCGAAGACTCTATCTCCGGTAAGGTAGCGGAAGCGCTGGCCCTGAAGCTTTCAGGCGAAGAGCAGAAGCGTTTGACAAGGCGTTACACCGATAACGCCGAAGCCTATCAGCTTTACCTCAAAGGCCGCTATTTCTGGAATAAGAGAACAGAACACGGTTTCAATCGAGGCATCGTACAGTTCAAGCAGGCGGTCAAAAAAGATTCTAACTACACGCTCGCTTACGCGGGGTTGGCGGATTCTTACATCGGACTGACGTTCTACAATTTTGCCGCCCCCAACGAAACAATGCCGAAGGCGAAAGAAGCTGCAATGAATGCGCTGGCGATAGATAATGCACTCGCCGAAGCGCATGCGTCGCTGGCTCACGTCCTGATGAATTACGACTGGAATTGGTCGGAGGCGGAGAAAGAGTTCAAGCTCAGTATAGAACTCAACCCGGATTATGCAACGGCTCACCAGTGGTATGCCATCCACTATTTAACGGCAACGGGGCGACCGGAAGAAGCTCTACGGGAAATGAAACGGGCGCTGGCTCTTGAGCCAACGTCTCTTGTAATGAATACGTTCATGGGAGCGACTCTCTACTTCGCCGGGCGCTATGACGAGGCCATAGAACAGTGCCGCGGGACGATAGAGATGGATCCAAACTTCGCCGTGGCGCACTGGCACCTCGGGCTGGCCTACGAGCAAAAGGGCATGTTTGACGAAGCCATTGCAGCGTTTCAAAAGGCAACCACCCTATCGGGAGGCAGTCCGCTGATGAAGGCGTCTCTTGGCCACGCCTATGCGAAGGCTAACAGGAAAGATCAAGCAACAATGATACTTAATGAGCTAACTGAGCTTTCAAAGCAACCCTATGTGTCATCATATGAGACAGCGGCAATCTATGTGGCACTTGGCGACAACGAGCAGGCATTTCAATTGTTGGAAAGAGCATCCAGGGAGCATTGCTTCCACTTGGTTTATCTCAAAGTGTGGCCACAGTTCAGTGTTGTTCGTCCGGATCAGAGATTCCAAGATTTAGTGCAGCGCATCGGCCTTTCGCGGTGACTTATCGATTAACCCTACTTGCATTGTGTCTCCTCTATAGTGGATAGCCGAATTTCAGCAAAGGAAGCGTGCTCAGCGCCATTCGTTCCCACCCTTGCCTGTCAGCAAACTTCCTCACATTAAACATAGTGCTCCGTGAGCCTAACCTGGTGTGTTTCCGAGCAAATGATCCAATTTCTTGATGTACTCGTCAATGTTATCGTGCTGGACGACCACGGTGGGAATGAAGATCCTTTTACTCTGGGGGATTACCGAACGGTCGCCTCTCAGGATTTTCGCTGCCGTTTGAACTGCTTGATAACCGTATTCGAACGGCTGTTGCGCCACAGTACCAAAGATTGCTCCTTCCTTGATTCCTGCAAGCGTTTGCCGATCGTCGTCAAAGCATACGATCTTGATCTTGCCGAGCTTGTTCTCAGGCCTGAGGGCCTGCAAAATTGAGGGCCCGTTGTAGGACCACAAACCGACCATGCCGGCTATGTCGGGATGTTGCTTCAGAGCTTGATAAGCATTTTCCCTGGCGCGAGTTGAGTCAGCGTCGTCAGTCATCAGGTCAATGATCTCAACCTTCGAACCTTGCAGCGATTCCTTCAGTCCCTCAAATCGTTCTTGCGCGTTTTGTACCTCGCGCCTACCTACGAAGACCATGATCTGTCCACCCTGCGGCAGAGCTCTCTTGATGAGTTCACCAGCCTGGTGTCCAGCGGCGCGGTTGTCTGCGCCCAGGTAGAGTGTGCGATCGCTATCCGGTGCATCGCTGTCCTGTGTGATGACCAAAGCCCTCTTCGCCGCATCATTAATGACCTTCTTCTGAGCGGCCGGATCGATCGGGCTGATTGCAATGGCGTCAGCGTCGTTCCTGTCCAATGCCTGCCGCACCAGTCGATTCTGCTCCTCCATTGTTCCGTCATTTGTTGTGTTGAATGCGACCCTCACGTCGGCCAGTTCAGCGTCAGCCTTCTCGCAGCCCTGACGCGCGATTCTCCAAAAGTCAGAGGTGGTATTGGTAATGAAAGCCACCGTTTTTATTGCCTTCGGTGGTTTAGGAGACGGAGAACCGCAACTGACGGACAAGGTAAAAATGGAAACAAGTAAACAAATGAATTTTTGCTTGATTGATCTTTCCATGGTTAGTGTCTCCAATGAATGAACCCGTCATTGCTCGCCTGAACTGAAATCTGCCCGACGAGCAACAGAACGAATAGATTCTTTCCAAAGTCTCGCTCGGGGTCAATGCTTAGCGTTCGATTCGGTACGCACTGACGGAAGATATGTGAAAGGCGGTCACCTTGTGGAAAAGACTGCTGAAAGGAAACGCTGACCAACCCGGGAAAAGTCCCGCAAGACAGACTTATTTTACAGGTTGTCCCTAAGTTTCAGCTCCTCACGCGGCCGTCTATAAATCGTCAAATTAGCATATTGATTTTCGGTGTCCTGAAAAACCATTTGAAAATGCTCCTGATAAATTTTCTCATTTAGTTGACCTATGTCCCTGTTGCAGCGAACTTGATCATCAATGGCGATGTAAGCGATGTTGTTGTTATTGAGCAGGCGGACAAGTTCAACCGGATCCATCTCCTCGAACATTCGACGGTATATTTCTTCTCGTTCAGCGACGTTATAGCCAGCGGTCCATGCGAATAATGTGTAGCCCAGAAACACTTTGCGGCCAGTAAGTAGAATTGGATGGGTTAGTAGAGTATGAGTTAAGAAGATGTCCGCAGGTTGGGTATTATCCAACAGCCATTTAGTTAAGCGATCATTTTCATAAGGAACGCTCAAAACAGGATCATTGTGGATCGGAAACATATCTATGAATCCCTCAAAGATCATCGTGATCGTCAAAAACACGGCGAGAGCTGGTCCGATTGTTTTGGTTTTGCCTATGCGCCAAAGCGCATACGCCGCATAGATACTTGCGAAAATACTCCAGACGTTGAGCAACTTATGGTTATTGAAGACGTCTGTGCTAAGCCGGAACAAAAAGACGACGGCTAACAAGGATGAGACCGCAATGAACAAGCGCCGATGAAAGCCGGAGAGCAAGATCAGCGCGATAAGGACCAGAATCCACCTGAACCCAAAGGTCCAGCCAAGATATTTCACGACTAGCATCAACGTTGGGTGTTGTATCGTGTATCCCCAATGAAATACCGATTGCGTTCCCCCATTGCCTAATCTAAGCAGTAGCACCTGAGGGAGCCCTATCAAAAGCGCAGTGGCGAGTAGAGACCCGGTAAACAGTTTGAAGTTGTACAGCAGAAACATGAAGGCCAAGACTATCAGCGCCGAGATGAATATGGCGCTATTCCAGTAAGGAAGCGCTCCGATCAAAGCTCCGGAAAAGATGAAAGCCATGAGATCGACTCGGAAGGCCCTCGCCGATGAAGACTTTCCTATCTGATCTCCATCATGGATCTTTGTGGAAGGTCCACGCTCTCCGCTCTCTGAAGAAACAACCTTAACGGCAGGCCTACTGAATTGGTACCGATCAACTAAAAAAGTCAAGACAACAAAAATTAATCCCATGCCACTGATGAGATGCCGTTGGTTGCCAAAGACGCTCACCGTCAGCGCGCCCCAGTCGTCTCCTCGAAAAGGGTAGCCAGAAGAAAGGAATTGATCGGCATTTAGAATCGATCTTATCGCTCCCCCAAAACTATGTTGAGACCGCAAAAAAGGTAGGTAAGAGAGCGAGCTTGAGAAAAAGAACAGCGAAGTCGCAATCCGGCTAACGACCCGAGAATTAAACAATATTTCCGAGAATGTCATGATGAGAATGAGGAGTGCGACCAGCGAAATTATACTGAGTAGATTGACACTCCAAACGGGATTGAGACCAAGGAATTCCAGATTGGCGGCTTGAAACCAGAAGAGAAAATGATATCGGATTAACCCTCCGGGGAAAAAAGGGTGTTCGGTTGGAAAATTGTGCCCCAAAACAAAGCTTTGTGTCAGAGACAGATTAGCGCCGAAATCGGTCCAGCTTCGGAACGCTATTTGAAAACTCCCGTTCTTGAAGTTCAACGTGGCGAACATTAGCCAACAGGCGAATGCTAAGTAAGCACCGACGCAAACCTCGTCCCATAGGTTTCGTCCAACAGGTCGTGGGCGGGAACTAGCAAGGTAGTTTGGGGATGGGCGATGCGGCATTTCATAGGCTACGAGAATGAATACGAGAAGGAAGATCAAGTTCCCCGCTATAAGCGGCTGACGAGACCAGGCAAAAGCCAATGAGCCCAAGTAAGTAATCCATGTACTTAACAGTAGGCCAACCAGGAATGAAGTTGCGATGCGGTGCTGGAAAGAGATGAACTGGTAAAAGTAGCGACAGACACGATCCCCCATGTATGTCATGGCCGCTAAGTAGAGGAAGGCCAACATCTCTATCTGTTGAATACTTGTGTATGGTTCGACGCTAAATTTTCAACTTAAATCATCAGTGTGTCGAACATTAAACCGCATTCTTTCGGGTTCTCGCGACAAGGCCGAAGTATAACAACGCACTCTCGAACAATCCATTAGTCGAAGCTGGGGCCCAGGGTCGAGCGCGACTACAAAGAGAAACCGCTAGTAAGACGTGGTATGAGAAACTGTGCTATATAGGAAAGCGGACCCCTTAAAGAAATCTGCGAGTGTGCCCGAAGTCGCACCCGAGGACTCAAGGGAGCTTTTCAATGAAGAATCTACATTTAATAATCATGCTGTTTGCGGTTCCATTGTTCTTGATGTCCGGTCCAACCGAAGGGAGGACGATCACAAAGGCGTTGCTAAATCTCCGCATCCAAAATGACACTACCGCAAACGGTTACTCCAAAAAGTGGTGGAAAGAAGCCGTTGTCTATCAAATCTATCCACGCTCGTTCAAAGATTCCAACAGCGATGGAATCGGCGATCTGAAAGGTATTACTTCTCAACTCGATTACATCAAGGGCCTGGGCGTAGACGTTATCTGGCTGAGCCCCATGTACGATTCACCGAATGCCGATAATGGTTACGACATCCGCGACTACCGAAAGATAATGGCCGAGTTCGGCACGATGGCGGATTTCGACCAGTTGCTCAAGGGCATCAAAGAACGCAACATGAAATTGATTCTTGATCTTGTGGTGAACCATTCAAGCGACGAACATATGTGGTTTGTTGAGAGTCGAAAATCAAAAGACAATCCTTATCGCGATTACTACATTTGGCGTTCGCCCAAAGACGGCAAAGAGCCTAACAACTGGGTCTCGTACTTTTCAGGTCCCGCCTGGAAGAAAGACCCGGCGACCGGCGAATATTATCTGCATCTCTTCGCCGAAAAACAGCCCGATTTGAATTGGGACAATCCGAAAGTGCGCGGCGAAGTCTACGACATCATGAAATTCTGGCTCGATAAGGGAGCAGATGGCTTTCGCATGGACGTAATTCCCTTCATCTCAAAGGACCAAAGCTTCCCTGATTTTCCGAAGGATTATGATGGCAATTACGGAAAGGTGTACGCTTCCGGTCCAAAACTCCACGACTACATTCAAGAGATGAACCGTGAAGTTTTGTCAAAATTTGATGTGATGACCGTGGGCGAAGCTGCCGGTCTCACGCTTGAAAAAACGCCTCTGCTGGTGGATGAAAGACGCCATGAATTGAATATGATTTTTCAGTTTGATGTCGTCAGCATCGACCGCAAGCGTTGGCGGTGGAAACCCTGGACCTGGCCCGCTGTGAAAGCCATTTACTCGCGCTTCGATAAGGCGCTGGATGTACATAGTTGGAATACGGTCTTTCTGTCCAACCACGACAACCCGCGCGTGGTCTCTCGATTTGGCGACGACTCCCCAAAGTATCGCGTGCCTTCAGCGAAAGCATTGGCCACGATGCTGCTTACGCAGAAGGGAACGCCTTTTATATATCAAGGTGATGAATTGGGAATGACCAATTATCCTTTCACGAGAATCGACGAGTTTGATGATATTCAGGTAAAAAACGCTTGGAAGGCGGAGGTTTTGACCAACCAGGTCGGTATCACCGAATATATTTCTCACTTACGGAAAACCAGCCGCGACCACGCTCGTACGCCAATGCAATGGGACGCCTCCCCCAACGGCGGTTTCACTACAGCCTCTAAAGCATGGCTTGCGGTCAATCCGAATTACAAAGAGATTAACGCTAAGCAAGCTTTGGCAGACCCGAACTCGATCTATTTCTATTTCAAGAAATTGATCGAGTTGCGCAAGAGAACCCCTGCGCTAATTTACGGCGACTACAAAGACCTCGACCCACAGAATGCTTCAATCTTTGCTTATACCCGCACACTCGATGCGGATAAGTATCTGGTCCTTCTCAATTTTTCCAAGAACGATGTGGCATACACGCTGCCCGACAAATTAAAGGCACGTCAGTTAGCCCTTTCGAACTTAGGCAGCAAAGAGGAGAATGTTACGGTCGTGAATTTGAAAGGTTGGGAGGCGAGAATTTATAGGCTTTAGATTGCTAAAGGAGAACTCCACCATCATATTTGCCAGCGAATCAAAGTGCTGAGGCGACGGCGACTCCTACATATTTGTCCGCCCCGCCGTAATAAAAAAGCCATCTGTTGCCATCGCGCACCGCTCCCGACACGAACACCACATTCGGGACATGTCCGATTTTCTCCCAGTCCTTTTCCACACTAAAGATCGGCTTCTCAGCACGCGCCAGCACTTTGGTAGGGTCGTTCTTGTCGAACAGAACCCATCCAGTGGCGTAAGTGGTTCGGTCATCGGCACCGTTGTATACGAGGAAAATTCCATCTTTAGTCAACACCGGAGGGGGACCCGGCTCCACCACATAGGAATCGAAATAGCTGGGACGCCGTGCGAGCACGGGGCGGTCAAGCGGCTCTATCCAGTGGACCAAGTCAGTGGAATAAGCCACACCCATCTGATTGGGGTGTTTATCGGCGTCGGCCATGAAATACATCCAGTACTTGCCGTTGATCTTCTGCGAGACGATGGCTCCAGCTTTGGTCCAGCCAACGTTCCATCGGCCTTTGTAGGCTGGCAGGATCACGCCTTGACGTTCCCAGTGGATGAGATCTCTGGAGGTAGCCAGACAGAGTTGAGCGTCCTTTTTGTTATAGCCAGTGTAAGTCAGATAGTAAGTGTCACTGATCTTGATCAAGCGCGGATCCTCCAGACCGCCTTCTCGCTCGTATTCTGTGGCCGGTTCCATCACTGGATCGATCCGGCGGATGAAGTTTATGCCGTCAGAGCTGGTGGCGTAGCCAAGCCGCGAAGTCCCGTTCTTGTCTTGCGCGCGATAGAGCATGATGAACTGGTGGTCTCTTTTCAACACCGCGGGATTGAAGACGCCAGCGGATTCAAACGCTTCGCCACGAGGCCGCATGATCGGCTCTGACGAGATGCGCTGCCATTCTCCGCAGGGCGGCGTGTGGCGGATTATCCCAGAGGCGACAATACTCAGAAGAGAACCGAAGGCGATGATTCTCAGAAGCGGGTTAATTCTTGACATTAAGAGTGCTCAGCTCTTCATACCGCTGCTTGCGATACTCTCGATCAGGTAACGTTGAAGAAAAATGTAGGCAACGATGACCGGTAAGGCGAGTAACATTGCCGCTGCCAATTGCACCCCCAGCCGCGACTCGGCCTGTCCTCCTACGGCAAAGAGTGTGACCATCAGCGGCATCGTCATCAACTCTGAATTGCGAATCACCATCAGCGGCCAAAGCACGTCGTTCCAGACACCCATGAAGGTTAGGATAGCGACGGTCATGATAGCTGGCTTTGAAAGCGGATATACGATTGTGAAAAGAATGCGCCAGTCAGAACACCCGTCCAGACGTGCCGCTTCGATCAAAGATTGTGGGATAGACCGAAAGAACTGGCGGAAAAGCAGCACCGCATAACTGCTCATCATCGCCGGCACAATCAGCGCCAGATACGAATTGACCCACCCAAAGCTGACCATCATTGTGTACAAAGGAATCAGCGTGAGCTGCGCCGGGATCATCATGGTGGCTAGCGCGAGATTAAAGACCATCTCGCGGCCGTAAAAATTGAGCCGCGAGAGCGCATAGCCGACCAGCGAGCCGAAGACAACCACCGAAGTGGTCACTAGAATTGAGACCACCAAGCTGTTGCCGAACCCGCGAAGAATTGGAATCTTGTGGAGGACGAAGCCGTAGTTCTCGAGCGTGAAGTGTGATGAAAAAGGATTGAAACCCGCGATCTCGATTTCCGGTTTGAGCGTTGCCCCGAGCATCCAGACGAACGGGTAAAGAAAGACGAAGGCGCCCACTGTTAGAGTCAGATATAGCAGAAGACGCTTCATCACCCTACCTCAGTTTCGACGAAACGCCGCTGCAGGAGGACAACTAGAAAAATGATCATCGCCCAAAAGAAACCGATGGTTGTGGCGTATCCCATCTTGCTGAAGAAGAACGCTTGCTTATAGAGGTAGAGAATGCCTGAGAGCGTGCTGTTGGCGGGTCCACCGCCCGTCATGACATAAGGTTCGATGAAAAGCGAAAAACCGCCGATGGTCGAAAGGACGAGCACAAGCATGATCGTGGGATTGAGCATCGGAATCGTGATTAGCCGAAATTCTTGCCAGGCGCTCGCGCCATCGAGCTGGGCCGCTTCATATAGTTCAGTGGGAATCGCCTGCAATCCGACCAGAAAGAGCACCACATAAAGACCAACATTCTTCCATGTTGCCATGATGGCAATTGCTGGCATCGCGTAGCGACGATCCGTAAGCCACCCGATTGCAGGTAAGCCGAACCGGTCAAGCAACACGTTAATTAATCCGGTTTCAGTCGCGTACAACTGTTGCCAGAGAATGGTGACGACGACGCCTGAGACGACTACCGGCATGAAGTAACTGGCGCGAAAGAAAGCTCGTCCGCGAATCTTTTGATTGAGCAGTTGAGCCAAGCCCAGCGCCACGGCCAACTGCAGCGGAATGTGGATCAGCAAAAAGTACAATGTGTTGACCAGCGCACGCCAGACTAGCGGATCGGTGAGCAAAAGCTTGACATTGCCAAAGCCCACCCACTTCATCGGCGTGTAGATGTTCCAGCGATGAAAAACCAGGACGAAGGCGAAGGCGAGCGGGTAGCCGAGAAACACGGCAAGATGGAGAAGGTAGGGAAGAACCATTAGGTAACCTACCCTATCCGATGCCGGCGCGCGGGTTACGGGCGCCGGGGGAACCACAATCGTTCCGGCGCCCGGAATCTGACCGGGCACACCCTGCTTACTCAGCATCGAGAATTTGTTGGCTTCTCCTGGCTGCATCGTGCACTGCTTGTTCTGGTGATTTGAGGTCGAAGACAACCGAGGCTTCAAGTTCCTGAGCGATAGTGTCGAAAATCTCCTTCAGTTCAGCGAACGAGTCAATGCTGCGCGCGATGGCCACTTGCTCGGCAAACTGGACCATGCGCGGATTGCGCTTAAAGTAATCGGCGAAGATTTGATCTCCAGTGAGTCCGGCACGGATTGGCAACTGGCTGGTCAATTCCAGCAGTTGTAGATCGTTCCGCTTGGAAATGACGAATTTGATGAACTCCCAAGCCTCGCGCGGGTGCTGGCATCTCCTGAATATGATAATGCTCTTTGGATCGGCATAGCTTACGGGTGCCCCCGTGACGTTATCGGGCCGTGGCACCGGCCCGAAAGAATATTCGAAGTCGGCAGGCCGGTATCGCTCAAGGTGGCTGATGCTGTACGGCCCAGTGAATTTCGCCGCCACGCGGCCATCGAGGAAAACATCACCCTGAAAAGATTGGCGCGGGACGTACCCTCTGGCAAAGCACTCATGCAAAAACTGAAAGACCGCGATTGAGTATTCGTTGTCAAACCTCACTTGACGGTGATGGACCAATGGTTGACCGTTGTCGGCGGCAAGATACAGCGGATAGTAATCGAATAACCGCTTGTACCAAATGGGGAAGTAATCAATAGTGGCCATCCACTGGTCAGTTCGTCCATCACCATCGCGGTCACGGGTGACACGAGCGCCGGCTGCGAGAAACTCCGAATAGGTGACCGGCAAAGTCGTGATACCAGCCTCTCGCAGCATTCGTGTGTTGTACAACACCATGACGGGATTGGATTTCCAGGGTACCTGATAATAATAGCCGTCGATAGAGCGATATTGTTCCAGAAGCGCCGGCGGCATGCGCTCGCCCATTGCGGTGAAGAAGTCCGGATAAGCATCTAGCTGGATCACGCCTCTGGCATCGAGCAGGTCTTGCATCGCGCCGGGGAAAACATTGGCATAGATATCCGGCGTCGTGTTGCTGGCAACGGCAGCCAGGATGACTTCTTCCGAAGACTGTCCCTGCGGGACAGGCTCGACTTTGATTTGAACGCGAGAGTGCTGCGCGTTCCATTCAGCCGCCATTCGGTTAGCGAATTCAAGCTCCTGCGCATTGGTTGCGCTCCAGTAAGTAAGCGTGATGTGACCGTCTGGTCCATCGATCTCTGCGCGCCGACGAGTCGGACAACTCACCAGCAGAGTAAGCAGCAAAGCGATGGTTAGCAGGCGCATGCTAAGTCTTGGTCAGTACCGCCTGCGGTAGCGGGCGGGTCGAGTTGTCGCAAAATTGCAAGATCCGTGTATTCACAAGAGCGCGTCACCTGTTGCAGGATCAAAAAGCTTAGCGCGTTCCATGTCGAGAACTAATTCAATTGTTTCGTCAGCCTTTGCGGCCGTTCGTGAATTCAAGCGAACGATGATCTCACGTTCAGCTAGTGAGCAGGTAGCAAGCACCTCGCTGCCTAGAGGCTCCAGGAAATCGACTCGTACCTCGATCACGTTGTCGTCAATTGGACCGTTATATAAACGTCGTTCAGAAATATCTTCGGGCCGAATGCCGAGAACCACCGCCCGATTTTCGCTGCTGCCGACTTCGCTAAGGGATACTCTCTTTTTGGCGGGAAGTTTAACCTGTAGTCCATCGGCTATAAGTAACAGGTCCGCCGCACGCGCGAGCATCCTACAGCTTAGGAAATTCATCGGTGGGCTGCCGATAAAGCCGGCAACAAACTGATTGGCCGGACAATTGTAGATTTCCAACGGGGCGCCGATTTGTTGCACTACACCATCCTTGAGCACAATCAAACGATCACCCATACTCATCGCTTCAACCTGATCATGAGTGACGTAGATCATCGTGGCCGCCAGCGTCTTATGCAACTTGATCAACTCCGCCCGCATAGATACTCTCAATTTGGCGTCTAGATTACTGAGCGGTTCATCGAACAAAAATATCTTCGGTTGCCTCACGATGGCGCGCCCTACTGCGACGCGCTGGCGCTGACCGCCGGACAGCGCCTTTGGTTTTCTGTGCAGGAAATCATTCAGACCCAATATGTCCACCGCTCGGCGGACGCGGGAGTCTATCTCCGACTTGGGAAGTTTTCTTATTTTCAGACCGAAGGCCATGTTCTCGTAGACGGTCATATGCGGGTAGAGAGCGTAATTCTGGAAGACCATGGCGATGTCCCGATCCTTGGCCGGAACGTTATTGACTAAAGTGCCACCAATGCGGATTTCTCCCCCGGAAACCGTTTCGAGGCCGGCAATCATTCTTAGCAAGGTAGATTTCCCGCAGCCTGATGGCCCAACGAGAACGACGAACTCGCCATCTCCGATCTCAACGCTCGTGGGAGCGACCGCGCGAATGTTTGTCGGGTAGGTCTTGGACACATCTTTAAGTTTGAGGTCTGCCATAAAATTGTGAGATTCCCCGAGACCGTAATTAGCATTAGATCAAGTTTCACACAACCTCGGTAGCGAAGGGATCTTACACTCAACTAGCTTGGCTCATCGTTCTTTCGAAACATTGCTACACACAGAAATATATTGTTGCGAATCAACAATCTAACTTATGCTTACCTCAGCCAGGCCGCGACTCGATTTCTTCGATTTGAATGTCAGATTAAAGCTTAACAGCAAGCCCAGGGGCTTTGAGGAGGTATAAGTATGACCGAGAAACTAGGCAGGAAATATCTCGCGACTCTTTTACTGTTAGCCTGCTTCCCTATTGCCTTATCCGAGTCTACACCAGATAAAGCCTCCAGCGAGCAACTCAGAGCCATCCAAAAGTATATCAAAGAAAGTTGGCATTCATTGACCCGCTCCAATGCGCAACTCGCCAAGGCAGCACCTGATCCCAAGTTCCAGCCAATGCCTGGCAACCGCTGGCCTGTCTATCTCTCACGCCAGGAAAACACCCATCGTATCGAGCAGACTTTACGCGCTCAGATGCCGTCAGCAGACTTTGCGAGGATAGAACTTCGGCAACTGCCGGCGAATGTCGCCGAGATTCGAGAGCACGGTCTGCTTTATTTGCCTTACCCATATGTAGTACCGGGAGGGCGCTTCAATGAGATGTACGGATGGGATAGTTACTTCACACAGGTCGGGCTTGTACGAGACGGTGAGATGGAGTTGGCAAAGAACATGACGGATAACTTTCTCTACCAGATAGAACACTATGGCAAGATTCTGAATGCCAACCGCACCTACTATCTGTCTCGTTCTCAGCCTCCATTTCTGACCCAAATGATTCTTAATGTTTACCGCAAGCGGCCGAATATTGCCTGGCTGCGAAAAACTGTTCCGGCGATCGAGAAATATTACAGTTTCTGGACCGCTGAGCCACACTTAACAAAGGCTACTGGTCTATCTCGCTATTACGACTTCGGAGATGGGCCTGCGCCTGAGGTTCTTTCGGGAGAACGGGACGACAAGGGACGAAACCACTATGACCTCGTCAAGGACTACTATCGCACACATAAGATTACAGACTATGACCTGAGCCAGTATTACGACAAAGAGAAAGATCAATTAACGGATCTCTTTTACAAAGGCGATCGCTCGATGCGAGAGTCGGGCTTCGACCCCTCTAATCGCTTTGGACCGTTCAACATCGATATTACCCATTATGATCCCGCTTGCTTGAACTCTTTGCTCTATCTCATGGAAACCGACATGGCGGAAATATCGAAAATTCTGGGACGCCTGCGCGAAGGACGTGTGTGGGCCACTCGCGCCGAACAAAGGCGTCGCAGCATCAACCGCTTCATGTGGGATGAACAGGATGGCCTTTACTATGACTACAACTTCATAGGAAAACAACTACGACGCTACCCGTTCGTAACGACTTTCTACCCTCTTTGGGTGGGAATTGCTGATCGCAGGCAGGCAGCGCGGATTGTGGCCAACCTCGATCGTTTTGAGCGGCCGGGCGGTCTTCTCACCAGCACGAACGTAAGCGGCAGCCAATGGGACGCACCATTCGGTTGGGCTCCCACCGAGATGATCGCGATCCAGGGATTGCGCCGCTATGGATATAACAAGGAGGCCGACCGCATCACTACAAATTTTCTTTCCATGATTCTGAAGGAATTCATCCAGCACAACACGATAGTTGAGAAATATGACGTTGAGCGACGTGAATCGGAAGTCAGTGCGAGACTGAAATTTGGATATAAATCAAATGAGATTGGATTTGGCTGGACCAATGCCGCGTTTACAGAGCTTTATGCACAACTTCCGGAAAATGAGAAGCACAATGTGCTGAAGCTGGACGGTTTGAAGTAGTGTTATCACGAAACCGTGAGGTTAGGAGCTATGCTTTGGAAAAAATTAGAATTTCTGAGGTGTCTTGCTGAGCCTCTCGGCGCTCTTACTAATGCTGTCGCCGAGTTCAATCATGCTGCGAAGATCCCGGCTCGTTTTAGCTATTACCTGGACGTCAATCACGCCGGGCGTTTCGAATACAGGGCTCTTAACAAAGCTTTCGATTCGGTCACAGAGCGTCGAGAGGGCGGTCCTTACTTGCTCGCCATTGAGCTCTCCCGGAATCTTCTCAACTTTTTCATCTTCCTCCGTGTCCGCAAGCGCCAAATTGCTCTTGAGCCGGTTGGCGCGCTTCTTCACCTCTGCGGCAGCGTCCGAAATAAACTTATAATCTGGCCCATCGGAGGCCGATTGGAAGCGTACTATCTGATTGCGAACAAGCTGAATGCGCTCAAAGTCTTGGTTGATTTGTGCGATAACAGCTTGAACGTATCTGGGATCGCGACGCCTTTCAGGTACTCTCCCAAGGCTCTCGCGCATCATCTCCCGTTGCCGCGTCTCGCGCTGGTTAGCCATGTCCGCCTCGCGGCGCTCCATTGCTGGAGGTACATATACGGGATTCCCTTGTTGCTGGGCTAGGATTGGGATCGCGAAGCTAGTCACAAAGACGACCGCCGCGACTGTAAAGATCACAACATTTTTCACTGGCTTGGTGATGTAGTTTTTCATAACACCTCCGATCCTATTCAACTCCTCCCGCCAGGATTACGGCGAATTCCGGTTTTGCCCTAAGGATGACAGGAAATGAAAGCAGCAGTGGCCAGTCGGAAACTTGATCAAGCTCCAGACTAGCCACTCGCCTTTGTAGTGGTAGCTTTTCAACTACAGCTGTTTAGAAGACGAACCTCGCGCCAAACTGGAAATTCCGCATCTGCGCACTCGAGGCGAGGTTAAATATTTTGCCAGCTTCTGACGGGTTACACTCGATGCAGTCCCTGGGCTGGCCCAGGTTGACATGGTTGAATATATTAAAGCCCTCCGCGCGAAATTCCAGATTCGCGCTTTCGGTTACTCTGAACTTCTTGAATAGAGCCAGGTTGCTCTGCCAGAATCCAGGCCCGCGCAGCGTGTTGCTACCAACGTTTCCGAACAGCCCCGCAGCTGCCTTGGCCCAAGGCGTTCCCGATCCTATACCCGCTATGAACCATTGATCGCGGCTCTGGTTACTGGGATAAACATCCCCGCTCACCCTATCAGGCCGGCATGGTCCAGAGTTAACAGAGCAATTTGTGCCCGATACCGAGGGTGTGAAGGCCAGACCGCTAGAAATAACTGTGTTCGAGGTGACCTGCCAACCACCGACCAGGAGATTTGCGGTCCTGGAAACCGTCCCCAAATACTTCTTACCGCGGCCGAATGGCACCTCCCAGACCTCAGACAACGAGAGCGAGTGCTTGCGGTCAAAGCTTGTTGGACCGTAGCCAATTGTGCGGTCGTGGATGAAGTAGTTGTCGCTATAGTTTTTGGCTGCTGACAGTGTGTAGTGGGTTAGAAGGACAAGTCCAGAGAAGCGTGTCTCGAACTTTGTTTGCAACGAGTTGTAACGATTATCTGCGTCGTTGCCGTAATAGGTGATGTTTTGAGTCCATCCAAAGCGACTAAAGAACGGTCTGCGTTGGGCTTCGGGTACTCCGAGAGCGCTAACGGGTTGGTTGGCATTATAGGCTGGGCCATCGCCAGCGAACACGTGAGTTCCTTTGTTACCCACATAACCTGCCTCGAGCGAGGTGTTGCGTCCGAACTGGTGCTGAACTGTTAAGTTCCAGGCATCAAGCGTTGGCAATCTCATCTTGAATGGACGCGCTCGCCCTTCTATCCCCAGAGGTAGCGGCAGGTGACCGTTTGAGGGCACAGCCGGGAAGACTGGAGCCGGTGGTCCTGAAGCTAGAGTGAACACACGCTTGAAGTCATCGTCATCAAGGTTCTGGAACGCTAACACCGGGAGGTTCTGAGTTACGGCATGGCCAAAAATTGAGCCAAACACACCGATGTCGAAACTCCTACCGTAGCCCGCGCGGATGACTGTCTTTTCCTTCCACTGGTAGGCTATGCCGACCCGAGGAGCAAATGCAGTGTAAGTGGGCTTCACATTAAACTGCTTGTTGACATCCCCGACACCGCCCACAAAGAGTTCGCCGGTTTGCAGGCTCAGGAGACTTCCGTCTCCGGGATTCTTGACCTTTTCAGGGGAGATCAACTCCCATCGCAGCCCGTAGTTGAGGGTTAGCTTCTGGCTTGCTTTCCAAGTGTCCTCGCCGAAGAAGAACCAGCGACGCTGGTACTCCTTTGCATCTGTGCTTTGACTAACGTAACGCTCAAAGTTGGTCACATCACCGAGCAGCAGGGTTGCAATTCCCAAACCACCGACGTGCGTTCGATCCGGGTTAATAAAAGCCGTTCGATCCTCATTGAAGTGTACTTGACCAGCTCGATGCGCATCTGAGGGCACGCGCAAGTTTTGGGCCCAACGGAGATCCCCGCCGATCCTGTAGGTATGGTCACCGCGGAGCAGGGTCCAGTTGTTAACGAACTGAATTTGGTGTTCCTGTTCAATTAGCGGGCAATTGCATCCGTTCGGATCAAGGGCAAAACCTAGTTTGGTGCCACCCGTGCCCTGTATATCGAAAAACGGCATGCCGGAAGAGGTTGCATCAATGTTAAGACCCGGTATGCCAATGTCGGATGCAGGCGTGGTGCCGAAACCGCCCGGCAGGACGTCCACTTTGTACTTGAAGTAGCCGAAACGAAAGTCCGTTATTACAGTCGGGCTCACCACATAGTCAAAGCCTGCGGCCCATGACTGATTGCGGACTTTTGAGGTACCAGCGAACCGGGCGCCGCTCAAACCTGGCCCACCAAGAAGGGCGCCGAAAGCACCCGGCTTGATTCTTTGATACTTGGCAAAACTATAGCGAACGAACAGGTGTAGATCGTTGGTCCAATAGTGATCACCGCGAACATTGAACTGATCACCATCGAAATTATCTGTGCCAGACGAACTGAAGTTATCATTTATTCCAGGGCCGTTCGGGGTTGGGAAGAGGTTTATTAATTTTAGCCCCTGCGCCGATAAGCGATTGGCCGGGATGAGGTTACCGGCAAACGCCGTTCGGCCCTGGCCGGTAGTGGGATTACCGGTCTGCGGATCATAAATCGGTCGCGGGTACGCACTGAGATCGAGAAAGCCTGCGGCATTAGGCGCTCGCGCAGCCAAAATTGGCACTGTGGTGCGCACCGAAGCGCCTTCCTTACTGCGCGTCCCCTGGTAATCGCCAAAGACAAAGCTCTTATCTTTGGTGATTTTCCATCCGAATGAGCCACCAAATTGACTCCAAAGGCTCTCCGGTAAAATTCTCGGTTGCCCGTTGTCCCGATTCCCCGGGATTAAGGGATCCCGCGTGCTCTGCGAAAATGGATCCCGAGCTTGAAAGATGTCGTTGCGGCGGAACATAAAGGCAGAACCATGTGGATCGTTCGATCCCGAACGAGTCTGAGCTGTCACCACGCCGGCGGTGGCCATGCCAAATTCTGCGTCGAAGTTCTGAGTCGTTACTTTGGCCTCGCTGATACCCTCCAGTGTCGGGTTAATCACGATGATACCTAGAATTGGATCACGGTTATCAGTACCATCGAGTTGATACGATGTTCCGCTGAAGTGCTGCCCGTTGACCATTGTTTGAGTCGAGCCTTGTGGGTTTTCGCTCGCGGCGTGTTGCCAACCAAGCTTTTGCGTGCCTGGCGAAGCCAATAGAATTTCCGTAAAGTTGCGATTGAAGATGGGAAGCTCCTGAAGTTGCTTGCCTGTAAAACTGGTAGACACGTCTGATCGGTCAGTCTTTAACGTGAGCTCCAGAGCTTCAGAAGATATTGTTACTATCTCGCTCACAGCACCGACTTCGAGAGCAACATCCGTGGTAGCCGCAACATCGGCCCTTACCTCAACCTCCTGGACCGAAGCCTTATATCCCTGTTGCTCAACTTTAAGCTGGTACTTGCCAGGGATAAGAGATCTGGCTTCGTAATTTCCTGATTCATTGGTTTTGATGCTCTTGGACACATTCTTGCTGAGGTCCGTAATGGTCACGGTCGCGCCAGCGATCGTGGCTCCCTTCTGATCAGTAACCGTGCCAGTGATACTTCCGTATACAGCTTGAGCCCGAATATCTACCGACTGAGTAGTAATGATGAACAGGCTGAACAGAAGCAAAGGAAGTTTGCGTTTCAACATTTGAAATATCTCCTTCGTGAACTGCCGTTCTAGTGGAGGACTTGTTGAAAGACCGCCTCCAAAATCGGCAAGCCTTCAACTTTTGCAAGTATGAATCTTTTATTCCTGAAATCCAGGTTTGCTCCAGAACCGAGCGCTCTTACTCAGCTACAAACACGGCTTTGCTGACTTAATTAATGACGACGCAAGAAGAAAGCGACACTCGGAGTTTCAATTTCGGGAGTACCTGAAGTACCTTCTGTCCAAGCGTTCTTAAATCCAAGTTCATTAGTCCAAGTGCGGAACATTTTCCAGAAGTTGGATATAAGAGCAAGTCTCTTGGATACCGGTAACCAGCCGAGAAAATTGACGCGCGGGGGAACTTGCCGACGAGTGCTTTCCAAGTAACTGCGGTGAAGCGGGTGATGACGCTAGCCTACTTAGCCAGCCAGAATCCTCGTTACCGGCAGCCAACAGATTCCACCTGGGATTGCCTCTCACCACGGGGCAAATCCTTGATAGATCGCGAAATATCCGATCAACTAAACCAAGGGAGGGGGCTGGCAGCCTGTAAGAGTGTTTCACCCACTGCCACGAACAAGTTTGTTGCCTGAACAAACGAAGTTATTAATACAAATCTCAGAGGTTGTCAATACCTTTTCGAGCTTTTATACGGCCGAAATGGATTTTTCGTATGAGCGAAAGTGCTGCGGCTTAAACTAAACTGAGGTTGTAGCACATTTGAGGTTCAAAGGGCCCACGCTGCGCCCGGTTGCTTTTTGCTCGGTTCAGCCAATACCCTAACAGTCATGGACTACTTGACGGTCTTCACAGTCAGTATTTGCCTCTGTGTAGTGCTGAACTCAGCAAACGTCTTGGCGCAGGCGGAACGTCTCTCCGGCAAAAGGCAGACAACCGAGATTACCGAACAGGCCAAGCGTCTTCTGGAGTCAGGAAAGACGGACGCGGCCATCGAGCTGCTGAACAGTGCGCCGAAAGCGGCTTCCGCAGACCCGCAAGTCAGCCGCCTTAGGGGATTGGCATACTATCAAAAACGCGATTACGCGCGTGCCATCGACTCCGTTTCAGCCGGCTTAACGCCAACATCAAAGGGAGCTGATGACTATCCGCAAGCTGTCCAGATATTGGGCCTTTCTCACTATTTGCTCGGTCATCACAGGGAAGCGATTCCCAACCTCGAACAGACGCTTCATTTTAGGCCTGAGAGTGTGGAAATAGCATACGCGCTGGGTGTCTGTTACATTCAAACACGCAACCTTAACAAGTCCCGTGATGCATTCGCGCGAATGTTCAAAATCTCACCATCATCGGCCCCTGCGTATCTAATCAATGCCCAGATGATGGTGCATCAGCAGTTTGAAGAGCTCGCCGAGCAAGAGTTAAACAGGGCCCTCGCGCTTGATCCAAATCTGCCGCAGGCCTACTTCCTCCTGGGGGAACTGGCGATTTTTCACGCCGACATTGAGCGCGGCATCACCTTGCTGCAAAAGGAGATCGAAATTAATCCCGCGTTTGCTATGGCCTACTACCGTCTGGGAGAGGCTTACACTAGACAATTGAAGTTGGACGAGGCGATCGCACCTCTGCAAAAGGCGGTCTGGTTGAACCCCAACTTTAGCGGACCATATATTGTGCTAGGAAAGGTCTACCTAAAGAAGAGCGACCTTCAGAATGCTGAAGGCATGTTGAGACGCGCGACTCAGATGGATCCGAACAACTTCTCGGCGCATCATTTACTGGCTCAAGTGCTGCAGCGTGCCAACCGGCTTGATGAAGCAAGAAGAGAGTTCGAATTGGCAGAGAAACTGCGGACCAGCGCTGATAAGGATCAGTGAATCAGTCGTTCGGACTTAACGCTTAACGCCCTCCGTGGAAAAACAGAAGGAGCAGGCACTCGTTCTTAGATGTCTACAGAAACTGAGCCACATCGATTCTCAAATGCTCTTTTTGCTTTCGCTGCCTTCTTTTTGGCGGTTTTGTTGGTGCACTCTTTCCCGGTTGCGAGTCAGACCTCATCTCCGGCAGCCGCAAAGAGTAACGAGGTGGATGCCGGCTTTGCTGTTACTTACGTCGACATAGCTAATCGCGCCGGTTTATCTGGCGCGACCATTTATGGTGGGGTCGAGCAAAAGCGCTACATTATCGAGACCAACGGTTGTGGCGTTGGCTTCTTCGATTATGACAACGATGGCTGGATGGACATACTTGTCCTGAGCGGGACCCGTCTTGAGGGCTTCCCCCTCGGTAAGGAACCGACGAACCACCTATATCGGAATAAGCATGACGGAACTTTTTCTGATGTAACCGAGAAAGCAGGATTAAGGCACAGCGGCTGGGCTTCGTCTGTTTGCGTGGGCGATTACGACAATGACGGCTATGAAGATCTATTCATCACCTACTGGGGTCAGAACGTACTTTATCACAACAACGGAAAGGGAGTTTTTACCGACGTTACGCAGAAGGCTGGCCTAACAACGAAGGACACACGCTGGGGTTCGGGGTGCACTTTTGTTGATTATGATCGTGACGGTATTCTAGATCTCTTTGTCGCAAACTATTTGAGGTTCGATATTGCGTCTGCTCCAGAGCCTGGCAAAGGCGCCAACTGCACCTGGAAAGGAGTGCCGGTCAACTGTGGCCCGAAAGGCTTCCCCACCGACACAAACCTTCTTTACCATAATAACGGCGATGGAACTTTTGCTGATGTTTCAGATCTTTCCGGTATTTCTAAGGTTCAGGGTCGCTATTCGATGACAGCGACCACCACCGATTTCAATAATGACGGCTGGCCAGACATTTACGTTGCTTGCGACTCGACACCGAGCACGCTTTACCGCAACAACCGTGACGGGACTTTTACCGATCTAGCGTTGGAGGCAGGTTGCGCCTACAACGAGGACGGTCAGGCCCAGGCAGGCATGGGACTTGCGACGGGTGATTACAATGCCGATGGCCTGATCGATATTTTTAAGACGCACTTCGCCGACGACCTGCCAGCTCTCTACCAAAACAGCCCGCGTGGTTACTTCGAGGACACTTCCAGAGCTGCAGGCTTTGACCACACACGCTACGTCGAGTGGGGCACCGGCTTTGTAGATTTCGACAACGATGGGTGGCCCGACATAATGATCGTTACCGGTAGTGTCTACCCGGAGGTGGAGAAAGTCCTCACAGAATATCCCCATCGTGGCCCGCGCCTGGTCTATCAGAACCTCGGCAATGGCCGCTTTAAAGAGGTCACCGCTCAGTCAGGTCTGGGTGCCTTAACTCCGAAATCGAGTCGCGGATGCGCCTTCGGAGATTTTGACAATGACGGCGACATTGATGTTTTAATCATGAACATGAATGAATCGCCGTCGCTGTTGCGCAATGAATACAATAACGAGCAAAGTCGTGGGACCAATAGCTGGCTCAAGCTTAAACTTATCGGCACGAAGTCGAACCGCAGCGCCATTGGCGCGCGAGTGCAAGTGAGGACCGGCTCGCACTTTCAGGCTCAGGAGGTAACTAGTCAGTCTAGTTACTATTCGCATAATGACCTTCGGCTACATTTTGGCATGGGTGCAAGCCAGAAAGCTGACCAGATAGATGTTCGCTGGCCGAGTGGTCAAACCGAGACAATCAAAGATGTTGCGGTCAATCAGACTGTAACGATCAAGGAGAGAAGCGGGAAAAGCGTCAGGGGGCCGGGGGTGGGATTTTAGGGTTTTGTCAGAGTGCTTCGCAGGGCATAAGCGGTTTGCCTCGGATGCTGAACACTCATTATCCTCAACGCGTAACTTTCGGTCCTAATCAGTTCGCTTCATTGCTCGGAGAATTAAGGATTTGATCGACATCCTGGATAGTCACCGTTTAGCTCCCGCAACATTTGCTTCGCTATACCTAAATCCGGATTGAAGTAGAGAACTTTAAGAAGAACTTCGCGTGCCTGTTCCCGATTGCCTTTAGCGCAAAGGGCTAAGGAGAGGTCTACGCCAGCTTCGGGCACTCCTGGGTTTTCTTCCAAAACTCCCTGCCATAAGCTGATCGCCTTCTCCACTCGACCGCTCTGCGCGTAGATCGCTCCCAAATTAATAGCAGGCACTATGCGATGAGGTTCGACCTGTAAGGTTGCTTCGTAAAGCGCCATTGCTTCTTTAATTTCTCCCCTCACGTGATGAAGGTGAGCCAGCGCTGCCAGCACCTCAGCATCTTTCGGATAAAGAGGCAGAACCGAACTTAAGAGACGGTATGCTTCCGACTGGTAGAACGGATGATTAGGGCGCAAAGCCAGCTCAGCATAGGCGAGGCCAAGATCCCTCGGATTGCTCTGCGGGCTACCGAATTGAATCAACGTTGGTTCCGGTATTTGCTGAGATTCATGATTAACTGGTTTACGCAAAATTCGGTGATCGGTCACCATCGTATGATTGATATCCAGGCTGAGCGTCTTCCGCATGTGGCAACCAGCACAATCGTAGTTTTTAGCATAATGCTGCTCGAGATTCTTGGAAGCAGTCTGTTTCTCATGGCACACCAGGCATTTTTCACGGAAATAAGCAGCCCGTCCTTCTACTGAGGGCGTGGAATGAGCATCATGGCAGCTGAGGCACGACATGCGATCTCCACTGCGCTGCTTACACATGCTCTGCGTTATCGCTACGACATGACTAACTGCCCGCAGGCGCTCCTGTTTCTCATCTTTGTAAACAAATTCGGAGATGTAATCCGAGAGTAAGTCTCCGGGCTTGAACTGATTGAGATTTTTGCCCGGTTGCTGGATGCTGGCTTCTCCTGATAAATGGCACCGCGCACATATTGAATCGCGTCTTTCAGGAGACAGCTTTGCGGGGTTCACCATCCTTCCAACCCCCTTGACGTGCTCCCCACCTGGGCCGTGACATCGCTCGCAACTGATGCCGTTGTACAGAAAAGGAGGAGAGCCGTAGCGGTTCAGCGTGTCATTAATATGTTGGACCTGGCTCGCATGGCAGTACAGACAACTCACTTCTATCGGGCGACTTGGCATCTCCCGCTCTGATTCGTAACCAGGAGACACATCCCACTTTTTCTTCTGTGCATAGTAGCTAACCGGCGACTGGTAGAGGAAACCATCGAGACTGTACAGGTAGCTGCGACCCCTTTTCCCGGATCCAATGAAATATTTTAACTCTTGCTCTCCGTGCATGAGAGGTTCACCCGCCCGCCCATAGCTATAAAAAGCTTTATCGTTCTTCTTATAGATACGGTAACGAATAGATGATGGATTGTTGCTGAATAAGCCTTCGCTGGGTATCTCATCCACCAGGCCACTATCCAGGGCCATAGGATGTCGAGAGTAGCTCCGATAAATAGATTGATGACACAACGCACACTGACTATTACCTACATAAGAACCGGGTAGTCCAGAAGAAGCGGTCTGCTTCTTCACTTCACGTCCGGGGAACCTCAACGTTCGCACATAGGTGGTGAGCAATCGAATTTCAGTTTCCGATAGTTTGCTTCCGAAAGCCGGCATTTTATTGCTGAGTCCATGAGTGATAGACGCGATGATTTGTTTATCCGTTACGCGCTCCTGCCACGGCGCATTGCTGAAATCTCTCGCGCCCAAAGCTTCTCCAGCAGAAGTCTTCGCACGTCCATCCTGGCCGTGACACTTAGCGCAGTTGACCTTGAATAGCGCACTTACGTCCGGCGTATTGACATGGCTGTCCTGCAATGCTGCATGAGCACTGTTTGGTGAATGTAACCAAGAGAGGAGCGCAAGGAATAGTGTGAAACCGAGCACCCACCGATCTGCAGTCCTTCGATGAAATGCCCTTAAGATGGCTCTTACCTCAGGCTTGATGGCGAGTCAATGATTTTCTAACCAATAAAAAGAGCACGCGCCCGCGAATTATTGTCGCATAACGACAATGTCCCTACACGCCCGACCTTATTGTAATAGTTTTAAGCGGGGATCAAGCTCCTTAGCCTTCTGATATGCTGCGCGCGACGCCTCGGCCTGGCCCTTTTGTTGAAGCGCTTTGGCGAGGTTGTAGTAGGCCTGGGCGTTTGTAGGATCAAGCCGGACGGCCGCTTGGAACCTCTCAATGGCAGCGTCGACTTTGCCTTCCTTTAAGTAGGCAAGACCGGTGTTGCTGGCGAAGATCGCGGCCTGCTGATTTACCTTTATCTTATTCAGCCGCGCTGCGTCCTGAAACTCCGCGCGCGCACCTTCAGCATCACCTTTCTGCCTGAGGGAGTTACCCAGCGTGTTGTGAATCTCAGCAGCATCGGGCGCGTACTTTAACGCCTCGCGAAAAGTGGTTATTGCGCCATCGACGTCGCGCTTCTGCTGCAAGACTGTGCCCAGAGCATAGTAGGCTTCGGCATAATCCTTCTTGGCCGCAATCGCGGCTCGGAATGCCTCCGCAGCCTCCTCAAGCCTGGATTGCTGCAAAAGAATTGCCCCAAGAGCGTAATGGGCCTCGTGTAGTGAGGGCTGAAAGGTGATGGCCCTTCTTAACTCGACGATGGCGTCGTCGAGCTTATCCTCTTGCTTCAGGGCAAGGGCCAGATTGTAGTGGGCTTCCGCGTTCTCGGGTGCGAGCGTGATCAGCTTCTGATACTGCCTCACCGCAGCCGCGTAATCTCCCTTCTGAATCAGGGTCATGCCAAGGTTGTGATGGGCCACCAGGTTAGTCGGATCGAGTCTCAGAACAGTATTGAATTCAGCAATGGCTGCTTCTGGATCGCGCTTCTGGACCAGCGCCAAACCGAGGTCGTTATGCGCCTGGACGAAATCAGGTTTCAGCTTGGTGACCGCCCGAAAAGCCTCAATCGCGGCGTCCAGGTTTTTATCCTCTTGCAGCGCCAGGCCCATCGCGTGGCGCGGTTCAATCAGCTCTGGCGCCAGCTTGACGGCCATCCCCAGTTCACCGATTGCGCGTTCGAGACTGCCACTCTTCTTCAGGGCCAGCCCGAGGTAGTAGTGAGCGTTAGCGTGGTTGGGCATTAGTTGCGCCGCCGTTGTCAAGGCCGCGATAGCCCCGCTCACATCATTCGAAAACCAACGAGCTGCCCCCAGGTAGTATTGCGTCTCAGCCAGGTCTGGCTTGAGCCTGATGGCTGTTTCGAGTTCAGAGATCGCCTCAGGTAGCAAGCCTTTGACGCCGAGCGCATAGCCCAGATACGAGTGGGCCTCGGCAGCTGCTGGCTGGAGCTGAACGGCTTGGCGAAATTGAGCAATGGCGGAATCCAGGTCCCCTTTCAGCTGGTAAGCGGCGCCCAGGAGAAGGCGGGCATCTACTGCGTCGGGCCGAAGGCTAATAGCCTGTTGGCACGCGCCGATGGCCCCCTCGGCGTCACCAGCTTGCTGTAAGATGGAGGCCAGCCCGAGCTGGGCTTCGTAGATTCCGGGGTCGAGGGCGATCGCTTTGCGAAAAGCTATTGCAGCGTCTTTGAGATAACCTTTTCTAGCCTGCGCAATGCCCAGCGCCTTGTAAGCATCTGCGAACCTCGGCTTTAGCCTGGTTGCGGCCAGCAACTCGGCAATTGCGGATTCCAGTTGTTCCTTTTGCAACAACTCGATGCCTTTCTGATAATGACTTTCGGCAGCCCCAGCCGCTGACGAACTTTGGGCTTTGACACCCGTCCCCACTAACAGGACAACGACGAGAATGTGAGTCAACCCTGTTTGATAACGGTGTCTCATGAGCCCGCCTACTTGTTATAAGCCTTGGTCTTAACGATTTCGCCACCCTCTTTTACGGTAACGAGCTGATTGACGGCCACATCCGTGAGCGTATCAACCTGACCACTGGGCCAGCGAATCTCGATCGTCTTCACTCGCTGGTTCTGGCCCAAACCAAAGTGAACTCGGAGCTCGTTCTGGGAGTAGTAACTCCCGCCACTGCGCACTTCGTCGATCTGGCTGCCATCCGCAGTCGACAACTTGATCCGGGCGCCAATGCCGTCGCGGTTGGATTTAACGCCGATCGTCTTGATCTTAATCCAGTTGTTCTTGTTGCTGGAGTCGGCGCGCAGCAGTTCCGGCAGCCCATTGACCGAATTAATCAAAATGTCTATGTCGCCATCATTGTCGTAGTCGCCAACGGCCGCGCCACGAGATGCATTTGCCTTTGTTATGGCCTCTCCCGCTTCATCCGAAACGTCGGCAAAACGGCCGTTCTGTAGGTTGTGGTAGAGCACCTTGCGCTGCGCGTAGCCCGCCTCAGTGGTCAGTCTCTCAACTTCTGGATAGACATGTCCGTTAACCAAAAAGATGTCGGGCCACCCGTCGTTATCCACATCGACAAAGCTGCAGCCCCAACCCAGCCAGCGCGTATTCAGCCCCAGCCCCGCGGGAAAAGTTACATCATCGAATGCACCCTTTCCGGTATTGTGATAAAGCGACGGGGTATCGCCGGAAAAATTCGTTTTGAAAATATCGAGCCAGCCGTCACGATCATAATCTCCTGCCGTTACACCCATTCCCGCTTGCGGCTTGCCATCTATGCTAAAAGCACACCCGGCTTCGATTCCTATGTCTGTGAAAGTATTATCTCGATTGTTGTGATAAAAGGCAGCAGGCGCTGAGTCGTTCGCGACATAGATATCGGGCCAGCCATCGTTATCGAAATCCGCCACCAATACCCCCAGGCCGTAGGTGCCATTTGCCTTCGTGATGCCTGCTTTTTCTGAGACATCGCTGAAAGTACCCTTGCCGTTGTTATGATAGAGAGTGTTGGACCCACCGGTAAGCCCGGGAGGACCACACGCGACCATCACTCCCTTGTATAAGCATGGTCCGGTTTCGGGTAGAGGCGCTGTTTTCAAGTCGAGGTCGATATAGCTTGCCACAAAGAGGTCGAGGAATCCGTCCCGATCGTAATCCACAAAAGCGCAACCTGATCCCCACCGCGTGCGGTTGTTCGCGACTCCCACCCTTTCGGCTAAGTCGGTAAAGCTTCCATTGCGGTTGTTGTGGTAGAGGGCGTTTTTCCCATAACTGCTAATGAAGAGATCATCGTAGCCGTCATTATCGTAGTCGCCGACGCAAACACTCTGACCCCATCCCGCCCGCACCAGACCGGCCGTTTCGGTAACATCTGCGAACGTGCCATCCCCCTTGTTGCGATACAGACGGTTGGTGACCTTCACTCCCGGCGGCAACCCATCCAGCCGGGTTCCGTTGACAAGAAAAATATCCTCCCAACCATCATTGTCATAGTCGATAAAGGCGGCGCCGGCACCTGTTGTCTCTAGTAGGTATCGGTTTCGGTGCTCGTCGCCGTAGATTGTTTTTTCCGTCAAGCCAGACTGGCGGGCGACGTTAACAAAATGCACCCCTAGAGGATAGTTAGTCCTAACGGGCGTAGGTCTCTGGCCAGTTACTTCGAGGCCGGAGAGCAATAGGCAACCGAGAAGCAGCCAGATTTGAGCATTGAGGAGATCCAGGAAGAAACGGAGCCGAAACGTCATTACAATGGCAGCACGTCTAATCATTGATAAACTGTTGGGGATTCCAGCGAAGCCAGTTTATCGTTCCAAGCTTATAATCGCGGCGTGCTGGTGCGTCAAGCGAGGGGAGTGAGATCCAGTCGCGCCCACTCGCGGTTCTGTAATTGAGTTGTCACAGAAAAGCCTCTTTCCAGCACGGCCGCGGTCTGGTCCATCTTCTAACAACATCTTCCTCTTTACCGCCAGGAAAGCGGTGAACACTTGAACTGCAGGGTCGCCCTGGCGGATGATGGCTCCCACTCCCAGAGGCGCAGGTGAAGGACCCTGAATGATCCGCAACGGACTGATCTGTTTGATTATTTTCGCCACCGCAGGTGTGGCCCATGCGCAGGCTCGAATGGATGAAACCCTGGTCCCAAAATTCGAACTTAAAAAAAGCGGCCTCCAACTGGACCGTCGTACGCAAGCAGGTAGCTTCTTTGATGTAGTGGGACACCGGTCAGTAGTGCTCGGCTACGAAAATCGCACGCTCGAGGCTTGGGTCTATCCGCTCAAGATTCTCGACGATTTCGAGCTTTCCTTTCGTATTGAAGGCTATCCGCTTGAGTTTCGGGGGCCCGATATTGAAGTAAAGATAGATGTTAGACCTGAAGCCACCGTATTTACCTACTCTCACGCCGCATTTACTGTGCGACAGATTACTTATGCTCCGGTTGATGAACCCGGCATTATCATCCTGCTGGAAGTGCAGACGGTCCTGCCCATGACCGTTACAGGTTCATTTCGACCACGACTGAAACTCGCCTGGCCCGCCGGTTTAATGACGGGAAATGTAGAGTGGGATGAAAAAGAGCATGTCTATTACCTCACCGAAGAGTCGAAGCGGTTCGTCGGTATAGTGGGATCGCCCGCCGCGTTGGACATGTCTGTTATGCCTTACCAGGAGGAACCGCGCGATGTTCCCATTCGCTTCGACGTCCAGCCGTCCATGGAAGCGCTGAAGTCTCACTTCATTCCTATTGTCATCGCTGGAAGCGTTGAAGGACGAGACAAGGCAAAGGGCGCTTACAATCGCCTCTTGACTTCCGCGCAGACGCTTTACGAAAAGAACGTGGCCTATTACTCAAGGCTTCAAAACGAGACAACCACTATCAAGACGCCAGACGAACGTTTAGACCAGGCGTTTCAGTGGGCAAAGGTTGGGATTGACAAAGGGCTTGCCACCAATCCTTTTTTAGGTACTGGTCTGGTCGCCGGTTTTCGCACCTCGGGCGACAGTGAACGACCAGGATTTGCCTGGTTCTTTGGCCGCGATGCTCTGTGGACCTCCCTGGCAATCAACTCCTACGGTGATTTTGACACCACCAGAACAGCGCTGGATTTCCTACGAAAATTTCAGAGAGAAGACGGCAAGATCCCGCATGAGATCTCTCAAAGTGCATCGCTTATTCCCTGGTTTACAGCTTATGAATTTCCCTGGAACAGCGCTGATGGCTCACCGCTCTATGTGATTGCCCACGGCGATTACTGGCGGGCCAGCGGCGACACGGATTTCCTGAAGACAAACTGGCAATCAATCGTCAAAGCCTACCGCTTTTCCGCTGCTTCCGAAACGGATGGCAATCAACTGATCGAGAATTCAACCGGCACAAAGTTTGGTCACGGCTGGGTCGAGGGCGGCGGGCTTTATCCGCCATATGAAGAGATCTATATGCAAGGTCTATGGATCGAGGCGTCTCGCAGTCTGTCTGAGATGGCCTCTGCGGTCGGCGACAGTGAACTGGCCAGGACGGCGGGTGCTAATGCCGAGCGAACGAGGTTGGCTATGGAGCAAAACTACTGGCTCACGGAACGCGGCTTCTACGCATTCGCAACAAAACGTCCTCCAGCCAAGCCACCCAAAGCCGATCCTGGTCCTAATCGCGACTTGCGCCAGTCGCGCATGGAAGAACTGAGCAAAGCGAGAATCATCGATGAAGATACGGTTCTGCCGGCTGTGCCTCTTTGGTGGCGAACAGTGAACGACGATCATGCCCAATCAGAGATCGATCACCTGGGCAGCGCACACATGGCGACGGACTGGGGAACAAGGATCATCTCAAATGAGAGCAAACTTTACGACCCACTCTCCTATCACAATGGGTCTGTATGGCCGCTCTTCACTGGTTGGACCAGCTCTGCTGCCTATGCGTATGGACGCCCGCAGGTTGGCTATCAGGCGCTTATGGCTAATGCTTTGTTGACTTACACCTCAGCGCTTGGTTACGTAACCGAATTATTGTCAGGCGACTTCAACGCTCCGTTCGGTCGCTCGTCGCATCACCAGATCTGGTCTGAGGCAATGGTTGTAACCCCTATTGTCCGCGGCCTGTTTGGCCTTCAAGTCAGCAGGGGAGCCAAAGAGCTTCGCTTTGCACCACAGCTACCGGCCAACTGGGATCAAGTCGAGGCGCGGAACGTTGCAGTTGGCAATATTAGATACGACGTCAGTCTGCGGCGGGGTACTGGTCAGATGATCATCACGGTCAAGCGATCCGCGTCGAATGCAGTAGCGGCCGCAAAGCCAGTACGACTCACGGTCGCGCCTTCATTTCCCCTAGATACGAGGGTTCGTATGGTCAAGGTTGGGGGACACAAGGTGGGGTTTGAAGCATCCCGAATTGGCGACACACAAATTGCGTCAGTAAGCTTCGATTTAGATCGGCAGAATGCGGAAGTGGTATTCAGCTATGACGAAGGCACTGACGTTTACCTGGAGCAAGAGATCCCGGCGCCAGGGGCTCGGAATCAGGGTCTGCGAATTCTGCGCTCGACGGCAGATGCTGCCGGGTTGCGGCTTGTGCTCGAGGGACTGGGCGGTCGTTCTTATATCTTGCATGTCCGCAGCCCACGTCAGCTCAGCGCGCCGCTTGGCGTAAGGTTGGAAACCAAGCCTAACTCCAATCATGAACTGAGCGTGAAATTCGACGGCCCTCCTGATATTTACGTCCAGCAACAACTAACCATAGCGTTTCGGAAGAAGGCGAAGTAGCCACGAGTCTTGGGTGACGGCAAACCATTGACTGCAAGGGTGGTTTGTAATATCTATTCATACCTCACGGTCTCCGGGGCGTACGAGGCACTTCCTGGTTTGTGACTGACCTCCGAAGAACACTCCTTCTGGCAGGAGCTAACATTGAGACGAATCAATCTGAGAAAAGTCCAGGCGGCACATTTGAACACGATCCGCAATATCAATCGGCAGATCGTGTTGAATTACGTCCGTGAAAGGGAACCTATCTCGCGCGCGGAGATTGCCCGCGAGGCGGCCCTGCAGCGATCGACTGTTTCGGAGATCATCGAATCACTTAAGGCAGAGGGGTTGGTGGAAGAAATCGGAGCAGGGGAATCAACGGGAGGACGGCGACCCACAATGTTGCGACTGCGTACCGCGGGAACAATTGCTATGGGCGTAGCTATTACGCCGACGCTCACCACGGTAGCGACCAGCGATCTGGCAGGTCGCGTAATTGAACGAGAGACTTTTCTGACTGACCCGGATGTGGACCACACGCTGGGCAGGTCCATTGAGCTGGTTCGAAAACTTTCTGCCGGAAACAAAGGATCGTTAGAGGGGGTGGGCGTCAGTATTCCAGGTTTGGTGGACCCGGGAACAGGCTGTGCAATCTTTGTCCCCTATTTTAAGTGGCGTGATTTTCCAGTGGCTGAAAAGATCTCCAGGGCCACCGGCTTACCGGTAACGATAGACAACGATGCAAATGCTGTTGCCCTCGCCGAACTGTGGTTTGGACGTCCCGAGGTTAGCGACGCCCGCGATTTCATCCTGGTGTTGGTGGCGGAAGGTGTCGGCACAGGAATTATTTTTGATGGCCAGGTCTATCGCGGCGAGCAAGGTGCGGCAGGTGAGTTTGGCCATATGATCGTAGGCGCGGATGCTCCTGCCGCTTGCTCCTGTGGCAGCTATGATTGTTGGGAAGCCTTTGCTTCTGAACGGGCCGCCCTGGCCCGCTATTTAAGACTTTGTTCAGGCGGGAAGACAACAGCCCCGCCGGATTTTCCTACCCTGGTCGACCGTGCTCTTGAGGGTGAGGATAATGCCCGAAAAGCGCTCAAGGAGATGGCTCATTATCTGGGTATTGGAATTTCGAATCTGATAGTCGGATGCAGCCCGGAAGCCGTTGTAGTGAGTGGCGAAATAACTCGGGCATGGTCACTGGTGGAAAAGGCACTCACCGAAAAGATCGAAAGAAGCGTTCGGCAGGGACTGCCCTCGGCGCGTATTCTACCTTCTACGCTCGGAGACCAACCCACGCTACGGGGAGCGTTGAGTTTAGTCCTCGCAAGCAAATTTGCTACCGCATTTGCGGCCTGATGCTCGGCCAATTCCGAATAGAAATCGCTTGTCCATACCGAAAATATCATCCGGCCTTTAAGTACTTGCACTTAGAGCTACGAGTCAGAATTTTGGTTGAGATGCAGACCAGTAGCCAGGATTGAAAGCAGATGATACGCCTCGAGGAAGCCGGAGCGTCCAATTGGGCTGTCGAAGTGAGGCGAGAAAGACAAAAAGCGAATCGTCCTGGGCGGGGAACCTCCGAGGCTGGCCCAAAGAAAGCGGCCGCGGCATGTCACATTGAATTTCAATAGCAACAAGACTTCTGGCGAGCACGTTGGCGTAAGTCTTCGAACTTAAGGCAACCTAACAATACCCTCCGATCTAGAGGACCCAGACGTGGAACGCTATGACCCGGATCTCTGGACCGATGAATTTGCCTTTCTCAACCAGCCAGGGCCAGGCAGACATTCAAAGCGACCTCTTCTACGACTACCGCACGAACGTCGACGCCTACCCCAAGTGGCAGGCTTGGATGCGCGAGAAGCAGCCTCGCCTTCTCGTCCTCTGGGGCAAATACGACCTGTGTTTCGAGCTTTCGGAACCGGAGGCCTATCGCCGCGACGTGCCGAAGGCCGAAGTCCATGTTCTGGATGCGGGTCATTTCGCGCTCGATACCGCAGCGGATCAGATTGCGCAGCTCGTCCGGGGCTTCATGAATCTCGGAGAAATGATCGGTTCCCATTAGCCGCGAGGTCTCAGCTCGCCGAGAACTAGCTTGGGTAAAGCATTGACATGTATTCAGCTTGATAGTAGAAGTTACGCTCATCGCGAGCAATGTGAGTAGCAGAAGATGAACATCTTTTACAGGAGTCACTCTATGGCAGAGCTGTTCTTTAAGGCGCTGGTACTCACTGGTAGATCTTCATGACATGCAGCGGTAGATGACAGAGATTCTCGATCTCAAGAGTTTTCACTGCCCCCCTCAGTGAAGAAGCGACCATTCCCACTAACAAAAAATGATCGACCAAGTTGATCAAGCCCTTGTCCGTTGGGTGCAAAACATTTTAACGGACTCTAAGGTTTCATTGACCCCGCCTCAGCCTTCGGAAGCAGGTGAGGGAGTGGGGCTGTTTCTAATGGATACGGTTCTCACACCGCCCGCTCGAGGCACAAAGCGACCGCCGCTGCAGATTACACTCCGCTATCTGGTCACCACGTGGGCTGAAAGTCCGGAAAAAGCGCACCGGATGTTTGGGGAACTTCTCTTCGCAGCATTAGAGAGTTCCGAATTTGAAGTTGAGTCAAAACCCCCGGATGTTTGGAAAGCCTTTGGCGTTTGTCTTATCCGATTCCAACGCACCATTCAATCCAGTGTCGATTACGGCTGCCAGAGGATGTAGACCGAGTGAATTAGTCGCGTTCACATTAATGGGCACGCCGCGTAGGGTTTGAAACGTCGGTCCCAAATAAGAAGCGCCACCATAGCCCCATGTTGGCGTGGGTGGTAACGAACTGTGAAATGTATGTAAGCCTTGAGCTAAGGTTAAATTGAAGCTGCCGCCACTGCGTGCGTCGATAACGGCGGAATGGGCAACTGTTCGGTGAATTTGCTGAGTGAGAGAGTTTGAGCGCTGACGGTCGAGTGGCTGACTCTGGAAGAGATCGTATCGAACAAGAGAGCACCAATCGCACCTGCGCCGACTACCTTGAGAAAACTACGTCTTTCGATTCCCTCGTTCAGACTATTTCCCATGGGATTTTGCCTCCTTTGCAAACCGGCAGGCACACGTGAACCTTTAGATAGTGAGGCCCACTAAGTGACGAGGGGCCGGGGATTTTAGGAACTACTTTGACTTCGTATAAGCAATTGGTATTCTGGCGAAGGCCCGCCGCAATCAGACCTCTTTTAATGATCCCTGGGGGAATTAGGCCCAAATTATTTCGCAGCCATGGGTGAGTTTGCCCAAAAAGTAAAGCATTTCCCTTGAAAAGGAGAGGAAGCCAAGTTCGGTCGTAGATTTGAAAAGACGGCCAAACGCCGAATGTGGAAAGGAAGTCACGCGCGCGCCAGGACCCTTACAACTCACTGGGGCCAGAACATTGGCCCATAGACCCTCTGATAACGTCTGCCCTGGCTGTCCTCGCCTGTAGCCACTGCCCGGAATGGAGTATTGGGAACAAGCAACGCACCGTGAAAATCATCGTTGCTGGATTGCGAACTGAAGGATGCCGCGGCCAGCTCACGCCATCCGTTATCGTAAAGCTTTATCTGCAGGCTGCGAACGTTATTGCCTGACGTTGTCGCCTCAGCGTCGAAGCGTTCGCCTTTACCCGGTTGGCCCTCGATGCGAAACATGCCTTCGTGCGCGGGTCGCCCACCAAGCTTCACAAAGCGAAAGTCCACGAGAAACAGATCAGACTTTGCATTTAGCCGCAGAGATGTCCTGCCGCTGGCTTGGAGTCGCAGGCGCCAGAGTCCCGGCGTTGGTTTTTGGATAGCGATCAATATTCCATGCATGAAGCGCGTAGTTTTCGCGCTCGTGCCTTCCTCGAGTTCCCCGCCATTAGGACCGTAAACGTCAATCCTGGGCGGTCCATTATCGGTGAAGCTGGTCAAGTAGATTTGCTGACAATAGGAGTCTACGGGCATCTCAAACTCTCTGGTGGTTCCATCCATGCGAGCGTCAAAAGCGAGGATTAGCTGCTTGGCAAAACTGGACTCCATCAACGCGGCCGCATGGCCCACCTCGCTTTTGTCGAGGTTATTCACCTGACCACCGCTCGCCTCGGCCACATCTCCATAGACGGGGTCATACTTGCCGGTTGAGCGGCTTCGCTTTTGTCCAGAATCGTCCCCGGTAGGTTGCTGCCCCTGAGATTGCGGCAGTGGTAGACCAGTCGGTGTTGGTGGTGGCGAGGATCTCTGAGCCAAGACTTGTTGCGCAGACTTTGGAGTCGACTGGGCAGAATGGCAAGCAGTAAAACAAAATGCGAGTGATAAAAGAAATAGTGAACGATACATTTGCCTCATATCATCGTGCTTTGTGAGAAATAAGATGATGGAGGTTAAACCCAGCCGCTTAAAGTCGCGGTGTTCATGACTAAAAGTATTGACCTGTATTCTGCTTGATAACTTCTCTCTTGCTTTTTGCTATTCCTCTCACATTTCATTCGGTTAGTTGGTTCTGATTTCGTACACAACCTGGTCTGTATACCACTCATCCAGGTCCTGCGACCTGACGCTAACATCTTTTGCTTCCTTGTCTACCAAACCCAAAAGAACGTCTGCTAGTGCGTTTGTTGGACCGTTCGTTCGACGTTTTCCGTGCTCTTCCGAGAAACTAATGCCGCTGAAATTCGCTGGTCTGCGCGTCGCGATGATCTTGAGTATTTCGACTTCAGTGTCTCTGGATGCTGTGATGTTCTCGATGTCAAAAAGGTGGCGGGGTGTGTTATCGCCGTTCAAGGCTTGCTGTCCGTTTGCTTCATCCGGACCAGGAAATGTTTCAATCTCTCCACTTGCTTTCAGATAGATCAGAGTGATGAACACCGGAGAGCGGGTGTTGTTTGTACATAGGACCTGAGCTCTATCGCCCGGCCTTAGAATAATCGAGCCACCTTCCGTTCGCTTTAAGGCTCCACCATCTGCTGCTAGCAGGTTAATGCGGACTTTAGAAGGGCCGGGAAGAGTGAGATTCGCTAGACGTCTCCAGCGCCAGTCAGCTAACAGCCGGTTCTTGAGTATGGCTGTGTCAGTGTCTCGCGTCGGAGATGGAATATCTCCAGTTGCTCGCCGGTAAGAGTAGTTACCATTGTCACTGTCCCATCCCAGCATTACGTCATACGAATTCGCAGTAACACCATTCATCGTGATGAAAGCCAGTGGCCCAACCGCGTCAAGGAGTGCCTTGGCTTTATCTGTTGGTATGTTTGGTTGGATAAACACGCGTAACGGTTGACCTTCAAACCGATATTCGGCGATGACGGCTTGGGCAGCCTCGAATGCTGTGCCGGGCAAATCAGCCTGCACTTTCTTTGTGACAACACCCGCTGAGGTTATAGGCTTGGTTTCAATGATCTCAATTTCGCCGATCTTGTTATCATGGTTTTGAACGTCCGTTCCGTTTTTATAGATATCGAAACGGGATCCCTTCGTCACACCGTGTAATGACCCAGTGTTTAGCTGCAGACGCAATGGATTACTTTCAATGCTCTGAACGACGGGCAGGAAGGATCTTTTGATAACAGTGCCATCACCGAAGAGTCCCGCATTAGTGCGTCCTTCAATCTGCGGCGTCTGAGCTGCCCGCATACTGGCAGTTTTAAAACTAACCCAGCGAAAAAGATCATCGTAAGTAACATTGGGTCCGTTTTGTCGTGCCGCATCCGCTAAGAATTCAGTCAAGAAATGCGTCAAAATGCTTCCGTTGGTGGCGGAGTCAGGCATCATATACGAAAGCTGATCGCTGCGTGATGCAGCTAAGAAAACAATGTCCTCCAGCTCTTGCTTGTTGCTGAGCCAGCCACTCGCAACTTCGCTCTTGGTTGTCAGTGATCGTAAGCGACCATCGATCCTCTCAATCCAAGGTCGGCCCTTGGGAACTAGCAAACCCTTTGTCGCACTTCCTGAGTGACAACTATCGAAAATAACAACAATACTTCCGACGACTTTGCCGTCGGCTCCCTTCATCTTTTGGATTAGTTGTCGCAGCAACTCTTCATAAGTGTCGTCCAACATGTACATCAGCGCATGTCGTTTATCGCGAGCTAGTGTTTGCTTGGCCTTGGGAACCCAAGTGACCAGGACCTCATCGAGATGATCAGTGATCTCATCTCCACTTTGATCGACGACGAAATGGCCATGGCCTGTGTAATACATGACGACCTCGTCTCCAGGCTTTGCCTTGTCAATGAGTTGCCGCTTGAATTCGCTGATGATGTTTTCTTGTGTGGCATTTTCATTTACTAAGACAGTTATGTTCGTCTCCGGAAACGAATAATAGGTTTTGAGCACATAATCCATATTCGCGAGGTCAGGCCCTGTATTAAGGTGACCGAATGCGTCTTCAGGATTCGTACCGCGTTCGTAATCACTGATTCCTACCAACAAAGCACGGCGCTCGTTACTGGCAGGCTGAGCATTCATTGAGCCAAAGACCAAATGGCTCTGACCGCAGTTTGCAGACTTACAATAGAGAACCAGTAATCCAACTACGAATAACAAAGACAGGTACAGGTTTGTTCTGGAAGGAATTAAAAACATCGAACTTTGTGAGAATGGTTAGCCTCCGAACCGAAATATGCGTCGCGGCCGTTTTTTCTCGCACCGCTGGCTACTGCCGATCGTTTTCAACCAACGCGCTCAAAAGGATTCTGCCGGTGGTCATAGGTAGGTCCGAATGTAACCCACTACATAGCGAACGTTTCTCTTCTTCGCAACCACATTCCCGCCATTCGACGGATTGTCCTTGCTCGTATTGAACTCCACGGTACTTAAGACCCTTCCCGAAGAGTCTACCCCGTCTACTATTCCTACGTGCTGAGGACGTCTTCCAGAGGACCAGTTAAAGAAAACGAGCCATCCCTGTTTGGGTCGTCGTTTGGAAGATACCCAAAACGTTTCTCCGTCCGGGTATTTTCGAGCTTTGGCAGCGTTCATCATCACTATGGTGGAAGGGTGGGTCTTACAGTAGTCGCGCGTGACATCCGGCAAAGCATCTCTTAACACCTTGTCATCATCTCCGGGATCTGCGTTTTGAGTGTCGCCCGGATGATCTTTCGGCCATGCGAGACGATGGTGCACACGCGCGGCGGCAAACCCCACGCCTGAAGCGCAGTATGGAACGAACTGATCATTTGGATACTTGAAGGGGAGTCCGTACAAAGCGAGGAAGGCTTTAACCTTCGTGGGGGTGGGAGGTTCTTTGCGACTCACGCGCAATTGTGCGTACTCCTTTGCGAGCTTCAATGTTTCAAGTGCCAGTACCTTGCTATCGATCTTGGCTGCCTTTGATTCACCTGAGACACTCTGTTCAATTGATGCCGCAGTTTCAGAATCAAGTGTCAGGAGCTCGCTTACGGCTCTTTGTTTCCCGGAGGGTGGATCGCCGATTTGTATCTCCTGGATTGGAGCTGCCGTTTGTTGCGTTTCCCTTGTTATGGCACCGCGCTCAACGGTGAGAATCTTATCACCTATCCGTTTTACAGCAACATCACGATTGCGGGTGGTGGATTTGTTACTCCTAACTGTTTTTTTCAATCTGTCGTCACACTTGATGAGAGCTAATCGAGGTGCTTTGTTAGCTTCAACATACTTAGCCATCCCGGGTTCAAATGCTAAGGCACAATTAAAGAGCTTCCTGTCATTTACACCCGCAGGTCCTGCCGCAGAAAGGCTCAAGTTTGAAAGTGTAAAAACAACTACGAGCACGGCAAGGGAAACGGGTGTCGTTGAGCGAAAAAGTGTGGATGTCAGACGATGCATGATTAGAGTTCCTTCTGATGAGTTTGAAACGTGGCGTGAGCGTTTTTGCGTGGGGGATCAGTCAGAAACAGATGCGTGTGCACTCTAGTATTAGTCGACTAGTTAGTCAATGAAATCTCTCTTCGGATTGCGAAGGAGTACAACAGCGAACCAGACTGCACCTTAGAGGCATGCAGTCGTTCTCAGACGATGAATTGAACGCCGGGATTTTCAGCTATCGCGACTTAGTTACCAGTTTTAGGGCCGACACATGGGTGGGATCACTCCTGCGAAAATCAGAATAGCCAGTACAACAAAGAGTGCTCCGATAATGAAACACGACACGCGAATCTCTGTAGTCGATGCAGGGCGTATAACCTTTACGAGACCGAAGTAAAAGATACCTTCGAGTATTAGGTAAACCCCAAATAGCAGACCAATGACGGTGGCGATGATTTCTCCTACACACATACGCTGCTCCTTTCAGATCTGATCCTTGCGAAGTTTCTCTAATGAAAGAGTCAAGTAATGAAGACTCAACCTAGTGGATTGCCTTGATGATGGAAATAATGGCCCCGATTATTAAAATGATGGCCCAGATTAGCGCGAGAATCGCCACCACAATTGCCCCAATGGTATCCGTTATGCTGACCAATGGGCCAGGTACAAAATTATGTAAGAAACTGATTATGAGGTTGCCCAGTAACGAGGTAAGCACCAGTAGAACTAACCCCTTATTCTGCAAAAAGCGTTGGTGTGCTAATACGAGGCAGATAACGAATGCGATTTTGAGGGTCATGATCAAACTTAAAGTGATCGCTGCGTCGCCCCGGTCAAAGTGTCCATAAATCGCGAAATAGGCGATCGTTCCAAATATTGGCGCGAGCAGAAGAGTCACCATAACAATAAGCAGAAACAGAGCGAAAAAAATTGCGACGATGAAGCCGATGCAACCGAAAAACGAGACGAGCAACGTAATGCATCCCTGTATCCGTCCTTGAATACGCTCTGGAATCAATAACGCGAGCGCAATGAGTAACGTTAGATAAAAAACAAAGCCGTCAATAAAAGAAAGATAAATAATTCCGTAGCCGGGAGTATCAACATTCAACGTTTTAGCCACTTCTCCTGTCGCTTTCGTACCAAAGTCAAGCCATAACGCGCAGCCCGCCTCGATCAATACAACAAACAGGATCAGGATAAGAGCAATGATTAAAAATGGCCTGCGAAGTTTCTCCAGCATCGAGATATCTCAGACATGGTCAGGCGTAATCCCGAAAACCACTACTCGACAAGCTCAAACCGACATGGATTTATTCCCTTGCAAGTAAATTTTATTTTTCCACCGCCTTTCAGCGCGACAATAGAACAGCGATCAGGCTCCTCGTTGTCAAAGTTCGGAAGGTCGCATTTCTGGTTTTTCAAGTCGTTCAATTCCTTGGGGATGTCCTCTGTATCATCGTCGTATTCGATCAGGGCTCCTTGTTTGGCGCTGTCCTCTATCAGGCGGAACGTCGCCGTGCGGAAGGGCTTGTCGGAACTCCCCACGTTTTCAATACTACCTCCCCGGTAGCTCTTTCCGTTCAACTCAATCTTTGGCTGTAGCGAACCAAAAAGAGTCTTGATCTTTTTGCTCCATCCCGGCGTCCGCTTCTTCTTGGTAAACTCCCGCGCAGCGGTATTGTCATTAGATTTGGGTTCCTTAGTACTAAGAGCACCGGTGGCCACAAAAACTACAAAAAGTACCGCGACGATAATAAGCACCACTATCAGTATCTTCGTTGAACTCATATTCGTGGGAATCTCAAATCATTGACCGAGAGACTAATGTCCTCGTGGAGCGAATGCACGAATGAGGCTGTAGCTAATCAACACCCCAATCGCCGATAGCCATAAAGGCAGCATTCCGAATGCAATTCCGACCGGAATCGAGAGCAGCGCAGCCGTATAGACGGAGGCGACAAGAAATCCCAAAATCCACGCACCCCAATTGATTTCACCTCCCGAACTCTCGCCTGCCCAATAGGCCCATTCCTCAAAAGGAACCCGGTAGTATGCCTCCATCGTTAGGTTTTCCGTTCGAGTGGTGATCAATCGGAAAAGCATGTTGAGGAGTAATGAAATGATATAAGCCAGCAAGTATATTGGCCCAAAGATTCTAGCCTGCCAGATGTGTATTTCTTCGTGGGAAGACCACCCGCCGGCGATGACGGTGCCAATGGTGGTGGCGCCATAATCGCCGCCTCGTGGATTTGAGTCGTAGACAAAGGCACCTGAACGCTTGCTGTCGTCATCCGGATAAACAAAGTTAGCGCCGAAAATCTTACAGGCAGGAAGCCACACCAATAGACCTGCCAGAGTGTTCACCAGGGACCATGTCATGTCGAGAATGAATCCTACGATGCTGAAAAAGCCTGGTTCCCAAACTTTCTTGGTGAGAGCCACTGCCGTATAAGCAGCACCAATTACCCCCGCGACCGCTGCCACGATAAGCGCAGTCATTGAGTCGGCCCCAAACAGGATCGCTATGACGAAATAGAACGCAGCCGCCAGGACCAAGCCAACGAAGAAGCCGATAATGCCTCCAACTGGAGAAGTATCTTCAGCCATTTTTATTGTACCTCCTTAGGCTGAAAGCGATGATGAGGTGTTATGAGCGGGTCGTCACGCGCACCATTTGCGAAATCCGACGCACACAGCTGGAATTTATGGAATGGCAGTTTTCGGTTGAATACCCGAAGCTTTAGGTTGAACAGCGATAACCGAAGTTTTTATCTGCAACCCTTCGAGCACATACCACCTACAACGCCCTATGCAAGGAACATAGGCAGTGACTTTCGATCCTTTCGCTATCTGCGTAAAAGCCGCTGGTGCCTGATTTATAATTGTAACTGTGGCCGCGTTAGATTCGTTGTAGGTGCCATGGACGCCGCCCAGTTCCAAGCCTCTTTGCTGAAGTAAAGCATGCGCCTCAGCAATTTTTCTGTCCTTCAACGGTGGCACCTCAACAGGCGTGGCTGCGATAACCAACTTGACAGATGAATTCGGCGGAACTTCTGCACCCGGATCCGGGTTCTGACTTTTTACATTCCCCGGCGCAACACTCGCGTCAGCTAATTCTGGGGGAAGCTCCTCGGAAGTAAGACCCGCATCTGTAAGCTTCTGTTTTGCTAAAGCCAATGGATTGAATCTGACATCTGGTACCTTAACAGCTTTCTGGACGGCGACAGAGAGCTCTACTTGCGAGCCTGGGGGTGCTTGTTCATTGGGTCCAGGCTTTTGAGTAACTACCTGATTGGGCTGAAATCCTTCGGTTAGCGGAGTTGCGACTGTGACGGGCGTGAAGCCGGCGTCAAGGATCCTTTGCTTAGCGTCGTCTACCAAACGCTTCGTCACATCCGGGACAACGATCACCACCACTGCTGGCTCCAAAACCAACTTAATTTCAGTGCCCTTCTTCACACTCTCGCCTGGTTTTGGTGTCTGATCGGTTACTTGTCCTTCAGCTACATTCTGCGTCGTCTCATCCTCAGCGACCTTGAGTTTGGCCTGCTCTATAGTCGCTCTGGCGTCCGCAAGCGACATTCCTACGACGTTCGGCACAGCAACATTTTTCGGCCTAAGCAGCAGCCAAAGCCCGACTCCGATGCCAATGAGCACAACAGCTGCGACCGGGATAATCCAGATAGGAAAGCCCGTTTTCTTCTTTCCGACCGCAGCCTCAACAGTGACAACTTGTCCTTCGGTGAAGTCTTCGTCTGGTTTTGCTGCATTGGCTATATCTAATCGAAACCTGTATTTGGTGGGCGCTGCTGCCACGCCAGTCGCTGACTCGTGTGCAGAACTCGGCTGCGTCGCGGCCGCCTTCCCTACTGGGCTGCCTGGCGTCATTAACGGGCCATCGAAGCTTACGACGAACTGCTGTGTTGCCGCCGGAGCAAAGTCGCGTTCTGATTCTCCCCTTAACGTTAGCCACTCCTGTTTTGTATTGTCCAAGGCTTTCGCTTTTGCCAACCCACGGGCGGGCTTTGGAGAGGTATTGGTAACAGTAAAAACTACTTCCGCATGTCCCTTGCTATCCGCCTTCAAGGCTTCGGTGGCGGTGGTTGTGATTGTGAATGTTGGCATTGCTTGTAATCCTCTATCGTTCAAAGTTCTGTTGGAAGGAAAGCATTCAATTGAAGGTTCAGGAGCAAACAGCGGAGTAATCTAACCGTCGTGACTTCAATTCTGACAGATGAAATTCGCCACACGGGATTCCATGCGGTTTGGTGACAATATCAAAATTTTCATCCATCCTCGAAAGGGGGTGGCCAGATGGAATGGAATCGCAAGGCCCCGAAACCGCCATTCCGCATTTACTGTTTTCTTACCGGCCGCATCAAAAGTCAGAGTTCGATTAGGGTCAATCGTTCCGTTGCTGCGAACAAATGTGTAAGTGACCGTTCCCGATGCGTTTACCGAAATCGAGCCCACAAAATTAACCGTGGTGCGACAAGGTGCTCCCTGTCTCAATGCTGAACCCTTAAGCGTAGTCTCTGTAACTTGAAATATTGGGGATACAGGGGTTGGGCTAGCTGGCGTTTCGGGCGTCGGGCTGGTCTCCGCGGTAGGCGTTGGGCTAGGCCCAGTAACGACCTCCTCCTTCGTACCTCGGTTTCTGATAACGAAAAAAAGCACCACGCCTCCAACCAACAGCAAAACGCCGAGAACTACAAAGACGATCCACACGGGAAATTTCTTTGCTGGAACGACAGTCTTTGCTGCCACTTCAACCGTAACAACAGGTCCTTCAACGAAGTCTTCGTCGGGATTCTGGGCTGATTCAACATCCAATCGAAAGCTGTATTTCCGTGGCGGCGCTGCTGTGGTCACGGGTGCTCCAATGGCTGGTGGTGCCGTGCTGCCTATCACTGTCACGGCCGACGCTTCAGGAATTGGAGAATCAAAATTGACGGTGAACTGGTGTGTGGCACCGGCAGCAAAGTCTCGCTCCGCCTCGCCTTCAAGGCTGAGCCATTCTCGTTTTGTATCACCCAAAGGTTTCGGTTTTGCCAGCCCTCGCACTGGCCGTGCGGTGGTGTTGGTAACCGTAAAAATCGCTTGAGCATGAC